>Ga0209933_1000037_pt1 | contig 477733 bp, 448 predicted proteins | sample ThiBiot_300_biof_FD_183944 | JGI IMG/M metagenome (GOLD analysis project Ga0209933, IMG submission 183944) | Wastewater bioreactor microbial communities from Cape Town, South Africa - Thiocy_cont_300_biof (SPAdes) | ecosystem: Engineered > Bioremediation > Thiocyanate > Unclassified | place...
CCCGCCCCGCCGCTCTCTCCGTCGCCGTACGGCGGCGGAGCTACCTGTCGCCCGCGGGCGACGGAGGGAGACACCATGACCGAACCGATCCTGCGCATGTCGGGGATCTCCAAGTCGTTCAACGGCGTCCCGGCCCTCGCCGACGTCTCGGTCGACGTGCACCGCGGTGAGGTGCACGCGATCTGCGGCGAGAACGGCGCCGGGAAGTCGACGCTGATGAAGGTGCTCAGCGGGGTGTACCCCGCGGGGAGCTTCGACGGCACGATCACCCTCGAGCGGGAGCCGGTCGCGTTCCGCTCGATCAACGACAGCGAGGCCGCCGGCATCGTCATCATCCACCAGGAGCTGGCTCTCAGCCCCTACCTCTCGATCGCCGAGAACATCTTCCTCGGCAACGAGAAGTCCAAGCGCGGCGTCATCGACTGGAACGCCACGAACACCGCCGCCGCAGAACTCCTCAAGCGCGTGGGGCTCCGTGAGAACCCCGCGACCAAGATCTACGAGCTGGGCGTCGGCAAGCAGCAGCTCGTCGAGATCGCGAAGGCTCTGGCCAAGGAGGTCAAGCTCCTCATCCTCGACGAGCCGACCGCCGCCCTCAACGACGACGACTCCGCGCACCTGCTGGATCTCATCGACCAGCTGCGCGACCAGGGGATCACCTGCATCATCATCAGCCACAAGCTGAAGGAGGTGCTCCGCATCGCCGACCGCATCACGATCATCCGCGACGGCCGGACCATCGAGACGATGCGTCGCGACGATCCCGACACCGACGAGGGCCGCATCATCCGCGCGATGGTCGGTCGCGACCTCAACAGCCTCTTCCCGCCGCGCGAACCCGACATCGGGGAAGAACTGTTCCGCGTCGAGCACTGGACCGTGCACCACCCCGTCGACACGGAGCGCGTGGTCATCGACGACGCGTCCTTCATGGTGCGCGCGGGCGAGATCGTCGGCTTCGCGGGTCTCATGGGCGCCGGACGCACCGAGCTCGCGATGAGCATCTTCGGGCGCATGTACGGCACGGGCATCTCCGGCGAGGTGTACAAGAGCGGCCAGGCCATCGACGTCCGCACCGTGGACGCGGCCATCAAGAACGGCATCGCGTACGCCACGGAGGACCGCAAGAAGTACGGTCTCAACCTCATCGGCGACATCCAGGTCAACGTCTCGGCATCCGCCCTCGCCCGCCTCGCACGGCTCGGCGTCGTCGACCGGTACCGGGAGTACAAGGTCGCCGACTCGTACCGCTACAAGATGAACATCAAGGCGCCCAGCGTCGCCGCGATCACCGGACGCCTCTCCGGCGGGAACCAGCAGAAAGTGGTCCTGTCGAAGTGGATGTTCACCGGACCCGACGTGCTGATCCTCGACGAGCCGACCCGCGGCATCGACGTCGGAGCGAAGTACGAGATCTACGGCATCATCAACGAACTCGCGGCCCAGGGGAAGGCCGTCATCGTCATCTCGTCGGAGCTGCCCGAGGTCATCGGCCTCTCCGACCGCATCTACACCATCTCCGAGGGACGCATCACGGCCGAGGTCAGCCGTGAAGACGCCACCCAGGAGACGCTCATGCGGCACATGACCGCCGGAAGGAACTGACAGCAATGGCCACCGCATCCACCCAGACGGTCGAAGCGCCGACGCAACCGGGGCCCCGCCGCCGCGGTCTGCTCGCGCGCATCAACTTCCGGCAGTTCGGCATCCTCGCCGCCCTGGTCATCATCATCGTCCTGTTCCAGGTGCTCACCGGCGGGCGCCTGCTGCTCCCGGGCAACGTCAACAACCTCATCCAGCAGAACGCGTACGTCCTGATCCTCGCGATCGGCATGGTGATGGTCATCATCGCCGGCCACATCGACCTGTCGGTCGGCTCGGTGGTGGCGATGGTCGGCGCGATCGCGGCGATCGCGATGAACCAGTGGGGTCTGCCCTGGTACCTCGCGGTCGTCCTGTCGCTCATCGTCGGCGCGATCGTCGGTGCCTGGCAGGGCTTCTGGGTCGCCTTCGTCGGGATACCCGCGTTCATCGTCACGCTCGCGGGCATGCTGCTCTTCCGCGGGCTCACGCTCGTACTCCTCACCGGCGGCACGATCAGCGGTCTGCCCGACGGCTTCACCGCGATCGGTGCGGGATGGCTCCCGCCCCTGCTCGGCTACGTCGGCAACTGGGACAGCCTGACCCTCGTGCTCGGCGCGATCGCCAGCGTCCTGCTCATCGTGCAGCAGCTGCGCACCCGGGCGACGCTCCGCCGGCTCGAGCTCCCCCGCGAGGTCGCGTGGTCGTTCTGGCTGAAGAACGCGATCGCGGTCGTCGCGATCATGGCCGTCGCGTTCACGATCGCCGCCTACAACGGCACGCCGATCGTGCTCATCATCCTCGCCGTGCTCGTGCTGGCCTACACGTTCGTGCTCAACCGCACGACGTTCGGTCGCCACATCTACGCGATGGGCGGCAACCTGTTCGCCGCCGTGATGAGCGGTGTGAAGACGAAGTGGGTCAACTTCTTCATCTTCGTCAACATGGGTGTGCTCGCCGGTCTCGCCGCGGTGGTCAGCACCGCCCGCGCCGGTGGTGCCGTGGCATCCGCCGGTCAGAACTACGAACTGGATGCCATCGCGGCGGTGTTCATCGGTGGCGCCGCCGTCCAGGGCGGCATCGGTACCGTCGTCGGCGCCGTCGTCGGTGGTCTGGTCATGGGCGTGCTCAACATGGGCCTGTCCATCCTCAGCGTCGACGCGGCCTGGCAGATGGCGATCAAGGGCATCGTTCTGCTGCTGGCCGTCGCGTTCGACATCTTCAACAAGCGACGCAACGGCGGTGTCTGATCGGGTGGGGGGCGCGGCCGTGCGCCGCGCTCCCCACACCTGCCGTAACCGGGGGGCGGTCGATGCGAGAATGGGGGAGGTGCCCTCATGACCCCTGCCGTGTTCGAGCCCGCCACGCCGCTCGCACCCCCCGCAGGTCGTACGACGAACGACCTGATCCGTCAGCAGAACCTCGCGTCCGTCTTGTCGATGCTCCACATCCGGGGAGCGCTCTCACGGGCGCAGTTGGGCGCGACGATCGGCCTGAACCGCTCGACGGTCACGGGCCTGGTCATGGAGCTGACCGAGCTGGGGCTCGTGCGCGAGGTCGCCGCCGGTGAACGCACCGGGAAGGTCGGGCGGCCCACGCTCGACATCGAGCCCGACGACCACGTCGCCGCGCTGAGCGTCCGGGCGGAACCCCACGCCGTGACCGTCGCGTTGGTCGGGCTGGGCGGCGTCGTCCACGCGCGGCTGCGCCACGACACCGCGAGTGCACCGTCTCCGCGTCGCTTCGTGCAGATCGTCGCGTCGAGCGTCGAGGCGATGCGCGCCGACATCGACCGCCACTACCGCGTGGTGGGCGCCGGACTCGCCGTCCCGGGGCTCGTGAACGCGAACGGCTCCGTGCTCGTGTCCCCGACCCTCGGCTGGCGCCGTGATCCGGTGGCCGCGCGGCTGAGCGACGAACTCGGCATCCAGGTCTCCGCCGGGAACGACGCGAGCATCGGCGCGCTCGCCGAGTCGCGGTTCGGCGTGGGTGTCGGCGTCTCCAACCTGCTCTATCTCGGTGGCGCGATGCACAGCATCGGCGGCGGCCTCATCATCGACGGGACGCTTCTGCGCGGGACCTCCGGCTACGCCGGCGAACTCGGACACACCGTCGTCGACCCGCGCGGCCGCACGTGCGTGTGCGGGCGCAAGGGATGCCTCGAAGCCGAGGTCCGGCTCGACCTCCTCGAGCCGCTGCTCGGACGCCGGAAGCTCGACGAGGACGAACTCGACGTGGAGCTCGGGGTCGCCCGCGACCCCCGGGTGATGGCGGAGGTCACGCGCCAGGTCGAGGTGCTGTCGCTCGCGCTGACGAACTTCGTCAACGCGTTCAGCCCCGAGACCGTGGTGCTCTCGGGGTATCTCGGTGCGCTCCTGTCGGTCAGTCGCGAGCGTCTCGCCGAGGCGGTGCGCGTGCACCCGCTGGGCGCGGAGGGTCGCACGATCCGTCTCGAACGCGCGCACCTGCGCTCGCGCCTGATGCTCATCGGACCCGCCGAGCTCGCCTTCGCCGACCTCCTGGCGAACCCCGCCGGCTTCCGCGGCTGACGCACCGCGGCGCTCCCCCGCCCGTGCGGCGGCGGCGTTCCCCCGCCCGTTGAGTGTCCAAGACACGCGGATGCCGTCGAGTCGCATCCGCGTGTCGTGGACACTCGACTTTTCCGCCGCTCGGTGCGCGAGCGGTGCCGGGTCTACGCTTCGGCGCACGTCATCCCGGCATCCCACGACTCGGTGTCCAAGACACGCCGCACGCGCCCGACGCCATGCGGCGTGTCTCGGACACTCGACCGGGTGACGGTGCGCGGCACCCCGGCGCGACGGCCTCCGTTCACCCGCACGTCGACCGGCGGGGCTACCCTCGGCGCGGCGCCCGCTGCCCGAGCGGATGCCAGGGGAGGATCCGCGTGGATCTCGACGCCGACCGCGGTCGCTCGTGGACTTCGATCATCGCTGCCGTCGCGGCGGTGCTCTTCGTCGTCATCGCGGTCGCCCTCGTCGTGTCGTCGCAGGCGGTCGGGCGCGAGCGTCCGCTCGACGAGAGGGTGAGCGCGTACGCCCCCGCGGTCGAGCCGGATGCCGCGTCGGTCGCCGCCCCACCCACCTCCGCCCCCGCACCGACTCCGGCCCCGCCCCGCGCGGGAATCGTCCCCGCCGATCCGACCTGGGCCGCGCGCACCGCGGCGGCGACCGGCATCCCGGAGCGCGCCTTGCGCGCCTATGCGTCGGCGGCGCTCACGCTGAAGGTCGAGCAGCCGGGCTGCGGGCTGGGCTGGAACACCCTCGCGGGTCTCGGGGCGGTCGAGTCCGCGCACGGCACGCACTCCGGCGGGCACCTGGACGACGCCGGGTACCCGCAGCCCGCGATCCGCGGCATCCCCCTCGACGGCAGTGCGAGCGCCACCATCGCGGATACCGACGGAGGAGCCTGGGACGGGGATGCCACCTGGGATCGCGCCATGGGCCCGTTGCAGTTCATCCCGGCGACGTGGGAGCGCTGGGGCGCCGACGGCAACGGCGACGGCGTGGCCGATCCCGACCAGATCGACGACGCCGCGCTCGCGGCCGGGCGCTACCTGTGCGCCGCCGGGGAGATGACGAGCGCCCCCGGCTGGCGGCGCGCGATCTTCTCGTACAACCACCTCGACAGCTACGTCGACGACGTCGCCGCCGTGGCCAACACGTACGCCGCACGCGCCGGCGGCTGAGCGGGGCCGGCTCGCGCGGGCATCCCGTTCGAATTCCGGATCGCCGAGACTGCATCCTCCCGACGTCTCCACTGCAGCCTGCAATGGAGATGTCGGCTGGATGCAGTCTCGCGCCCGCCGCGACCTGCGCCCGCCGCGACCCGCGCGGGGTCTCGCGCGCGACCCGTGCGGGGGTCAGCCCCGCAGCACCACGTTCTCGGGCTCCTCGCCCGCGAGGAGGTGGTCGATCTGGCGGCGCACGAGCCGCGCGATGCGGGGACGCATGGCGCCGGTCGCCCCGCCGACGTGCGGGGCGATGAGGACGCCGTCGAGCGACCACAGCGGGTGGTCGGTCGGGAGGGGTTCGGGGTCGGTCACGTCGAGCGCCGCCCGGATGCGCCCTCGCCGCACATGATCGACGAGCGCGTCGGTGTCGATGACGGGGCCGCGGCCGACGTTCACGACGAGTGCGCCGTCGGGCAGCGCCGACAGGGCCGCGTCGTCGACGAGGCGTCGCGTCTTCTCGCCGCCGGGCAGCGACACGATCAGCACATCGGTGCGGGCGAGGACGTCGTACAGCTCGCCGAGGGGGAGCACCTCGACATTGTCTTGCAGGCGGCCGTGCGAGGCGACCGCGCGCAGCTCGACCTCGAACGGCTTCAGGCGGGCGGCGATCGCGCGCCCGACGCCGCCGAATCCCAGGAGGGTCACGCGCGCGTCGGCCAGTCCGGGCGTCCAGCCGCCCTTCCACTCGGCGCGCCCCTGAGCCCGGACGTAGTCGGGCAGCGAGCGTTGGGCGGCGAGCGCCAGGGCGACGGCGAGCTCGGCGGTGGCGGTCTCGTGCACGGTGGTGGCGTTGGCGAACACCAGGCCCGCGGGCAGGCGTCCCTCCACGTTGTCGTACCCGATGGACTGGCCCTGCACGAGCCGGGTCGTCACCTCGGACAGGCGCGCGATCACGCCGTCCATCGACATGTAAGGCGGCACGACGATGTCGATGTGCGGGCGGGGCGCGGCATCCGTCATGTCCCAGACCAGCACCTCCACGCCCTCGGGGAGGGGCTGCAGATCGTCGCGGAGCTGCGCGGTGGGCACGGACACGATCAGCGAGGAAGTCACCCGCCCCACGCTACCCGCGGCCCGCACCGCACACGCCGCCGACCGCAGCGGCGCGGGTCACGCGGGGGCGTCCACCGGCATGGGCCGCCGCCCCACGTGCACGCCGACCGGGACGTCGTACGCCAGGTACTCGGCCATGAGGGCTCCTGCGTCGCGGGTGAACAGCCGCCGCGACAGGGCCGCGGCGAGCGCGGTCGCGCCCCCGACGAGTCCGGGGATCTGGTGGCTGAGCATCCCCTGGCTGATCCGGGCGCCGTGGTTGAACATGTGGATGCGCGACAGCGCCGACCCCTCGGGCGCGCTCCGGCTGATCAGCCCGAAGTCGTCGTCGAGGTAGGGGAAGGCCGCGAGCCCGGGGTTCTCGGCGATCTGCGCCGGGGCGAGGTGGTCGCTCCAGATCGCGGCATCCGCTGCCACGGCCGCGAGCTCCGGACGGCGTGACAGGTCCGCGACGATTCCGGTCGCGGCGATGACCACGTCATACCGATGGATGCCATCCGGCGTCGTCACGACGATGTCGGTGCCGTCCCACTCGACGGAGCGCCACGGCGAGGAGGTCAGGAACCGGAAGCCGTCGAAGGCGTGCGCGCGCCAGATCGCGTTCTGCGTCGCGGGCTGGTCGACAGCCGAGAGATGCACGTTGAACGTCCACTTCTGGGCGTCGGAGAACGCGCCGTAGTTCTCGATGAGGCCGGCGAATTCCATCCACCGGTAGGGGCTGACCTGCGGCATCGCGGGGCGTCGCATGTGCACGTCCACGGACGCGGCACCGTGCTCGAGGGCGGTCGCGGCATTGTCGAACGCGCCCGTCCCGGCGCCCAGGATGCCGATGCGCTTCCCGGCGAGGGCGGGGAAGTCGATCGCGTCGTGGGTGTGGTGCACGCGCTCGGCGGGGAGGGCGTCGAGCAGCGCCGGGACATGCCGTCCGCCGGCGCCTTCGATCCCGGTGGCGAGCACGACGTGACGGGCGAGCAGCACCCAGGACCCGTCGGGGCCGGTGAGATGCAGGCGCAGCGGGCCCTCGGCATCCGTCGGGGTGATCGCCGTGACCGTCGTCGAGCCGACCACGTCGATGCCCGCGACGGCCCGGTACCACTGCAGGAACCCCTGCCAGGCGACGGTGGGGAAGAAAGCGATCTCTTCCCACGCGGCGGCGCCGTACACCGCTTCGAACCAGGCGCGGGGGCTCGCCGCGGGCACGCCCCAGGTGGGCCAGGCGATGTCCTTCGGTGTGCGCAGCGTGTGCATCCGCGCGTAGGTGGTCCAGGGGCCGGTGGCATCCGCGGGGGCCGAGTCGAGCACGACCACGTCGTCGATTCCGCGGCGGCGCAGGCCGCGGGCGAGCACCAGGCCGGCTTGACCGGCACCGACGATGACGACCGGATGCTCGCCGTCGCGCTCGCCGACCCACGCGCGGCCGTCGCCGGCGCTCAGGTGCTCCTGGTGCGCGGCCTCGCGTTCGAGCGCGGCCAGGCGGGCCGCGGCGTCGGGGAGCGGTTCGGGCATGCTCACTCGACGACGACGCGCACGCCGTAGGTGTCGTCGAGGCGGAAGTTGTGGTGGTCGGTGACGTTGGTGTCGTCGAGTTCGAGGTTGACGAAGTCCATGCTCGGCTCGTCGAAGAACGGGCCCGCGTGCCAGGTGCCCTTGAGCATGGTGATCGCGGTGCGCGCCGGGATGCGGAACGCGCGGAGGTCGTCGAGGGCGGGCTCGTCGATGCCCGCGGGTGCGACGGCGATCGTCCACTCGACGTCGCCCACGGCCATCAGGGTCTGCGTGGTCTCGAGGTGGCGGGTGACCCGGACGAACTCGGGCTTCTTGTCGTCCAGGGCCATCAGGTAGAAGCGGGGGATGCCGCCCGACACGTCGAGCACGGCCTCTTCCGCGGTGAAGGGTGTGCCGTCGGCCATGGGGGTGAGCACGACGCCGAAGGGCGCGAACGTCTCGGCGGTGACGGTCGTGGCGGTGAGGGGGTGTGCGGGAAGCGGCTCGGTCATGCCATGAAGATACGCCTGTCTGACAAGTGCATGAACAACTTGTCTGACACGTTCACGACCTCGTTACGCCCCCGAAACGCCCCGATCGTGACGGACGCGCCGGATGAGGGCGTTCCGCAGCCCCGCGGGGGCGGACACCTGCACCTCGCGCGACCAGTACCCGACGTCGTCGCCCGTCCCGTACCCGCAGTACGTCATCTCCACGACCGGAACCCCCGCCGTCGCGGAGAGCAGAGCGGCGCGCTCGGCATCCAGGCTCACCGCGTCGACCCACAGGGTCTCCCACGCGACCCGGATGCCATTGGCCTCCTCCGCCAGCTCGAACACCGGTCGGTGCGGGTCGAGGTCGACGTCGCGGGCGAGGGGCACGAGGTCCTCCGCCAGCGCGTACGCCGCCCCGTCGACACTCCACACCTTGACGGTGCGGAACACCCGCGTGCCGTCGGGCAGATCGTCGAACCGTTCGGGGTCGTCCGCAGCCAGAATGCGGACCCCGGATGCCACGACCTCGAGCCGCGGCTCGTATCCGGCCGCACGGATGGAGAGGGAGTGATCGAACTGCTCGTCGATCCGACGGCCGACGTCGGGCAGCCGGCGGTTGGGCGTCGTGCGCGTGCCCTGCGTCCGATGCACGTACCCGCGCTCCTCGAGCCGCACGAGCGCCTCCCGGACCGAGGCCCTGCTCGCCCCGGTGAGCTCGGCGAGCCGCGGCTCGGACGGCAGCGTCTGGAGGTCGCCGCTCCACAGTGCGAGGATCCGGTCGATGACGGCATCCTGGTCTGTCGCGCGCATGGGCTCCTCGTTCGGTGCGAGCTCCCGGTCACTCGTCCGGACGCTGTAGCAACGCGACCGCATCCTCTCGGCTCGACACCCCCAGCTTGCCGTAGATCGACCGGACCTGTGACTTCACGGTGTTCACCGACACGTTGCGCGCACGCGCGATCTCGGGGATCCCGAGGCTCGAGGTCAGAAGGTAGGCGAGCTCCCGCTCGGTGGCGGTCAGGGTCGAGAAGGCGTCGTCGCGAGCGGAAGGCGCGGCGATCTTCGGCAGCATCTGCCGCGTCGTCGCCGCCGCAGAGGCGAGGTCGGGGGTGGTGGCCGACAGCCGATCCAGCAGGCGATCGGTGTCGGAGAACGGGATCATCAGGAAAGGCATCATCGAACCTCCCGTGCGTTGGATGAGCCGGAACGCGGACTCCATGCTCTGCAGCGCGCGCTTCTCGCCCCCCAGCCGCAGAAAGGCGACGGCCCGGACGGTGAGGACCTGCGTGAGGGTGCGCAGGCAGTGTTCGTCGTGCAGCGCGACGCAGGCGTTGGTGCTGTCGATGACCTCGCGCTCGCGTCCCATCTGCAGCAGCGTCCGCGAGCGCTGCATGGGGAAGCAGACGGCGTGGCCGGGATGGGTGACGGCGTTGTCGAGCACGGCGAGGGCTTCTTCGTACTCGCCGAGCGCGGTGAGCATGTCGGCGTGGAGACCGAGGAGCAGGCCACGGACGATCCGGAAGCTTCGCGTGCGACCCGACGTGTGCAGGAGCTCCCAGCTCTTGGCGAGCGCCTCCGCGACCGAACGGCCGATGAACATCGCCGCGACTCGGGTCATCTCCGCGCTGAAGATCCAGTAGGGGTCCTCGGGTTGAGCGTGCTCGAGTTCGTCGGCGATGGCGTGCATGCGTGCCGAGTCCGCGCGGCTTGCGGCGACGAATCCGTCTCCGAGAAGGAGGCAGTGGGACACGTCCTCGGCGGCCCACCCGCAGGCGCTGTACAGTCGGCGCGCTTCCTCGATCGCCTGTGCGGCGCCGGGGTACTCCGCGTTCAGCCCCAGATTCAACGCCTGCACGCTCAGCGCGCGGTAGCGCTGCCCCGGGGTCTCGGCGAAGAGCAGCGCTTCGCCGGCGTAATGTCCCCCGACCTGCGGCCAGCCGACGGCGGCGCAGTACTCGGCGACGCCCGCGTACAGCGCCGAGCGCGCCGGGCCCGACAGGGCGGCGGGGCGCGTCAGGCGCCCGCTGTCGAAGTAGCGCGACACGAGTTCGATACCGTCGCCGAGCGCGTCATGGCGCGCGCGTGCCACCAGCATCGACGTGAGGACCATCGCGCGGGTGTCGGTCCAGACCAGCGGGGCCGCGCCCGGTTCCGCCTCGGCGAGGAGCGCGAGGTGACGCGGAAGCGGTTGCCCGTGCCCGGGTTCCAATCGCGCGAATGTGTGGGCCGCCGCCGCGCGCAGCGCGACGCTCGGGCCGATGGGACCATCGGAATCGCTCATGTGACCTCCGCGACACGAACGCGACCGTCCGTGCGAGCGTCAGCGCGCGCAACGGTCGCGTCATGGATAGACAGGCACCCAGGACGGGCGGTCGGACACGGATTCGGGTTCGCGAGCGGCCGCTGGAACCGCCAGCCCCCGGGGAGCGGTTCTTCCCCCGAGGATATGACAAATGTCCCACTATCGCCCGCGGTGTGACCGCAGAAAACGGTGGGTGGGGAGTCCTCCGGGTCGGGGGAGGAGGGGTGCTACGCCGCCGCGGCGACCACGGCGGAGATGGCGGAGGTGAAGAATCCGAGCCCGTCGACGCCGGAGCGCATGGCTGCGGCGGTGCCGGGTCCGAAGCCCGGTTCGACGGCGTGCTCGGGGTGGGGCATGAGGCCGACGACGTTGCCGCGCTCGTTGGTGAGGCCGGCGATGTCGTCGAGCGAGCCGTTCGGGTTGACGCCCAGGTACCGGAACGCGACGAGGCCTTCACCGTTCACGCGGGCCAGGGTCTCGGCATCCGCGATGTATCCGCCGTCGGCGTTCTTCAGCGGGATGACGATCTCGTCGCCCTCGTCGAACGCGCTGGTCCACGCGGTCGAAGCGTTCTCGACGCGCAGGCGCTGGTCGCGGCGGATGAACTGCTGGTGGGCGTTGCGGATCAGACCGCCGGGCAGCAGGTGCGCCTCGACGAGCATCTGGAAGCCGTTGCAGATGCCGAGGATCGGCATGCCCTTGGCCGCGGCATCCTTCACTTCGGCCATGATCGGCGCGAACGCGGCGATCGCGCCGGCGCGCAGGTAGTCGCCGTAGCTGAAGCCGCCGGGGAGGACGAGGGCGTCGACCCCGCGCAGGTCGTGCTCGCCGTGCCACAGGGCGACGGGCTCGGCGCCCGCGAGACGGATCGCGCGCTGCGCGTCGCGGTCGTCGAGCGAACCGGGGAAGGTGATGACCCCGATGCGAGCGGTCACTCCACGACCTCGATGTTCACGACGTCTTCGATGACGGCGTTCGAGAGCATCTCGTCGGCGAGCTCGCGGGCCCGCGCCAGCGTCGCCTCGTCGACCTCGCCCTCGACGGTCAGCTCGAAGCGCTTGCCGATCCGCACGTCGGAGAAGCGGTTCTCGCCCAGTCGCGACAGGGCGCCGGCGACGGCCTTCCCCTGGGGGTCGAGAAGCTCGGCCTTGGGCATGACGTCGACGACGATGGTGGGCATTCCAGCTCCAGGTGTCGGAAGGGCAGTGGATGCCATTCTACCGGGCACGAAGCTTCGCGCAGCGCCCTGGCCGGACCCCGACGTCGACGCGCGAAGCCGCCTGTCGCGCTCGCGGCGGCGGCCCTAGTGTGACGGTGTGGAGATCGTCCGGATGCCGCTGCGGGGTGAGACCATCCGGTCCATCGTTGCAACGGCTCGCACCCGCACGGAGTACTTCTCTGTGATCTTCGACGCGGACGTCGGGATGCAGCACACCGCGCGGCGAGAGGACGTCCCGGGGTCCGTACTCGCTGAGCGGGCGTTCTTCGGTATGTCCGATGAGGCGATCATGATCTGGGACGCTGTCCTGCCCGAGCAGGCTCGGGCCGATCCTGTCGCGTGGTTCGATGGCAACGAGTTGCGCGACCCGCCTCCACCGGTCCGGATGGACGCGACGAGCTTCGATGTGTTGCCGGATGCCGAGTTCTGGCCGGTGATCGAGTCGCTCGGCGGCCGCTTGTGGGCGCGGACTCTCGATGTGGCAGCCGGGCGATTGGCATCCTGTCCGGACGACGTCATCTTGCGGTGGGCGCACACGGCAGGGCGGAAGGCGGTCGCCGTCGCGGATGTGTTGGAGCGCGCCGGCGTTGCGCCGTCGTGGCGGCTCAACGCGGTCGGTGCGGTCCTGGGGAAGGGGCGGCGTGCTTACGAGGCGGTTCTTGCGCAACCGGACGCTTTCGAACAGGACTGGATGACGGACGACTCGCCGCAGGTCATCTCGCTGGCCGCCCGCGCCCTCACGCGGAAGGCCGGCCGAGGTGTCCAGATCGTGACGGCGTTCACGGGGCGGCAGCGCGAGATCGACGCGGAAGAGGCGGAGGAAGTGGCGGCCTATCAGCGCGAGAACGGTATTGAGCCCAGACCTCGGGAGCCTGGTTTCCGCGCCGCGCGCGCGGTGGTCGAGGCGTCGGGAGTTCTGAGAGAGCGAATCATCCTCGTGCCGCACGGATCGGCCATGGGTGAGGCGGCGCTCGTCGCCCTGGTCGCCGACGGTGGTGCAGTGATCGCCGGACCGGAGTTCGCGAACCAGCTAGACGTAGGCCTGTGGGGCGGCGACGCCTTCTTAATCAAGAGGCGGACGGGCCTCGCTCTCGACGAATACGTGAGACGCTACGCGACACTGCCTGGGCGCTGAGGCGCCAGTTCGTCCGCCCGGCACGACGCCACCGTGACGGTGCGATGGGGGAGCGCGCCGCGACCCGCTGTGTGCGCCGCGTCGTGCCGCCGCCGACAGCCCGATTGCGCCGTCGATACAAGGCCTTGCGTGACGCGGCAATTCGTGGGAGCGCTCTCTTGACAGCTTGGGAGCGATCCCATAGCGTCGTGCGGGATCGGTGAGAGCGCTCCCACGGTTCAGAGGTCGAGGGAGAGTCGCGCAGAGGAGCGCACCGACCCACCCACCACGAAGGAGTGTCCAGTGAAATCACGTGCCCTGCGTCGGGCCGCCGTCATCGCGGCCGTCGCCTCCACCACAGCTCTCGTCCTCGCCGGGTGTTCCGGCGGCGGCGACTCCGCTTCCGGCGGCGGAGACGAGAAGATCACCCTGACCGTCGCCACCTTCAACGACTTCGGATACACGCAGGAACTGCTGGACGCCTACACGGCCGAACACCCGAACATCACGATCGTCCACAACCGCGCAGCCAAGTCGAACGATGCGCGCGCCAACTACTTCCAGAAGCTCGGCAAGACGGGCCTCGCCGACATCGAGGGCATCGAGGTCGACTGGCTGCCCGAGGTCATGAAGTACTCCGACCTGCTCGCGCCCGTGCCCGACGACCTCAAGAGCCGCTGGCTGGACTGGAAGGTCAAGGCCGCCACCGACGCGTCGGGCAACCTCGTCGGGTACGGCACCGACATCGGCCCGGAGGCGATCTGCTACCGGTCCGACCTCTTCCAGGCGGCCGGCCTCCCCACCGAGCCCGCCGACGTCGCCGCTGCGCTCGAGGGCGACTGGTCCAAGTACTTCGAGATGGGCGACAAGTACGTCGCCGCGACCGGCAAGCCGTTCTTCGACTCCGCCAGCAGCGTCTACCAGGGCATGATCAACCAGGTCGAGGCGGCCTACGAGAACCCCGACACGGGCGAGATCACGGCCACGACCAATCCCGAGGTCAAGAAGATCTACACCGAGACGCTCGACGCCAGTAAGACGCAGTCGGCGCACCTCGAGCAGTGGCAGCCCGACTGGTACGCGGGCATGGCGAACGGCGCGTTCGCGACGCTCTCCTGCCCCGGCTGGATGCTGACGCAGATCGAGGGCAACGCTCCCGAGGTCTCCGGCTGGAAGATCGCCGACGTGTTCCCCAACGGCGGCGGCAACTGGGGCGGCTCGTACCTGACGGTTCCGGCCAACGGTCCGCACGTGGCCGAGGCGCAGGCTCTCGCCGACTGGCTGACCTCGCCCGAGCAGCAGGTGAAGTTCTTCCAGCAGGCGGGGACGTTCCCCAGCCAGGTCGACGCGCTGACCTCCCCCGACCTCCTGAACGCCAAGAACGCCTTCTTCAACGACGCCCCGATCGGTGAGATCTTCACCAACCGGGCCAACGCCGTGACGGTGACGCCGTTCAAGGGTCAGTACTACTTCCAGGTGAACGACGCGATGTCGAAGGCCCTGCTCCGGGTCGATCAGAACACGCAGGACGCCCAGACCTCGTGGGACCAGTGGGTCTCGCAGGTGGAAGCCATCGGCTGACCTCGGTCGTCGCGGGCCGGGCGCCTCGTGCGCCCGGCCCGCACCCCGGAAGGAGACTCATGACCACGACACTGCAGCCGCCCGCGGCCCCCGCGGCATCCGGCCCCGACGATTCCCCCGCCCGCACCCCCCGACGCGTCGGGTTCGGCTCGAAGCTCAGCGCCTGGGATCTGAAGCTTTCCCCGTACCTCTACATCTCCCCGTTCTTCGTCCTCTTCCTCATCACGGGGCTCTTCCCCATCCTCTACACCGGCGTGATCTCGTTCATGGACTGGGATCAGATCCGTGGCTCGGGCACCTTCGTCGGCTTCGACCAGTACGCGTACGTGCTCTCGCAGCCCGCCTTCTGGGACGCCCTGCGCAACACCTTCAGCATCTTCGTGCTCTCGACGGTGCCGCAGTTGCTCCTCGCGATCTTCATCGCGGCGATGCTCGATCAGAACATCCGGGCGAAGACTCTCTGGCGCATGGGTGTGCTCGTGCCCTACGTCATGGCCCCTGTCGCCGTCGCGCTCATCTTCAGCAACATGTTCGGCGACCAGTACGGGGTCGTGAACACGCTGCTCGGCCGCATCGGTCTGCCCGGAGTGGGCTGGCACTCCGACGCCTTCGCCAGCCACATCGCGATCGCCACGATGGTCAACTTCCGCTGGACCGGCTACAACACCCTCATCCTGCTCGCGGCCATGCAGGCCGTGCCGCGCGAATACTACGAAGCGGCGACCGTCGACGGTGCGGGCAAGGTCCGTCAGTTCTTCTCGATCACGCTGCCGAGCCTCAAGCCGACCCTCATCTTCGTGATCATCACGTCGACCATCGGCGGCCTGCAGATCTTCGATGAGCCGCGCATGTTCGACCAGGGCGGCACCGGTGGCTCGAACAACCAGTGGCTGACGATCTCGCTCTACCTCTACAACCTCGGCTGGGGCGAGTGGAACTTCGGTCGCGCGGCCGCGCTCGCGTGGATCCTCTTCCTCATCATCCTCGTCATCGGGGCGGTCAACCTGTTCATCAGTCGCTCGCTCGTCCGCGACGAGGGCACCCGCGACGGACTGAGCCGCGCTCAGCGCCGCGCCGCCGCGCGCGCCGCGCGGCAGCGGGTCGTCACCGAATCCACCGGAAAGGGCGCACGTCCATGAGCGTCATCGACACCTCTCCCCTCACCGGAGCGGCGGATCCGAAGCCCGCACGCCGACGGCCCCGCGCCGTTCGGGGGTCGCGACCCGGCTGGTTCGTCTATGCCAGCCTCGGTGTCGTGCTCCTCGCCGCGATCGTCCCGTACTACTGGGCGCTGCTGATCGGCTCGGGCGACTCTTCCACGATCCGCAACACCGACCTGTCGTGGATCCCCGGCGGGAACTTCTTCGCCAACGCCGCCGCCGTCCTGAACAACCCCGCCGTCAACTTCTGGACGGGCCTGTGGAACTCCATCCTCAGCTCGACTCTGATCGCGGCATCCGTCGTCTTCTTCTCCACCCTCGCGGGCTGGGCATTCGCGAAGCTGCGCTTCCGCGGCGGTCCCTGGCTGCTGCTGTTCGTCGTGGCGACGATGGCGGTGCCGACGCAGCTGGGCGTCGTGCCGCTGTACATCCTGTTCAGCGAGCTCGGCTGGACCGGGCAGATCGGCGCCATCATCGTCCCGGCGCTGACGAGCGCGTTCGGTGTGTTCTGGATGACGCAGTACCTGCGCCAGGCGGTGCCGGACGAGCTGATCGAGGCCGCGCGGGTCGACGGTGCCAGCTCGTTCCGCACGTTCCTCACGGTGGGCGTCCCCGCGGCGCGACCCGCCGCGGCGATGCTCGGTCTCTTCACCTTCGTGACCGCGTGGAACAACTTCTTCTGGCCGTTCATCGTGCTCGACCGCCAGAACCCGACTCTGCCGGTGGCGCTGTCGCTGCTGCAGTCCAACTACTTCGTCGACTACTCCATCGTCCTCGCGGGCGTGCTGCTGTCGACGATTCCGCTGCTGCTGCTGTTCGTCTTCGCGGGCAAGCAGCTGGTCAGTGGCATCATGCAAGGGGCGGTCAAGGGATGACGCTTGCGCCCACGGAAGGAACCCGATCCATGTCCCACACCCGAGCCTTTCCCGAGGGCTTCCTCTTCGGTGCGGCGACCGCCGCCTATCAGATCGAGGGGGCGGCGTTCGAGGACGGTCGGAAGGCGTCGATCTGGGACACCTTCAGCCGCGTGCCCGATGCCGTGATCAACGCCGACAACGGCGACGTCGCGTGCGACCACTACCACCGGTACGCCGACGACGTGCAGGTGATGAAGAGCCTCGGCCTGCAGACCTACCGCTTCTCCACGTCGTGGTCGCGCGTGCGTCCCGACGGCGGCCCGCTCAATCCGAGGGGCGTCGACTTCTACAAGCGTCTCGTCGACGAGCTCCTGGATGCCGGCATCCTCCCGTGGCTGACCCTGTACCACTGGGATCTTCCCCAGGCTCTGCAGGACCGCGGCGGGTGGACCGTCCGCGAGACGAGCGACCTGTTCACCGAGTACGCGCTCGACATGCACGATGCCCTCGGCGACCGCGTGAACGTGTGGACGACGCTGAACGAGCCGTGGTGCTCGTCGTTCCTCAGCTACACGGCCGGGGCCCACGCCCCCGGCCACTACTCGCAGGCCGAGGGAATGCTCGCCGCGCACCACCTGTTGCTCGGACACGGCCAGACCGTGCGCGAGCTGCGCGCCCGCGACGCGGCGCTCAATCTCGGCCTCACGCTGAACCTGACGGTGGCGGATGCCGTCGACCCCGCGAACCCGGCCGACCTCGACGCCGCGCGGCGCATCGACGGCCAGTTCAACCGGTGGTTCCTCGACCCGGTGTTCCGCGGCAGCTACCCGGCCGACATCATCCAGGACTTCCGGAACGTGGATGCCGAGGCGGTCCTCCGCTGGCAGGATGCCGTGCAGCCGGGCGACCTCGAGGTCATCGCGACCCCGATCGACACCCTCGGCGTGAACTATTACCACGGCGAATTCGTCGGGGGCACGCCGCCGCTGGTGAACCCGCCCGGAGGCGACGCCCCCACCGTGCGCCCGATCGCGTCGCCGTTCCCCGCACACGAGAACCTGTACTGGCACGAGCGCGGCCTGCCGCGGACGACGATGGGCTGGGAGGTGCAGCCCGAGGCGCTCACCGATCTGCTCGAGCGTGTGAGCTCCGAGTACTCCGCCGAACCCGGCGTCGCGCTGTACATCACCGAGAACGGTGCCGCCTACGACGACGTCCCGGTGGTCGAGGACGGCGAGACGCGTGTCCACGACATCGAGCGGGTGGAGTTCGTCGAAGGGCATCTCGCCGCCGTCCTGGACGCCGTCGACCGAGGCATCGACGTCCGCGGCTACTTCTACTGGTCGCTGCTCGACAACTTCGAGTGGGCCTGGGGCTACGAGAAGCGCTTCGGCATCGTCCACGTCGACTACGCGACCCAGGAACGGTCCGTGAAGGACTCCGGGCTGGCGTACGCGCGGGTGATCGCGGAGCGGGCGTTGGTGGCGGAGCCTGCCGTTCGCCTATAGGTCGTCGGCCGATCGCGACGGCGAGCTAGGAGAGTTCCCGGCCTGTGATTGTCGGTACAGGTCGCGGAGGTACGCGGGGCGAGAGAAGGCGGCGCGGAAGTACCAGCTACGGCTCGGCGAAAGTTCCGGCATCAGCTCGTTCCACCGTGCGGCGGCGTATCCCGTCGAGCTGACGAGGAACGTCCCGAGGAAGAGGATCGCCGCGCCGAAGTTCGTCGCATCGAACCACACGATTGACGCGGCGACGAGCAGGATCAGCACCGCCGCGCTCAGCGTCGGCAGCCTCTTGTACGTGGGGATCGTGGCGTCGGCGAGCAGGATGCCGAGGCTCCCACCGGCCATCGCCATCGTCGCGACGAGGATCATCGTCCTACCTCATTTCCGTTAGTGCGACGGGACTATCTGCACGCGCTGCTCAGCCATCGGACCGCGAGCGGAGCAGGAACGGCGGCGATGAAGACGCACCCGTCGGCGTTGACGGCAAGCCCCGCCTGCGTCCACCACTGAAAGCCCGCGATGCCGCAGGCGGCGCCGAGCGCGGGCCATCTCCACAGGGAACTGCAGAGGCCGGCGATCCCGCCGAGGTTCGCCAGATCGCGTGTCTCGCGCTTACTGAACCCCGCTCCGTAGGCAGCGTTGTACCACTCCCAGGTCGGATCCGCGACGACGGGGTAGACAGTCTCGCCAGTTGGCGTGACGACCTGGACGAGGCTGTTTCCGCGAATCTCGTAGTGGGTGTTGACGACCGCGCCATCGGCATCCCGCGCCCACGCCTCACCGACTCCGTAGATGTCGATCGCGCCGTTCTGGTCGAATCGGTAGGCCCAGATAGAGCCGTCGGCAGCTTGGAGGGGCATGTATCCGTTGCCGAGCTCGTAGGTGAATTCGTGGGGATCGCCGGGGCCGTGAATCACCGTCTGAATGCGGACCTTGTCGGATGCCAACACCTGAGCAGCCACGTCAGCGCCGCTGTGGGACGACTTGTAGACCACGGTTCCGTCTGCGGCTCCGACTCCGTGCCCCGTCGCGGTTTCCTCCGGGAGGTAGACGTGCAGTGGCACGTCGCCACCTGCAACGGAGACGGGGGCGGAATCCGTGAGGGGAAGATCGGCGACATCGGTGGAGAACGCCGCTGAGGTCGCGTCGGTCTGCTCTACCTGGCCTTGCGAGGGGGCGACTTCGTCGATGAGCTCGGCGATCCGGTCAGCCGCGGAGTAGTCGGATGCGTGGGCGGGTGCTCCAGCGACTGAGAGAACCGTGGTGCTGGTCGCACAGAGGGCGAGCGCTGCCACGAACCGGGGAAGGAAGCTGTGGTGATTCATTCGAGACTCTCCTTCGGGCCTCATCGGATTGCCACCCGAGTGTGGGTGGGGTCAACGATCTTCAATGCCGAGTTCGAGTCCCTCGCGATTTCTGCCGTCGCCGACGGGAGGGTGAATGTGCGCACAATGTCGCGCACATTGGACGCCTGTTCCTCCCTGGCGCGGAGAGCGAGCGGAGCGAATCACCCGCAACATCACCTCCGAACGCCCACAGATGAGACCCCTGACTCGCGGTCCGCGTCGGACTCTGGGTGAGCTGGACCGCCGGTCTCGAATCGTCCACGTCGACTACGCGACGCGGGAACGGTCCGTGAAGGACTCCGGGCTGGCGTACGCGCGGGTGATCTCGGAGCGGGCGCTGGCTGTGGTGCCGGCCGCCTTGACGTGAGCGACGGTGCGGCGCGGCCCAGGAAGGGTCGCGCCGCACGGCAGCAGTCCGGAAGCGCGTGAAGACGTCCTCCTTCGGCGGCTCAGCAGCTCTTGCTTGTCGTGTACACGGCGGCGCCGTCGGAGGCGTTGAGGTGGGTGACGTTGGTGGTGTTGGCGGTGAAGGTGGAGCCGTTGAGGGAGGCGTAGAGGGTTCCGTCGGAGGTGAGCGCGAAGGCCCAGTGGTCGCCCGCTCCGCCGCCGGCGCTGGTGGCGACGTCGGTGATGGTGGATGTGGTGGGGATTCCTGCGACGTCGGTGTGGCCGTAGTAGGTGACGGTGTTGTTGCTCTTCGACCAGATGCCGGCGCCGTCGGAGGCGTTGAGGTGGGTGACGTTGGTGGTGTTGGCGGTGAAGGTGGAGCCGTTGAGGGAGGCGTAGAGGGTTCCGTCGGAGGTGAGCGCGAAGGCCCAGTGGTCGCCCGCTCCGCCGCCGGCGCTGGTGGCGACGTCGGTGATGGTGGATGTGGTGGGGATTCCTGCGACGTCGGTGTGGCCGTAGTAGGTGACGGTGTTGTTGCTCTTCGACCAGATGCCGGCGCCGTCGGAGGCGTTGAGGTGGGTGACGTTGGTGGTGTTGGCGGTGAAGGTGGAGCCGTTGAGGGAGGCGTAGAGGGTTCCGTCGGAGGTGAGCGCGAAGGCCCAGTGGTCGCCCGCTCCGCCGCCGGCGCTGGTGGCGACGTCGGTGATGGTGGATGTGGTGGGGATTCCTGCGACGTCGGTGTGGCCGTAGTAGGTGACGGTGTTGTTGCTCTTCGACCAGATGCCGGCGCCGTCGGAGGCGTTGAGGTGGGTGACGTTGGTGGTGTTGGCGGTGAAGGTGGAGCCGTTGAGGGAGGCGTAGAGGGTTCCGTCGGAGGTGAGCGCGAAGGCCCAGTGGTCGCCCGCTCCGCCGCCGGCGCTGGTGGCGACGTCGGTGATGGTGGATGTGGTGGGGACTCCTGCGACCCCAGCCCAGCTGTAGTAGGTCACCGTCGTGGGTGCGGGGCTGCTGGTGGCGTTCGCCGAGGAGGTCGCTGCTCCCGATATTGCGCTCAGAGTTCCTGTTCCACCGATGCTCGGCACCGAGATCGCCGGAAGGGACACGCGCCCCGAACCGTCCGAAGAGCCGGTGTAGCTGGTGCTTCCCCCCGCGAACGTGTACCCGTTCGACAGCGTCACCGTCACCGGCACCCCCGCCGCGGCCGCGCCGTTGGTCGTCGCCGTCACGTACGCGCCGGTGATCGTCGAACAGGCGGTGCCGGTGTAGGTCGCCTGGTTGAAGGCGAGCGCGAGCGTGCCCGACGCGGATGCGGCGGGAGCGATGGCGGCCGTGGCGATCACGGGGATGGTCCAGGCGGCGCCGGTCAGGACGGTGCGGCGGGGAAGGCCGCGGTCGATGGCGGGGGTTTCGGGGGCGTGCTCCATGGGAGGCTCCTATCGATTCGGGTGCGATGTGCCGTCCCCCATCCAGCCGTGTCCGCGCGCCGAGTCCGTAGGCCGTGTCGGACCGTCGTCGGCCCTGTCGCTGCACCGCCCCCGCGGGTGATCGCTGAGCCCCGGAACGTATGCGCTCCGGGTGAGCGCACGCCGCCCCGAGCGGGTGCGGCGTCATGAATCGCCGGGATCGGGTCTAAAGTTCCGTGACCCCGCTCCGCGGGGCACCGCTCTGGAGGCATCCACGTGACACCCGACCCGCATCCGCCTCGGTCGCCGTGGCGCGTGCGGCGCACCCCTCTCGAGGGCTCCGAGGTGGCGGAGTGGTTCCGCCTCCGCGGCTGGAGCGTCGAGCAGCCGGATGCCGCTTCGTCCTACGCGTTCATCGACGAGGCCGTGGTCGCCGATGTCGCGGTACGTCGCATATGGCACACCGCCCTCGCCCTGTCGCGCCCGCCGCTCGTGCCTGGAGCGGTGGCATCCGGAATCGACGAGCGATTCGACACGCTGGTCGTCCATGTCGCCGGCGTCGGAGCCATCCGTGTCGGCGACGGAGCCGAGACCCCGCTGACGCCCAACGACGTCCTCCTCGTGCCGCGGGATGCAGTGGTCGGCTATCGGTCCGACGAGCCGATCGCCCGCATCGAGATCGACCACGGGGTGCGCGACCGCTCCGCCGAGGGGTTCCACGCCCACGGTGAGCTCGTTTCCGTCGCGATGATCACATCGGCCGTCAACGCACTCTTCCAGGCACACGATCAGCAACGGGGGGGGGGGGGGGGGGGGGGGGTAATCAGCGCGGCCACGGCGGTGGCCGCTTCTCTGGAGGCGCTGGTCGCGGCCGTCCGGGCGGAGGCCCGCGCCCTGTCCGATCGGTACGCCCGCCCGGCGGATGACGACGTCCGGCTCTACACGCGGGCCCGGACGATCCTCGAGTCCGAGGCCGCCCGCGCGGACCTGTCGGTCCTCGATGTCGCCACGCGCATCGGCGTCGGCCGCCGTCGGCTGGAACGCCTGTTCCAGCGGCGCGGCGAGAGCCCGGCGGCGGTGCTCAGGGGCCACCGGCTCCGCCTCGCGCGCGACCTCCTGGCCGCCGACGGCGCCGCGGATCTGGCCGAGATCGCGGCCCGCTCCGGCTTCCCGTCGGCCCGGGCGCTGAAAGACGCCCTCGTGGCCGCGGGGGAGCGGCATCCCGGACCCTCCGGAGGAGTACGCTCGCAACGTCGCCGGGACTGATCCGGCGCGTCGTCGCGTCGCAGAGTCCGGGAGGAGACCGATGTCACTGACCCCTGTGCGCGGTGCCGCCACCATCGAAGAAGTCGCCGCCCGGGCGGGGGTCTCCCGCTCCACCGTGTCACGCGTCGTCAACGGCTCGACCTCCGTCTCGCCCTCGGCGCTCGAAGCGGTCCGCCGCGCGATCGAAGAGCTGCAGTACGTCCCCAACCGCGCCGCCCGCTCCCTCGCCAGCCGTCAGACGCGCGCGATCGCGCTCGTCATCCCCGAAGACACCGACCGGTTCTTCGGCGACCCGTTCTTCGGTTCGATCGTCGCCGGGATCTCGCAGGTCATCGGCGAGTCCGACTACGTGATGAACATGCTCATCGCGAGCGACGACGCCAGCGCCAAGGCCCTCGGATACCTCCGCGGAGGCAGTGTCGACGGCGCCATCGTCGCCTCGCACCACACCAGCGACACGTTCGTCGACCGCCTGGCCGACACCGTGCCCGTGGTCTTCGGCGGACGCCCCGCACGCGTGCGCCCCGCCGACCACTACGTCGACGTCGACAACGTGCGGGGCGCGCGGGATGCCACCCGCTACCTCCTCGAACGGGGCCACCGCCGCATCGCGACGGTCGCCGGTCCCGCCGACATGCCCGCGGGCATCGACCGGCTGCAGGGCTTCCGCGATGTGCTCGCCGAGGCGGACCTCGCGCCCGCGGCCGTCGAGGACGGCGAGTTCACCGAGGCCGGTGGCGCCGCCGCGATGCGGAGGATCCTGGCATCCGGGGATCTTCCCGAGGCGCTGTTCGTCGCGAGCGACCTCATGGCCCGGGGCGCCTACACCGCCTTGCGCGAGCAGGGGCACGAGCCGGGGCGCGACATCGCGATCATCGGGTTCGACGACTCGGCCGTCGCGACCTCGCTCGTTCCGGCACTGACCACCGTGCGGCAGCCCTCGCGCGACCAGGGGCGCCAGATGGCGACGATGCTGCTCGACGTGCTCGCGGGTCGGGCGACGGCGAACACCGCGATCCTGCCGACGGAGATCATCGAGCGCGCTTCCGCCTGACCCCGCCGATCCGATCAGGACCGGTCGGGCGAACGCCGCCGTCAGCCGATACTGTGAGCGCTATCGAGCGCGCGGGTACCCGAACCCGCGCCGGTGTCGAGAGGATCGACGATGCGTCGATGGAGAAGCGTTGCCGCCGCGGCCGCCCTGGTGGCCATCGCAGCCCTGGCCGGCTGCGTACCCGAACAGGCGACCCCCGTCGCGTCGGAATCCGCGACACCCACGGTCACCGTCGCGACCCCGACGCCGACCCCGACCCCCACCCCGTCAGAGACCCCGGCGAGCGCCGCAGCCAACATCCCGGCGTCCTGCGACGACCTGGGCACGGCGAGCAGCCGGGCCGAGACCGTCGGCGGGCTCACGGCGCAGCACGCCGACGGATTCGTCCGGCCCTCGCCTCCGAACGCCACCACGAAGCTGTCGTGCAACTGGATCCAAGAGGAAGCGGCAGCGGTCCTCATCATCGTCAGCACCGCCACCGACGCCGACGTCTCGACGGGCCTCCAGCAGCTGGCATCCGAGGGGTACCAGTGCCAGGCGGCGCAGGACTTCGGCGCGCAGTACTGCATGCGCCCCGGTGACGCGGCGACCAGCGAAGACGTCGTCGTCGCGCGCGACGACGTCTGGATCTACCTCGAGACCGTGAACGTCAACGCGCGGGCCTGGCTGTCCGACATCGCCGCGCAGATCTACGGCTGACGCTCACCGTCTCAGCGGTCGCGGGGGAGCGGCTGCTGGTACACGTCGGGGACGTCGTCGCCGTCGGCATCCACTTCTTCCTCCGCCGCGAGGTGCTTGTAGCGACGGTTGCGGACGAGCAGGACGCTGGCCGCCAGCACGGATGCCAGCAGCGACGCGACCATGATCGCGATCTTCGCGTCGTCGGTGTGCTCCGAACCCGCGGGGAAGCTGAGCTCCGCGATGAGCAGCGACACCGTGAAGCCGATGCCCGCGAGAAGGCCCACGCCCGCGAGGTCGATCCACTTCAGCGCCGGGTCGAGACGTATCTTCGTCACGAGCGTGAGGATGCGGACCCCGAGCAGGATGCCGAGCGGCTTGCCCAGCACGAGACCCGCGACGACGCCGATCGTGACGGGGTCCATGATGGCGCGGGCCAGGCCCTCGCCGCCGCCCACCGCGACTCCCGCGGCGAAGAACGCGAAGATCGGCACCGCGATACCTGCCGAGAGCGGACGGAACCGGTGTTCGAACTGCTCGGCGAGGTCCATGCCCCGGATCTCGGGCTTGCGCTTCGACGGGGCGACCGGGATCGTGAAGGCCAGGGCGACGCCGGCGATCGTCGCGTGTACGCCCGAGGCGTGCAGGAACGCCCAGGCCGCGAAGCCGATCGGCAGCAGCACCACCCACGCGGCCCACGCGTGCCGTGCGAACCACGCACGACCGAGATGCGCGATGGTGCCGTAGATCACGACGAGGACCGCGAAGACCGCCAGCGGGAGCAGTGAGATGTCGCTGGTGTAGAACAGCGCGATGATCGCGATCGCGATGAGGTCGTCGACCACCGCGAGGGTCAGAAGGAAGATCCGCAGGGGGCCGGGCAGGTGCGAACCGACGAGGGCGAGCACGGCGACGGCGAACGCGATGTCGGTCGCCGCGGGGATCGCCCAGCCGGCGAGCAGGCTCGGCTGCGACGACACCACGAGCACGTAGATCAGCGCGGGCATCGCGACGCCGGCTGCGGCAGCAGTGATCGGCACGATCGCCGTGCTGAAGCGCCGAAGGCTCCCCGCGACGATCTCGCGCTTGAGCTCGAGGCCCACCATGAAGAAGAAGATCGCGAGCAGCCCATCGGCGGCCCACGCGCCGACGCTCAGCTCGAGGTGCCACGGCTCGTACCCGAAGCGCAGGTCGCGCAGCGCGAAGTACGCGTCCGCGGCGGGGGAGTTCGCCCAGATGATCGCCGCGATCGCGGCGACGACGAGCAGCATCCCGCCGACCGACTCGCGGCGCAGCAGGGTGGTGACGCGGTGGACCTCGCGATAGCCCGGCCAGCTCGGTGCGCGCAGGGAAGTTTCGTTCATGGCATCCATTCGGGGTCGTCGACACGGTCGTCGACCAGACTTCCCGACACGCCTGTTCCAGTTTACCCGGGCTGCGCGAACGCCCGGTGCCGGGGTGTGCGGCGCCGGATCACGTGAAGTGGTCGAGCGCACCCGTGGTGGTCGACCACGACGGGTACGTTCGGCCAGATCACGTGAAGTGGCGGGACAGGGATGCCGCGGGGCGGGTCGCGGTGCGGCGGCGGCACGCTTGACGCGCGCGGATGCCACCCGCCCGGGGCGTCAGGACGGGTCGCCGCCCAGCGGGCCCACCGCGGGGATCGGACCGCCGTCGTCGGCGCCGGTCTTGCGTGCGCGGGCGATCGCGTTGCCGAGGTGGTAGATCACGAGCGCGGCGACCGCGCCGAGCACGATCGCGCCGAGCTGGAAGTCGCCCCACTGCATCGTGAACCCGGCGATCGCGAGCACCAGTGCGACCGCACCCGTGTACTGGTTGACGGGGCGCGAGAAGTCGACGCGGTTGTCGACCCAGATCTTGATGCCGATGATCCCGATGAGGCCGTACAGCGCGGTGGTGACACCGCCGAGCACGCCCGCGGGGATCGTGTTGAACACCGCCCCGACCTTCGGCGACAGGCTCAGCACGATCGCGGTGAGACCCGCGACCCAGTACACCGCCGTCGAGTACACGCGGGTCGCCGCCATGACGCCGATGTTCTCGCCGTACGTCGTCGTGCCCGAGCCGCCGAACGTTCCCGCGAGCGTCGTGGCGACGCCGTCCGCGATGAGCGCGCGTCCGGTGGAGCGGTTGGCCGTGGCATCCGTCATCGCCGCCACGCCCCGCACGTGCCCGACGTTCTCGGCCACGAGCACCAGCACGACGGGGAGGAACATCGCGATCACCGACCAGGTCTGCGGTGTCGTGAAATCGGCGAGGTGGAACTCCGGCAGGCCGATCCACGGCGCGGCCTCGACGGGCGCGAAGTCGATGAGCGTCTCGCCCGATGCGGCCTGGATCAGGACCGTCGCGACGTAGCCGACGATGACGCCGAGGAAGATCGAGATGCGCCCGAGGAATCCGCGGAACAGCACGCTGAACAGGATCACCGCGACGAGCGTGATCGTGCCGGGGAGCGGCTGCTTCTGGAAGTTCGACCACGCGACCGGCGCGAGGTTGAAGCCGATCAGCGCGACGATCGCGCCGGCGACCACCGGCGGCATGACCTTGTCGACCCAGCCGAGACCGGCGAACTGCACGACCACGCCGATGAGCGCGAGCAGGATGCCGACGGCGACGATGCCGGCGAGGGCGGAACCGGTGCCGCCGATCGCGGTCGCCGCGGTGACGGGCGCGATGAACGCGAACGACGACCCGAGGTAGCTGGGGAGCCGGTTGCGGGTGACGAGGAGGAACAGCAGCGTCCCGACGCCCGAGAACAGCAGCGTCGTCGACACCGGGAATCCGGTGAGCACCGGCACCAGGAACGTCGCGCCGAACATCGCGATGACGTGCTGCAGCCCGATCGCGATCGTCGCGCCCCAGTTGAGTCGTTCGCCCGGCGCGACGACCGCGCCCGGCGCGACGGTGCGTCCGTTCCCGTGCAGCTTCCAGCGGAACATGTGGTCTCCTCGCGGTGGGGATGGGGGATGGGTGCCGAAAACGTAGGCCTTTGTCGAGAACGCAACGTGTGGTCGTCTATCCGGTGCGGTTTCGGCGAACGGGTGCGGTCTCGCGGGCGGGTGCACCGCCGGGCGCGACGCGGGACGACGCCGGCGTCAGGACGTCAGGCGCGACAGCAGCTCGGCATAGCGGGCGCGGGTGCGCGTCACGATGTCGTCGGGCAGCGCGGGCGGCTCGCCCTGCTTGTCCCAGTTCGCGGCGAGCCAGTCGCGCACGATCTGCTTGTCGAAGCTCGCCATGCGCTCGGCGGGGGTCGAGCCGGCGCGCCAGGCCTCGGCATCCCAGTACCGCGACGAGTCCGACGTCAGCACTTCGTCGGCGAGCGTGAGAACGCCCTCGGCGTCGTAGCCGAACTCGAACTTCGTGTCGGCGAGGATCAGTCCGTGCCGCTCGGCGACCGCGGCGGCGCGGCGGTAGATCTCCAGCGACAGGTCGCGGAGCGCAGCCGCGGTCTCTTCGCCGACGAGTTCGACGGAGCGCTCGTACGTGATGTTCTCGTCGTGCTCGCCCATCGGCGCCTTGTACGCCGGGGTGTAGAGCGGCTCGGGAAGACGGTCGCCGTCCGTGAGACCGTCGGGGAGCGGGATGCCGCACACCGTGCGCGACGCCTGGTACTCGGCCCAGCCCGACCCGGTCAGGTAGCCGCGCACCACGCACTCGATCGGCTGCATGTCGAGCGACCGGACGAGCATGGCGCGTCCGCGGACGGCATCCGGGATCAGCTCGACGCTGTCGTCGCCCCGGAGCACGTGGTCGGCGGCGAGATGATTCGGGATGCCACGCCCCCCGTCGGAGCCGGCGAGAAGGTCGAACCACCACAGGCTCAGCGTCGTCAGCAGCACACCCTTGTCGGGGATGCCGGGGCTGAGCACGTGATCGAAGGCGCTGACCCGGTCGCTCGCGACGACGAGGAGATGCGCGGGGGAGGCCCCCTCGACGGTGTCGGCGGGGACGTACAGGTCGCGGACCTTGCCCGAATAGACGTGGCGCCAGCCGTCGAGGGCGAGGGGGGAAGCGGGGATCACCCGCTCATTATCGCGGGTCAGCTCGCCCGGCGACGGCCCGGAGGGCGCGGATTTTGTCACATCGAGGCGGTCCGCGCCCGCCCCCCTGCGTCGCGGGGCCACCCCGCTACGGTCGGAGGATGACCGAGGCGACCGACACCGAGGCATCCATCGATCCCCCCGCGGACCGCTCCCCGCGCACGTTGCAGAGGTGGGTGTTCTGGCCCGCGGCCGCCATCGCGCTGGTGTTCATCGCGTTCGCCCTGTTCTTCCCCGCCGCCGCCGAGGTCACGTTCGGCGCGGTGCAGACGGCGATCGTCTCGGCCTTCAACTGGTACTACGTGCTGATCGCGGCGTTCTTCGTCGTCTTCGCCCTGACGATGGGCTTCAGCCGGTTCGGCCGTATCAAGCTCGGGCGCGACGACGACGAACCGGAGTTCTCGACGCTGTCGTGGTTCTCGCTGCTCTTCGCCGCGGGCATGGGCATCGGGTTGGTGTTCTACGGCGTGAGCGAACCCCTCAGCCACTTCACCTCCCCGCGTCCGGGGGTGGAGGGGACGCCCACGCAGCTCGCGCAACAGGCGATGTCGCAGACGTTCCTGCACTGGGGCGTGCACGCCTGGTCGATCTACGTCGTGATCGGCCTCGCGCTCGCCTATGCCTTCCATCGTCGCCAGCGTCCGCGCACGATCCGGTGGGCGCTCGAACCGATCCTCGGCGCCCGGCTCGTGCAGGGCGGATGGGGCAACGCGGTCGACGTCGCGGCGCTCGTCGGCACTCTGTTCGGTGTGGCGACGTCGCTCGGTCTCGGCGTGATCCAGATCAGCGCGGGCCTGGAGTTCCTCGGCGTGGTATCCCCGTCGATCCTCAGCCAGGCGATCCTCATCGGCGTCATCACGACTTTCGTCCTGTTCTCGGTGCTCTCGGGCGTCGGTCGCGGGATGAAGTGGCTGTCGAACTTCAACCTGGTCCTCGCGGGCGTGCTGATGCTCTACCTGCTGTTCGCCGGTCCGACGGAGTTCTTGCTGCGCGACGCCGTGCAGTCCATCGGCAACTACATCCAGAACTTCGTGGGCCTGTCGTTCACCACGAGCGCCTACGCGGGCGACGCGGGCGTCGCGTGGCAGGGCGCGTGGACTGCCTTCTACTGGGGCTGGTGGATCTCGTGGGCGCCGTTCGTCGGCATCTTCATCGCCCGCATCTCGCGCGGACGGACCGTGCGCGAGTTCGTCACCGGCGTGATCCTGGTGCCCACGCTCGTCGGCATCCTGTGGTTCACCGTCCTCGGGGGCTCGGCGATCTACGCGGAACTCACCGATTCGGCGTCCTTCGTCGGGCCGGACGGCACGGTAGACGTCTCGACGGCGCTGTTCCAGATGCTCGAGACCGTGCCGGGGTCGGTGTTCCTCGTCGTCGGGTTCCTGCTTCTGATCGGCATCTTCTTCATCACGTCCGCCGACTCCGGCGCTCTCGTCATGAGCATGATCGCCACGGGTGGCGAGGAAGAGCCCCCGCGGTGGACCCGCGTGTTCTTCACCCTCGCGACCTCGGTGATCGCCTTCGCGCTGCTCATCGCGGGCGGACTCACCGCCCTGCAGGCGGCGGCCATCAGTATCGCGCTGCCGTTCAGTCTCGTGCTGCTCGCGATCTGCTGGGCCACCGTGGTCGCCTTCCGGCGCGAGCTGAAGGCGTACGACAGAGCGGAGCGAGCCCGGTTGCGCGATCAGATCGCCGAGCACTACGGGTTGGAGGTCGAGGAGGCCAATCGCCGCGGCATCTTCGGCCTCCCCGCCCGGTGGCGACGTCACCGCGCGGAGCACGACGCCCCGGTCGGCTGACGCCCCGATTCCTGGCATCCCGCGTCCCAGGCCCCGCTCCGGTTCGAGTCGCCAAGACACGCGGATACCGGGCGAACGCATCCGCGTGTCCTGGACACCGAACGTTCATTCATCTCGCGCGCCCTCTCGTGCCGTTCGTGCGATATAGTCCATGTGGACTAGTCGACACGGACCATGGAGGGTGGATGCCGGACATCACGCGACTCACCCCGCTCGCGGTCATGCTCCTCGCGACCCTGCGGGAGGGCGACATGCACCCGTACGAGCTGCTGCGTCTGCTGCGCGAGCGCAAGGACGACCGTCTCGTGCCGCTGCAGAAGGGCACGATCTACCACACGGTCGCGCGCCTCGAACGGGATGGTCTGCTCGCCGAGGTCGGCGTCGACCGCGACGGGAACCGCCCCGAACGCACCACCTACACGCTGCTCGAGGCGGGACGCCTCGCGGTCGAGGAGTGGGTGCGGGCCGAGCTGCCCCAGATCGAACGGCCGAGCGACTTCCGTGTCGCCCTGTCGGAGGCGCACAACCTCGAGCGCGACGAGGTCATCGCCCTGCTCGATCAGCGTCGCGCTCTGCTCGTCGCCTCCGTCGACGAGCACCACGCCGGCCTCGCGGACTCCGCGGAGCGCGGCACCCCCGAGCAATTCCTCGTCGAGCTGCAGCGGCAGTCCGCTCTGCTCGACGCCGAACTCGCATGGCAGGACGCCCTGCATGCGCGTCTCGCCGATCGCTCCCTCGCCTGGGGCGTCGCCGAGATCCCCGAACACATCACGTCGAAGCACCGCCTCGCGAAAGAAGCCCACGCATGACCGACTCCCGCGCCGCCTCCGCGGCATCCCCCCGAACCGGGGCGCACGGCACTCCCGCGCGCAGCCCGTGGCCCGCCCTCTGGGCGCTGGTCATCGGCTTCTTCATGATCCTCGTCGACACCACGATCGTCTCGGTCGCGAACCCCGCCATCAAAGCGGCCCTCGACCCGAGCACCAACAACCTCGACAACGTCGTATGGGTCACCAGCGCCTACCTGCTCACCTACGCGGTGCCGCTGCTGATCACCGGGCGCCTGGGCGACCGCTTCGGGCCGAAGAACGTCTACCTCACGGGTCTCGCGATCTTCACCCTCGCCTCGCTCGCCTGCGGCCTGGCTCCGACCCTCGAGGTGCTCATCATCGCCCGGGCGGTGCAGGGCCTGGGCGCAGCGCTCATGACCCCGCAGACGATGGCCGTGATCACCCGCACCTTCCCGCCGCAGAACCGCGGCGCGGCGATGGGTCTCTGGGGTGCCACGGCCGGCGTCGCCACCCTCGTCGGCCCGCTCGCCGGCGGACTGCTCGTCGACGGGCTGGGCTGGGAGTGGATCTTCTTCATCAACATCCCGGTCGGCGTGATCGGCTTCATCGCCGCGCTCATCCTCGTGCCGCAGCTGCCGCGCACCGCGCACAAGTTCGACATCCTCGGGGTCGTCCTCAGCGCCGTCGGTCTGTTCCTCATCGTGTTCGGCCTGCAGGAGGGCGAGCACTTCGACTGGGCTGCCTGGATCTGGGCGATGGTCGCCGCCGGCGTCGTCGTCATGGCGTTGTTCGTGTGGACGCAGGCCCGCAGCAAGGGCGAGCCCCTCGTGCCGCTCGACCTGTTCCGCGACCGCAACTTCTCGATCGCGAACATCGCCATCGCCGCCGTCGGCTTCACCGTCACGAGCATGGCGCTGCCGCAGATGTTCTACCTGCAGCTCGCGCGCGGTCTGACTCCCACCGAATCGGCGCTCCTGCTGGTCCCGCTCGCGATCCTGTCGGGCGTGCTCGCCCCGTTCGCCGGCAAGCTGCTCGACCGCACCGACCCGCGCTTCCTTCTCGTCCCGGGTCTGGTGCTGGTCGGCGGATCGCTCGGCATCTACACCGCGCTCATCCTGAACGACGCCCCGATCTGGGCCTTCCTCATCCCCTCGGCCCTCATGGGCATCGGAAACGCCGGTATGTGGGGTCCTCTCGCCACGACCGCGACGCGCAACCTGCCGCCACGGCAGGCGGGGGCCGGTGCCGGCATCTACAACACCACCCGCACCGTCGGGTCGGTGATCGGCTCGGCATCCATCGCGGCCTTCATGCAGGCCCGTCTCGAGGCGAACCTGCCCGGCGCCGCGGATGCCGGTGCGAGCTTCGGCTCCGGGGCGCTCCCGCCGCAGGTCGTCGGCCCGTTCTCGCAGGCGATGGGGCAGTCGCTGCTGCTGCCGATCATCGTCATCGCGGTGGGCCTGGTGGCCGTGCTGTTCATGCAGCGTCCGTCGATGATCCGCCCCCACGGCGCCCCGCGCGACGCGGCGCCCGCCGCGGGTGCGTCCGCGCAGGGTGCGTCCGCGCAGGGTGCCCCGGCCGTGCAGGGTGCCCCGGCCGCGCAGGGTGCGGCCGCGCAGGGGGCCCCGGCCGCGGCCGGCGAGTAGCCGCGCGGCGTTCACCTCGGCGATCTTGCGGGGCGCCCCGCGCGGCGTCAGGGCGTGATCGAGTCGACGAAGCGATGCGCCTCGTCGATGACCGCGGCCCACGTCTCCCCGGCGTCGGGCGAGATCTCGGCCCATTCCCGGAGCGGGCGCCCCCGCATGACCATCGGGGCCCCGACCCCGTCGGCGGTGAGTTCGCCGATGCGCTGCTCGGGAAGCTTCACGACCAGCGCCCCCTCGTGGGCGACGAACGCGAACACCTTCCCGCGGACGCGGACGCCCTCGGTGCCGAACATCCGACCCATGTCGACGTCGGGCAACGCGCACAGGCGCTCCGCGATCGGGTCGAAGATCGCGTGCGCCCGCGTCATGGCATCCCGGTCCACCATGCGCACACGGTAGTCGGATCCGGATGCCGGGGCGAGAGGCCGCGGAAGGTTCCGGGTCAGTCCTCGACCACGCGGGCGGCGATGTCGGTGCGGTACTGGCCGCCCTCGAGCCCGATCATGCCCAGTGCCTCGTAGGCCGCGGAGCGGGCCTCGCGGAACGTCGTGCCGAGGGCCACGACGTTGAGAACGCGGCCCCCGGTGGCGTGCAGCCGACCGTCGCGCAGGGCCGTGGCGGCGTGGGCGACGTGCACACCGTCGACCTCATCCGCCTCGTCGAGTCCGGTGAGCACGCGACCGGTGATCGGCGCCTCGGGGTAGCCCTCGCTCGCGAGCACGACCGTCACGGCGGTCGCCTCCGCGAACGCGGGGCGCGGCTGATCTTCCAGGGTGCCGGACGCGGCGGCCATGAGCAGCGTCGACAGCGGGTCGAGGAGGCGCGGAAGCACGACCTGCGTCTCGGGGTCGCCGAAGCGCGCGTTGAACTCGATGACCTTCACGCCCGCCTCGGTGAGGATGAGCCCGGCGTACAGCAGCCCGATGAACGGCGTGCCCTCGGCGTCCATCTGCCGGATCACGGGCTCGGCCACCTCGCGCGTGACCTGATCGACGAACTCCTCCTCGCCGCCGAAGCGTTCGAGCAGCCACGGGAGGGGGGAGTACGCCCCCATCCCGCCGGTGTTGGGCCCCTCGTCACCGTCGCGGAGGCGCTTGAAGTCCTGGGCGGGGCTGAGGGGGAGCACCCGGTCGCCGTCGCTGAGGAAGAAGAGCGAGACCTCGGGGCCGGCGAGGAACTCCTCGATGAGCACGGGACCGGTGGGCAGATACGCCTCGGCGTGGGCCAGGGCGGCGGCGCGGTCGGACGTGACGATGACGCCCTTGCCCGCGGCCAGGCCGTCGGCCTTGACCACGTGGGGGGCGCCCAGCTCGTCGAGGGCCGCCTCGACCCCCGCGAGATCACGGGCTCGCACGGCTCGCCCGGTCGGCACGCCCGCGGCATCCATGATCCGCTTCGCGTAGGTCTTCGACCCCTCCAGCTGTGCCGCGGCCTTGCCCGGACCGAACACCGGGATGCCGCGCTCGCGGAGCGCGTCGGCGACGCCCGCGACGAGCGGAGCCTCGGGGCCGATCACGACGAGGTCGATCGCTTCGGTGTTGGCGAACTCGGTGACGGCGACCGGATCGTTCGCATCGAGGTCGACGACGTGGGCGTCGCGGGCGATACCGGCGTTGCCCGGGGCGGCGTAGATCGCGTGCGAGACCTCCTCGGAGCGCAGGGCGAGGATGATGGCGTGCTCGCGCGCGCCCGAACCGAGGACCAGGATTCTCACGCCGCCAGCCTAGCGAGCGCCCCGGACACCGCCCGCCCGGCGTCCGGCCCCTCTCGTCGAGTGTCCGAGACACGCGGACACCGCGCCGCCCCATCGGCGTGTCTTGGACACTCAACCGACGCCCTCGCCGATCCGCCCCGCGGGTACCGTGGATGCCATGCCTCCCCGCCGTATCGAGACCGGAGACGGCCGCGCCGCGCTCGCCGCCGTCGCCGCGGGCGGTGCGCCCCGAACGGCGACCGCCACCGCGGTCCGATACCTGCTGCAGCTGCTGGTCGAGAAGGCGCCGGGCAATTCGGTGGAGATGCGCGTGCCGCCGTTCGGCGCCGTCCAGGTCATCGAAGGACCCCGGCACACGCGGGGCACACCGCCCAACGTCGTCGAGACCGACGCCGCCACCTGGATCGCCGTCGCCACGGGCGCCGAGAGCTGGGCGGATGCCGCGGCCGCGGGCCGGATCGTCGCCTCCGGCGTCCGCGCCGACCTCAGCGCGCTGCTGCCGCTGCGGCCGTGATCCGGCGGTGCCGCCGCAGTCCGCGCCGCCGGTGATCTCGACATCGCACCATCGGCGACCCGTCGGCTCCGCGGCGGTGGGACAATGTGAGCATGGCTGAGCAGCCCGCCCCCGAACGCAAGCCCCTCGTGCACGAGGAGATCGTCACGCTGCGTGTGCGGCGAGCCCCGAAGTACGGCGTGTTCTTGGCCGCCGGTGCGGTGCTCGGCATCCTGGCCGCCCTCATCCTCACGTTCGCGATCGACGGCTCCGATCTGAGCCCGTATACGAACGTCGTCTACTCGCAGCTGCAGGTCTTCGGATTCACCGCGCTCATCTGCATCGTCATCGGAGCGACCCTCGGGGCGATCGCGGCGCTCATCTTCGAGCGGGTCGTGGGCCGGAAGGTCCGCGACGTCGCCGTCGACCACGAACGCTACCGCTACTGACGGCGGTCGGTCACGCCAATTCGGCGATGATCGGGTGGATGGCGGCGTCGAAGGCGACGACGTCGCTGCGCAGGCCGTCGGTCACCGCGACGGTGAGCGAGCCGATCCACCACACGCCCCGCTGCGCGAGCGGAAGCACCTGCACGTTCAGCTCGAACGAGTGCGCACGTCGGCCGACCCGGCGTTCGTGCACCGCGATCGCACTGGCGTACGCGCGGTACGAGACGCCCGGTCGCGCCGCTCCCTCGGCCCCGTAGCGCGCGTGCGCCAGCCGGGCGAACTCCCGCGCGTCGGCGGCGTACGGGGCGATCGCCGCGCGCAGCGCCTCGGCCCGACCGACCGGGAGGGCGAGCAGGTCGTCGAACCCGTCGACCAGCTCGAGCGGGACGGGCGAGGGGTGCGCCAGCGGCTCGACGCTCATCGCCCAGTACTCCCGCCACTCCCGCTCGAGGAGCGCCTGCTCGGGGTCGGGACGTGCGGCGCCGTCGTACCCCGGAACCCGGCGCAGCGCGGGCAGTTCCTCCGGGGAACGGATGCCGCACACCTGACGGAGGTAGAGCGCGATGAGCACCGGGATCGCCGCGTCTTCGCGGATCACCCACTCCGGCTGGCCGCCCGTCATGGCGCCATTGTAGGGACGGGGGCGACCCGCCGGGGCGGGCCTTGCGTCCGGCGTCGCCCCCGCAGAGGAGGAGATTCGGCGAGGGGAGGACAGCAACCGGATGCGGCATCCTCCGCTCCCCGAATCTCCTCCCGTCACGCAACGCCCACCCCTCCTCCCCAGCGCTGCCATCCACAGGTTTCGGACGCGGCGCGCCCCGGGACGCGATCGGTCGGGCACTCTGGCGCCGTGAACCCCCGCATCTCCCTCCGCATCGACGAACTCGTCGTCCGCGTGCGCAGTCGGGGCGGTGTCGTCGCCTCTGCCGTACTCCACCGAGACGGAGTGTCTGCGGGCACGATCGCCGCGGCGGTGTCGGCGGGTGCCCTGGTCCGCCTTCGCCGGAGATGGGTCGCCGTTCCCGACGCGGATCCCTTCCTCGCCGCCGCCGCGCGAGCGGGAGTGACGTTGGCGTGCTCGACGGCGGCCGTCCGGCACGGCCTCTGGGTCTTGTCCACGGGCGCGATCCACGTCGCGGCGCCCCCGCACGCGGGCCGCATCTCCGTCGCGTCGGAGACTCGGGTCCACCGGTGTCGGCCCCTCGTCCCTCGGCATCCGGAGCATCTGGTGGACGACGTGGTCAACGTGCTCGGTGTCGTGAGCGGCTGCCTCCCCGACGAACAAGCGCTCGCGGTCTGGAACTCGGCGTTGAACAAGAAGCTGGTCACCCTCGAAGAGATGCGACGGTACCCGCTCACGAGCCGTGGACTCGACCTTGCGGCGCGGGCCACTCCGCTCGCGGATTCGGGGCTCGAGACTTTCCTCATCGAGCGTCTCCGGTGGCTCGGCGTGCGGCTGACCGCCCAGGCCTGGATACTCGAGCACCGCGTCGACCTCCTGATCGGCGAGAGGCTCGTCGTCCAAGCCGACGGGGGTCACCACGTCGGATCCCAGCGCGAGGCCGACGTCCGGCACGACACCCTTCTGGCGCTGAACGGCTACCACATGATCCGGGTGGGGTACCACCAGCTCATCGGCGATTGGCCGTCGGTGCAGCAGGCCATCATGTCCGCCATCGCCCAGGGTCTCCATCGAGCCCGCTGAGGCTCGCGGAGGAGGAGATTCGGGGAGGGGAGGATGCCGGATGTCGATGCCGTCCTCCCTTCGCCGAATCTCCTCCCCCGGGACCCAGGCGCCCCACCCCGCGATCGAGCGGCGACGCGGGGAGCGTGTCGGATCCTGCGGGTAGTCTGTTGCCGTGGCCTCCGCTCCCCACGAAAACCCCTATTCCGCTGCCGGCGTCGACACCGCCGCGGGCGACCTCGCCGTCGAACTGATGAAGTCGGCCGTGAAGCGCACGCACGGCCCCGAGGTGCTGGGCGGAGTGGGCGGCTTCGCCGGCCTCTTCGACGCCTCGGCGCTCCGCGACTACGCCCGCCCGCTGCTGGCGACCAGCACCGACGGCGTCGGCACGAAGGTCGCGATCGCGCAGGCCATCGACAAGCACGACACCATCGGCGAAGACCTCGTCGGCATGGTCGTCGACGACATCGTCGTGGTGGGGGCGCGTCCGCTCTTCATGACCGACTACATCGCGTGCGGCAAGGTCGTGCCGACGCGCATCGCCGACATCGTCGCCGGGATCGCGCGCGGCTGCGCGGCCACGGGCACCGCTCTGGTGGGCGGCGAGACCGCCGAGCACCCCGGTCTCCTCGGCATCGACGACTACGACGTCGCGGGGGCGGCGACGGGCGTCGTCGAGGCCGACCGCGTGCTCGGCGCCGATCGGGTGCGGGGCGGCGACGTCGTCCTGGCCCTCGCCTCGAGCGGCTTGCACTCCAACGGGTACTCGCTCGTCCGTCACATCGTCGCCGGCCGTGGCATCACGTACGGCTCCGCCTCCGCCGAGCTCGGCGGTACGTGGGGCGAGGCGCTGCTCGAACCCACGCGTCTGTACACCTCGCCGCTGCTGCGTCTGCTCGGCGATGCGGCGGTGGGCTCCGGCATCCACTCGCTCAGCCACGTCACGGGCGGAGGCATCGCCGCGAACCTCGCGCGCGTGCTGCCGCAGAACACCTGGGTCGACGTCGACCGCTCGACCTGGAGCCCGTCGCCGGTGTTCCGGGTGCTCGCCGACCTCGGCGGGCTCGAGCTGACCGCGACCGAGGGGACGTGGAACCTCGGCATCGGCTTCCTCGCGGTCGTCGCCCCCGAGGTCGCCGACGCGGCGATCGCGGCGCTGTCGGCCGACGGCATCGACACGTGGCAGGTCGGTGTGGTGCGCGACGACGCGCGCCCCGACGGAGAGTTCGAACAGGGCGCGAAGGGCGTCGACGGAGGCGCCGTGCGCCTGGTCGGCTCGTACGCGGATGCCGGTCACCCGGCGAACGGAGCGAAGTAACCCCCCATGTGCGGCATCGTCGGCATGGCCGGGCAGGGCCCGGTCAACCAGGAGATCTACGACGCGCTCCTGCTCCTCCAGCACCGCGGGCAGGATTCCACGGGCATGGCCACCGCCGAGTCCAGCGGGGTGTTCCACATCCACAAGGCCCGCGGCCAGGTGCGTGAGGCGTTCCGCACGCGCGACATGCGCGCGCTGCTCGGCGACATCGGTCTCGGCCACGTGCGGTACGCCACGAAGGGCACGGCCTCCAGCGAAGAAGAGGCGCAGCCCTTCTACGTCAACGCGCCCTACGGCATCGTCCTCGTGCACAACGGCAACCTCACGAACACGCGCGAGCTGACCAGCGAGCTGTTCCACAAGGACCGCCGGCACCTGAACACCAGCTCCGACACCGAACTCCTGGTGAACATCCTCGGTTCCGAACTGCAGTCCGAGATCTCCGGCCCCGACCTCGACCCGGCGCAGGTGTTCCGCGCCGTCGCCCGGGTGCACGAGCGCGTCGAGGGCTCGTACGCCACGATCGCCCTGATCGCGGGCTACGGTCTCCTCGCGTTCCGCGACCCGTTCGGCATCCGTCCCCTCATCCTCGGCAAGCGCCCGGCGGGTGGGGACGACGGCCGCGAGGAATGGGTCGTGGCCTCCGAGTCGCTCGTGCTCGAGAACGCCGGCTTCGAGATCGTCCGCGACGTCGAGCCCGGCGAGGCCGTCTTCATCACGCTCGACGGCACCCTCCACGCGCAGCAGTGCGCGCAGAACCCGACGCTCGCGCCGTGCTCGTTCGAGTACGTGTACCTCGCTCGCCCCGACTCCGTCATGAACGGCATCTCGGTGTACGAGGCGCGCCTGCGCATGGGCGAGCGCCTGGCCGACACGATCGCGAAGTACACCCCGCACGACTCGATCGATGTCGTCATGCCGATCCCCGACTCGTCGCGACCGGCGGCGATGCAGGTGGCGCGCAAGCTGGGCATCGAGTACCGCGAGGGCTTCTACAAGAACCGCTATGTCGGCCGCACCTTCATCATGCCCGGCCAGGCGATCCGCAAGAAGAGCGTGCGTCAGAAGCTCAACGCGATGTCGACCGAGTTCCAGGGCAAGAACGTCCTCCTCATCGACGACTCGATCGTGCGCGGCACGACCAGCCGCGAGATCATCCAGATGGCGCGGGATGCCGGTGCGAAGAGCGTCACGTTCGCGTCGGCGGCCCCGCCGGTCCGGTACCCGCACGTGTACGGCATCAACATGCCGTCGCGGCAGGAGCTCGTCGCGCACGGCCGCACGATCCCGCAGATCGCCGAGGAACTCGGCTGCGACTACCTCGTGTACCAGGAGGTCGACGACCTCAAGGCCGCGATCATGGAGGGCACCGACCTCGTCGACCTCGACATGAGCTGCTTCGACGGCCGCTACGTCACCGGCACGGTGTCGGACGAATACCTCGCCTGGGTCGAGGGCAGCCAGGAGTCTTGACCCCGCGCCGCAGCGGGACGGTCGTGTGGGCCGCGGCCGCGATCGTGCTGCTCGCGTTGACGCTGCGGATCGCCGTGGCTTCCCTGTCACCGCTGCTCACCGTGATCTCGCGCGACTTCGCGCTGCCGGCGGCGGTCGTCGGTCTCATCGGCATGGCGCCGCCGGCGGCCTTCGCGCTGTCGGCGGTCGTGACGCCCGTCATCGAACGTCGGGTGGGACTCGAGCGCCTCGTCCTGATCGCGGCGGTGGCCGCAGCGGCTGCGCTCGGCCTGCGGGCGGTGGCTGTGGATGCCTGGACGCTCCTCGCCGCGACCGCGGGGGTGTTCGCGGCGGTCGGTGTCGCCAACGTGCTCATCCCGGCGGTGGTGAAGAAGTACTTCCCCGCCCGCGTCGGGCTGATGACCACGGTGTACACGACGACGATGGCGGTGGCCACCTTCACTCCGCCGCTGGTGGCCGTACCGCTCGCGGGCGCGATCGGATGGCGCGGGTCGTTCGCGGTGTGGGCCTTCGTGGCGGTCGCGGCGGTCGTGCCCTGGGTGGTGACGAGCCTGCGGGCTCGGGCCGGCCGTGACGACATCGTCGAAGAGCCGCGTGCCTCGGTGCTCTCGCGCGTCATGCGGGTACCGCAGGCGTGGGCGCTGGTGATCACGTTCGCGGTGAACTCGTCCGTCGCCTACGGCATGTTCGCGTGGCTGCCGACGATCCTCATCGACACCGCCGGGGTCGATGCGGCCACCGCCGGGAGTCTGCTCGCCCTGTTCTCGTTCATGGGTCTGCCGGTGTCACTGGTGGTGCCGCTGCTCGTCGCCCGCTTGCGTCGGACCACCCCGTTCTACGTCCTCGCCGTCGCCAGCGGTCTCGTCGGGGTCGCGGGGCTGCTCTTCGCTCCGGGTGCCGCCACGGTGCTGTGGGTCGTCCTGATCGGGCTGCCGCCGCTGATGTTCCCGATGGTGCTGGTGCTGTTCGGCCTGCGCACCCGTTCGCACGAGACGGCGGTCGCGCTGAGCGGGTTCGTGCAGAGCCTCGGTTACGCCTTGGCGGCGCTGGTTCCGCTCGCGATCGGGGTCACCCACGAACTGACCGGCGGATGGGCCGCGGGACTGATCGTCCTGGGCGGGGTCATCGCGATCGTCGTGCCTGCGGCCATCGTCGTGGCGCGCTCGGAAACGATCGAGGAGGCGTGGGAACGCCGCCACGGTCGAGCGTGGTGACGAGGGCTAGGCCTTCTCGTCTTCGTACTCGTCGGCGTACTGGTCGGCCCACTTGTCGACGTACGCGTCTTCACCCGTTTCGGGTGCACCGAGTTCGCGCTCGAGAGCGGAGTAGTTCACCGAGTAGGTGTCGTACTTCAGCTCACGGGCGATCTTGGTGTTCTTCGCCTTCTGACGGCCACGCCCCATGCGAGACCCCCTCACGATCGACGTCGAGGGCCATGCTGTGGGCCCTGCGTATTGCGGTTCCGGACCGAGCCGGTAAGAGTAACAGCCAGGATATCACGGTGCTTTCCGCCCCCGCCTGCCGTCGGTCCGCGGGGGCCGCGCCGCTCGAGCAGAGGAGCCACGATGGCAGACGACAGCACCGCCCCGAAGCGGGCCGGCGTGGTGATCGCGGGTGTCGTCCCGGGGCAGTCCCCGCGGGTTCTGCGGGCCGCAGCGCGGCAGGCCGCGCTCGCCGGCGCGGATCTCGTGGTCGCTCATGTCGACACGACGCGGTTCGTCGCCTTCGAGGATCCCGACGGCTACGTGAGTCCCTCCACGGTCGATGTCGCGGGAGCGGCGGCCGCGGCTGCGCTCTCCGACGTGCAGGCCGCGGCGGACTCCGCGCTGGCCGACGCGCAGGTGTCGTGGACGGTGCGCCAGGTGATCGGCGACCCCGCCCTCGCCCTCATCCACCTCGCGGACGAGCTGGACGCGTCGCTCCTGGTGGTGGGTACCCGTAAGCGTGGACTCGGCGAGTCGTTGCGCGAGTTCCTCACCGGGTCGGTCGCCGCGCGGCTCACCCATCGACAGCGACGACCGGTGCTGGTCGTCCCGTTGGGTGAGCCGCTCGCGCCCGATGAGGACCTCGTCTGGGAGTGATCCTCAGCCGCGGACCGCGCGGGCGACGGCCTCCGAGGCCTGTTGCAGCGCGGACTCGATGGCATCCACGCCGGATGCCGTGAGTTCGCCGCCGCGCGCGACGTGCGAGCGCAGTTCGGAGCGGACCCGACCACGGAACTCGGTGATCGCGGCATCCGCACGATGCAGCTGCTCCCGGCTGAGGGCGCGCGGGTCGTGCGCGGGGCTCCGGTCGGCCTGCTCGCGTTCGTCGCGCGATGCGGCGGCGAGGTCGGCGCGGAGGCTGCGCATGGCATCCCGGACGCTCCCGCGGACCTCGTCGGCGATGAGGCGGACGCTGTCGGCCAGACCCGCCTGGATGCCCTCGAGGTCGCCTTCGCGCGCGGCGACCTCTGCGCGGCCGGCGTCGGTGATCTCGTAGACGGTCTTGCGTCCGTCGACCGTCTTGGTCACGAGCCCCTCTTCCTCGAGCTTCGCGAGCCGCGGGTAGATGGTGCCGGCCGAGGGCGAGTAGGTGCCGCCGGTGCGCTCGGTCAGGGCCTGCATGAGGTCGTAGCCGTGGCGCGGAGCTTCGGCGAGCAGGCTGAGGATGTAAAGGCGCAGGTCGCCGTGGGAGAAGACGGGGCTCATCACCATTCCTCCTCTCCGGCGAGTTCGTCGGGACGCAGCCCCGACACGCCGCGGCGGAGGACCGTGATCTCACCCGAGACGGTGTTCGCCCGCACGTCGACGAAGGACCCCGCGAGCGCGCCGGTCGATCCCGTGTAGTTGGTGGGGCCCGAGCCCGAGCGCACGCTGCCGTCGATCTGCACGCGTCCGCTGACGGAGCGCGCGACGTAGTTCGCGGGGAGGCCGCGGTCGAGGCGGATCGTCGCCGAGCCGCTGACGGAGTTCAGGCTGATCGACTGCACCGTCCCGGTGGAGTCCACGAGCAGGGCGCCCGCGACGGTGTCGATCGAGGCCTTCGTGACGGCGCCGGTCGCGGCGATGTCGCCGGAGACGCTGTTGGCGGTGAGGGCGCCCTGGAGCTCGCGCACCTGCACGTCGCCCGAGACGGCGTTGAGGCTGACGTCGCCCACGAGCCCGTCGACCATGATGTCGCCCGAGACCGTGTTGAGCTTGGCATCCGTCCGCAGGCCCGACACGAGCGCGCTGGCGCTGACGACGCCCAGCGTCAGGGCGACCGTGCGCGGGACGGCGACGCTCACCTCGGCCTTGGGACCGCCGGCGCCGAAGTTGCGGAACACTTCGAGGAAGTTGTCCCAGCGCAGCTGCGGGTGGTCGATTTCGAGCCGGCCGTCGACCATCTCGATGCGCAGGTCTTTGACCGTGACGCCGTGCACCTCGATGCGGGCGCCGGGGTCGTCGTGGGCGATGACGTCGACCTGGCCCCCGACGAGGCCGATCTTCAGTTCCCGCAGTCCGTCGACGTCGATGACGCGCGTCTCGCCCGGGTGGACGATCCATTTCTCCATGGCGATCCCCTAACTCAAGATATATCGCGTTACTTCGAGTATCACGATATATCGCGTCTGCGTCAAGAGGCGGCGTCCCTGGCATCCACTTCACGTGATCTGGTCGAGCGGACACGCTCTGGGCGGGCATGACGCGTGTACTCGGCCGGTTCACGTGAAGTGGCGCCCAGAACGCGGCACAACGCCCGGACGCGACCCGGACTCGCGCCCGCCCCGCAAACGACGGATGCCACGTCCTGGGGGAAGGACGTGGCATCCGGGGCGGGCGAACCCGCGGGGGGATGAGGAGGCTCGTGCACCCGAAACGCGAGCGCTCCTCTCGGGGGTTAAACCGGCTTGCGGCCGCTGATCAGGCGGAAGAGCAGCACGATCAGGGCGATGAGGCCGACGATGATGGCGACCCAGAGCAGGAAGCTCGCAGCCTGGCCCAGGCCGCTGAAGATCGCGATGACGATCGCGGCGATGATGATGATGATCAGGAAGATGTTCATGGGGGACTCCTTGCTGTGTCCGCTCACGCGGCAACCGGCGAGTGGTTGACCTCCACGTTCCCACCGCGTGCCGATCCGGGCCGGGGGGTTGACGTTTCTGGAAATTCGCTGTTAGCCGCCGCGGGGCGACGCGGAGCGGGAGGGTCGGCTCTGTCAAGCCTGCTCCGGGGCCGGGTGGGCGGGTCGTAGCGTCGGGGCATCCCACGGAAGGAGACGACCATGCCCCAGGGGCGAGGATCGAACAGCCTGAAAGACCCCGATCTCTACGAGGAGCTGCGGAAGCAGGGTGACTCGAAGGAGAAGGCCGCGCGCATCTCGAACGCCGCCGCCGCGCAGGGGCGGAGCGCGGTCGGCTCCCGCGGGGGACATGCGGAGGACTATGAGGACCGCACGGTCGACGAGCTGAAGAAGCGCGCGAAGGAACTGGGCATCACCGGGTACTCCGGCAAGAAGAAGGCGGAGCTGATCGACATGCTCCGCTCCCACTGACGGTGGCGCGTCTCGTCCGGGTCCGGCCCTATGAGGACCCCGGGTTCCGCCGTGTCCGGTCCGGCTCCGGATTCCGCTTCGTCGACCACACCGGCTCCGCCGTCCCCGAGCGCGAGGCGGAGCGCGCCCGGGGGCTCGTCATCCCACCCGCCTGGCGCGAGGTGTGGATCGCGAAGGAGCCGAACGCCCACATCCAGGCGGTCGGGACCGACGAGGCGGGGCGGCGGCAGTACACGTATCACGCGGATTGGTCGAAGGGGCGCGACAAGGGCAAGTTCGCCCGTGCTCTGCAGCTCGCCGAGGCCCTGCCGCGGGCACGTGCCCGCGTCACGCAGTCGCTGCGCCGGTCGGACGTCGATCGCGAGCGCGTGCTGGCGGTGTCGTTCCGTCTGCTCGACCAGGTCGCCCCGCGCGTGGGCAACGCCCGGTACTTCGTGACGAACGGCAGCCGTGGACTCACGACCCTCCAGCGGAGGGATGCCACGGTCGAGGGCGATCTCATCCGGTTGTCGTTCCCCGCGAAGAGCGGCAAGCGCGCGGAGCTGTCGCTCCAGGACGCCGAGGTCGCGGCCCTGATGTCGGAGCTCGCCACGGGGCGTTCCCGTGCCGCCCTGCTCAGCTACCGACGCGGACGTCGTCGCGTGCCCCTGACGCCGGGCGATGTGAACGCGTACGTGCGGGCGTTGACCGGCGGTCCGTTCAGCGCCAAGGACTTCCGGACTCTCCGTGGCACGATCCTGGCCGCGGAAGCGCTGGCGGAAGCCGGAGTCGCCCCGACGAAGAACGAGCGCAAGAAGGTCGAGCTCGCGGCGGTCCGCGCCGCGGCGGACGCGCTCGGCAACACCCCCGCCGTCGCGCGTTCCAGCTACATCGATCCGCGGGTGTTCTCCCTCTACCGGCGCGGCCGCACGATGGAGCTGGGGGGATCGAAGGATGCCGCGATCCGGCGCCTCATCCTGGGGGAGTGACTCAGGCCAGGGTCAGGAAGAGCTTCTCGAGGTCCTCGAGGGACAGGCGATCGTCGTCCTGCGCAGCGGCGTCGTCGTCGGTGAGGCAGGTCCGCATCGCCGTGCTCACGACCGCGAATCCCGCCCTGTCGATCGCCTTGCTGACCGCGGCCAGCTGCGTCACGACGGCGCGGCAGTCGCCCCCCGCCTCGATCGCCTCGATGACGGCGGTGAGCTGACCGCGCGCGCGCTTGAGGCGGTTGGCGGTTCTGCGGATTGTCTCGGCGTCGGTCTCGGTCACGAGCGGATCCCCTCGGTGGCGGTGGCGGTGGCGGTGCGGCCGGCGAGCCACGTGAGGTACCCGCCGTCGAGATTGCGGACGTCGTGCCCGGCCGCGGTGAGCAGCCGTGCGGCCGTGTGTCCACGCTGTCCGACCTGGCAGTGTACGACGAGGGGCCCGTCGGGGAGCGCGACGTCGCCCGCGCGGAGGGTGTCGAGCGGGATGCTGAGGGCGCCGGGGATGGCTCCCGCGGCGACTTCGGTCGGCGTGCGGACATCGATCACGGTCGCTCCGCCGGCGATCGCTGCGTCGAGTTCGTGCCACTGGATCGTGCGGGTCAGGCCGCCGCGGACGTTGTCGGCGACGTACCCGATCTGGTTGACCGCGTCCTTGGCCGACCCGAACGGCGGGGCATAGGCGAGTTCGAGGCGGGCGAGCCGTGAGGCGCGCACGCCGGTCTGCATCGCGAGGGACAACACGTCGATCCGACGGTCGACGCCGTGGCCGCCGACGATCTGGGCGCCCAGGATGCCGTCGTCCGCCGGGTCCACGAGGAGCTTCATCGCCATGCGTTCGGCGCCGGGGAAGTAGCCGGCGTGATCGGTGGGGTGCGTGTGCAGCACGCGGTGCGGTCGATTCTCGGCTCGCAGGCGCGCCTCGCCGGCCCCCACGCTGGCGATGACGAGATCGAAAACGCGGAGGATCGCCACGCCCGTTGCCGCGTCGGCGGGATCGACGGCATCCGCCCCGAGCGCGATGACGTCGGCGGCGGTGCGGCCGTGGCGGTTGGCGAGACCCGCCATCGTGACCAGCCCCGCTTCGCCCGAGACCGCATCGATCTTCTCCACGGCGTCGCCGACGGCGAGGATCCGCGGGTCGGAGGTGCGCTGCCACGGATCGACGGCGATGCCGCCCGTGGGTCCGAGCGTGAGCCCCGCGGCCGCGGCCAGTGCCGTGTCGGGGCGGGTTCCCCGCGCGTCGATCACCACCTCGGCGTCGATCCGCGCGCCGGAGGCCAGGGCGACGCCGGTGGAGGTCACTCGGGAGATCTCATCGGAGAGGTGCAGGTCGACGTCGTGCTGCCGCAGCTCTTCGATCAGGGGCCCGGCCATCTCGGCGTCCAGCGGACGGAAGGGGTGCGCTCCGCGGTGCACGAGCGAGACCCGGATGCCGCGGCGCGTGAGGTTCTCGACGGCTTCGAGGCCGATGAATCCACCGCCGGCCACCACGGCGCGCGTCGCGCCCGCATCGAGCCGGGAGACGATGCGGTCGACGTCGTCGACCGTGCGGAGGGTGAGGACGGGGACCGCGTCGTCGTCGGCGGGCGGCGGATCGACGGGCACGGACCCCGGCGAAAGGATGAGGTGGTCGTAGACGAGCGTCTCGACGACGTCGGTGTCGAGGTCGCGCACGTGTGCCGCGTGGGCGGCCGCGTCGATGCGGACGACCTCGTGTCGCACGCGGACGTCGAGCGCGAACCGGCTGCGCAGGCTGTCGGGCGTCTGCACGAGGAGTGCGGATCGATCGGCGATCTCGCCGCCGACGTAGTACGGCAGGCCGCAGTTCGCGAAGCTCACGTACGGGCCGCGCTCCACGACGACGATCTCGTGGTCGTCGTCGAGTCGGCGAAGGCGCGTCGCGGCGGACGTCCCGCCCGCGACGCCGCCGACGATGACGGTGCGGGGCACGGTCACCGTCCGAACAGACGCGCCCACAGCCCGCCGCTCTCCGCGCGTTCATGGCCCGGGCAGCGGTCGGCGCGGGGCACCCCGGCCATGACCATGTCGATGTGCTGGCCGCATCCGGCCCAGGTGGTCTTTCCGCAGGTGCGGCAGGTGACGGCTCGACACATGTCGTTCTCCTTCTTTCGTCGCACCCACCCTAACAGATACCCCCGGGGGTATTCATCACGGGATGTGCGTCGGCGGGCGTAGGGTGTCGTCCGTGGTGTCCTGGCGCGATCTCGTCTCGGTGGCCGTCGGCGGCGCGATCGGCACCGCGGTGCGCGCCGGCCTCACCCTGGCGCTCTCGGCCGACCTCGGCCCCGCACTCGTTCCGCTCATCAACGTCGTGGGGGCGTTCGCGATCGGCATCCTGTTCGGGATCCGCGCCCGGATGCCGATGTCCACCCGCGCTCAGCGGGCGCAGCTGTTCTTCGGGACGGGTGTCCTCGGCGGCTTCACGACGTACAGCGCGCTCGCGGTGGAGTCCGCCGATCTGTCGCTGCTGTGGTGGGGGGCGGTGACCGTGGTGGTGGGGACGTTCGCCGCGTGGGTCGGCGTGCTGATCGGGCGGGGTGGGCGCCGCCGCGTCTGACGCCATCGCGCCCGCGCTTGTGGGGGTTCATCGATTTTGGTACAAATGTGCCATTAAGTGAGGCGCGCCGCTTCACGTCCTCGACCCGGAGGCTCAACGATGACCGCCGCCCCCCGAATCGTCACGCTCGGAGCACACGTGCTCGACACGATCGTCCAGCCCGTGGACGAGATCCCTCCGGGGCAGGGCTCCCTGCTCGTGGACGAGATCGTGATGTCCGCCGCCGGCCCCGCCGGCGGGACCGCCCTCGTCCTCGCCAAGCTCGGCGCTCGCGTGATCACGAGCGGCGCCGTCGGCGACGACGTCGCGGGACGGGTCCTCCGCGGCCTGCTGCGTGATGCCGGGATCGATGTCACCCACCTGCGCACCGACGACCTGCCCACCTCGGCATCCGTCCTTCCCATCCGCTCCGACGGGTCGCGACCCGCGCTGCACGTCGTCGGGGCCAACGCGCTCGCCGCCGACGTCGTGCCCTGGGACGAGCTGACCGCCGCCGACCACGTACACGTCGGTGCGCCCGAGCTCCTCGGGCCCGAGAACGTCATCGAGATCCTCGACCACGCGCGCGCGAACGGCGCGACGACGTCGCTCGACTTCCTCATCGGCGGGGAGCAGGCCTTCTACGCTCTGATCGAACCGCTGCTGCCGTACACCGACTACGTGCTGCCGAACGCCGAACAGGCCCTGGGCTGGACCGGCGCCGCCGACCTGCACGCGGCCGCCCGGGCGATGGCGGAAGCCGGCGCCGGAGTCGTCGCGATCACCAACGGCGGCGACGACATCGTCGTCGTGGAGGGGGCGGAGCTGCACGAGATCCCGATCGTCCCCGCCGAACCCGTGGACACCAGCGGCGGCGGCGACGCGTTCTCGGCCGGCTTCGTCTTCGCGAAGCTGCGCGGCCAGACCTCGGGCGAGGCCGCGCGGTTCGGTTCGGCCGTGGCGGCACAGGTGGTGGCGGGTGTGGGCACCGACCACGGCACCTACGACGCGGCATCCATCGACGCGGTTCTGGGGCAGGCGGCCCGATGACGGATGCCGACGCGATCCGCGCCGCGATCGCCGACGCCTGCCGCGCCCTCGCCGCGGACGGGCTGGTGAAGGGGACCGCGGGCAACGTCAGCGCGCGGGTCGACGGCGGGGTCGCGATCACCGCGACCGGCGTCGTGTTCGCCGAGGCGACCGCCGACGACGTGTCCGTGGTCGATGGCGACGGGCGGGTCGTGGCCGGCTCGCTCGCACCGAGCTCCGAGCTCGGGCTGCACCTCGCGGCGTACGCCGACGAGGCCGTGGGAGCCGTCGTCCACACGCACGCCCCCGGGGCCATCGCGGTGTCGCTCGTGTCCGACCGCCTCCCCTGCATCCACTACCAACAGCTGACCCTGGGCGGCGAGATCGAGGTCGTCCCCTTCGCCGTCTTCGGTTCGGCGGAGTTGGCCGAGACCACCGGCGACGCGCTGGCGAGTGCGAACGCGGCGATCCTCGCCCACCACGGCGCCGTCACGACCGGCCGCGACCTGGCCGACGCCGTCTCGAACACCACGCTGCTCGAGTGGGCGTGCGACATCTACCTGCGAGCGCGCGCGGCCGGCGACCCCGCCGAGCTCAGCCCCGCGCAGCAGGCCGACGTGGTGGCCACCGCCGTCGCGACCGCCTACGGCCAGAAGCGGACGGTGTGAGATGGATGCCATGACCACCGCGACGTTCGACTCGCTCAGCCCGCTCGACGGGACCGTCGTCCGCACGTTCCCCGTCCACGACGCCGATGACGTGGCCACGTCTGTCGCCCGCGCCCGCCGTGCCGCGCGCGACTGGCGGTCGCTCGGATTCGCCGGACGCCGCCGCGCGCTCGCGGCGTGGCGCCGTGACATCGTGGCGCACCTCGACGACCTCATCGCCGTCGTGCGCGCCGAGACCGGGAAGCCCGCCGGCGACGCCCGGCTCGAGATCATGCTCGCGCTCGACCATCTGGCGTGGGCGGCGTCCCATGCGCGGCGGGTGCTGCGCTGGCGGGCGGTGTTCCCCGGGCCGCTCATGCTCAACCAGTCCGCGAGCCTCGGGTACGTGCCGTACGGCGTCATCGGGGTGATCGGCCCGTGGAACTACCCCGTGTTCACCCCGATGGGGTCGCTCGCCTACGCACTGGCGGCGGGGAACGCCGTGGTGTTCAAGCCCAGTGAGTACACGCCCGCGGTGGGCACGTGGTTGCGGGACTCGTTCGTCCGCGCGGGAGGTCCCGCCGGGGTCTTCGAGGTGGTCACCGGGCTCGGCGCCACCGGGGCGGCCCTGTGCCGCGCGGGCGTCGACAAGGTCGCGTTCACCGGATCCACGGCGACCGGCAAAGCCGTGATGGCCGCGTGCGCCGAGTCGCTCACACCGGTCGTGATCGAAGCCGGCGGCAAGGACGCGCTCCTCGTCGATGAGGACGCCGACCTGGATGCCGCGGCCGAGGCGGCCGTCTGGGGCGCGTACTCGAACGCGGGGCAGACGTGCATCGGCATCGAGCGCGTCTACGCGCACACGCGCGTCTACGACCGCTTCGTCGAGAAGGTCGCGGAACGGACGGCGGAGTTGCGCGCCGGGGTCGATGACGCCGCGCGGCTCGGGCCGATGACGATGCCGCGGCAGGGGGACGTCGTCCGCGCGCACGTCGCCGATGCGCTCGCCCACGGGGGGACGCTCCGCGTCGGCACGGCCCCGGGCGGCGGCTCCACGCTGCAGCCGGTGCTGCTCGTCGGCGTCGGCGAGGAGTCGACCGCGGTCCGCGAAGAGACGTTCGGGCCGACCCTCGTCGTGAACCGCGTGGCATCCATGGAGGAGGCCGTCGACCGGGCCAACGCGGTGCGCTACGGGCTGTCCGGCTCGGTGTTCTCGCGTCGCCGCGGGCGCGAACTGGCTGCGCGACTGCGCGGGGGGATGGTCGCGATCAACTCCGTCATCGCCTTCGCCGCCGTCCCGGCGCTGCCGTTCGGGGGCGTGGGCGACTCCGGTTTCGGGCGGATCCACGGTGCCGACGGGCTCCGGGAGTTCGCCTACGCCCGGGCGATCACGCGGCAACGGTTCCCGTTGCTGACCCTCACGACGATGCGGCGGACGCCCGGCGTCGACCGGATCGTGGAGCGGATCATCCGGGCGCTGTACGGCTGAGTCGCGCGCTCACCGGACCGAGCGCACCCGCATCACCGTCGCGGCGCCGAGGAGGCCGATGGCGCCGCTCGCGAGGAACAGGCCCGCGAAGCCGCCGAACAGCACGACCGCTCCGGCGCCGAGCAGCGGACCGAACGCCTGCGGGCCGGCGAGGGCGATGTTCATGATGCCGACGTCCTTGCCGCGCGTCTCCGCGGAGGGCAGCACCTGCGTGGCGAGGGCCTGATCCACCGCGAAGAAGCAGCCCTGACCGAGCCCGAGCAGCACCGCGCCGACGATCGCGGTCGACTCCGCCGGTGCCACGGCGAGGAGCAGCGCGGCGACGGCCTGCGCCGCCCCCGAGGCCAGGACGAACACCCGCCGCCGTCCAAGCACGTCGCTGAGCTTCCCGAAACCGATGGAGGCCACGATCGTGACCACCATGTAGATCACCGTCGTGAAGACGAGGAACTCGGTCGGGTCGGGCAGGTGCAGCGCGAACGTGAAGAAGTACAGCAGCATCGTCGTCGCGATGGCGTTGCTGAGGTTGATCAGCACGCGGCTGGCGACCGTCCACGCGAAGTCGGGGTGACGTCGCGGGTCGACCCAGATCGACGACAGCACCGCACCGATCGTGAGGGGGCCGAGCAGCGCGGCCTCGGCGGGCGTGAGCGGGATGTCGCGCAGTCGGAGCAGGAACGGGACGGCGAGCACCACCGCGCACACGGCGAGGGCGAGGTAGCCGGAGGCGGTGGTCGTGAACACGGCCGTGACGAGCACCATCCCGAGCAGGATGCCGAGCGCGTTGGGGGCCGAGATCCAGCCGGACACGAGTCCGCGCTGCCCGGCGGGCACGCGGTCGGCCATCACGGCGGTGAGCGCGGCGGAGGCCATGCAGAACCCCAGCATCGTGAGCGTCCACATCGCCACGGTGCCGATCGTCTCGGTCTGGATGCCGAGGAGGCTCAGGCCGACCCCCACGCACAGCACACCGGCGAGGATCCAGGGGCGTCGACGCCCGAACCGGGAGCGCGTGCGGTCGCTCAGTGCGCCGACGATCGGGTAGGCCACCACCACGACCGTGCCGGCCACGGCACTGACGACGCCGTACGCCACGAGCGAGGCCAGCCAGTCCTCGCTGCGGTGCTGGTCGGCGATCTGCAGCGGCAGGAGCACCTGCACGGGGACGAGCTGCGCCATCCACAGGCCCAGCCACACCCCGGCGAAGGCGGCGATCCAACCGGCGCGGACCGGCCGTGTCGGCTCGGCGTACGCGCTGAGCTCGTGCGGGCGGGGCTCGGCGGTCACGCGCGGTTCCCCACTCGGGAGGCGACGGTGCGGACGGCCCAGGCGCCGGCATCCGCCACGGCCTCGCGGGCGTCCCGCAGGGCGCCGCACGCATTGAAGAACCCGTGGATCTGGCCCGTGTGGACGACGAGCGAGGTGGGCACCCCGGCGTCCTCCAGCCGGTGGGCGTACGCGACGCCCTCGTCGCGGAGGACGTCGAAGCCGGACACGGCGACGTACGCGGGGGCCACCCCGGCGAGGTCGTCGGTGAGGAGCGGCGACACGAGGGGGTCGTCGGCGCTGCCCCCGCCGCGGAGGTAGTGCGCGGCGTACCAGTCCATCTGCGCCTCCGTGAGGAAGAACCCGTCGCGGAACAACTCGTACGACCGGGCCTTCCGGGACAGGTCGGTGACCGGGCAGAACAGGATCTGGAAGGCCGGCGCCCCGTCGGGATCGTCCCGCGCCACGATCGCGACGAGGGCCGCGAGGTTGCCGCCCGCGCTCTCGCCGCCGACGCCCACGGCATCGGGGGTTCCCCCGAGCTCGGCCGCGTGGTCCCGGACCCAGCGGAATGCGTCGACGCTGTCGTGCAGGGCGGCGGGGAACGGGTCCTCGGGCGCCAGACGGTAGTCGATCGAGACGACCGTCATCCCGGTGGTCTTCGCGAGCGTGCGGCACGCGGCATCCCCGCTGTCGAGAGATCCCAGTACCCAGCCCCCGCCGTGGAAGTAGACCAGGACACCGGATGCCGTGCGGTCGGTGCGGGAGCGGTACACCCGGCCCGGGACGCTTCCCTCCCGCGTGGGGATCGTGATCTCGCGGCGCTCGGCGAGGCGGGTGGAACTGGCGAAGGTCCATGCCTCGAGCTCGATGTGTGCCCGGGCCTCGTCGAGCGGCAGGTCCTCGAAGTGGGCGCCGGGGGAGGAGTTCATCACCTTCAGCGAGGTCTGCACGGCCGGGTGCAGCACGTTGCCGTCGATGACGACCGCCGGGCCGTTCGCCGCGCGCAGGAGTCGCGGCGGCAGGGACCCGAGCGCACGTGCCCCGATGCGGAGCAGGTGGTCCTGGGGGCGTGGATGGATCATCGAGCGAACCCTTCTGTCGAGCGCGACGCTGCGTTCGACTATCGGGTCACTTTATTGCACAGGAGTACAGGTTTCTGTGTCGAGAATGTGAATTCCGCCGCGAAGATGCCGCGGCGCACACTCATACCTGTACATTTGTGCCAATTATTTGGTCGGGTTGCTCGCGTCGCCGAGAGAGGACGTCGCGGCGAGCGTCACGAAACCGACCAGGGCCGCGCGCAGCGCGTGCGCCAACGACTGGTACTGGACTTCTTCGGAACGGGCGATGCGATGCAGGGCGAAGCCGTCGATCAGGGCGACGACCGCGGACGCGGCGTGCGGATCGGTCACGCCGTTGGTGCGCAGCACGCCCGCGGCCAGGGCCCGCGTCTCGTCGAGGATGCGCTCTACGTGAACGCGCAGAGCCGGATGCCGCGAGGCGAACAGGTAGATCTCGAACTGGGCGACCGTGTAGTCCTCCGACTGCTGACGGACGATCTCGACGAACTCGTCGATCGCCGCACCCGGGCCGCTCGCCCCGCTCTCCAGCAGTGTCCGGAACTGCTGCAGGCGCTCGAGTTCGGCGTCCATGGCGTGTGCGACGGCCTCGCCGATCATGTCGTCGAGCGAGTCGAAGAAGTACGTCGTCGACGAGTGGGGGACGCCCGCGGCGGCGGCGACGGAGCGGTGCGTCACCCCGGCGATACCGCGCTCGGCGATGATCGCCAGGGTCGCGTCCAACAGCAGCTCGCGGCGCGCTCGGCCCCGCGCGCGCATCGACCGATTCCCCGTCTCGCTCACAGAGTCCTCCTCGCCGCCCCGCACGGTCGGCATCGCACCAGGAACGGAGTAAGCCTATGACCGCCCCCGTGACTCCACCGGACGCGACCGACGTCGACGTCGTCGTCGTCGGCGCCGGACTGTCCGGTCTCGCCGCCGCACGTCGGCTGCGGCAGTACGGCCTGACGGTCGCCGTGTTCGAGGCCTCGGCCCGCGTGGGAGGGCGCGTCGCGTCGGCGTCGGTCGACGGCGTCCACGTCGACCTCGGCGGGACGTTCGTCGGGCCGGGGCAGGACCGCATCCTCGCGCTCGCCGAGGAGATGGGGGTGTCGCGCTACGTCACGTACGGCGCGGGCGAGAACGTCATCCGCTGGCGCGGGCAGCACAAGCGCTATCGCGGAACCGTCCCCTCCATCGGCGCGGGGATCGTCGACGTCGGCCGCATCCAGCTCATGATCGACCGCCTCGCCCGCACGATCCCGCCGGGAGCCCCGGCCTCCGCGCCGCAGGCCGCTCAGCTCGACGCCGAGAGCCTCGGCTCGTGGCTGCGGCGCTCGCACGCGACCTCGGCATCGCGCGACCTCATCGCGATCGCCGCGCGCACCACGTGGGGCTGCGAGCCCGACGAGATCTCGCTCCTGCACGCGCTGCACTACATCCACCAGGCCGGGGGACTCTCCTCGATGCTCGACACGGAGGGCGGCGCGCAGGAGGAGCACTTCGTCGAGGGGTCCCACGCGATCGCCGTCCGCATCGCGGGCGAGCTGGGGGATGCCGTCCGCCTCGGCGCCCCGGTCCGACGGATCGAGGTCCGGGGCGACCGGGTGCTCGTGAGCACCGCCGACGAGACGGTCACCGCGGGGTCCGTCATCGTCGCCGTGCCGCCGGCGCTCCGGGACCGCATCGCCTTCGCCCCCGCCCTGCCCCCGCGGCACGCGCAGCTGGCGCAGCGGTGGCCCGCCGGCATCCTGTCGAAGGCCTACGCCGTGTACGAGAGGCCGTTCTGGCGGGATCGGCAGCTGTCGGGGCAGGGACTCTCCGACACCGGGCCGGTGTTCATCACCTTCGACGCGAGCCCGCCCGACGCGGGTGGTCCGGGCGTGCTGCTCGGGTTCGTCGGCGGCGTGTACGCCCGCGAATGGGATGATCTGCCCGAACCGGAACGGCGCGCGCGTGTGCTGTCGTCGTTCGCCGATCTGTTCGGACCGAAGGCCTTGGATGCCGTGGGCTACATCGACCAGCGCTGGGGCGCCGAGACGTGGGTCGGGGGCGGCCCGACCGCCGCCCCGGGCCCCGGCGTCGTCGTGCCGTACGCGGGTGCGCTCGCCGCCCCCGTGGGCCGGATCCTCTGGGCCGGGACCGAGACCGCCGACCGCTGGACCGGCTTCATGGACGGCGCGGTGCGTGCCGGCGAACGCGCCGCCCTCCAGGCCCGCACCCTGCTCCGCACCGCTTCGCCCGACCACACGACGACGGGAGTCACCCCATGACCTGGCGCCGCACCTACACCCACCTCACCACCGCGTCCGCCGACGCGGTGTGGAAGCGCTGGACCACGCCCGAGGACTGGGCGGTCGACGACCCCGACCTGAAGGCGGCGACGTTCCCCGTGCCCGTCCGCGTCGGCACGGTCGGTCGGGTGGTCAACCACGGCACGCCGCCGCAGAGGATCACCTTCACGGACATCCAGCCGGGGGTCGCGATGAACTTCCGGATCGGGTTGCCGGGGGCGACGCTGTCGTTCCCGCACCGGATGACGCCGACGCCGCGCGGTCTCTCGGTGACCCACGGTGTGGAGATCACCGGTCCGCTCGCGCGGGTGTTCGGGGCGCTCGTCGGGCGGTCGATCGCGGCGGGGCTCCCCGCTGTCGTGCGGCTCGTGACGACGAACGCGCTCGCCGACGACGCCGCGGCCCACGGGGGCTGACCGGCGTGTCGTTCCTCATGGCGGTGACCCGGGCCGCGATGTGGGTCAGCTCGGCGGGCATCCGTCGTGACCTGGCGCGCCCCGACTACCTCGAGACCCTCGACCCCGATCGGTCCCCGGCTGCGCCGCCCGCGCGGCTTCGGCGGACGGGGCGCGTGATCACGACCGTCCGCCAGGGTCTGCCGGTCATCCGCTACGAACCGGCGACCCGCGCGCCCGGTCTCGAGGTGATGTATCTGCCCGGCGGGGGGCTGGTGAACCCCGCGGTGCCCGAGCACTGGTGGATCGTCGAACGGCTCGCGCGGGCGACCGGCGCCGCGATCACGGTGGTGAACTACCCCCTCGCACCCGAGAGCGACGTCTCCCGGACGAGCGCGTTCGTGGATGCCGAGTACGACCGTCTCGCGGCCCGTCCGGGCCTGTCGCGGCTGATCGTGGCGGGGGACTCGGCGGGCGGGACCGTGGCGCTCGGGCTCGCGGGCCGCGCCATCGGCGAGCGGCGGCGGCCGGACGGGCTCGTGCTGTTCTCGCCGTGGGTCGACCTCGCGCTGGAGAACCCCGCGATCGTCCGTCGAGCGCGTCGTGACCCTTCGCTGCGTGCCGCGGGGCTGCGGGCCGGGGCGGACGCGTGGGCCGCGGGCCGTACCCTGACGGACGCCGCCGTGAACCCGGCGGCCGGCGAGGTCTCCGACCTTCCCCCGACGCTGATCTTCCAGGGCGCGCACGACATCTTCTTCGACGACGTCGTGGCCTTCGCGGACCGCGCGCGGGCGGCGGGGGCGCCGGTGCGTCTGCAGACCGCCTCGGCCGGCTTCCACGTCTACGTCGGCGCGTTCTGGACCCCCGAGGCGCGGGAGGCGTACCGCCGCGTCGGTGCGTTCTCACGCGACCCGGTTGCCGTGGTGAAGTAACGGTACATTTGTGCAAGAATTACCGCGGGACGACGACGTCCCGCTCAGGAGGAGAAATGGCCGCACGCTACGACCTCGCCAAGGTCAAGCTCGGAAAACTGATGACCGACCCGGAGGCCGAGGCGATCATCCTCGATGTCATCCCCGACCTGAAGAAGAGTCCGACCTACCTCGTCGCGCGGACGCTCACGGCGAGCGCCGCCCTGCAGCTCGCGGCGGCGCAGCTCGGGGCCGACACGGCCGCGGAGCTGCGCCGTCGTGTCGAGGCGCTCGAGGCCTGAGGCCGGGTCGGCACGCGGCCGGAGCGCGTAGATTGAGGGCGTGACGCCCCTGGTCTTCCTGGCGGTGGTCGTGGCCGGTGGGCTCGGTGCGGCCGCCCGCTTCGTCCTCGATGTCGTCGTGCGCCGCCGGACCGGCGATCGGTTCCCCTGGGGGATCCTGGTGGTGAACCTCACGGGAGCGTTCGCGCTCGGTCTCGTCACCCCGCTCGTGGTGGACGAGGCGTGGCGATGGATCGTCGGCACCGGATTCCTGGGCGGATACACGACGTTCAGCGCGGTGGCGGTGACCACGGCGCTCCTCGCGGAGGAGGGGCGCACGCGCGCGGCCACGTCGTACGCGGTCGCCTCCTTCGCCGGATCGGTCCTCGCCGCCGCGCTGGGTCTCGCCCTCGGTCACGCCCTCTGAGCGGGCTTCGGCGGCCGGATGCCGTGGGATACTGGCCCTCGATACAGTCCTGTATCGAGTCGGTCGACCCGAAAGGCCCCGCGTGTCGTATCTGGCCGTCCTGAGCCTCCGCAACAGAGCGCTCATCGCGCTCATCACGATCGTCGCCGCGGTGTTCGGCGGGCTCGCGCTGACGAACCTCAAGCAGGAGCTGATCCCCTCGATCGAGTTCCCGCAGCTCGCGGTCGTCACGACCTACCCGGGTGCTTCGCCCGAGGTCGTCGAGGCCGACGTGTCGACGCCGATCGAAGGCGCGATCCGCGGCGTCGAGGGCCTGGAATCCACGACGGCCACGAGCACGACCAACTCCTCGATCGTCTCGGCATCCTTCACCTACGGCACCGATCTGGCCGCCGCGCAGCAGAAGATCCTCGCGGCGATCGCCCGGATCAAGGACCAGCTGCCCGACTCGGCCGACACGACCGTGGCATCCGCGAGCATCGACGACTTCCCCGTCATCCAACTCGCCGTCACCGGCTACTCCGACGCGCAGACCATCCAGTCGACGCTGGAATCGGTCGTGGTGCCGGCGCTCGAGGACGTGAAGGGCGTGAACGCCGCGCAGGTGGTCGGCGGCACCGGCCAGCGCGTCACGATCACGCCCGACCCGACGCGCCTGGGCGAACGCGGGTTCAGCCAGCAGGCGATCAACGACGCACTCGAGGCGAACGGAGTGCTGTTCCCCGGCGGATCCGTGAGCGAGGGCGACCAGACCCTGACGGTCCAGACCGGCGCGAAGCTCACCAGCGTCGACGAGATCACCGCGCTCCCGCTCGTCCCCACCGACGCCGCCCAGGCGGCCGCCGGGCAGACGACGATCGGCGACGTCGCCACCGTCGCGCAGCAGTCCGACCCGGTCACGACCCTGTCGCGGGTCAACGGCGAGCCCGCGCTCACGATCGCGGTCACGAAGCTCCCGGCCGCCAACACCGTCGACGTCTCGAAGGCCGTGCTGGCGGCGATCCCCGACCTCGAATCCTCCCTCAACGGCGCCACCTTCACGGTCGTCTTCGATCAGGCTCCGTTCGTGGAGCAGTCGATCGAGGCGCTCGCGCAGGAGGGCCTGCTCGGACTCGTCTTCGCCGTCATCATCATCCTCATCTTCCTGATGTCGGTGCGCTCGACGCTCGTCACGGCCATCTCGATCCCCACCAGCGTCCTCGTGACCTTCGTCGGGCTCCAGGCGTTCGGCTATTCGCTCAACGTCCTCACCCTCGGCGCCCTCACGATCGCGATCGGGCGCGTCGTCGACGACTCCATCGTCGTCATCGAGAACATCAAGCGGCACTACGTCGGCGACGCCGAGAAGATCCCCACGATCATCCGCGCCGTGCGCGAGGTCGCGGCCGCCATCACGGCGTCCACGATCACCTCCGTCGCCGTCTTCCTCCCCATCGCGTTCGTCGGCGACGTGACCGGCGAACTGTTCCGTCCGTTCGCGCTCACCGTGACGATCGCGATGACCGCGTCGCTCCTGGTGTCCTTGACGATCGTGCCCGTGCTCGCCTCGTGGTTCCTCAAGCCGGGGAAGGTGATCCGGGATGCCGAGGGCAACCCGGTCGATCCCGAGTCGCCGACGGCGCCGCCCTCGCGTCTGCAGAAGGCGTACGTCCCGATCCTCAGCTGGACCCTCCGGCACTCCTGGGTCACACTCGGGCTCGCGGTCCTCGTGCTCGCCGGCACCGTGGCATCCGTCCCCCTCCTCAAGACCGACTTCCTGGGCGACTCGGGGCAGAACACGTTCACGGTGACCCAGAAGATCGGTTCGGCGCCGAGCCTCACCGCCGAGGACGCCGCCGCTCAGAAGGTGGAGGCCGTGCTGCGCGACATCCCCGGCGTCGAGACCGTGCAGACCTCCATCGGGTCCAGCGGCTCCGCGCTGCGCGACGCGTTCTCCGGCGGCGGATCGGGCATCACCTACTCGATCACGTCGGAGGCCGGGGTCGACCAGGTCGACCTCCGTGAGCGTGTCCGCACCGCCGTGTCCGACATCGCCGACGCGGGCGACATCGAGGTCAGCGCCCAGGGCAGCGGCTTCGGCTCGACCGACATCACCGTCGACGTGACCGCCGCCGACGCCGACGGTCTCCAGCAGGCCACCGACGCGGTGGTCGCGGGGCTCCAGGGGCGCGACGGCATCGGGCAGGTGTCCAGCAGCCTGTCGGCCTCGTTGCCGTTCGTCTCCGTCCGCGTGGACCGGGATGCCGCCGCCGAGCGCGGACTCTCGGAGCGCACCGTGGGGGCGCTCGTCTCGGGTGCGATGCAGCCGCGCCAGGCGGGCACCGTCGAGATCGACGGGCGCGGGCTCAGCGTGTACATCGCCTCGGACGACCCGCCCACCACGATCGACACGCTCAAGGCGCTCGAGATCCCCACCGCGCGCGGTGCCGTGCGACTCGACGAGATCGCGACGGTCGAGACGAGCCAGACGCCTCCGACCATCACCACGTCGCGGGGCCTGCGCACGGCCACGGTGACCGTCACCCCGACGACCGACAACCTCAGCAGCTCCTCGGCGAGCGTGCGCGACGCCCTGGCGGACGTGTCGCTCCCCGACGGCGCCACCGCGAAGCTCGGCGGTGTCGTGACCAACCAGCAGGACGCCTTCGGGCAGCTCGGTCTCGCGCTGCTGGCGGCGATCCTCATCGTCTACGTCGTCATGGTCGCGACCTTCAAGTCGCTGCGTCAGCCGCTCGAGCTGCTCGTGTCCGTGCCCTTCGCCGCCACGGGCGCGATCCTCATGCTGGCGATCACGGGCGTTCCGCTCGGAGTGGCCGGCATGATCGGCGCCCTGATGCTCGTCGGCATCGTCGTCACGAACGCCATCGTCCTGATCGACCTGGTGAATCAGTATCGCGCGCGCGGACTCAGCGTCTTCGAGGCCACCGTCGTGGGCGGCTCACGCCGACTGCGTCCGATCCTGATGACCGCGCTCGCGGCGATCTTCGCGCTCGTGCCGATGGCGTTGGGCATCACCGGACACGGGGGCTTCATCTCGCAGCCGCTGGCCGTCGTGGTGATCGGCGGACTCGTGTCGTCGACGTTCCTGACGCTGCTCGTGCTGCCGACGCTGTACAACCTCGTCGAGGGAGCGCGGGAGCGGCGGGTCGCGCGCCGCGCGGCGACATCGACGCCGAACGCCGGCGTGGCGGAGCCCACGACGGGCGAGCACCCGCTGAGCCGGCGACAGCTGCGCGAGGGCCACTGACGATCGCCGGACGGCGTCGCGCGAGGCTCGGACGCGCCCGACCGGTACCGGTGAGCGCCGTGCGCGTGCGACGCGACGGCCGCGACGCGAGAGTCGCCACGGCCACGTCGGTGCGCGTCGGCAGGGGTCGCGGTGCGGCGGCGGCGGCCGTCTCGTCGGCGGGCGTGACGGCGCTGCGCGCCGCGACTCCGCTGAGGCAGTGGGTGAACACGCCCGACCACGCGAACATGGCGCTGAAGGCGATGACCTCGAACAGGGCGAGGTTGATCGTCGCCGTCACGAACAGCCAGGCGCCGGCGAACAGGAACACGAACACCACGGACGTCGAGATCACGAGGCGCTTCGGGAGTCGGTGCAGCAGGAACGGCGAGGTGAGCAGGAGCGCCGCGAAACCGAGGACCATCATCCCGGCGACCTTGTCGTGCAGGTCCTTGTCGGTGTTGAGCGGGACGCATCCGACGAGGGCGAGATTCACACCGATCACGGTGAGGAAGAACGCCGCGGCCGTCGGCGCCCCGCGGCGCCCCGCGCGTCGGCCGAGCCGGCGGAGATCCCGTCGGACGCGGACGGCGTAGACGACGACCAGTGATCCGCCGACCTTGAGGGTCGTGTTGAAGAAGGCGGCCGAGAGGTCGTGGAACGTGCCGAGCTGGCTGAAGTGCAGCTGCCACCAGAGCGGGTCGCTCGTGGTGAGGATCGACGCCAGGATGCCGCCGACGAGAACGACGAGCACGAGCCCGGCGAGATGCATGGTGGGGATCTCGTCGAATCGACGGGTCAGGCGCCGCGCCCAGACGGGGATCGTGGCAGAAGGGGTGGGACGGACCGCGATGCTCATGTCGGGCACTTTCGTCGTGGACGGATCGGGTGTCCCCCCACACCGCGAGACCCCCAGCCCCCGTCGGCTCATTCGGGTATTCCACCGAGGGAACGATGGTCCTCGGTCTCCCCGGCGGCGACGGAATCCGTCAAGGGAATGGTAACTTTCCCCGCGGCCTCATAGGAAAGGTCTTGCCTGCCAATTCCCCAGATCGTATGCGAAATTCGTTGTCCCCCATTTGGGGGACAAGAGCCTCATTCGCGGTAAGAAACGCCCCATTCGCGACGCATTTCTCCGCGCGGCGGGAGGGACACGAGGTCCACTCCGGACGCGAAAGAATTCGACGGTGCGGTCATCGGTTCGATCGCGACTGCCAGAGCGTTCCCCGGGTAGCGGTCGGTGGTGAAGACCTGCACCCACGCGAAGCCCGCGTCCTGCCAGAGTTCCACCGCGCGCCCGTCGGGTGCCGTGAGGGTGTGGCGTGCCCGCCCCTCGGCATCCCGTTCGAGGCCGCGATAAGCGTTGTCGAGGGTCACATCGCCGAGGCGGCGACCCGCGCGGAGGTCGGTGGCCTCGTCGACCGGAACCTCGTCGATCGGGAGCTTCCGGTCGTCCAGGACGAGTGTCGTCGTCCCCGTCGATCGCACGACGAGCTCTTCGGTGGGGACCCCGCCGATCTGCAGGTACGGATGGACGCCGAGCGCCACCGGAGCGGTGTCGGCACCGACGTTCTCGATGTGGTGCTCCACGTGCAGGCCGTCGGGAAGGAGGGTGTAGGTGACGCGCGTGCGCAGGTGGAAGGGTAGCCCGTCTGCGGTACGACGTCGGCGGTGAGCACGACGCGTTCGTCGGTCTGCTCGGCGGCGGTGTAGGAACCGAAGCGGAGGAGACCGTGGCTGGCGTTGCCGAACGCCGGCTCGCTGATCGCGAGCTGCCGCTCCACGCCGCCGAAGGCGTACTTGCCGTCGCGGATGCGATTGGGCCACGGGACCAGGACGACCCCGGATGCCGCCGGCGTCGGGACGTCGTCGGCGTAGCGCGGAACGAGGTCGACGCCGTCGACGGTGAGGGCGCGCAGCGCCGCGCCCACCTGCGCGATCTCGGCGGAGGAGCGGGGGCCGCGGAGGTGGAAGCGGTGGCCGGTGGGGTCAGCGGTCATGGGGCGGCCTTTCGAGGACGGGGCGGGCGTTGCAACCAGGGTCGCAGGAGTCGCGTCACCCACGGAAGCACCGCGTACGTCATCACCGGCGTCAGCAGCACCGTCGTGCACAGCACACGCAGCGGCAGCGGGATCTCGGCGAAGCCCGGGACGAAACCGAGCAGCCAGCTGGCCAGCAGGTTCGTGGGGAAGAAGCCGACCCAGATGGTGACGGCCTGCTTCCACCGCGGGGGAGCGGCGGGCACCGGCTGCTGCACGGGCGAGGTCGTGGCATCCACGGCATCCAGGACCGAGCCGAACGGAGCGTCGAACCATCCCTCGATGCCCGTCCGGCGCTCGACGCGCTCCTCCCGCGCGAACGGGCGGCCCGAGTCGAGCCACCACTGCCGCTGCGACGAGGTCTCCCACCCTTCGAGCGTCGTGATGTCGCGGAAGCGGTACAGCATGTACCAGAGGTCGCTGTCTTCGCCCGCGCGCACCCACCCCGAGCCGAGGAAGCCCGGGAAGGCGGTCGCGAGGTCGGTGCCGGCCTGCATCCAGGAGGTCGCTTCGGCGATGCGCGTCGGGTCGATGCGCCGCTCGATCGCCACCGTGATGGGGTGGGCGTCGGTTTCTGCCATGGTTCCATCTTCGGTCACCGCGGAGGCGTCGTCGGGAACAGGAGATCGGTCGGAAACAGGATGCCGAGGGCCCAGGACGCCCTGTTCCGGGACGACATCCTGTTGTCGGAGCGTCGGCACGACGGGACATGGATGCCATTCCCAGGCGCCACCTGTAACGTTGTCAGGTCGGCTCTAGACACCGCATCGTATGCGGATGGGTTTGTGAGTCTCAGGGGCCGATGGACAGGACGCGATCGCGGCCTCGACCATCTCCAGTGAATGGCCCCCGGCCGACGACAGTCCGGGTAATCGCACCGCCACGCGCGGTGTCGCTGTTTCGCGCGAACAGAACCCAGGAAGTCACCCATGCCCAAGAACAAGAAGCCCGCCGGCGGTCGCGCCGCGAAGAACTTCGAGCCCCGCTACGGCGCCAAGACCTCGTTCCAGGACCGCAAGCGCCGCCCCGGCACCGAGGCGCCCGCCAAGCCCGGCAGCAAGAGCCCCTCCCACCGCGGCTACCGCGCCCCCGAGGCCGAGGCCGCCCCCGCCAAGCGCCGGTGGACGGCGCAGGACCGCGTGGGTCGCGACGAAGCCCGTGGCATCCAGAACCAGGCCCGTGGCGACGAGCGTCCCGCGCGTTCGTTCGATCGGAACGACCGGCCCGCGCGTTCGTTCGATCGGAACGACCGCCCTGCGCGTTCGTTCGATCGTTCGGACCGTCCGGCGCGCGACGATCGTCCCGCTCGGTCGTTCGACCGGAACGATCGTCCTGCTCGTTCGTTCGACCGTTCGGACCGCCCCGCGCGTTCGTTCGACGACCGCCCCGCGCGGTCCTTCGACCGTCGTGACGACCGTCCGGCGCGTGATGACCGTCCGGCTCGTTCGTTCGACCGGAACGACCGCCCCGCGCGGTCCTTCGACCGTCGTGACGACCGTCCGGCGCGTGACGATCGTCCCGCTCGTTCGTTCGACCGGAACGACCGTCCGGCCCGTTCGTTCGACCGTTCGGACCGCCCCGCGCGTTCGTTCGACGACCGCCCCGCGCGGTCCTTCCACCGTCGTGACGACCGGCCGGCCCGTGACGACCGCCCGGCTCGTTCGTTCGACCGGAACGACCGGCCCGCGCGGTCGTTCGACCGTGACGACCGTCCCCGCCGTTCGTTCGAGGACCGTCCCGCGCGTTCGTTCGACCGCAGTGACCGTCCCGCCCGTGACGAGCGCCCCGCGCGTCCGTTCGAGCGCAGTGACCGTCCGCGTCGCACCGACGGTCCGAGCCGGAGCGATTGGAACGCCACTCCGAAGCGCTCGGCCGAGCACGAGCAGCGCGTCGACGTCGTGCACGAGCGTCTCCAGGCCGAGGCCGTGGACGCCGCGACCGTGACCGGCGCGGGCTTCGCCGACCTGGGGCTGGGCGACAACATCGTCCGCGCCCTCGCCGGTCTGGGCGCCGCCAGCCCGTTCCCGATCCAGGCCGCCACCGTCGCCCCCATCCTCGAGGGCCGCGACGTCCTCGCCCGCGGCCGCACCGGCTCGGGCAAGACCATCGCCTTCGGCGCCCCGCTCGTCGAGAGCATCCTGCGCGCGCAGGCGGGAAAGCGCCGTGAGTTCGGCCGCGCCCCGAAGGCGCTCATCCTGGCGCCGACGCGCGAGCTGGCCCTTCAGATCGATCGCACCGTTCAGGTCATCGCCCGCAGCGTCGGCCTCTTCACCACGCAGGTCTACGGCGGTGTGCCGCAGGCGCGCCAGGTGGGCGCGCTGAAGAAGGGCGTCGACATCGTCATCGGCACGCCGGGCCGTATCGAAGACCTGCTCAACCAGGGCAAGCTCGATCTGTCCGAGGTGCAGGTCGCAGTCCTCGACGAGGCCGACCACATGTGCGAGCTCGGTTTCCTCGAGCCGGTGCAGCGCATCCTCCGCGCGACCGCAGAGGGCAGCCAGAAGCTCCTCTTCTCGGCCACGCTCGACCGTGAGGTCGCGGCCCTTGTCGACGAGTTCCTCGTCGAGCCGGCCGTGTACGAGGTCGCCGGCGAAGACCAGGACTCGAGCACGATCGAGCACCGCGTCCTCGTCATCGAGCACCGCGACAAGGCGCAGATCCTCGATTCGCTCGTCGACCGCGAGGGGAAGACGCTCGTCTTCGCCCGCACTCGCGCGTACGCCGAGATGCTCGCCGAACAGTTCGATGAGGCCGGTATCGCCGCGGTCGCGCTGCACGGTGACCTCAACCAGCAGAAGCGCACCCGCAACCTCGAGAAGCTCACCTCGGGTCGCGTGAACGTCCTCGTCGCCACCGACGTCGCCGCGCGTGGCATCCATGTCGACGACATCGATCTGGTCATCCAGGCGGACGCCCCCGACGAGTACAAGACGTACCTGCACCGCTCGGGCCGCACCGGTCGCGCCGGTCGTCGGGGCACGGTGGTGACGCTCATCACGCGTCAGCGCCGCCGCCGCATGACCGAGCTGCTGGACCGCGCCGAGATCGAGGCGCCGTTCGAGGAGACGCAGCTCGGTGACGACGTCATCGAGGAGCTGGCGGGTCGTCAGCTCTCCGACGTCACGTCCTGAGCCTCGACCCGAGAGCCCCGTCCGCCGTGTGCGGGCGGGCCTCTCGCGTTCTCAGAACAGGGTGGGTTCGCTCGCCGGAGCGACAGAGGGGCGAGCGGATGCCGCGGACGCGGTCGTCCGCACCGGTCCGAGCCGCGGTGTCGTGGTGGTGCGGGCCGCGAGCCCGGGCTGCGGTCTGCCGCGCGGGTGGTCGTCCTCGTCCCACCCGTCGAGGCGGTGCATCCGCAGCAGCGGCTGCACGCGTTTGCCCAGCCAGCGCCGGTACGCCTGGGGCGCCTGGGTCGACACCCCGGGGTAGAGGCCGCGGTACGACGACACGAGCTCGGGATGCTCGCGTTCGAGCCACTGCAGAAACCACTCCTTGGCGCCGGGTCGAAGGTGCAGCGCGCCGTAGACCACCCGTGCGGCGCCGGCGGCCCGGATCCTCCCGAGGGCGTGGTCGAGCGCGGCGACCGAGTCGGTGAGGTGCGGGAGGATCGGCATGAGGAAGACGGTCACCCGGAACCCCGCCTCGGTGGCGGCGCGGACGGTGTCGAGCCGGGCCTCCGCGCTGGGCGTGCCGGGTTCGAGCGAGCGCTGCATCGCGTCGTCGAAGACCGCGATCGACATCGCCAGCGTGACCCGCACCTCTTTCGCGGCGTCCGTCAGTATCGGCAGGTCACGGCGCAGCAGCGTGCCCTTGGTGAGGATCGAGAACGGCGTGCGGTTCTCGGCGAGGGCGCCGATGATGTCGGGCATCAGCCGGTAGCGGCCCTCGGCCCGTTGGTACGGATCGGTGTTGGTGCCGAGCATCACGGGCTCCCTCGCCCATGACCCCCGGCGCAGTTCGCCGCGCAGCACGTCGGCGACGTTGACCTTCACCACGATCTGCGAATCGAAGTCGGCTCCCGAGTCGAGGTCGAGGTACTCGTGCGTCTTGCGAGCGAAGCAGTTGTGACTGATGACGCCGTTCGCGATGAAGTCGCCCGTGCCGGTGGTGATGTCGACCATGTCGATCTCGTAACCCAGATCGTCCACCGCGACGACGCGGAGGTCGGCACTGGTCTTGACGGCCGTTCCGACGATGTCGAGCTTGCGTGTCAGCGCGGGACGCGCGATGCGGAAGAACCGCTGACGCGCAGCCAGGCCGCCTCGGAGGCGCACCGCGCAGACGTCGGTGTTCGGTCTGGTCTCGCGCACCGCGTCGAACCCGAAGTGGGCGAAGCCTTCTTCGATGAGGTCGAGCAACTCCCTGTTCGCGTTCGAGATTCGAAGGATGCCGCGCGAGCAGGATCCCTCCGCGTCGAAAATGCCGCCGAGAAACCCCGCGTACCATTCGGACGACCTGTGCTTCGGGACGGCGATGTGCTCCTCGAGGCGCGCGATATCGGCAGCTCGGGCGGTATGGATTGCCGTCATCGGCCGATTGCCCACCGGCACGGCGAAGGGGCGCTGATCGGTTCGGATGTCACGGTCCTCGAGATACGTGCGTGTCAGCGCCAACGGCTCCCTGTCCGCGAGCGCGAGACGGAATCTGTGGATGTCGCGAACCCGCTGCCCGTCGTCGTAAGTGCGGTGGAAGATCATGCCATCGCCACGGACCATGCCTGTGAGGTACCCCTGCTTGCGGTCTTCGCTTTCCATGGCGTCCGTCAGAGGGGCACCGAGCCCGAACCCCTGAAGGCGGTTCGACGGGGTCAGGTAGGGGCGCTGCTCCGCTCCCTGCATCGCGCCGCGGACGAACTTCCACCCTCGCTCGGTGAGGAATCGATGGTCCGCGCTCGCGATGATCTCCGTGCCGTCTGCCAGCGCCACCCGGAAGGCTCGCTTTCGCGTCGGCCACTTCGCTTCGACGACCGTGCGCCTGAATCGGCGGTACGCGCCGTGTCGCTCGGTCCCGACGATCTCGTCGCCGACCTTCACCTCGGCGAGAGGCTTGTGCCTTCCGTCCGCCATCATGATGAGCGTTTCCGGAGAGAGGCAGTAGGCGCACGAATGACTGCATCCCCGGTAGGGGTTCACGGTCCAGTCGAAGGGCATGGCGGAGGCGCCGGGGACGCGGTTGAGCGCGGTCTTGGCGAGTACTTCATGGAACGTCATGCCGGCGAACTCGGGTGTCGTCACCGACCGGACCAGGCCGTCCATCCGTTCCATGCCGGGAAGCGCGGCCGTGTCGTCGACGCCGAGCTTCTGTCCCTGCCATCTCATCGCACCATGGGAACATGTGTTCGAAGAAATGGCAAGCTCGTTCATCTTCACATAGAAGAAAAAGACTCCTTCGCGCCCAGCAGCATACGGGTCAGCGCCTCCCCCGACGACAGGAGGTCCTCGAGGGACGCGGCCAGATCGTCGTCGGTCGGAGCGTCGTCGCCGCGGAGCGCCGCACGCAGGACCGCACGACGCATCACCTCCTTCGCGAACGAGCCGGTCGTGCCTTCTGCTCGCTCGGCTGCGGCGTCGAGGGCTTCGGGGGAGAAGCGGAGGCTGCTGCCGTAGTGCTGGAACAGGCGCCGCCGCGCGGCGACGTCCGGGAGGGGGATCTCGACGCCGAGGTCGACGCGGCCGGGGCGGGCGGCCAGGGCCTCCTCGAGGATCTGCACGTGGTTCGTGGTCATGACGAAGGCGATGTCGGCATCCGGCTCCAAGCCGTCGAGGGCGTCGAGGACGTCGAACAGGACCGGCTGTGGGGAGTAGGCGCGATCGGCGGCGACGAGGTCGATGTCTTCGAGCACGACCAGCGCGGGGGCGAACGTGCGCGCGATCTCCGCGGCAGCCGTGACGAAGCGCACGCTCGACCCGGTCAGCACCACGGCCGTGGTGCCCGCGGTGCGCGACAGCAGGTGGCGTACCGTCAGGGTCTTGCCCGTGCCGGGCGGCCCGTAGAGGAGGACGCCCCGCTTGAGATGCTGACCGGCGGCGCGGAGCGCGTCGCGATGGTCGCCGATTCCCACGACGTGATCGACGATCCTCTGCAGCACGCCGTCGCCGAGCACGACCTCCTCGGCGTCGACGGTCGGGCGTGCGAGGAATGTCGCCCCCGCCTCCGACCCGTATTCGGTCGGCACGAACGACAGCACGTGGCCGCGGAGGACGCTCCGCTCGACCATGAGGCGACGGATCTCGTCGAGGGCGGCACCCGTGGCATCCGGGTCCGCTCCGAAGAGCTCGAGCTGCGCGGTCGGAGGCATGACGTTCCTCGCGCTGGATCGCTGCACGACGGCGAGGGGATGACCGTCGAACGTGAACAGGCGCACCCCGAACGCGACGACGCGCCGCTCCGCCCCGGGCCCGACCGCGCGCGTCTCGTACGAGATGGGGCCGGGCGCGAAGCGGGCGTAGGAAGCGGACAGGAGATCGGATGCCGAGAGGTGCCATCGCTGGTCGCCGCCCGTGACACCGATCACCCGGCCCTCGCCGAGCGCGCTCAGCTCGTCGAGCGCGATGTCCGCGTCGACGTAGCGATGCAGGGGGAGCGACTCGGTCGTGACCGGAACCGTCGTGGCATCCACGCCCAGGTGGGCCGAGATGACCTCGGCGAGCTCGCTCTGGCGATGCGCGGCGTCCTCGGCGGCCAGCCGGTGCACGTGCTCCAGGTAGCGGTGCGCGGTGCGCAGGATGTCGCGGTCCTCGTCGTCGATCATGGATGCCCCCCGGTTCGGTCACAACGCTCCCCAGCCTGCCCGCACGGGTGGGGAGAGGCAACCGCGGATGTCGTCGGACGCCGAGCGCCCCCTCGACCGAGGCGGACGACCGAGTCAGAATGGATCGAGTGACGTCCTTCGATCCCGAGCTCTCGCCTCGCCGCGCCGCGCGCGCCGAAGCGGAGCGACGGGCGACGGCGGCGGTCGCCGTGGTGCCTCCGACCGAACCGTCGCCGACACGACGTCTTCGGCGGGAGGATGCGGCGAGTCCGCGCCGCGGCCCGGTGCACTGGGCGTCCCGCCCTCGTCGGGTCCGTCGGCGGCTCGCGGCGCTCGCGTTGGGACTGACGGTCGTCGTCGCGGGAGCGCTCGCCGTCGGCATCGCAACAGCGGGGGGCGCCTCGACGCCGCTGGCTGCTCCGGAGGCGGCGGCGAGGGTCGGGCCGCCGCCGGTGCCGGCCGAGGGACTGCCGGTCCCGGTGCTCGCCGAGGCGCCGGCGCCGAAGAGCCCCTGCGACGACCCGTCGTTCACCTCCGTCCTCGCGACGGGCGACGACACCGCGACGATCGCCGCGATCGGCGGGGCGGCGGCGTTCCGGGCCGCCGTGGCATCCGGCATCGCCCCGTGCATCTCGTTGTCGGACCCGAACCGCGAATGGGTCGTGGTGAACAAGAAGCGTCCGTTCGATCCCGCCGACTACCGGCCCGGCGACATCGTGATGCCCGACGATGTGCGGGCGCTCAAGGAGTCGGGTCTGCGCCGGACCGCGGCGGACGCTCTGACGGCGCTCGTGCGCGGAGCGGCGGATGCCGGGGCCGGTGAGATCGGGTATCTCAGCGCCTTCCGCTCCTACGAGAACCAGCAGTCGACGTACGCGGACCGCGTGTCGGTCAGCGGGGTGGAAGAGGCCGATCGCGAGAGCGCGCGTGCCGGGTTCAGCGAGCACCAGTCGGGGCTGGCGGTCGACATCGTGCCGTGCGACCGTTCCTGCGGGACGCTCGACGACGTCGCCGCATCGAGTCAGGGCGCGTGGGTGCGCGACCACGCGTGGGAGTACGGCTACATCACCCGGTACGACGTGGGGCGCATCGATGTCACCGGCTACGAACCCGAGGCCTGGCACCTGCGGTACATCGGTCCTGAGCTGGCGAAGGCCTACCACGAGGGCGGCTTCACGACACTCGAGGAGTTCTTCGGACTCCCGGCGGCTCCGACGTACTGATCCGCGTCAGGCCACCACGAACACCGCCGCCGACAGCAGCCAGAACGCGAGCACGAAGACGGTGTCCCGCCGCCGCCACGGGACGACACGGCGTTCGGTGCGGTCGGCATGCGCGCCGAAGGCGCGGGCGTCCATCGCCAGGGCCACCCGCTCCGCGTGGCGGATCGCCCCCGCCAGGAGCGGGACGACCGTGCGGATCCACCGCGTCGGCGCGAAGCCCCCGACGCCCCGCACGCGGTGCGCCTGGCGGATGACCTCGAGCTCTCGACCGAACCTCGGAACGAACCGGATCGCCGCGAGAGCGGCGTACCCGATTCGGTAGGGCACGCGCAGGTGCTGGACGAGCGCGCGGACGAGATCGGTGCCGCCGGTGGTGAGGCCGCCGAGGAACGCGAGGGTCATGATCGCCGCGAGGCGCAGACCGGTCGCGAACCCGACGGAGAGCGCCGCGTCGGTCAGCGCCCAGTCCCCGATGCGCACCACCGGGTGGCCGCCGATCGACGGATCGACCCACACCGCGAATCCCAGGCCGACGACGACCACGGCGAGCGGCACCACCGCGCCGAGCAGGACGAAGAGCCGTGCCGAGAGCGGCGCGCCGCACACGAGCAGCACGTACGCGACGACGAGGAACGTCCCGGGGGTCGCGAGATCGCGCACGAAGACCAGCGCGATCATCGCGGGAAGCGCCGCAGCGATCTTCGCGAGCGGGTCGAGCCGGAGCAGGAACGCGGTCCGGGCCGGTGCGAGGGGGACGGCGGTCACGACCGACCTCCGGGCAGGTCGCGGAGGCGACGGAGCGACGCCAGCTCGGGATGCCGGTGCAGACCGGCGAACGCGCGGCGCAGAGGCGGAACGCGCAGACCCGTCCGGTCCCGGAGCGCCGCGTCGGCGAAGACGGCATCGGCGGAGCCGTCGGCGGCGAGGCGCCCGGCATCCATGACGATCACCCGGTCCGCGTGCTCGGCCACGAGCTGCGGGTCGTGCGTGACCACGACGATGGTCGTCCCCTCGGCGCGGAGGTCGTCGAGCATCGCCATCATCTCGTCGGCGCGAGCGCGGTCCTGCCCGTACGTCGGTTCGTCCAGGACGAGGAGCCGCGCTCCGCCGACCAGCGCCGTGCCCACGGAGAGCCGTCGCTTCTGGCCGCCGGAGAGCAGGAACGGGTGAGTGTCGGCGCGGTCGGCGAGGCCGAACCGGTCGAGCATCTCGTCGACGCGGGCGCGCACCTCGGCCTCGGGCAGCCGCCGTCGCCGCAAGCCGTGGGCGATCTCGTCGAAGACCGTCGTCGTGACGAACTGGTGCTCGGGGTTCTGGAACACGAATCCGACATGACGCGACAGCTGCCGCGGGGGCAGGCGCCGCACGTCGTGCCCGTCCACTCGCACGGTGCCCCGCGGAGGCGTCCGCACGCCGGAGATCGCCTGGACGAGGGTCGTCTTGCCGGCGCCGTTGGGGCCGACGACGGCGACGAACTCGCCTGCCCGCACGTCGAGATCGACGTCCTGCAGCACGGTCGTGCGGCCCCGCGTCACCGTGAGCCCCCGGACCGCGACGATCGACTCGCCCACCGGGCGCTCCAGGATCGGGCGGGGGAGGGATGCCGGGACCGGCGGCAGCCCCTCCAGCGACGCCCGCAGTTCTTCGGGCGTCAGCGGCAGCCGTGGGAGCGCGTACCCCGCGCGACGCAGGCGCAGCGCCGCGAGCGTCGCTGTGGGCAGCCAGACCCCGAGGTCGTGGAGTTCGGCCGCCCGATCGCGCAGGACCTCGTCCACCGTGCCGTCTGCCACGACGCGCCCGTCTCCGTCGAGCGCGACCACGCGGTCGACCAGTTCCACCGCTGCGTCGAGATCGTGCTCGATCAGCACGATCGCCCGGTCTCCCTCGGCGACGACCTCGCGCAGCGCCGCGTAGACCTCCGCGACGCCGGCCGGATCGAGGCTCGCGGTGGGCTCGTCGAGGACGAGCAGGGGGGAGGCCATCGCGAGCGCGCACGCGATCGCGAGGCGTTGCCGGCCCCCGCCGGAGAGCACGTCGGGGGAATCGTCGCGCCGTTCCCAGAGACCCACCCGGCGGAGGGCGGCCTCGGCCCGGGCGAGGACCTCGGGCACGGGGAGTCGCAGGTTCTCGGGGCCGAAACAGACCTCGTCGAGCACGCTGCCGGTGATGAGCTGGGCGTCGGGGTCCTGGAAGACCATCGCGACGGTCTGCGCGAGCTCGGCGACCGGGGTGGTCGCGGCATCCGCTCCGTCCACGGCCACTGTGCCCGTGACCTCGCCCGGGACCGCGTGCGGGAGCAGTCCGTTCAGGGTGAGTGCCAGCGTCGACTTGCCCGACCCGCTCGGACCCAACAGGAGCACCACCTCGCCGGGGTGCACCTCGAAGCTCACGTCCGCGGGCGTCGGGCGGTCGGCCTCGAGATGCGTGACGGCCACGTTCCGCAGGCACAGCAGGGCGGGGACGCCCGCGCGGGGCGCCGTGGCTGTGGGGTGCGGGTGGGCGGTCACGGGTGTCCTTCGGCGAGGTCCCCAGTCTAGTTAGGTGCGCCTTACCCGCGCCGCTCGGCGTCTCGACGTCGAGGCGACGGCATCCCGCGCGCTCTGGACGGCCCGATTGCGCGAACGGTACATTCGAGGTCTTCCTCCGCCCGAACGGACGATCTCGTGACCGGTCTCTCCCGCCGTCAGTTCCTGCACGCCACCGCCGCCGCTGCCGCCGCGACGGGGCTCGGTTTCGACGTCCTCGCGCCGCAGCTCGCGCGCGCGGCCACGCCGCCGGCCGGCATCCCCTCGACGCTCCTGCAGACGATCCGGCAGGGCTCGCTCCTGTCGGGGAAGTACCGCACGCTCACCACCGGTCCCGGCGAGCCGTATCTGCCGCGCATCGACGTGCTGCGGCGCTCGCCGTCGCCCGCGCGCGCGACCGCCCGCCGCTCGCTGCTGTACCTCGGGCACCTGTCCGACCTGCACGTCATCGAGGCGCAGTCGCCGGGGCGCATCGAGCCGATGATCGTGCAGGCCCACGCGGCGTGGGGGTCGGCCTTCCATCCGCAGGATCCGCTCAGCCCGCACGCCACGGCGGCGATGGTGCAGGCCTTCTCGGACGCCCGGTACAGCCCGCTCACGGGCGCGCCGATGAGCGCGGCGATCGTCACCGGCGACAGTGCCGACATGCACTCGCACCTCGAGCTGCGCTGGTACATCGACCTCATGGACGGCCTGGCGGTCGACCCGGCCACGGGCGGACCGACGTGGCAGGGCGTGCAGGCCTGGAGCGAGGCGACGTGGGCGTACCGTCCCGGAGACCCGAGCGGCGGCGACTTCGGCGACTACGGCTTCCCGCGCCTCCCCGACCTGCTCGCGCAGGCGATCGCGCAGCCCGTGAAATCGGTCGGCCTGCCCGCGCCCTGGTACGCCGTCTACGGCAATCACGACACGCTCCTCCTCGGAACCTTCGACATCAGCCCGCAGCTCCGAGCGCTCGCGGTCGGCGCCCGGAAGTCGTACACCCTGGATGCCACGGCATCCACCGCCCTCGAAGGGTGGGCCGCGGGCACCAGCGTCCTCGCACAGGTGCTGGGGGCGCTGGGACTGGCATCCGGGGGGCCGGGGTTCAAGGAGGTCACGGCCAACCCCGAGCGGTACCTGTTCGAGCAGCGCGACTTCATGGCCGAGCACTTCCGGACCGAGCCGACGCCCGGGCCCGTCGGCCACGGCTTCACGGCCCACAACCTCACGTCGGGAGAGACGTGGTGGCAGGCCGACCTCAGCCCGCGGATCCGGGCGTTCGGGCTCGACACGTGCAACGCCGTCGCCGGTCCCGACGGTGCGGTGCCCGAGTCCCAGATGCAGTGGCTGCGCGCGCAGCTCGAGATCGCGCAGCGCGACCAGGTGCTGGCGCTGATCTTCAGCCACCACAACAGCCTCACGCTCGAGAACCGCGCCACCCGTCCGGGGACCGACGAGAAGCTGTACGGCGCCGAGGAGTTCGTCGCGATGCTGCTGGAGTTCCCGGTCGTCGTGGGGTGGCTGAACGGCCATACGCACCTCAACCAGATCCTCGCCCACACGAACACGAAGAGCGGGTTCTGGGAGATCACGACCGCGTCGTGCATCGACTTCCCGCAGCAGCAGCAGGTGGTCGAGATCGTCGACAACCGCGACGGGACGCTGTCGCTGTTCACCACCGTGCTCGACCACGCCTCGCCCGCCGTGCCGGGGAACTCGGGCTCGGTCGCCGACCTGGCGAGCCGGAGCCGGGAGCTCGCCGCCAACGACTGGGCCGAGACGCCGCTCATGCGGCGCGGATCCCCGCTCGACCGCAACACTGAGCTGCTCCTGCCCGCGCCGTTCGATCTGTCGGTGATCACCGACGCCCAGCTCGAGGCGCAGCACGTCACCGAGCGCGCGCGGATCCTCGCGTACGAGAAGGAGCGGGGGCTGTGAGGCGCGCGCTCCTCGCCCTGCCTCTGCTCGCAGCTCTCACCCTGACCGGCTGCTCGCAGATCGCCGCGATCGCTCCCGTCGGCGGGAATCACCTGACGGAGGTGCGGTTCGCGACCATCGACGTCCTGCAGCAGAAGGGCATCGCACTCGAGGCCGTACCCACCTGTACCCGTTCGGACGAGGGGGCGATCGCGTGCACCGGGACGACCGCCGCGGGCGAAGCCGTCACCGCCGCCTCGCCGTCGACCGACCCCGACAGTTTCCGCGTCACCGTGGGCTCCGACACGGTGTTCACCGGCAGCGTCAGCGACGTGATCGACCGGGCCGCGGGGGTCACCCCGTGAAGCGCGTGCTCCTGATCGCCGCGGTCGTGGTGGTGAACGCCGTGGTCCAAGCCCTGTGCGTCGTGCCGGGGGCGACGCCCGCGGTCGCGCCCGGCTTCCTCGGCCTGCTCGCGGTCTCCGTGGTGGCCCTCGTCGCCGCGGCGACCGCGGTCGTCGCGGTCGTGGGCGGTCCCGGCGCACGGTGGCGGCGCGCGCTCGCCGCGGTGGTCGTCGCGCTCGTGATCGTGGGGACGCTCGCGGTGCTGTCGTCGACGACGCTCCTCCCCGCGCTCCTCGTCGCCTTCGTGTTCGCCTCTCCCGCCGGCACCCCGGATGCCACGGCGTGGAGCGGTCCGCGGGCTTTCGCGTGGCATCCGGTCCGGGCGATCCTGCTCGCCGTGGCGACGTCGGTCGCGCTGATCGTCCTCGCCGTGGCCGCCCTGCTGTTCGGGTTCCTGGTCACCGGCGGGCTCGGGTCGTTCCTGACGTGGGTCGTCGTCGGGGCGCTCACCGCTCTCCTGGCGCGGGCGTGGGCGCGGCTGGCGGTGCGGCCGCGTCGGTCCGTCTAGCGCCGCGACAGTCCGCGCGCGACGCCCGCGCCGCGCAGACCCGCGCCGATCGCGATACCCACGGCCGTCCAGATGACGGGACCGAGCACACCGATCACGAGATAGGTGATCTGCGCCCACGGGGCGAGCGCGCCGATGTCGGCGGCGAACCACACGGCCGCGGCCACGAGCAGACCGATGATCACGGCCGACACGAAGAAGCGGGCCGCGGCCCACACGCGGTAGCGGGTGAGGGCGGCGACGGCCTCCTGGATGCCGCCGAAGAGGATCGCCGTGCCGAGGAAGCGGAAGGTCCACTGCGGCGCCATGGCGCTGGCGACGAGCGCCGCGAGTACGTGCGTGAGAAGCGCCACCCAGGCCCGGCGGACGACCTGCTGCGCGATGATCCCGGGGAGGACGTGCGACCCGAGCACCAGACCGTACGCCCAGGGCGCGGTGGCCAGCACGACGAGCGTCAGCCAGCCCGCGGCGCCGCCGAGGATGCCGGTGCCCACGCCGATCGCAGCGCAGACGAGGAGCACGCGGGTGGACAGACGGGATGCCGACGACACGGGGTCAGCGTATCGGCCCGACGGCATCCGGTTCTCGGACGCCGTCCAAAAGAAAACGTTGGTGATGAATTTGCCGTGAGTTATGTTTGTGCGACGCGCGCCGAAGAAGTCGCGCACATCGCTCAATTCATCCCCCCGTTTGGAGCGCACTATGGGTCGTACCCTGCGTTCGGCCGCGGTCATCGCATTGGCCGGGCTGTTCACCGCTGCCGGAGTCACCTCCGTGCAGGCTGCTGTCGTGGACGAGGGGGTGACACCCCCCACACCCATCGAATCCGCCACCGGCCGGTACATCGTCGTGCTCGACGAGGCCCCGGTCGCGACCTACGACGGCGGCGAGGCCGGCCTTCGCGCCACGAAGTCCGACGATGCGCGTCTCGACACCGGTTCGGACGCGGTCCGCGAGTACTCGGCCTTCCTCGAGCAGCGTCAGCAGGACGTCGCCGCCGAGGCCGGAGTGGATGCCGACTACTCGTACACGCTGGCCGTGAACGGCTTCAGCGCGGCGATGGACCCGAACCAGGCGGCGAAGCTCGCGGCCACGAAGGGCGTGCAGAAAGTCGTCCCCGACGAGATCCGCCACCCCGCGGCCGTGCCGTCGACCGAGTTCCTCGGTCTCGAGGGCGACGGCGGCGTGTGGCAGAAGGTCGGCGGGATCGACGCGGCCGGTGAGGGTGTCGTCGTCGGTGTCATCGACACCGGCATCGCGCCCGAGAACCCGTCGTTCGCGGGCGACCCGCTCGGTACGACTGCGGGCGACGAGCCGTACCTCGACGGCAACGACGTCGTGTACCGCAAGGCCGACGGCACCGACTTCCGGTCGCCGCGCGTCGCCACCGGCGACGGCTGGTCGGTCGACGACTACTCCACGAAGCTCGTGGGTGCGCGCTACTTCGACCAGGGTGCCGCCGCGACCGGTTTCACGTTCGAGGCCGACTACCGCTCTCCGCGCGACGGCGACGCGCACGGTTCGCACACCGCGAGCACCGCCGCCGGCAACAACGGCGTCGATGCCAGCGTCGAGGGCATCGACTTCGGCGCGATCTCGGGCGTCGCCCCGGCGGCCAAGGTCGCCGCCTACAAGGCGTGCTACTCGGGCCCCGATCCGCTGGTCACCACCGACGACGTCTGCGCGCTGAGCGACCTGCTCGGGGCGATCAACGCCGCCGTGGCCGACGGCGTCGACGTGATCAACTACTCCATCGGCGGTGGGGCGGCCACGACCACCCTCGCCCTCGAGGACGCGGCGTTCTTCAACGCCGCCGCCGCGGGTGTCTTCGTCGCCGTCTCGGCGGGCAACTCCGGACCCGACGCCTCGACCGCCGACCACGCGTCGCCCTGGTACACCACCGTCGCGGCCTCCACGATCCCCACCTACGAGGGCACCGTGAAGCTGCCGAACGGCTTCCAGGCCGCGGGCGCGTCGGTGTCCGTGCGCGCGGGCGAGGACGTCACCGGTCCCGTGGTGTACGCGGGTGACATCGCGGCATCCGGAGCCGACCCGGCCGACGCGGCCCTGTGCCTGCTCGGATCGCTCGACGCGGCGCAGGCCGCGGGCAAGATCGTCGTCTGCGACCGCGGGCAGAACGCCCGCATCGAGAAGTCGCAAGCCGTGAAGGAGGCGGGCGGGATCGGCATGATCCTCGTCAACGTCACCCCCGCCTCGGTCGACAACGACTTCCACTCCGTGCCGACCGTGCACATCGACGCGCGGTACCGCGACGACCTGCTCGCCTACGTGCAGGGGACCCCGGATGCCACGGCCACGCTGATCGGCGAGAACGTGACGGGTGTCGAGACGCCGACGCCGCAGGTCGCCGGCTTCTCGAGCCGCGGACCGATGCTCGCCGACGGCAGCGACGTGCTGAAGCCCGACATCTCGGCTCCCGGTGTGGCGATCCTCGCCGCCGCCGCGAACGCCGAGGGCGCGGCTCCCACGTTCGAGTTCCTCTCCGGCACGTCGATGTCGTCGCCGCACATCGCCGGTCTCGCCGCGCTGTACCTCGGGGAGCGGCCTCTGGCCACGCCCGCCGAGGTGAAGTCGGCCATGATGACGACCGCGTACGACACCGTGGACGTCGACGGCGCCCCGGCGCAGGACCCGTTCGCGCAGGGCGCCGGACACGTCGATCCCACGAAGTACTTCGATCCGGGGCTGCTGTACCTCAACGGTCCCGCCGACTGGGCGGCGTTCCTGCAGGGCAAGGGCCTCGAGGACTTCGGCGTCGAGCCGATCGACGGCAGCGACCTTAACCTCGCCTCCATCTCGATCGGTTCGCTCGCGAAGCCCCAGACCGTCACCCGCACGGTGACGTCCACGCAGGCGGGCACGTTCACGGCATCCATCGACGTCCCCGGCCTGGATGCCACGGTCGAGCCGTCGACGCTGACGTTCGGCGCCGCGGGCGAGACGCAGGACTTCACGGTCACGTTCACCCGCACCACGGCCCCGGCCGAGGAGTGGACGACCGGGTTCCTCACCTGGACGAGCGGCGACACCCAGGTGCGTTCGCCCATCGCCGTGCGTCCCACGACCGCCGAGGCTCCGGCCGAGGTCGCGGGCACGGGGCTGTCGGGTTCGACGAACGTCGAGATCCTCCCGGGCGTGAGCGGCGACCTGCCGCTGACGGTGTCGGGTCTCTCGGCTGTCACGCTGCTGACCGATCCCGACAACCCGGTCGACGGACACTCCGGCAACCAGGACTCGGGCGACGCCGACGGTTACGTCCGGTGGATCGTGGACGTGCCCGAGGGGACGACCCTCTCGCGCTTCGACCTCGACTCCTCCGACGACACCGGCAGCGATCTCGACCTGTTCGTATCGCGCGTGGTGAGCCCGGACGACCTCCGCTACTACGAGCGGTTCACCTCGGCGACCGGTTCGGCGGACGAGCGCGTGTCGCTGCCGAACCCGACCCCGGGCACCTACCTCGTCGAGGCGAACATCTACTCGTTCACCGCGCCGTTCACGTGGGACATGTCCTACGCGAACGTCCAGCCCGGCGGCGAGGGTCAGCTGACGGCCACGCCGAACCCGATCCCGGCCGAGCAGGGCGTCGCGACGACCTACGACCTGTCGTGGCAGGGCCTGCAGCCGCAGACGCGGTACCTCGGGGTCGTGCAGTACGGCGAGTCCAGCGTGCAGACGGTCCTCACGGTCGACTCCGGCCAGGCGGCCCCCGTCGTCGTGGAGGCGCCGACGGTGAGCGGCACGGCCAAGCTCGGCCGCACCCTGACCGCCACGGCGGGGACGTGGGATCCGGCCGAGGTCACCACGACGTTCCAGTGGCTGCGCGGCGGCGAGCCGATCCCGGGGGCGACGTCGTCGACCTACCGGGTGACGCGCGCCGATCTGGGCACCGTGCTGACGGTGCGGGTGACCGCGACGTCGACGGCGACCGGTCTCACCGGCACGGCCGACAGCGCGGGCGTCCCCGTCGTCGTCGCCTCGTTCACCACCGTCACGGTGAACCCGTGGGTGGGGCGCAGCTCCGACACGTACACCCTGACCGTGAAGGTGCGTCCGCTCGCCGGGCCCACCCCGACGGGAGAGGTGACCGTGACCGTCGCCGGGAAGCCCTACACGGCGACCCTCGAGGACGGCCGCGCCACCATCACGCTCGACCCGCAGACGCGGGGCCTGCGCGTGGTGACCGCGAAGTACTCGGGCAGTGAGACGGTCGAGGCCTCCACCGCGCACAGCGCGTTCATCGTGCTGCGCTGATCCGCAGCACCCACGCGGCGTCCGGGCTCCGGCTCGGGCGCCGCGTTCGCGTGGGGCCGCCGTCGAGTCTTGACGCCGAGACTGCATGCGCCTGACGAACCCACTGCAGGTTGCAGTGGAGATGTCAGGCGGATGCAGTCTCGCGGCCGAGCGTCCGGGGTGCCGCGGTCGCGCTACACCCGACGCCGGCGCGGCGTCAGGCGCACCGCCGGGAGCGGCGGAGCGGGGACGCGCTCGGGGCCGTGATCGACGACGGTGCCGAAACGGGGAGCGCCCGCCTCCCACGCCTCGCGCGCCTCCTCGATCTCGTCATGCGAGCGGCCGACGAAGTTCCACCACATCACGATGTCGGCCTCGAACGGCTCGCCGCCGAGCAGGAACACCCGCGCGCCCTCCGGCGCCGTGATGTCCACGTGGTCGCGGCCCGTCCCGAGATAGAGCAGTCGCGTTCCGTCGACGGATGCCGTGCCCCCGGTGCGCGCGAGGGGCACCGGGCGTTGCGCGGCGTCGGCGTCCGTGGCATCCACCCCCGTCTCCACATCGGCGGTTCCGATCATCCCGGAGAGGGCGTATTCCCAGTCGGTGCGCAGCGGCACACGCACCATGACCCCCGGGGGCAGGCGCAGCTCGGCGCCCACGATCGGGGTGTGGACGGTGGCGGGGGAGGAGACGCCGCCGAGTTCGCCCATCACGACGACGGCGTCCGCCCCGTCTGCGAGGTCGAGCACCGGCAGGTGCTCATGCCGTTCGAACGCCGGCGGGCCGTGGCGGCGCGACTCGGGGAGCGCGACCCAGAGCTGCAGGGCGTCGAGCGGGATCGGCTCCTCGCCGACCGAGTACTCCGAGTGCGCGATGCCCTCGCCGCTGGTCATGAGGTTGAGCGCACCGGGACGCACGACGACGTCGCTCCCGACGGCATCCCGATGCCGCACCTCTCCGATGATCGGCCAGGTCACCGTCTGCAGGCCGATGTGCGGGTGCGGCTCGACGCGCATCACCGTCTCCTGCGGGCCGAAGCGGTCGAGGAAGCACCACGCGCCGACCATCGGCAGCGCGCGGTGCGGGAGCGTGCGGTGCACCTCCATCGCCCGGACCCCTCCGAGGGGCACTTCCCGCGCTTCGACGACGAGCGCGCGCGGGCCGTCGCAGTCCACGGGACCTTCGGATGCCGGCGGCGCGACGTCGAGCCTCGTCACGCCGGTTCGCTCGGGTCGGCGGAGTCGGCCGCGTCCTCGCCGGCCGGCCAGTCGATCACGAGGCCGGGGACGTCGTGCTCGTGCAGGTAGTGCACCACGAACGGGCAGGTCGGGATGATCGTGTCTCCGCGGCGCGCGAGATCGGCGAGTGCTTCGCTCGCGAGCGTCGAACCGAGCCCCTTGCCCTTGAACGCGGAGTCGATCTCGGTGTGCGGCAGCACGACGCGCCCCTCGCCCGCGGGTCGGAACTGCAGGATGCCGCCCAGTTCACCGTCCACGAACACCTCGTAGCGGTGCGCCTCGTCGTTACGGCTAACGGTCACTTCGTCGGTCATGTCGCCTCCGGTCGTCGGTTCCTCCGTCAACGTTCGCAGGGCGCGCGCTGTTCCGCCATCCCCGTGCGCGGGAACACCGGCCGTCGATCCCGCGTGAGGGAGGGGATACCGCGAGCGGAGGACCCGAAGGCCGGGGAACGTCCTCCCTCCGCCGAATCTCCTCCGCTCGCGCTCGCGGAGACGCGAGACGTTCTCCACCGATGTGCGACGGGCGTCGGATCGGTGTCGGTGCCCCGGGTTACCGTGGTCGGGTGACATTCCCCGGCGCCGCCCCCGAGCCGTACGCCGACGCGCCTCCCGACGCGTACGACGATCCCTACGCGGGTGCCGATTGGGACCCCGATCTCTTCGCCCCGCCCGAAGACCCCGACGCCCCGCCCCCGCCGATGGATGCCGCGATGTCGCCGTTCGCCCGCGCCGCGGTCGTGACCGGGACCGCCCGCGAGCTCCCCGACGTGCGCGACTTCACCGGGCGCGACCCGCGCGAGGTCCTGCACGAGGTCTACGGTTACGACGCCTTCCGCGGCGATCAGGGTGCGATCGTGCAGCAGGTCATCGACGGCGGCGACGCCGTGGTGCTCATGCCGACCGGCGGTGGCAAGAGCGTCACCTACCAGGTGCCCGCGCTCGTGCGCCCCGGCACGGGCCTCGTGGTGAGCCCGCTCATCGCGCTCATGCACGACCAGGTCGATGCCCTCGTCGCCAACGGCGTCCGCGCGGCCTACCTCAACTCGACGCAGGCCCCCGCCGAGCGTCAGGCCGTCGAGCAAGCCTTCCTGGCCGGCGACCTCGACCTCCTGTACGTCGCGCCCGAGCGTCTGAACGGTGCGCAGACGCTCGGCCTGCTCTCACGCGGCCGGCTCAGCGTCATCGCGATCGACGAGGCGCACTGCGTGTCGCAGTGGGGTCACGACTTCCGTCCCGACTACCTCGCGCTCGGCGACCTCGCCGATCGCTTCCCGGGCGTCCCGCGCATGGCGCTCACCGCCACCGCGACGCCCGAGACCGCTCGCGAGATCGTCGAGCGGCTCCGGCTCCGCGACGCCCGCACGTTCGTGGCGAGCTTCGATCGCCCGAACATCCAGTACCGCATCGACGCCAAGGTGGATCCGCGCCGTCAGCTGGTGTCGTTCATCCGCTCGCAGCCCGAGGGCTCGGCGGGCATCGTCTACGCGCTGAGCCGCAAGAGCGTGGAGCAGACCGCGGCCTACCTCGCCGCGCAGGGGCTCGACGCCCTTCCGTACCATGCGGGTCTGGATGCCTCGATCCGCGCGGCGAACCAGTCGCGCTTCCTGCGCGACGACGGGGTCGTCATGGTCGCCACCATCGCCTTCGGCATGGGCATCGACAAGCCCGACGTCCGGTTCGTCGCCCACATCGATCTGCCGAAGTCCGTCGAGGGCTACTACCAGGAGACCGGCCGCGCCGGTCGAGACGGCGACCCCTCGGTCGTGTGGATGGCGTACGGCCTGGGCGACGTGGTCCAGCAGCGCCGCATGATCGACCAGTCCCCGGGTGACCGCTCCTACAAGATGCGGCTCGGTCAGCACCTCGACGCGATGCTCGCCCTGTGCGAGACGGTCGGATGCCGTCGGCAGAACCTGCTCGCCTACTTCGGCGAGCAGTCCGAGCCGTGCGGCAACTGCGACACGTGTCTCACGCCCCCCGACACATGGGACGGCCTCATCGCGGCGCAGAAGCTGCTCTCGACGATCGTCCGCCTGCAGCGGGAGCGCGGTCAGGCCTTCGGGGCAGGCCACCTCATCGACATCCTGCGCGGCGCGAAGACCGACCGGATCGCTCAGCAGGGGCATGATCGCCTCAGCACCTACGGGCTGGGGGCCGACCTGTCCGACCAGGATTGGCGCAGCGTCATCCGGCAGCTCCTCGCCCGCGGCATCATCGTGGCCCAGGGCGACTACGGCACGCTCGCGCTCAGCGAGGCCTCGGGCGGGGTGCTCCGGGGAGAGACGCCGGTTCCGCTGCGTCGCGACGCGCTGGGGCGGTCCGGCGGCGGCTCGAGCCGACCACGGAAGTCGAGCGCGGACGACGTCGCCCAGGGCGACCGCGACCTCTTCGAGGCCTTGCGCGCGTGGCGTGCGGAGCAGGCCCGCGAGCAGGGCGTCCCGGCCTACATCGTGTTCGGTGACGCGACCCTGCGGGCGATCGCGGCGGCACGTCCGGCATCCCTGTCCGATCTCGACGGCATCACCGGTATCGGTGCGAAGAAGCGTGAGGCCTACGGCGACGGCATCCTGACCGTCGTCGCCCAGAACTGACGCGTCTCCGGAACCTCCGGGATGTTGACCCCCCACAACCACCGGCGGCACCCTCGCCGCATCGCGTTGTGTACACCTCACACAACGTTTGATCGGATGTTGTGGGACTTCTACCGTGGAGGCATCCCTTTGCAACGTCGAAAGGTGCCGAAATGACCGACGCCGCCGTCCGTCCCACCACGCCCGCCACGAGCACGCGCACTCCCGTCGGGGGTGCGCCCACCGCCGCGCACTCCGCCGCCGAGGCCGCCGAGAGCCGCATCGACATCGAGCGGGTCACCGACCTGCTGCTCGGGACGTGGGCCGACACGCGCCGCGAGGCGCGCGCGATGCTGAAGGACCCGATCTTCTGGCGCGACGACAGTCTCGGCATGGACGCGCACCGCGAGCGCACCCTCGGCCAGCTGCACGAGCTCGTCGCGCGCAAGGCCGTGCACCGTGCCTTCCCGAAGCGGTTCGGGGGCGAAGAGAACAACGGCGCGAACATCGCCGGATTCGAAGAGCTCGTCGCGGCCGACCCGAGCCTGCAGATCAAGTCGGGCGTCCAGTGGGGCCTGTTCGGTTCGGCCGTGCTGCAGCTGGGCACCGAGAAGCACCACGAGAAGTGGCTGCCCGGCATCATGAGTCTCGAGATCCCGGGCGCCTTCGCCATGACGGAGACCGGCCACGGCTCCGATGTGGCCGCCATCGGAACGACCGCGACGTACGACCCCGACACCGAAGAGTTCGTCATCCACACCCCGTTCCGCGGCGCGTGGAAGGACTACCTCGGCAACGCCGCCCTGCACGGCAAGGCGGCGACGGTGTTCGCGCAGCTCATCACCCGCGGCGTCAACCACGGCGTGCATTGCTTCTACGTTCCGCTCCGCGACGACGAGGGCCGCTTCCTCCCCGGCATCGGCGGCGAGGACGACGGTCTCAAGGGCGGCCTGAACGGCATCGACAACGGCCGTCTGCACTTCGACCAGGTCCGCGTGCCCCGCGAGAACCTGCTCAACCGCTACGGCGATGTCGCCGCCGACGGCACGTATTCCAGCGACATCGCGAGCCCGGGCCGTCGGTTCTTCACGATGCTCGGCACCCTGGTCCAGGGACGCGTGTCCCTCGACGGCGCGGCCGCGTGGGCGTCGGCCATCGGCCTGACCATCGCGATCACCTACGGCAACCAGCGGCGCCAGTTCGATTCCGGCAGCGGAACCCCCGAGGTCACTCTCCTCGACTACGGCAAGCATCAGCGTCGCCTCCTGCCGCGCCTGGCGACCACGTATGCCGAGATCTTCGCGCACGACGAGTTCCTGCAGAAGTTCGACGGCGTCTTCAGCGGCCGCCTCGACACGGACGCCGACCGCGAAGACCTCGAAACGCTCGCGGCCGCGCTGAAGCCGCTCTCGACCTGGCACGCGCTGGACACCCTGCAGGAGTCGCGTGAGGCGTGCGGCGGTCAGGGCTTCCTCTTCGAGAACCGGCTGGTGGGCCTGCGCGCCGACCTCGACATCTACGTGACGTTCGAGGGCGACAACAATGTCCTGCTGCAGCTCGTCGGCAAGCGCCTTCTCGCCGACTACGCGCGGCAGTTCAAGGGCAAGGATGCCAAGGCCCTCGCCGCGTTCGCGGTGGGGCAGACGGCCGGGAAGCTGTTCCACGGCGCGGGTCTCCGTCAGCTCGGGCAGGCCGTCGCCGACCGCGGGTCGACCGCGCGGTCGGTCGAGAACGGTCTGCGTGCCCAGCAGCAGCACGAACTGCTCGCCGACCGCGTGCAGCAGATGATCGCCGACATCGCGGGGCGCCTGCGTCCGGCATCCAAGCTGTCCCGCGACGACGCGGCGGCGCTCTTCAACGAGAACCAGGCCGAGCTGATCGAGGCCGCGCGGGCGCACGGAGAGCTCCTGCAGTGGGAGGCGTTCACCGACGCCATCAACCGTGTCGGCGGCGACGACACCCGCCAGGTGCTGACGTGGCTGCGCGACCTGTCCGGCCTGCAGCTCATCGAGAAGCACCTCGCCTGGTACCTGATCAACGGGCGTCTGTCGACGCAGCGCGCGGCGGCGGTGTCGAGCTACATCGACCGGCTCTGCGTGCGGCTGCGTCCCCACGCGCAGGACCTGGTGGATGCCTTCGGCTACGGCCCCGAGCACATCCGCGCCTCGATCGCGACGGGCGTCGAGGACGACCGGCAGAACGAGGCGGCGTCGTACTACGCGGCGCTGCGCGCCTCGGGGAACGCTCCGGTTCCGGAGAAGAAGCCCGCCAAGTAAGGCCCGGGCGGCGGGCGGTGGTCACGACGACTGCCGCCCGCCGCCATGTCCGGGGTTCCGTCTACCCTGGGCGCATGATCGACCTCCTCACCGCTTCCGACGGCGTCACCCGGTGCGGGTGGGTCGGCGACGACGCCGAGTACCGCCGGTACCACGACGAAGAGTGGGGCACCGAGCTGCGGGGCGATCGGCCGCTGTTCGAGAAGATGAGCCTCGAGGGCTTCCAGGCGGGCCTGTCGTGGATCACGATCCTGCGCAAGCGGCCCCGCTTCCGCGAGGTGTTCCACGGGTTCGAGCCGTCGGTCGTGGCGGCGTTCGGGCCCGACGACGTCGAGCGCCTGCTGCTGGATGCCGGGATCATCCGCCACCGCGGGAAGATCGAGGCCGTGATCGGCAACGCCGGCATCGTGGCGGGCATGGCCGAGGGGGAGCTCGACGCGCTGCTGTGGTCGTTCGCGCCCGCCGCGCACACGCCTCCGTCGACGTTCGCGGGAGTTCCGGCGGTGACGCCCGAGTCCGAGGCGATGAGCAAGGAGCTCCGCCGCCGCGGATTCCGCTTCGTCGGCCCCACCACCATGTACGCGCTCATGCAGTCCTCGGGCATGGTCGACGACCACGTCGCCGGGTGCTGGCGAGCGGTGGCCTGACCGCACCCGCTAGACTGGTGTCCGGAGCTCTCGCTCCCCGCGTCGTCGAACGCACCGGCCCCCCAGCGTGGGCCTTTGACCTTCACGGCGAACGGATGCGCCACCCGGCGCCTTCGCCCATTGCAGCCGCAGTATCGCGGCATCCCGAACCGCCGTGCGTGCGTGCGCGCCGGCAGGAGACTTCATGACGTCCCAGACTTTCACCGACCTCGGCGTGCCCGCGCCGCTCATCGCCGTGCTCGCCGAGCAGGGCAAGAACGAGCCCTTCCCGATCCAGGCCGACACCCTCCCCGACACCCTCGCCGGGCGCGACGTTCTCGGTCGCGGCAAGACGGGCTCGGGCAAGACCCTCGCCTTCTCGCTCCCGCTCGTCGCGCGCCTCGCCGCGAAGAGCGACCGTCGCCGCGGCCGCAAGCCCCGCGCCCTCGTGCTGGCCCCCACGCGCGAGCTCGCGAACCAGATCGACGAGGTCATCAAGCCCCTCGCCGCGGCGTACGACCTCGTCACCACCACCGTCTACGGCGGCGTGAACCAGAAGCGTCAGGTCGACGCGCTGGCCGCCGGTGTCGACATCCTCGTCGCGTGCCCCGGCCGCCTGGAAGACCTGATCGGTCAGGGATTCGCGAGCCTCGACGCCGTGGAGATCACCGTTCTCGACGAGGCCGATCACATGGCCGACCTGGGCTTCTTGCCGGGCGTCACCCGTCTGCTCTCGCGGACGCCCGCCGACGGACAGCGCCTGCTCTTCTCGGCGACCCTCGACAACGGCGTGGACAAGCTCGTGAAGCGCTTCCTCCGCAACGAGGTGCTGCACTCCGTCGACGAGGCCCACTCGCACGTCGCCGCGATGACGCACCACGTCTTCGTCCCCGCGGACGCGGATGCCAAGAAGAAGCTCGTCGAGACGCTCGCCTCGGGCACCGCTCGCCGCATCCTCTTCATGCGCACCAAGCACCAGGCGAAGAAGCTCGCGAAGGCGCTGACTGCCGCCGGCATCCCGTCGGTCGATCTGCACGGCAACCTGTCGCAGCCGGCCCGCGACCGCAACCTCGCGGCGTTCGGCGAGGGCCGTGCCAAGGTGCTCGTCGCGACCGACGTCGCGGCCCGTGGCGTGCACGTCGACGGTGTCGAGCTCGTGGTCCACGTCGACCCGCCCGTCGAGCACAAGGCGTACCTGCACCGCTCGGGCCGCACGGCGCGCGCGGGTTCGGCCGGCGACGTCGTCACGATCATGCTGCCCGAGCAGCGTCGCGACACCCTCGACATCCTGCGCAAGGCGAAGATCGACGTCACCCCGCAGCCCGTCACCTCGGCGTCTCCCGAGGTCGTCGCGCTCGTCGGCGAGGTCGCCCCGTACGTGAAGCCCGAGCCGATCGTCGCCCAGCCCCAGGGCGGCGGGCGCTCGCAGGGCGCCAACGCGCAGCGCAAGCGCGCCGCCCGCGGCCAGGGATCCTCGGATGCCGCTCCCCGCACGTCCGCGCCCGGTGAGGGTCGCCGTCGCCGGGGTCGCGGCGCGGGCCAGGCCGCTCCCGCGGCCGACGCCGCGCAGCCGGCACGTCAGGGCCAGCGTTCGGGTTCGGGCCGCGGTCAGGGTGCCGGCGGCAACGCCCGCGGCGGCGCGAACACCGCCCGTCCGCAGGGCGCCGGCCGCTCGGCATCCGGTGCTCCCACGACCGGCATGGTCGTCGGACGCGGCCCGCGCACCAACCGTCGCGCCCAGGGCTGAGCCCGCTTCTCGTCGCCCCCGCGGATCCGTCCGCGGGGGCGACGTCGTCTCTGCGGCGCTCTCCCCGCGTGCGCGGCCGCCGCCGTCGTGCGGAGGTCGCGGACGACACGCCGATTCGGGATGCCGTGCCTCGGCGTGTCCGGTACGAACTCCGCAGGAGGGACCACGGACGCCGGCGCTGTTCCGGTCGCGCATGTCGGGGGCCTCGGGCACACTGAGGGTCGACCCTTCGAGGAGCAGCCATGACCGATGCCCCCGCCGACGCCCATGACGTCATCCGCGTGCGCGGCGCGCGTGAGAACAACCTCAAGAACGTCGACGTCGACGTGCCCAAGCGGCGGCTGACGGTGTTCACGGGCGTGAGCGGGTCGGGCAAGTCGTCTCTGGTGTTCGGCACGATCGCCGCCGAGTCGCAGCGGTTGATCAACGACACGTATCCGACGTTCGTCCAGCAGTTCATGGGGCAGCCCTCGCGTCCCGAGGTCGATGCGCTCGAGAACCTCAGCGCGACGATCCGCGTGGATCAGGAGCGCATGGCGCCCAACTCCCGTTCGACCGTCGGCACGGCGACGGACGTGCACGCGATGCTGCGCGTGCTGTTCAGCCGTCTCGGCCGGCCCCACGTCGGTTCGTCGCAGGCGTTCTCCTTCAACGTCCCGTCCCTCTCGGGCGCCGGGGCGGTGACGATCGCGACGGGGGCGCGCAAGGGCCAGAGGGAGCGGCGGTCGTTCGAGATCACGGGCGGGATGTGTCCCGACTGCGAGGGTCTCGGCCAGGTGAGCGACATCGATCTGACGCAGATCGTCGACGAGTCGCTCTCGCTCAACGACGGGGCGATCCTCGTGCCCGGGTACACCGCCGACGGGTGGATGGTGCGCGTCTTCGCCGAGGCGGGCTTCTTCGACGGCGACACCCCGGTGCGCGACTTCAGCCCGGAGCAGCGACGGCTCTTCCTGTACGGCGAGCAGCAGAAGGTGCGGATCGCCAGCACCAACATGACGTACGAGGGTCTCGTCCCGAAGATCACGAAGAGCATGCTGCAGAAAGACCGCGACGGTCTGCAGCCGCACATCCGCGCCTTCGTCGATCGCGCGGTGACGTTCGTGCCGTGCCCCGCGTGCGACGGCACGCGGCTCAACGAGGGGGCGCGTTCGTCGCGTATCGCCGGGGTCAACATCGCGGATGCCGCGGCGATGCAGATCACCGACCTCGCCGCCTGGGTGCGCACCGTCGACGACCCGTCCGTCGCCCCGATCGTCGACGGACTCCGTGACACCCTCGACGCCTTCGTGCACATCGGCCTCGGCTACCTCTCCCTCGACCGTGCGAGTGGCACTCTCTCGGGCGGCGAGGCGCAGCGCACGAAGATGATCCGTCATCTCGGGTCGAGCCTCACCGACATCACCTACGTCTTCGACGAACCGACCGCGGGGCTGCACCCGCACGACATCCAGCGGATGAACGACACCCTCCGGCAGTTGCGTGACAAGGGCAACACCGTCCTCGTGGTCGAGCACAAGCCCGAGGTCATCGAGATCGCCGACCACGTGGTCGACCTGGGTCCGCGCGCAGGACGCGACGGTGGAACGGTCCAGTACGAGGGGGACGTCGCGGGGCTCCGCGCGTCGGCCACGCTGACCGGTCGGTTCCTCGACCATCGGGCGCGGCTCAAGCCCTCGGTCCGCGCGAGGACCGGCGCCATGTCCGTCCGCGGGGCGTCGCAGCACAACCTGAAGAACGTCGACGTCGACGTCCCCCTCGGCATCCTGACCGTCGTGACCGGGGTCGCGGGGTCGGGCAAGTCGTCCCTGATCCACGGCAACCTCCCCGCGTTCGACGACGTCGTCGTCGTCGACCAGTCGCCCATCAAGGGATCGCGACGCAGCAGCCCCGCGACCTACACCGGGATCCTGGATGCCGTGCGCTCCGCGTTCGCGAAGGCGAACGGCGTCAAGCCCGCGCTCTTCAGCGCGAACTCCGAGGGGGCGTGCGCCGCGTGCAACGGGCTGGGCGTGATCGTCACGCAGCTCGGCTTCCAGTCCACGGTCGAGACCGTCTGCGAACTCTGTGCGGGCACGGGCTTCGCCGACGAGGTGCTCGAGTACACCCTCGACGGCAGGAACATCGCCGAGGTGCTGCAGATGTCGATCGCCGAGGCGTCGGCGTTCCTCACCACGGGCGCGGCCGTCGCGGTGCTGGGGCGGCTGATCGACGTCGGCCTCGGGTACATCACCCTCGGCCAGTCGCTCAACACCCTGTCGGGCGGGGAGCGCCAGCGCCTGAAACTGGCGATCTCGATGGCCAAGAGGGGAGCGGTGTACGTGCTCGACGAGCCGACGACCGGTCTGCACCTCGCCGACGTCGACACCCTTCTCGCGCTGCTCGATTCGCTCGTGGATGCCGGCAACACCGTCGTCGTGATCGAGCACCATCAGGCCGTCATGGCGCACGCCGACTGGATCATCGACATCGGTCCCGGGGCCGGCCGCGATGGCGGGACGATCGTCTTCGAGGGGACACCGGCCGACCTCGTCGCCGCCCGCTCGACGCTCACGGGCGAGCACCTCGCGCGCTACGTCGGGGCCTGAGGGCCGCGGCGCTCAGGCCGGGGGAGCGACCGTCGCCGTGTGCAGGTGTCGGTCGCCGTGGGCGAGCACCTTCACGATGACGCCGCGCTGACGGAGCTCCGCCACGGCGCGGGACGCGTCGGTGCGCGAGACCCCGAGCGCCTCGACGGTCGTGACGACGAGGACGTCGCCGCGGGTCAGCGTGAGGAAGAAGCGGTCGAGGCGGGCCGCCCAGTCTTCGAGGGTCTCGGGCGCCGGGTGGCGGAATCCCTCGATGGGGACGCCGAACCGGGTGAGGTCATCGCGCTGTTGCACGACGGAGGGAAGGCCGGCGCGCGAGACGACCAGTCCGACCAGGCGCGATCCGGCGGGACGGGCACGCCACCACGTGCCGTCGCCTTGCATCTCGGTGAAGCACTGCGGGCAGTCGGCCGCGGTGTGGGCGACGGGGACGGCGGCGCTCGTGGCGTCGGCCGATGACGTCGACGTCGGGATCGGATCGCTCATGGGCACCTCCACCTCCATTCTGCCGCACGTCGCAGCCCGCACCGGCGAGGCCGCACGGTCCCGGCCGGCGGGCGGGCGCCGCCCTAGTCTTCGCCGTCGATGCGCAGTTCGAGGCTCAGCTGATCGGCGTCGAGCTCGGCGAGGGCGTGACGGAGCGCCGCGGTGCTGTACCGCCCGTCGTGACTGATGCGGTTGAGTTCCTGGCGCATCGCGTCGATCGAGGCGAGCCGCAACTCCAGCAGGTCGCGCGCCCGCGCGGTGACGTCGTCGTCCGGCGGGCGGGTCAGTCGTGCGCCGGCGCGCTCGACGAGATCCGCGGGGAACGGCTCGCCGTTGCGGCGCGCGAGCGTGCCCGACGTGACGGCGGCCACCGCCGCCTGGCGCAGCTCGGCATCCAGGGAGTGCTGTTCCTCCCGCGTGGGGCCCTCCCCTCCCTCCTCCGAGAGACCGACGCCGCGGACCACCGCCGCGAGGGTCAGCCCCTGCAGGAGCAGGCTGAACAGCGCCACGAGGAAGGCGACGAAGATGAGGAGCGGGCGGTCTTCGACGCCCTCGCTCGGGAGCGTCTGGGCGGCGGCGAGGGTCACCACACCGCGCATCCCCGCCCACACGATGATCACGCCGTGGCGCCAGCCGAGGGGACTGTCGCGGTAGTAGTCGAGATCGGCGACGGTGCGCGTGACCCGTCGGCGCACCCACGAGAATCGCCGCTTCGTGCGCGCCGGATCGGACACGCGTCCGGCGAAGGCTTCGGGATCGGCGCGGTACGCCTCCTCCAGCTGATCGACGCGTTCGCCGATGCGTTCGGCGCGTTCGCGGTGCCGCCAGTGCCGCCGACTCCGCCGGCCCTGGAGCCAGATCAGACCGGCGACGTACAGGGCGCGAACCCCGAGGGCGATGCCGAGCGCGGAGAGGGCGAGCCACGTGCCGTACCAGAGGCCCTCATGCTCCTTGAGGTTCGCGCCGACGATGTCCTTCAGTTCGAGGCCGAAGACCAGGAAGACGCCGCCCTCGAGGATCAACTCGATCGTGCGCCAGTTGACCCGGTCGCTGACCCGCTGTTCCGGGGTGAAGCGCCGGGCGGCGCCCTGGCCCGTCACGATGCCCGCGACCACGGCGGCGACGAGACCCGAGCCGCCGAGATGCTCGGTCGGGAGGTAGGCGATGAAGGGAACGGTGAAGCTCAGCGCGGTGTTGGCCGCCGGGTTGGTCACGCGCTCGCGGACCCGCAGGTTTCCCCATCCGACGAGCGCGCCCAGCGCGAGCGCCAGCAGCACACCCCAGGCGAAGTTGGCGACGGCGTCGCCGAAGGCGAACCCGGATGCCACGGCCGCCACGGCCGTGCGCAGGAGCACGAGCGCGGTCGCATCGTTCAGCAGGCTCTCGCCCTCGAGCAGCGTCACCACGCGGGGCGCGATTCCGAGACGCTTCGCGATCGAGGTGGCCACGGCATCCGTCGGACTCAGGATCGCGCCCAATGCCACGCCGAGCGCGAGCCCCATGCCGGGGATGACCGCCGTGAAGAAGAGGCCGAGCCCGAGCGCGCTCAGCACGACCAGCAGCACCGAGAGGCCGGCGATCGGCGCGAAGTCGCGGCGGAACTCGATGGCCGGCAGCTGCACCGCCGCCGAGTAGAGCAGCGGGGGCAGCACGCCGATGAGGATCACCTCGGGCGGGACGGCGAACGCCGGGACGAACGGCAGCAGGCTCACGCCGAGCCCGATGGCCATGAGGACCAGCGGACCGGCGACGTTGAAGCGCGGAGCGATCACGGTGACGAGCGAGATCACCACGATCCCGCCGACGACGATGAGAAGGGGGTCGACCACGCTCCGAGGCTAGCGCCGCGACCGTCCCGATGACGACGCGCGCGTCAGCTCTCGGCGCGCACGGCGTCGGCGACCGCCCCGAGTCCCGTGAGGGTTTCGGCGAAGCTCGTCGAGAGCGGGGCCAGTCCGATCCGCAGGCCGTCGGGGTCGCGGTAGTCGGGGATCACGTCCTGCTGCCACAGTCGCGCCGTGACCGCCCGCATCGCCGGGTGGGACAGGGTAACGTGTCCGCCGCGTTCCGCGGGGTCCCGTGGCGAGGCCAGGGTCACACCGAGCGGGCTCAGGATGCCATCCCCCACTCGTATCGCGAATTCGGTCAAGGCCACCGACTTCGCACGGATCGCGGCGATGCCGGCGTCCTCGATCAGGTCGAGCGTGTCGCGCATCGCGAGCATCGCGAGCACCGGAGGCGTTCCCGACAGAAAACGCCGCATACCGTCGGCCGGGCGGTACTCCGGTCCCATCGCGAAGACGTCGGCCGCGCCCATCCAGCCCTGGATCGGCTGAGCGAGCGTTCCCTGATGCCGTGTGGCGACATAGGCGAAGGCGGGCGCCCCGGGGCCGCCGTTGAGGTACTTGTACGTGCAGCCGACCGCGAGATCGACCCCCCACGCGTCGAGCGCGATCGGGACGGAACCCGCCGAATGGCAGAGGTCCCACAGCACGAGCGCGCCCGCGTCGTGCGCGATGCGGGTGAGCTGTTCGGCATCCGCGAGATATCCCGAGCGGTAGGACACGTGGCTGAGCAGGACGACAGCGGTGCGGGGGCCGACCGCGGCGCGGAGCAGGTCGGCATCCACTCCGCGCGCGGTGTCGACCTCGATCCACACGACGCGCGCACCGCGTTCCGCGGCGATGCCCTCGACGAGATACCGATCGGTGGGGAAGTCGTCCCGGCCCACGACGATCTCCACGCGGTCCGGGTCGGACGAAGAGCGTTCGGCGAGGGCCGCCCGCAGCAGTTTGTACAGCAGGACGGTGGTGGAGTCGCCGATGACGGTCTGGCCCGCGGCGGCTCCCAGGGCCAGTCGTCCCACCCGATCGCCGATGTGGAACGGCAGATCCATCCAGGACTCGTCCCACCCGCGGATGAGACGCCCACCCCACTCCGTGGTGACGAAGTCGGCGAGTCGCTCCGCCGTGACGCGCGGCGGCCGCCCGAGCGAGTTGCCGTCGAAGTAGACCAGCGATGTCTCGGATCCCACGAACGCCGCGCGGTGCGTCGACAGGGGATCTGCGGCGTCCAGGGCGCGGGCCTCGGCGGTGAACGGTTCAGTCGACACGGCTGAGCTCCTCGGTCGGGACGACGACCGCGTGCGACAACCACGTCGCGATGTCGTCGGGGTCGGCGGGTGCGGGGGGCCCGCCACGAACGTGCGGACACCGTCGGGGCCCGAGCGGGCGGGCCAGGGGTCGGTGAGGGATGCCACCAGGGCATCACCGCGGACGCCGGCGTCCTGCAGCGCCAGGAGCTCGCGGCGGTTGACGCCGAGGGGGAGCGGGCCGTTGCCGAGGTCGGTGCCGTAGAGCACGCGGCCCCCGCGCGCCGCGAAGGCGGCCAGGTGATGCACCGCGCGGGTGCGGGCGGCGCCGCGGTGGATGTCGAGCGTCGAGATCCACACCTGTCCGCTCTCCGCGGCGCGCGCCGTCAGCCGCCGGGACGGCACGCCGTCGAACGGCGTGTGGGCGAGCGCCTCCACACCGACGTCGATCGCCCGCTCGACCTGGCCGGCGCCCTGCGCGTGCGCGACGACGGGCAGACCGCGTTCCCGTGCGGCGGCGAGGATCGCGGTGAGGATCTCGTCCGACGGCACGGGGCCGGCGTCGGCGTTCAGAGCGACCTTGATCACGGAGGCGCCGGCATCGGCCTGCGCGTCCACCGCGGTGCGGGCGCCGCCCGGTTCGCCGGGATGCCGCGAGGCGTTCGAGACCGTGTGCACGATGGCATCCGGAGCCCAGGAACGTCCGACGGGGTACCCGCCCGGCGCGGTGAGGAAGGCGCCGGCGAAGGTCACCCTCGGAAGACCCGGCGCGAGGCGCGCGAGTTCCGCCGGGTCGCCCCCGAGGTCGAGGACGCCGGCGATCCCCCGGGCCGGCAGCGCGTGGAGATCGACCAGGTGCGCGTGGACGTGGTGGTCGACGAACGCGGGGAGCGCCGTTCCGGTCTCACCGGTCGCGCGTCGGCGCACAGGCCACGCGGCGGCGAGCATCGGGCGCGGGCTCAGATCAGCGACAGCTCGCGGAGCTTGGCCTCGACGTCGGCGTTGGAGGGCTCGACGTGGTGCGAAGCGTCGGGGTAGACGACGACGGGGATGTTCGTCCGGCCCGAGATCTCCTTGGCCACGTCGGCTGCCGCGGGGTCGGCCACCAGGTCGACGTACTCGTAGGCGACGCCGAGTTCGTCGAGCTGCTTCTTCGTGCGGATGCAGTCGCGGCACCAGTCGGCGCCGAACATGCGGATGGATGCGTCGGACATGCTTCCAGGGTACGCCGCCGACGCGGCCTCCGGCCTCGGGCCGCCTCAGGCGGCCAGTTCGTCCTCGAGCGTCTCGGGCAGCGGGAGCTGTGCGAGACGGCTCTTCTTGGGGGCGTAGACGACGAGGGCGTGGTACATGAAGCGGACGATGAACGCCGCGATCAGCGTGAGGGCGGTCGCGATGACGACGTGCAGGTGCGCTTCGCTCACGAGCAGCCAGAGCAGCGGGATGCGCACGAGCGCCTCGATGCCGTTGAACGTGAACGACTTCAGGAACCGGTGGCGCATCAGTCCGGACTCGGCGCGCATGTCGGCGAAGACGAGGTACTCGAGCGCGAGGAAGTTGCCGATGATGGTCAGCACGCTCGCGATCACCGAAGCGATCAGATACTGCACGCCGACGCCCGTCAGCGCCCAGGTGATGAGGAGGTTCGCCACCGCGCCGAGGCCGCCGACGACGGCGAACGCCGACATGCGGCCGAAGCGCAGCATCGTGAGCTGGGTCAGGAAGCGCATGCCCTGGCTGAAGGAGGCCTTCGACTCGCCGGCGAAGCGCGGGGCGAACGAGAACGGCACCTCGGCGACGCGCATCTGCTTGCGGGCGAGGATCTCGAGAAGGATCTTGAAGCCGCGCGGACGCAGGTCCTCGACGTCGAGCGCGCGGCGGTCGATGAGGAAGAAGCCCGTCATCGGGTCGGAGCAGTTGTGGAGCTTCCGCGGGAACATCGCCTTGGTCAGCAGGGTCGACGCGCGGGAGACCATCGTGCGCACGGCATTGGCCAGGCCGTCGGACGTGCCGCCGGCGATGTACCGCGACGCGACGACCACATCGGCGTCGCCCATCTCGGCGCGGGCGAGCAGCTCCGCGATCACCTCGGGCGGGTGCTGCAGGTCACCGTCCATGACGACACAGAAGTCGGATGCCGCGGCCCGGATACCGTCGACCACGGCACCGCCCAGGCCGCCGACGGGCTGGTCGCGGTGGAGGAGGCGCACGGGGATCGATGCCTGTTCCGCGACCGCCCGGATGACGTCGGGCGTGTCATCCGTGGAGTCGTCGACGAAGAGGATCTCGACGTCGCGACCGGGAAGCGCGGCCGTCGTTCGACGGACGAGTTCGGCGACGTTCGGACCCTCGTTGAAGGTCGGAACGATGACGGATAGGTCCATGGATGCTCGCGTTTCAGTGAAGCCGTAAGTGCACAGCGTAGAACGGCCGACGCGTGCCCAAATGAGGATTGTGCATCATTTGGCTGAGAGCTAGCGGGACGTTCACCCCCGGGAGCGGTGCCACGGGCGGCCTCAGCCGATGGCATCCTTCAGATCGTCCACGGTCATGCCGTAGTTCATGCGGATGACGGGGAGCGCCAGCTTGTCGGTTCCGACCCGCACGTACCCGTGTTCGACGGTGCGACCGAGCTCGAACCCCGCACGGCGGAGGCCTTCCTTCGTCGTGTCGTCATAGTGCCCGAAGGGATAGGCCACGACCTCTTTCGCCCCGAGGATCTCGGCGGACTGCTGGAGGTCGGCGGCGATGGTGTCGGCGTCCTCGTTGACCATGCGCCCCTTGCCGTTCGCCCCCGCGCGGTGCATGTCGTGCGTGTGCGAGCGCTGCAGGACGAAGCGGTTGGGCGTTCCCTCGGTGCGCGCCGAGGTGATGACGAACGACGTGGTGAGGAGGTTCCGCCCGTCCACGACGGGTGCCGCCTGCTCGAGCCACGTGCTGTCGGCGTCGTCGTCGGTGATGATGACCGAGCGCTTCGGGAGGAACACGGCCCCGTCGATGAAGGCGCTCAGCTCGTCCCACGTGGGCAGGTAGAAGCCGGATTCCTGGATGTAGGCCATCTGCGCGTCGAAGTCGCCGATGTAGGTGTAGTTGGCGCGCAGCCAGGTGTCCTCGCCCTCGGGATTCCGCGTGAACTGGTGGTACATCAGGATCGGGATGCCGGCGTCCTCCGCCGCGTTCGACTCGGGCGTCGTCCAGGCGGCGTACAACGTCTTCTCGCGCGCGGTGCACGAGACGAGGTCGGCCCCGTTCACGCGCGCGGGGAGCGACAGGGCGGCGGCGTCGCCGGGGCTGGCGTACCAGCCGGCGAAGACGCGGCCCTCGGCCCGCGGGATCGGGAGCTTGTCGAAGCGCAGGTCCTGCGTCTGGAGTTGAGGGGCGAGCGAGATGCCGTCGCCCACGAACGATACGGCGCACGCCTTCGGATCCGTGGTCGTCGACAGCAGCGTCCGCGCCGCCGTGAGGGGCGTCGGGGTGGGTGTGGGTGTCGGAGTGGACGTCGGGCTCGGCGTCGGCGGGGTCTCCGCCACGGGCAGGCCGGCCGACCCGCGCAGCACCGCGAACAGAGACACGCCGCCCGCGATGAGGGCGACGGCGACCACCGCGACGATCGTGCGCCGCAGGCGAACCCGTCGCGAAGTGAGGCGGCGTCGTTGCGCGCGCGTGACCATCGAATCTTCCCCCCGGGTTGCGACGATCGTCCCCACGATCACGGCGATCCTAGCGGGACGTCTCTCTCGATCACGGATCAGCGGGTGCGGGAGGACACGGGATGATGAGGGGATGATCCGCATCGGCATCGTCGGCACCAGTTCCATCTCCGAGCGTCTGGCGGACGCCGTGCGCACCGTGGACGGCGTCGGACTCGGCCCGGTGGCGTCGCGCGACGCGGTCCGGGGACGGGAGTTCGCCGAACGGATCGGAGCGCCGGGAGCGGCCGACGGACTCGAGGGGCTCCTCGACGGCGGCGACATCGACGCCGTGTACATCGCCAGCCCCAACTCGGTCCACGCCGCGCAGATACGGACGGCGGTGGATGCCGGCATCCCGGTGCTCGTCGAAAAGCCGGCGACGCTCACGGCCGAGGAGTGGGAGAGTCTCGTCGCACACGCGCGCGGGCGCGGTGTCGTGCTGCTCGAGGCCATGCGCACGGCCTACGACCCCGGCATCCGCGCGATCCAGGAGGTGCTGCCGCGACTCGGCCGCGTCCGCCGGGTCTCGTTCCGGTACGAGAAGCGCTCCGCCCGATACGACCATGTGCTGGCGGGCGAGCGGACGAACATCTTCGATCCCGCGCTCGGAGGGAGCGCCCTCCGTGACCTGGGCGTCTACCCCCTGCATGCCCTCGTCCTCCTGTTCGGCGCGCCCCGCGGCATCGCGGGAGCGCGCGTGGGCATCGCCTCGGGCACGGACGGACTCGGCAGTGCGATCGCCGAATACGACGATTTCGTCGCCGATGCGGCCTGGTCGAAGATCACCGACACGTCCCTGCCGAGCGAGATCCAGGGCGAGGACGGTTCGCTCGCGATCGACGCCATCGACGCGCCACGGCGGCTGGTCCTCACTCCGCGCGCCGGTGTGCCCGAGGTCATCGACGTCACCGCCCCCGAGAACCCGATGGTCGGGGAGGTCGAGCGTCTGCGCGAAGCGGTGCGCGGGGCCGACATCGCCGTCGACCAGGACCGCACCGCTCGCACGCTGCGTCTCGTCGACGCCCTCCTGCGCTGAGCATTCACCCGCCGTTTCCCCTCCCGCGGTAGGAAGAGCGGATGACACGAGCCGGAACCGTTCCCGAGGTCTTCCTCGCGTTCCTGCGCCTGGGGGTGACGTCCTTCGGTGGCCCGATCGCGCACCTCGGCTACTTCCGCGACGACCTCGTCACCCGTCGGCGCTGGATGGACGACCGCGCCTACGCCGACCTCGTCGCCCTGTGCCAGTTCCTGCCGGGACCCGCCTCCAGCCAGGTCGGCTTCGCGATGGGCCTGCAGCGCGCCGGCCTCTTCGGCGCGCTCGCGGCGTTCCTCGGCTTCACGCTGCCCTCCGCCGTGCTGCTCGTGGCGTTCGCCGCCGGGGCGTCCCTCTTCGGTGGCCCGGTGGGCGGCGGCATCCTGGAGGGTCTGAAGATCGTGGCGGTCGCGATCGTCGCGCAGGCCGTGTGGGGGATGGCCCGCTCTCTCACCCCCGACGCTCCTCGCGCGGGGATCGCCGTGGTCGCTGCCGCGCTCGCGCTGTCCGTTCCGGGCGCGGTCGGGCAGCTCGGGGCCCTGGCGATCGGCGTCGTCGCGGGTCTCGTGCTGCTGCGTGCGGTCGTGGAGCAGCCGGGGGAGTCGCTGCCGTCGTTCGGGGTGCCCCGGGCCGTCGCGGTCGGATGCCTCGTGGTCGCGGGCGCCGCGCTCGTCGGTCTCCCGCTCCTCGCGGCGGCCACCGGGTCGGGGCTCATCGCGCTCGCCGACGCCTTCTTCCGGTCCGGCGCGCTCGTCTTCGGGGGAGGCCACGTCGTCCTGCCGCTTCTGCAGGCCGAGGTCGTGCAGACCGGATGGGTGTCGCCCGACGCGTTCCTCGCGGGCTACGGCGCCGCGCAGGCTGTTCCCGGCCCGCTGTTCACGTTCGCGGCGTATCTCGGTGCCGTCTCGTCGGTCGGTCCCGGCGGTGTCGCGGGAGCGGTGGTCGCGCTCGCGGCGATCTTCCTCCCCGGGTTCCTCGTGCTCGTCGGGGTCCTCCCGTTCTGGGACGCGTTGCGCGATCGACGCCGCGTCCGCGCGGCGATGCGGGGGGCGAACGCGGCCGTCGTCGGCATCCTCGGGGCCGCGCTGTACACCCCGGTGTTCACCACGGCGGTCACCGGCCCCGGGCCGTTCGTGCTCGCCCTGGTGGGGTTCGTGCTCCTGACGGCGTTCCGCATCCCGGCGTGGGTCGTCGTGGTCGTCGGGGCGGTCGGCGGGATCCTGCTCGCCCTGCTCTGAGAGTCGGCTGAGCCTACGTGTCGGGAGGAGTGACACCGGGTTCCGCCTTTGGCAGGATGAGCGCACGGCATCGTCGCCGCGTCGGTATCGAAGGAGATCCCGTGTTCCAGAGCCCCTACCCGCGCATCGCCGTTCCGTCGCACAGCGTCTACGACCACCTCTTCGGCTCGCTCGACGAATCCGATCTCGAACGTGTGGCCCTGATCGATCCGGCCACGGGTGACGAAACGACGTACGGCCGCCTGCGCGCGCAGGTGGACGCGTTCGCCGGGGCGCTGGCCCACCGGGGCGTCGGCACCGACACGGTGATCGCGCTGCTCTGCCCGAACATCCCCGCGTTCGCGACGGTGTTCCATGGCATCCTGCGCCTGGGCGCCGTCGTCACGACGGTCAACTCCCTCTACACCGCCCACGAGATCGAGACGCAGCTGACGGATGCCGGGGCCACCTGGCTCGTCACCGTCTCCCCGCTGCTCGGCCCCGCCGCCGAAGCCGCCGCCGCGGCGGGCATCCCCGACGACAGGGTGATCGTGCTGGACGGTGCGCCGGGGCACCTCGACCTGCGGTCTCTGCTCGCCGAGCAGCGCACCCCGCCCGAGGTCGACTTCGACCCGGAGACGCACGTGGCGGTCCTGCCGTACTCGTCAGGGACGACGGGCGTGCCGAAGGGCGTCATGCTCTCGCACCGCAACCTCGTCGCCAACGTCGACCAATGCCGCGTGAGCATCCGGCTCGGGAGCGACGATCGCGTCCTCGCCGTGCTGCCGTTCTTCCACATCTACGGGATGACGGTGCTGCTGAACCTCGCGCTCCGCCAGCGCGCGACGCTCGTGACGATGCCGAAGTTCGACCTGTTGGCGTTCCTGCGGTGCATCCAGGCGCACCGCTGCACCTTCCTGTTCATCGCGCCGCCGATCGCGGTGGCCCTCGCGAAGCACCCCGTGGTCGACGACTTCGACATCTCGAGCGTCCACACCGTGTTCTCGGGCGCGGCCCCCCTCGACGGGGAGACCGCCGAGACCGCGGGTCGCCGCATCCACGCGCGGTTCTTCCAGGGGTACGGGATGAGCGAGCTCAGTCCCGTCTCGCACGCGATCCCACCCGAGCGCGACGACATGCCCGTCAGTTCGGTCGGCGTGCTCGTCCCGAACGTCGAGGCGAAGCTCGTCGACACCGAGACCGGTGCCGAGATCGAGGAGCACGGGGTCGACGGGCTGACCGCTCCCGGGGAGCTGTGGGTGCGTGGTCCGAACGTGATGCTCGGCTATCTCCATCGTCCGGATGCCACCGCCGACACGATCGACGCCGACGGCTTCCTCCACACGGGCGACATCGCCACGCACCACGTCGACGGGTACTTCACGATCGTCGATCGGCTGAAGGAGCTCATCAAGTACAAGGGGTATCAGATCGCCCCCGCGGAGCTCGAGGCGCTGCTGCTGTCGCATCCGAAGATCCAGGATGCCGCCGTCATCGGTGTCCTCGACGACGACAAGCAGGAGATCCCGAAGGCGTTCGTCGTCGCCGCGCCGGGCGCTGAGCTCACGGCGGACGACGCCATGGCCTTCGTGGCGGCCGAGGTCGCGCCGCACAAGAAGGTGCGGCGCGTGGAGTTCATCGACGCGATCCCGAAGTCCGCGTCGGGGAAGATCCTGCGCAAGGACCTGCGGGCCCGGGAGGTCTGACGCCGCGCCGGGCAAGACGAAACCCCCGCGATGTAGAAGCTACGCGAGGGTTCCTGGGGTGACTGTAATGATCACCCGTGTGGCTCCGACCGGCATCGATCCGGTGACCTTTCGATTTTCAGTCGAACGCTCTACCAACTGAGCTACAGAGCCGAGCGGCATGTCTGCCGCTTCCTAGACGAAAGGCCTCCTCGAAAGAAGGCCCGTCGCTATGGAGCGACCCTGACGGGACTTGAACCCGCGACCTCCGCCGTGACAGGGCGGCACGCTAACCAACTGCGCTACAGGGCCATGATTGTTAACTTGTGTTCGGCGAGTGACCCCAACGGGATTCGAACCCGTGCTACCGCCGTGAAAGGGCGGCGTCCTAGGCCGCTAAACGATGGGGCCGGATGAACCCCGAAACCTTGCGATTCCGTGCTCACTTGCCGACGACCGAGCCTACTTCATGATTCTCGAGATTGCCAATCGAGGGCGTGGCGGTCCGGCGCCCCGGCGTGTCGAGGGGTCAGACTGGGCCGCGGCAGCGGGAACTCGCCCTGTTGTTCGTGTGATTCGTGTTGCTACTGTGGTGCGAGTTGCGAACCGGTGAGATGAGGTATTCCCGTGACGCTTGACCCCCTCGACGGCGCCGACGACTGCGGTTGCGCGCCCAGTCCCGCTGAGCGCGCGCGTCTGTGGCCGTCGCTGGACCGCCGCGGAGCACTGAGGCTCGGTGCGTTCGGGGCCGTCGCCCTCGGTGCCATCGGGGCCACCGTGCCGTCGCTCGTCTCGTCGTCCCCCGCCTTCGCCGCCGACTACCCCTCATGGGCCGATGTCGAGGCCGCGCGGGCCAACGAAGCCGCCAAGGCCGCCGAGATCACCCGCATCCAGGGTCTGATCGCGGGTCTGCAGTCCGAGGTCGAGCGCACGCAGGCCGAGGTCCAGGCGCGTTCCGACGAGTACTACGCCGCTCAGCAGGCCTTCTTCGATGCCGACTACCGCGCTCAGCAGATCCGCGCCCAGGCGGATGCCGAGACCGCCAAGGCGACGGATGCCGCGACCAAGGCCGGCAAGGTCGCCGCGCAGCTCTATCGCAGCGGAGGCGACGACACGTCGCTCGACCTGTTCTTCTCGGGCTCCGCCGCCAGCGCCGATGACCTCCTCGCCAAGCTCGGCACGATGGACAAGCTGCTCGACCGCAACCGCTCGGTCTACGCCGCTGCCGTGGCCGCGCGCGACAGCGCCAAGAACCTCGGCAGCCAGGCCGACGACGCCAAGGCCGAACGCGACCGCCTGCAGAAGATCGCCGAAGACAAGATGGTCGCCGCGCAGCAGGCAGCGGACGCCGCGCAAGCCGCTCTGGCCGCGCAGCAGGCGAATCAGGTCGTGCTGCAGGCCCAGCTCGCCGCGCTGCAGGACACGACCGCGAAGACGGTCGCCGACTACCAGGCGGGCGTCGAGGCCGAGCGCAAGGCGCGCGAAGAGCGTGAGCGCAAAGCCCGCGAAGAGGCCGAAGCGCGCGACCGCGCCGCCCGTGAGGCGGCGGCAGCCGCAGCCAACAACGGCGGCGGGGGCGGCGGTGGCGGCGGCAGCAGCAGCGGTGGCGGAGACGTCGTCAGCTCGGGATGGGCTCGTCCCTCCTCGGCGGGAACGACGTCGGGATACGGACCCCGCACCGGGCAGTGCGGTGCGAGCTACTGCGCGAGCACCTGGCACCTCGGACTCGACTTCGGCGCGAGCTGCTGGTCGCCGATCTACGCTGCGGCGAGCGGACGCGTCACCTACGCCGGGCTGAACAGCGGCTACGGCAACTACATCCGCATCCAGCACGACGACGGGTCGGGCACCGGGTACGCCCACATCGTCAACGGCGGCATCTACGTCTCGTACGGACAGCGCGTGTCGGCCGGCCAGCAGATCGCCGCGACGGGGCAGACGGGCAACTCGTTCGGCTGCCACCTCCACTTCGAGGTCTACCCGCCGTGGGGCGGGACGACCGACCCCGCGCCGTGGCTGCGCGATCGCGGCGTCTGGGTCTGAGCAACGCGAAAGCCCCCGGTCGTTGACCGGGGGCTTCGTCGTGACCGGGAGGTCAGAGCGTGTTGGGCGCTTCGCCCTCACCCTGCGTCTTGGTCCGTGCGTCGTGCTCCTCGAAGCGCGCGAACGCCTCGCCGACCAGGCGCTCGGCCTCGGCGGCATCCGCCCACTCGTCGACCTTGACCCACTTGTTGGGCTCCAGGTCCTTGTAGTGCTCGAAGAAGTGCGAGATCTCCTTCTTCGTCCAGTCGTCGATGTCGCCGACGTCCTGGATGTGGTCCCAGCGCGGGTCCTTCGCGAGCACCGCGACGACCTTGTCGTCGCCGCCGGCCTCGTCGCTCATCTTCAGCACGCCCACGGGGCGCACCTTCGCGAGGACGCCGGGGTACAGGTCGCGGTCGAGGAGGACCAGCACGTCGAGGGGGTCGCCGTCCTCGCCGAGGGTGTTCTCGAAGAAGCCGTAGTTGGCCGGGTAGCCGAACACCGTGTACAGGATGCGGTCGAGGAAGACCCGGCCCGTGCCGTGGTCGACCTCGTACTTCACGCGGCTGCCGCGCGGGATCTCGATGACGGCGTCGTACGCGCCCATACGTGTGCTCCTTAGATCGGTGGAATTCCGCGCCCAGCCTAGTCGGGGCGTCCGCGCTGACGTGGCCTGCGCGCCAGGGCGGATAGCGTGGATGCCATGCACGAGCGGCGACCCGGACTCGACCCCGCCGTGGCCGAGGTGCGGCGGGCCGTTCGTGCCGCCCTCGACGGGCGCGGCGTCGTCATCGTCGCGCTGTCGGGCGGGGCGGACTCCCTCGCGCTCGCGGCGGCGACCGCGTTCGAGGCGCCGCGTCTCGGCATCCGCGCGGAGGCCGTCGTGATCGACCACGGCCTCCAGGGCGGATCGGATGCCGTGGCGGCCGCGGCCGCGGAGAAGGCGCGCGCTCTCGGGCTCGACGCCCGCGTCGTGACCGTGCGGGTCGGGTCGACGAACGGACCCGAGGCCGCTGCGCGGGAAGCGCGCTACGCCGCTCTCACCCGGGTGGCGGCGGAGACGGGCGCCGACGCGGTGCTGCTGGGCCACACCCTCGACGATCAGGCCGAGACGGTGCTGCTCGGACTCGCGCGGGGGTCGGGGGCGACGAGCCTGTCGGGCATGGCGCCCGAGCGGCGGGATGCCACGGGCCCGGTGTGGCTGCGCCCGATGCTGGGGGTGCGTCGCGAGACGACCGTCGCGGCGTGCGCGGCCGAGGGGCTCGAGCCGTGGACCGACCCGCACAACGCCGACCCCGCGTTCGCGCGCGTACGCGTGCGGGAAATCGTGCTGCCGGTGCTCGAGCGCGAGCTGGGACCCGGTGTCGCGGAGGCGCTCGCCCGCACCGCGGAGCAGCTGCGCGAGGACGCCGCGGCGTTCCAGGACATGATCGACGAGACGATCGAGGACATCGTCGAGCATGCCGAGGCCGGGATATCCGTCTCGGTCGCGGCCTTGGCGGCCAACCCCGCCGCACTGCGCAACCGCATCGTGCGGTACGTCGTCGACAGCGAGTTCGGCGTCGCCCTCACCCGCGCCCAGACGTTGGAGGTCGCCCGCCTCGCCACCGACTGGCACGGTCAGGGCCCGATCGACCTTCCCGGCTGCCTCGCCCGCCGTGTCGGGGGGCGGATCGAGATCGTCGCGCGGGCGGCATCCTGAATCCTCCTGCGTAGACTTTCAGGATGCGCGCGGCCGACATTCCCGACGACATCAGCGAAGTCCTCCTCACCGAGGAGCAGATCCACGACAAGCTCGCCGAGCTCGCGGCACAGGTCGCAGCCGACTACGCCGGGCGCGACGTCGTGCTGGTGGGCGTCCTCAAGGGCGCGGTGATGGTCATGGCCGACTTCGCCCGCCACCTGCCGATGCACATCACGATGGACTGGATGGCCGTGTCGTCCTACGGCGCGAGCACGCGCTCGAGCGGCGTCGTGCAGATCCGGAAGGACCTCGACACCGACATCACCGGCAAAGACGTGCTGATCGTCGAGGACATCATCGACTCCGGCCTGACGCTCAGCTGGCTTCTGGAGAACTTCGCCTCGCGCGGGGCAGCGTCCGTCGAGGTGCTCGCGCTCCTGCGCAAGCCGGATGCCATGAAGGTCGAGGTCGACTGCCGGTACGTCGGGTTCGACATCCCCAACGACTTCGTCATCGGGTACGGCCTGGACTACGCCGAGAAGTACCGGAACCTCCGCGACGTCGCCGTCCTCGCGCCGCACGTCTACTCCTGATCGCCCGCCGGATGCGGCGCGCCGGCGCCCCGGCATCCGTCTCCCGCTACGCCCACGACGAACGCACAGGCCCGGCATAGTCGCCGGGCGTTACCCTGACTTCACCGCTTTTTCCGCAGCGGATCACGAAAGGGCTGGGCTCGCCCACCATGGATTTCAAGAAGATCACGCGCAATCCGATCATCTACGTTCTGTTGGTCGGTCTGCTTCTGGTCATCGGTTTCTCGCTGATCTCCAACCTCAGTGGGGCGAAGCAGATCTCGACCCAGGAGGGTCTGCAACTGCTGAAGGGCACCACGGTGACCTCGGCGACGACCAATGACACCGACCAGCGCGTCGATCTGAAGCTCTCCCAGCCCTTCGAAGGCGCCGACTCGGTGCAGTTCTACTACGGCGGCGCGCGTGCGTCCGAGGTGGCGACGGCGATCGACAACGCCGCCCCCAAGGACGGCTTCAACGACGTCGTGCCGCGCCCCGGGTTCCTCGACGGTTTCATCTCCCTGATGCTGCCGCTCGTGCTGCTCGGCCTGCTGTTCTGGTGGCTGCTCTCCAGCGCGCAGGGCGGCGGGAGCAAGGTCATGCAGTTCGGCAAGTCGCGCGCGAAGCTCGTGACGAAGGAGACGCCCACCGTCACCTTCCAGGACGTCGCCGGATCCGACGAGGCCATCGAGGAACTCGAAGAGATCAAGGACTTCCTGAAGGACCCGAAGAAGTTCGAGGAGGTCGGCGCCCGCATCCCCAAGGGTGTGCTGCTGTACGGCCCTCCCGGTACCGGCAAGACGCTGCTCGCCCGCGCCGTCGCGGGTGAGGCGGGCGTTCCGTTCTACTCGATCTCGGGTTCGGACTTCGTCGAGATGTTCGTGGGTGTCGGCGCGAGCCGCGTCCGCGACCTGTTCAACCAGGCGAAGGAGAACTCCCCGGCGATCATCTTCATCGACGAGATCGACGCCGTCGGTCGCCACCGTGGTGCCGGCATGGGCGGCGGCCACGACGAGCGCGAGCAGACGCTGAACCAGATGCTCGTCGAGATGGACGGCTTCGACCCCAAGGTCAACGTGATCGTGATCGCGGCCACCAACCGTCCCGACATCCTCGACCCCGCTCTGCTGCGCCCGGGCCGTTTCGACCGGCAGATCGGCGTCGACGCCCCCGATCTCAAGGGCCGGCAGCGGATCCTCGAGGTGCACGGCCGCGGCAAGCCCCTGTCCGACTCCGTCGACCTCGAGGTCGTCGCCCGCAAGACGCCCGGTTTCACCGGTGCCGATCTCGCGAACGTGCTGAACGAGGCCGCGCTGCTGACCGCGCGCTCCAACGCGCAGCTCATCGACAACCGCGCCCTCGACGAGGCGATCGACCGCGTCATCGCCGGCCCGCAGCGGCGCACGCGCGTGATGAAGGACAAAGAGAAGCTCATCACGGCGTACCACGAGGGCGGCCACGCGCTCGCGGCGGCGGCGATGAACCACACCGACCCCGTGACCAAGGTCACGATCCTGCCGCGCGGCAAGGCGCTGGGCTACACGATGGTGCTGCCGCTGGACGACAAGTACTCCGTGACCCGCAACGAGCTGCAGGACCAGCTGACCTACGCGATGGGCGGACGTGTGGCCGAGGAGATCGTGTTCCACGACCCCACCACCGGTGCCTCGAACGACATCGAGAAGGCCACCAGCATCGCGCGGAAGATGGTCACCGAGTACGGCATGACCAACGAGGTCGGTCCGGTCAAGCTCGGCTCGTCCTCCGGCGAGGTGTTCATGGGCCGCGACATGGGTCACGGCCGCGACTTCTCGGAGCGCATCGCGGAACGCGTCGACGCCCAGGTGCGTGGACTGATCGAGCAGGCGCACAACGAGGCGTACCAGGTGATCAACGACAACCGCGAGGTGCTCGACCGCCTGGCGCTGGCCCTGCTCGAGAAGGAGACCCTCGACCACAACGAGCTGGCCGAGATCTTCAAGGACGTCAAGCGTCTGCCCCCGCGCCCGCAGTGGTTGTCGTCGGGCGACCGCCCCGTGTCGAGCCTGCCGCCCGTCGAGGTTCCGCGCCGCCCCGCTCCCGCGGGGGTCGCCGCGTCCACCGAAGCCGACGCGCAGCCCGCGACCCAGCCGCAGCGCCGGCCGAGCGGACAGACGCGTCCGGCCACCGCCTAAGGCGCCGTGGCCGTCGACCGGGAGCGCGTGTCCGCGCTCGTACGCGAGCTGCTCGAGGCGATCGGTGAGGACCCCGATCGCCCGGGCCTGCGGCAGACCCCGGCCCGGGTCGCGGACTCGTGGAGCGAGTTCTTCGGGGGAGTCGGCCAGGATGCCGGCGCTCCGCTGCAGCACACGATCTCGGTGACGCGCGGGCCCGCTCCCGACACCCTTCCGTCCGGCGCGGTGATGCTCCGCGACATCGCGTTCCGGTCGATGTGCGAGCACCATCTGCTGCCGTTCCGGGGACGCGCGCACGTGGCGTACCTCCCGGGGGAGGAGGTCGTCGGACTCGGCGCGCTGCCCCGGGTCATCGACATCCTCGCCGCACGACCCCAGGTGCAGGAGCGTCTCGGCGAGCAGGTGGCCGACACGATCGCGGCGGCCCTGGACGCCCGCGGTGTGCTCGTCGTGCTGGATGCGACCCACGAATGCGTCACGATGCGCGGGGGGCGCCAGCCCGAAGCCTCGACCGTGACGATCGCCGCGCGCGGTGCGTACACCGACCCCGTCGCCCGCGCCGAGCTGATCGCGTTGATCGGTCGGGGGCGCGGATGACCCTCGTCATGGGAATCGTCAACGTCACCCCCGATTCCTTCAGCGACGGCGGGCGGTTCCTCGATCCCGACGTCGCGATCGCGCACGCCCGCACGCTCCACGCCCAGGGCGCGGACCTGCTCGACGTCGGCGGTGAGTCGACGCGGCCCGGAGCCGACCGGGTCGCCCCTCGGATCGAGCAGCAGCGCGTGCTCCCCGTCGTTGCGGCATTGGCATCCGAGGGTCTGTACGTGAGCGTCGACACGATGAACGCGACGACCGCGCGGGCCGCGGTCGCCGCGGGCGCCCGATTGGTCAACGACGTGTCGGGTGGTCTCGCCGACCCCGAGATGCTCGCCGCGGTCGCCGAATCGGGCGCCGAGATCGCGCTCGGGCACTGGCGCGGACCGTCGGCCGAGATGTACGCACGGGCGGAGTACGACGACGTGGTCGCCGACGTGATCGCCGAGCTGGGCGAGCGCGTGGACGCGGCGGAGGCGGCCGGCATCCCGCGCTCCCGGCTCATCGTCGACCCGGGCATCGGCTTCGGCAAGCGCGGAGATCAGAACTGGCGGGTGCTGCGCGCGCTGCCCCGCCTGGGAGACCTCGGATGCCGTGTGCTCGTCGGCACGAGCCGGAAGCGGTTCCTCGCCGAGACGATCGGCGCCGACGCCGACCTGGATCGCCGCGACCTGGCGACCGCGGTCACCAGCGCGCTGGCGGATCGCGCCGGCGCGTGGGCCGTGCGCGTGCACGACATCCCGACCACTCGCGACGCGCTCGCCGTCGCCCGCGCCTGGGAGGCCTGATGGACTTCGCCGACGAGATCACACTGACGGGGGTGCGCGCCTTCGGGTTCCACGGCGTCTACGCCGACGAGAAGCGGGAAGGGCAGGAGTTCGTCGTCGACGTGGTGCTGCAGCTCTCGCTGCGACCGGCCGCCGAGTCGGACGACGTCGTCGACACCGTGCACTACGGCGAACTCGCCGAGCGCATCGTCGCCCACGTCGAGGGCGATCCCGTCGATCTGCTGGAAACCCTCGCGCAGCGCATCGCCGACGATGTCCTCGCCGACGAACGCGTCCTGCTCGTCACGGTGACCGTGCACAAACCGCACGCCCCGATCACCGTCCCGTTCGCCGACGTGTCGGTGACGATCCGCCGGGGGCGCGTGTGAGCGTCCGCCTGGCGCACGGGATCGGCGACCCGCCCTCCGACGTGCCGGTCGCGGCCGTCGTCGCCCTCGGGGCCAACCTCGCCGCGCGCGCCGCGACGCTCTCCGCGGCCGTCGAGGAGCTGCGTCTCCTGCCGCTGACGACCGACGTCCGGGTGTCGGCCCCCATCGAGACGGTCGCCGTCACCCTCGCCGGAGCGGACGCCGACGCGCCGCGCTACCTCAACGCCGTCGCGCTGCTGCAGACGCGGCTGGCGCCGGCGACGCTGCTGCGCGAACTCCACCGCATCGAGGCGGACCACGGGCGTGTGCGTCGCGAGAAGTGGGGCGATCGCACGCTGGATCTCGACCTCATCGCCTACGGCGACGCCCGCATCGACGAGCCGCATCTGACCGTCCCGCATCCCCGCGCGCACGAGCGCGAGTTCGTCCTCGCTCCGTGGCACGACATCGACCCGGATGCCGAGATCCCCGGGCGCGGCCGAGTCGACGCCCTGCTCGCCGCCGTCCGCGAGGAGCCATCGTGAAGCGGACCGGCGCGACGATCCTGATCGTGGCCGCCCTCGCGGGGCTCGTCGTCGGCTTCCTCGTCGACGCCATGCTCACGGCGGCCGCACGCCCGACCTTCGTCCCCGCGGCGAGCCTGCCGACGATCCTCGTCCTCCTGGCGGCGGTCGTGGTGGGGGTCGCGGTACCGATCTTCCGCGCGTCCCGCGGGCGGAGCGCCCGGCGCATCGACCCGTTCCGGGCGCTGCGCGTCGCGATGCTCGCCAAGGCCTCCTCTCTCGTCGGCGCGGCGGCGACCGGTTTCGCTCTCGGGCTCCTCGCGTTCGTTCTCACCCGTCCGTTCACTCCGTCGCTAGGCTCGTTGGGGTCGGTCATCGCGACGGCGGTGTGCGGTGCCGTCCTCGTCGTCGCGGGACTCGTGGCCGAGCAGCTGTGCACCATCCGGAAGGACGACGATGACGAACACCCCGGATCTTCCGGAGCGCACCCCGACGCCGGACCCCCGATCCGCTGAGCCGGCCGCGTCCGTCCTCGACGAGGCCACCTACGACCGGATCCTCGAACCGCGCGCCGAGGGAAGGCTGCCGCTCGGCGACGGCACGTGGCATCAGCTCGCCCGGGCGTACGTGCGGGTGCAGCTGATCTCGCAGGGCGCGGTCTTCGTCCTGATCCTCGTCGCCGCGATCGTCGCTCAGGCCTTCTCCGGGTTCCTGTGGCAGTGGATCCCCGTCGGTGTCGTGCTCGTGGTCACCGCGATCGGCATGATCATCACCCCCCGCCAGGCGCGTTCGACCGGCTATCAGCTGCGCCGCGACGACCTCGTCTTCCGCCGCGGCATCCTGTGGCAGCGCGTGGTCGCCGTTCCCTACGGCCGCATGCAGCTCGTCGACATCACCCACGGTCCTCTCGATCGTGGCTTCGGCATCGCTCAGCTCAAGCTCGTCACGGCGGCGGCGTCATCGGGGGTCACGATCCCGGGCTTGACGCAGCGCGCCGCCGAGGAGCTGCGCGACACCCTCATCGACGTCGCCGAGACCCGCCGGACCGGGCTGTGACCGACCGCACCGGTTCCGACGGCCGGCCCACCGATCCCCGGTGGGACCCGCCGCCCGCCGAAGCCGTCCCGCCGCCCGCCGAAGCCGTGGTGCCGGAGGGCGCCGCGTCGGGGGATGCGCCGCCGCGTGCGCTCGTCCGGTCTCCGTTGAGCGACGGCGAGTGGCAGCGGCTGCACCCGCTGACACCGTTGCTGCGGGGCGGGCTGTTCCTGCTCGTGATCATCGGCATCATCGTCGCCAACCTTCGCGAGCGGCTGATCGAGCTGTTCCTGCCCGCGGTGACGGATCTGCCGCCGGGGGTCATCCCGCCCGACCCGGTCGATTTCATCCTCGCCAACAACCTCATCCTGATCGCCGCCGGCGGCGCCCTCGCGGTGCTGATCGTGCTGCTCGTGATCTTCCGACTGTCCTGGAGGTTCCACACCTTCCGGATCAGTGACGACGACGTCGAGGTGCGCTCGGGCGTTCTCTTCCGCACCCATCGGCGGGCTCCGCTCGATCGGGTGCAGGGGGTCAATCTCACGCGCCCGATGGTGGCGCGACTCCTGGGGCTGGCGAAGCTCGAGGTCGTGGGCGCCGGTCTCGACTCCAACGTCAAGCTGGAGTATCTGTCGGCCAAAGCCGCGGAGACGGTTCGCGGTGACATCCTGCGCCTCGCGTCGGGGCGACGCCTCGCCGAGCGCGGAGTGTCTTCTCCGGCGGGCTCTGCGGTCCAGCAGGCCGCCGACGCGGTGGCTGCCGGCATCCAGGGCATCGTCGACGGGGAGGACTTCTCGGATGCCGAGCCCGAGAGCATCGTGCGGATCCCGTTCGGACGACTCGTCGCTTCGCGCCTGCTGAGCGGGTCGACGCTCATGCTGGTCGCGCTGATCATCGCGATCATCGTCGGGGCCTCTCTCTCGACGCTGTGGTTCCTGTTCACGATCGTCCCGGCGTTCCTCGCCTTCGGGGCCTACTACGTGCGCTCCATCGCTCGGGGTCTGCGCTACTCGATCGCTCCGAGTCCGGACGGCGTCCGGCTGACGTTCGGGCTGTTCACGACGATCAGCGAGGTGGTGCCGCCCGGGCGTGTGCACGCGATCGAGGTGCACCAGCCCCTGCTGTGGCGTCCGTTCGGCTGGTGGAGCATCTCGGTCAATCGGCTCACCGGCCGGGGGTCGACCGACTCGACCACCGACCCGTTCGCGGCGGTCCTGCCCATCGGCACACGTGACGACGTGGAGAGGGTGCTGCGCATCCTCGCCCCCGCGCTGCCGTCGGAGGAGTGGAGCCTGGTGTTCCGGGACGGCATCCTGGGCCCGATCGACGACGACCCCTACGTGGTCACGCCTCGGCGGGTCCGGCTGCTGCGACCTTTGTCGTGGCGTCGCAACGGCGCGGTGGTCACCCCCGACGCGCTCTTCCTGCGTCGCGGGTGGGTGCGGCGAACGCTCGTGATCGTCCCGTTGGCGCGACTGCAGTCCGTGGGACTCCGTCAGGGCCCCCTGGGGCGCGCCACGCGCACGGCCACCCTCGCCGCGCACGTGATCGCGGGGACGGTGCGGACGTCGGTCGGCGCCCTCGACCGCGATGCCGCGCTGACCCTGTTCGACGACACCGCCCGCGCGACGGTCGCCGCCGCCGCCGAGGACCGCAGCCACCGGTGGGCCGGATGAGCGGGGGGCGCGACGGTCGGCTCGGTGTCGGCGTCATCGGGGCGGGACGCGTCGGCCCCGTGCTCGCGGCTGCGCTCGCCGGAGCGGGGCACGCGCTGACCGGCATCACCTCGGGATCCGACGACGACCGCGTCGAGGCGATTCTTCCGGGCGTGCCGGTGCTGTCGCCCGAGGAGGTCGTCCGCCGGAGCGAGCTCGTGGTCATCGCGGTGCCGCACGATCAGCTCCCCGGTCTCGTCGCGGGGCTCGCCGATCTCGGCGCGTGGCAGCCGGGGCAGCTGGTGCTCCACACCGACCCGGCGTTCGGTGTCGACGTCCTCACCCCGGCGCTGCAGCGCGGCGCGATCCCCCTCGCCATCCACCCGGCGATCGTGTTCACCGGTGCGTCGTCGATCGATCTGCGCCAGCTCGCGCAGGCGTACGCCGCCGTGACCGCCCCGGGGCCGGTGCTGCCGATCGCGCAGGCGCTCGCGGTCGAGCTGGGATGCGAACCGGTGGTGATCGCCGAGGCGGACCGCGTGGCGTATGCCGAGGCGGTGGCCACGGCGACGCAGTTCTCGCGGTCGATCATCCGCCAGTCCGCGTCGCTTCTCGCCGGCGTCGGCGTCGACAATGCCGGGGCGTATCTCTCGGCGCTCGTCCGGTCGAGCGTCGACCAGGCGCTGGCGGAAGGCGTCGGTGCGGTCGGTGCGGACGGTGCGCCGCCGGACGCTACGATCGACGGATGATCCGCACCATCGAGGATCTGCGCACCCGACTGGCCGAGGCCAGAGGCGCAGATCGCCCGGACGGTGCTGCGCGCGTCGCGCTCGTCTCGACGCTCGGGGCCCTCCACGACGGCCACGTCGACCTGATCCGCGCGGCGCGAGAGCGCGCCGACCTCGTCGTCGTGTCGACCTTCGTCAATCCGCTGCGGTTCCGCACGGCCGAGGAGACCGCGGCCTACCCGCGCACACCGGACGCCGATGCCGATCTGCTCGACGACCTCGGCATCGACCTCGTCTTCGCGCCGACCGCCGCCGAGTTCCTCCCCGCCGGGACGGCGACCACGCGGGTCTCGGCCGGAGATCTGGGTCTGCGGTACGAAGGACGGGTCCGCCCGTTCTACTTCGATGGTGTGCTCACCGTCGAGGCGAAGCTGTTCCATCTGATCCGGCCGGACGTCGCCGTGTACGGCGAGCGGGATCTGCAGCGGGCCTTCCTCGTGCGGCGCATGATCCGCGACCTCGACATCGGCATCGAGACGGTGCTCGTCCCGACCGTGCGCGCCGACGACGGTCTGCCCGTCTCGAGCCGCGTGGAGCTGCTCGACGAGGCTGATCGTCGCGCAGCGGCCAAGCTCCCCGTGGCGCTGGAGGCGGCGGCATCCAATGCCGATCTGGGGGTGGACTCCTGCATCGCGGCGGCGCAGTCGTCGCTCATGGGTGAGTCGCGAATCCACCTGGAGTACCTCTCGGTCGTCGATCCCGACACGTTCCTGCCGGTGGACGACGGCCACCGGGGGCGGGCGATCGCGCTCATCGCCGCGACCGTCGGAGGGCACCGGTTCATCGACAACGCGGAGATCTCGCTGCGCTGAAGATCGTCGAGGGGGGTATCGCGCGGGGAAACGTCGCGCACCTCGCGGATAAACTCGATGCGACCCCGAGGAGCCTCCACGATGACCGACGCGCCCGCGAACGACGCCGAACCCACCGAAGACGACGTCTTCGAGCAGAAGGCGGTCCGCCTCGCCAAGCGGGAACGCCTGCTCGAGGAGCGGGTGGACGCCGCGGGTGGGCCCTATCCGGTGACGGTCCCGGTGACGGACACGATCCCTTCGCTGCGCGAACGCTTCGCCGATCTGGAAGCGGGAGCCGAGACGGGCGTGACGGCGGGCGTTGCGGGCCGCGTCGTCTTCAGCCGCAACACCGGCAAGCTGTGCTTCGCGTCGCTGCAGTCGGGAGACGGCAGCCGGATCCAGGCCATGGTGTCGCTCGCGAACGTCGGCGACGAGTCGCTCCAGGCCTGGAAGGAACTCGTCGACCTGGGCGACCACGTCTTCGTGACGGGTGAGGTGATCTCCAGCCGCCGCGGCGAGCTGTCGATCATGGTGTCGGACTGGGCCATCGCCGCCAAGGCCGTGCTGCCGCTGCCGAACATGTACTCGGAGCTGAACGAGGAGAGCCGCGTCCGCAGCCGCTTCCTCGATCTGATCGTGCGCGATCGCGCGCGTGAGACGGTGCTCGCGCGCGCCAAGGTCAACGCCAGCCTGCGACGCACCTTCGCCGACCGCGCCTTCGTCGAGGTCGAGACCCCGATGCTGCAGGTGCAGCACGGCGGTGCCAGCGCGCGCCCGTTCGTCACGCACTCCAACGCGTTCGACGCCGACCTGTACCTCCGCATCGCGCCGGAGCTGTTCCTCAAGCGCGCGGTCGTGGGCGGCATCGACCGGGTGTTCGAGATCAACCGGAACTTCCGCAACGAGGGCGCGGACTCCACGCACAGCCCGGAGTTCGCGATGCTCGAGGCCTACCAGGCCTACACCGACTACAACGGCATCGCCGACCTGACCCAGACCCTCATCCAGGACGCGGCCGTCGCCGTGGCCGGTTCGACGACGGTCACGTGGGCCGACGGCACCGAGTACGACCTCGGTGGCGACTGGGATCGCATCTCGATGTACGACTCGCTGTCGGAAGCCGCGGGCCGCACCATCACCCCCGAGACCACGCTGGAAGACCTGAAGGCCTTCGGAGCCGAGGCCGGTGTCGACGCCCCGGCTCACGAGACGCACGGCAAGTGGGTCGAGGAGCTGTGGGAGCACTTCGTCAAGGGCGGACTCACGCGGCCGACGTTCGTCATGGACTTCCCCGTCGACACCAGCCCGCTCGTGCGCGAGCACCGTTCCATCGCCGGTGTCGTGGAGAAGTGGGACCTGTACGTGCGCGGCTTCGAACTGGCGACCGGGTACTCCGAGCTCGTCGACCCGGTCATCCAGCGCGAGCGCTTCACGGAGCAGGCCAAGCTCGCGGCCCGCGGTGACGACGAGGCGATGCCGATCGACGAGGAGTTCCTGCGCGCGCTCGAGCACGGCATGCCGCCCACGGGCGGCATGGGTATGGGCATCGACCGCCTGCTCATGGCCATCACCGGGCTCGGGATCCGCGAGACGATTCTGTTCCCCCTGGTGAAGTGACCGCCTCCCGCTCGAAGACCCACTCGGGCAATCGTCCCTGAGCGCACATGATCCGCACGATGTCGGCGAGCCCGTGGTCGGGGTCGATGTCGAGCGCATCCGCGGCGTAGGCGGCGGCGTGCGTCGATCTGCCGGTCGCCCACGCGAGCCAGGCGCACGCGGCCAGGGGGCCGGCGCGACGGGATCGCGGTGTCGCCGCGGCCAGGTGGCGGCACCGGTCGAGCGCCCGCAGCAGGCGCGGAGGATCGGGACGGGCGCCCTCTCCCCACATCGGGCGCGCGAGGTCTGCGGGGAACGGGTGCCCGGCCGCGTGCGCGGTCTGTGCTCCGTAGGTCGCGTCACCGGTGGCGAGGTCGCCGATCCACTGCATGAGCGCGACGTCGCGGAGGAGCGGCCGCTGCAGGCAGAACGACACCGCCGCGACGGCGCGGTCGTCGGGGTCCTCGTCGGGCGAGACGAACGCCTCGAACAGCGCCGGCGGGTCGGCGATGTCGTCGAGCACGAGTCTGGCGGCCGCGCGTCGTCCGGCCGGAAGACGTTTGGCCTCGCGTGAGCGGGCCACCAGGTGTCCGGCGTCGGTCAGGAGCCGGTGCACCGCCGTCCGTTCGGCGGTGGGGACCGGGGGAAGCGTCGCCGCGGCGTACTGGTCGCCGTCCAGCTCCGGCGTCCGAGTGAGGTCGGGGTCGGCCGCGATCTCCTCCAACGGCCGGGGTTCGTCGTGCGCTCCGGCGAGGTAGCCGATCCACCCGTCGGGGCCCACGGCGAACGCGTCGATCACGCGGAGGCCGCAGATGTCGGCGCGGGCGACGACCGCATCGACGAGAGCGCGGTGCGGAGTGGATCCGGCGTCACGGAGGGGGATGTCGGTGTACACGACCGCGGCGACGGCATCCGTCCGCGAGACCTTGCACGCCATCCCGATGACCGTCGAGGCGACGTTCTCGACCTCGGCGTCGGAGTCGGGGGCGGGCAGGTCGATCCGGAGGGCGCCGAGCGACCGCCCCGCCGCGAACGTGACGAGGGCGAGGCTGGATCGGGGCGTGCAACCGAGCAGGTGGGGGACGAGGGCGAGGAACTCGGCGGGGGCGCCGGCGCGGACGATCGGTGACATGCCCCGACGATGACGCAGCGGTGCCCACGGGCGCGGGCCGGAAACCGTGATCTGGGGAGGGCCGAGCGGGTCGGAACGCTGTGCAGGAGGGGTGTGCTCCCGCCTGACGCTCAGGCGCTGCACGTATCCTTGACTCGTGGATGACATCTGGGCCGCCGTTCTGTGGCCGCTTCTGCCGACGCTCGCGGTGTCGGTGATCTTCTTCTTCATCCTGCGATCCGTGATCCGGATCGATCGCACCGAGCGCAAGGCCTACGCGCGCATCGAGGCCGAGGAGCGCGCCAAGCGCGGTCTCCCCGCCCCCGACAGCACCGCCCCCTGACCGGTCGGTTCTCTCGGGTGTCGGGACCGGTCACTACGCTGGGGAGACATTCCGTTCAGGAGGTCCCGTGATCGACACCACGTTCGAGGCGAGCTGGCTCGTCATCGCGCTGTTCGTGATCGATCTCGTCGTGCGCATCGCGGCGGTCATCATCGTGCCGCGCAACCGCCGACCGACCGCCGCGATGGCCTGGCTGCTCGCGATCTACTTCATCCCCTTCGTCGGAGTGCTCCTGTTCCTCCTGATCGGGAATCCGCGGCTGCCGCGCACGCGCCGCCGCAAGCAGGCCGACATCAACCGGTACATCCACGACACGAGCGACTCGCTCGAGTTCGGCACCCTGCGCCCGAACGCGCCCGACTGGTTCCGTGCGCTGGTCCGCCTGAACCGCAATCTCGGCGCGATGCCCATCGCCGGTGACAACGGCGCGACCCTCATCGCCGACTATCAGGAGAGCCTCGACGCGATGGCGGATGCCATTCGGCGGGCGCAGCGCTACGTGCACGTCGAGTTCTACATCCTGCAGAGCGACGCCTCGACCGACAACTTCTTCCGTGCGCTCGAAGAGGTCGCCGCACGGGGCGTGGTGGTGCGCGTCCTGCTCGACCACTGGGCGAACCGGGGCAAGCCTTACTACCGGCAGACGCTCCGCCGGCTGGACGAGATGGGCGCCCACTGGCATCTGATGCTTCCGGTCCAACCCCTTCGGGGCCGCTATCAGCGTCCCGATCTGCGCAATCACCGCAAGCTCCTGGTCGTCGACGGCGACGTGGCGTTCATGGGCTCGCAGAACGTCACCGATTCGTCGTACAACCTCCGCAAGAACATCCGCCGAGGACTCCACTGGGTCGATCTGATGGTCCGCGTCGAGGGTCCGGTCGTCGCGAGCATCAATGCCGTGTTCCTCAGCGACTGGTACAGCGAGACCGACGAGGCGCTCACCGATGAGATCGACCTGTTCAGCGTCGAATCCGGTCCCGGAGACCTCGACTGCCAGATCGTGCCGTCCGGCCCCGGCTTCGACTTCCAGAACAATCTGAAGCTGTTCCTCGGGCTCCTCTTCGCCGCCCGCGAGCGCATCATCATCGTGAGCCCGTACTTCGTGCCCGACGAGGCGCTGCTCCTCGCGATCACGACGGCGTGCCAGCGTGGCGTCCACGTCGAACTGTTCGTCTCCGAAGAGGGCGACCAGGCGATGGTCTACCACGCCCAGCGCAGTTACTACGAGGCTCTGCTGACCGCGGGTGTGAAGATCTGGATGTACCGCAAGCCCTTCATCCTGCACAGCAAGAGCCTCACGATCGACGACGAGGTCGCGGTGATCGGGTCGAGCAACATGGACATGCGCTCCTTCGGTCTCAACCTCGAGATCTCGATGCTCGTGCGCGGCGAGGAATTCGTCCGCGACATGCAGCGCGTCGAGGACGCCTACCGCACGCTCAGCCGCGAACTCACGGTCGAGGAGTGGCGGCGCCAGCCCCTGCGCTCGACCATCCTCGACAATCTCGCGCGCCTCACCTCGGCGCTGCAGTGACTCCGGAGGCACACATGACCCGTCGCTCCCTCGCCGCGCTTCTGAGCATCGGCATCCTCTCGATGGGCGCGCTGGTCGGCTGCGCGACGGGCGCGGCCTCCGCGCCGACGCCGGAGGACACCGCGGGTGCGACGGCATCCGGCGCACCGACAGAGGTGCGGGCGGGCTGGCTCGACGCGGGTCGTGGGATCGCCGTCGTCACGCTCGGGAGCTCCTCGTGCGTGCCGGTCGCGACCGAGCCCGTGCTCGCCGGGGCGACGCTCACCGTCGAGCTCGTCGAGCCGTCGGACGGGCCGTGCACGCGGGACATGGCTCCCCGAGCGACGTACGTGGGTCTGCCCGCGGGCGTCGACCCGACTCAGGATCTCGAGGTCGTCGTCACCGGCGCCGCCGCGGGGCCGACCTCGATCCCCGGCCTCGTCGAGGTGCCGGCCGCCGGCGACGAGTTCCTCCCCAGCGCCGGCTGGGTCCGGAACGATCAGGTCGCGATCCTCACGTGGGGCAGCTCGAGCTGCCGCCCGCAGGTCGAGGCCGTGGGTTCGACCGCCGGAGGCGCGAGGGTGACGTTCGTCGAGCCGCCGGCCGATCAGGTCTGCACGGCCGACATGGCGCCGCGCGCGACCCTGGCCGACCTGACGGGCATCGTCGGCGAAGGACCCGTCGAGCTCACGCTGTCCGGTGGCAACCTCGCTTCCGACGGCCCGATTGCGGTCATCGGGCAGCGCTGACCTCTCCCTGCACCACGAGCAGGTCGCCCACCTCGCACTCCAGGGCTCGGCAGATCGCGGCGAGTGTGGAGTAGCGGATCGCGCGGGCGCGGTCGTTCTTGAGCACCGAGAGATTGACGATGCTCACGCCGACCAGTTCGCTCAGCCGGGTGAGGGTCATGCCCCGTTCGGCGAGCAGCTCGTCGAGTCGACAGTGGATGCCGCTGGGGCCGTCGTCGTCGATCGCGGGGCTCACACGAGTCCTTCCGTATCGCGTTGGAGACGCACGCCGTAGGTGAACACGACCGACAGCGCCAGAACGCTCAGCCCGACGAGTGCCCACACCGGGTCGAAGGAGGAGCCGACGACGAAGACGTCCCCCGCCGCGGGGTTGAGCTCGTCGGCCGCCATCATCCGGCCGAGGCCCCCGAGCCCGGCCGACAGGGTGCCGCCGATGAGCAGCGAGGCTCCCGCGACGCGTGTCGCCACCACCAGCGCGCGATGGAATGGGCGCCTCCAGAGCAGCAGGAAGAAGAACAGCATCACCGCGCTCACGGTGAGCACGGTCGTCAGAACTCCCGCGGCGGTGCCGGAGACGAGCAGGCTGCGCGCGCCGGCGCTCAGCCCGTCGGAGATCACCCAGGCGGACTCGTAGCGGGCCGACACGATCGGTGCGCCGGGGTCCGTCGGGACGGGCGCCTCCGTCAAGAGACTGAAGCCGCCCGTGCCCGTGGCGATGCCGATCGCCGCGCGAACGCCGGGGAGGGCCAGTGCGAAGCCCATCACGAGCCCGGCCGCGATGAACAGGATCAGGATGCCGCGCTCCATGCGCCGCGACACCGGGGGCGTGTCCGTCATCACACGAGTCCGTCCATGTCGCGCTGGAGGCGGTCGCCGACGGTGAACACGGTGCCGGCCAGGGCGGCGACGAATGCGGTGCCGAACAGCACCGGCAGGTCGACGATCTGCACCGCGCCGCGGTCGAAGGTGTAGTCCGACATCCGGGCCAGCGCGCCGTTGGCCACCATGTTCTGGAAGAACGGTACGCCCGCGAGCCCCACGAGGGTCACGGTGCCCGCCACCGAGACGAGGGCCGTGTTCCGGCGGCTGAAGATGCGCCCGCGCAGGATGTCTGCGGTGAGCAGGAGGAGCAGCACGACGACGGTGACGACGACGGCCGCGAACAGGACCTCCGCGATCAGGAGCGCCCACAGCGAGGCGATCGGCAGTTCGGGGGCGACGATGACGCCGGTGCCGAGTTCGATCGGCACGGGCGCGGCGCCCGGGCCGAGCGGTGCCTGGGCGACGGTGTCGAGGAACGGCGCGGTCACGCGCACGTCGCGGTTGGGGAGCGCCTCGACGATGCGGATCGCGCTGTGCACGACGGCCCAGACGGCGAGGCCCACGCCGAGGACGACGAAGAAGAGGAACCCGACGGTGTCACCGCGGGACAGGATGCGCGAGGTCGGACGGGGGGATGCCATGACCCACTCCTTATCGAAATTCGTTGTTATCGGTTGTCGATAAGTTATCGACTGTCGATGTGCTCCGCAACCCCGGCGCTGCGACGGCTATGCCCACGGCGAACACGCGTCCGCGGCATCCGGCCGCTGGTTACTCTCGATGTACGGCGCGCGGAGGCGTGCCTGTCAGCCCATTTCTGGAGGGACTGAGAGATGTTCGAGAGATTCACCGACCGTGCCCGTCGTGTGGTCGTCCTCGCCCAAGAAGAGGCGAAGATGCTGAACCACAACTACATCGGTACCGAGCACATCCTGCTCGGCCTGATCCACGAGGGCGAGGGTGTCGCCGCCAAGGCGCTCGAGTCGCTCGGCATCTCGCTCGACGCCGTGCGCGAGCAGGTCCAGGACATCATCGGTCAGGGCCAGCAGCAGCCCACCGGCCACATCCCCTTCACGCCGCGTGCGAAGAAGGTGCTGGAGCTGTCGCTGCGCGAGGCGCTGCAGCTCGGCCACAACTACATCGGCACCGAACACATCCTGCTCGGTCTGATCCGCGAGGGCGAGGGCGTCGCCGCCCAGGTGCTCGTCAAGCTCGGCGCCGACCTGAACAAGGTGCGTCAGCAGGTGATCCAGCTGCTCTCGGGCTACCAGGGCAAGGAGCCCGCGGGCGTCGCCTCCGGCGCCGGCGAGCAGACCTCGCAGGGTGCCCAGGGCGGGTCGGCCGTGCTCGACCAGTTCGGACGCAACCTCACCCAGGCCGCCCGCGACAACAAGCTCGACCCCGTCATCGGGCGCGAGAAGGAGATCGAGCGGGTCATGCAGATCCTCTCGCGCCGCTCCAAGAACAACCCCGTCCTCATCGGTGAGCCCGGCGTCGGAAAGACGGCGGTCGTCGAGGGCCTCGCGCAGGCCATCGTCAAGGGCGACGTGCCCGAGACGCTGAAGGACAAGCAGGTCTACTCGCTCGACCTGGGTTCGCTCATCGCCGGGTCCCGCTACCGCGGTGACTTCGAGGAGCGCCTGAAGAAGGTCACCAAGGAGATCCGCACGCGCGGCGACATCATCGTCTTCATCGACGAGATCCACACGCTCGTGGGTGCCGGTGCCGCCGAGGGCGCGATCGACGCGGCATCCATCCTCAAGCCCCTCCTCGCGCGCGGCGAGCTCCAGACCATCGGGGCCACCACGCTCGACGAGTACCGCAAGCACTTCGAGAAGGATGCCGCGCTCGAGCGCCGCTTCCAGCCGATCCAGGTCGCCGAGCCGAGCCTGCCCCACGCGATCAACATCCTGAAGGGGCTGCGCGACCGCTACGAGGCGCACCACAAGGTGCAGATCACCGACGGTGCCATCGTCGCCGCGGCGAACCTCGCCGACCGGTACATCAGCGACCGGTTCCTGCCCGACAAGGCCATCGACCTGATCGACGAGGCGGGTGCCCGCCTCCGCCTGTCGATCCTGTCGTCGCCGCCGGAGCTCCGTGAGTTCGACGAGAAGATCGCCAAGGTCCGCGAGCAGAAGGAGCAGGCCTCCGAGGAGCAGGACTTCGAGAAGGCCGCCGCGCTCCGCGACGAGGAGAAGTCCCTCCTCGCCGAGCGTCTGCGCCTCGAGAAGCAGTGGCGCTCGGGAGACGTCGCCTCCCACGCCGTGGTCGACGAGGGTCTGATCGCCGAGGTGCTCGCCCAGGCGACCGGCATCCCGGTGTTCAAGCTCACCGAGGAGGAGTCCAGCCGCCTCATGTTCATGGAGAAGGCCCTGCACCAGCGGGTCATCGGCCAGGAAGAGGCGATCGCGGCCCTGTCGCGCACGATCCGTCGCCAGCGTGCGGGTCTCAAGGACCCGAAGCGCCCCAGCGGCTCGTTCATCTTCGCCGGCCCCACGGGCGTCGGAAAGACCGAGCTGGCCAAGGCGCTCGCCGAGTTCCTCTTCGACGACGAGGGCGCGCTGATCTCGCTCGACATGTCGGAGTTCGGTGAGAAGCACACCGTCTCGCGTCTGTTCGGTGCCCCTCCCGGGTTCGTTGGGTTCGAAGAGGGCGGTCAGCTCACCGAGAAGGTGCGCCGCAAGCCCTTCTCGGTCGTGCTCTTCGACGAGATCGAGAAGGCTCACCCCGACATCTTCAACTCGCTGCTGCAGATCCTCGAAGAGGGTCGTCTGACCGACGGTCAGGGCCGCGTGGTCGACTTCAAGAACACCGTGATCATCATGACGACGAACCTCGGTTCGTCGGCGATCGCCGGTGGTCCGGTCGGCTTCCAGGTCGAGGGCAGCGCGCAGACGTCCTACGAGCGGATGAAGGGCAAGGTCGACGAGGAGCTCAAGCGCCACTTCAAGCCCGAGTTCCTCAACCGCGTGGACGACGTCATCGTCTTCCCGCAGCTGAACAAGGACGAGCTCCGTCAGATCGTCGGCCTGTTCGTGAAGCGCCTCGCCGACCGGCTGCTCGACCGCGACATGACGGTGGAGCTGTCGGACGACGCGAAGGACAAGCTGATCGAGATCGGCTTCGACCCGACCCTCGGTGCCCGCCCCCTCCGCCGCGCCATGCAGCGCGAGGTCGAAGACCGCCTGAGCGAGAAGATCCTGCACGGTGAGCTCGAATCCGGCGACCACGTCAAGGTCGGCGTCGAGAACGGCCGGTTCACGTTCGAGAGCGGACCCCGCGGTGACAAGGTCGCGATCGGTGTCGGCACCGCCGGAGAGATCTCCGCGACGCCCGACATCGTCGCCGGTAGCTGACGATCGCACGACAACAGGGCCCGGATGCCATGGCATCCGGGCCCTCGTCGTACCCTGGGACGATGACCTCCGCCGCGCCGTTCGTCGTCCGCCCCGCCGGGACGCGCGACGTCCGACGTATCCATGAGCTGCTCGAGCCGTTCGTGCAGAAGCGCATCCTGCTCGGCAAGGACCTGGTCGTGCTCTACGGTTCCGTGCAGCAGTTCGTCGTCGCGGAGGTCGACGGTGAAGTCGTCGGCTGCGGCGCACTGCACGTGATGTGGGAGGACCTCGGCGAGATCCGCACGCTCATCGTCCACGACGACTGGCTGCATCACGGCGTGGGCCGGGCGATCGTGGAGACGCTGGAGCAGAACGCGCGCGACGTCGGCGTCACGAGGCTCTTCTGCCTCACCTTCGAGGTCGACTTCTTCACTCGGCGCGGGTTTTCGCCCATCGGCGAGCAGGTCGTCGACCCCGACGTCTACTCGCAGCTCGTCCGCAGCCCCGACGAGGGTGTCGCGGAGTTCCTCGACCTCGCGCACGTGAAGCCGAACACCCTCGGCAACACGCGGATGCTCAAGCACCTGTGAGCGCGGCATGGCGCGGGCCCACAGCCGCGCGGCCTACGCTGGAACGATGACCGATGCCCCCCGCAGGCGGCGGCAATCCCCGGCGGTCTACCGTCGTCGCCGTCTCGCCGCCGCGCTCCTCGCGCTGCTCGTGATCGGCCTCGTCGTGTGGCTCGTCGCGGCGCCTCCGTGGCGCTCCGCCCCGACCGCCGACCCCGCGCCGGCGGCGAGCACCGTCGCGCCCGCGCCGTCCGCTCCGGCCCCCGTCGCGTCCCCCACGCCCACGCCCACCCCGACGCCGACCGCTCCCGCGGGTCCCGTCGAGTGCAGTCCCGCCGACATCACGGTCGAAGCGCTCACGGACAAGGGCGAGTACGGCCAGGGCGAGAACCCGCAGCTGTCGATCCGCCTGACGAACACGTCGGCGAACGCGTGCACGATGAACGTCGGCACGAGTGCGCAGTCGTTCACGGTCACGAGCGGGTCCGACGTGTGGTGGCGCTCGACGGACTGCCAGTCCGAGCCGAGCGACATGGAGGTCACGCTCGCGGCCGGCCAGCAGGTCACCAGTGCCGCGCCCCTGACCTGGGACCGCACCCGGTCATCGGTGTCGTCGTGCGGCGGCGAGCGTCCGTTCGCCCCCGGGGGCGGTGCCACGTATCACTTGAGCGTGTCGATCGGCGGCATCCCGTCGTCCGGCACGGTGTCGTTCATCCTGCGCTGAGCGCGACTGCCTCGGATTCAGTGTCCAAGACACGCGGATGCCGCGCGAGCCTATCCGCGTGTCTTGGACACTCAACGTGGGGTGACACCCTCTCCCGTCAGCGCTTCTCGCCGAAGACCTCGCCCTCCATCGCGTCGTAGCCCTCTTCCTGCGGGTCGCGGTGCAGGCCGCCGGAGAGCGCGTACTCCTCCTCGGGGGAGAGCACGAGCCGGTGGCGCCCGTAGATCGCGAAGCCGATGAAGATGACCGCGTACACCGCGATGATCGCGACGATCGCGAGCAGGTACGCGGGGTTCAGCAGCAGTCCGAAGAACACGATCGCCGCGATGATCGCCGCCGAGTAGGCGCCGAACAGGCCCCAGGGGCTCTTGTAGGGCCGCACGGCGTTCGGGAACTTCCGCCGCAGCACGATGAACGACACCATCTGCAGGAAGTACGCCACCACCGCGCCCCACACGGCGATGTTCAGCACGATGGCGCCGGCGGGGCTGGCATCCCCACCCGCCGCCTGGACCACCACGAGCGCCAGGAATCCGAGCACGGCGCCGAAGACCAGCGCGACCCACGGTGTCTTTCGTGCACCGGTCAGCGACAGCCAGCGCGGGTAGTAGCCGGCGCGCGACAGCGAGTACATGTTGCGCCCGTAGGCGAACATGATGCCCATCAGGGAGGCCAGGAGTCCGACGAGCGCGAGGAGCGACAGCAGTGCGGCGGCCTGGTCGCCGACCATGGCGCGGAAGCCGTCGAGCAGCGGCTCGAGGGAGCTGCCCGTGGCGTCGGCTCCGAGGACCCCGGTGTTGAGGAACAGCACGATGAGACCCGTGATGATGAGCGTGCCGCGGGCCCACAGGCCCGCGCGGGGGATGTCCCTGGCCGGGTTGTGCGACTCTTCGGCGGCGAGCGGGAGCTCCTCGATACCGAGGAAGAACCACATCGCGAAGGGGAGGGCGAGCAGGATCGACCCGACGCCGAACGGCAGGAACTCGGACTGCCCCGCATCCGGTGCGATGTTCCACAGCGAGCCCCAGTCGAAGGCTCCGGATGCCACCGCCATCACGCCGAAGACCACGATGATGCCGATCGAGATGATCGAGACGACGATCGCGAAGACGAACGAGATGTTGGCGCCGGCGGCGTTGAGGGCGATGAACACGGCGTAGAGGATGATCCACCAGACGAACGGCGGAAGGCTCACGCCGGTGAGGAGTTCCAGCGCCGAGTCGGCATACTGCCCCGAGAAGTACACGACCACGGCGGTCGTCGCGACGTACTCGATCGTCTCGGCGAGGCCGGTCGCCAGGCCTCCCCACGGCCCCATCGCCGATCGGGCGAACGAGTAGGCGCCGCCGGTGTGCGGCATCGCCGCGGCCATCTCGCCGATGGAGAAGGTGAGGCCGTAGTACATGATCACGAGCACGACGAAGGCGATCAGCATGCCGCCGAAGCCGGCGAAACCGATGCCGAAGTTCCAGCCCGAGAAGTCGCCCGAGATGACGGCGGCTACGGCGAGACCCCACAGGCCCCACACTCCCGCGGAGCGTTTCAGCGTGCGTTTCTCGAAGTAGGTGGAGTCGGTCGCCGTATAGGTGGCCCCGGCGACCTTTTTCTGAGAACTGCTCGAGGTGGACATGGAGCCTCCAGACGTATGCGGACAGGCTTCGGGAGCGCCTTTGCGGAGAATCATGGCGTTCTATTGGTCGACCTGTCTACCTTTGGCGTGTAAGTTCCTCGTTACGTCCTCCGATCGTGGGGACCTCGAGCAGGCGAGAGGGAGACCATGGCGGGCAATCTCACCACCGCGGAACTGGATGCCGCGATCGACTCCGGCGAGATCGACACCGTCGTCGTCGCCTTCCCGGACGCGCAGGGACGCCTCGTCGGCAAGCGCGTCGCCGCGCGGTTCTGGCGCGACGAGGTGCTGCCGCACGGCGCCGAGGCCTGCAACTACCTGCTCTCGGTCGACGTCGACATGAACACCGTCGACGGCTACGCGATGTCGAGCTGGGAGAAGGGCTACGGCGACATGCTGCTCGTGCCCGACCTCGACACCCTGCGCCGCGTCCCGTGGCAGGAGGGCACGGCGCTGGTCATGGCCGACCTCGCGTGGGAGGACCGCGCGCCGGTGGTGCAGTCGCCGCGTGGCATCCTGAACGCCCAGCGCGCCCGGCTCGCCGAACGCGGACTCACCCCGTACGTCGGCACGGAGCTGGAGTTCATCGTCTTCGACGACTCGTTCCGGGATGCCTGGGCCAAGGGCTACACCGGGCTCACGGCCTCGACCGACTACAACGTGGACTACAACCTGCTCGCCACCACGCGGCTCGAGCCCCTGCTGCGCGATATCCGCCGCGGCATGGACGGCGCGGGCATGTACTGCGAGGGCGTCAAGGGCGAGTGCAACGACGGGCAGCAGGAGATCGCGTTCCGCTACGCCGAGGCGCTCGAGACCGCCGACAACCACACGATCTACAAGAACGGCGCGAAGGAGATCGCCGACCGCCACGGGAAGTCGCTGACCTTCATGGCGAAGTTCGACCAGCGCGAGGGCAACAGCTGCCACATCCACCTGTCGGTGCGGGGCGAGAACGGTGAGGCCGTCATGGCCGGCGACGGCGCGCACGGGTTCAGTCCCCTCATGGAGCACTGGATCGCCGGCATCCTCGCCACCCTCCGCGAGTTCACGCTGCTGTACGCCCCCACGATCAACTCCTACAAGCGCTACGCCAAGGGCTCCTTCGCGCCCACCGGCGTCGCGTGGGGCGTCGACAACCGCACGTGCGCGCTGCGCGTGGTCGGCCACGGCGCATCTTTGCGCGTGGAGAATCGCGTGCCCGGCGGCGACGTCAACCCGTATCTCGCGATCTCGGCGATCATCGCGGGCGGACTGCACGGCATCGAGAACGAGCTGCCCTTGCCCGCGCCGCTGACCGGCAACGCGTACGCCGCCGGCGTCGACACGCTGCCGACGACGCTCCGCGAGGCCGCGAAGCTGTTCGCGGAGTCGACCGTGGCGCGGGCCGCCTTCGGCGACGACGTCGTCGAGCACTACCTGAACCAGGCGCGCATCGAGGTGGAAGCCTTCGACGCCGCCGTGACCGACTGGGAGCGCGTGCGTGGTTTCGAGCGTCTCTGATCCGGCCCGGACACCCGTCGTCGGGCTGACCACCTACCTCGAGCGCGCGAAGCAGGGCGTCTGGGACGTGCGCGCGTCGTTCCTGCCGCAGCAGTACTTCGACGCCGTGACCGCCTCGGGCGCCACCGCCGTGCTGCTGCCCCCGCAGCCCCGACCGGCCGAGGCCGCCGCGGCCGTGCTCGACGGCCTCGACGGGCTCATCCTCACCGGGGGTCTCGACGTGCAGCCCGAGCTGTACGGCGCCGAGCGCCACCCGCTCACCGACCCCGCGCGCGCCGACCGCGACGCGTGGGAGCTCGCACTCCTGGCCGGCGCGCGGGAGCGCGGCATCCCGGTGTTCGGGATCTGCCGCGGGTTGCAGCTGATTAACGTCGCTCTCGGCGGCACGCTGCACCAGCACCTGCCCGAGGCCCTCGGCACCGAGCGCTATCGGATCGGCGGGGGAGTGTTCGCCGAGAACACCGTCGAGGTGGATGCCGGAACCCGGCTGGCCGGCCTCGTCGGCGCCGGAGAGCTCACCGTCCACAGCTACCACCACCAGGGCGTCGACCGGGTCGGTGACGGACTCCGCGTCACCGCGCGCACCGACGACGGACTCGTGCAGGCCGTCGAGGTCGACGGTGACGACTACCTCGTCGCGGTGCAGTGGCATCCCGAGGAGAACGCCGAAGACCGGCGTCTGTTCCTCGGACTTGTCGCCGCCGCAGCGCGGCATCGGGCCCTACGTTCCACGCACCAGGGAGTCCCCGCATGAGCACCTTCACCGTCACCGACCCCGCGACCGGCGCCCCGATCACGACGCTCGACCGCGCCGACGTCGCCGAGGTGGACGCCGCCGTCGCCGACGCCGTGCGCGCGCAGCGCGCGTGGGCGGCGCTCGCCCCCGTCGCCCGCGCCGACGCCCTGCGTGCCTTCGCGCGGGTCGTCGAGGCCCACGTCGAGGAGCTCGCCGCCCTGGAGGTGCGCAACTCCGGGCACCCGATCGGCTCGGCCCGGTGGGAGGCGCAGCACGTCGCCCAGGTGCTCAACTACTACGCCGGATCGCCGGAACGCCTGATCGGACGACAGATCCCCGTCGCGGGCGGCCTCGACGTGACCTACCACGAGCCGTACGGCGTCGTCGGGATCATCGTGCCGTGGAACTTCCCCATGACCATCGCCGCGTGGGGTTTCGCCCCGGCGCTCGCCGCGGGGAACGCCGTCGTGCTCAAGCCCGCCGAGCTGACGCCGCTCACCGCCGTGCGACTCGGGGAGCTGGCGCTCGAGGCGGGTCTGCCGGAGGGGCTGTTCCAGGTGATCGTCGGGTCGGGCTCGGTCGTCGGGCAGCGGTTCGTCTCGCACCCCGACGTGCACAAGGTCGTCTTCACCGGGTCGACCGAGGTCGGTACCCAGGTGGCGGCCGGGTGCGCGCAGCTGCTCAAGCCCGTGACCCTCGAGCTCGGCGGCAAGAGCGCCAACATCGTCTTCGCGGATGCCGACCTCGAGAAAGCCGCGGCCGGAGTCCCGGGTTCCGTGTTCGACAACGCCGGCCAGGACTGCTGCGCGCGCAGCCGGCTGCTCGTCGAGCGCAGCGTCTACGACCGGTTCCTCGAGATGCTCGAACCCGCCGTCGCGGCGTGGAAGGTCGGTGACCCGCACGACGAAACCACCCAGATGGGGCCGCTGATCTCGGCATCCCACCGCTCCACTGTCGAGGGGTTCCTCGACGGGGTCGACATCGCGTTCCGCGGCTCGGCACCCGCGGGCGACGGCTTCTGGTTCGCCCCCGCGGTCGTGCTCGCGCAGCCCGGCGACCGCATCGCGCGCGAAGAGGTGTTCGGACCCGTGCTGGCCGTGCTCCCGTTCGACGACGAAGCGGATGCCATCCGCCTCGCCAACGACACCGCGTACGGCCTCGCGGGCTCGATCTGGACCGAGAACCTCGGCCGCGGCATCCGGGTCTCCCGCGGGGTCCGCAGCGGCGTGCTGTCGGTGAACTCGCACTCGTCCGTGCGGTACTCCACCCCGTTCGGCGGCATGAAGGCCTCGGGCCTCGGTCGCGAACTGGGCCCGGATGCCGCCGAGCACTTCACCGAGACGAAGAACGTCTTCTACGCCACCGAGTGACCCCTCTTTCCATCCCACCCCCACGCGTAAGGAACCACAGCACATGACCATCGACCTCACCCAGCGGCTGCGCGACCGCGTCGCCATCGTCACCGGCGGCGCGTCGGGCATCGGCCTCGCCACCGCGCGCCGCTTCGCCGCCGAGGGTGCGCGCGTCGTCATCGCCGACCTCGACGAGACCACCGGGCTCGCTGCCGCCGCCGAGGTCGACGGCGTCTTCCGTCAGGTGAACGTCGCCGACGAGGCATCCGTCGACGCCCTCTTCGACGGCGTCGCCGCGGACTTCGGCAGCGTCGACATCGCGTTCAACAACGCCGGCATCTCGCCCGCCGACGACGACTCCATCGAGACGACGGAACTGCCTGCCTGGGACCGCGTGCAGGACGTCAACCTCAAGAGCGTCTACCTCTGCTCGCGCGCGGCGCTGCGGCACATGGTGCCCGCGGGGCGTGGCTCGATCATCAACACGGCGTCGTTCGTCGCGCTGCTCGGATCGGCGACCTCGCAGATCTCCTACACCGCGTCCAAGGGCGGCGTGCTCGCGATGACCCGCGAGCTCGGCGTGCAGTTCGCCCGGCAGGGGATCCGCGTGAACGCGCTCTGCCCGGGACCCGTGAACACGCCGCTCCTGCAGGAACTCTTCGCGAAGGACCCCGAGCGCGCGCAACGTCGTCTCGTGCACGTGCCGATGGGCCGGTTCGCGGATCCTGCGGAGATGGCCGCGGCCGTGGCGTTCCTGGCATCCGACGACGCGTCCTTCATCACCGCGACGGCCTTCGTCGTCGACGGCGGTATCACCAACGCCTACGTGACGCCCCTGTGACCCGCGGCATGACAGTCTGACGGGATGAGCGAAGCGCCGTTGGACGATCTGCGCCGGGCCGTGTACCGGCCCGTCCGCAGCGGCAATGCGCTCGAAGACACCACCGCCCGCATCGTGCAGACGGTGCGGCTCGGGCTCGTCGCGCCGGGGGAGTCGCTGCCCGCGGAGCGCGAGCTCGCCGCGCTGTGCGGCGTCAGCCGTGACACGGTGCGCGAGGCGATCCGGGAACTCGCGGATGCCGGCTGGCTCGAAACCCGCCGCGGACGCTACGGCGGCACGTTCGTCGTCGACCCCGTCCCGCGGCCCGCGGGCCCGGCCGAGGTATCCGCCGCCGAGCTCGACGACGTGATCGCGCTGCGCGGCGTGCTCGAACCGGGTGCCGCGTGGGCGGCGGCGGGCCGCACCCTGGCACCGGAGGAACGCGACGTGCTGTGGGCTCGGCACGAAGCCGCGGCCGTCGCCGACGGTGAGGACTACCGTCGGCTGGACACGCTCCTGCACCTGACGATCGCGGAACTCGCCGGCATCCCCTCGCTCGTCCCGCTCGTCGCCGACAACCGCGCGCGGGTGAACGCGTGGCTCGACACGTTCCCGCTGCTGCCGCGCAACATCGACCACTCGACCGCGCAGCACGCGGCGATCGTGTCGGCGATCCTCGCCGGGCGACCGGATGCCGCGCACGCGGCGATGCGCGACCACCTCGCCGGCAGCGAGGCTCTCCTGCGCGGATTCCTGGCATAGGGCGGCGGCTGCACAGGCGGGCGGCGCGTTTCGGGGCGTGATTCGTGCACCGGGGCGTGCACCGGCCGCCCCGGTGCACGAAAGGCGCCCCGGTGGGGACGTGTCCCGGGCGGGGATGCCGCGGATAGGCTCAGAGGATGGCCGGTGGCAAGAAGCGCAAGGGGAAGCGACCCGACGTGGAGTTCAAGAACACCGCCCTCACCGACGCCCTGCAGACGCAGGACATGGCCGCGATCGCGTTCGCTCTGCGGCATGGGCCGACCGTCGTGCCGCTCATGCGCGCCGGCGACGCCGACAATCCGCTCGACGTGGGCGAGGTGTGGACGTACCGCGACCCGAACACCGGGCAGATCGCGCTGCTGCTGTTCAGCGACGCGGCCCACAAGCCCGAGACTCTGCCGCCGCACGTCGCGCTGCAGTCTCCGCAGTGGCTGCGGGCGTTCCTCGACCAGCACCGCGACGAGATCACGACCGTGTTCATCGACATCGCGGGTCCGCACCCGATCCAGGCCGCACCCGCCGACCTGATCGCCGCCCTCGACGCCTGAGTGGCGGCTTCGCGCTGCGGCGGGGCGGGCGTCCGGGCCGAGGGGATGCCACTACCGCGACGCCGCTCGCCGACGACACTCCGCAGGTGAAGTACCCGACTCGCGCGGGTGAGACGCCCGTGCAAGACTCGGGCCATGGAGTACCTGATCGCCGGCGCCGTGTGCGCCGCCGGACTCGTGATCCCCGCAGTGCTCGGCTTCACGTCGCCGCACCGCCGTCGCCGCTCGGCGCCGCCCGGTCGCTGATCCGACCCGGCTGCGGAGTCAGAACTCGGGCACGGCCTCTTCGCGTGGCATTCCGCGGACCTTCAACTCGTTGAGCGCCTGCGCGAGCTTTCGCGACGACGAGTCGAGGACCGTGTGATACCCGAGACGCGCGGCCTCGGATGCGCGTTGCGCCGCCTGCGTCACGTTGCGGATCTCACCCGTGAGCGTCAGCTCGCCGATCGCCGCGAGCCGCTTCGACACCTTCCGGTTCTGCACGGCGTTCGCCACGGCGATGGCTATCGCCAGGTCGGCCGCGGGTTCGACCAGACGCACTCCGCCGACGGTCGAGACGTACACGTCTTTGTCGGCGAGCGAGACCCCCATGCGACTCTCGAGTACCGCGAGCACCATCGCCACGCGTGACGAGTCGACGCCGTTGACGATGCGTCGCGGGTTGGGGGCCGTCTGCTTCACGGTCAACGCCTGGATCTCGACGGGCAGCGCGCGCCGCCCTTCCATGGCGATCGTCACGCAGGTCCCGGGCTCGGGATCGCCGTGGCCGAGGAACAGCGCGCTCGGGTCGCTGACCTCGGCGATGCCGCTGCCGGTCATGTCGAAGCATCCGACCTCGTCGGTCGGTCCGAAGCGGTTCTTCAGTGCCCGGACGAAGCGCAGCGACGTCTGCCGGTCGCCCTCGAAATGGCACACGACGTCGACGAGGTGCTCGAGTACGCGCGGCCCCGCGATCGTGCCGTCTTTCGTCACGTGCCCCACGATGACGACCGGCAATCCCCGGTCTTTCGCGACGCGGATGAGTGTGGATGCCACCTCGCGCACCTGCGCGGGCTGTCCCGCTGCTCCGTCGCTCAACGCGGACGACACCGTCTGCACCGAGTCGACGATGAGCAGCTCGGGCTCGACCTGGTCGATGTGGCCGAGGATCGTGGCGAGGTCGGTCTCGGCAGCGAGGAACAGTTCGTCGTGGAGCGCGCCGGTGCGCTCGGCGCGGAGGCGCACCTGCGCCGCGGACTCCTCGCCGCTCGCGTAGAGCACGCGCCGTCCGGCCCGCGCGCTCTGCGCCGCGACCTCGAGCAGCAGTGTCGATTTGCCGACGCCGGGCTCACCGCTCAACAGGATCGCCGCACCGGGCACGATCCCGCCGCCGAGCACCCGATCGAACTCGCCGACCCCGCTGGTGCGCCGCGGCGCGTCCTGCGTGTCGATCTCGGTGATGCGCCGGGCTGCGCGAGCCGCCGCGGGCGCGACGGCGGTGACCGATCGCGTGATGCCGGTCTGCTCCGCCGCCTCGACGACCGTTCCCCACGACTGGCACTCTCCGCAGCGGCCGACCCACTTCAGCGTCGTCCACCCGCACTCGGTGCACCGGTACGGAGCGGCCGTGGGGGAGGGGCGACGGGATGCCATGGTGCCCAGGCTACGCGGGGGCTCCGACATCGCTGCCGCCGGGCTCACCGGCATCCCGATAAACGCGATCCACGGCGAGAAACGTGACGGCGACGCGTTTCCCGTCGCGGATCGCGTTTATCGCGAGAAGGCGCCGGGCCGCCGCGCCGCGACGCCCGCGCATCGCCGGGGCGCGCGCACCGCCGCGCCCGTCAGTCGCGCAGCGAGTCGGCGACCGTCGTCAGCGCATCGGCGGAGCGGCGCAGCAGCGTGAGCTCACGGTCGGAGAACGGCGTGCCGGTGAGCGGCACCGCGCCCCGCGCGCTGACGATCGACGGCACCGACAGCGCGGTACCGGAGATGCCGTGGAAGTCCTCCAGCACGGTGCTCACGGGGAGGATCGCGTGCTCGTCGCGCAGGATCGCCTCGACGATGCGCGCGCTCGACAGCCCGATCGCGTAGTTCGTCGCGCCCTTGCCGCGGATGACCTTGTACGCCGCGTCGCGGACGTCGACGGCGATGGCATCCAATTCGGTCTCGTCGAAGCGGGTGCCGTCGGGCAGGTCGTACTCGGTGATCGGGATCGAACCGATCGTCGCCGTCGACCACAGCGGGAACTCCGTGTCGCCGTGCTCACCGACGATCCAGGCGTGCACGCTCGAGGTGGCGACCCCCGCGCGCTGCGCGATCTTCCAGCGCAGGCGCGAGGTGTCGAGCACCGTGCCCGACGCGAAGATCCGCTGCGTGGGCAGCCCCGTCGCCTGCTGCGCGAGGACCGTGAGCACGTCGCACGGGTTGGTGACGATGACGTAGATCGCGTTCGGGGCCACCTCGAGCAGGTCGGGCATCATGCGCCGGATGATCCCGGCGTTCGTGGCGGCGAGTTCGGTGCGCGTCTGCCCGGGGTTCTGCTTCGCGCCGGCCGTGATGACCACGACGTGCGACCCCTCGGCGACCGAGACGTCGCTGCCCCCGGTGATGTCGCTCGATCCGGTGAACTGCGTACCGTGGGCGAGGTCGAGCACCTCGGCCTCGACCTTCGCCTCGGCGATGTCGTACAGGGCGACGTGCCGGGCCGACCCGCGGATGAGGGCGGCGTACGCGACGCTGGCCCCCACGCTCCCCGCGCCGACGACGGTCAGTTTGGAGTTCTCGATCACGCTCATGGCTCGATCCTGGCATCCGTGTGGGACCGCTGCCAGAGCGGTTTCTCGACGGTGGACGAGTGGATGCCGAACGGTCGGCGCCGTGGAGACCCGCGCGTTGCCGCGGGCGCGCTGGCGTGGGTGTCGCTGCCGTGTCGGGCGGGCCGGACTCCGGAGTTTTCGCACGTGGCAGGTCCCGATCGTGCCGTGAGGGGGCGTCGGCCGCGATTTCTCCGGAGCCCGGCACGCGCGGGCGGACGGCCCGGACCGCGCGGATTCGCGGCATCCCGCGGAGTGTCGTAAGCTGGTCGGCGGTGACGTGTCCGAGCGGCCGAAGGTGCAACTCTCGAAAAGTTGTGTAGGGTAACCCCCTACCGTGGGTTCAAATCCCACCGTCACCGCCACTTTCACCAGATCAGCCCCGCTTTCGAGCGGGGCTGATCTGCGTTTCAGGCGATCACGGCTCCGCGCGGGAGTCCTCCGCTCCGGCGCGGGCGAGCGACTGCCGGTACTGGCGTCGGAAAGACCCGCGAATACCGAGCGTCCCCTGTCGCTTCCGAGGACCACCGCGTCCGCCGAGCCAGCGGCTGCGGGGGAAGGCGATGTACCCCCATGAGGCGGCGGTGCGCAGCACGACGACCCCCCACCAGACCAGCAGGAATCCCGTGAGCACCGGTCCGGCGAAGGTGAACACGGGAGCGTTGACGACGTCGGACCCGAGGAGCGCGGTCGGCTGGTAGGCGGCCCGTGTTCTGCCGCTGCCATCGGTCCACCCGTTCAGATAGACGTGGCTCCAGACGATCGTCCGGTCGTCACTGGCCCAGGTGCCGAAGGGGCGGCAGCCGCGGCGCGCGCTCGCCTCGCAGCCCGTCTGCGTGAATGTGCCCCAGACGCGGGGCTGTGCGACGTCGATCAGGGTGACGATCAGGAGAACCACGAGGGCGACCGTCAACACGACCGCCACGATGGCGAACACGGTCCGCCCGAAGAGGGCGAACCGCGCACCCCATCGCTCGCGCCGCGCGATCCAGCGGTCGTACTCCGCGTGCGGAGACTCCGCCGGACTGCCCACGGGCCGACTCTAGCCGGGCAGAGGACGCGCCCGGACTCAGCCCCGCAGCGCCGCCGCGGCGATCTCCACGAGCCGGTGCGGTCGCTCCTCCTCGTGCGCCGTGATCGTGACCGCGGCGTCCCGGTCGTTCGCGATGTAGACGTACTGGCCGTACAGCCCGTCGAGGCGCCACCCGTCGCCGGGGCCGGCCCAGGTCGCGAGACCGTAGCGCGAGAAGTCGCCGTCACCACCGGTGTCGACGACGCCGGTGCGCATGGCATCCAGCCATTCGGCGCTCACGATCCGTTCCCCCCGCCAGAGGCCCCGGTCGCGCAGGACGCGGGCGATCCGGGAGAGTTCCTCGGTGCGCAGTTCGAGACCGCTGCCCGCGACGATCCACCCGTTCGGGCAGCGGTGCCACTGCGGGTTGTCGATGCCGAGCGGATCGAAGAGCCGGGGGAGCAGCCAGTCGCGCACGTCGCCGACGGCCGCGCCGAGCAGACGCATCGCCACATAGGTGCTGGCATCCGAGTACTGGAAGACCTCGCCGGGGCCCCGCGTGGGGCGGCGCAGCATCTCCTGTGCGAGGTCGGGCCAGGGCGCGGGCTCGCGCCCGAACCACGCGAAGTCGATCCCGCTGGTCATCGTCAGGAGGTGGCGCAGCGTGACCGACTCGACGCCGGTGCCGAACTGCATGCCCGGGAGCATCTCGTCGACGCGCGTGTCGAGCGTCAGGATCCCCTCGTCGACGGCGATCCCGGCGGCCAGGGCGCTGACCCCCTTCGACACCGAGTAGATGTTCACTCGGTCGTCGCTGCGCCACCGGCGCTCTGCGACGTCGTCTCCGAGGGCGACGTGGACGCCGTAGGCGCCGAGGGACTCTCCGTCGATCGACGTCACGATGCGCTCGAGCACGGTTGATGCGGATGCCACGGGGGACCTTCCTTCGGGGGAGGGGGTGGGCGTCACGGGGCAGCGCCACCCGGTGTTGCGTTCAGGATCGCAGGTCCCGAGCCCCCCGCGGGACCTTCGACCCCCGCCCCACGCGGGGCGGCGCCTACCGTGCGGAGCGAGGGAGGGCGCCATGGAGAAGATCGTCGTCGGGGTCGATGACAGTGACGCGGCGCGATCCGCGCTCGAGTGGGTCGCCGATCGGTGTGCACGCCACGCGGCCGACGTGGAAGTGGTGCACGTCGTGGCATCGGCCGACGCGCACACGACGCCGCAGCGGGATCCACTCGGGAACGCCGAGCGGGTGCTGCGGGCCGCCGCCCCGGGTCAGGACGCGACGTATCACCGCGCGAAGGGCGGCGTCGCGGACACGCTCCGCGAGGTGTCGGCGCACGCGGACCTGCTCGTCATCGGGGTCGATCCCGAGCATCCCGTCCGTGCCGCCGTCGGCGGGTGGCTGCCCGTCCGGGTGATCGCGCGGACCGAGCCGCCGGTGTGCGTGGTGCCCGCGGGCTGGGTGCCGCGTCCCGGGACGATCACCGTCGGTCTCGAGGACGATGTGTCCTCGGCCGAGGCTGTGACGTTCGCGGCCCGCGAGGCGGAGACGACCTGCGGCCGGCTCCGGATCGTCCACGCCTGGCGCTTGCCCGAACCGTCGATCGACGGCGCCGCCGCGCTGCTCGTGCAGCCGGAACGCATCCTCGTGGAGCACCGCGAACTGCTCGACGCCACCGTCCGGTCCGTGCGACGGCGTTTCCCCGCGCTGCACATCGAGGCGGATCTGGTGCGCTCCGACCCGGCGGCGGCCCTTCTGCAGCAGGCGCCGCACTCGGCGATGATCGTGGTCGGCACGCATCGGGAAGGGGTCGTGTCGGGGGCGTTCGTCGGCTCGGTCGATCGGGATCTGCTGTGGCACGCCGGATGCCCGATCGCGGTGGTGCCCGCGTCGAGCTTCCCGGCGAAGGGCGCCTGAGCCGCACCGCCCCCTCCGGGAACGGCGTCCGGGCTCAGACGCCCCGCGTCGAGGCGGGCACGACCGCGATCGGTCGCTCCAGACTTCCGACGAGATCCTGTCCGACCGAGCCGAGCAGGGCTCCGGCGACGAGACCGCGGCCGTGCGACCCGATCACGACCAGGCTCGACCGGGCGGCCGCGCGCGTGAGCGCGGAGGTGGGGTTGTCCCGCACCAGCTCCGGCCGCACGTCGAGCTCGGGGAAGTCGGTGCGGACGCGCGCGACGGCGGCATCCAGGATCCGGGCGTGCTCTGCGGCGACCCGGTGCGGGCTCGGCTGCACCGCGGTCGTCCCGTGCACGTGCGATCCGCCCATGAGCCACGAGTGGACGACGCGCAGTGGCACTTCGGCCGAGGTGGCCGCCGCCGCCGCGAAGTGCACGGCCTCCTGCGAGGAGTCGTCATCATCCAGCCCGACCACGACCGGATCGTCGCCGGCCGTCCACCCCTCGGGGACGAGCACGGTCGGAGCACCGGATCGGAGCGCCGCGCGCAGCGGCATCCCTCCCCCCAGAACGGACCGCCTCCGGGATCCCGGCCGGATCCCGAGCACGAGCAGCCCGGCGCCGCGCGCGGAGTCGGTCAGGGTCGCGGGCATCACCCCGTCGAGCCGGACGACGTCGGCCGGTGAATCCGGAGCCAAGGACTGCCAGCGGTGGACGGCGGCATCCAGGATCCGATCCGCTTCGACGCGGTCGGAGAGGAACATGTTCGTCACCAGGACGACGGCGAGCTCGACCCGCTCGCCGCGCGCGCGTTCCGCGGCCCACTCCAGCGCCGCCTCGGACGCGGGGCTGCCATCGAACCCCAGCACCATTCGTTCCATGGCCTGACTCCCTCCGGACGCCCCGAGCGTAGGCGCGGGGCGCGGGCGCGGGGAGGGCCGAAGGTCCCGCGCCTCAGAGGTCGGGGTGCCCGAGTCGGAGGACGGCCGCCTGCGTGCGCGACTCCACGCCCAGTTTCAGCAGCAGTGACGACACGTAGTTCTTCACCGTCTTCTCCGCCAGGCCCAGACGTTCGCCGATCTGACGATTGGTGAGTCCGTCGGCGATGAGCGCGAGCACCTGTCGCTCGCGCATCCCCAGGGACCCCCAGCGCGGGTCGTCGTCACGGGATCCGTCTCGCATGCTCGCCGCGGCCCGGGCCGCCGCCGCGCCGTTGAGCAGCGTGCGGCCGGTGCTGACCGCGCGGATGTCTTCGAGCAGCCGCATCGCGGCGATGTTCTTCAGCAGGTACCCCGACGCCCCCGCGAGCACGGCGGCGTAGGTCGCGGCGTCGTCGTCGTAGGCCGTGAGGATGAGGCACGCGACCTGCGGCATCGACGATCGGATCTGCCGGCAGAGGTCGATGCCGCTGCCGTCGGGGAGGCGCACGTCGAGCACCGCCACATCCGGTCGGGCCGCTTCGATGCGGGCGAGCGCCTGGCGCACGGTGCCCGCTTCCCCGACGACCTCGAGTCCGGGCGTCCCGTCGATCAGGTCGGACAGACCGCGCCGGACGATCTCGTGATCGTCGACGAGGAAGACGCGTGTCATCGCAGGGTTCTCCGTTCCTCGGTTCCCTCGATCGGGACCCGCCATTCCGCGCGGGTGCCGTCCGCGCCGGTCTTCACCGTCAGCGATCCCCCGCGTGCGGAGGCCCGCTCCGCGAGGTTGGCCAGGCCGCTGCGTCGCTCGTCGCGGATCCCCGCTCCGTCGTCCGCGACGACGACCGACACATCGTCTCCCGTGATCCCGACGTCGAGGGAGATGGTGTCCGCGCCCGCGTGGCGCACGCTGTTGCTGAGGAGCTCCCGCGCCACGCCGACGACATCGTCCGCCAGAGCGCCGCGGATCGTGTGATCGACCGCACCGGCGAACCGCAGCGCGGGCGGGCGGCGCAGGGCTCCCGAGACTTCGGCGACCACGTCGATGAGGCGATGGCGGAGGGACGTCCCGTCGCGGCTCGACAGGGCGAACACGACGGTGCGGATCTGGGTGATCGCGTCGTCGAGCTGACGGATCACCTCGTCTACGCGGTTCCGTTCGCGCGTGCCGTCGACCGTGGCCGCCATCGACTGGAGCGTGAGGCCCGCCCCGAAGATCTGCTGGATGACGTGGTCGTGCAGGTCCCGCGCGATACGCGCCCGTTCGTCGGTGAGCATCGCCCGCTGCTGCTCTCCGCGTGCCCGGGAGAGTTCCGCGGCGATGCTCGCCTGCGACCCCAGGTCGCCGAGCACTTCGAGCTCGACGGCGGAGAACCCTCGCGCGCCGGGCGGCCGCGCGACGCACAGTGCACCCCAGGTCCGCTGGCGCGTGCGCAGGGGGACCGCGATCGCGGGGCCGGTCTCCTGGCCGGTGGCGAGGAGCGCCGGGTCGGGGCGTCCCGCGCCGGCGGGCACGGTGGCGACCCGGGCGCCGTCGTCCTCGATCGCCGCGCCCGCGATGCTCCCCTCCTCGTCGACGGTCACGCCCAGGACGTCCTCCTCCCGAGGACCCCGCGCGGCCGCGACGCGGAGCGTCATCGTCCCCTCGACCGGGACGAGCACCGTCACGAGACTCCCGTCGACCAGGTCGGCGACGCGTCCCGCCAGCAGGTCGTAGACGTTGTCCGGCGGGGTGGACAGGATCGCCGCGGACAGTTCCGCCGTCGCCGTCATCCACGTCGCACGCGCCCGGGCCTCGTCGAACAGCCGCGCGTTCTGGATCGCGAAACCCGCGGTGGATGCCAGAGCGCGGACGAGTTCCTCGTCCTCCGCCGAGAACGCGCCCCGCCGTGCGTTCGTCAGGTACAGGTTGCCGTAGACCTCACCGCGCACGCGGATCGGTGCTCCGAGGAACGATTCCATGCGCGGGTGATGGGCGGGGAAGCCCGCCGCCCGCGGATCGTTCCCGAGATGATCGAGGCGGATCGGCTCGGGGTGCGCGATGACGGCCCCGAGGACACCGCGTCCGCGGGGGAGGTGCCCGATGGCATCCGCCTCCTCGGCCGAGAGGCCGACGTGGATGAACTGATCCAGGGACGAGCGGTCGGCGGCGATGATGCCGAGCGCCCCGTATTCGGCATCCACCAGTTCGACCGCCGCCTCGACGACTCGGCGGAGGACCACGGGCAGCTCGATCTCGCCGACCACCGTCTCGATGGCGCGGAGAAGCCCGCGCAGGCGGTCCGGCGAAGACGCCTGCGGCTCCGCGGCGACCCTGCCGTGGTTCTCGCTCGGCATCCGGTACCCCTCTCCCCTCTCAAATCTATGACCGGTGCCGGAGTCTGACCAGATCGGGGGACCTTCGACCCGCGCACGCCGACCGGCGCGCGCTGGACTGTGAGAGGGAGGTCCACCATGACCCACGATCAGAACCCGGCCGCGCCCGTCGTCGACCTCGGAACCGCGGAGTGCTGGCGGCTGCTCGAGTCCGAGCGGCTCGGCAGGCTGGCGCTCGTCGACGCCGCCGGCGAGCCGAGGATCTATCCCGTGAACTTCGCCGTCAGCGACGGAGTGATCCACCTCCGGAGCGCCGACGACGCCAAGCTGCGTTTCCTGCGTTCCCGGCCGGCCGTCGCGTTCGAGATCGACGGAGAGGATACCGGCGACCGATGGAGCGTCGTCGTCCTCGGACATGCCTTCCGGGTGGAGAGGGATGCCGAGATCCGCCGCGCCCGTGCGACCGGGCTGCGGTCGATGAGTCCCGAACCGAAGCCGTACGTCGTCCGCATCCTGCCGCGCAGCGTCACGGGACGCCGTTTCGCCGAGCGTCCGCCGGACGGGGAGGATGACCCGGTGCGGCCGCGGATCTTCCGGCCGCGCGACGACGCCCTCCCCCCGGCGGCGCGACCGCCGCACCCGATCGCGGGCATCAGCCCGCGAGGGGACGCGTGAGGTCCGCCGATATCGTCCGGCGACCGGGTGGGGCTTCGGGAGGCCTCGTCGCCGTGACGTTCACCGGGCGTCGCCCCGGGGACCCCGACCCGGCGTGCACGGTGTCCTAGACGCCCGGCGGATCGGCGCTCTCGACCTCGGACAGTCGATGCTCCAGGAAGGCGCGCTCCGCGGCATTGGCTGTCAGCTCCCGCGCGGACGCCGGCGATCGCCGCCTGCAGGGTGAAGCGCCCCGGCGGGCCGGATGCCAGTGCCCCGGCCGTCGCCGTGAGCCCCTCGAGGATGGCGCGCTGGTTCCACCGTGTCCGGTCCTGATCTGCGAGGAGCAGGAGCCGACCCTGCTCGTCGGTGCGGGTGGCCCGGCGGGCGTCCGTGAGAAGCAGCAGACCGAGGAGACCGCGGGTCTCGGCCTGCTCGGGCAGCAGCGCGGCCAATGTGCGGGCGAGGTGAAGCGCCCGGTCGCACAGGTCCTCCCGGACGAGTGCGTCCCCCTCGCCGGCGGTGTGGCCCGTGCTGAAGAGCAGATGGACGGCGGTGAGAACGCTGTCCAGTCGCTCGGGCAGCTCGACCCGGTCCGGCACCCGGTAGGGGATGCGTGCTTCGGAGATCTTCTTCTTGGCACGGGTGATCCGCGCGGCCATCGTCGACTCGGACACGAGGAAGGCGCGTGCGACATCGGGGGTGGGAACACCGCAGACCAGGCGGAGCGTGAGGGCGACTCGCGCCTCGGGTGCGAGGGCGGGGTGGCAACACGTGAACACCAGTCGGAGGCGATCATCCGGCACGGCGTCACCGCCCTCCTCGTCGACGGGATCGTGCGGGTCGACGCCCGCGGGCTCCACGAGAAGCGGGAGTTTGCGCCGGAGGGTGATTTCCCGGCGCAGACGGTCGAGCGCCTGATTCCGTGCGGCCGTCGTCAGCCAGGCGCCCGGCCGCTCCGGGATGCCGTTCCGAGTCCAGGCCTGCAGCGCGCTGACGTAGGCCTCCTGCGCGCACTCCTCCGCGAGATCCAGGTCGCCGGCCACGCGCACTGTGGCGGACAGCACGAAGGCCCACTCCGAGCGGTGGGCCTCCGCCAGCGCGGCAACGACCGCGTCCGCCTGCCCGGCGGACGCGGTCGACTCGTCGCGAGGAGCGATCAGAACGGGTTCGTCGTGGGGTCGACGACGGGCCGCACCTCGACGCCGCCACCGGGGGCGGGACAGAGCTTCCCGATCTCGACGGCGTGGTCGAGGTCGCGCGCCTCGACGACGTAGAAGCCGCCGAAGGCCTCTTTGGTCTCGACGAAGGGACCGTCCGTCACCGTGCCGCCGTTCTTGATCGTGGTGGCCGTCGTGATGGACGCGAGTGCCGCGCCGCCCTCGATGGGCGCGCCGAGCGCGAAGACCTGCTTCGTGAATGCGTCGTGCGCGTCGATGACCGCGCTCCACGCCTCGGGCGACATCGTCGCGTAGAAGTTCGGGTCTTCGTAGATGAGGATCGCGTATTTGGCCATGGGATGCCTCCTGCATTGGGCCGCGGGCCGGCCTGTCCGGCTCCGTCATCCTGACGACGAACAGCCTGCCGTCGGATCGACAATCCGGCCAGATTCTCTTATCGGACGACGGCGGTGACGGTGGGCAGATGCGACAGGACCGCCTGGCTGGTCGAGCCGAGGAGGAATCGGGCCACCGGCCCGCGTCCGTGGCTGCCCACGACGAGGAGCCGGGCCGACCGCGCCGTGCGCAGCAGCACGCCCGTGGGGTATCCCGATTCGACGACGGTGGAGACGGCGAGGTCGGGGTAGTCCTGCCGGAGCCCGGCGAGCGAGATCGCCAGATCCTCCGCCGTGAGGGACTGCATCCGATCCAGGTAGTCCTGCGGGTACTCGTCCAGCTCGAAGGGCACGGGCACCGGCGACCACGTCATCACGGCGGTGAGGCGTTCGCCCGTGCGGTCCGCCTCCGCGGCGGCGAAGGCGACGGCCTTCTCCGAGGCATCCGAACCGTCGACCCCCACCACGACGCCGGTGCCGCCACCGTCGACGGTCTCGGGGACCACGACGACGGGGCAGTGGGCCCCCGCGGCGATCCGCACGCCGCGGACACCGCGCAGTCGCGAACCGTCGCGCGCGAAGTCGCTGCCCAGGACCAGGAGGTCGGCGCGCTCCGACACGTCGATCAGCCGCGCCACCGGGTCTCCGCGCTCGATCAGCGTCTCCGCATCCACTCCGGCCTCTCGGGCCCGGTCGGCGCTGCTCTCGAGCAGGGCGGTGGCACGGACGACCGCCCGTTCGACGAGCGTCTCCTCACCGCCGACGCCCCACGCCGAGCCCACGACGGACACCAGCAGCAGTCGTTCCCGCCGTGCGGCCGCGCGGCCGATCGCCCATTCGAGGGCGCTCCGCGCCCCCGCCGCATCCGTGACTCCGACCGCAATCGTCCCGTTCATCATCACTCCTCCATCCGAGCCGGGGGTCGGCTCGCTCCGATCGTCCCGCCGGCCGGGCGAACCTCGCGGGACCTTGGACCCGCCGCCCGAGGGGCCTTCGGCGAAGACTCGAGTCAGGCAGAGAATCCAAGGAGAGATCATGCGTGCAGCAGTCGTCGACCGGTTCGGTTCGCTCGCGAAGGTCGAGGAGCGGGCCATCCCCCACCCCGGACCCGGGCAGGTGCTCGTCCGTCTCGAGACGTGCGGGCTGTGCCACACCGACATCCACGCGATGAACGGTGACTGGCCGGTGAAGCCGCCCCTGCCGCTCGTGCCCGGGCACGAGGGCGTCGGCATCATCGAGGAGCTCGGCGAGGGCGTGACCACGCGCACGGTCGGCCAGCGCGTCGCGATGCCGTGGCTCGGCCACGCCTGCGGCGAGTGCCGCTACTGCGTCGATGGGCGGGAGAACCTCTGCGAGCAGCAGTACAACAACGGCTACGGCGTCGACGGCGCGTACGCCGAGTACATGCTCGCCGATGCCCGGTTCGCCGTGCCGGTGCCCGACGGGGTCACTCCGCTCGATGCCGCGCCGCTCACCTGCGCCGGGGTCACCACCTACGCGGCGGTGAAGAACGCCCGCGTCACTCCGGGGGAGACGGTGGCGATCTTCGGCGTCGGCGGCCTCGGCCACCTCGCCGTGCAGTACGCCCGCCTCGTGGGGGCGAAGGTCATCGCGGTCGACGTGACGGACGAGAAGCTGCGACTGGCGACCGAGCTCGGCGCCGATCTCGTCGTCAACGCCCGCGAGACCGACCCGGTCGAGGCGATCCGGCAGCACGGCGGGGCCGATGCCGTGATCGTCCTGGCGGTCGCGCCTGCGGTGTTCCGTCAGGCGTTCGACTCGCTGAACCGCGGCGGCCGGCTGGTGCTCGTGTCCCTGCCCGCGGACGGCGAGCTGACGATCCCCGTGTTCGACACGGTACTGAAGGGCATCAGCGTCATCGGCTCGATCGTGGGCACGCGCCAGGACCTCGTCGAGGTGTTCGCGCTCCACGCCCTCGGTCGCACGCGGGTCATCACCGAGACCCGCGACCTGGCGGACGTGAACCGCTCGGTCGCGGAGGTGCTCGCGGGTGCGGTTCCGGCACGGCTGGTCTTCGCGTACCACACGGCCGACCTGGTGCCCGTGACCGAGGCGGTGGAGACCGTCTCGTAAGGCAGGTTTCCTGCGGCTCTGCCCGCGGAACGTCGGTCGATTCCCATGAAGCGGGGCCGACCGGTGTTCGGTCGTTCAGTCCGGCGTTCCCGGGGGCAGCTCCGACCGATCGACGGCGTCCGCGTCGATCTCACCCGTGAGCCGCCACCAGCTGGGACCGGACTTGTACACGTCATAGGGCACCCATTCGCCACCGCGGAGGATGAAGTCCTGCCCGGCAGAGGACGCGAAGTAGCGGATCCCGAGGCGTGTCGAGTGTCGCCAGTACTCGCGCGGTTCGGGCTTCTCGCCGGTCGCCGGTCGGTCCGCCGACCGGTCGGAGCGAGAGGCGATGCCGGGCGTCTCGCCGGTCGCCGGTCGGTCCGCCGACCGGTCGGAGCGAGGGGCGATGTGCGGAGGGGGAGGGTCTCCGCCGTCCCACCGCGCGTACCAGAACGAACGCGAGGTCAGTGCGGCGACGGCGTCGTCCTCGAGCGAGGGCAGCAGGGCGCGGAGGCGGGCTTCGAAACGGGGTCGGCCGTCGGGCGCGAGTTCGTCGAGGCGGATCGTGTTCGCCGCGGTGATCGCCTGCTCCACGGCGCGCGCGAGGTCGGAGAAGGGAACGTCGTGCCGATGCGCGAGATCCGCGACCGCCGGTGCGTCGGCGTCCGGGTGCGGGCCGCGCCCCCACCCGAGGTAGGCGACGACGGCAGCGGAGACCAGGACGTCGTTCACCGGTGCACTCATCCCTTCGAGCCTAGCGAGAGGCGCGATCTGCGTCCGGGGTGCCGTGGCGCTCCGGTCGTCGCGTTCAGCCGAGGGGCGCCACGCGGCCCCCTCACGGCCCGGGCCGTTGCCACGCCATCTCGTGTCGACGTCGAGGGGCACTCCGCAGTGAGCGCAGATATTGGACCGATCGGATGCCACGACACATGCGCGCGCGTGGTGGGCGTACCTCGACTCCACCGACACCCACCGCGGGCACGACGGAGTCCTCGCCGACGAGACGACGCGCGCGCTCCGCGCGGGCTTGTCGCGGGTCGCGAACGCGGCCTGGCGGCGGCCGGGGCGGACCGGCGAGGGTGGGGCGCTCCATCGAGCGCTGCCGCGTGACGAGGAGAATTCACCCTCGCCGGGTTCCGTCGACGAAAGCCCAGGTCGGCGGCCGGTCGTCACGGCCGGTGACGGCTCGACCCCTCCTCCCCAGTGCTCCCGGGGCCGGGCTCGTCCCCATTTGGCGCCTCGAGCCCGCTCCGATGTCGGACCCCCTCGCTAGCATGCATGCATGTCCTTCGATTCGCGTTCACCGTTCCCCGATGACGGGGCTGTCGCCCTGTCGTCGGTGCTCGTCGAGGTGCGGGCGGTGGATACCGAAGTCGCCTCCGCCGAAGCCCGACGTGTGCGGGCGCTGGCCCGGGCGGGGCACCTCGCCCTCGACGCGACCGCGGGACTGCGGGCCTCGGCGCGGGCGGCCGAGATGGCGCTACGGGAGGTCGCGTCCGAGATCGCGGCCGCGTCACACCTGTCCGATCGCGCCGTGCAGGGACAGATCGGTCAGGCGATGACCCTCGCCGATGACTTCCCGGTCACGTTGGATGCGTGGGAGGCCGGAGCGTTGACCGGCGCGCATGTGCGGGTGATCGTGGATGCCGGGCTGCCCCTGCCCCAGGATCGTCGGGCGGAGTTCGATGTCCTCGCCGTCGCCACCGCCGAAGGACTCAGTCCCGGGAGGTTGAACGCGCGCCTCGCGGCGCTGGCGGAAGCGCTGCAGCCCACCACCCTCACCGAGCGCCACCGGCGTGGGCGGGAGACCCGGTGCGTCCGCGTCGTGCCCGGGGTCGACGGGATGTCCGACCTGATCGCGACGCTCCCGACCGTGCTGGCGGTGGGGATCTACGACCGACTCGTGCAACAGAGCGCCGCGCTCGTCGACGCACGGCGGGACACCCCGCGAGAGGGGCTGCGGTCTCCCGCGGGCAGCGACGGGCGGGCGGAGGGCACCACCGCAGCACACGGCAGCACGACGACTTCCGCACCCGCCCCCGACACCCGCACCGCCGACCAGGTCCGCGCCGACATCCTCGCCGACCTGCTCCTCACCGCCGCGCCCGACGCCGACCCGACCCGCGCCGATGACGGCCCCGGCACACTCGGGGCGATCCGCGCGCGGGTGCAGGTCGTCGTCCCCGCGCTCACGATGCTGCACCCCGGCACCGAGAACTCCGACCCCGCGCACCTCGTCGGCCACGGACCCATCGACGCCGACACCGCCCGCAACCTCGCCGACGCCCCCCCCCGCTGCCCTGGGACCGCGTCATCACCCACCCCGTCACCGGCGCCGTGCTCCACACCGACACCTACGCCCGCACCACCGCGATCGACCGACACCTCCGCGCCCGCGACCGCCACTGCCGCTGGCCCGGCTGCACCACCCCCGCCGTCCGCGCCGAGGTGGACCACACCCACGACTGGGCCCTCGGCGGCCCCACCAACGTCACCAACCTCGCCCACCTCTGCCAAAGACACCACACCCAGAAACAGTTCACCCGCTGGAAAGTCCATCAACTCCCCGCCGGAATCCTCGAATGGACCTCCCCGACCGGCCGCGTCTACGCCGACGAACCACTGCCCTACGCACCGGCAGTGAGATTCCTGCCCGGCGAACCCGCCCCCACACCGTCATCACCGTCTCGGCCCGGTGATCACGACCCCGGGCCCGCACCGTTCTGAGACGTATCACTTCCGCCCGGGCCGTTGTCGGGCGGCTTCGTGGAGCAGTCATTCAGAAATGTCCCGATTCTCGCTAGCGTGGAGCCGATATCGCGGCCCGTGCGGGTCGCGACGAGAGAAGGGCAGCTCGTGGACTCAGAAGCTCTGTCGGCACCGGCGGGAGTCGCCGCCTTTCTCGGCGTCAGCGACCGACTCGACCACCACGAGCGCAAACGTCTTCTCGCGAGCCGAGTCATCGCGGCCCTCCTCGACGCCGAGCCCCGACAGGTGAAGGTCATCCGCGAGGCCCCCGCGCAGTTCGGTTATCACCCTCGCCTGCTCGCGACGGTGCGGGGCGAGGAGGTGCCCCTGTCGATCCACACGTGCAGCAGGGGCCCGGCGACCGTCGTCGCGGTCGCGGACATCGTCATCCCCCTCGGCGTCGACCTGCGGGCGGCGCATCCGACGCCGGCGGAGCTCGACGAGATGCGGCGGCACTCGCACCTCTTCCCGGATGCCGATGCGGCGCAGCTGCTCGCCCACTGGACCCGCGTCACCGCCGTCCGTCACGCCGACGGCCGCGGGTCCCGGGTGCAGCCCGAGCACGTCCGCCTCGATCAGGATCTCTCGCGGGGATGGGTGCCGGATCGCTCCGTCCATTACGCGCTGGCGGACCTCTCGCGCGACTCATGGACCGTGACGCTGGCCTACGGATCCGGGCCGCGATGAACGACGCGTTGTGGACCCAGAACGTCGATCCCCTGTCCCACCTCTGGCTGTCGGCGCTCGTCGCCGCTGTCCCGCTCGGAATCTTCCTGCTGTGCCTGGTCGTGCTCAAGCTCACGGGGATCGTCTCCGCGGGCATCGCGGTCCTCGCCGAGGTGATCGTCGCGGCATTCGTCTTCGGGATGCCGGCTCCTGCGATCGCCGGCTCGGCGTTGATCGGCCTCCTCACGGCGGTCTGGCCGATCGCGTACATCATCGTCATGGCCGTGTGGCTGTACCGGTTGGCGGTGGCGAGCGGACGCTTCGATGTCATCCGCTCCTCGATTTCGGGCATCTCCACCGATCAGCGCATCCAGGTCCTGCTGATCACGTTCGCCTTCGGGGCATTCCTCGAGGGGGCCGCGGGGTTCGGCGTTCCGATCGCGATCTGCGCGGCGCTGCTCGTGCAGCTGGGGTTCCGCCCGGTGAAGGCCGCGATGCTGTCGCTCGTGGCCAACGTGGCGGCGGGAGCGTACGGGGCCATCGGCATCCCGGTGATCGTCGGCGCCCAGGTGGCGGGGATCGACGTCGCCGAGCTGTCCCGCACGATGGTTCTGCTGCTGCAGCCGCTGACGTTCCTCGTTCCGTTCCTTCTCGTCGTGATCCTCGACGGGTGGCGGGGCCTGCGGGAGACGTGGCCGGCTGTGCTCCTCGTGAGCGTCGTGTTCAGCGGTATCCAGGCGGGTGTCCTGTGGTTCCTCGGCCCCGAGCTGGCCGATCTCGGGGCCGGCCTGGGCGCCATGGTCGCGTTGTTCCTCTTCGGCCGCGTCTGGCAGCCTCGGCACGTCTTCCGCGAGGGCGGCGCCGAGGCGCCCCCGGTCGAGCGGCACACGGCGCGCGAAGTGATCGTGGCGTGGAGCCCGTTCTACATCCTGACGGGCTTCATCCTCGTGTGGAGCCTGCCGTGGTTCAAGGCGCTGTTCGGCGCCGGTGGCCCGTTGAGCGCGGCGGTGGTGAAGCTGCCGATTCCCGGCCTCACGGGGGAGGTCGCCACGGCGAGCGGCACGACCGTCGCGGTGACCTGGGATCTCACTCCTCTGAGCGCCACCGGCACGGCGATCCTCCTCGCGGTGCTCGTCTCGTTCTTCACGACGCCGCGCCTGTCCGGGGCCGATCTCGGGCGCGAGCTCGTCGCGACGCTGCGCGAGCTCTGGCGAGCACTGGTGCTGATCGCCGCGATCCTCGTGCTGGCCAACATCGCGAACTACTCGGGAGGGTCGGCGAGCATCGGGAGCGCGCTGGCCGCGGTGGGCCCGCTCTTCCCGCTCTTCGCGCCGATCATCGGGTGGATCGGGGTGTTCCTCACCGGATCGGTGGTGAACAACAACACGCTCTTCGGTCCTCTCCAGGTCGCGACAGCCGAGCGCATCGGTGTTCAACCCGACCTCCTCATCGCGGCGAACACCGCCGGCGGCACCACCGCGAAGGTGGTGTCACCGCAATCGATCGCCATCGCCGCGGGCGCCGTCGGGCTGTCGGGGAGAGAGGGCGAGATCCTGCGGGCGTCCGTCGGTTACAGCCTCGGCATGCTCGCGGTGGTCAGCGTTTGGGCCTGGGCTCTGTCGAGTTTGTTCCCGGGGTGACGCGGGCGTCGCTCGACGGTCGCGGCGAGAAAGCGCCTCGCCGCGTTCGCGCAAGCTCTCGCTCCGTCCCGACCGCTTTTGCGAAGATCGCGGGATGGATGCCACCGCCGACCGCCCCTCGGCTGATCCCGCCGCCCCGATCGCGCCGGCCGCCCCCGATGCGCGCCGTGCGCGTGCGCTGGTCGTCGGCGTCGTCGCCACCGTGCTCTTCGTCGCCCTGCGACTCTTCGTCGCCCTGGCGAACTCGGCGCCGCTGCCGGTCGATGCGGCGTGGGATGACACGATGTCGGCCATCGCGTCGCCGGTCGGTGTCATCGTCGCGTGGGTGCCGGCGATCGTCGGGGGCACGATCGGCATGATCCTGATCGGGGTCGCGACGACGGTGGTGTTCCTCGTGCTCCGACGACCGTGGGATGCGCTCAACGTCGGCGGAGCCATCGCCCTGGTCGTCGCGATCGGCGCGCCGATGGCCGCGGTGATCGCCCGCGCGCGCCCCACCGACTCCCTGGCGGAGACGGTCGCGACGTCGTTCCCCTCGGGCCACACGGCGGTGGCCACCACCATCGTCGTGACCCTCGGTCTCATCCTGCGGCGGCGATGGGTGTGGGCGGCCGGTGCGATCTGGGTCGTGCTGATGATGTGGAGCCGGACGTACCTGCACGCCCACTGGTTGTCGGACGTCACGGCGGGCCTGCTCGAGGGGATCGCGGTGGCGACACTCGTGTGGGCGGCCGTCGAAACAGGACGAGAGCGACGAGCGCAACGGGCTGCCGTCCCGGCGCCGTGAGCGCTACGGTGCACGGATGACATCCGCCAGCGCCGCCGCAGACAAAGCACAAGACTCGACCGCCTTCCGTGTCGCCGCCCGTGTCGGGTACGTCGTGCTCGGGGTGCTCCATCTCCTCATCGGCGTCATCGCGATCACGATCGCCACCGGCGGCGCGGGGGACAGCGCCGATCAGTCGGGAGCGCTGGCCCAGGTCGCCGCCGCTCCCGCCGGGCTGCTCCTGCTGTGGGTCATCGTCGTCGGTCTCGCGGCGCTGGCGATCTGGCAGATCAGTGAGGCCGTCGTCGAGCGGAACCCGGATGCCAAGAAGCGGTGGGGCTATCGGGTGAAGTACGTCGGTACCGCGGTTGCCTACGCGGCGATCGCGGGCACCGCATTCACGGCGGCGATGGGGGGACGATCGCAGTCCTCGGAGCAGACGAAGAACTTCAGCGCCACCCTGCTCGCGTCGCCCGGTGGCGTCTTCCTCCTCGTCCTCGTCGGCGTGGCCGTCGCGGCGGTGGGAGTGGCGTTCGTCGTCCGCGGCATCACCCGCGCGTTCCTGAAGAGCATCTCGGTCCCGAGCGGCGCCGCGGGCCGTGGCATCCGGGCGTTCGGCACGGTGGGATACATCGCGAAGGGCATCGCGGTGGGGGTGGCCGGCATCCTGTTCGTGGTCGCGGCGCTCACCCACGACCCGAACGCCGCGACGGGACTCGATGGAGCCCTCCGCACGCTCGCGGGCCTCCCGTTCGGCCAGATCGTGCTCTGGCTCGTGGGCGCGGGACTCGTGGTCTACGGCCTGTTCTGCTTCGCCCGTTCGCGCTACGCCCGCATGTGAGCCTCAGCGCCGTGGGCGCGCCCCGGCGATGAGCAGGCCGAGGCCCAGCTCGAACGCCCGAGTGGCCACCGGGTCGACCGGGTCGTGATACTCGAGCGCCGCGTAGGCGGCGGCGAAACGGGGGACGGTCGCCTCCTGGCCGGTGGGGTCGAACATGACGCTCGGCCCGGACATGTCGAGCACACTGCCGAGGATGAAGGACTCGAAAGCCGTCAGGAGCGGCAGGATGTCGTCGCTCGTCCAGCCGACGCGTTCGGCGGCGCACGCGAAGTCCTCGTACTGCGACATCAGTGACGGCGCGGACGACCGGTGCGACATCAGCAGTGGGATGGTCTTCGGATGTCGGCGGAACGCGTCGCGGTACGAGCGCGCCCAGAGCGCCAGACCTTCTTCCCACTCCCGCTCGCGCAGGGCGGTCGAGTCGATGCGTGCGGAGACGAGGGCGCGCACGTCCTCGATGAGGGCGGCCAGGTTCGGCACGTGGTTGTACAGCGACGTCGGGTGCACGTTCAATCGGTCGGCGACGCGGCGGATGCTCGCCCCGTCGGATCCGTCGCGGTCGACGAGGGCGAGGGCTGCGCGCGCGATCGCTTCGCGGGAGAGCTTCGGATGCGACGGCCGGGGCACGACGGAGCCTTTCGGTCGGGGTGCGACAACGCTACGCGATCGCTCGTGTTTCGACGGTGTATCGGTGCGGTGAAGAGTCGGCGAAACGGGCGACGGCCGCGGGAAGGAAACCGTAGCGTTCGTAAAACCTACGCTGTATGTTTCATTCGGGCGTGGTCTCGAGGAGGTTTCCATGGCGGTCGTCGTATTCCACGGTGGCGCGATCCGGGTCGACGGCGTCGGCCCCGACGCCGACCGACTGGTCGTCGTCGACGGGGTGATCGCGGACCCCGGTCATCCCGTGCCCGCGGACGCCGAGACCGTCGACCTCGAGGGCGGGCTGCTGCTCCCCGCTTTTCGCGACGGTCACGCGCATCCGCTCCTGGCGGGGCGCGAGCGCAGCGGCCCGGTCCTGCGCGATGCGAGCTCGGTCGACCAGATCGTGGAGCGGGTGCGCGCGTGGGCCGCCGAGTCCGACGAGCCGTGGCTGGTGGGCGGCAGCTACGACGCCACTCTCGTCGACGGCGGCGTGTTCGATGCACGGTGGCTCGATGCGGCCGTCTCCGACCGCCCGGTCGTGCTCCACGCGTGGGACTACCACACGGCATGGGTCAACACGGCGGCCCTCGAGGCCGCGGGGGTGGATGCCGACACCCCCGACCCCGCCCTCGGGCGCATCCTGCGAAGGGCCGACGGGTCCCCGCGCGGCACCCTCGTCGAGCGGCCCGCGATCGATCTCGTGCTCGATCGTGCCCCTCGGCCGGGCCTGGCCGCGGACGTCGACGCGCTGGCGTGGGCCACGCAGCACCTCGCGACCCACGGCATCGCCTGGGCGCAGGAGGCGTGGGCGGAGGAGCACGACGTCCCGTCCTGGATCGCCGCGGCGCGCGCCGGCCGACTGGCCGTCGACGTCGACCTCGCGCTCCGCGCCGACCCGCAGCGGTGGCCCGGCCAGTTGGAGCACCTCGGCCGCACCGCCCGAGCGGTGCGGGACGAACCGGGACTGACCTGCCGTACGGTGAAGTTCTTCGTCGACGGCATCCTCGAGAACCACACGGCGCACCTGCTCGAGTGCTACCACGACGCCCAGACCCGGGGTCTCCCCAACTGGCGGCCGGATCAGCTGGCCGACGCGGTCGTCGCGTGCGACGCGGCCGGGTTCGACGTGCACCTGCACGCGATCGGCGACGCCGCGGTCCGTGCCGCGATCGACGCCGCGGAACGGATCCGCGAGAGCCTCCGCGGGGGGCGCCGGCTCACGATCGCGCATGCCCAGGTCATCGACCCCGTCGACCTCGATCGCCTGGCCGACCTCGACGTGACCTTCTGCTTCCAGCCGCAGTGGGCCATGCCCGACGCGGTGATGACCGACCTCACTCTTCCGCGCCTGGGACCCGGGCGCGAACGGCAGTACCGCATGCACTCGGCCCAGAAGGCCGGTGCCCGCCTCAGCTTCGGCAGCGACTGGCCGGTCACCTCGCCCGAGGTGCTCGCCGGCATCCGCACCGCCGTCACCCGCCAGGACACCGACGGACTCCCCGCCGGTGGATGGCAGCCCGACGAGCGCCTCACCGTCGACGAGGCCCTCGACGCCGCCACCCTCGGCGTCGCCCACCAGGCCGGAGACCAGGACGACCGGGGGACCCTGCGACCCGGAATGGTCGCCGACCTCGTCTGGATCGACCGGGACATCCGCCGCACCCCGGCGTCCCGGATCGCCGATGCACGTGTCCGCGGCACCTGGCGCCGTGGCATCCCCACCTTCCTCGCCGTCCCCGCGGCCGCCGTTCTCTGACCCGAACAGGAACCCGATGTCCTCCACCGACACCTCGCTGCGGCGAGTCATGGGAGTGCCCTCCCTCGTCATCTTCGGCCTGGCGTACATGGTGCCTCTCACCGTGTTCACCACCTACGGCCTCGTCGCCGTCACCACCGGCGGCCACGTGCCGACGGCGTATCTCGTGACGCTCGTGGCCATGCTCTTCACCGCGTTCAGCTACGCCGCCCTCGTGAAGGCGTTCCCGCGTGCCGGCAGCGCCTACACGTACGCACGTCGGGCGTTCGGCGGCCACGTCGGCTTCCTCACTGGCTGGTCGTTGATGATCGACTACCTGCTGCTGCCGCTCATCAACTACGTGCTCATGGGCATCTACCTCAACGCGCAGCTCCCCGGCATCCCGCCCTGGGTGTTCGCGCTCGCGGGCGTGCTGCTCATCACGGGACTGAACATCGTCGGGATCACGGTCGTGCGAAACGCGAACCTCGTCCTGGTCGGGCTGCAACTGGTGTTCGCCGCCGTGTTCGTGGTGTGCGCGATCGCCCACGTCGCCCAGAACCCGGGGGTCTCGCTCCTGCAGCCGCTGTACGACGCCGGGTTGACCTTCCCGGGCCTGCTGGCCGGCGCGGCGATGCTCGCGCTGTCGTTCCTCGGCTTCGACGCGATCTCGACCCTGTCGGAGGAGGCGCGCGACGCGCAGCGCACCGTCCCGCGCGCGATCATCCTCACGACGATCATCGGCGGACTCATCTTCACCGTGATCGCCTACGTCTCGACGCTCGTCATCCCCGACGTGGCCGACCTGACGAACCCGGATGCCGCGGCCAACCAGATCATGGAGGTGGCCGCGGGCCGCTGGCTCGAGGTCTTCTTCCTCGTGGCCTACATCGCGGGCTGCATCGCCGCGGCCCTCGCCTCGCAGGCCAGCGTCTCTCGCATCCTGTTCGCGATGGGCCGTGACGGCGTGCTGCCGCGGTTCTTCGCGCGGCTGAGCCGTCGCTACCAGACGCCCATCGGTGCGGCGATCTTCGTGGGCGTCGTGTCGCTGGCCGCGCTCTTCGCCGACCTGAACACCGTGGCATCCCTCATCAGCTTCGGCGCGCTCGCCGCCTTCTCGCTGGTGAACCTGTCGGTGATCAAGCACTTCCTCATCGATGAGAAGAGGCGCGGGGGAGCGGCGGTGTTCCGCTACGGAGTGCTCCCCGCCCTCGGGTTCGCCCTGACCGCGTGGCTGTGGTTCAGCCTCTCGCCGCTGGCGCTCACGGTCGGTCTGGTGTGGATCGCCGTCGGCATCGGCTGGCTCGCGATCCTCACGCGCGGATTCCGTCGTCGCCCGCCCGAGGTCGAGTTCGACGACGAGGCCCCGGCTCCCGAGCGCGTCCTGGCCTGACCCGTCCGGCGCGGCGTCCCGTTCCCCGGGGCGCCGCGCCGCCCTAGTGTTTTCTCGTCACCCGAAGACCCGGGGCGCTGCCGCCCCACCCGTTCCGCGCCCCATGGAGCCCGTCATGACCGACACCCTGTTCGACTACTTCACGGCCGGCGAGCTGCCGACTCCGACCCTCCCCACCGATGAGGCCGTCGCGCTCCTCCGCGACGTGCACGGGCTCGACGTCGAGCTCCAGAGCCTCGGCAGCCAGCAGGACCAGAACTTCCTCGTCCGCCCCGCCGGGGGCGGCGAGCCGCTGGGGGTGCTGAAGATCAGCAACCCCGTGTTCAGCGAGATCGAGATCGACATGCAGGATGCCGCGGCCGCCGCCGTCGCGCGGGCCGAGCCGGGGTTGCGTGTCCCCGAGATCGTCGAGGGCCCCCGCGGTCCGATGACCGGCTGGTGGCAGACCAGCCAGGGGCGGCTGCATGCGCGGGTGATCTCGTTCGTCCCGGGCTCGACCCTGATGGGATCGGGCTACCTGTCGCCGCGCGTGGTCGAACGCCTCGGTGAACTCTCGGCCGCGGTCAGCGTGGCGCTCGCGGGGCAGACCCACCCCGCGTCCGGTCGCGTGCTGCAGTGGGATCTGCAGCACGCGGAGCGCGTGATCGCCGAGATCTCCGCGACCGAACCGGATGCCGAGGTGCGCGAGTACTGCGCCGCGGCCACGGCCGCCGCCCTCGCCGTGCTGCACCCCGTCGCCGCCGCCCTGCCGCGGCAACTCGGTCACTTCGACGTGACCGACGACAACGTCCTGCGCCCGCACGGCGTCGCGACCCTCCCCGACGCCGTCATCGACTTCGGCGACGTCATCGAATCGTGGTCCGTGGGGGAGATCGCGGTGACCGTGTCGTCGGTGCTCCACCACGACGGCGCGACCTACGCCTCGACCCTGCCCGCGATCGCGGCGTTCGATCGTCGCCGCCCGCTGTCCGACGACGAGATCACGGCGCTGTGGCCCCTCGTCGTGCTGCGCGGGGTCGTCCTCGTGCTGAGCGGCCGTCAGCAGGTGCGGCTCGACGATGCGAACGATTACGCCACCAACGCGCTCGACCGCGAGTTCGAGATCCTCCGCCGTGCCGTCGCCGTGCCCGTCGAGGTCGCGACCGCCCGCATCCGCCGAGCCCTCGGCCGCCCGACCTCCGACCTCCCGGCCTGGGAGAGCGCACCGATCCTCCCCGCGACGCTCCGTCCCGTCGTCCTGGATGCCACGACCCTGTCGCCGCTGTCGGACGAAGGGGCGTGGCTCGACGCCGATGCCCTCGAGCGGGCGGCGCAGCGCCTGATCGACGGCGGCGCCGACGCGGTCGTCCTCCCCGCCCTCGTGCCGACGCTCCTGGGCGCCCCGTCCCGCACTCCCGAGGAGCCGGCGACCGTGCCGACGGCCGCGTCGGTGTGGTTCGCGACGCCGACGAGCCTCGAACTGCCCGACGGCGCGCTCTCGGTGCGCGTGGGAGACGGCATCCCGAGCTCCGGTGCGGGCACGGTCGAGGTGCCCGCCCGGACACGTGTGCGCGTGCTGCTCAGCGCCCTCGACCCCGCGGAGATCCCGGATGCGGTGCGGCCCGGCGACCTGCCCGGCTGGCGTGCCGTGATCGGCGATGCGACCCCCGCGCTCAGTGTCGCCGCGCCCGCGCCCGAACCGGACGATCTGCTCGAACGCCGTGAGGCCGTCGTCGCCGAGGTGCAGGAGCACTACTACTCCCGGCCGCCGCAGATCGAGCGCGGGTGGCGCGAGTACCTCGTGGGCGTCGACGGACGCGTCTACCTCGACATGGTGAACAACGTCGCCTCGGTCGGCCACGCGCACCCGCGGATCCACGCCGCCGTCTCGCGTCAGACGCGGCTGCTCAACACCAACTCGCGTTTCCACTACGCCGCGATCACCGAGTACGGCGAGCGGCTGGCCGCCACCCTGCCCGACGAACTCGACACGGTGTTCTTCGTCAACTCCGGCTCGGAGGCGGTGGACCTCGCGATCCGTCTCGGCATGGCCGCGACCGGCCGCAGCGACGTCATCGCGATGGCCGAGGCGTACCACGGCTGGACCTACGCCAGCGACGCGGTGTCGACCTCGATCGCCGACAACCCCAACGCCCTGGAGACCCGCCCCGACTGGGTGCACACGGTCGACGCCGCGAACTCCTACCGCGGTCGTCACCGCGGGGCGGATGCCGCGCGCTACGCGCCCGAGGCGGTGGAACGCATCCGCGCTCTCGCCGCCGAAGGGCACGCGCCCGCGGCCTTCCTCAGCGAGACCTTCTACGGCAACGCCGGGGGTGTCGCGCTCCCCGACGGCTACCTCCGCGAGGTCTACGCCGCGGTGCGCGAGCTCGGCGGCCTCGCGATCGCCGACGAGGTGCAGGTGGGCTTCGGCCGTCTCGGGTCGTGGTTCTGGGGCTTCCGGCAGCAGGGCGTGGTGCCCGACATCGTCGCGGTCGCGAAGTCGATCGGTGCCGGCTTCCCGCTCGGCGCGGTCATTACGCGCCGCGAGATCGCCGACCGCTACCGGACACAGGGCTACTTCTTCTCCTCCACGGGAGGCTCCCCGCTGTCCTCGGTCGTGGGCATGACCGTGCTCGACATCATCGAGGACGAAGAGCTGCAGGAGAACGCCCGCGTCGTCGGCGGACACCTCAAGGCCCGTCTCGAGGAGCTGGGGGAGCGGCATCCCCTCGTCGGCACCGTGCACGGGTCGGGGCTGTACCTGGGCCTCGAGTTCGTGCGCGACCGCGAGACCCTCGAGCCCGCGACCGAGGAGACCGCCGCGATCTGCGACCGCCTGCTCGAACTCGGCGTGATCATGCAGCCGACCGGCGACCACCAGAACGTGCTGAAGATCAAGCCGCCGCTGTGCGTCTCGCGCGCCTCCGCCGACTACTTCGCCGACATGCTCGACCGGGTGCTGTCCACGGGGTTCTGATCGCGCAAGCCCGGCCGGCCGCCCGGGTGGGAGGAGTAGACCTGTGGTCGAGACCTTCCACCCGAGAGGAGCCCCCATGCGTGGAGTCATCATGCACGCCGCCGGCGACGTGCGCGTCGAAGACCGCGAAGACCCGGTCATCCAGGAGCCGACGGATGCCATCATCCGCCTCGCCGCGTCCTGCATCTGCGGCTCGGACCTCTGGCCGTACCGCGGGGCGGACACCGTGGATGCCACCCCCATGGGCCACGAGTACGTCGGGGTCGTGACCGAGATCGGTGACGCGGTGGAGAACGTGAAGGTGGGCGACTTCGTCGTCGGCTCGTTCATGGCCTCGGACAACACCTGCGAGATCTGTCAGGCCGGGTATCAGTCGCGCTGCGTGCACGTCGTCCCGATGGGGCGCGTCGGCACCCAGGCCGAGTTCGCCCGCATCCCGCTCGCCGACGGCACTCTCGTCGCGACCCCCGGGCAGCCGGATGCCGACCTCATCCCGTCGCTGCTCGCCGCGAGCGACGTCCTCGGCACCGGCTGGTTCGCCGCGGTGGCGGCGGAGGTCGGCCCCGGCAAGACGGTCGCGGTGGTCGGCGACGGCGCCGTCGGGCTGCTCGGCATCCTGGCCGCGAAGCAGCTCGGCGCCGAGCGCATCATCGCGATGTCGCGGCACGCCGACCGCCAGGAGCTCGCGCGCCGGTTCGGCGCGACCGACATCGTCGAGGAGCGCGGCGACGAGGGGATCGCGAAGGTCAAGGAACTCACCGGCGGGCTCGGTGCGCACTCCGTCATCGAGGCCGTCGGAACGCAGCAGTCGATGGAGCAGGCCGTGCGCTCGACGCGCCCCGGCGGGCACATCGGGTTCGTCGGCGTCTCGCACGACGTCACGCTCGAGGGTCAGGAGCTGTTCCGCTCCGCGGTGCACCTCCACGGCGGTCCTGCGCCCGTGCGACGCTTCCTGCCGGAGCTCATCCAGCTCATCTGGGACCGCGAGATCGACCCGGGCGCCGTCTTCGACCTGACCCTCCCGCTCGAGGAGGCCGCGGAAGGCTACCGCGCGATGGACGAACGCCGCGCGACGAAGGTGCTGCTCACGGTCTGATCCTCAGGGTGTGAGGACCGTCACCCCGGCCTCCTCGAGAGCCGCGGCGAGCGCTGCGGACGGAGGGGCGTCGGTGATGAGGTAGTCGGCCTTCTCCAGCGCCGCGACCTGGGCGAACAGGCGCCGGTCGAGTTTCGTGGAGTCGGCGAGGATCGCGGTGCGATCGGCGCGCTGGATCATCTCGCTCATCATGGTCGCGTCGCCGAGGTTGCTGGTCGAGAAGCCGGAGGCGTCCACGGCCCCCACCGCGATCAGCGCGTAGTCGCAGCGGATCTCCACGTCGGCGCTGTTGGATGCGGCCGAGAGCGTCACCGGACCTGTGGTCGCCTGGGTGATCGTGCGCACCGCGCCGCCGAAGATGAACAGGTCGCGGAAGACGCCGGGGGAGATCTCGGCGGGGATGCGCAGGTTGTTCGTCGCGATGGTGAGGTTGCGGTGGTTGCGGAGCGCCCGCGCCACGGCGAGCGTGGTCGTCCCCGCGTTGAGCATCACGACGGAGCCGTCCTCGATGAGATCGGCGGCGATCGCGGCGATCTTCTCCTTCTCGGCGGTCTGCATCTGCAGGCGCACGTCGAGCCCGCGATCGCGTCCGGGAACGGACATCGCGCTCACCGCACCTCCGTGCGTGCGTACGACGATGCCCTCGCGGTCGAGCTGATCGAGATCGCGGCGCACGGTGTCGATCGAGACGCCGAAGTGCGACGCGAGATCGACGACCGTGACCTGCCCGGTCTCGGCGACGTACGCGGCGAGCTCGGCTTTCCGCCCGGCCGGGAGCCGCTTCTTGGTGTGAGTGGTTGTGCCCTCCATGCCGTCATCTCTAGCACAGAGCGGCAAATCCATCGACCTCTTTCGGTCGAAATCCGCACGAAACGGCACAATTCTGCGTTTCTTTCGGGAGATGGACGCTGTCGCGTGCCGGAATTGTCACGAATCTGCATCGCAACCTTGACGCACGCCGCAGATCCGCGCATACTCATGCTGAAAGACGCAAGAACGCGCAGAACAGCGCGAATAACAGCAGATCTCAATGAGGAGAAACGATGGACAACAGCGGGCGCGGGCGTCGAAACGCCATCAAGCTCGTCGGTGCCGCCGCAGCGGCCACGACCCTCCTGGCGATGGCGGGGTGCTCGTCGAACTCGGCGGCCCCTTCCGACGGCGGTGACGTGACGATCGAGTTCGCCCAGTGGTGGGAGCCCGAGCTTCCCGACGGTCAGTTCCGCGCGCTCATGGACACCTTCGAGCAGGAGAATCCGGGCATCAAGGTCGACCTGGTCAGCGGCCCGTACGCCTCGACCAAGGAGCAGCTCTTCGCGGGTGCCGCCTCCGGCACCATGCCCGACGTCGTCGGTCTCGACGGCGCGTGGGTCAGCGACTTCGCCAAGCAGGGCGTCATCGCCGACCTGTCGAAGCTCATGAGCGACTCCGGCTACGACGAGAGCCAGCTCGCCAGCCAGATCAAGGTCGACGGCAGCACCTACATGATCCCGGTCGTCAACTTCGTGTACCCGATGTTCACGAACGACGCCCTGCTGTCGCAGGCCGGCGTCAGCGCACCCCCCTCCACGCGCACCGAGTTCGCCGACGCGGCGAAGAAGATCAAGGCCCTCGGCGGCGACGTCTCGGGCTGGGTGCTCCCGCTCTCGCTCGAAGCCCCCAACGGCGTGCAGAACGACGTCATGTCATGGGTGTGGGCCTCCGGCGGATCGATGCTCAAGGACGGAAAGCCCGACCTGACGAACAAGGACGTCACGTCGGCGACCGACTACATCCAGCAGCTCTGGAACGACGGGGTCATCGCGCCCGGATCCTTCACCATGAAGGAGCAGGACAAGGTCGAGGAGTTCACCAACGGCCGCGTCGGCATGATGATCGACTCGCTCGCCCACATCAACCTCATCCGCGAGTCGAACCCCGACCTGAAGTTCTCGATCTCGGCCATCCCCGCCGAGGACGGCTTCACCGGTGAGCGGGGCATCCCGTACGCCTCGTGGGGCATCGGCGTCGCCGAGAACTCCGAGCACAAGGACGCCGCGTTCAAGCTCGTGTCGTTCCTGATGGGCAAGGACGTCAACTCGCAGCTGTCCACGATGGCCAAGGCCTTCCCGGGCAACACCGAGTCCGTCCCGGACTTCGTCAACGACGACGCCCTGTTCAAGACGGCGTTCGACATCTACAAGGCCGGCTACCCGGCGAACGAATTCACCGGACTCCCCGTCGCCGAGGAGCTCATGCGCCAGTTCGGTGAGCAGTTCCAGTCCGCCCTGGACGGCCAGCAGTCCATGAAGGACGCGCTGCAGAAGGCCCAGGACGAGTGGACGTCGAAGTTCTGATCCGACGCTGACAGGGGATGCCGCACCGATGAAGCCGGGCGGTGCGGCATCCCCGCCAGGAAGGCCGCACACCATGACCATGCGCACCCTCACTCCCCCCGATACCGAGCTGATCGTCACGGGGCGCCCCGCGTCCCGGCGCACGCGCCAGCTCCGCAAGACCTCCGAGGCCTACGGCTTCCTGTCGCCTACGCTGATCCTCCTGTTCGTGCTGATGATCGTGCCGATCGTCATGGTCATCGGCTACTCGTTCCAGGACAACGTCATCACCAACAAGAACCCGCAGTTCGTCGGGCTCGACAACTACATGGCGGTCCTCACCGACTCGGGGTTCTGGAAGGCCACCGGCAACACGCTCTTCTTCACCCTGACGAGCGTCGCCGCCCACCTCGTCCTCGGCCTCGGCTTCGCGCTCCTGCTGAACAGCCGCCTCATCGGCGCCGTGCCCCGCGCGATCTTCCGCGGCCTCTACGTCCTGCCCTGGCTCTTCACGGTCGCCGTCATCGCGGTCCTGTGGCGCATGCTCCTCGCCCCCAACGGGATCGTCAACTTCCTGCTGAACACGAACATCGAGTGGCTCGCCTCGCCGCAGCTCGCGCTCGGCACGGTCACCTTCATCAACATCTGGGCCGGCTACCCCTTCTTCATGGTGAGCCTGCTCGCCGGCCTCCAGGGCATCCCGAGCGATCTGTACGAAGCCGCCACGGTCGACGGTGCGAGCCCCGTCCAGCGCTTCTGGAACGTCACCGTCCCGCAGCTGCGCCCGATCATCGTCAGCCTCGTGCTGCTCGACCTCATCTGGACGTCGCAGCAGTTCGCCCTCATCTGGCTGACCACCGGCGGTGGCCCGATCGACGTCACCGAGATGCTCAGCACCTACACCTACAAGCTCGCGTTCGCCACGTACGACTTCTCGACGGCCTCCACCTCGGCGGTGCTCGTGCTGGCGATGTCCCTGATCATCGCGGTCCTCTACGTCCGCCACCAGAAGGCGAGGGACTGACATGGCCCTGACCACCGTCGCACGCACCCGCGTCGCCCGGACCGGAGTGCTGATCGGACTGATCCTCGGCGCCGTCTTCGCGGCCGGCCCGGTCCTGTGGATGCTCTCGAGCTCGTTCAAATCGAACACGCAGATCTTCGAGCTCCCCCCGCGGCTCATCACCGACACGTTCTCGTTCGACGCCTACGTGAAGATCTTCACGACGCCCGAGACGGTGCGCTTCTTCATCAACAGCTACGTGGTCGCGGGCGCGGTGACGATCCTCACCCTCCTCGTGGCGATCCAGGCGGCGTACGCGTTCAGCCGGTTCGAGTTCCGCGGCAAGCGCATCGTCAACGTGATCATCGTGAGCGTCCAGGCGGTCCCGCCGATCACGCTGCTGATCCCCTACTTCGGGCTCATGGTGACCCTGAAGCTCTACAACACCTACCCGGGCCTGATCCTCACCTACATGGTGTTCACGCTGCCCTACGCGATCATCATGATGACCGGCTACTTCAACACCCTCCCGAAGGAGCTCGACGAGGCGGTCCGGGTCGACGGCGCGGGATCGTTCACCGCCCTCTGGCGCGTCCTCGTGCCGATCTCCATCCCCGGGATCGTGTCGGTCGGCATCTACACGTTCATGATCGCGTGGAACGAGTTCCTCTTCGCGCTGACCCTCACGCGCACCCTCGACATGCGCACGGTGCCGATCGGCATCCAGCTGCTCATGGGCCAGCACTCGTACGAGTGGAACCAGATCATGGCGATGAGCATCCTCGGCTCGATCCCCGTGCTCGTCCTCTTCCTCTTCTTCCAGCGCTTCTTCATCAGCGGCCTGACGGCCGGCTCGGTGAAGAGCTGACTCTCGACCACCACCCCGACAAGGAGAAATCCGTGCTCTACACCGGCAAGTCCATCCTCGACGTGGCGAACGCCCACAGCTTCGCCATCCCGGCCTTCAACATCTCCGACTGGGCGATGTTCACCGGGATCATGGACATCAGCGAAGAGAAGTCCGCCCCGGTCATCATCGCCATCCACCCCGACGAGGTGTCGCACATCACCACGGATCTGATCCCCGCGATGCACGCCCGTGCCCACCGGTCGAGCGTTCCCGTCGCCATCCACTGGGACCACGGCGGGTCGTACGAGCAGATGATCACGGCCATCCACTCGGGCTTCACGTCGGTGATGATCGACGCCTCGCTCGAGCCGTTCGAGCAGAACGTCGCGATCACCCGCAAGGTCGTCGAGGCGGCGCACGCGGCCGGCATCCAGGTCGAGGGCGAGCTCGGGACGATCGGCGCGAACGACAGCTACGGCGAGTCGGGCGCGGCCGAGATCATCTACACGAACGTCGACGACGCGGTGCGTTTCGTCGAGCAGACCGGCGTCGACAGCCTGGCGATCGCCATCGGCACCTCGCACGGACTGTACCCGTCCGACAAGAACCCCGAGCTGCGGCACGATCTGCTCGAGCAGATCAAGGCCGCCGTCGGCATCCCGCTCGTCCTGCACGGCGGATCCAGCAACCCGGACGCCGAGCTCGCCCGCGCCGTGTCGCTGGGCATCAACAAGATCAACATCTCCAGCGACATCAAGGTCGCGTACCACGACCGCATGCGCGAGGTGCTCGGCACCGACCGGCGTCTCCGCGAGCCGAACGCGATCCAGCCCGAGCCGATCGCGGCGATGAAGGTGACCGCGGCCGAGAAGATCGACCTGTTCGGCGCCGCCGGCAAGGCCGACCTGTACTGATCGGGGAGGATCGGCGTCATGGCAGGAGACCTCGTCCTCGGACTCGGCGGCACCGTCGACTACGAGATCCGGTGGGATGCCGACGTGCTCAGCGCCCTCGCGGGGGAGTACGGCATCCACCGGGACGAGCTGACCACCACGACGCCGATCATCGACGAGCGGGCCCTCGTCGTCACGGTTCTCGCCTTCCTCGCCACGGGCGGGGGAGGCGAGCGCTTCGTCCTGTCGAGCGAGATCGTCGAACGCTTCGCCGCGCACTTCGACGTCGAGGTCACGCTCGGTGGCACGGGTGTCCGGGCGGGCATCGCGCTGGACCGCATCGGCGTGCCCACGGTGCAGCATCTCGTGAGCATCGACGACAATGTCCGGCGCCTCCTGCCCCCGTCCATGCGCGTGGTCTCCTCCGCCACCCGCGACACCCTCGACCCGCACCTCATCGTGCAGTACCCCCAGGGGGCGGTGGTGCGCGTCGAGGGCGGCGAGGTCGTCGCTCCGGCATCCAATCGCCTGATCTTCGCCAACGACGCCCCGAACCGCGAGATGGCGATCGCCGCCGACCTGGGCGAGGCCCTCGCCGAGGCGTCGGCGTTCCTCGTGTCGGGGTTCAACACGATGCAGGATGCCGCGCTGCTCGACCGTCGGCTGCAGGACGTGCGCGCCGCCATGCGGCGCCTGCCGCCGTCGGCGCTCGTGTACTACGAGGACGCCGGGTTCTACGAGCGCTCGTTCGCCGGTCTCGTGCGGACGCGTCTGATGGAGCGCATCGACGTGTACGGCATGAACGAGGACGAGCTGCAGGAGTACCTCGGCCGGCCCCTCGATCTGCTGTCCCCCGACGACGTCGTCGCGGCGCTCGCGGAGGCCCACGCGCTGATCCCGGCACCCGCTCTCGTGGTGCACACGAAGTACTGGGCGGTGGCCGTCGGGCCGGAGGCCGCCCGACACCGCGCCGCGCTGGAGAGCGCGACCCGCACCGCGGCGACGCGCTACCGGCTCGGCGACGCGTGTCGCGCGGACGATCTCGACGACACCGCGCGTCTGCCGCGTCACGCGGGAGGGGCCGCCGTGGTCGCGGCCGCCGAGCAGCGGCTGCCGGCCGTGGGCGTACCCGCGTACGTCGTCGACGTCGCGCGCCCGACGACCATCGGCCTGGGCGACACCTTCGTGGGCGGCTTCCTCGCGGCCGTCCCCGCGGCGGTGCGGTTCGCCACGGCCGCGGCGCTGGACCGGGCGCTGGATGCCGCGACCTCGCGGCAGCGGGTGGGCTGACGCTCAGGAACGCGAGACGTAGGCCCGCCACAGGAGGCGGGCGTGACGTGACTTGGCGCGCTCGACGCCGTCCTGATCGCGGCGAACGGCGCTCAACCATTCCACGATGCGGCTGGCCGTGGCATCCAGGACCATCTGCAGATCGGTGTGCCGCGCGGGCGGGACCTTCGCCTCGGCGGCTGGCATCCGTCCCCGCGCGGCGAGGTCGTCGGCCAGGTGCCGGTGCACGAGGCGGGCGACGCCGACGGCGTGGCCGTTGATGATCGAGTGCGCGGCCCCTTCGATCTCCCACCGGCGCGCATGGGGGGCGCGGGCGACGAGCCGCGAGTGCAGGCGTCGGGGCGACGGGCGGTCGAACTCGCCGCGGATCAGCAGCAGCCGCGCCCGGACCAGGCCGATCCGGTCGGAGATCCGGTACCGCAGCATGTGCGGGAGCACCTCGATGAAGTAGAGCATCCCGCACAGCAGGTAGGCCGAGAACGCCATGATCGCGATGTGCACCGACTCCCGGACGGTCGACTGAACGAAGCGCACCGCCTGGACGAGCGCGCTCGCCTCGGCCTCGTCGACGACGGGGCTCACCAGCACGGCGTGCGTGATGTCGTCGCGGCGGGTCAGCACCTCGGTCACCACCTGCGTGCCCATCGAATGACCGATGAGCACCGGATCGACGAGGCCGTAGTGGGCGATCACGTTCTCCACCTGGTCGGCGAAGAACGCCGCCGTCGGCTCCTCGCCGGACGCGGGCATCCCGGCGAAGCCGGGCAGGTCGAGCGCGTAGACGTCGCCGTGCTCCGCCAGCAGCGGAGCGAGGAACTCGAAGTAGCTCGCCGCGACGCCGATCCCCGCCACGAGGACGAAAGCACGTTCGCTCGTCGCCCCCGACGACACGATCGTCACGCGGGTCTGCGCGGGCCCGTCCCGGTATACCTGGACGTCCAGGTCGGCGGGGCGGATCCGTTCGGGCACCCCTCCAGGATGCCGCACCCGACCGTCCTCAGTCGCGGGACTGCAGGTGCTCCACGCGCTGCGTCTCCGCGCGGGCGACCTCGTCGAGGAAATCCGCGACGACGCGGCGCTCTGCCGCCCCGAGCCGCGATGCCGCTTCGGCGACCGACGAGCGACGGACCGCGAGCAGGTGGCGGGCCGGGGAGTCCTGGGCGATCGTCGCACGCACGACGATCGAGCGGCGGTCGCCGGGGAACGGGACGCGTTCGACCCACCCCGCGTCGGCGAGACGATCGATGAGGGCCGTGGTCGCGGCGGAGGAGATGCGGAGCATCTCGGCGAGCAGGCGGGGAGTCACCTGTTCGCCGCTCTCTTCGCGGTCGAGGAGGAACCGCAGCACCTTGGCGTCGTTCGGGCCGATGCCGAGGGAATGCAGTGCGACGCGCTCGGAGACGGCGCCGGACTCGGACAGGTCGCTGACGGCCTTCACCACGTCTTCTTCCGTGGTCATGTTCTCGTCACCCCCTGATCGGGATAGTTCGTGTTCCTCGTATCTCAATTACCCATCAAGTAGCGGGCCGATATATTTACCATCGTACCTGTACGCCATACGAATCGGCAGGGGCTCCGTCGTGCGCCGCTGACGTAGGATGCCGAGGTGGAGAACGCCTCGCAGTCGTCGCGCTACTGGTACGGGGGAAGCGACGAAGACCGCCGCCGTCGCGCGGTGGAAGTGCTTCAGGCGTTCCGCGTGTACCGTGCGGCCGAGGTCGCGATGCGCCGTCGGACCCGCGAGTCGATGTCGATGGGCGAGAACGAGCTCCTCGTGCTGCGCTACCTCTTGCGCGCCTCCGGGCAGGGCCGTCAGGTCTCACCGAGCGAGCTGACCCGCTACCTCGGCGTCTCGACGGCGTCGACGACGGCGATCGTCGACCGGCTCGAGAAATCCGGACACGTCACCCGGGTGCCGCACCCCACCGACCGGCGCAGCATCTACATCGTGGCGACCGCCGCGAGCGACGCCGAGGTGCGCGCCACCCTCGGTTCCATGCACTCGCGAATGATGGCGGCCGTCGTCGACATGACCCCCGAGGAGGCCGCGACGGTGATCGCCTGCCTCGGCCGGCTCCAGGACGCCGTCGATCAGGTCGACCCGCACCACGAGGCCGCGGAGTCGTCGATGGGGGCCGACGTCTCGCTCTGACCGCGATGCACTTCGCGCGTAAGAAACTAGGAAGCCTAGTTGAATTCCGAGTATTAGGAATCGGTCCGCGTCCGTGGAACCATGAAGTCATGGACGAGAACGCGATCGAGGCACGCACGAGCGTGACCGCCGTCGACGCCGTCCAGACGGTGGACGGCGTGCCGGTGGCATCCCTCCACTCGGTCGTCACGCGACTGCGCCTGGACTACCCCGGAGAAGACCCCGTGCACATCGAGACGGTGGTCCTGCGCGAGTGGGAGGCGTTCTCCGCCGGACGCCCGCTCGTCGTGCCGACCGCCGTCGAGGAGGGCGCACGCGAGATCCTGGACCAGCGCTCGGCCTGACTCAGGTCTTCGGTGCGTCGCCCCCGGGTTCCGGCACGAGCAGCAGCCCGCCGGAGGAGTTCGCCGAGTTGGCCAGCTCCTCGACCCACGCGCGGCTGAGCAACGCCGGTTCCGGGTCGTCGAACACGAAGCGCAGCGGGATCGAGGGATGCAGCCACACCGTGCTGCGCCCCACTTCCTGCCCGGGTCCGTGCGTCCAGGACAGCGTGAAACTCTCGCCGCGGCGAAGCTTGGTGGCGATCACGACCTTGACGTGCGCGAGCGCGCGATCCTCGATCTCGATCGGGGTCGCGACATCGCCGTAGTACAACGTTCCCACGCGTATCAGTCAACACCGCCGACCTGCCCGCGCCCGGGGGCTTGATTCGACGGCCCGTGCCATGGCATTCGCGCGGCGGCCACGCGCGGGTGTTCGGATAGGCTCGCTCCCATGGGCCGCTTCATTTACGACACCGTCGCGAACGCCGTCGACATCGATGACCGCACGCTGGCGCACCTCCGCATCGTCGTGATGAACAAGCTCCGGCGCTCGGAGTCGTTCATGTTCGACGTCGAAGTCGGTGACGGCAGTGGGCGCCGCAGCTTCTGGATGCACCCGTCGGTGCCGATCCAGTTCCACTTCTACGGAAGCCGTCAGCCGCGCATCAACCGCGTGTGGGTCGAAGACCTCATGCTGGCGGCCTCGGGTCCGAACGGGCTCGCGATCACGCCCGAGCCGTCGGAGGACACCCTCGTCGAAGAGGGCTGACCTCAGCGCTTCGACGCGTCCTCGGCGGGCGCGATGTCTTCGGGGACGAGCATGATCCCGCCCGACGAGTTGGCCGAATCCGCCAGGCGCTCGATCCACTCGCGACTGAGCTTCGTGGGCTCGGCGTCGTCGAAGACGAAGCGGAGCGGGATCGCCGGGTGCAGCCACAGCGTGCTGCGTCCGCGCGGCTGGTCGTCGGGGTGCTGCCAGGAGAGCGTGAAGCTCTCGCCGCGGCGGAGCTTGGTGGAGATGACGACCTTGAGATGCGCCAACGCGCGGTCTTCGATGGGGACTGCCGTCCCGCCGCCGCCGTAGAAGATCGTGCCCATGGCCTCCACGATACCGGCGGGATTGCGGGGATCTACGTGGCCCTCGCCGGGGTGTCAAGGCCACCCGTTGCGCGAGACGGCTCTGTCAGGGTGGTCTCACCCACCCAAAGGACCCCGCCGTGAGCGACAGCCGATTCCCCCTCCTCCCCGAACCCGATGACGCCGGCGACCTCCCCGACGTCTTCGATCAGCTCACCGGAATCGACGTCGTGGACGGGGAGCTCATCCCTCGCTCGTCTCCGCCCGCGGCTGAGTGACCTCCCAGGGCGCTCGTAGCCGTCGCCGGTAGCGTCGGAGACATGTCCGACCCGCTGGAGGATCAGCAGATCACGGTGTCCGGCGCCTCGCTCCGCGCGATGCGCGACGAGTTCCAGCGCTTCCTCATGGAGTACCGGTTCGGTCTCGCCGAGGTCGAGACGAAGATCACGATCCTGCGCGAAGAGTTCCAGGAGATGCACGACTACAACCCGATCGAGCACGTCTCGAGCCGGGTGAAGTCGCCCGACAGTCTCGTCGACAAGGTGCGGCGCAAAGGCATCGAGCCGGACTTCGACTCGATCCGCAGCACGATCACCGACATCGCCGGTATCCGCATCACCTGCAGTTTCGTCGACGACGCCTACCGGCTGTCGAACCTGCTGACCCAGCAGGACGACATCACCGTGCGCGACGTGAAGGACTACATCGCGCGGCCCAAGGAGAACGGGTACAAGAGCCTGCACGTCATCGTCGACGTGCCGGTCTTCCTCTCGACCGGGCGTGTGGACGTCCCGGTCGAAGTGCAGTTCCGCACGATCGCGATGGACTTCTGGGCGAGCCTCGAGCACAAGATCTACTACAAGTACGACCGGCTCGTCCCCGACGAGCTGCTGGCCGAACTCAAGGACGCCGCCGACACCGCCGCCGAACTGGACGCCCGCATGGAACGACTGCACCGGCAGATCCGCGGACCGCGCCCCGGGGTGGTCCCGCTCTGACCGAACGGGTCAGAATGGAGGGATGAGCGACGCCGCGACTCTCCTCGACGAGATCGCCTCCGAGTTGCTCGCCCTCCCCCCGGCCCGGTTCACCGAGGCGCGCAACGATCGCGCCGCGGAGATCGGCGGCACCGTCGGTCGCCGCATCGCGAAGCTGCGCAAACCGACTCTGGCGGCGTGGGCGGTCAACCTGCTCGCGCGCGACGGACAGCTCGCCGAGGCCGTCGAGCTGGCGCAGGCGCTGCGCGAGGCGCAGGACGACGCGGATGCGGCGGAGATGACGCGCCTCGGGCGTCAGCGTCGTCAACTGGTCGCCGCCCTCGCCCGGCGGGCGGCCGATCTCGCCGCCGGGGCCGGCTCGCCCCTCAGCGCGACGATGCGGGACGCGGTCGAGAAGACGGTCAACGCGGCCATCATCGACCCGCAGGCGGCGGCGATCGTTCTCACCGGGCGGTTGGTGGCATCCGTCGATCTCGCCGACGACGTCGATCCGAGCGCGGCGGTGGCCGGTTCGGTGCCCGAAGGGGTGGCGGTCGCGGAGGCTCCCGCGCGGGACGACCTCGCTCAGCGCCGGGCGCGCAAGGCCGCGGAGCGCGCGATCCGTGAAGCGGAACGGGCGCGCGCGGAGGCCGACCGTGCGGTGACGGCGGCGAAGGCGCGGGAGGCGACCGCGCGGGAACGGGCCGATCGGATCCGCGAGCGGCTGGAGAGCCTCCGCGCCGAGATCGCCCGGGTGGAGAAGGACGCCGAGGCGGCCGAAGCGACCGCCGACGCGGCGGCGGAGGAGACGGCGGCGGCGCGCGAGACCGCCACCGCCCGCGCGCGCGACCTCGACCGCGCCCGCTCCGCGGGGGAAGGGGCGTCGTGAGCACGGTCGAAGAACTCCTCGCCGCGGCGCGCGCCCGGCTCTCCGATGCGCCACGCGAGCGGCTCGGCGAACTGCAGGAGGGGCGGCGTCTGCTCGGCATCCCGCGTGCTTCCCGCATCGTCGACCGCGGGCGCGCCTGGCATCTGGGCGTGCTGCTGCTCGCCGACGACGGTGTCCTCGCCACCGGCGACATCGTGCGCTCGCGCGCCGAAGTCCGCCGCGGCTTTCCGGCCGAATCCCAGCGCCGTCGCGCCGAGCTCGCCGCCGCCGCCCACCGTGGAGGCGTGCCCGAAGGCGAGACGGTGCACATCGGGTGGCATCCGCTCGATCCCGCCGCTCTCGACGACCGATCGGCGCCGCTCGCGCTGCGCGACGGGGAACCCGCGGTGAAGTGGAGCGCGCAGGGCGGGTACATGCCGCTGGCGCGGTACCTCGACGAGCGGATCGAGCTCCTCGTCCACCCGCCGGAGCGGGCATAGGAGCCCACGCGCATAGTCGGCCGCAGGGGTGCTGTCAACGACGGAGACCCGGGCCATCGGCCGTAACTTCCCTGGTCTATCGTGAGCGACGTGCAGCAGGTATGGCCAGGATCCAGTTATCCCCTCGGGGCCACGTACGACGGCAACGGGACGAACTTCGCCCTCTTCAGTGAGGGGGCGGAGCGCGTCGAGTTGTGCCTGTTCGACGAGGACGGGACCGAGACGTGCGTCGAGCTCGTCGACGTCGACGCCTTCGTCTGGCACGCGTACCTCCCCAACATCCAGCCCGGGCAGAGGTACGGCTACCGCGTCCACGGCCCGTACGACCCCGCGAACGGTCAGCGCTTCAACCCGAGCAAGCTCCTGCTCGACCCGTACGCCAAGGCCGTCGAGGGGCAGATCGACTGGGGCCAGCCGGTCTTCAGCTATGAGTTCGGCGACCCCGACTCGTTCAACGACGAGGACTCGGCCGCGCACATGATGAAGGGCGTGGTCATCAACCCGTTCTTCGACTGGACGGGCGACCGCCGCCCCAAGACGCCCTACGCCGAGAGCTTCATCTACGAGGCGCACGTCAAGGGCCTCACGAAGCTGCACCCCGACGTCCCCGAGGAACTGCGTGGCACCTACGCCGGTATCGCCCACCCCGCGATCATCGACCACCTCCGCAAGCTCGGCGTCACCGCGATCGAGCTCATGCCGGTGCACCAGTTCGTCAACGACTCCACGCTCGAGGACAAGGGCCTGTCGAACTACTGGGGCTACAACACCATCGCGTTCCTCGCACCCCAGAACACCTACTCCTCCACCGGCGACCACGGTCAGCAGGTGCAGGAGTTCAAAGCCATGGTGAAGGCCCTGCACGCCGCGGGCATCGAGGTCATCCTGGACGTGGTCTACAACCACACCGCCGAGGGCAACCACATGGGCCCGACGCTCTCGATGCGCGGCATCGACAACGAGGCGTATTACCGCCTCGAGGACGACGACAAGCGCTACTACACCGACTACACCGGCACCGGCAACAGCATGAACGTGGGCAACCCCCACACGCTGCAGCTCATCATGGACTCGCTGCGGTACTGGGTGCTGGAGATGCACGTCGACGGCTTCCGGTTCGACCTGGCATCCACCCTCGCCCGCGAGTTCTACGAGGTGGACCGCCTCGCCACCTTCTTCGAACTCGTCCAGCAGGACCCGGTGGTCTCGCAGGTCAAGCTCATCGCCGAGCCGTGGGACGTCGGTCCCGGCGGCTACCAGGTCGGGAACTTCCCGCCGCAGTGGACGGAGTGGAACGGCAAGTATCGCGACACCGTCCGCGACTTCTGGCGCGGCGAGCCGCAGGCCCTGGGCGAGTTCGCCTCGCGCCTGACGGGCTCGGCCGACCTCTACGAGCACTCGGGCCGTCGGCCGGTGGCATCCATCAACTTCGTCACCGCCCACGACGGCTTCACCCTCCGCGATCTCGTCTCGTACAACGAGAAGCACAACGAGGCCAACGGCGAGGACAACAACGACGGCGAATCGCACAACCGCTCCAGCAACATGGGCGTGGAGGGTCCGACCGACGACCCCGAAGTGCGCAAGCGCCGCGCCCAGCAGCAGCGCAACTTCATCGCGACGCTGCTGCTGAGCCAGGGCGTCCCGATGCTGCTGCACGGCGACGAGCTGGGCCGCACGCAGGGCGGCAACAACAACGGCTACGCGCAGGACAACGAGATCACGTGGGTGGACTGGTCGAGCGTCGACCACCCGCTCATCGAGTTCACCGCGGCCCTGGCCCGCCTCCGCAAGGAGCACCCCACCTTCCGCCGCAGCCGGTTCTTCGACGGCCGCCCCGTGAAGATGGAGGAGGGCGACAACATCCCCGACGTGGTGTGGCTGCGCCCCGACGGCACGCTCATGCAGCCGGAGGACTGGGACTCCGGCTTCGGCCGCGCGGTGGGCGTGTTCCTCAACGGTCAGGGGATCCGCGAACGCGATCGTCGTGGCGAGGCCATCAGCGACGACCACTTCCTGGTGCTCTTCAACGCCGGCGACGAGCCGGTGGACTTCCACGTGCCCGATCTCGAGTACTCGCCCGAGTGGGACGTGTACGTCGACACCGCGGGCGAGCGGGCGAACACCGAGCCGATCCTCCCGGGCGAGGCGCTGCAGCTCGAGCCGAAGTCGCTCATCGTGCTGCGCGAGCACCACCTGCCCGAGCCCGAGATCGACCACACCGTGGCCGCGTCCCTCACGGCGCAGATCGCCATCACCGCCACCGACGACCTGCCCGGGCAGGCCCCCAAACCGGAGCTCTGATTCAGAATGCGGCATCCGCTTTCGACCTACCGCCTGCAGATCCGCGAATCCTTCCCCCTCGACACCGCCGCCGAGGTCACGGGCTATCTCCGTGACCTCGGGGTGTCGTGGGCGTACCTGTCGCCACTGCTCGAGGCGACGCCCGGGTCGGATCACGGCTACGACGTCGTCGACGTCACGCGCGTCGACCCCGCGCGCGGCGGCGCGGAGGGGCTGGCGCGGTTCGCCGCAGCCGCCCGCGCCGACGAGCTCGGCATCCTGATCGACATCGTGCCCAACCACATGGGCGTGTCCGAGCCGCGCGCGAACGCGTGGTGGTGGGACGTGCTGCGGCAGGGGCGCGCCTCGGCCCACGCCGACGCGTTCGACATCGACTGGGAGTTCGGGAACGGCAAGGTGCGCGTGCCCGTGCTCGGCGCCGACCTCGCCGAGGTGATCGACGAGATCTCCTACGACCCGACGCCCGCGGCGGACGCCCCCGACGGCCTGATCCGCTACTACGACCACGTGTTCCCGGTGGCGCCGGGGACCGCGACCGCGGACATCCGGGCGCTCCTGGACGCGCAGAACTTCGAGCTGCGGTTCTGGCAGGACGAGGCCGCCGACCTGAACTACCGTCGCTTCTTCGCCGTCACGACCCTCGCCGGCGTCCGCGTCGAACGCCCCGAGGTCTTCGACGCCACCCACGCCGAGATCCTGCGGTGGGTGCGCGAGGGCATCGCCGACGGCCTGCGCGTGGACCACCCCGACGGTCTCGTCGACCCGGGCGGGTACCTCGACCGGCTCGCCGTCGCGCTCGAGGAGGCCGGCGACGGCGAGGTCGGCTACGTGCTCGGCGAGAAGATCCTCGAACACGGCGAAGCGCTGCCGTCGTGGTGGAAGACCGCCGGGACGACCGGATACGACGCGCTCGCCGAGATCGACCGCGTGCTCACCGACCCCGCGGGGGAGGCGGCGCTCGACGCGCTCGATGCGCGGCTGCGCGCCGACAGCGGCCTGCCCGCCCTCACGGGTTGGCACGACCTCATCCACGACACCAAGCGCCGGATCGCCGACTCGATCCAGGTGTCGGAGATCCGTCGACTGGTGCGGGGGCTCCCCGCGCAGCTCCGCGAGGAGTTCGGAGCCGACGTCCTTCAGGACGCGCTCGCCGAGATCCTGGCCTGCTTCCCCGTCTACCGCTCGTACCTGCCCGCCGGTCGCGCGCACCTCGACGCCGCCGCGGGCGAGGCCGAGGTGCGCCGTCCCGAGCTCGGCGACGTGATCGAGAAGCTTGTCCCGGTGCTGGCCGACGCGAGTCTCGAAGTGGCCTGGCGCTTCCAGCAGACGACCGGTCCCGTCATGGCCAAGGGCGTAGAGGACACGGCGTTCTACCGCTACACCCGGCTGGGGTCGCTCACCGAGGTGGGCGGCGACCCGGGGGAGTTCTCCCTCGACGTCGCGGGCTTCCACACGGCGCAGGCCCTTCGGCACGCGTCGTGGCCCACCGCCATGACCACGCTGTCGACGCACGACACCAAGCGCGGCGAGGACACGCGCGCCCGCATCGCGGTGCTCGCGGAGATCCCCGCGCGGTGGGCCGAGGTGCTCGACGAGTTCCGGGGGATCGCCTCGACCGGTCACGGGCCCTTCGACGCGCTGCTGTGGCAGGCGATCGTCGGGGCGTGGCCCGCGTCGGCATCCACCCCCGAGGGGCTGAAGGACTATCGCGAGCGCCTGCACGCGTACGCCGAGAAGGCGGCACGCGAGGCGAGCGAGGTCACGGGCTGGTGGGAGCAGGACGAGGCGTTCGAGGAGCGCATGCACGCGGTCGTGGACGCGGCCACAGGTCCCGCCGCCGAGCGCGTCCGCGCCTTCGTCGACGAGATCTCCCCCGCGGGCTGGTCCAACGGCCTGTCGGCCAAGCTGCTGCAGATCATGGGGCCGGGCGTGCCCGACGTCTACCAGGGTTCGGAGCTGTGGGAGCAGTCCCTCGTCGACCCCGACAACCGTCGCGCGGTGGACTTCGCCGAGCGGCGCCGGCTGCTCGCGTCGCTGGATGCGCCCGGGGCGAGGCCTCCGGCGGTGGATGCCACGGGCGCGGCGAAGATGCTCGTGACCTCTCGTGCGCTGCGCCTGCGCCGCGAGCACCCGCTCGAGATCTACCGTCCGCTGGAGGCGGCGGGCGTGGCATCCGATCACGTCGTGGCGTTCGACCGCGGCGGCGTGTTCGCGGTCGCGACCCGTCTGCCGCACGGGCTGGCGGCGGCAGGCGGATGGCGCGACACCGTGGTGCTGCTGCCCGAGACGCCGGTGATCGATGTGCTGACCGGTCGTGCCTTCGCCGGCGGTCCCACGCCCCTCGCCGACCTGCTGGGTGTGTACCCGGTGGCCCTGCTGATCTTCTGATCCCTCACGCGTAAGGAACGACCACATGAGCATCGACGTCTGGGCGCCGAAGGTGCAGCGGGTGCGACTGCGCCGGCTCGACGACAGCGGCGACACCGTCGTCGATGACATCGAGATGGAGCCGCTGTCCGGCGGATGGTGGACCGCCCCCGTCGTCCTCGCCGACGGCGAACGCTACGGCTTCGTCCTCGGTGACGGCGACGACCTGCGCCCCGACCCGCGCTCGCGGCGGCAGCCCGCGGGTGTGCACGAGGCATCCGAGTGGTTCGACCCGTCGACCTTCTCCTGGACGGATGCCGCCTGGACGGGGCGGCAGCTCGCCGGCGGCCTCATCTACGAACTGCACCTCGGCACCTTCACCCCCGAGGGCACCCTGGATGCCGCGATCGGACGCCTCGACCACCTCGTCGACCTCGGCGTGACCCACGTCGAGCTGCTGCCGGTCAACGGCTTCAACGGCGTCTGGAACTGGGGCTATGACGGCGTGCTCTGGTACACCGTGCACGAAGCGTACGGCGGTCCCGCCGCCTACCAGCGGTTCGTGGATGCCGCCCACGCGGCGGGGCTCGCGGTCGTGCAGGACGTCGTCTACAACCACCTCGGACCCTCGGGCAACTACCTGCCGGAGTTCGGGCCGTACCTGCGCGAGGGCAGCCGCAACACGTGGGGCGACTCGATCAATCTCGACGAGGACGCCGTGCGCTCCTACATCGTCGAGAACGCGCTCATGTGGATGCGCGACTACCACGTCGACGGGCTGCGCCTGGATGCCGTGCACGCGCTGCTCGACGAGCGCCCGGTGCACGTGCTGCACGAGATCGCGGAGCGCACCGATGCCCTCTCGGCGCATCGCGGCGTCCCGCTCACGACCATCGCCGAGAGCGACATGAACGATCCGAAACTGATCCTCCCGAGAGAGGCCGGCGGGTACGGACTCACCGCGCAGTGGTCGGACGACTGGCACCACACCGCGCATGTCGCGCTCACGGGCGAGACGATCGGCTACTACGAGGACTTCGCCGCGATCGAGGCGTTCGAGAAGGTCTCCGAGGGCGGGTTCTTCCACGACGGCACCTACTCGACGTTCCGCGGTCGCGCCCACGGCCACCCGGTACCCGCCGAGGTGCCGAACTGGCGCCTGGTGACCTTCGCGCAGGATCACGACCAGATCGGCAACCGGGCCGCCGGCGATCGCCTCTCGCAGTCGTTGCCGTTCGACCGTCTTGCCGCCGCGGCCGTGCTCACCCTCACCGCCCCCGGCACGCCGATGCTGTTCATGGGAGAGGAGTGGGGCGCGACGACCCCGTGGCAGTTCTTCACCTCGCACCCCGAGCCCGAGCTCGGCGAGGCCACCGCGAAGGGTCGCGTGGCCGAGTTCGAGAAGATGGGGTGGGACGAATCGGTCGTCCCCGATCCCCAGGATCCCGAGACCTTCCACCGGTCGAAGCTCGACTGGTCGGAACTCCAGGGCGAGGACCACGCTCTCCTCCTCGGCCTGTACCGCGAACTCGCACGCCTGCGGCGGGAGCGGCCGGAGTTGACCGATCCCTCCCGCACGGGTCTGTCCGCACGGGCGCTCGACGCCGCCGGTGGCCGCGTGTACGAGCTGCACCGCGGCGACCTCGTCGTGGTCGTGAACCTCTCGGATGCCGAGGCGGCGGTGCCCGTGGCCTCCGGCTCCGGTGTGCTGCTCGCCACGGTCGAGGGGACGGTCCTCGCGGACGGGCTGCTCACCGTGCCCGCCGGGGGCAGCGCGATCGCGGCCCCCGCGCTCTGACGCGGGGGCTCGCGTCCCGCGGCGTCAGTCGACCGACGGGCGGATGAGGCGCAGACCCGACACGACCGCCGGCGGAAGCAGGACGATCAGCGCGACGATGATCGCGGCGATGGCGATCGGGGTGCTCGTCGGCGATCCGGTGAGGCGCTCCACGGCGAGCCACGACAGTCCCCACGCGAGGGCGAGCGCCGGCGCCACCCGCCAGTCGCTCCGCCACGCGATGGCGAGGCCGATCAGCGCGACGACGACCAGCACCGTGACGCCGATCGCACTCGCCGCGCCCTCCCAGGACGGCGGCACGACCGTGGTCAGCCAGGCCGCGGTGTTGGCGACGGTCGCGAGGGTGACCCAGCCGAGGTGCAGCCCCGTGACCCCGTCGATCAGGACGGAGTCGACCACGCCCCCGCGCGGATCGCGCGTGTGCACCGCCGTGCGGAACGCCCAGCCCAGCGCGATCAGCAGCAGCACGATCACGACGACCGTGAGGAACAGGGTGCCGAAGCGTGCGGCCACCAGCCACAGCCCGTTGAGCACCATCGTGACGGCGATGGGCCAGCCCATCGCGCGCTGTCGGTCGGAGGCGCGCTGGCGCGGCTGGGCCTGCCAGACGCCGTAGGCGATGAGCCCGAGGTAGATGACCGACCAGATCGAGAACGCCGGCCCGGCCGGGGCCAGATACGAACCGTCGGTGTTGAGGGCGCCGCCCTGCTGGTCCTGGACGGCGGTGTTGCCGAAGGCCCCCGCCCCGATCACCGCCGCGATCAGCATGAACGACAGGGCGGACAGGACGACGATCTGGCGCCCGAGGTCGGAGCCGCGCGTGGTCTTCGTGACGTGATCTCTCGCGTTCATAGAGAGAACACTAGATAAGCTAGCCAGTTCTCCGCTCCGGCTTGACAGGCCTCGAGCCGTCGTGCGGTCGGACTCGCGCCGGGGCCGCGGGTCAGGCCGCGAGGGCGGCGAACGTGCGGAGCAGGAGGGTCGGCTGATCGACCGACGCGGTGCGGACGTGCGCGGCGACCTCGTCGAACGCGTCGGCGTCGAAGTAGCCCGCCGCGCGGTAGACGGCCATCCGCGCGACGAAGGCGTCCGCGGTCGGCTCGGGGTGGAACTGCGTCGCCCACAGGGCCGCGCCCGCCCGGTAGGCCTGAACGGGGCAGTCGTCGTTGCGCGCGAGCAGCGTCGCACCCGGAGGCGCGACCGCGGTCCCCTCCTTGTGTGCGGTGAGAGCCTCGAAACGGGGGTTCAGGATGCCGAACAGCTCGTCGCGCGTTCCGTCGTCCGTCAGCGCGATCTCGGCGGGACCGGTGCCCTCGGGGTGATCGAGGGTCACGACGCCGCCGAGGAGACGCGTGACGACGCCGATCCCGAAGCACGTGAACAGCGTTCGCGTCCGTCCCTCCAGCCCCGCGGATGCCAGGGACTCCAGGTCGCGCTCGAGGCGCAGCTGTTCATCGGTCTTGTCCGGGTCCGTCACGTTGAACGGACTGCCCCCCACCACGACTCCGGCGTACCGCTCGAGGTCCGCCGGGAGCGGTGTACGGACGAGATCGTGATGCACGAGGTCGTCGTCGGTCACGCCCAGCCCGTCGCGGAACGATGCCCATTCGGCGACGGCCGCCTCGCGCTGCGGACGTGCGCAGACGTAGAGGAGTCGACCGGTCACCCAGGGATTCTATGCGTGTCGGACGCACGCCCCCAGGGCGTGACCTCCCGCGACAATGGAGGTATGACCACCGCGACACTGCTCGTCACCGACGTCGAGAACCTCGGCGACGTCGTCGCCCACCTGCGCGCCGCCGCCGCGGATCTCGGCTGCGGGCTCACCGTCCGCACTCTCGCCGGCGACGAGGTCGACGAATCCGACGCGGCGGCCGCCGCCCGTCGGGATCGCGAACGCAAGCGTCTGCCCATCCCGGTGCGCGTCGACCTGCACGCCCTGGCCGAGGGCACGGCCGTCGACGCCGCGGCGGTGCTGCGCGCCGCGCGGGCTCGCGGACTGCGCGGCGGCGCGACCGTCGACGACGTGCGGCGCACGACCGCGCGCTGACGAGGCGGTCGGGCGCGACTCAGCGAGACGAGCGCGCGGTACGGCCCCGGACGATACCGACGAACGTCTCCACGTCCTCCGTCGTCGCGTCGCGCCGCCACGCGAGCGCGACGGTCGACACGGGGCCGTCGGCGAGCACCCGGTACTCCACGTCGCGGCGCTGGTTCGCCCGCGCGAGCGACATCGGCACGATCACGACACCGACCCCCGCGGCCACGGTCGCGATCGCCTCGGCGGTGTCGGCCGGGGGCGCGAACGTCGGGGCGACGGCATCCGCGATCCGCGCGCCGAGCACGTCGTCGGCGGGGACGATCACGACCTCACCGGCGAGATCGGCGGCGGTGATCTCCTCGTCGGCCGCGGTCAGGGCCGATTCGGTCGACATGACGACGACGGGGAGCTCGTCGTACAGGGGGATGACGTGCAGGTCGTCGGCACCGTCGATCGGGAGGCGGACGAGAGCCGCATCGACGGCGTCGAGCGCGCTGCGCTGCGTGGAGACCGCGATCTCGCGCAGGTCGAGAGTCACGTGCGGCATCCGGTCGCGCCATACGCCGATCCACTTGCCCGGCGTCGCGCCCGGAACCGCGCCGAGGGTGAAAGTGCGGGCGAGGTCGGCGGCCGGCGGTGACGGCGGGCGAGGCACTCGGACCGCGGTGTTCTTGCGCGCCGGGGCGGGCTTACGCGCCGACGCCCCGGACCGCGGGCGTCCCGCGCCCCCGCGCGAACCCCGTGATCCGTTCCCGCTCTTCGCCATGCCCCCAGGCTAACGTGGAGGCATGCTCGGCATCCTGGCGCTCGTCTTCGCGGGGCTCGCAGCCCTGCTCCACGTCTACATCTTCGTGCTGGAGAGCGTGCGCTGGTCGCACCCCAGCGTGTGGCGCATCTTCGGCCTCACCTCGCAGGACGCGGCCGACACGACCAAGCCCATGGCGTACAACCAGGGGTTCTACAACCTCTTCCTCGCGATCGGCGCGGGCATCGGCGTGGTGCTCTGGGCCGTCAACGGTGTCGGCGACGTGGCCGGACGGACCCTGCTGCTCTTCGCCCTCGGCTCCATGCTCGCCGCGGCCCTCGTGCTCATCACCTCGGGTCGGAAGTACCTGCGTCCCGCCGCCATCCAGGGCACGCTCCCGCTCATCGGCTTCGTCCTGACGCTGCTGGCCTGACTTCTTCGACGTCGAGGGAATCGCCGTCGGGAATCTCGACGTCGAAGAATTCTCGGCCGGGAGACTGCTCGACGTCGAACCGAATTCGGCGTGATTCTTCTCGACGTCGAAGCAGTTTCCGCCGCGGAAAAGGCGAAACCCGCACGTTCCGAAGAACGTGCGGGTGGTGGATGCCTCGAGGCGTGTGCCTCAGGCCGCCAGGCGAAGACCTCGTCGGTCCGTCGCGACGGCTTCGCCGTCGTTGATGACCTCGTCGTCCCCGATGAGCGAGCCGACCGCCACGCGGGCGTTCGATCCCACCTGCGTGCGGACGCCGATGTGCGCGCCGGCGCCGATCACCGCGCCCGAGCAGATGTGCGCGTGCGGCTCGATGTGCGCCTCCGGCCCGATGACGGCATCCGACTCGATCCAGGCGCCGCGGCCCACACGGACACCGGCCGCGATCTGCACTCCGGGTTCGACGTACGCGCCGTTCTCCACCAGTGCCGACGGGTGGACCTTCGCGCCGTGCGCGACGAGTCCACGACCGTTGACGTGCTTGCGGTAACGCAGCGTCTCGCCGTGGTCGTTCTCGATGTCGATGTAGTTCTTTCCCACGATCCCCTCCGATCGGCTCTCGGGTGAGCCGACTTGTGTGACAACCGATCCGGGTGCGTTCTCATTCCCGTGCATGGTTGTTCGGCGCGGACACCCCGGCGGATTCCCGCCGGATCACGGTATTTTCCGTTGCGCCGGTTTGTCTCAGACCGTTGTCGCATGCTCGTGCATCCGGAGACGGCGGGTTGACAGCGAGGAGGAAATGTCTCACTGTTCCCGCGCGGTCGCACCCGCTGCGAATCGCCCTCGCGGGGCCGCGCGCCGAGTCATCCGGGCTGACAGGTGGGGCACCAGAACACGTTGCGCTCGCTCGTCGCCGACGCGCCCAGCGTGGTCGCCCGGATGGGGGTTCCGCAGCGCCGGCACGGCGCCCCGTCGCGGCCGTAGACCCACATGCGTCGGCCGGGGCGGCTGTCGCCGGTGAAGGTGCGCTCGGCGCGCGGGAGGTTCGCGTGGATCATCCGGTGTCCGAGCGCGATCGTCGCCGCCACGTCGATCTCGTTCGCGGGCGTCGTCGGCGCGATCCCGCGGACGAACAGCAGTTCGTTCGCGTACACGTTGCCGAAGCCGGCGACGTTGCGTTGATCGAGCAACGCGACATGGGCCGCGCGTGAGTCGGCCGACACCCGGCGGACGGCTTCGGCCTCGTTCCAATCGGGGCCCAGGAGGTCGGGCCCCAGGTGCCCCACGACCCGGTCCTCGTCGGAAGTCGGCAGCACCTCGACCATCGCGAGGTCGAACCCGACGGTGTCGACCCCGGTGACCCCGACGATCGCCCGGGCCTTGAATGCCGGCCGTCGCCATCGCTCGCCCGGGCGATACACGTCCCAGCGGCCCTCCATCTTCAGGTGCGAGTGGAGCGTGTAGTCGCCGATCCGCTCGAGCAGGTGCTTGCCGCGCGCGACGACCTCGTGCACGGTCTCGCCGCGCAGATCGGCGGTCGCGCTGCCCGGAACGCGGATGTCGAACCTGGTCACCTCACGGCCCGCGAGCGCGGCGGAGAGCTTCGCCGCCGCACGATGGACGGTGTCGCCCTCAGGCACGGGCCGCCTCGCGCAGGGTGTCGCCGGCGGTGAGGCGCCGCAGCGTGAGTCCGCGCGGAGACTCGACGAATCCCGCCTCGCGGAGGGCTCGGCCGACAGCCGTGCCGTAGACGAACTCGCCGTTGACCTGCTCGACGGTGAGGGTGTCGAGGCGCCGGCGCCGCGAGGTCTCGGCCAGATCGCGCGCGGCGGCCTGCAGCCGTGCCTCGTCGTCGGTGAAGGCGAGGGCGCTGCGCCCGCCGCGTTCGAGGTACAGCGTCAACTCGCCGTCGACGAGCACGACGAGGCCGCCCGCCTTCCGTCCCGGGCGGTGGGTCACCCGCTCCAGCGCCGGCCAGCCGAGCGCCGCCCCGTAGGGGTTCGCCGGATCGGTCGCCGCGAGCGTGACGGTCCGCAGCGGCGGTGGGTCGGCGACCGCGGCGAACTCGCGCAGCCGGTCGACGGTGGCGGACGCCGCGAACTGCGCGGCACCGAGCTTCTCGATCACGTAGCCGCGGCGGCAGTGCCCGGCCTCCTCGAAGCCGGCGAGGATGCGGTACACCTGCGCGAAGCCGCCCGGCACCCCCTCGGATTGCACGGCGCCGCGCGTGACGACGCCGTACCGGTCGAGGAGCAGACTCGCCGTCGCGGTCGCCCGCGCCGCGGCGTCCGGTTCGCGATCGGGGAGGAGCGACCAGCGCCCGCCGAGCGACGGTGGACGGGGAGCGGCAGTCGGCCGCGGCAGGGTCGCTCCGCGGTACATGCGCGCGCGGGGAGCCCGGCGCGCGACCCGGTGCGCCTGACCGCCGCCGCCGAGCAGCGACCGCACCGGTGCGAAGGTGTCGTTCGTGATGCGTCCCGCCCAGGTGAGCGCCCACAGCGCGTCGTTGACGGACTGCTCGTTCTCCGCGCCCGTGAGCTGCTTCAGCTGCGCCGCGAAGTAGGCGCCGCCCCCCTCGAGCGCCGCCAGCAGTCGGGCTTCGAGTGAGTCGGGGGCGGGATCTTCCGGATCGTCCGGATCCTGCAGCGTGAAGGGCGCGGCGTCGGCGGGATGCAGGGCGATCCACCCGTCCCGGCCCGGGAGCGTGCCGTGCCCCGACCACACGACCTCGCCGGTCGCGGTCAACTCGTCGAGGAGGGCGGGGGTGTAGTCGGCCACGCGGGAGGGCAGCACGAGCGATTCCCATGCGCTCGCCGGGATCGGCACGCCCGCGAGCTGTTCGACCACCGCCAGCACTCCATCGACGCCCTCCAGCGGCCGCGTGACGTGCTGCCACACGGGCAGGAACCGGGCGTACGCCGACGGCGGCACGGGCTCGACGCTGCCGCGGATCGCCGCGAGCGAGCGCATCCGCAGCCGCCGAAGGACTTCGGTGTCGCACCACTCGGTGTCGTCGCCACGCCCGCCGGCCGCCTCGGGGAGGAAGAAACCGCTCGCCAACCGCCCCTGCGACTCCAGGCGCTGCAGCGTGAGACGGGCGACGGCGACCCCGACGCCGAGACGCTCGGCCACCGCGTCGGTCGTGAACGGCCCGTGCGTCCGGGCGTATCGGGCCACGAGGTCGCCCAGCGGGTCGGCCACCGGCTCGAGGAACGCGTTCGGGATGCCGACCGGGAGCGCCGCGCCGAGCGCGTCGCGCAGGCGCCCGGCATCCTCGATGCCCGCGACGCGCGAGACGCCGGCGATCGTGACCGGGATGGCACGCCGTTCCTCGACTAGCGCCCGCAGATGGGCCGAAGCCTCGGTCGGCGACTCCCCCTCGAGACGGGCCGCGACCTCCGTGGCATCCAGAGGTCCGAGAAGACGCAGGAGGTCGGCCACGCCCTCGACCCCGCGCGCCCGGCGATCCGGATCGAGGCGCTGCGCCTCGCGCTCGAACTGCGCGATGACGTCGGGATCGAGCAGCTCGCGCATCTCGACCTTGCCCAGCAGCTCGCTCAGCAGCGCGGGGTCGACCGACAGTGCGGCCGCTCGCCGCTCGGCGAGTGGCGAGTCGCCCTCGTACATGAACGCGCCGACGTACCCGAACAGCAGGTCGCGCGCATACGGCGAGGGCTGGCTGGTGGTCGTCTCGACCAGTCGGATGCGCCGCTCGCCGATCTGCCGTGCCACGCGCAGGAGGGCGGGGAGGTCGTAGACGTCTTGCAGCACCTCGCGCAGCGTCTCGAGGATGATCGGGAAAGACGGATGCCGCCGGGCCACCTCGAGCAGTTGAGCCGAGCGCTGACGCTGCTGCCAGAGCGGTGATCGGCGGTTCGGGTTCAGACGCGGAAGTAGCAGGGCGCGGGCGGCGCACTCGCGGAACCGGGACGCGAAGAGCGCCGAGCCCCCGACCTCGTCGGTGACGATCTGCTCGAGCTCGTCGGGCTCGAAGACGAAGAGGTCGGCGCCCGGCGGTTCGGCCGCGGCATCCGGAACCCGCGCGATGATGCCGTCGTCGCTCGCGACGGCGGCCCCCTCGACGCCCAGCCGTTCGCGGATCCGCGCGTTCACCGCGAGCGCCCACGGCGAGTGCACCTGCATGCCGTAGGGCGAGTGCAGGATGATGCGCCAGTCGCCGACCTCGTCGCGGCTGCGCTCGACGGTCAGCGTGCGGTCGGTGGGGAGGCTGCCGGTGGCCTCACGCTGCTCGGCGAGGTAGGCGAGCAGGTTCGTGATCGCGTTGTCGTCGAGCCCTGATTGCCGCAGCCGCTCCTCGGCCTTCGCCTGGTCGGCTCCGGCGATGTCGCGCGAGAACTTGCCCAGCGCCTCACCGAGCTCGGCCGGCCGGCCGAGGCCGTCGCCATGCCAGAACGGCAGCTTCCCGGGCTGCCCGAAGGCGGGGAGCACGTTCACACGGTCGTGGGTGATCTCGACGATGCGCCAGCTCGTGGTGCCGAGGGTGAAGACGTCGTTCACCCGCGACTCGTAGACCATCTCTTCGTCGAGTTCACCGACGCGGGCGTTCTGCGACTCGCCCGCGACGAAGACGCCGAACAGGCCGCGATCGGGGATCGTGCCGCCGCTCGTGACGGCGACCCGCTGCGCGCCGGGGCGTCCGGTGAGCGTGCCCGCGTCTCGGTCCCACACGAGCCGCGGACGCAGCTCGGCGAACTCGTCCGACGGGTAGCGGCCGGCGAGAAGGTCGAGCGTCGCCTCGTACGCCGACCGCGGGAGCGAGCGGAACGGCGCGCTGCGCTTGACCGTCTCGAACCACTCCTCGACGTCGATCGACCCGAGGGCGCAGGCGGCGACCGTCTGCTGAGCCAGGATGTCGAGCGGGTTCTGGGGAACCGAGATCGCCTCGATCTTGCCCGACAACATCCGTTCGGTGACCACGGCGGTGTGCAGGACGTCGCTGCGGTGCTTGGGGAAAAGAGCGGCGCGGCTGACCTCGCCGACCTGATGCCCGGCCCGGCCGACGCGCTGGAGACCGGATGCGGCGCTCGGCGGTGCCTCGACCTGGATGACGAGGTCGACCGCACCCATGTCGATACCGAGCTCGAGGCTGCTCGTGGCGACGACGCAGCGGAGTGTGCCCGACTTCAGCTCGTCTTCGACCTGGGCGCGCTGCTCCTTCGACACGGAGCCGTGGTGGGCCTTCGCGAGGATCGCGGCGACCCCGGCGGACGATCCGGCCTGAGCCATCGTGGCCGCCGGAACCGTCGGCTCGGGCACGTCGATGCCCTGCCGTTCGGCGTAGATCTCGTTGAGGCGACCGGTCAGCCGCTCGGCGAGGCGGCGGGAGTTGGCGAACACGATCGTCGAACGGCGCTCGAGGATGCGGTCGACGATCGCCTCTTCGACGTGCGGCCACACGGATCCGGACATCTCGGTGCTCTCGGGCCGCTCGGAGAACCACTCGCCGTCGGCCGCCTCGTCGGGCGCCGGGGAGCCCGGTGGGGGTGGCGGGTTGAGCATGTCGTCGACCGGCACCACGACCGACAGGTCGAACGCCTTGGTCGCCCGCGGCGCGACGATGTCGACCGGCTGCGCACCGCCGAGGAATCGGGCGACCTCGTCGATCGGGCGCACGGTGGCGGAGAGCCCGATGCGCTGGGCGGGGGCGTCGAGCAGCGCGTCGAGCCGCTCGAGGCTCACCGCGAGGTGCGCGCCGCGCTTTGTCGCGGCGACCGCGTGCACCTCGTCGATGATGACGGTGTGGACGCCGCGCAGGGTCTCGGCGGCCTGGCTCGTCAGCATGAGGTACAGCGACTCGGGAGTCGTGATGAGGATGTCGGGCGGATCGGTCACGAGCTTGCGACGATCGCTCGACGTGGTGTCGCCCGACCGCACCCCGACCGTGACCGCGGGGACCTCGATGCCCAGTCGCCGCGCGGACTGGCCGATGCCCACGAGCGGCGATCGCAGGTTGCGCTCCACGTCGACGCCGAGGGCCTTCAGCGGCGAGATGTAGAGGATGCGGGTGCGCGTGGGCGTCTTCTTCGCGCCGCGGCGCGGGGGAGTGGCATCCGGGACCTCGGGCGCCTTCTCGCGGAACACCCGGTCGATCGCGAACAGGAACGCCGAGAGCGTCTTGCCCGATCCGGTGGGCGCGACCACGAGGGCATTGCGACCGGAGGCCACGGACTCCCACGCGCCCTTCTGGGCGGTGGTGGGCGCCGAGAACGCACCGCGGAACCAGTCCTGCGTCGCAGGACCGAATCTGTCGAGCACGTCGGCCATGCCGACATCCTCTCCCGGACCTCCGACATCGCGGGCGGGTTGACGTTCGCTGGTCGCGGAACGCCCGGGTCGGCTCAGGTCACGGGGCGCGCTCGGTCAGCCGCCCGTCCTCCAGCTCCAGCCGCAGGTCGAGCCCGAGGCGCGCGAGGAACGCATCGTCGTGGCTGACCAGGAGCACGGCCCCGCGGTAGGCCTGCAGAGCCGACACGAGCTGATCGACCGTGTCGAGATCGAGGTTGTTCGTCGGTTCGTCGAGCACGAGCAGCTGCGGCGGCGGATCGGCGAGCAGCAGGCGGGCGAGCGCGACGCGGAAGCGCTCGCCGCCGGACAGCGAGCCGACGGGACGGGTGACCGCGTCTCCTCGCACGAGGAAACGGGCGAGCCGATCGCGGACCGCCGGGATGGGGACGTCGGGCGCCGCCGCGCAGACGGTGTCGAGGACGGATGCCGTGTCGTCGAGGCCGTCGAGACGCTGGGCGAGGTAGCCCACGTGCTCCACGCTCGCTCCGGCGTGGACCGCCGCCCCCGTCCCGTGCACGATACTCTCGAGCAGCGTCGTCTTCCCCGCTCCGTTCCGCCCCACCAGGGCGACCCGCTCGCGGCCGGTAACGATCCAGTCGCGTTCACCGTCGCCCAGGGTCAGGATGCGCCGACCGGGCGCGTTGCCCGGGTCGGGCAGGTCGATGCGCACCACATCGTCGTCGCGGACACGGGTCGCCGCTTCGTTCAGCGCGGCCCGCGCGGCATCCTCCTTCCCCTTCATCTCGGCGCTCAGACGACCCGCACTCACCTGCGCCGCGTTCGCGCGGTTGCCCGCAACGATCTTCGGAACCCTCTTCTCGACCTGCGCCTTGTGCGCAACGCGGGCGCGAGTGGCCAGTTTGTCGTGGGCCTCGATCCGCTCACGCCGTTCCCGACGCAGCGACCGGGCGGCGTCGCGTTCGGCGCGCAGCGCGGCATCCTGCTCCGCATCGCGCTGCTCCCGCCAGGCGCTGTAGGGGCCACCCACCACGCTCAGCGTGTGCGCGTACAGCTCGGCCGTGGCATCCATCTGCTCGAGGAGCTCCACGTCGTGACTGACGACGACGAGCGCGCCGGGCCAGCCGCGCACCAGCTCGCTCACTCGCGCACGCGCGTCGCGGTCCAGGTCGTTGGTCGGCTCATCGAGCAGCGTGATGTCGGCCGCGCGGGCGCGCAGCCCCACGAGCGCCGCCAGCATCGTCTCGCCGCCGGACAGTTCGCCGACGGTCCGATCGAGAGCATCGGATGCCAAGCCTGCCTCGGCGAGGAGACTGTGGGCGCGGGTCTCGACGTCCCAGTCGTCGCCGACGGCCTCGAAATGGTGCGGAGCCACGTCGCCCGATTCGATCGCGCGAAGCGCGGTGAGTGCCGTCTCGACGCCGAGGATCGAGGAGACCGGGCGACGAGGATCGGCCGCGAGACGCTGGGGCAGCATCGCGACCTCGCCGGATGCCGAGAACGTTCCGGACGTCGGCGCGATCTGCCCCGCGGCGACGCGCAGGAGCGTGGACTTGCCGGCGCCGTTGCGGCCGACGAGACCGGTGCGCCCACGGCCGAGGGAGCCGGAGACGTCGTCCAGGGCGACGGTTCCGTCCGGCCACACGAGGCGGACGCGATCGAAGACGAGAGAAGGGGAGGGTGATGACATGACGAGACTCCGGGAACGCGGGAGGCGCGGACACCGGACCCGTCCGCATCAGCGGAGGGCGGCCGAGAAAACGGCGGGTCGACGGGTCAGCGCGCGGACAGGGGCGCGGAAGCGTCGACGTTCTTCACCGGAGGAGACCTCGTTCTCGGGGACAGGGCTGCCCACGTTAGCCGTTCGGTCCCCTTCTTCTCAACCCTCGGATGCCGTGGACCTCGCAGCCAGCCGCGCGTCGAGGAACGCTCGGACGTCGGCGAGCTCTTCTTCCGACACCGAATGGGTCAGCCCCGGGTACACGCGGCCCGTCAGCTCGCTGTGGGTCGGCAGCCACTGCGCCGTCATGTCGATGAGCGCCGGAGGGATGACGTCGTCGCGCGACCCGCGGCCCCAGAAGACCGGCGGACGTCGCTCGGCCAGGACCGCGTCGCCGGGCAATTCGCCGCCCGCGGCGTAACCGGCCAGGACGACCGCGAACTGAACCGCCTCGGGCGCGACCCGCAGCGTCTGGATCGCGACCGCGCCGCCCTGCGAGAAGCCCAGGAGCCCGACGGGGCGGCCCCCGAGATGCTCGGCGATCCACTCCAACAGCGCTTCGGCGGCCCGCGTGACGGCGTCGGGATCCCGCCCATTCAGCCCCTCGATCGGGTACCAGGACGCCCCCGGCGTCGGCCACGGAGGCGTCAGTGGCGCGCGCACGCTCGCGACGGCGATGTCGTCCGGCAGATACGGCACGAGGCCGAACAGGTCGTGCTCGTCGGCCGCGTACCCGTGCAGCAGGAGGAGCACCGGACGCTCGCCGATCTCGGCCGGCGGCATCGACCAGCGGACGGCGGACGGATCGAGGGTCGGGCGCTCGCTCATGCGGCCATTGTGGCAAAGCCCTCCGACACGGGCACGGCGGGGTCGACCGCGGCGGCGACGGGAGGATGTTCGGCGCAGGGAGGACGCGAGCGGCGCCGCGGATCCTCCGCTCCCCGAATGTCCTCCCGTGACCGTGTCTCCGACATCGCCGGGCTCGACCGCGGCCCCCTCCGCGTAGGCATCCCCGCGGACCGTTGATATACAGGGAGCATGCCTGTGCGCACACCCGACCCCGAACCCGGCGACAACGGCGACGAGCGCGAGTCGCTCTCGGCGTCCTTCTCGGGCGCGCCCGCGAGCCCCGGGCCGAACACCAACCCGGCGTGGCTGAGCGAGGTCGAGCTCGCCGAGGCGCGTCGGCGGCTGCCCATGCTTTACGTCGAGGCGTTGCCGGTGCGCACCGACGGCATGGGCGCGGTGACCCAGGTCGGCATCCTGTTGCGGGCGACTCCGCTGGGGGAGATGACCCGCACGCTCGTGTCCGGTCGAGTGCGCTACGGCGAGACGGTGCGCGACGCGCTGTTCCGCCACGTCGAGAACGACCTCGGGCCCATGGCCTTCCCCCTCCTCCCGCCCCAGCCCGCTCCGTTCACGGTCGCCGAGTACTTCCCCCTGCCCGGGGTGAGCGCGTTCCACGACGACCGCCAGCATGCGGTGTCGCTGGCCTTCGTGGTCCCGGTCACCGGTACGTGCGAGCCGCGACAGGACGCGCTCGAGGTCACCTGGCTCTCGCCCGAGGAGGCGGCATCCGATGCCCTCTCGGCGGAGATGGAGGGCGGCCGCGGCACGCTCATCCGTCTGGGGCTGGCGTCGGTGGGCGCGCTGCGCTGACCCTCGCCGGATCCGGATGCCGATGGACACCTCCCTCGTCGATCTCGCGATCGCGTTGCCCGTCGTCCTGGCGTTGGCCGGGCTGATCGCGCTGCTGCTGCGGCGGGTGTTCGGACCCGCGCGGTCGCTGAGCATGCCCACCATGACGGTCATCGGAGTGCTGGGCGTGAGTGTCGGGCTGCTGCTGTCGGCGTGGGTCGGCGGCGCCGCGCGCCTCTGGGTGCCCACGACGATCCTGTTCTCGGTCGGTGCGAGCATCGGCCTGTCGGCGATCGTGGCGGCGGTGGTCGCCGCGGCTCGGCGCGACGGCGGCGACATCGACGTCGCGGCGCTGCTGCGCGCGGGGGAGTCGGACCGGGTCGAGTTCAAGGAGACCGCGCGCTGGAACGTCCGCGAGAACCGCAAGGACGCGCGCATGGAGATCGCGATCGCGAAATCCGTCGCGGCGTTCCTGAACTCGCGCGGCGGAACCCTGGTAATCGGTGCCGACGACACCGGCGCGCCGATCGGACTCGACCGCGATCTCGCGACGTTGCGCACCGCCGACCACGACCGGTTCGAGCTGTGGCTGCGCGACATGCTCTCGACCGCCCTCGGCCGCAACGCGGCCGCTCAACCGCGCATCGTGTTCGCGTCGGTCGGCGAGGATCGACCCGCGGTGTGCGTCGTCGTGTGCCGCCCGGCTCCGCGGCCGGTCTTCCTCACTCAACCCAAGGACGGCGGCTCCGCGACCGACCTCTGGGTGCGCGTGGGCAACTCGAGCCGGGCGCTGGGCGTTGACGAGGCCGTCGAATACGTCTCTCGACACTGGCGTCCCTCGCCGTCGACGCTCGTCCTCGGCCGCCCGTCGGCTCGCTGACCCCCGCTCCGGCCGCGGGGGCCGACGTCTCAGCGCGTGGTCTCGCGCGCGATCGCGGCGAGGAACGCGTCGATGTCGGCCTCGGTCGTGTCGAACGAGCACATCCAGCGGACCTCGCGGCGCGCCTCGTCCCAGTCGTAGAAGCGGAAGCTCTCGCGCAGGCGATCGGCCACGCCCTCGGGGAGGGTCGCGAAGACCCCGTTCGCCTGCGTCGGCTGCGTGAACTCGACGCCGCGGATCGAGCCATCCGCGAGGCCCGCCTCGACACCCGCGCGCAGGCGCTGGGCCATGGCGTTGGAATGCCGGGCGTTGCGCAGCCACAGGTCGTCCTCGAGCAGGGCGACCAGCTGCGCGGACACGAACCGCATCTTGCTGGAGAGCTGCATGTCGAGCTTGCGCAGGTAGGTGAGACCGGTGGATGCCGCGGGGTCGAGCACCACGATCGCCTCGCCGATCATGGCCCCGTTCTTGGTGCCGCCGAAGCTGAGGACGTCGACGCCGGCGTCGCGCGTGAACGCGCGCAGCGGCAGGTCGAGGGCGGCGGCGGCGTTCGAGATGCGGGCGCCGTCCATGTGCAGGCGCATGCCGCGGGCGTGCGCGTGCTCGGCCAGGGCCCGGATCTCGTCCACGGTGTACAGCGTGCCGAGCTCGGTCGACTGGGTGATCGACACGACCAGCGGCTGCGCGCGGTGCTCATCACCCCAGCCCCAGGCCTCGCGGTCGACGAGCTCGGGGGTGAGCTTGCCGTCGTCGGTCGGAACCGTGAGCAGCTTGATGCCGCCGACGCGTTCGGGGGCACCGCCCTCGTCGACGTTGATGTGCGCGGTGGAGGCCGAGATCACGGCGCCCCAGCGGGGAAGCATCGACTGGAGCCCGACAACGTTCGCCCCGGTGCCGTTGAAGACGGGGTAGGCCTCGACGCCGTCGCCCAGGAGGCCCGTGAACAGCTCCTGCAGGCGCGCCGTGTAGACGTCCTCGCCGTAGGCGACCTGGTGGCCCTCGTTGGCGGACACGATGGCGGCCAGCACGTCGGGGTGGATGCCGGAGTAGTTGTCGGACGCGAAGCCGCGGACGGCGGTGTCATGCAGGGGGGTCACCCCTCCAGCGTAGTCACCGGGGATGCCCTCGACGCCGGGGCACTGGCCGATGTCGGAGGCGGTCGCTAGCGTGTGCCGCATGACAGAGACGCCCCCGTCCGCCTCCGCCGCCACGGCGCACGGCGCCGACGGCCGACGCGCCTTCGTGGGCGTCCTCGTCAACACCGCCGCCGCTAACGTCACGACGAGCTATCTGTGGTTCGCGCTGACGTTCTGGGTGTACCTCGAGACCCGGTCGGTGCTCGCGACGGGCATCATCGGCGGGGCCTACATGCTGCTGCTGGCCGTGTTCGCGATGCTCTTCGGCACGATCGTCGACCGCCATCGCAAACACCGCGTCATGGTGGTGTCGGGCATCATCACACTCCTGGCCTTCCTCGTCGCCGGTGCTCTGTGGCTGGCGTTCCCCGAGAGTGCGCTGCTCGACCTCGGCGGCCCCTGGTTCTGGATCTTCTCGGGGGTCGTGCTCGCCGGCGCGGTCATCGAGAACATGCGCAACATCGCGCTGTCGACGACGGTGACGCTCCTCGTCCCGGAGGATCGCCGGGCCAACGCCAACGGTCTCGTCGGCACGGTGCAGGGGCTGTCGTTCGTGGTCACGAGCGTGTTCAGCGGACTCTCGGTCGGGCAGCTCGGGATGGGGTGGACGCTGGCGATCGCGATCGTCCTCACCCTGGCCGCTCTCGTTCATCTGCTCACGATCCGAATCCCGGAGGAGCGCCCGCAGCCTCCGAGCGAACGGCTCCCCGTCGTCGATGTGCGCGGCGCGATCCGGGCCGTCCGGGCCTCTCCCGGTCTGTTCGCGCTGCTGATCTTCTCGACGTTCAACAACCTCATCGGCGGCGTCTACCTCGCCCTCATGGACCCGTACGGACTCCAACTCTTCACGGTCGAGGGGTGGGGGCTGGTCCTCGGCGTCACCGCCACGGGATTCATCATCGGCGGTGCGCTCGTGGCGAAGTTCGGGCTGGGGCGCAATCCGATCCGCACGATGCTCCTGATCGTGATCGCCATGGGCGCTCTCGGTGCCGCCTTCACGCTCCGCGACTGGTGGTGGCTGTACGTCGTGGGCATCTGGGCGTACATGGCGCTCATCCCCGCGGTCGAGGCCGCCGAGCAGACCGTCATCCAGAAGGTCGTCCCCTTCGAAACGCAGGGGCGTGTCTTCGGCTTCGCCGCCGCGTTCGAATCGGCCTCGGCCCCGATCACCGCATTCCTCATCGCCCCGATCGCCCAGTTCGCGATCATCCCCTACATGGACGGCGCCGACGGCAGGGCGACCTGGGGGTGGCTCCTCGGCGACGGGATCGGGCGGGGGATCGCGCTCGTCTTCTTGTTCGCGGGGCTCGTGATGGTCGTCGTGGGCGCGGCGGCGTTCCTCACGCGCTCGTACCGGGTGCTGTCCCGGCAGTACCAGCAGGAGCCGCTCGGCGACGCCTCCGCGCCGGCCTCGGCACCCGGGCCGGAGGACGAAGCCTCGTCGCTCGCCGCGCGCGCCGGAGGGATCCCGGATGCCGCGGCATCCACGTTCCCCGACCCTTCGGCGCCGCCGTCCGACCCCTCGCGTTGACCGCGCCGGCTCACGCCCCGGCGAGCTCGATGGTGACGTCGTTGATGTCCTCCGCCGGGTCGCCCCACAACCCGAGGAAGGCGAGGGCGAGGGCGTCCTCGAGTCCGGCCAGGCTCTTCACGCGGAACACCACCGCCGCGGCCGACGGCGCGGTCCCGGCATCCCTCGCCGACTTCGCGAAACCCTGGGCGACGGCGCGTGTCCACGCCTCGCTGGCGGCCTTGACCGCGGCGTAGTTCGCCCCGCCCGCGAGGGGGCGGGCGACGGAGGTCGACGACACGATCGCCAGGCGGCCGGCATCCGATGCGCGGAGGTCGGCGTCGAACGCGCGGGTGACGTTGCGCAGCGCCGTGAGGGAGTTCAGCAGGAAGGCGAAGTCCTCATCGCTCTGACCGGCCAGGCCTCCACCGCCACGCCACCCCCCGACGAGGTGCAGGATGCCGTCGACCCCTCCGTGCGCGGCGCGAACCCGCTCGCGGAGGGCCGCCACGGCATCCGGATCGGTGAGGTCGCATCGCTCGGTGACGACGCCCGGGATCTCGGCGGCGACGGATGCCAGTCGTCCGGCGTCGGAGCCGACCACGATCGCCGTCGCGCCCGCCGTCCGCAGGGCGCGTGCGACGCTGCGCCCCGCCGTGCTCGTACCGCCGGCGAGCAGCACCGTCCGGCCTTCGACGCCCGTGTTCATGCCGTCTCCTTCGTGGTTCGGTCGGGTCGACGCGGTCGCGCGGCGACGTTCCCATGTGCGGACATCGTGTCCGACGCGCCGTCCCGAACGCCACCCCCGCGGCGTGTCGGCCGCAGAGTCCGCACGACGGCCGGCCCGGGGCGGACCGGGGCGTCCGCTCAGTCCCGGCCGGTGATGCCCTCGGTCGAGGCGATGACGGGGCGCATCTTCTTCTCCAGCGCCTCGAAGAACATCGACAGCGGGAACTCGTCGTCGAGCACCGCGTCGGTGTACCCCTTCGGGAGCCCGGCGAGCACCTCGTCCGACAGTCCGCGCGCCCACACCGAGGCCGGGTGCGGGGTCACGACCGAGCGCACGAGATCGTACGCGGCCAGCCAGTGAGCGGTCTTCGGGCGGTCGATCGAGCGCCAGTACAGCTCGTCGATCGCGTCGGCCAGCGCCACCACGGCGGCCGGTACCTCGTCCCAGTCGAACGCGAGAGACGTGTCGGTCCAGTGCAGCACCCGGCGCTGGTGGAGCCACGCGAACAGCAGCTGGCCGCCGAGGCCGTCGTAGTTGCGCACGCGCGAGCCGGTGATGGCGAAGCGGAAGATGCGGTCGAAGATCACCGCGTACTGCACGAGCTCGGCGTGCTCGAGCATCGCCTTCTCCGTGGCATCCAGGTCGTCTCGGGCCGACAGACGCTTCTGGATCTCGACGCACTCGCGGAACGCGGTGAGGTCGCAGCGCAGTTCCTCGAGCGAGTACAGGAAGAACGGCATCCGCTGCTTGATCATGAACGGGTCGAACGGCAGGTCGCCGCGCATGTGGGTGCGGTCGTGGATGATGTCCCACATCACGAACGTCTGCTCCGTCAGCGACTGGTCGTCGAGCATGCGGGCGGCGGCGGCCGGCAGCTCCAGCTTGGTGATCTCCGCGGCGGCGCGGGTCACGCGACGGTAGCGGGCCGCTTCGCGGTCCTGGAAGATCGCGCCCCACGTGAACGTCGGGACTTCGCGCATGGCGACGGTCTCGGGGAACAGCACCGCCGAGTTCGTGTCGTAGCCCGGCGTGAAGTCGACCAGGCGCAGCGAGACGAACAGACGGTTGGTGTACTCGGTCTCGAGCCGCGCGATGAACTCGGGCCAGATGACCTCCACGAGGACCGCCTCGACGTGGCGCTCGCGCGAGCCGTTCTGCGTGTACATCGGGAACACGACGAGGTGACGGATGCCGTCGACCCGGTGCTCCTGGGGCTGGAAGGCCACGAGCGAGTCCAGGAAGTCGGGGACGCCGAAGCCGCCGTCGCGCCACCGCTCGAAGTCGCCGACGGACGCGCGGAGGTAGGCGTCGTCGTGGGGGAACAGGGGCGTGAGCGCGGCGATCGCGTCGATGATCTCGGCCACGAGCACCGCGGCGCGAGCGTGGTCGGACGACTCGGGGACGGAGCCGTCCGACGCCTGCAGGCTCTGCAGTTCGACCGCGGCGTCCTTCAGCTGCGCCCATCCCGGGGAGAGCTCGACGGTGGCCACGGTGTGCCCGTCGAGCAGATCGTGTGCGGAACGCGCGGGCATTGCGAGGGTCATGGTGGCCTCCGATCGATCGGGCGGGAAATTATCCGGTCAAATCGCAATGCTAACGGAAAACTTACGGACCCTGCCAGAGGTGAGGCCGGGAATCCTGCTACTGTCGGCGCATGTCCGACGGTTCCGTTCGCCGCGCCCGGCTCGACGACACCGTCGATGCGGCCATCGTGCGCGAGATCTCCCTCGACGCCCGCGCGACGCTCGCCCATCTGTCCGAGAAAGTGGGACTGTCGGTGTCGGCCGTGCAATCGCGTCTGCGCCGGCTGGAGGCGCGGGGGATCGTCCGCGGCTATCGCCCGGTCCTCGACGCCGAGGCGCTCGGCCGCCCCCTGGCCGCCTTCGTCGAGATCACGCCGCTGGATCCCGCGCAGCCCGACAACGCCCCCGAGCTCCTCGCGCACCTGAGCGCCATCGAGGCGTGCCACTCCGTCGCCGGCGACGCCGCCTACATGCTGTTCGTCCGGGTCCCCACGCCGCGCGACCTCGAGACGCTCATCCGGGACATCCGTGCGGCCGCCCAGGTCAACACGCGCACCACGATCGTGCTGCAGACCTTCTTCGAGGCTCGTCCCATCGAACCCGCGGACTTCCCCGCCTGACGCGCGAGGGATACATCCCGGGAGGGATGCCGACGCGGGCGGTGCCGCGTAGCGTGACAGGGATGCGCATCGCCCTGCGTCCCCTCTTCCGGTACCAACTGGTCGTCGACCTCGTCGCGGCCGGTCTCTTCGGGCTGCTGTCGTTCCTCATCGAGCTGGATCCGGGAAACGTCCTCGGCAACGTCGGCGCGCTCGTCGTGGTCGCGCTCTTCTCCGCGGCCCTCGCCCTCCGGCGGCTTCAGCCCGGTGCCGCGCTGCTCCTGGCGTGGATCGCGGCGATCGTGCAGATGTCGCTCCAGCGTGACCCGAGCCCGGTCGACCTGGTGACCTACGCCGTGCTGTACACGGCCGCGGCCTACGGGACCCGTCGCGTGTACTGGGCGGGATTCGCCTCGACCGTCGTCGGTGCTGTGGTCGTCACGGCCTACCTGACCGTGCGGGCCGGACGTGATGTCTTCGTCCCGACCTTCGACACACTCGCGATCGTGCTCGTCGCGGGCTTCGCGTTCCTCCTCTCCTGGGGCTCGGGAACCCTCGCGCGGACGACCCGGCGGGCGGCCGCGAACGCCGCCGCGCGACGCGCGGCCGAAGAGGCCACGATCGCGGAGCAGGAGCGGGTGCGCATCGCCCGCGACATGCACGACGTCGTCGCCCACTCTCTCGCGGTGGTGATCGCCCAGGCCGACGGGGCCCGCTACGCCGCCGCGCAGGACTCCGAGGCGGCGACACGCGCCCTCTCCACCATCTCGACCACCGCCCGCGCAGCCCTCGGCGACGTGCGGCTGCTCCTCCAGCAGCTGCGGCACAGCCAGGCCGACGGGCCGCAGCCGACGCTGGCCGACCTCGAGTCGCTGTACGCCCAGGTCCGCGCGGCGGGGGTCGACCTGCAGACCACGGTGGATCCGGCACCCGCCGCGGAGCCGCCGACGGCCATCCAGCTCGCGGTGTACCGCATCCTGCAGGAGGCGCTGACGAACGCCCTCCGGCACGGGGGCGACCGTCGTGTGGCGGTGCGCTTCGCGTGGCATCCGGATCGCGTCGATCTCACCGTGCGCAACCGCCTCGCCGACACCCCCTCGCTCACGGGTGGAGGGCACGGGGTCATCGGCATGCGCGAGCGCGCGCAGCTCGCCGGCGGCACGTTGTCGGCGCAGCCCGAGTCCCGCGACTTCGTCGTCCGCGCGAGCCTGCCGCTGGGGACGACGTCCTGAGCGCGGCGACAGGGCAGAGTGGATGCCATCCCGCCCCCGATCCTCGGAAGGACCCGCACCGATGACCTCGCCGATCCGCATCGTGCTCGTCGACGACCAGGCGCTGTTCCGCGCCGGCATCCGGATGGTGCTGGATTCGCAGCCCGACCTGGAGGTCGTCGGTGAGGCATCCGACGGACGCGAGGGCGTCGACGTCGTCCGGGCGACACGCCCCGACGTCGTGCTCATGGACGTGCGGATGCCGGTCATGGACGGTCTCACCGCGACCGCGGAGATCCTTCGCGAACCCGCGGCCCCGCGGGTCGTGGTCCTGACGACGTTCGACCTCGACGAGGCCGCGGCCCGGGCGATCCAGCACGGCGCGAGCGGCTTCCTCCTGAAGGACTCCGACCCGGAGTTCCTGCTGTCCGCGGTGCGGACGGTGCACGCCGGGTCGGCGGTGATCGCCGCTCAAGCGACCCGCGACCTGTTCGCGCACATCGCCCAGGGCGGGGCGATCGATCCGGTGCCGGCCGCCTACGGTGCCCTCACCGATCGCGAGCGCGAGATCTTCGCCCTCGCCGCGGCGGGACTCAGCAACGCCGAGATCGCCGCGCGCGAGTTCCTCTCGGAAGCGACGGTGAAGACGCACGTCAGTCGCATCCTCACCAAACTCGCGCTCCGCGACCGTGTTCAGCTCGTCGTGTTCGCGTACCGCCACGGGCTCGTCTGAGCGCGGCGCGCGGCGGTCGGCGCCGGCGCAACCTCGGTGATCCGCCGTCGGTCAGTGGCATCCGGCCGGATCGGACTGAGGTCGTGCGGATCGCCGAGGCTGCGCCGGGTGGTGCGGCTCAGTCCTCCGCGAGCTCCGGGTCGTGCGCCCAGGTGGGCGCCAGCGCACGGATGCGCGCCGCGCGCCACTGCCACATCGCCCACAGGCCCGGCCACAGCGCGGGCGCGGCGGCGCCGCCGATCGTGAGACGTTCCCGCCACAGCGTCCGGGTCGGGTCTCCGGGCACCGCCGAGACCGCCATCTGGTGGTCCCAGACGTCCAGCGCCGCGAGCGGGCCGGTGAGCGGCACGCCCCAGTCGCGGAACACGCGCACGCGGCCGTTGCCGTCGGCGGTCTCGCGGTCGGCGACCGAGATGAGCTGGCGACCCACGGGGAACACCCCCGCCGCCCGCATCTGCACCGGAACGTCGTCCCCGGACGAGAACGACGTCGGAGCCTCCTCGAGGGTCTCGACCGCCAGCAGCGGACCGTACAGTTCCGCGACCGCGCGCGGCGAGTGCAGGGCCCGCCACGCGGCATCCGGATCGCAGTCGATCTCGAACTTCAGCAGAATGCGCATGCTCGCATCGTGCCACCTCCGGCCGGGAACGACGTCGGGTTGACGCATCGGTCGGTGGGCGGTGCTCGTCGTAGGCTCGAGGGATGCCGAACACCCCCGACGCGCTCTCGCAGGCGAACTACCAGGTGCGTCTGGAGTGGGGTGAGGCGGGGCTCGCACGGCTCGCTGCCGCCCACGTCGTCGTCGTGGTGCAGACGCTCGGTCTGACGGCCCGCGTGCTGGCGGCGGCCGAGAACGGCGAGACCGAGCCCGCGGAGACCGAGGCCGCGGACCGGCTCGCGCTCGCCGCGGAGCGCGCGGGTGCGCACGTCGTGGTCGCCGGGATCCGCAACGCCGCCGCCGTCGCCGCGCACGTGCTCGACGTCCAGCGGTCCCGGGGCGAGCGCACGAGCATCGCGGTCATCGCGGCGGGTGACGTCGATGAGGCGGGCCCGCGGTACGCCGTCGAGGATCTGCTCGGCGCCGGGGCGGTCGTGGCCGCGCTCGGCGACCTCGGCATCGACCACGCCTCGCCGGATGCCGCCGTCGCCGGCGAGGGGTTCCGGGCGCTTCGGGGAGCGGTGCGCCACCTCCTCACCGCCAGCGGCACGGGGCGCCTGCGCGCCGACGCGGGCGAGCGCGACCTCGTGCTCGCCGCGGCCGAACGTGATGCGGCATCCGTCGTCCCGGTGCTGCGCGACGGCGTCTACGCCGCGGCGTGAACCGCGAGCCGCGGCATCGACCGCGGCCTGAAGCGAGCTTGGGCTCAGCGCGGGGTCGCCGCCGCCAGCCGCGTCGCGGGGCTGATGTCGCGATGCACCCACGTCAGCGCGAAGCGCCGGTCGAAGTAGGGTGCGCATTTCGCGCACGAGGTGGGGCGTGTCGCCCGACGGTGCCGGTAGGCGACGTGACCGGCCGGGCAGGTGCCCACCCACGGCGCCAGCTCGTTCGCCGTCTCGCCGGCGTGGGTGGTTCCGCCGACGTACCCGATTTCGCGCGCGGCGCGCTTCCACACCGGTCCGTGCCCCGCGGGCGCACCGGCGAGCGCGTGCGCCACCTCGTGCAGCAGCGTCTGGTGGTTGGTGTCGTCGTCATACCGCGCGGCGAGGTAGCGCGAGACGCTGATGCGCCGCCGGCCGTAGTCGCACAGTCCCGCCCGGCGCTTGGCGTTGTCGAAGGCGAACGACCACGACTCGTCGAGGTGCAGAGCGATCAATGCCTCTGCCCAGACGCGCACACGTTGCAGATCGGACATGACGGGAATCGTAGGGAGGGGCTCCGACGTCAGCTCGCCACGACCGCGCGTGTGCGTCGGCGATCCGCGGCATCGATCGCGAGGAGCGTCGACTCGAGCTCGGCGTCACTGGCCCCGGCGTTCTGGCGGAGGAACAGCGCGCGCTTGAAATCGCGGCGGGCCGACTCGTAGTCGCCCTCGTCGAAGTGGACCTTGCCGCGGTGCTGCAGGGCGAACGCGGCGATGCCCGCCCACCCCTGCCCCTCGGCCTCTTCGGCGCAGGCGGTGAGCTCCTGCTCGGCGGCGGCGAACGCGCCTCGGCACTGCTGGATCGTCGCGTGCAGGATCCGCGCGCGAAGCAGGTCGCGACGGGTTCCGGCCATGCGCGCCACACGCACCGACTGCTCCGACACCGTCAGTGCCTCGTCGAACCGGTCGAGCACCTTCAGGAGCCAGGTGCGCTCGAGGAGCGCGGGAAGACTGCGCTGCGAGCCGATCTCCTCGAGCCGTTCCGCGCACTCGTGAGAGTCGGTGATCTCACGCAACGTGTCGGGGTCGTACCCGTGGATGTAGCTCACCGTCGCTCCTCTCGAATGGCCGTGGCTTCCAGTCTGCGGTGCGTCGGGGACCGGAGCCGCAACGCCACACCGTCCGGTCGCGAACCGGTCGTGACCCGGGCGCTCACCGATCGAAGATGGATGCCGAGGGCTTCGGCGACGGCGTCGCGTCGGCATCCGTCGCCGGACGTGCGCCGCGGACGAACTCGTCGATCTCGGCCCCCTGGGCGACCTTCGCGGGGTGCGGACCCGCCGCCATGAGCCGCGGCAGCCACTCCACCGGGAGGGGTGCCGCGGAGGCCGCGACGACGAGGTTGCCGAACCGCCGGCCCTTGAGCACCTGCACCTCGGCGAGCACGATGACCTCGGGCAGGACCTCGCGCACGGTCGCCACCTGACGTCGCGCGAACGCGAGCCCGGGGCCGTCCGAGACGTTGACCAGCAGGACGCCGTCGGGGGCGAGGAGGGACGCCGCTTCGCGGTAGAACTCCACCGTCGTCAGGTGCGCGGGGGTCTGCGCGCCCGAGTACACGTCGCTCACCAGCAGGTCGACGGCGCCGTGCAGTCCAGCGGGCAGGCGCCCGAGCCCGGCACGGGCGTCGCCGATGCGCACGCGGATGGCGGCGCCGCGGGGGAGGGGAAGGTTCTCGCGGACGAGGTCCCACAGCGCCGGTTCCAGCTCGATGACCTGTTGTCGCGATCCCGGCCGCGTCGCCTCGACGTAGCGGGGGAGCGTCAGTGCGCCCGCGCCCAGGTGCACCGCGGTCAGGGGCTGTCCCGGCATCCGGAGTCTGTCGATGACCGCGCCCATGCGCGTGACGTACTCGAAGTGCAGGTGCGTCGGGTCATCGAGGTCGACGTGCGACTGCGGCGTGCCGTCGACGACCAGCTCCGATCCCGACACGAAGGTCGAGGCGGTCACCCGCGCGATCGCCCCGTCGGACAGGCGCGCCGACGGTGCATCGTCCGGTTCCACCCGCATCCGTGCCATGCGTTCAACGGTATCCCGGTCCCCCTTCACGCGCTCGCGACGCGGGGGAGAGGGACGGATGCCAGGGAGTCGGGGGTCAGCAGGGAGACCGTGTCGGTGGGGAGGGGCATCCAGCCCGCCAGGGGGATGCCGGTCGTCGCCACGAGCCGCGCCCCCGACTCGGCGCGGCGGGTGAAGAGGACGTTGTAGCCGTCGCCGTGGCCCGGGGGCAGATCGGCCTCGGCGAATCCCCGGGCGGCGAACGCGGCGCGCGGGGCGGGCCGCGAGGCCGAGGAGTGCACGGCGACGAGCGCCGTCGGGGTGAGGAGGAGAGCGTTGAGGCACGCCTCCGGGTACAGCGCGCGGACCGTGGCCACGGCATCCGCGATCCGCGTGGGGTCGACGGTCGCGCCGGGAGCGAGCGCGCGACGGAGGAACGCGAAGTACAGCTCGCTGTCGTTGCCCCCGCGCAGGCCGCCGCGCTCGCCGTCGGTGAGCTTTGCGCGCAGCAGATCGGGCGGTGACAGCGCGCCGTTGTGCTGGAACGCCCGGTCGCCGCGCAGGAAGGGCTGCGCCTCCGCCTCGCCGGCGCCGCTTCCGGCACTGCCGAACCGCAGGTAGAGCAGCGCCGCGGTCGAGGGGGCGGGCACCGCCGCGGCGAGATCCCCCCGCCGGGCGGGCCGGCCGGCGACGACCCGGGCCGAGACGCCCGCGCGCGTGCGCCAGGCGGCTCCCCACCCGTCGGCGTGCAGGCGGGAGAGCGCGGCGAAGGATGCCAGGGTGTCGTCGCCGAGGGCGGCGGGGACGTCGATCGGCTCGCGGCCGACGTAGGCGATCATGCGGGACACGGCACCTCCGGGAGCGGGAATCCCAGATTGGATCCACATGTAGTATGTTTGGATCCTACTCGGAGGTAACCCGTCCCCCATGAACCCGCTCCCCATCGCAGACGCCGCACCGGCCTCGGCATCCGCGCGCACCGCGGACGGATCCTCCATCGACGTCGCCGCCGAGCGCGAACGCACCACGGGGTCGACGCTCGCGAGCCACTTCAACGCCGCGGGCGCCGCGCTCCCGTCTCACCGCGTGGTCGCCACGGTCGTCGATCATCTCCGCCGGGAAGAGGCGAAGGGCGGCTACGAGGCCGCCGCCGAGCGACGCGTCCACCTCGACGCGGTGTACGCCTCGGCCGCCGGCCTCGTCGGCGCCGATCCGAGTGAGATCGCCCTGTTCGACAGTGCATCCACCGGGCTCCGGGTCATGCTCGATGCGCTCCGTCCCACCCGGGGGCAGCGCATCGTCGCCTCCAGCAGCACGTACGTCAGCCACGCGCTGCACCTCATGAGCCTCGCCCGCGAGCAGGGGATCGACCTCGTGATCGCCCCCTACGACGAGCGCCGCCGCGTCGACGTCGCCGCCCTCGACGCCCTGCTGTCCGACGGGGTGCCCTCGATCGTGACGGTCGCCCATGTGCCCACGTCGTCGGGCCTCGTGGAGCCGGCCGCCCAGATCGGGGCGGTCGTGCAGCGCCACGGCGGGACCTACATCCTCGACGCCACGCAGTCGGTCGGTCATCTGGCGGTGGACGTCGCCGAGATCGGGTGCGACGTCATGGTCACCACCGGACGGAAGTTCCTCCGCGCCCCCCGCGGCACGGGGTTCGCGTACGTGCGCGACACCCTCCGCGAGCGTCTGCTGCCGGCCGCGCCCGACGTCCGGGGTGCGCGCTGGACGACGGGATCCGACTGGGAGCTCGACGCCTCGGCACGGCGGTACGAGACGTGGGAGGGCGCGATCGCCGCGCGCCTCGGGCTCGGCGCCGCGCTGGACGAGGCCGCCGAACGCGGCATCCCCGCGACCGAGGCGTGGCTCGTGGACGCCGGTCGACGGCTCCGCGAGGCGCTCGGCGACCTCGACGGCGTCACGCTCGCGGATCCCGCGGGAACCCGCTCGGCCATCGTGACCTTCGTCATCGAGGGCGTGGCATCCGCCGACGCGGTCGTCGAGCTCGCGCGCCGCGGCGTCCGTGTCGTCTCGGTGCCGGCGACGCACGGACAGTGGGACCTGGGCGACCGGGGCGTGCAGAGCGTCGTCCGAGCCTCGCCGCACGTGTACAACGACGACACCGACCTGTCCGCCCTCGTCGACGGGGTCGCGGCGATCGCCACCGGGATCATCCGATGACCGCGGTCGTCTCGGCGGACGTCGTCGTGCTCGGGCTCGGCATCCACGGAATGTCCACCGTCGCCTCGCTCGCGCGCCGGGGTGCGCGCGTGGTCGGGATCGACCGCTTCGCCGCCGGGCACTCCCGCGGTTCCTCGCACGGGGCCACCCGCATGATCCGCCGCGCGTATCCGAACCCGGTGTGGAACCCGCTCGTCGAGAAGGCCTTCGACGCCTGGGACGCGCTCGAACGCGCGTCGGGGGAGACGCTCCTGCATCGCACGGGCGGTCTGTACGCCCACGAGGGCGCATCCCAGCTGCAGGGACCCGACTGCGTCCTGGTCGACGACCGCGACGAGATGGCGGCCCTCATGCCCGGGTTCGTCGTGCCCGAGGGGTACCGCGCCGTGTACGACCCGTCGGCGGGCGTGCTGGAGGCCGAAGGCGCACTGGTCGCACTGCGTCGGCTCGCTCTCGCCGGGGGCGCCGATCTCCGCGACGGCGAGCGCGTGCTCGGCTGGGACACGATCGCGGAGGGCGTCGAGGTCCGCACCGACCGCGGTGTCGTCCGCGCCGCGCGGCTGGTGGTCGCCGGAGGCTCATGGACCGACCGCCTGCTGCCGCAGCTCTCGGGCCTCCTCGAGGTGTGGCGCATCCTCACCGTCACCGTGCGCGCCGGGCAACCCGCCGGGATGCCGCCGGCGCTCGGGGCGTTCTCGGTGGACCGCGCAGAAGGCCTCGTCTTCGGCATCCCGGATGCCGCCGGCAACGGCGTGAAGCTCGGGGTGGATGCCGGAGAGGTCTGGGACCCCGAGACCCCCGTCGCCCCGCCCACCCCCGCCGAGGTCAAGGCGCTGCGCGACCTGCTGCACTCGTTCGTGCCGGGCCTGGACACCGCCCCCGTCGAGGCGGCCGCGTGCCTGTACACGATGACCGAGGACAAGCGCTTCGTCATCGGACCGTTCGCCGACGCCCCCGAGGTCATCGCGGTCTCGGCGTGCTCGGGGCACGGGTTCAAGTTCGGGCCCGCGATCGGCGACGCCGTCGCGGACCTCGCGACGGGCATCGCCCGCCCCGACCTGGACTTCGTCTCGACCGCTCGCCGAGGACTCTGACATGACCATCGCCCTCGCCGCCCCCCACGCCGCCGCCGTCGCCGCGGGGCGTTCCGCGATCGCCGCGGGAGGCAACGCCCTGGATGCCGCGCTCGCCGCGGCCGCCATGCTCACCGTCGTCTACCCGCATCAGTGCGCCATCGGTGGCGACGTCATCGCCCTGGTGCGCCGACCGGACGGCTCCACGACCGCCGTCGTCGCCGCCGGCACCGCGCCGGCCGCCGTGGCCGAAGCCGCGGCCGCCTGGACCGAGGTGCCGCGCGCCGGAGCGGGCTCGGTGACCGTGCCGGGCATGGTCGCCGGGTGGATGGCGATCGCCGGGCTCGGCGCGGTCCTGCCGGTGTCCCGGGCGCTGGCGGAAGCCGCCGAGGTCGCGGAGACCGGCACGCCGGTCAGTGCGGGTCTGGCGCGCGCCCTGGTCTCCCGCGCCGACGCGATCCACGCCGACCCCGGGCTGCGGGCGGTGTTCACGCGGACCGACGCGCTGCTCGCCGAGGGGGACGTGCTCGTCCAGCCCGCGCTCGCGGATTCGCTCCGCCGCCTGGCGGTCGACCCGCGCGACTTCTACGACGGAGAGATCGCCCGCTCCCTCGTCCGCACGCTGCGGGAGCACGGCGGCACCCACACGGAGGAGGACTTCGCCGGGTACGGCCCCGAGGTCGTCCCCGCCCTGACCCGCACGATCGGCGACGCGGAGTACAGCGTCGCCCCGCCGCCGTCGGTGGGCGCGATCCTCGTCGGCGTCGCCGCGGCGAGCGCGCGCGAGCCGGGCGCCGCGGAGCTGCTGGAGGCGAGCGTGCGCGGTGCGCGGGCGCGCGGGGCCCACCTCGGCGACCCCGCCGCGGGCCCGGTCGACCTCGACGCGTTGCTGACCCTCGACGCGCCTCCGCTCACCGGCCCGGGCGAGCCGCGCCCGCAGGGCGACACCGCCGCGGTGGTCGCGATCGACGACGACGGGTTCGCCGTCACGATCGTGCAGAGCGTCTACCAGACCTTCGGTTCCGGATTGCTGGATCCCACGACCGGCATCCTGCTCCACAACCGCGGCGGGGCGTTCTCGATCGACCCGGCCTCGCCGGCCGCGATCCGCCCCGGCGCCCGCCCGCCCCACACCCTCGCCCCGGCGATCGTCGACCGCGGTGACGTGACAGTGGTGGCCGGATGCCAGGGCGGTCGCGCGCAGCCCTGGATCCTCGCACAGCTGCTTCCCGACGCCACCGATCCCGCCACCGATCTCGACGAACTGCTCGGTCGCCCGCGCTGGGTCATCGGCGACCGCGACCTCGGCCACGACCGTCTGACGCTCGTGACCGAGCCCGGGGTCGATCCCGAGGTGATCGAACGGGCGGACTCCCTCGACCTCGGTGTCGCCGTCTTCCCCGGGCCCGCCGACGAAGCCGGACACGTCCAGCTGGTGCGCCGTGTCGGCGCCGCCGGCGTGCGCGACGCCGCGAGCGATCCCCGCGCCGACGGTGTCGCCGTGCTCCTTCCGGCATCCTGATCCCACAGCCCCACCCGTCCCACCGCACCAAGGAGAACCGATGACCGCCGACCGGCACTGGAGCGACCCCCTCACCCCGAGCGAGATCGTCGAGATCACCGCGCTCGTGCGCGCGGACGAACGCATCGGCGCCGAACCCCGCTTCTGGGGCATCGCCGTCGAGGAGGGCCTCGCCCGCAGCCTCGCGCCCGGCCAGGGGCGCCCCGTGCGCCTGATCGTGATGAACCCCGCGGCGCACGCCGCGTGGGAGGTCACCGGCTGGACCTCGGGCACGGATCGCGCCGAGGCGTCGCTGGCATCCTGGAGCCCGGTGGATGCCAAGCGCCCCGGCGTCTCGAGCGACGAGGCGCGCGCGATCGCCCGCGCCGCCCGCGAGCACCCCCTTCTCAAGGAGGCCCTGGCCAAGCGCGGCATCACCGACACCACGCACGTGTGGGTGGACCCCGAGTCGATCACGGGCTTCGAGCCCGAGGACCTCGCCGACCGTCGACTGTCGTGGGGGACCGTCTGGTACCGCGAGAGCGCCGACGACAACGGCTACGCGCGTCCCGTCGCGGGTCTCGTGCCGATCCTCGACCTCGAGACGCTCGACATCATCCGCCTCGAGGACCACGGCGTCATCCCGATGGCCAGCGAGGGCGGCAACTACCGCTCGGGCACGTGGGGTCCCGACCGTCACGTCGCCCCGCTGGAGATCACGCAGCCCGAGGGTCCCGGCTTCACCGTCGAGGGCCACAAGGTCACGTGGCAGAACTGGTCGTTCCGCATCGGCTTCACGCACCGTGAGGGGCTCGTCCTGCACGACATCGCGTACCGCGACGGCGATGTCGAGCGTCCCGTCCTCCGCCGCGCCGCGGTGAACGAGATGTACGTGCCGTACCTCGACTCCGACCCCACGGCGTACCGCAAGAACTTCTTCGACTGGGGCGAGTACGGGGCCGGCCCCCTCACGGCATCCCTCGAACTCGGATGCGACTGCCTCGGCGAGATCCACTACTTCGACGCCCACGTGCTCGACGGGACGGGCGAGGCCCAGACCATCACGAACGGCGTGTGCCTGCACGAGGAGGACTCGTCCATCCTCTGGAAGCACGTCAACACCCGCACGGGCGAGGCCGACGTCCGCCGCTCGCGGTGCCTGGTGATCTCGTTCTTCGCGACCGTGGCGAACTACGACTACGGCTTCTACTGGTCGCTGTACCAGGACGGCTCCATCGAACTGGAGATCAAGCTCACCGGCATCCTGTCGGTGTCGGGCATCGACGACGGCAAGATGCCGGCGTTCGGCCGTATGGTCAGCCCGAACGTCCAGGCGCCCACGCACCAGCACTACTTCGCCGTGCGCATGGACACCGCGATCGACGGCCCGAAGAACCGCCTGGTCGAGGTGCACGCCGAGGTCGAGGAGGACGAAGAGCTCAACCCCTGGGGCAACGCCGTGAAGATGGTGTCGGAGGTCATCGCGTCGGAGAAGGATGCCGGGCGCATGGCCGACGCGTCGCGCGCGGTGCACTGGCGGGTCGAGAACACCGAGCGCACCAACCGCTTCGGCGAGAACACCGCCTACCGGCTGTCGGCGATGCACACCACGCGTCTGTTCGCGAAGCCCGGCAGCATCGTCGCGCGCAAGGCGCCCTTCGTCTCGAAGCATCTGTGGGCCACCGCGTACGACCCGAACGAGCGCTTCATCACGGGCGACTACCCGAACCAGGCACCGCTCGAGGCCGAGGGCATCACGGCGTGGCAGCAGGCCGACCGTCCGCTCGACGGCGCCGAGCTCGTGCTGTGGCCGATCGTCGGCGTGCACCACTACCCGAAGCCCGAGGAGTGGCCCATCATGCCGGTGCACCGCATCGGCCTGCGGTTCGAACCCGACGGCTTCTTCACGCGCAACCCGTCGCTCGACCTGCCGCCGTCCTCGGGCGGCGACCACTGCCACGCGCCGACGCCCGGTGCCGGGGGCGCGGTGGCCGAGGGGCACGCGCTCCACGGGCACGACGCCGGCGGGCACGAGCACTCCTGCCACTGATGGGGGAGGTCCTGCACGTCGGTGCGCTGGTGACGGCGGCGGCGGGCGCGTGCTGCGTCGCCGCCGACCGTCCCGCCGCACGCGTGCGGGAGCTGCTCATCGCGGCGCTCATGCTGCTCGCGATGGGCGACATGGTGCTGGGGGGAGGCCGGGTGCCGGCGGTGTTCTGGGCGGCGGCGCTCCTTCTGGCCGCGCTCGTGGCCGTGGCTCCGGGACGCACGCGGCGTGGAAAGGATCGGCGGATGCGGGCGTTCGACGCCCTCGGCGCCGTGCTCATGGCGTCCCTTCTGCTGGCGGCGCACGTCCCCGCATCCCCCGGCTCGTCGCATCACGGTTCGGGTGCTATGCCGCTCGTGGCCCTCACCCTCGTCGGGGTGGCCGCGTACGCCGTCGGGGGTGTGGTGCTGTTCGTCACGGCGCACCGCGATCGGCCGCTCATCACGCGGCTGCCGCCGCTCGCGATGGGCGTGTCGGCGGTGCTGATGGCGGCGCCGCTGGTGGTCGGCTGAGAAGCGCCGCGCGGGCTGAACGATCCGTGGTTTCCGCTGTTTTGCGGACTTACTGAGACTGGCGTGACACTAGCTGTCACGCTAATCTCAGTAAGAGGGGTGGATCCGATGGTCAACGATGTTGACGCGCTACGTGCAATCGAACGTGCGCCGCTGCGGACGGTGCGGCCCCAGGACCTGGAAGCGGACCTCGCCCACGCGCGCCGCACAATCGCTCGACTCGCCGACCGCGGGGCGTTGGTTCGTCTCGCCAAAGGCGTTTACGCGGCACCCCCGGAGGGGCGCGATGGTCGTCAGTGGCGCCCCACTCTGGAAGTGGGGGGGCTGGCTGTGGCGACTGCGCGATTCGGCAACCGCAACGCCGTACTCATGGGGCTTGGTGCCGCGCGTCACTGGGCGGCTATCCCTCGAGCTATCGGTGTGACGACCGTTGCGATCCCGGAAGCCGGACGACCTCCCGTGACCCTCGACGGCGGGGGCATGGTTCACCTGATCCCACGGGATGTCGAGCGTCTCGACGCCGTCGCGGAGCAGAACGAACTCGGACGTGCCCTGGTGACGACGCCGGCGCAGACGCTGTACGACCTTCTGATGAAGCCGGGCCAGGGAGGCATGCCCGATGAGGCCCTCGCCGCGGCACGTCATCTTCGCGAGCAGGTCGGGCCGGCGGAGCTGCGGCGGGTTATCGACACGTTCGGTCGCGCAAACGCTGCCGTGCGCGGGGCTCTCGACGAGATGGAAACGCGAGGGCAGTGATGGTGGAAAGGCAGAACGACCGGAAGCCGAGAAGCCGCGCGACTCGCGTCACGCCGGGCGTCCTCGACGAGCACGATCGCGCAAAGGTCGAGGCTCAATTCGGTGTCGCTGCGGAGCAGGTCGTGCGCGATCACGTCGTCTCCCACGCCCTCGCGGCGATCGCCATGGTGTCCACGGATGATCTGGTGTTCTTCGGGGGCACCGCGCTCGCGCGTACACATCTGCCAGATCTCCGGCTCTCGGAGGACATCGACCTCATCGCCTTCGGGCCGCGCGCCGAGATCGGCGACAGAATCGAGGCGGCCCTTGCTAGGGGGCTGCGGCGCGCGTTCGGAACGCCGACGTTCACTCCAACCATCAGCGACACCATCCACTCCGAGTCCTCCGTGATGGAGGTGGGCGGCGTCCGTATTCGTCTTCAGCTTCTCTCCGCACAGGGGTATCCCGCGTGGCCGACGGAAGTCGTAGATATCGAGCAGAGGTACAGTGACGCGCCACCCGCTCGTCTCCGTGTGCTGACGGCAGCGGCGTTCGTCGCGGCGAAACTGGCGGCCTGGACCGAGCGTGGAGCGCCGCGCGACCTCTACGATCTATGGGCGCTGGGGGATGCCGGCAAGATCGACCGCGACGCCGTGGACCTTTTCGGAAAGCTTGGGCCCTATACGAGTGCGTCGCAGGTATCTTTCGCCCGGCTGCCTACGGATGCAGGGTGGGCCGCCGCGCTCGGGCATCAGTGCGTGCCACAGGTGGGGCCGGAGGAAGCGGCGCGGGTAGTGCGCGGGGCTCTTGCCAGCCTGATCTGACAGACGCGAGCCACGTGCGTCAGCCGGTGAACACCGTCGCGGAGCGGCGCTCGTACCAACGGGCGAGCTGCTCGCCGGCCTTCAGGACGTGCTCGCGCATCTCGCGGCGGGCGGCCTCGGCGTCGCCGCGCTCGATCGCCTCCATGATCCGCACGTGCTCCTGGAAGTTCTCCTCGCGGTGGCGGTCGTCACCGACGAGCAACTGCGCCGAGACGTTGCGGGGGAAGGTCTCGTTGATCTCCTCGATCGCGCGGGCGAGCCGTGCGTTGGCGGAGACCTGCGCGATCGTGTTGTGGAAGACATCGTTCTCGCGGCGGCTGGCGAGGGCGGGGTCGCCCTGCCCGCGCTCGCGCTCGACCGAGCGGTCGTACATGTCCTGGTTCGCTTCGCGCAGCCGCGTGATGTCGCCGCGCGAGATGCGCTCGACGGCGCGGGCGGCGGCGAGGGCCTCGAGTTCGGCGCGGACCTCGTAGGCCTCGCGCACCTCCCACGGCGCGGGCACACGCACGACGGCGCCCCGGTTGGGCAGCACCTCGATGAGACCGCCGGTCTGGAGCTGGCGCAGGGCTTCGCGCACCGGGGTGCGGCTGACGCCGAAGTCGCTCGCGAGTTCCGCCTGGCGCAGCTGGGCGCCGATCGGAATGTCGCCGGACATGATCCGTTCGCGGATCTTGGCGGCGATCTCATCGACGAGGGCGTGTCCCCCGGCGGCCGAGATCTCGGTGTCCCCCCGTGCGGCCATGCTGCCCCTCTCGGTCGATCGTGGTCGCGATCCCACGAGGTGCGAACTTAGCAGAACGGCTGACGGATGCCACGCAATCCACGCGGTACTGGCTCCCAAGTAGTTGATTCGGGATCCAATATGTATCTGTTAGGATCCAAACATGACCACCCGAGAGGATGCCGCCGAGCTCCGCGCCCGTGTGCGCTCCTTGACGCTCGAGACGGCCGATGTGATGTCGGTCGAGCTCGAGGGGGTGGACGGCCCGCTCCCCGAATGGACGCCCGGCGCCCACATCGACCTCGCCCTCCCCGGCGCCCCCGTGCGGCAGTACTCGCTGTGCGGCGAGCCGGGCTCGGCGCGCTATCGCATCGCCGTCCTGCGCGAGGAGCAGAGCCGTGGCGGCTCCCGGGCCGTGCACGAGCGACTCCGTCCGGGTGATGTCGTGTCGCTCCGCGGTCCCCGCAACCATTTCGGCCTCGAACCCGCCGACGAGTACGTGTTCCTCGCCGGCGGCATCGGCATCACGCCGGTTCTGTCCATGGTGCGCGCCGCCGCCGCGGCGGGCGTGCCATGGCGGGTGCTGTACCTCGGGGCCTCCCGCACCCGGATGGCGTTCCTCGACGCGCTCGCGGAGTTCCCCGGCGGTGCGGTCGACGTCGTCGCGCGCGACGAGGGTGTGCGGGCCGACCTCGAGGCCGAGCTCGCGGCGCACCCGAACGCCGCCGTATACGCCTGCGGTCCGGCACGGATGCTCGAAGAGGTCGTGCGCCTCGTGCCCGAGGCATCCGGTCGACTGCACCTGGAGTACTTCACCGCCCCCGTCGTGGAGTACGAACCGGGCGGGCCGTTCTCGGTGCGTCTCGCGCTCACCGGCGTAGAGGTCACAGTCGAGCCCGAGCAGAGCGTGCTCGAGGTGCTCCGCGAGGCCGGTGTCGACGTGCTCACCGACTGCGAAGAGGGCATCTGCGGCAGCTGCGAGACGGGCGTCCTCGAGGGCGAGGTCGAGCACCGCGACTTCGTCCTCACCGCCCAGGAGCGCGCCGCGAACGACTGCATGATGGTGTGCGTCTCGCGGTCGGCGTGCCCCCTCCTCGTCCTCCAGGCCTGACCCGCCTGGAACCCACACGGAAACCGACCACGAGAGGCGACGGCGATGCTGAAGCAGGAAGACAACGAGAAGATCACCCGCTCCGGGCCGGGCACCCCGCTCGGCAACCTCCTGCGCTCGTACTGGCAGCCGGCCGCGCTCGTGTCGGAGATGCCGGGCGAGCGGCCGGTCAAGGCCGTCCGCATCATGAGCGAAGACCTCGTGCTGTTCAAGAAGCGCGAAGGCTGGGGGCTCATCAGCCGGTACTGCGCCCACCGCGGCGTCGACCTGTCGTACGGCCGCCTCGAGGAGGACGGCATCCGGTGCCTCTACCACGGGTGGCTCTACGACGGGCAGGGCAAGTGCGTCGAGCAGCCGGCCGAGCCCGAGCACAGCCAGTTCCTCGGCAAGATCCGCATCGCCAACTACCCGTGCGTCGAGAAGAACGGGATCATCTTCACCTACATGGGCGCGGGCGACCCGCCGCCCTTCCCCGACTACGACTGCTTCGTCGCGCCCGAGGAGTACACCTTCGCGTTCAAGGGCCTGTGGGACTGCAACTGGCTGCAGGGCCTGGAGGGCGGCATCGACCCGAGCCACGTGTCGTTCCTGCACCGCTTCATCCAGGAGGACCCGCGCGAGATGTACGGGCAGCAGTTCGCCGAGGAGGTCGAGGGCACCGGCAAGAAGCTCTCGATGCTCGTCGGGGAGAGCTACCGTCCCGACATCGAGGTCGAGAGCGCCGATCACGGCCTCCGCGTCTTCGCGCTGCGGCAGCTCACCGACGACATCAAGCACGTCCGGGTCACGAACCTCATGTTCCCCAACGCCTTCGTGGTGCCCTTCGGCAACACGAAGGTGTTCACGCAGTGGCACGTGCCGATCGACGACGAGCACCACTACTGGTACATGATCTGGTACGACTTCGCCGAGGTCACCGACAAGGACACCCTGCTGCAGCAGCGGCTGGAAGGCGTGACGCTGCCGGACTACCGGCCGATCCGCAACCGCGACAACAACTGGGGCTTCGACCCGCAGGAGCAGAAGGACCTCACCTACACGGGGATGGGCCTCGACATCAACGTCCACGACCAGTGGGCGGTCGAGAGCATGGGGCCGATCCAGGACCGCACGGTCGAGCGGCTCGGCGTCTCCGACCGCGCCGTCACCGCCAACCGTCGTCTGCTCCTCCGCGCCATCGACGCGTTCGCCGCCGGGGGGCAGACGCCGTCGCACCCCGTGAGCGCCGAGGAGGCGGCGAAACTCACCGGCCCGCTCGCGATGGACACGATCTCGGCCAATGACGCGTGGCAGGAACGCTGGATCCAGCGCGAGCAGGAGCGCCGTGCGGCCTCGCCGTGGGCGGCTCCCCGGGCGACCGCCGAGGAGACCGTCGATGCGTGAGCGCAACGTCGACGAGCGCCCGGTGTCGGAGAGCGGCGGGGGGATCTCCGCCCGTCCGATGCTCGCCCAGGACCGCGAGGGCTTCATCCACCGCCACGGCCTGTGGACCGAGGCGCACTACGCCGCGGCCGGACAGATGCGCCGCGTCGTGGACGAGCTCGGCATCGACATGGTGCGCTTCTCGTTCGTCGACCAGCACGGCATCCTGCGCGGCAAGACGATCGCCCGCGGCGGGATCGCCGCCGCGATGCGCTCGGGCGTGACCGCGCCGAGCTCGCTCCTGCTCAAGGACACCTCGGGGCAGTCGGTCTTCTCGGTGTTCAGCGCCGAGACGGGCGTCGGGGTCGCGGGGTTCAGCGGCGCGGGCGACATCGTGCTCGTGCCCGATCCCACGACGTTCCGCGTGCTGCCGTGGGCGCCGGGGACCGCGTGGATCCTGTGCGACCTGCACTTCCCCGACGGCAGCCCCGTGCCCTTCTGCACGCGCACGATCCTCCGCAACGAACTGACCACCCTCGCCGCGCGCGGCTACGGCATGACCGTGGGCGCCGAGCTGGAGTTCCATGTCTTCCGTGCCGACGCCACCGAGCTCGGCGCCGAGCACATCGGGACCCCGGGGCGGCCGGGGGCGGCCTCGCTCACCGCCCCGACCACGCGCGGGTCGCAGCTGCTCCTGGAGGAGGGGCTCGACCGCATGCAGCCGCTCGTGGACGCGTTGTACCGCGGGCTCACGCTGCTGGACCTTCCGCTGCGTTCGATCGAGCTGGAGTTCGGACCCAGCCAGTTCGAGATCACGATGGAGGCCGGGGATGCCGCCGCCATCGCCGACGCGATCGTGCTGTGCCGCACGGCCGTACGCCGCATCGCCGCGGGCCTCGGCTACCACGCCACTTTCATGTCGCGCCCGCAGGGCACCGACGGCGCGTCGACCGGATGGCACCTCCACCAGTCGCTCACCGACCTCACCACCGGCGCCGGGGCGTTCGTCCCGGAGACGCCGGGCACGACGCTGTCGCTCGTCGGATCCTCCTACCTCGGCGGACTCCTCGCGCACGCCGGCGGCGCCGCCGTCTTCACGACCCCGACGGTCAACGGCTACAAGCGCTACCAGCCGAACTCGCTCGCCCCCGACCGCATCGCCTGGGGCATCGACAACAAGGGCGCGATGGTGCGCGCGGTCGGCGGGGTCGGCGACCCGGCGACGCGCCTCGAGAACCGGTCGGGCGAGCCGGCGGCCAACCCTTACCTGTACATCGCGTCGCAGCTGATCAGCGGCGTGGACGGCATCGAGCGCGGGCTCATCCCGCCCGCGCCGACCACCGACCCGTACCGCACCGATGCCCCGTCGCTGCCGGCCTCCCTCGGGGCCGCCGTCGACGCGTTCGAGGCCGACGACGTCTTCCGTGCCGCGCTCGGCGACGTCGTGGTGGAGTGGTACGCGACCATCAAGCGGGCGGAGTTCGCCCGCTACCTTCGCCACGTCTCCGATTGGGAGCAGCGCGAGTACTTCGAGATCTTCTGAGGACCCCCATGAGCCTTCGCCCCACCGTCACCGCCCTGCCGGACTACGAGCCGTTCCTCCTCGGCGGCGAGTGGATGCCGCGCGGCGACCGCCGTGCCCGCGCGGTCATCGACCCCGCCACCGGCGAGGTCCTCACGACCGTGGCCGACGCCACCGCCGCCGACGTGGACGCCGCGGTCGCGACCGCCGTCGACGCCCACGCCGACCGGCGCTGGCGCGGGCTCGCGCCGCTCGAGCGCGCCCGCATCCTGAACCGCGTCGCCGACCTCATCGAGGAACGGCTGGAAGCGCTCGCGATTCTCGAGACGCGCGACAACGGCAAGCCCATCGAGCGCTCGCGCGCCGACACGGCGATGGCGGCACGGACGTTCCGACACTTCGCCGGGGCGCCCTCGCGCCTGGGCGGCACGGTGATCCCGGTCGACGGCGGCGGGCACCACGTGTACACGCTGCAGGAGCCGGTCGGGCCGGTCGCGATCATCCTGCCGTGGAACTTCCCGATCATGACGGCCGCCTTCAAGCTCGCCCCGGCGCTCGCCGCGGGCTGCCCGGTGGTCGCCAAGCCCGCGGAGGACACGCCGCTGACGCTCCTCCGGCTCGGCGGCATCCTGGCGGAGGCGGGCGTCCCCGCCGGCACCGTGAGCATCCTCACCGGCGACGGGTCGGTCGGCGCCGCGCTCACCGCCCACCCCGGCATCGCGAAGATCACCTTCACCGGCTCGACCGAGGTGGGGCGCCTGGTCGCCCACGCCGCCGCGGACGACTTCACGCGCGTGACGCTGGAGCTCGGCGGCAAGAGCCCGAACATCGTGTTCGAGGACGCCGACCTGGATGCCGCGGTCCTCACCGCCATGCGCGCGTCGTTCGGACACTCCGGGCAGATGTGCACCGCGGGCAGCCGCCTGCTCGTGCAGCGCTCGATCCTCGCCGAGATGACCGAGCGGATGACGGCGGCGGTCGCCCGCGTGCCCGTCGGCGACGGTCTCGACGGCGGTATCACGGTCGGCCCGCTCGTCTCCGAGGAGCAGCGCGAGCGCGTGCTCGGGTACATCCGCGCGGGTGTCGACGAGGGCGCGACCCTCCTCGCCGGCGGTGGGGTGCGCGAGCCCGGGTTCTACGTCGAGCCGACGCTGTTCGCGGACGTCACCAATGACATGCGCATCGCCCGTGAGGAGATCTTCGGCCCGGTCGTGGGGATGATCCCCTTCGACGACGAGGCGGATGCCATCCGCATCGCCAACGACACCGCGTACGGCCTCGCGGCCGGCGTCTGGACGCGCGACCTCGGCCGCGCGCACCGGATGGCTGCGGCCCTCGACGCCGGCACCGTCTGGGTCAACACCTACAACCTCTTCGACCCCGCCCTCTCGTTCGGCGGCACGGGGGAATCGGGCCTCGGCCGCGATCTCGGCGAAGAGGGACTGCGCGGGTTCCTCGAGAGCAAGAGCGTCGTGATCGCCGTTCCGGAGGCCTGACCGGCATGCTCACCGTTCACGGCGTGTCCGGGCCGATCGCCCCCGCGCAGCTCGGCGTCACCCTGCCGCACGAGCACGTCTACATCAACATGACGCGCACGACCCCGCAGGACGGGTTCCTCGCCGTCGAGGAGGAGATGCTCGCCGAGCTCGCGCTGTTCCGCGCCGCGGGCGGCTCGACGATCATCGATCTGACCAACGGCGAACTCAGCGACTACGCGGCGCCGTTCGGCGAGAGCGACGACATCACCGAGCTGCAGCAGAACCGCCGGACCGGGTCGCGCTCGATCGCCAATGTGCGGGCGACCCGCCGGGCCGCGAAAGCCAGCGGCATCCAGGTCATCCTCGGCACCGGCCACTACTACGACACCTACCTCGACAAGGAGTGGTTCGACCGGACGCCGACCAACGCGCTCGCCGATTTCCTCATCGCCGATCTGCTCGACGAGATCCCGGGGACCGGTGTTCGCGCGGGAGTGATCGGCGAGATCGCGTCGGATCTGTCGCACATCACCGCCGCCGAGGAGCGGTCGTTCCGCGCGGCGGCCCGCGCCGGGCGCGAGACCGGGGCGCTCATCTCGACGCACGCGGCGTCGTTCCCGACGGGGCTCGCGCAGCTCGAGATCCTGACCGAGGAGGGCGTCGATCCCTCGCGCGTCGTCATCGGGCACGCCGACACCGTGAAGAGCGTCGAGTACTCGCTCGAACTCCTCCGGCGCGGGGCCTTCGTCGAGTTCGACTGCCTCATGACCTGCCGGGAGGGCGGTGTGCTGGTGCACCACCAGATCGATCGGCGCATCGACTATCTGCGCCGGATCATCGAGGCCGGGTACGCCCACCGGGTGCTGCTGTCGCACGACGTCTGCCAACGGTCGCACCTGCGGGCGTACGGTGGCCCGGGATACACGTTCCTCTTCGAGGAGTTCCGTCGAATCGCCGTCGAGTCCGGGATCGCCCCCGAGACCCTCGACGCCATCCACCGCGACAACCCGCGTCGCGCCGTCTTCGGGGAGTGACCGATGCCCATCCACACCGTCCTCGGCCCCATCGAGGCCGCTGACCTCGGCCGCACCTCGATGCACGAACACCTGCTCAGCGACCTGCGCATCTGGGCGAAGACGCCCACCGAACTGCCGCCGGAGGGCGTCGAGATGGGCCCCGAGCTCATGGCGTACCTGCGGTGGAACTTCCTCTCGATCCCCGAGAACATCGTGCTGCACGACCCCACCGTCGCCGCCGAGGAGCTTGCCCACGTCGTCACCGCGGGCGGTTCGGGAGTGCTGGAGCTGACCCTCGACGGCATGGGTCGACGCCTCGCGGAGCTGCCCGAGATCTCCCGCCGGTCAGGCGTCCACGTCATGGTGGGCGCCGGGTTCTACGTCGAACCGACGATGCCCGACGACGTCCGGACGGCCGACGTCGACGCCCTCACCGAGCTGCTGCTGACGCAGCTGCGCGAGGGCATCGACGGTACCGGCATCCGTCCCGCCCTCCTGGGGGAGATCGGCACGAGCTACCCCGTCACGGACGCCGAGTGGCGCTCGCTCCGCGCGGCCGCCCGGGCCGGCGCCGAGACCGGCGCCGCCGTGTACACGCACCAGTCGTTCCGCGGCATGGCCGGGACCGAGGTGCTCGAGGTGCTGATCGAGGAGGGCATGTCGCCCGACCGCGTGATCATCGGCCACCTCGACGAGTTCTGGGACAAGGCCTACCACCGCGACATCGCGCAGGCCGGTGCCGTGCTGGCCTACGACACGTTCGGGTCCGACTTCTACTACGGCAGCGCGGACCTGCGGAACCCGACGGACGCCGAGCGCCTCGAGATGGTCGAGTGGCTGCTGTCCGAGGGGTACGCCGACCAGCTCGTCATCGCGCAGGACGTGTGGGCGCAGGCGAACCTCCGCCGCAACGGCGGCCGCGGCTACGACCACCTGTTCGCGCGCATCGGCCCCGCCATCGCGACCATCGCCGGCGACCCCGCGGTCGCGGACCAGATCCTCATCCACACCCCCCGCCGACTCCTGGAGCGTCCATGACCGACAACACCCCCACCGCAGCCCCCGCCGTCGTCGGCAACGCCGTCCTCATCGTCGTCGACATCCAGGGCGGCACCGGGACCGTCGCGCTCGGCGACGGCGGCATCCCGCACATGGGCGGGGCGGCAGAGCGTCGCCCCCGCGTGCGGCGCACCGTCGACCTCGCCCGCGCGGCGGGCGTGCCCGTCGTCTGGATCCAGGAGGTGCACAAGCCCTCGCTGGTCGACATCGGCCGCGAGCTCGACGGCGCCGAAGGCCCCCACTGCATCGAGGGCGACGACGGCACCGAGATCGCCGCGTGGCTCGACCCGCGCCCCGAGGAGTTCGTCGTGCGCAAGCGCCGGTACTCGGCGTTCTTCGGCACCGAGCTCGAGATCGTGCTCAAGGCCTACAAAGCCGAGACGCTGTTCCTCGTGGGCGGTCTCACCGACGTGTGCATCCACTACACCGCCGTCGACGCCCACCAGCACGACTACCGTGTGCGCGTGCTCACCGACTGCGTGGGCGGGTCCAGCGCCCCCGCGCACGACGCGGCGCTCGAGGCGATCCGGTACCTGCAGCGCGACGCCCTCGTGACCGCCGACGAGGTGGGCGCCTGGTTGGAGCAGCGCATCACCGCCGAGGTCTCGGCGTGACCCTCCCCGCCGAGGCCGCGTACGTCGTCGTCGGCGGCGGCACGGCGGGGAACGTCGTGGCCGCGCGTCTGGCCGAGGCGGGGCACGAGGTGCTGCTGCTCGAGGCCGGACCGGACTTCGGACCCGAGGGATCCCCCGCCTGGCCCGCGGATCTCGTGGATGCCACGCGCCTCGGCCGCTCGCACGACTGGGGCTACGACTCCGGCGACACGTACCCGTGGACGGTGGGTTTCGAGCGCGCCCGCGCGATCGGCGGCTCGAGCGACATGAACGGCTGCACCCAGACCTGGGGCCATCGCCGCGACTACGACGCGTGGGCCGAGGCGGGACTGGCCGGATGGGCGGCCGACGACCTGCTGCCGCTGTTCGAGGAGGGCACGCGGCGCATGCGGGTGCGGCGGTACCTCGCCGCCGAGCTGACGCCGTGGCAGCACGCCTGGTACGACGCCGCCCCCGCGGTGGGCATGCCCCGCATCCCCACGCTCAACGACCTCGACGAGAACGCGGGCTTCGCCCCCGAGGACGTGAACATCCAGGACGGCGTGCGGGTGAACACCGCGTTCGCCTACCTCGACCCCGCGCGTACGCTTCCGAACCTCACGATCATCGGCGAGGCACTCGTCGACAGGGTGCTCGTCGAGCGCGGGCGGGCGACCGGTGTCGTCACCGTCCACCGCGGCGAGACGCGCACCGTCCGCGCGGGCACCGTGGTGCTCGCCGGCGGTGCGTACAACTCGCCGACCGTGCTGCTGCGCTCGGGCATCGGCCCGGCGGCGCAGCTCGCCCCGCTCGGCATCCCGATCGTCCGTCACCTGCCCGGGGTGGGCGAGAACCTCCACGACCAGCCGTTCCTCCTCATGAACTGGGAGGGGTCGGAGCGGATGGCGACCCAGATGGATGCCGCCCGCGCGGCGGGCTGGGCCCCCGACGAGCAGGCGATGGGCAAGGCCGCGTCGAGCCTCGAGACCGAGGCGTTCGACCTGCACTTCCTGCCGTACAGCCCCACCCATCGCGGGGAGCGCACGCGCTGGAGCATCGGCACGTCGGCGCTGCAGCCGCGCTCGCGCGGACACGTGCGGATCACGAGCACCGACCCCGAGGCGAAGCCCGTCATCGACCACCGCTTCCTCACCGACCCGGAGGGGGCCGACGTGCGGATGCTCGTCGACGGCGTCGAGATCCTGCGGGAACTCGCCGCGACGCCGGCTCTCGCGCCGCTCGTCGGCCGGGAGCTGCACCCCGGTCCCGACACCTTCACCCGCGACGCGCTGGTCGCCCACCTCTACGCGAACCCCGACAACTACTGGCATCCGGTCGGCACGTGTCGCATGGGGCTCGCCGACGACCCGCTCGCGGTCGTCGACGCGCGCGGCCGCGTGCACGGGGTCGAGGGGCTCCGCGTCGCGGACTGCGCCATCATGCCGCGCGTTCCGCGCGCCACCACCGCCATGCCCGCCGTCGTGGTGGGAGAGAACATCGCCCGGATGCTGATCGAGGACGCCGCATGAGCCTGTCGAACCTGACCCGTCGTTCCGCCTCTTCGCTCGCGGAGGCGATCCGTCGTCGCGAGGTGTCGAGCGAAGAGGTCGTGCGCGCGCACCTCCAGCGCATCGACGACATCAATCCGTCCGTGAACGCGATCGTGTCCTACCGGCCCGACGAGGCGATCGCCCGTGCCCGGGAACTCGACGCGCTCAGTGTCCGCGGTCTGTCGATGGGGGCGCTGCACGGCCTGCCGTTCGCCGTGAAAGACCTCATGGACGTCCGGGGACTGCCCACGACGTCGGGGTCGCGCATCCACGTCGACAACGTCGCGCAGGCCGACAGCGTCATCTCGGGTCGCATCCGCGACGCGGGTGCGGTGTTCGTCGGGAAGACGAACACCCCCGAGTTCGGGGTCGGCTCGCACACGTTCAACGACGTCTTCGGTGTCACGCGCAACCCCTACGACCTCGCCCGTTCCGCCGGGGGCAGCAGCGGGGGTGCGGCCGCGGCCGTCACGAGCGGCATGCTGCCCGTCGCGGACGGCTCGGACCTCGGCGGCAGCATCCGCAACCCCGCGTCGTTCGGCAACCTCGTGGGGCTCCGCCCGACCGCCGGCCGCGTCGCCTCGGCGCGTCCCGGCAACGCCTGGGATCCGGGCTCGGTGCTCGGCCCGCTCGCGCGCACCGTCCGCGACGCGGCGCTGCTGCTGTCGGTGATCTCGGCCCCCGAGCGGCGTGCTCCGTTGTCGATCGACGAGGACCCGGCGCTGTTCCTGTCGCTGCAGCCCCGCCCGTTCGCCGGGACCCGGATCGCCTACAGCCCCGACCTGGGCGGACTGCCCCTCGACCCGCAGGTGCGGGCGGCGACCGATGCCGCGGCGCGCCTGGCCGCCGATCTCGGGGCCGAGGTGATCCCGGTCGACATCGACCTGTCGGAGGCGGATCTGGTCTTCGAGACGTTCCGGTCGCTGGAGTTCCTCGACGCGCACGGCGACGAGGCCGCGGATCACCCCGACCTCGTGAAGCAGACGCTGAAGGACGACATCGCGTGGGCCGCGGGGTTCACGGCCGAGACCCTGGTGCGCGCCGCCGGTGCCCGGACACGCCTGTTCCGTCGGTTCCAGGCGCTGTTCGAGGACGTGGACCTGCTGCTCGCGCCCTGCGTCCAGGTGCTGCCGTTCCCCGTCGAGTGGGAGTACCCCACCGAGATCGACGGCGTCGCGATGGATCGTTACTACTCGTGGCAGCGTTCGTGCAGCCGGATCACCGCGACCGCCATGCCGGCGCTCTCCCTGCCGTTCTCGTTCTCCGCCGAGGGGCTGCCGATCGGCGTGCAGTTCGTCGGTCCGTACCGCGCCGACCGTGCCCTGCTGGAGTTCGGCCTGACGTGGGAGGGCGCGGTCGCCGACACGATGGCCCACCGCCCGTCCCTCTGACCCCCACCGTCCCCGTCGAGGAGCCCCGCATGATCCCGTCCCCCCGGAACGACGACACGACCCTGTACCTCGCGCCGGTGCGCACGATGGACCCCGATCGCCCGCACGCCGCCGCGTTCGCCGTGCGCGAGGGTCGGATCGTCGCGGTCGGCGACGTCGACGAGGTGCGTGCGACGCTGCCCGCCGAGTACGAGACGGAGGAGCTCGACGGTGTCGTGCTCCCCGGCCTCATCGACGCGCACCTGCACATGCAGCGCGGCGGCCTCAAGGCGAGCGAGCACGTGCCCGACGACGTCGACGTCGACGGGTTCATCGAGGCGATGGCGCGCACGTTCGACGACGAGGACTGGACCGGCGAGGACCCGCCGACGCTCGATCAGCGTGTCGCCGCCCTCGACCTCGTGCAGCCGCTGTTCCACGCCCTGGGATTCACCGGCATCGTCGACCCCGCCGTCACGATCGACGAGATGCGCGGATATCAGGAAGCGCACCGTCGCGGGCGGCTGTCCATGCGCACGGTCGCGATGCCGTACCTCGAGATCGGGTCGCCCGCGACGCCCGACGTCGACGCCGTCATCGCCCACCTCGAGGGGACGGGAGTGTCGACCGGATTCGGCGACGACCATCTCCGTCTCGGCCCGATCAAGGTGTACGCCGACGGAGAGGCGTTGAAGGGCCAGGCGCTGCTGGACCAGCCGTGGGATGCCACCGGCTACCGCGGCGAGCAGCGCATCCCGGATGCCGAGTACGCCCGCCTCGTCGCGTTCTGCGCCGCGAACGGCTGGGGCGTCGGCACGCACGCGGTCGGGGGAGCGGCGATCGGACTGGTCGCCCGGGAGTACGCCCGCGCGGGCGCCGCGGTCGCGGAGAACCGCTACCAGGTCATCCACGGCTATCTCGAGCCGAGCGGCGAGACGATGCGTCTGGCCGGCGGCGTGGGGACCGTGGCATCCCTCCAGCCCTCGATCATCTGGCACAACGGCGTGGGCCTCCGCGAGAAACTGGGGGAGCGGGCGGAGCGCGCGAACCCGATGCGGTCGTGGATCGACTCCGGCGCGGTGCTCGCGCTCGGCTCCGACGGACCGTACTTCGCGTTCGACCCGCGTCACCTGATGTGGCAGTCCGTGACGCGGTTCGTGGCGAACTCCGCCGAGCCGCTCGATCCGTCCGAGGCGATCACGCTCGACGAGGCGCTCGCCGGCTACACGACCGGAGCCGCCTACGCGAGCCTCGCCGAACACGACCGCGGCATGATCCGTCCGGGCATGCTGGCGGACTGGGCGCTGTGGTCGGACGACCCGGTGGATGCCGGCGTCGAAGCGCTCCGCGGACTGCGGGTGCGCCGCACGGTCGTGGGCGGCCGCACGGTGTACCGGGGGACCGCCGCGTGATCGAGACGGTCCTCGGCCCCGTCTCCGCGGAGGGGTGGGGGCCGACGTCCACCAATGAGCATCTGCTCACCGACTCCCGCGGGCTCGCCCGCCCGCTCCCGGACGGGACGTTCCTGGACGGGCCGCCGCGCCTGGAGGCGTGGGGAGACCTCCGGTGGAACTGGATGTCGATGCCGGACAACCTCACCCTCGACGACCCGGGCGCCGCCGCGGCGGAGCTGTCCGCCGCGAAGGCCGCCGGCCTGCACGCGATCGTGGAGGCGACGTCCTGGGGCATGGGTCCGCGGCACGCGGATCTGCCGGAGGTCTCCCGCCGCAGCGGTGTGCGGATCGTGGCCGCCTACGGTTCCTACATCGACAAGACCCTCCCGATGTGGTGGCGCGACCTCGACGAGAGCGGGATGTCCGCGCTCTTCCGGACGGCCCTGACGGATGCCGTGCCCGGGACGTCGTACCGCGCGGGTCTCCTCGGCCTCCTCGGGACGAGCGCCGAGATCACCGCGGCCGAGGGGCGGGCCCTGCGCGCCGCGGGACGCGCCGCCGCCGAGGCCGGAGCGTCGGTGAGCATCCGCCTGGATGCCGCCGCCCGGCGCGGCCCCGAGGTCGCCGGCATCCTGACCGCCGCCGGACTCGCGCCCGAGCGGATCCTGTTCTGCAACATCGACAAGGTGCTCGACCTGGACTACGTGTGCGAGGTCGTCGACACCGGCGCGGTGGTCGAGTTCGCGTTCGGCAGCGACCACTCGTTCGGCGGAGGAATCCGCGACCACACCGACCGCGAGCGCCTCGACTTCCTCGGTGCGCTCGTCGCCGCACGGCCCGACGCCGCGATCACGCTCAGCTGCTCCGTCTGGACCAAGGGGCAGCTGACGCGCTACGGCGGTATGGGTTACGGCCACGTGCTCACGCGCATCGCCCCGCTCCTCGCGGGCCTCGGCGTCGACGACGCCCGCCTTCACGACATGCTCGTCGCGCGCCCCGTCGCGCTCCTGGACCGGATGGAGACCCCCGGATGACCCTCACTGATACGCCCCTGCACCGACGGAGCGCACGCGACCTCGCCGCCGGCATCCGCGCCCGGGAGTTCTCCGCCGAGGAGGTGATGCGCGCGCACCTCGCGCGCATCGAGGAGCGGAACCCCGCGATCGCGGCGATCGTGACGATGGTGCCCGAGTCCGAGGCGCTCGCGATGGCGCGGGAGGCGGACCGTGCCGTCGCGCGCGGCGACGAGGTGGGGCTCCTCCACGGCCTTCCCACCGCCGTGAAGGACCTTCTCGACGTGGAGGGGCTGCCGACCCGGCACGGCTCCCGGCTGCACGCGGACGCCCCACCGGCCCGCGCCGACGCGATGGTCGTCGGACGCATGCGACGCGCGGGTGCGCTCGTCATCGGCAAGACGAACACCCCCGAGGCCGGCCTCGGCACGTTGACGTTCAGCGCTGTCGCCGACACGTGCCGCAACCCCTACGACCTGTCCCGGCACGCGGGCGGCTCGAGCGGCGGGGCGGCGGCCGCGGTCGCGGCGGGCATGCTGCCGTTCGCCGACGGTTCCGACAGCGGCGGGAGCCTGCGCTACCCCGCGGCGTTCTGCAACGTCGTGGGGCTCCGACCGTCCCCCGGCCGGGTCGCGAGCGGCCGGCTCGACAACGGCTGGACGGCGCACGGCGTCCTCGGCCCGATGGCGCGGACGAGCGACGACGTCGCGTACGCGCTCGCCGCGATGGCGGGTCCCGACCCGATGGCGCCGCTCTCGATCGCGGAGGACCCGGCCGTGTTCGCGTCCCTGACGCCGCGACATCCCGGATCCGTCCGCATCGGTTGGAGTGTCGATGCCGGTGGTGTGCCGATCTCGGCGGAGGTCGCCGCGGTCCACGCCCGCACCCGCGACACGCTCGCGGCCGCGGGGTACGACATCGTCGACCTGGATCTCGAGCTGGCGGATGCCGAGGCGGCCTGGGAGACGGTGGAGATGTACAACTTCTTCGCCTCGTATCGGGGCGAGGCGGCCGCTCACCCCGACCTGATGCGTCCCGACCTGCTGCGCAACGTCCGCCAGGGGGAGCGCATCACCGCGACCGAGCTGACCGACGCGCTGCGGACGCGCACGGAAGTGTTCCGGCGCACCGAGCGACTGTTCGCCGACGTCGACGTGATCATCGCCCCCGCCACCCCCGTCGTCGCCCCGCCGGCCGAGGTCGAGTGGGTCGAGCGCGTGGGCGACACTGTCTACGATCGCTATTTCCGGTGGCAGATGCTCGCCAACCGCTTCACCGTCACGGCGCACCCGGTCGTGGTCACTCCGGCCGGATTCCACGAGGATCTGCCCGTCGGGATGCAGGTCGTCGGTCGCCATCGCGGCGAGGCGGAGCTGCTCGCGATCACCTCCGGAATCGAGGCGGTGCGGGGTCTGACCGCCCGATCGCCGCGCGACTGAGCGACGTTTTACTTCGGCGAAACATTCTCGGCATGTACAAGCGGATCCAATCCTGCAATATTGGATCCAGTTACACACCAGATACATCCATGATTTCTCCACCCGGTCGGCGGGTGCGGCGCGTGACCCGACGCGAGCCGTACCCGCTCCGCCCCTTCCGTACAGCCCGAGGAGTACTCCCATCATGAAGACCCCGAACCGCTCCCGGCGGATCGCCGCCACCGTCGCGGGACTCGCCGCGATGAGCCTTCTGGCCGCCGGTTGCGCCGGCGCCACCGACTCCCAGCCCGCCTCCAGCGACGGTGCCGCCCTCAGCGGCCAGGTCGTCTGGGCCGACTACGGCGGGCCGACCAACGAAAGCCGCCAGGTCGCGTACTTCGACAGCTTCATCGACGAGACCGGTGTCGACGTCGTCTCGACGAGCATCGAGGACTCGGTCTACAAGAGCGAGCTCAAGGGCGAGGAGGGTGACTACGACATCTTCCAGGCGGGCATCTCCGACATCCTGCCCAACCTCGACAACCTCGCCGAGATCCCGGCCGACGCCCAGGGCAGCCTCCTCCCCGAGAACGTGCGGCCCTACTACATCGGCGGATTCGTCTTCGGCATCGCCCAGGGGTGGCTGACCGCGACTTTCCCGAACGGTGGCCCGCAGGACTGGGCCGACTTCTTCGACACGACGAAGTTCCCGGGCAAGCGCGCGTGGCCCGGTGACCCGGGCTCGTACGACTCGTCGTACGAGATCGCCCTGATCGCCGACGGCGTCAAGCCCGCCGACCTCTACCCGCTGGACATCCCCCGCGCGGAGAAGAAGCTGGATTCGATCCGCGACAGCCTGGTGTTCTACCAGTCCTACCCCGAGACCCAGCAGCTGCTGAGCAGCGGCAGCGTCGCCATCGCCGTGACCGTCACGGGCCAGTTCCGCGCGCTGCAGAACGCCGGTCAGGATGTCACGGTGCAGTGGAACCAGGCCTTCGCGATCCCGTCCGGCATGGTCTCGCCGAAGTCGTCGAAGAACCCGGATGCCGTGGCCGCCCTCGCCTCGTGGATGAACGACCCCGCCCGTCAGGCCGTGTTCACCACCCGCACCGGCTACGGTCCCGTGAACCCCGCGGTGTTCGACGAGCTGCCCGAGGACGTCGCCTCGCAGGTCGTGAACGCGCCCTCGCACACCAACCTCTTGAGCTACGGCGAGGAGTGGCGCGCGGAGAACGCGGACCTGCTGCTGAACTCCTACACGGCGTGGCTCGCGGGCTGAGTTCCCCGCACCCTCGCGAAGGGCGTCTCCCCCAGGGGAGGCGCCCTTCCGCTGTTTCCGGGGGCGCTGTTACCCGCCGGAAACACAGCTTGTTTACAATCGGATCCACAAGAGCTAACTTTGGATCCACGACGCCGACTCACCCGGCCGGTGCGGATCCCTCCCGGGGGAAACTCCCCCGCAATCTCAACCGAGGAGCATGGGCCCGTGAGTAGTGCGACCTTAGCCACGAGGGTGCCGCGGGTGCGGCCCGCCGGCGGACTCCGCGGCGGGATCAGCCGGGCCGAGGTCCGCTGGCTCGTGTGGCCACCCCTGGCCTTCTTCGCCATCGCCCTCGGCGTCCCGATGATCGCCCTGATCGCGATGTCGTTCGAGGGCGGGGGAGCCGCGTACCCCGAGGCGTTCGCCGTGCCGGCCTTCCTGGGGTCGCTCGTCCGCACCGTCGTGATCGCCGTGGTCACGATGGTGCTGACCATGATCCTCGGGGCCGCCTACGCCCTCGCGATCGTCACGTCGCCGAGCTGGCTCCGCATCGCCCTCCTGGCGGCCCTCATGCTGTCGCTCTGGACGTCGGTCATGGTGCGCTCGTTCGGCTGGGTGCTGCTGGAACTCCCCAAGGGTGCGATCCACTGGTTCCTGGGGGTCATCGGTCTCGGCGACCAGCCTGTCGAGATCTACCAGACGGTCGCCGGCATGTACCCGGCCATGATCGCGGTCATGCTCCCCTTCGCGGTGCTGCCCGTGATGAGCGCCCTGCAGTCGATCGACAAAGAGCAGTTGAACGCCGCGACGATCTTCGGTGCGGGGCCTCTGCTGACCTTCCGAACCGTGACGTGGCCGCACATCGTCCCCTCGATCATCAGCGGAGGCGTGCTGGTGTTCGTCATGTCGCTCGGCTTCTACGTGACGCCGCTGCTGCTCGGCGGGCCCGCCAACATGACGGTCTCGGGCGTCATCAATGCGCAGATGAGCAAGGCCGACCGCCCCGACCTCGCGGCGGCCATGAGCATCCTGCTGGTCGGCGGGACGATGCTCATCTACCTCGTCGCCGATCGTCTGTTCAAGGTGAGCGAGAAGTGGGGCTGACATGACGACCACCGTTGCCCGGAGCCTCGGCGCGTGGCGGATCCCCGTGATCTTCGTCGCGCTGCTCGCGAGCCTGCTCCTGATCGTGCCGTTCCTGATCCTGGTGTCCACCTCGTGGACGCAGGGCGGCTTCATCCTCTTCCCACCCGACGGGTTCTCCCTCCAGTGGTACGCGAAGGTCCTCGGCGACCGACGCTGGATGAACGCCTTCACGTTCTCGCTCTGGGAGAGCGCCGCCGCCACGCTCCTCGCGACCGTTCTCGGCGCGGTGGGCGCCATCGGGCTCACGCGGGTCCGCAGCCGCGCGGCGCAGCGGTGGATCCGCACGCTCTTCATCGTCCCGATCGCGCTGCCGCCGATCGCGTACGCGGTGGGGCTGTACGGTGCCGGCTCCGAGCTGTCGTTCCTGCGCGGCTCGGTGCTGACGCTCGTCCTCGGACACGCGCTGCTCGCGCTGCCGTACGTGTTCGTCATCGTCTCCGGCGGCGTCGCGCGCATCGACCCGGCGCTCCGGCCGGCCGCCTGGACCCTCGGGGCCCGCTGGCCGCTCGTGCTGTGGAAGATCGAACTCCCCGCCCTGCTGCCCTACATCCTCTCGGGCGCGCTGTTCGCCTTCGTCGTCGTGTTCGACGAGGTCGTGCTGGCCGTCTTCCTGCTGCCGCCCGGCGTGCAGACCCTCCCGCTGAAGATGCTGAACGCGGCGTCCGAGGCGTTCTCGCCCGAGCTGACGGCCGCCTCGACGCTCGTCTCCGTCCTCGCGATCGTGGTCCTCGCGGTCGTCCCCCTCGTCATCGGTCGCGCATCGCGCCGGTCCGGAGCGCGCCGTGGGCGCGCCCGCACCGCGGCGGTCCGCCCGGAAGGAGTCATCGAATGACCGTCGCACTCTCCGTCACCGACGTCGAGGTCACCCTCGGCGCGAACCACGTGCTCAAGGGCGTCTCCCTCGACGTCCAGCCGGGCGAGTTCGTCACGCTCCTGGGCGCCAGCGGCAGCGGCAAGTCGACGCTGTTGAACGTCATCGCGGGACTCCAGGCGGTGGATGCCGGTCACGTCGCCTTCGACGGGAAGAACGTCGAACGCCTCGCCCCGCAGAAGCGGAACGTCGGCGTCGTGTTCCAGTCGTACGCGCTGTTCCCGCACCTGAACATCGGCGACAACGTCGCCTTCCCGCTGCTCGCGGCCCGCCGTCCGGTCAAGGAACGTCGCGCGGTCGCCGAGGAGATGCTGTCGCTCGTGCAGCTCCCCGGCATGGCCGATCGTTCGCCGGCATCGCTCTCGGGCGGGCAGCGTCAGCGCGTCGCCCTCGCCCGCGCACTCGCCGCCAGCCCCGGCATCCTGCTCCTGGACGAGCCGATGGCCGCCCTCGACAAGCAGCTGCGCGAGCAGATGCAGGTGGAGATCACCCGCATCCAGCGCAAGGTCGGGATCACGACCGTCTCGGTCACCCACGACCAGACGGAGGCGCTGACGATGTCGGACCGCGTCGCGATCATGCACGAGGGGCGGCTGGTGCAGGTCGCCACGCCCGAGGACCTCTACCGCCGCCCGGTGAACGCCTACGTGGCGAGCTTCCTCGGCGAAGCGAATCTCCTCCCGGTGTCCGACGGTGTGCTCGTCGACGACACCTCCGGTCTGATCGTGGATGCCACCGCGGTGCTGCGCCCGGAGGACATGAGCGTCGTCGCCCCCGGCGAGGCAACGCCGGCGTGGTCGGTCGAGGGGGTCGTGCGCCTCGTGAGCTTCCAGGGCTCCCGCTACCGCCTCGAACTCGTGACACCGTACGGACGCAAGGTCGTCGCCTCCCTCTCCCCGTCGACGGACCTGTCCGCCCTCGCCGTGGGGTCGCGCGTGCGTCTGGCCTGCCGCGCGCCCGAGCGCGTCCACCTCATCGAGGCCGTCGCGACGGCCGCGATCCCCGTGCCGGTCTGAACCCGGATCCCCTTCGTCCTTCCCCTCGACTGCCAGGAGTGCCCATGATCATCGACGCCTACAACACCACCCAAGACGTCCGGGGCCGCTCCGACTACTTGACCGGTGCCCGTCCGGGAGAGGCCCCGCCCGCGCACGTCCCGTTCGATCCGCAGCGGATCCTCTCGCGCATGGATGCCGCCGGCGTCGACATGGCGATGGTGTGCTCGCTCGCGCAGCGGATCGAGAACGACTTCATCATCGGACTGCAGGACGCCCACCCCGACCGGTTCATCGGGTTCGGTCAGGTGATGCCGCAGGCCGACGACGCGGTCGAGGAGATCCAGCGGCTCGCGGATGCCGGCATCAGGGGTCTGAAGCTCCACCCGAGCATGCACGGCTATCACGTCGCCGACCACGGTCTGCTCGACCCGGTGTTCCGCGCGTGCGCCGCCAACGGGATGGCTGTGATCATCAACGCCCTCGACGACGCCTTCTGCGCGCCCTTCTCGATCGAGGAGATCGCCAAGGACCACCCCGACGTGCCGACGATCATCGCGCACATGGGCGCGGTGTGGAACGTGCCCGAGGCGATCATCGTCGCCGAGCGGCGCGAGAACGTGTACCTCGAGACCTCGGCGACGCTCATGGCCGACGTCAAGCGCGCGTACGCGCGGCTCGGACCCGGGAAGATCCTGATGGGCTCGGAGTGGCCGGGATCGGACTTCGACCTCGAGCGCATGAAGATCGCGAAGGCGATCCCGGACGAGGCCGACCGCGCACTCGTCGAGGGCGGGAACTACGCCCGCATCATGCGCATCGCGGTGCCGGTGTGACCCACCGTCCGCCGCTCGTGCGTCCCGCGGAGATGTCCGACGTGGACGCCGAGCTGCTGGAGGTCGCGCGGGCGCAGCTCGCCGCGGTCTACCGCGAGGGCAGGCACGAGGTCGTCGCGGCGTTCCGACTGGCCGACGGACGGATCGTCACGGGCGTGCACGTCGACGGTTCGGCGCGCCGCTCCTCGGTGTGCGCCGAGGGCGTCGCCGCGGGGAACGTCGTCGCGGCCGCGGGTTCGGTCGTGGCATCCGTGAGCGTGCTGCGGCGTCCGGGCGGCACCGAGCACGTGATCGAGCCGTGCGGCGTCTGCGCCGAACTGCTCACCGACTATTGGCCGGACGCCCGCGTCTGGATCACCCGCGGCGCCGACACTGTGGCCGTGGCGATGCGCGACCTGCTGCCGGCGAAGCGCTCGCGCCTCTGGTGAGGCCCTCCGCGGCGGTCAGGCGGCGGGATCCCGGGGCTCGATGGCATCCGTCCGCGTCCGCGGCGAGTCGTCGCGCGTGAAGATCACGAGGACGGCGAGGGCCACCAGCTGCAGCCCCGCGACGAGCAGGAACGCCCACATCGAGGGGGCGGTGGCGATCACGGCGCCGCCGATGATGGCGCCGCCGCCGTAACCGATGCTCGTGAAGCTCGAGAACAGCCCCACGCCGAGGGCGCGGTTCTCGGGATGGAGTCCGCGCGTGGCGAGCATCGTCAACGACGGGTACAGCGGCGAGAAGCCGACGCCGATGAGCGCGGCGCCCACCGACGCGATCCAGAAGTTCCCGGCGAGGGCCAGAGTGACCAGGCCCGCGGTGAGCGCGACGAGCGAGATCGCGGTCGCCCGCAGCGGGCCGATCCGATCGGGGAGGCTCGCGAGGAACAGGCGCGCGACGATGACCGACACCGCGAAGACGGCGAACACCGAGGCCGCACCGGTGATGCCCGTCGCGGGGATGCCGGCGGCGGAGAGGTGCACGATGAGGAACCCGAGCATGAGCCCCTCGCCGCACCAGGCCGCCGCGGCCACGACACCCGGTGTCCAGACCGCCAGGAAGGCGCGCCAGAGGGCGCGGAGTCCGCGCGGGCGCGGTGTCGCGTCGGCGCGGGGGAGGGGGCGCGGGACGCGGGGGAGGGCGAGGATCAGCAGCCCGGTGACGAGCTCGAGGCCGGCGCACATCAGGAACACCGTCCGCGGATCGGCGAGAGCATCGACCGCGGTGCCGAGGGGCGGCCCGAGCGCCAGGCCGATCCAGACGCTGAGGCCGTAGATGCTGAGGGCCTTTCCGCGCTCGCCCGGCGAGGCCATCGTGACCAGCCAGGCCATCAGCAGCGTCACCGCGGCCGAGCCGCCGAGGCCGAAGAGGACGCGGCTGAGTCCCGCGCCCCACACGGTCGGGATGCTCACGAGGAGGACCATCGCGGCGGTCGCGACGGCGCTGCCGATGACCGCGACGAGGCGGTAGCCGAAACGGTCGCCGAGCACGCCCGCGATCGGCATCGACAGCATCGAGGCGACCGCGGCGAGCGAGATGATCGCCCCGGCGAGCTCCGTGCCGCCGCCGAGCACATCGCTGACGTAGACGGGGATGAGGGGCGTGCTGGCCGAGTTCGTGATGCCGCCGAGCGTGGACGCGGCGAAGATCAGCCAGAACGGCACGGTGCGGGTGATGTCCCGCGTGCCGTTCATGCCGCGGGGGTCTCCGGTGCGCACTCGAGACTGAGCCACAGTTCGAAGCAGTTGTTGCGCGACAGGCTCGTGGCGCCGATCGACGCGCGGCCCACGCTCCCGACCTCGTCGCCGAAGACGTCGAGGAAGAGGTCGGTCGCGCCGTTGGAGACGAGGTGCAGGTCCTCGAACCCCGGAGGGCAGACCACGAAGCACAGGGCGCGCGACAGGCTCACCACGTTGTCGAGCGACCCGACCGCGTAGCGGATCATGCCGAGCGTGTGGATCGCGGTGAGCCGCGCCGCGGCGTAGCCCTCCTCGACCGTGACGTCCACGCTCACGACACCCGGGTTCAGGCGGTCGCCCGCGCGGTTCTCGGGCGTGAGGCCGGCGAGCTCGATGAGCGAGCCGATGCGGTGGAACGGCTTCATGCGTCCGTAGCGGATGCCGAACGGCGGGTCACTGTAGTCGGGGATCTCGAGTCCGAGTTCGCGGACGCGTGCTTCGGCGGATGTCATGGCGCACCTCTCTTCGGTTGTATCCTATCTCACATAAAATGGATCCATTACGACGGGAGCTGTCATGGCGTGGTCCGCTGAGCAACGTGTCAAGGAACTGGGTCTGGTCATTCCCGACTACAGCGATCCGCCGTACGGCGAGCGGTACGCCACGATGAAGGCGTTCCACCATCTCGGGCGCACGCTCACGATCAGCGGCATCACCCCGGAAGACCGCCAGGGCAACAAGGTGTTCCCCGGCCGCGTCGGCGAGACCGTCACCCTCGAGCAGGGCTACGAGGCGGCGCGGTACGCCGCGATCAACGTCCTCGGCCTGATCCGCTTCGCGGTGGGGTCGCTCGACGAGGTGTCGGCCTTCATCCGCACGCTGACGTTCGTCTGCGTCTCGCCCGACTTCACCGACGTGAACCTCGTGACCAACGGCGCTGCCGACCTCTTCGTCGAGGTCTTCGGGCCGCGCATCGGCCGCTCGACCTCCGCCGGGATCGGCGTGACGAGCCTGTCGGGCAACAACGTGTTCGAGATGGTCACGGTCGTCGAGACCTGGCATCCGGCACCGGAGGTCGACGATGAGGATTGACACGCACCTGCACCTCTACGCCGACCCGACGCAGGGACTGCACGACCTGACTGCCTACCCGATCGTCGAGTACGGGGAGAAGCCGGACGTGACCTTCGCCGGCCTCGCCGGCACCGTCGCGGACGCGCTCGCGACGCTCGAGACCGAGGGATTCGACTACGCGGCCGTCCTCGGCAGCTTCGAGCTGCCGGAGCTTCCGCACCCGCCCGGCGGAGCGGACTACTGGCCCGCCGTCCCCCCGCACGCCGCCCTCCGCGACGACCTCGTCGCGTACAACCGGTGGCTCTGCGACCTCGGCGCGCAGCATGCGCAGCTCCTGCCCTTCCTCGCCGCCAACCCCGCGGTGATGACCTCCGCCGAGGTCCACGCCCACTTCGCGGAGATGTTCGGCGACCACGGTGCGCGCGGCCTGAAGCTGCATCCGATCGCCATCCGCACCTACCCCGACGACCCGGGTCTCGCGGGTGCGTACGACGCGCTGGAGGAAGCGGGGGCCCCCGTCGTCTTCCACGGCGGGCCCGACGTCCGCGGCTTCGGGTGGGCCGACCCGAAGCGCATCGCCGGTGTGGCGGGCGAGCGTCCCGGGCTCGCGGTCATCATGGCCCACCTGGGCGGCGCGGCCTGGCGCGAGGTCGAGGCGCTTGCCGAGGCGCAGCCGACGCTGCGCTTCGACCTGTCGGAGATCGTGCACTGGATCGGCGCGCCGCTCGCGCCCACGGCGGCCCAGGTCGTCGCCCTCGTCCGTGCGATCGGGGTCGAGCGCGTCGTGCTCGGTTCGGATTTCCCCTGGTACACGCCGGGGGCGACAGCTGCGGTCGTCGAGGAACTGCCCGGGCTCTCGGCATCCGAAGCCGCCGCGATCATCGGCGAGAACGCCGCCCGCCTCCTGCGCCTGGGCTGAGCCGCGGCGCGCGCCGGGCGCCGGTCGGTCCCGCCTCAGGCGGCGGGCTTGTAGACCACGTAGAGCTTGCGGACGGGCTCGACGACGGTCCACACGCCCGTCCATCCGATCGGGAAGTAGGCGGCGCTGCCGGCGGTGAGCTCGACCGCTTCTTCTCCGTCACGTTGCACGGTCATGCGCCCCGCGAGGATGTGGACGATCTCGCCGCGCGTGAGGAACTCCCAACGCGACGTCCCGGGGTCGCTCTCCCAGACGCCGGAGATGATCGTGCGGTCGTCGTTCACGAACTGCACCTTGCCGCGGACGATGATCTCGCCCGACAGCGGCTCCGCGTTCGGCGGGGCGAGGGGTTTGGCCTCGAGTTCGGCGGCATCCAGCTCGGCGGGTCTCATCACGAAAGTCATGTTTGGATCCTAAATGGGCCAGAATGGATCCGCAACGAAAGGGGCGCGCATGATCGAAACAGTCCTCGGGCCCGTCGCCGCCGAGGCGCTCGGCCCGACATCGATGCACGATCACGTGCTCGCCGACTCTGCCCGCCTGCAGCGCGACGGTGAGCAGCCCCCGCCGCCCGGCCCGCCCACCGTGCGTCCGGAGACGCGCGACTACCTGCGCCGCAACATGCTCGCGTTCGCCGACAACCTGCGGCTGGACGACCCGGATGCCGCTGTCGACGAGCTGCGCGCGGCGACGGCCGCGGGGCAGCGCGCGCTCGTCGAGTCCACGTCGTGGGGGCTCGGGCCCGATCACGCGCGACTGCCCGACATCGCGCGGCGCTCGGGGATGACCATCGTCGTCGCGTACGGCACGTACATCCGCTCGACGCTCCCGCCGGAGATCGCGGCGCTCGACGAGGACGGCCTCCGCGACCTCTTCGCCACGGCCCTCGACGACGCGGTGCCGGGCGCCGACTATCGCGCGGGTCTCCTCGGCATCCTGGGCACGACCGCCGGCCTCCCGGACGTCGAACGCGGCATGCTGCGCGCGGCCGCCGACGCGGCGGGACGGGCGGGGGCGAGCGTCACCGTGCGGCTCGACCCCGACGCCCGCGACGGCCTCGCGGTGCTCGACGAGCTCGGGCGCGCGGGGCTGCCCGCGGAACGCGTCGTCTTCACCAATGCCGACGAATTCCTGGATGCCGCGTACTGGCGCGACCTGTCCGACGCGGGCGCGACGCTCGAGATGTGCTTCGGCACCGAGGACGTGCACGTCGGGCGCGTGCACAATCCGACGGATGCCGAGCGCCTGCGCTTCTTCGTGGACGCCGTGACTGCGCGGCCCACGGCGTCCTACGTCCTCGGGCAATCCGTGTGGACGAAGGCGCAGCTCGCGCGTCACGGCGGGTACGGGTACGGCCGGCTGCTCGGGGTCGTGGTGCCGGAACTGCGCGGGCTCCTCGGTACGGCGCGGGTGGACGGGATGCTCGTCGATGAACCGCGGCGCCTCCTGGATCGCGCGTCGGGGCGCCCCGACGCCTGACGGCATCCGGGCACCCCGCGCGCGGATCAGACGACGTCCGCCGTCGCCGCCGGGAGCAGGAGCGTCGGGGCTGGTGCCGCCTCGCGTCCCTCGAACGGGACCGGCTGGCAGACGAGGTAGTAGTCGCCTGCCTCGGTGTCGGCGAGGTTCGCGTTCTCGAGGATCACGACGCCGGCGTTGCACAGGATGACGTGGGTGGGCCACTCGACCGTGTGGTCGGGGGCCTCCATGGTCATGTAGTCGTTCGCGGCGAAGACGACGCCGTGATCGACGAGCCACTGCGCTCCGGACGGTCCGAGGCCGACCCACGTGGCGCTCTTCTCGGTGCGGGTGAGGGCGTCGGTGGAGTTGCGCGTCTTGAAGAGCACGCGCGTCGCCCCCTCGGCGCCGGCGGCAATCAGATCGGCGTCGGTGATCTCCTTCTCGACGTGCCGCAGGTCCAGCACGCGGGCGGGACCGACGGTGTGGGTGAGGGGGAGGGAGTCCACGGTCGTCCCGCCGGGCACGAAGTGGCTCGGGGCGTCGACGTGGGTGCCGGTGTGCGCTCCGATGAGCCAGCGCGACACTTCGCTCGGGCTGGTGTCGGAGATCTCCTCCACCATCTCGTACGTCGGTCGGCGGCCCCAGTGCAGCATCTCGGGGTGGACGGGAATGCTCAGGTCGATGATGGTCACGCGCAGCACCTTACCGTTTGGGATCCGAACGTTGCATCTTGGGATCCAAAGTCATGCGGGAACCTCGACCTTCTCCGACGCCTCGCGCTCGGCGGCGAGGTCGGCGAGGACCGCCGCCTCCCGGTCGAGCTCCGACGTGTGCCGCGGCACCGCGAAGGCCAGCACCACGTAGGTGCCGAACCCGACGAGCGTCGAGACGAGCGTCGCCCAGCCGTCGAAGTCCGCCCCGACCAGGTCGTTCGGGATGTACAGGATGTCGTTCGGCACGCCGTACAGCGTCGGGGTGAGGGCCAGCAGCGTCATGCGGACGACGAAGCCGACCGCCATGGCGCCGAGGGCGGCGACGGCGCCCGGCCGCTTCCAGAACACCCCGATCACGAACGGCGCCGCGAGGCACGCGAGCATGAGGTCGAAGGCGAGGGTGAGCAGGATGCCGGTCTGGCTGACGCGGATCGCGAGGAAGGCGCCGGCGATCACGAACGGGATCATCGCGAGACGCGTCCAGCGCAGCAGCGGGTCGGGGCCGGTTCCGGTGTGGCGGCGGACCGTGAAGATGTTGCGCACGGCGATCGCCGAGGTGGCCAGCATCGCGCCGGACGCGGTCGAGAACGACGCGGCGACGATGCCCGACAGGACGAGGATCGCGATGATGGGCGGGGCGTAGTCGCCGAGCAGCTGGTACAGCACGGGACCGTTCTCGACGGAGAGTCCGAGGGTCGACGACACGCTCAGGGCGACGATGGCGAAGACGGATCCGATGGCGGCGGTGAGGCCGGCGGCGATGAAGCACGAGCGCTGCGCGACCGTGGGGCTCTTCGCGCCGAAGATGCGCTGCATGAAGTCGATCGCGACGATGTCGCCGATGGCGAGCGAGATCAGCGTGGCCCAGTTGATCGGGGCCCCGGCGGCGGGGTCGGTGAGCTGCTGGAGGTCGAGGGGTCCCATGCCCTCGGGGATCACGATCCCGTACGAGAGCGCGACCCACCCCAGCAGGACGATGGCCGCCACGACGGTGATCGTGGTCTGGATCGCCGCGGTGTAGGCATCCGAGAACAGGCCGCCGGCGACCGTGTACGCGAGAACGAGGACGACGGCGAGCACCACGCCCCACGCGTAGGGGATGTTCGCGAAGCGCTCGAGGAGGAAGCCGCAGGCGACGAGATTGCCGGCCAGGAGGAACGTGAACGACACGATCATCAGGACGGATGCCAGCAGCTCCACGGGGCGTCCGTACCGCAGGCGGAAGAAGTCGCCGAGGGTGAACAGCTTCATGCCGTTCATCCGCTTGGCGAGGAAGAGTCCGGTCAGCAGGAGGCAGACCGCGAGGCCGATGGCGAGCGACGCTCCCGACCAGAAGCCGAACTGCGACGTGAGGTCGGTGTTGCCGACCGTCGCATTGGCGTCGACGGCGGCGGCGGTGAGGCTGACGGCGACGAGCGGGACGCCGAGGCGGCGCCCGGCGACGAGGTAGTTCGCGCTGTCGCCGTCGACCTTGCGCGCGACGACGATGCCGACGACGAGGATGAGGACGACGCTCAGGGCGACTCCGAAGATGATCATGGGCGGGCTCCCGGCGATGAGGGGCGAATAGGGTTTCTGTTGCCTGACAGAAAGACTCCGCTCGCCGGCGTTCGCCGTGGTTTCGCCCGTGTAAAAGGCGCGTGAAATCGCCCGCGGCGCGGGGGGTGGCATCCCGAGCCGCCGGGCCGGGCTGTCGGGCGCGCGCTGCCGGCCTCAACTGCCGATAAACGCGATCCACGGCGAGAAACGTGACGACGTCCCGTTTCTGGTCGTCGATCGCGTTTATCGCGCACTGGGCCCCTGACCCCGGGCGGCGACGACTAGGCCCCCGACCCAGGGCGGCGCGTAGAGCTCCGGCCTCAGCCCAGCGCCGACAGCACCCCGGGGCCCAGCGCGGTCGCGCGCTCGCGCGTCGCGGCATCCAGGTCGAGCACGCGCAGCGCGGCGGCGGCGATGGTCTCGGCATCCAGGGGGGTCGCCTCACCGCCCTTGCGCTGCAGGATCACGCTCTCCACCAGCGCCAGCACGAGGGAGGCGCCGGCTGCCGCGGCAGCGACGCCGCACGCGGCCACGAGCGTGCGGTAGGTCGTCTCGAGCTCGCTCCGGCGTTCGCGGAACGGCTCGAACGCCGCGTCCGACACCTCGGGCAGCAGGTACAGCGCGCCGGTGTTGTGCGGGGCCTCGGCGAGGAGTGTGACGTCGGAGACGCACAGGGCCCACAGCCGCGCGGCGGGGTCCTCGTCGCGGGCGAGCAGCTGCGCTGCGACATCGAGTGAGGGCTGCACGGTGTCGAGCAGCAGCGCGAGCAGGATGTCCTGCTTCCGCGCGAAGTGGTGGTAGAGCGTGGCCTGGCGGATGCCGGCGGCCTCGGCGATCGCGTGCGTGCTGGCCGAGGCGTACCCCCGCGTGCCGAAGAGGGCGGCCGCGGCGGCGAGGACGTCGGCCCGGGTGCCGAGCCCGGTGGGCGACAACCCGGAGGCGCGGGGTCGTCCGGTTCGGGTGGCGGCCATGCGCTCCACCGTACCCGGGGGCCGTGTAACGCCGCCGAAACGCACGCCTGGTCTAATACCTGTCAAGCGACAGAAAGAGGCTGCACATGGAAGGTCGTGTCGACGCTCTCGGCAACGTGGGGCGCGCCCGTGAGGACGCTCGTGCCCGCGCGGCGCAGTCGGACTGGATGCCGTATCTCCCGCCCTCGGCGGCGCCCTTCGCGCCGGAGGGGGTCGCCGAGGGCGATCTGCGCTGGGCCGAGACGGTGGCCCCCGGCGGCTACACGCACCTGCGCGTGGCCCGCGGCACGCGGATCCGCTTCACGGATCCCAGCGGCGACGCCTGCGCCACCGTGCTCCTCTTCAACGCCGTCGAGCCCGGCGAACGGCTCAACGTCGCGGACACGCAGAAGATCCCGTGGCAGGCGTACCTCGGCGAGGGGCACCCGCTGCTCTCGGGCGACGGCCGCGTCCTCGCGACGATCGTCGCCGACAGCTCCGGCCGCCACGACGCCTTCTGCGGCACGACGAGCGACGCGGCCGCCATCGAGCGGTACGGCGACGCCGCGCCCGAGGGGCCGTCGCCGTCGGGCCACGGCCTGCTCCGGCTCGCCGCGAGCAAGCACGGGCTGACCGCGCGAGACCTCCCGCCCGCGGTGTCGTTCTTCCAGGGCGTGCGCGCGAACCCCGACGGCGACCTCGAGTGGCTCGGCTCCGCCGGCCCGGGCGCCTCGATCGAGCTCGTCGCGGAGCTGCCGTTGATCGTCCTGGTCGCGAACGTCCCGCACCCGCTCGACCCCCGCGAGGACTACATCGTGGGTCCGCTGCAGATCACCGCGTGGGCGTCGCAGCCCACCGGCGAGGGGGATGCCGTGTTCTCCCTCACCCCCGAGCGCGAACGCGCCTACCGCAACAGCATCACGTACGCCGCCCTGGCCGGGCTCTGAGCTGGAGTCGTCATGATCACCACCGTTCCCGAACGTCCCGTCCACGCCGACGGTGTCCCCCTCGACTGGTCCGAGCCGCTGGTCGCCGGCGAGATCGTGCTCGACGAGCAGGTCGCACCGCGTGGGCCGTGGTCGGGCATCGTCCGCGCCGGCGACGTCCTCACGATCGTCGATGTGGGCGGCAACCAGTCCGCCGACTTCCTCGTCTACGCCGCCGACGACACCGACGAGCGCTACAGCGCCGCCGACACGATCGCGTGGCAGCGCAACGTCTACGTCCGTACCGGCACGGTGCTGCGCAGCAACCTCGGCCGCCCGCTGATGACGGTGGTCGGCAACGAGGTCGACCGGCAGGACACGATCGGCGGCGCGTGCAGCAAGGAGTCGAACACCCTCCGGTACGGCCACCACACCCTCTATCAGCACGGCTGCCGAGAGAACTTCCTCGCCGAGGCCGCGCGCTACGGCCTGGGCGCCCGCGACCTCGTGTCGAACCTCAACTGGTTCATGAACGTCCCGGTTGAGGAGGACGGGTCGCTCGGCATCGTCGACGGCATGTCGGCGCCCGGCAAGCGCGTGGCGCTCCGCGCCGAGCGCGACGTGCTCGTGATCGTGTCGAACTGCCCCCAGATGAACAACCCGTGCAACGACTTCAGCTGCACGCCGCTGCGCATGGTGGTGACGCGCCCGTGACCGGTTTCGACACGCTCCTCGTCGCCAACCGCGGCGAGATCGCCCGCCGCATCCTGCGCTCCGCCCGCGAGCGCGGGCTCCGCACGGTCGCGGTGTTCTCCGACGCCGACCGCGCGGCTCCCCACGTCCGCGAGGCCGACGAGGCGGTGCGCCTCGGTCCCGCTCCCGCCGCGGAGTCGTACCTGCGCATCGACGCGATCCTCGACGCCGCCCGCGCGACCGGCGCCGGTGCGATCCACCCCGGCTACGGGTTCCTCGCCGAGAACGCCGACGCGGCACGCGCCGTCGAGGCGGCGGGCCTCGCGTGGGTCGGGCCGACGCCCGAGCAGCTCGAGGCCTTCGGGCTGAAGCACCGCGCGCGGGCGCTGGCCGAGGCGGCGGGCGTGCCGCTCCTCCCCGGTACCGGTGTGCTGGAGTCGGCCTCCGAGGCCGAGGCCGCGGCATCCGTCATCGGCTACCCCGTGATGCTCAAGGCCACCGGCGGCGGCGGCGGGATCGGCATGCGGGTGTGCGCGGATGCCGCCGAGCTCCGCGCCGCGTACGACGCGGTGGTGCGTCAGGCGGCGGCGAGCTTCGGCACGCCCGGGGTGTTCCTGGAGAAGTTCGTGCGCCCCGCGCGTCACGTCGAGGTGCAGCTCTTCGGTGACGGCGCGGGCCGCGTCGCGGTCCTCGGCGACCGCGACTGCTCGCTGCAGCGCCGCAACCAGAAGGTCGTCGAGGAGGCCCCGGCGCCGGGACTCCCGTCGGAAGTCCGCGCGGAACTCCACCGCACGGCCGCGGCGCTCGCCGCCGACATCCGCTACCGCTCCGCCGGCACCGCGGAGTTCGTGTACGACCCGATCGCCGAGCGCGCCTACTTCCTCGAGGTCAACGCGCGCCTGCAGGTCGAGCACCCCGTCACCGAGGCGGTGTTCGGCGTGGACCTCGTGGGTCTCATGCTCGACCTCGCCGGCGGCGGCCCCGCCGCGCTGCCCGAGGCCCTGTTCGACGGTCCGCTCGAGCCCCGCGGTCACGCCGTCGAGGCGCGCATCTACGCCGAGGACGCCGACCGGGGCAACACCCCCTCGACGGGGCTCGTCACCGCCGTCAGCTGGCCCGAGGGCGACGGCATCCGCGTCGACTCCTGGGTCGAGGCGGGCAGCGAGGTGTCGCCGTTCTACGACCCGCTGCTCGGCAAGGTCATCACCTTCGCCGACGACCGTGACGCAGCGCTCGACCGGCTCTCCGCCGCCCTCGCCGACACGCGCGTGGACGGCATCGTCACCGGTGCCGGGATGATCCGCGAGATCGTGAACGACCCGCGCGTCCGCGCCGCCACCCACGACACCGGGACCCTCGACGACGCGCGCGACCCCGATCCGCGCATCGACGTGGTGGATGCCGGCATGCTCACGACCGTGCAGGACCTCCCCGGACGCGTCGGCTACTGGAAGGTCGGCGTCCCGCCGTCCGGACCCATGGATGCCGTGTCCTTCCGCGAGGCCAACCTCGCCGTCGGCAACCCCGAGGGGGCGGCGGGCCTGGAGATCACGCTCACCGGTCCGACCCTGCGTTTCAGCGAGGCCTCGGTGGTCGCCGTCACCGGTGCGCCGGCCCCGGTGGAGCTCGACGGCGCGCCCGTCGCGCAGTGGGAGCCGGTCGAGGTCCCCGCGGGCGGCGTGCTGCGCATCGGCACCGCCGCCGGCCCCGGCATGCGCGTCTTCCTCGCCGTGCGCGGCGGCATCGACGTTCCCGAGTACCTCGGGAGCGCGTCGACTTTCACGCTCGGCGGTTTCGGCGGGCACGGCGGTCGCGCGCTCGTGACCGGCGACGTGCTGCGCCCCGGCACGGCGGCGTCCGCCGCGCCCGCGCCGACGCCCGCGGAACGCCGCCCGCACCTCGATACGACGTGGGTGCTCGCGGTGACCGAGGGGCCGCACGGCGCCCCCGAGTTCTTCACGCGCGCCGACATCGACGCCCTGTACTCCGCGGAGTACCGCGTCCAGGTCAACTCCGCCCGCACCGGCGTGCGCCTCACCGGCCCGAAGCCGGCGTGGGCGCGCACCGACGGCGGCGAGGCGGGGCTCCACCCGTCCAACATCCACGACACGCCCTACGCCGTCGGCGCGCTCGATTTCACCGGCGACACCCCCGTGCTCCTCGGCCCCGACGGACCGAGCCTCGGCGGCTTCGTGTGCCCGGTGGTCGTGGCGTCCGGGGATCTGTGGAAGCTCGGACAGCTGCGGCCGGGAGACGTCGTGCGGTTCGCGCCGGTCCGGGAAGCGGATGCCGCGACCCTCGACCCGGCGGTCGCCGCCCCCGCGCTCGTGGGGACCGGCGACGGCGACGACGGCGTGATCGCGATGCGCGACGCGGAGGTCGAGGGGGAGCGCGTCCTCCGCCCGCGGACCACGTACCGCCGCGACGGCGACGACAACGTCCTCGTCGAGTTCGGCGACCAGGTGCTCGACCTGGGCCTGCGCATGCGCGTGCACGCGCTGCAGGAACGCCTCGCCGAGGAGGCGCCGAAGGGCATCCTCGACGTCACCCCCGGCATCCGGTCCCTCCAGGTGCACACGGATGCCTCGGTGCTGCGCGCGTCGCAGCTCGTCGGGCTGCTGCGCGAGCTCGATGACGACCTGCCGCCCACGTCCGAGCTCGTGGTGCCGTCGCGCGAGGTGCGCCTGCCGCTGTCGTGGGACGATCCCGCCACGCGGCTCGCGATCGAGCGGTACATGGCCGGGGTCCGCGACGACGCTCCGTGGACGCCGTGGAACATCGAGTTCATCCGCCGCATCAACGGTCTCGACAGCGTCGACGACGTGTACCGCACCGTGTTCGACGCGCAGTACCTCGTGATGGGGCTCGGCGACGTGTACCTCGGCGCGCCAGTGGCGACGCCGCTGGACCCGCGCCACCGCCTCGTCACGACGAAGTACAACCCGGCGCGCACGTGGACGGCCGAGAACTCCGTCGGCATCGGCGGGGCGTACATGTGCATCTACGGCATGGAGGGCCCCGGCGGCTACCAGTTCGTCGGCCGCACCGTGCAGATCTGGAACCGCTTCCGCCGTGGCGGGCTGTTCACCGAGAACCCGTGGGCGCTGCGGTTCTTCGACCGCATCCGCTGGTACCCCGTGTCGGCCGAGGAGCTCCTCGACCTCCGGACGGACGTGGATGCCGGGCGCGGGAGCTTCGAGACCGTCGAGGGCGAGTTCGCGCTCGCCGAGTACGAGCGCTTCCTCGCCGACGAGGCCCCCGGGATCGCGGCGTTCCGCGAACGTCAGCGCCGCGCCTTCGACGAGGAGCGCGAGAGGTGGCGGGCGAGCGGCGAATTCGACCGCGTCGACGAGGCGCCGGCCGCGGCGCCGACCGCGGGCCGCGCGCTGCCGCCCGGCACGGTGGGGGTGACCGCGCCCTTCGCCGCCGCGGTCTGGAGAGTGGATGCCGCCCAGGGGGCGTCCGTGCAGAAGGAAGAGAAGATGATCGTGCTGGAGGCCATGAAGATGGAGACCCCGATCGGGTCGCCGGTGACGGGGACCGTCGCCGAGGTGTTCGTCCGTCCGGGCGAGACCGTCGCCGCCGGTCAGCTCCTTGCCGCCGTGGCGGTGGACGCGTGAGCGCCGTCGAGCGGGTCCGCGCCGCGTACGCCCGGATGCGCGAGGTCGACCGCCCCGAGGTGTGGATCACGGTCCGCGACGAGGACGACGCGCTCGCCGAGGCGGCCGAGGTCGACCTCGGCGTCGCCGCCGGGGAGCGCCTGCCGCTGGCCGGCACGGTCGTCGCGGTCAAGGACAACATCGACGTCGAGGGGATGTCGACGACGGCCGGGAGCCGCGCCTACGCGTACCGCCCCGAGCGCGACGCGACCGCCGTCGCGCGGCTGCGTGCCGCGGGCGCCGTGGTGATCGGCAAGACCAACCTCGATCAGTTCGCCACGGGCCTCGTGGGGACCCGCAGCCCGTTCGGCGCCGTCCGCAACGCGTGGGACCCGACGCGGATCTCGGGCGGTTCCAGCTCGGGCTCTGCCGTGGCGGTGGCCCTCGGGATCGTCGACCTCGCGCTCGGCACGGACACCGCCGGTTCCGGACGCGTCCCCGCGGCGCTCAACGGCATCGTGGGGGTCAAGCCGACGGTGGGGCTCGTCCCCGCGACCGGCGTCGTGCCCGCGTGCCGCACCCTCGACTGCGTCACCGTGTTCGCACGGGGCCTGTCCGACGCCCGCGCGGCGGCCGAGATCATGGCCGGGCCCGACGGGATCGATCCGCTGGGACGTGACGACCGCCCGGAGCCGCCGCTGGACGCGCGTCCGCGCGTGGCCGTGCCGACCGCCGCGCACCTCGCGGGCCTCGCCGACGGCTGGGCCGAGGCGTTCGCCGGGGTCGTCGCCGCGCTCGCCGCCTCGGGCGTCGAGATCGTCGAGGTCGACATCGCGCCGCTCCTCGAAGCAGCGTCCCTCCTCTACGGCGGCGCCTTCGTGGCCGAGCGCACGGCGGCCGTGGGCGACTTCATCGCCGCCCACCCCGAGCTCGTGGGCACCGACCTCGACCCCACGGTCGCCGGGATCGTGCTCGCGGGGGCCGAGGCGCGAGCCGCGGACTACTTCCGGGACCGCGAGCGTCTCGACCGCCTGGGTGCCGAGGGGCTCCGCCGACTCGAGGGGACGGTGGCCCTTCTCACGCCCACGACCACGTGGCATCCCACCCTCGACGAGGTCGCCGCCGACCCGGTCGGCGCGAACAGTCGCATGGGCCGGTACACGAACTTCGCGAACCTGCTCGACCGCAGCGCCCTCGCCGTCCCGGCCGGGGTCGTCGGCGGCCGGGCATTCGGCGTCATGCTCACGGGCGCCCCGTTCGCCGACCGCACGCTCGCGCAGCTCGCCGAGCGCATCCAGGCGCCGTCCGTCGATCTCCTCGTCGTGGGTGCGCACCTGCGCGGACAGCCGCTGAACCACCAGCTCGTCGCCGCCGGCGGGACGTTCGTCGCCGAGGTCGAGACCGCCGCGCAGTACCGGCTGTACGCCCTCGACACGGTTCCGCCGAAGCCGGGCCTCGCCCGCGCGGCCGACGGCGGCGCCGCGATCGCGGGGGAGGTGTGGCGGCTCCCGGCCGCCGGGTTCGGACGCTTCGTCGCGGATCTGCCCGCGCCCATGGGGATCGGTTCCGCCGTCCTCGCGGACGGGTCGAGCGTCACCGGATTCCTGTGCGAGGCCGTCGCGCTCGAGGGCGCGACCGACATCACCGCGCACGGCGGATGGCGCGCGTACCGGGCGGCGACGGCATGAGCTCGTCGATCGTCGATCACGCGGACCTTCCGCCGCTGCGGCTGAGCGGGCGGCCGCGGCACCTCGTGCCCATGGTCGTGGGGTACGAGCCGATCGCGGAGGCGACGTCCCTCGACGGAGGCAGCCGGTTCCGGTTCCTCATGGAGCCGGTGACGGCCGTGGCGGTCGTGTTCGACGAGGGGTGGGTGCTCGTCGACGGCGGGTTCGACCCGGCGCGCATCCGCGACCGCGCCACGCGCACGGCATCCTTCGACTACGAGAACTACACGCCGATCGTCCCTCCCGGCGACCCGCTGGTCGACCAGATCGCCGAGGCCGGGCTCGACCTCGCCGACCTCGCGGCTGCGCTGCTCACGCACGCGCACTTCGATCACACCGGCGCCGCCCGCCTGCTCGCGCCCGATCAGCCGCTGCTGCTCCAGCGACGGGAGTGGCAGCACGTCAACGAGACGACCGACGCGCGGGGGAACTTCCTGTTCCGGGGCGACCTCGACCGCGACGGCCTCACGCTCGGCCTCCTCGACGGCGACACGCCGCTGGCCGCGGGTCTCGCCGCGATCGACACGTCCGGACACACCCCGGGACACCAGTCGTTCGTCGTGGAGCTGCCGGAGCGCACGGTCGTCCTCGCCGGAGACGCCGCGGACCTGCTCGACAACATCGAACGCGAGGTCCGCTGCGGTTCGACGGTGGGCGCGGACGGCCCCGCCCTCGCCGACCGCGCGATCTCCCGCCTGGCATCCCTCCATCGCGCCCCGTCGTCCGAGGTCTGGCCCGCCCACGACCCCGACTTCCCGGTGTGGTCCGCGATCGTCCGCTCCCGCTGACCCGCGCCGCGCGCTTCCCCGAACCCGAGGAGCCGACGCGAGTAGCGTGAAGAGCGTGGACCTCAACGCCGACCTGGGAGAGACCGTCGACGGGATGCCGACCGCCGACGACGAGGCCATGTTCGCGCTCGTCAGCAGCGCCAACGTCGCGTGCGGAGGGCACGCGGGCGACGACGCCTCGATGCGGGCCTCCGTCGAGCGCGCGACGCGCTTCGGTGTCGCGATCGGCGCCCACCCCGCGTACGAGGACCGCGCGAACTTCGGCCGCGTCCGCCGCGACCCGTCCGCCGCCGAACTGCGCGAGAGCGTCGCCCGGCAGCTCGACGCCCTCGAGGCCGCCGGCGCCGACCTGCGCTACGTGAAACCCCACGGCGCGCTGTACCACGCGGTCTCCGCCGACCCGGTGCAGGCCGCCGCGGTCGTCGCCGCGATCGCCGACCACTCGGCCCGTCTCGGCCGAGTGCTGTCGGTGCTCGGTCTCCCGGGCGCGATCGTCGAGGCCGCGGCATCCGCGGGCCTGCCCTTCGTGCGCGAGGCGTTCCTCGACCGCGGGTACACCGCCGACGGCGGGCTGGTGCCCCGCGACCGGCCCGGAGCGCTGATCGACGACCCGGCCCTCGTCGCCGACCGCGCGCTGCGTCTCGCCCTCGACGGAGCGGTGGACACCGTCGACGGCACGTCGATCACGGTGGATGCCGCGTCCCTGTGCCTGCACGGAGACACCCCCGCCGCGGTCGCGATGGCCCGGGCGGTGCGCGCCGCGCTCGACGACGCAGGGATAGAGGTACGCGCGCCGTGGTGACCCTGCGGCCGATGGGGGAGCGGGCGCTGCTCGCCGAGGTCGACGACCTCGCCCGGGTCCTGGAGCTCCACGCCGCGCTCGCCGCGCGCCCGCCCGCGGGGATCGACGACCTGGTCCCCGCGGCCCGCACCGTGCTCGTCGCCTTCGATCCGGCCCGGATCGCCCCCGCCGCCGTGCGGGCGTGGATCCTCTCGGCCGCCACGTCGGCCCCGGATGCCGCACGGCCCGGGCCGCTCGTCGAGCTCGCGACGCGCTACGACGGCCCCGACCTCGACGAGACGGCCGCGCTGCTCGGCATCCGTCCCGCGGAGCTCGTCGCGCGGCACACCGCCGCGCTCTGGCGCGTCGCCTTTACGGGCTTCGCCCCCGGGTTCGCCTACTTGGTGAGCGACGCGTGGCCTCACGACGTCCCCCGCCTCGCGCGCCCCCGCACGCGCGTCCCCGCCGGGGCGGTGGGCCTCGCGGGCGAGTTCGCCGGCGCGTATCCCCGGGAGACCCCGGGTGGGTGGCGGCTGATCGGTACGACCGACGCCCCTCTCTTCGTCCCGGACGCCCCCCAACCGGTGCTGCTGACCCCCGGCGCGCGGGTCCGGTTCGTGCCCGAGCGTGCGCGCATCTCCGCGGCGTCGGGAGGAGATCCGGCGGACGGAGGACCGGATGCCACGCCGGCATCCTCCCCTCCCCGATTCCCCTCCGCCGCGCACGCCCCCGGGGCCCTCCGCATCCTCGCCCCGGGCGCCTTCGCCACCGTGCAGGACCTCGGCCGCCCCGGTCGCGCGGCGCTCGGCGTCGCCCGCTCCGGCGCGCTCGACCGCGCGGCCCTGCGCGTGGCCAACCGCCTCGTCGGCAACGCCGCATCCGCCGGGGGCGTCGAGATCGTGCTGGGCGGCTTCCGGGCCGTCGCCGAGCGGGACACGTGGCTCGCCGTCACGGGCGCGCTCGCCGATCTGCGGATCGACGGACGAGCGGTGGATGCCTACACCCCGCTGCTCCTCCCCGCCGGCGCCGAGCTGTCGATCGGCGTCGCGCGCGCGGGCGCCCGGTTCGTGCTCGCGGTGCGCGGCGGCGTCGCGGTGCCCGAGTCCCTCGGGTCGCGCGCGACCGACGTGCTCGCGTCGCTCGGCCCGCCCGCGCTGCGCGCCGGGGACGTGCTGCACGCGGGGGAGCCGGAGGGGCCCGTCCGGCCCGTCGACGCCTTCCCCTGGTCGGTGCCCGCGGCGACGGTCGAGGTCTCGCTCGCCCCCGGTCCGCGCGCCGACTGGTTCGTGCCCGCCGCCCTGCGGACGCTGGGAGACGCGACCTGGACCGTGTCGGGCGACGCCGATCGGGTCGGCATCCGGCTCGACGGTCCGACGCTCGCGCGCGTCCGGCACGACGAGCTGCCGAGCGAGGGCATGCGCCCCGGCGCGATCCAGGTCCCGCCGCACGGGCGCCCGGTGATCCTGCTGGCCGACGGGCCGGTCACGGGCGGGTATCCCGTGATCGCCGTGGTGACGGATGCCACCCTCGACCGCCTGGCCCAGGCGAGGCCCGGCGACCGCGTGCGATTCCGCGGGTTTCGCTAGGGTCGGAGCCGAGGATCCCCGGAGGCCGCTCGCGGTTATACCGCAGGTACGCAAAGTCGTCAAGAATCCGACTGGACACGGCGCGTCCTCCCGCGTATGCTTGGACTTTGCGCTCCTCGATTCCCCCTGCCCTCATATGGTGGTCGGCTGAGCCTGCCCGTCCCCGCTTCATCGCGGTGTGCGACTCGCAGGTTATCGGGGCAGGAACGCACTCCACCTGACGACAAGGAATCACGAGCCCCTCGCCCGGGCTTCTGGAGGTTTTTCCCTTGGCTGCTGCGAGCAACGCATCCACCACCACCCCGAAGAGCGGACGCGGCGCATCCCGCCTCTCGTTCGCGAAGATCTCCGACAAGCTGACCGTTCCCGATCTGCTCGCGCTGCAGACCGAGTCGTTCGACTGGCTGGTCGGCAACGAGGCCTGGAAGGCGCGCGTCGCCGAAGCCCAGGCCACCGGTCGCACCGATGTGCCCGAGATCAGCGGTCTCGAGGAGATCTTCGAGGAGATCTCGCCCATCGAAGACCTGAGCGAGACCATGCAGCTCTCGTTCACGAACCCGTACCTCGAGCCCGAGAAGTACTCGATCGAGGAGTGCAAGGAGCGCGGCAAGACCTACGCCGCGCCCCTGTACGTCGAGGCCGAGTTCATGAACCACCAGACCGGTGAGATCAAGACCCAGACGGTCTTCATGGGCGACTTCCCGCTCCAGACCGACAAGGGCACGTTCATCATCAACGGCACCGAGCGTGTCGTGGTGTCGCAGCTCGTGCGTTCGCCCGGCGTCTACTTCGACAAGACGCCCGACAAGACCTCCGACAAGGACATCGTGTCCGCTCGCGTGATCCCCTCGCGCGGCGCCTGGCTCGAGTTCGAGATCGACAAGCGCGACCAGGTCGGCGTGCGCATCGACCGCAAGCGCAAGCAGTCGGTCACCGTGTTCCTCAAGGCCCTGGGCCTCACCAGCGAGGACATCCTCGCCGAGTTCGCCGGCTTCGACTCGATCGAGGAGACGCTGTCCAAGGACACGATCCTCACCAAGGAAGACGCGCTCCGCGACATCTACCGCAAGCTCCGTCCGGGCGAGCAGGTCGCCGCCGAGGCCGCGCGCGCGCTGCTGGACAACTTCTACTTCAACCCGAAGCGGTACGACCTCGCCAAGGTGGGTCGCTACAAGATCAACCAGAAGCTCGGTCTCGACAAGCCGCTGTCCGACTCGGTGCTCACCGTCGACGACATCGTCGCCACGATCAAGTACCTCGTCCGCCTGCACCGCGGCGACACCGCCTTCGACGGCATCCGTCACGGGCAGCCCGCCGAGATCCGCCTGGACGTCGACGACATCGACAACTTCGGCAACCGTCGCATCCGCGCCGTCGGCGAGCTGATCCAGAACCAGGTCCGCACCGGTCTGTCGCGCATGGAGCGCGTCGTCCGCGAGCGCATGACCACGCAGGACATCGAGGCCATCACGCCCCAGACCCTGATCAACGTGCGCCCCGTCGTCGCCGCGATCAAGGAGTTCTTCGGAACGTCGCAGCTGTCGCAGTTCATGGACCAGAACAACCCGCTCGCGGGTCTGACCCACAAGCGTCGCCTCTCGGCGCTGGGCCCCGGTGGTCTGTCCCGTGAGCGCGCCGGCGTCGAGGTCCGTGACGTCCACCCCTCGCACTACGGCCGCATGTGCCCGATCGAGACGCCGGAAGGCCCGAACATCGGTCTGATCGGTTCGCTCGCCTCGTTCGCGCGCATCAACGCGTTCGGCTTCATCGAGACCCCGTACCGTCGCGTCGTCGACGGCCGCGTGACCGACCAGATCGACTACCTCACCGCGAGCGAGGAGAGCGACCACATCGTCGCCCAGGCCGGTGTCGCCCTCAAGGCCGACGGCCACTTCGTCGAGGACCGCATCCTGGCCCGCCGCGGCCAGGGTGGCGAGGTCGACCTGTTCCCCGTCGACGAGATCGGCTACATGGACGTCTCGCCGCGCCAGATGGTGTCGGTGGCGACCTCGCTCATCCCGTTCCTCGAGCACGACGACGCCAACCGCGCCCTCATGGGTGCGAACATGCAGCGCCAGGCCGTCCCGCTCGTGCGCAGCGAGTCGCCCGTCGTGGGTACCGGTATGGAGGGCTTCGCCGCGATCGACGCCGGTGACGTCGTCACGGCCGAGAAGCCGGGCGTCGTCCTGGAGGTCTCGGCCGACGTCGTGACCATCCAGCTCGACGAGGGCGGCACGCAGGACTACTTCCTGCGCAAGTTCGACCGCTCGAACCAGGGCACGTCCTACAACCAGCGCGTGGTCGTCTCGGCCGGTGAGCGGATCGAGGCCGGCGAGGTCATCGCCGACGGTCCCGCGACCGAGAACGGCGAGCTCGCCCTCGGCAAGAACCTCCTCGTGGCGTTCATGACGTGGGAGGGTCACAACTTCGAGGACGCGATCATCCTCAGCCAGGACCTCGTGAAGGACGACACCCTCTCCTCGATCCACATCGAGGAGTACGAGGTCGACGCGCGCGACACCAAGCTCGGCAAGGAGGAGATCACCCGTGACCTCCCCAACGTCAGCCCCGACCTGCTGAAGGACCTCGACGAGCGCGGCATCGTCCGCATCGGCGCCGAGGTGCGTCCCGGCGACATCCTCGTCGGCAAGGTCACGCCCAAGGGCGAGACCGAGCTGTCGGCCGAGGAGCGCCTGCTCCGCGCGATCTTCAACGAGAAGAGCCGCGAAGTCCGTGACACCTCGCTGAAGGTGCCCCACGGCGAGCAGGGCACGATCATCGCGGTCAAGGAGTTCAACGCGGAAGACGGCGACGACGAGCTCGGCTCGGGTGTCAACCGTCGCGTCGTGGTCTACATCGCCCAGAAGCGCAAGATCACCGAGGGCGACAAGCTCGCCGGACGCCACGGGAACAAGGGTGTCATCGCCAAGATCCTCCCGATCGAGGACATGCCCTTCCTCGCCGACGGCACCCCCGTCGACGTCGTGCTGAACCCGCTCGGTATCCCCGGTCGAATGAACTTCGGTCAGGTCCTGGAGCTCCACCTCGGCTGGATCGCCCAGCAGGGCTGGAAGGTCGAGGGCACGCCCGAGTGGGCCGCGCACCTGCCCGAGGTCGCCCGTGAGGCAGCCCCCGGCACCAAGGTCGCGACCCCCGTGTTCGACGGCGCCTTCGAGGACGAGATCGCGGGTCTGCTCGACTCGACGATCCCGAACCGCGACGGCGAGCGACTGATCGACTCCACCGGAAAGACCATCCTGTTCGACGGTCGTCACGGCGAGCCGTTCCCGGCGCCCATCTCGGTCGGCTACATGTACATCCTGAAGCTGCACCACCTCGTCGACGACAAGATCCACGCGCGTTCGACGGGCCCCTACTCGATGATCACCCAGCAGCCGCTCGGCGGTAAGGCCCAGTTCGGTGGCCAGCGCTTCGGTGAGATGGAGGTGTGGGCGCTCGAGGCCTACGGTGCCGCATACGCGCTGCAGGAGCTCCTCACGATCAAGTCCGACGACATCCTCGGTCGCGTCAAGGTGTACGAGGCGATCGTCAAGGGCGAGAACATCCAGGAGCCCGGCATCCCCGAGTCCTTCAAGGTGCTCATGAAGGAGATGCAGTCGCTCTGCCTGAACGTCGAGGTCCTCTCGGCCGACGGCACGGCGGTCAACCTCCGCGACACCGACGACGAGGCCTTCCGCGCAGCGGAGGAGCTCGGCATCAACATCTCCACCCGGTTCGAGTCCTCGTCCATCGACGAGATCTGACCCGCGGCCCGATTTCGATACGGCGGCTGCGCCGCCTACTCAATCACCGAAGTTTTACAAGCACACAGGAGAACCAGTGCTCGAGTCCACCACCTTCGATCAGCTTCGCATCGGTCTCGCGACTGCCGACGACATCCGTCGTTGGTCGTTCGGCGAGGTCAAGAAGCCCGAAACCATCAACTACCGCACGCTCAAGCCCGAGAAGGACGGCCTCTTCGGCGAGCAGATCTTCGGCCCCTCCCGCGACTGGGAGTGCGCCTGTGGCAAGTACAAGCGCGTCCGCTTCAAGGGCATCGTCTGTGAGCGCTGTGGCGTCGAGGTCACCAAGTCCTCGGTCCGTCGCGAGCGCATGGGCCACATCGAGCTCGCCGCGCCCGTGACACACATCTGGTACTTCAAGGGCGTCCCGTCGCGCCTCGGGTACCTGCTCGACATGGCTCCGAAGGACCTCGAGAAGGTCATCTACTTCGCTGCCTACATGGTCATCTCGGTCGACGAGGACGCGCGTCACCGCGACCTCCCGACGCACGAGGCGAACCTGCGCCTGGAGATCAAGAACCTCGGCGACCGTCGGGATGCCAAGGTCGCGACCCGCCTCGCGACCCTCGAGGAGGAGCTCGCTGCTCTCGAGGCCGAAGGCGCCAAGGCCGACCAGAAGAAGAAGGTCAAGGACGCCGCCGAGAAGGACATGACCCTCATCCGCAAGGGCGCTGACGAGCAGATCGCCAAGCTCGAGCGCATGTGGGAGGAGTTCCGCACCCTGTCGGTCGGTCAGCTCAAGCAGGAGGACGACGTCTTCCACGAGCTGCAGGACCGCTTCGGTCAGTACTTCGAGGCCTACATGGGCGCCGAGTCGATCCAGCGTCGCCTGGCCGCGTTCGACCTGGCCGCCGAGGCCGAGTCGCTGCACCTGCAGATCTCCGAGGGCAAGGGCCAGCGCAAGATCCGTGCGATCAAGCGTCTGAAGGTCGTCAACTCGTTCCTGCAGACGGGCATGTCGCCGGCATCCATGGTTCTGGACGTCGTCCCGGTGATCCCGCCGGAGCTGCGCCCGATGGTCCAGCTGGACGGTGGCCGCTTCGCGACCAGCGACCTCAACGACCTGTACCGTCGCGTGATCAACCGCAACAACCGCCTCCGTCGCCTGATCGACCTCGGTGCCCCCGAGATCATCGTCAACAACGAGAAGCGCATGCTGCAGGAGGCCGTCGACGCGCTGTTCGACAACGGCCGCCGCGGTCGTCCCGTCACCGGCACCGGCAACCGCGCCCTGAAGTCCCTGAGCGACATGCTCAAGGGAAAGCAGGGTCGTTTCCGCCAGAACCTGCTCGGCAAGCGCGTGGACTACTCGGGGCGTTCGGTCATCATCGTCGGACCCCAGCTGAAGCTGCACCAGTGCGGTCTGCCCAAGCAGATGGCGCTCGAGCTGTTCAAGCCGTTCGTGATCAAGCGTCTGATCGACCTCGGTCACTCGCAGAACATCAAGGCCGCCAAGCGTGCCGTCGAGCGCTACCGTCCCGAGGTCTGGGACGTGCTGGAAGAGATCATCCGCGAGCGTCCCGTGCTGCTGAACCGTGCACCCACCCTGCACCGTCTCGGCATCCAGGCGTTCGAGCCCCAGCTCGTCGAGGGCAAGGCGATCCAGCTGCACCCGCTCGTCTGCGCGGCGTTCAACGCCGACTTCGACGGTGACCAGATGGCCGTCCACCTGCCGCTGTCGGTCGAGGCCCAGGCCGAGGCCCGCGTCCTGATGCTCGCGTCGAACAACATCCTGAAGCCGTCCGACGGTCGCCCGGTGACCCTGCCCTCGCAGGACATGATCATCGGCCTGCACCACCTCACCACCCTCAAGGAGGGTGCCGTGGGCGAGGGCCGCGCGTTCGGTTCGGTGGGCGAGGCGATCCTGGCCAAGGACGAGGGCACCCTCGACCTGCAGGCCAAGGCGCGCATCCGCATCCCCGGCCTCACGTTCCTCGAGGGCCAGGCTCCCGAGGGCTACGAGAAGCACGGTCTCGTGGATGCCTCGCTCGGTCAGGCGATCTTCAACGACACGCTGCCCAAGGGCTACCCGTTCGTCCGCGAGCAGGCCGACAAGGGCAAGCTGTCGCAGATCGTCAACAAGCTGGCCGAGGAGTACCCCAAGGTCGAGGTCGCGGCATCGCTCGACCGGATCAAGGACGCCGGTTTCTACTGGGCCACGCGTTCGGGTGTGACGGTCGCGCTGAGCGACATCCTCACGCCCCCGAACAAGGGCGAGATCGTCGCGGGCTACGAGAAGCAGGCCGCAAAGGTCCAGGCGCAGTACGAGAAGGGTCTCACCACCGACGCCGAGCGTCGCCAGGAGCTCATCAAGATCTGGACCGAGGCCACGGATGCCGTCCAGAAGGCGATGCGCGACAACTTCCCGGCCGACAACACCATCAACCGCATGGTCTCGTCGGGTGCCCGTGGTAACTGGCTGCAGATCCGCAACATCGCGGGTATGCGAGGCCTGGTGAACAACCCCAAGGGTGAGATCATCCCGCGCCCGATCATCTCCTCGTACCGCGAGGGACTGTCGGTCGCCGAGTACTTCATCGCGACGCACGGTGCCCGTAAGGGTCTGGCCGACACGGCTCTCCGTACGGCCGACTCGGGGTACCTGACGCGTCGTCTGGTGGACGTCTCGCAGGACGTCATCATCCGCGAGGAGGACTGCGGCACGTCGAAGGGCCTCGAGCTCCCGATCGCCGCGGTCGACTCGACCGGCACCCTGGTCAAGGACGCCAACGTCGAGAACTCGGTCTTCGCCCGTACGCTCGCCACGGCGGTCGTCGACGCGCAGGGCACGGTTCTGGCGGAGGCCGGCGACGACGTGGGCGACGTGCTCATCGACAAGCTGGTCGCCGGTGGCGTCGAGACCATCAAGGTCCGCTCGGTCCTCACGTGCGACTCGGCCGTCGGTGTCTGCGCGAAGTGCTACGGCCGTTCGCTGGCCACCGGAAAGATCGTCGACATCGGCGAGGCCGTCGGCATCATCGCGGCCCAGTCGATCGGTGAGCCCGGTACCCAGCTGACGATGCGTACCTTCCACACGGGTGGTTCCGCGTCGGCCGACGACATCACGCAGGGTCTTCCCCGCGTGCAGGAGCTGTTCGAGGCGCGTACCCCCAAGGGTGCCTCGCCGATCGCGGAGGCCGACGGCCGCATCACGATCGACGAGACCGAGAAGGCCAAGAAGGTCATCCTCACGCCCGACAACGGTGACGAGCCGGTCGTCTACCCGGTCCTGAAGCGCGCGACCCTCCTCGTCGAGGACGGTCAGCACGTCAAGGTCGGCGAGCCCCTCCAGGTCGGAACGCTCGACCCCAAGGAGGTCATGCGCGTGCAGGGCGCCCGCGAGGTGCAGAAGTACCTCGTGAACGGCGTCCAGGGCGTGTACCGCTCGCAGGGTGTGCCGATCCACGACAAGCACATCGAGGTCATCGTGCGTCAGATGCTGCGCAAGGTCACGGTCGTCGACCACGGTGACACCGACCTGCTGCCCGGTGAGCTGGTGGACTTCAAGCGCTACCAGACCATCAACCGCGAGACGGTCGGCGAGGGCAAGCGCCCCGCGTCGGGTCGTCCCGAGCTGATGGGTATCACCAAGGCGTCGCTCGCGACCGAGTCGTGGCTGTCGGCGGCATCGTTCCAGGAGACCACCCGCGTCCTGACGCAGGCGGCCATGGAGGGCAAGAGCGACCCGCTCGTCGGCCTCAAGGAGAACGTCATCATCGGAAAGCTCATCCCCGCCGGAACCGGACTTGCGAAGTACCGCAACGTCACGGTCGAGGCGACGGAGGAGGCCAAGAGCGAGCGGTACCCCAACCGCATCTTCGCCTCGGACGGCGCGTACAGCGACGCCGACCTGAGCTACGTCGATTTCGACAGTTTCTCGACGGACGACTTCACGCCCGGCACCTACAACTGAGTGAGACGGATGCCACGCCCCGGCGCGGCATCCTGATCCCCGAAGGCCCCCGGCTCGCGCCGGGGGCCTTCGGCGTGCCCGGCGCGTTTCCGACGGATGACGTGTCGGGGCCTCGGCGTGTCGCCACGCCGACGCGCCGGGGTGGGTCGCCTACCGTGGACGGGGAGGGATGGATGGCTCGAGTCGCGGGACGCAACGTCTGGATCGCGTGGCCGGTGGGCGTGCTGTGCGCCGCCGTGGTCGCGGTCCTCGCGATGCTCGCCGCCCCGGGGGTTCCGGGCGCGGTGACGTTCGTCGGCGACACGTTGCGGACCGGGACGACGACGCCGGCGTGGACGGACGCGCCGCGGGTCCCGGGGCCGGCGACCACGTGCCGCGATCTGTACACGCAGCCGATGTGGTCCGAGCTCGTGTGGTCGCCCGAGGCTCTGCTCACCCAGCGCCACAGTGGTGCGCGCTCGACCCCCGAGGCGGTGGCGGCCGCGGCGTCGACGCCGGTGATCACGTGCCACTGGCGCGGGGACTCGGGGCGGTGGCTCGAGACGAGCGTGGCCACGGTCTCGGCGGAGGGTGCCGCCGCCGTGGTGGCGACGCTGAGCGGTCAGGGCTTCACGTGCGCGTCCGAGGGTGACACGGAGCACTGCGAGCGCGCGGTCGGTGACGCGGTCGAGGTGCACGACCTCCGCGGCGACCGGTGGGTGTCGTCCACCTTCTCGGGGTGGATGCCGGACGGATACGTCGCGGTCGTGGCATCCCGTGCCTTCGGCGAGTAGTCCGCAGCGGTACCGTCGCCGCCGGGGGCGGGGCGTCAGCCGTAGATGGCGGAGATGATGCTCGCGGTGTACCCGGTGGGGGCGAGGTTGGAGTACTGGGTGTCGATGAGGACGTCGTCGCGCCAGAACAGTGTGCGGCCGTCGTTGACGGCGTAGGTGGCGTTGATCCAGGTCTTCTCGCAGCGCGTGCCGTCGTCGGGCGTGTAGCAGCTGAAGCCCTGCGTGTTGACGAGGTCGTTGAGCATGTCGAGCGCGGGACCGCGGTCGACGCGGGAGATGCGCGTGACGAGCCCGGTCGTGTCGGCGGCGGGGTCGCGCCAGACGCAGATGAGCGACCCGTCGGGTTGGACGCCGGATGCCCCGAGGGCCGGGTCGTTGAGGGGGATGGACCCGAGCTGCGACAGCACATCGGCGGTGAGGATCGCGCGGCAGTCGGTCGGGATCGCGGCCGGTGCCACGGTGGGCGTGATCGTCGGGATCGGCGTGCCGCTCGGAGTGTCGGAGGATGTCGGGGAAGCGGCGGTCGGCGGGGCCTCGGCGTCGCCCTGTTCGGGGGCGCAGGCGCTGAGCGCGAGCGCGGCGGCCACCGCGAGCACCGCGGCGAGGGCCGCTGCGGGGTGTCGACCGGTCATGTCGCCCACCCTAGGCGGACCCGCCGACACGGTCGAGACCGACACACGACGGCACGCCTGCGCCGTGCAGGCCGCGGCGGGGGTTAGCCTGGCGCCGCACCATATCTGCGCGCGTGAGGAGACCCCGATGAGCGACCCCCAGTCGTACGGCGACCCCGTCGACGAGCCCAAGGAAGAGGCGCACGACGTCGTCGGCCGTGCCCACGAGGGGCTCGCCGACGCCGAGGCCGCCCGCCGCGACGCGGTCGACCCGGAGGAAGCGGCCGCGGCCTGGAACGAGCGCGAGGGCGGCCACGACTCGGCGACGCCCGCGGCGACGACCACCGTGCACGACGCCTCGCCCGTCGAACCGCGCAGCCAGACTCCCGTATCGGCTCCCTCCGCGCACCGTTCGGTCGACCTCGACGACGAGGACGCCCGCTGGGCCGCCTACGCCGCGTCGGCCGAGCCCGAGGCCGGAACGACCCAGACCGCCGCCGCGACGACGGTCGAGCCCGCGCGCGACGAGCACCGCTCGGACGCCACCGTCCCGGCCGCGGGTGTCGTGGCCGCGGGGGCGGCGACGGCCGCCACGGCTCCCGCGTACGCGGACGAGACCCGCTCCGTCGGTGCCGCGCAGCCGATCTTCGTGCAGGCCCCGGAGGCTCCGCGTCCCCGCGGCAACCGCGGCGCGGCCGGCGCGATCGGTCTCCTGGCCACCCTCGTCTTCGCCATGCTCTACCTCGCCGCGACCCTCGGTCTCGGTCTGCTCGTCGGCACGGTCCAGACCGCCGATCTGGCGGATGCCGCACTGGCAGCCCTCACGACGTGGGGCCTGTGGGTGCCCACGGTGGCCTTCTTCGTGGGCTTCTGGTTCCTCGGCGCGATCATCAACCGGGGCGGCTGGGGCCACTGGGTGGTCTGGGGCCTCGTCGTCGGTGTCATCAGCTGGGGCGGCTACCTTCTGGGGGCGCTGTTCGCCGCGCCGTTCTGGATGCTCACGAACCGCGAGGGCATCGATCTGCTGCAGCAGAGCGTCCTCGCCCCGCTCGCGATCGTCGCCTTCGTCCTCGGCCGTGAGCTCACCGTCTGGTTCGGTGCCTGGGTCGCCCGCCGCGGTCGCCGTGTCACCGAGCTGAACGACGAGGCGCAGCGCGAGTACGAGCGCACGCTCGAAGCCGGGCCGCTCCTGGCCCGCTGAGACCGGATGCCATGACGGATACGCCGCGACCGGCGGGGGTGACCCCTCCGGTCGCCGTCGTTTTCGCGACGGTCGTCTTCCTCGCCCTGGCCATCGCCGGTCTCGGTGTGGTCGGCCTGCTGCTGGACGCGGATGTCATCCCGGTGACGGGTCTCGGGCCGTTGCCCGGTGTGGCGGGGATGCTCCTCGCGGCGACGCTGTTCGCGGGACTGCTGCGGTGGGGTCTGCGGACCGTCCCGCCGGGGTATCCGACCGCCGTGCCGTGCGCGCTGGGTGCGTATGTGGGCGAGACGGTGGGCATCGCGATCGGCGCGGCGGTCACCGGCGGTGACGTGGCGCGCGGTGTCGCCGCGGCGGGGGCCGTGGCGCTCGGGTGGCCGGGCGCGGTGGTCGCGACGTCGGCGGCCCTGGCCGGCGTGTTCGGCGTGCTGCTCGCGCGCACCCGCGGGGAGCGCCCGCACTGGCGGTGGGAGCGCGACGACGACGATGATCGTTGATCCGGGGCCGTGGCATCCTGCCGCTTCCGCGGCTTCCGGGCTAGCGTAGGAGCGTGGAGCGGTCGCTCGAGACCCAGGTCGGCCAGGCGGTGGACGCCTGGCTCGCCTGGCTGCCCCGGTGGGAGCCGGCGAACCATCGCGGTCGGGTCGCGCCGTGCCGTCGCTGCTTCGGTTCGCCCGTCCTGTCGGCGGCCGGGCTCGGGGCCGACGTCCCGCACGGCGTGCAGCACGGGCTGTCGACCCGGGTGAAGTCGATCGTCGATCACGCCGTCGCCGAGTACACGTCGCGGAACCTCCCGATGCTGCAGACCGAGCTCGACCAGCAGGCGGCGCGCAACCGTCGACGGTCGTACCGTCCGGCCGAGGGACTCGAGCCCGAGTTCGAAGGGATGCCGCTGGATCCGGAGCCCGAACCCGGTGCGCCGTTCCTCTTCACTCTGACGGGGCTGGCCGCCGAAGAGGATGCCGCGATCCCCGCGCTTCCCCCGCTGTCCGACGCCGCGAAGGCGGCTCTGCGGCAGGAGGTCGGCCTGGCCGACGACTACGCCAACATGATCGGTCGCGAGGTCTGCGCGGTACTGCTGCACCACCGGCTGCGGATCCAGGCGGCCGTCGCGGAGTATGTCGAGCCGCAGGTCGCGGCGATGCTGGATGATCTCTCCCGCTTCCTGGACGCCCCGTTCGATCCCCGCGACCCCGGGCCGTTGGCATCCTGAGCGCCCTCCACAAGTCCGCCGACCCGGTCAGGGGGCTTTGTTAGAGTTGCCGGGTTGTCCGCGCGAGGTGTGGCGGACGCGAGTTCCGGGGAGGGGGCACCATGCCGCAGCGCCTGCCCTCGTCACCCCCGATCCTGCCCGGGCTCGCCTACATCCGCCCGCTCGGTTCGGGTGGTTTCGCTGACGTCTTCCTCTACGGGCAGGACATGCCCCGTCGCGACGTCGCGGTGAAGGTGCTCCCGAGCGATGTGCGCGACCCCGATCTGCTCCGCATGTTCAACGCCGAGGCCGACGTCCTCGCGCACCTCTCGGCGCACCCCTCGATCGTCACGGTCTACCAGGCCGGGATCTCGGCCGACGGCCGACCCTACATCGTCATGGAATACTGCCCGGGGTCGCTCGCGCAGCGGTACCGCGTGGAACGGATGCCGGTGGCCGAGGTGCTCTCGATCGGCGTCCGCATGGCGGGTGCCCTCGAGTCGGCCCACCACGCCGGTCTCGTGCATCGCGACGTCAAACCCAGCAACATCCTGGTGACGACCTTCGGCGCCCCGGTCCTGGCCGACTTCGGCATCTCCTCCTCGCTCGTTCGCCAGGGGGCCGACGAGATGCTCGCGATGAGCGTGCCGTGGAGCGCGCCCGAGGTCATCGCCGAGCAGACGGCCGGCACGGTGTCCAGCGAGGTCTGGAGCCTGGGGGCGACCGTCTACTCGCTGCTGGCCGGACACAGCCCGTTCGAGCGCCGCGAGAAGGGGCAGAACTCGCGCGAGCAGCTGCGCCGCCGCATCGCCCGCGCGACGTACACCGAGATCGCCCGCACCGATGTCCCGCCCTCGCTGCAGGCGGTCCTCGCCCGCGCGATGGCGCGCAGCCCCGCCGACCGATTCGCCAGCGCGCGAGAGGTGGGGGAGGCGCTGCAGAAGGTGCAGTCCGAACTCGGGCTCCCCGCGTCGCCGCTCGAGGTGCCCGCGGCCGAGTGGGCCCCCGCGGCGCGCGCGGTCGACTTCTGCGACGGCGCGTTGCGCGGACCGACGCGATCCCACGTCGAGCGCCCGAGCGTCCGCAAGCATCGCGACGCGTCCGGGGTCGCCGGTCTCGCCCGTGACGAGGACACCGACATCTCCGCACCGACGCGTGCGGCCCACCGCCTTCTGCCGTGGGTGCTCGCCGGGGCCGCCCTGGTCGCCTCCGCCGCGATCGTCGTCGTCGCGCTGCTGGCCACCGGGGTCGTCCGATGAAGCGCCGGACCATCGCGGGGCTCACCTCGACGGTCGCCGCCGCCGTCCTCGTCATCACGGCCAGCATCGTCTGGCCGGGCCTCGACGCGCAGGAGACTCCCGAGGTCGACACCTCGGTCTGGGCGCTCCAGACCGGCGAGGGGCAGCGGTACGCCCGCGTGAACACCACGGTCGGCGAACTCGACACGGTGCGCACCGCGGGCAACCCGAGCCAGGTCGCACAGGGACCGGAGGGCGCCTACCTCTTCACCGACGGCTACAGCAAGATCGCGCGCATCGACGAGGCCCAGCCGGTCGATCTGCAGGAGGAGCAGCTGGATTCCGCTCCCGACACCCCGCCGGGCACGACCTCGGTCGTCACGGCGGGCGACTATGTCGTCTACCGCACCGACACCGGGGCCCTCTACGCGAGCCGGCTCAGCCGCGCCGGGCAGTCGGTCACCGAGCTCGACCCGTTCGGGACCGCGGGCGACGACGACGCGCGCTCGTACACGGCGGATGCCGTGGCCGTCGACGCGCGCGGCATGCTCTTCGCCTACTCGTCCGCGGACGGCTCGGTCATCCGATACGACATCGAGGCCGATGAGCTGAAGGGACGCGACGCGCTCCAGGTCGACGTCGCCTCCCCGGTGCTCACCGCTGCGGGGGACCAGTGGGTGCTCGTCGACGCCGACGCGGGGCGCGTGTGGGTCCGCGGCCACGACCCGGTCGACCTCGACACCACCGATCAGCTGATCGTCGGCGACCCCGATCCGCGCGGCGACGCCGTCTACCTCGCCGACGACCAGTCGCTGTGGAGCGTCCCCGTCGACGGGGGCGAACCGCGGCGCGAGGTCGGCGCGGGCGGCAACGTGCTCGGGCAGCCGGCCAAGCCCCTGGCGCACGACGGGGTCGCGTACGCCGCGTGGCTCCTCCCGGGCGACGCGCGCGGAACCCTGTGGCGGTCGGATGCCGGCGAGACGGACCTCTCCTACGGCGGCGCGACCATGCCCGACCAACGACGCCCGGTGTTCGTCGCGACTGAGCACGCCGTCATCCTCAACGAGACCCGGACGGGGTGGGTGTGGACCGTGCCGGACGGCGCGCTCCTCGCGTCGAGCCAGAGCTGGACGCTCGACGACCGCACCGAGGAGGCCGCGGTGCAGAGCGAGGAGCAGCTCAGCGTCGTCCTCGACCCGAAGCCGCCGATCGCCGAGCCCGACAGTTTCGGCGTGCGCCCCGGACGCCTGGTGACGTTGCCCGTGCTGCTGAACGACCACGACCCCAACGAAGACGTCCTGAGCATCGTGGGCGAGAGCGTGACGGGCCTCGACCCCGGTTTCGGCAGCCTGTCCGTGACCGACGACGGTCAGCGGCTCGCGGTGCGGGTCGCCCCGGATGCCACCGGCTCGGCGACGTTCTCGTACGCGGTGACCGACGGCACCACCGCCGACGGCCTCACCTCCGCGTCGACGACGGTGACGCTCGCGGTGTCGCCCGAGGGGTCCAACGCCGCCCCCGTCTGGTGCGGCGTCGAGAAGTGCCTGCAGCCCTGGCCCACGCCCGAGGTCGCGCGCGGCGGCACCATCACCGTCCCGGTCCTCCCCGGCTGGGTCGATCCCGACGGCGACCCGCTGCTGCTGCTGTCGGTCGACAATCCGGGCGGCGCGGGAAGCGTGGCATCCACTCCCGCCGGCGAGGTGGTGTACCAGCACGCCGACGACGGGTCCGGCGGGGAGCAGGTCGTCCAGCTCGACGTGACCGTGGCCGACACGCGCGGCGCGACGACGACGAAGCCGTTGGTCATCCGTGTCGCGCCCGACCCGGCGCTCGCGGTGCAGTCCTTCGCGGTCGTCGACACCGCCGGATCCGCGCTGACCGTCGACGTGGGCCCCCACGTGACCGGCACCGCGGGTGACGTGACGATCGGGTCGGTGCGCGTCCTGGACGACGCAGCCGCGACCGCGACGGTGGTCGGCGGCACGACGACGTTCGACTTCACGGCCGCGCAGCCGGGTGTCTACCGCGTCGACTTCACGGTCACCGGTTCCGGTCGGGATGCCACGGGCACCGCGCGCATCACACTGCTCCCGGCCGACGCGCCGGCGCAGCTGTCGACCGCTCCCGTCGTCGCCTTCGTGCGCCCCCAGGAGGACGCGACGCTCGACGTGTTCGCCGCGGTGTCCAATCCCACCGGGCGCGTGCTGCTCTTGAGCGATGTCGTCGCGTCGGCCGAGGAGGGCGCGTCCCTCACCGTGGACACGGTCGGTCAGAACGATCTCCGTGTCTCGGGGAGCACAGCCGAGGGCGGTCCGGGTCTCCTGGGGACCGTCGCCTACACCGTGAGCGACGGAACCGACGACGAGGGCTCCCGCATCGGCGGCGAGGCGACCGTCTATCTGCTCCCTCCGGCTCCCGAGATCGCGCCGATCGCGGTCGACGACAGCGTCACCGTGCGCGCCGGCACCCAGGCCGACATCCCCGTGCTCGACAACGACGTGTCCCCGGCCGGAGGTCGCCCGACCCTCGACCCGGCGTCCGTCCAGGCCAGCCCGTCCAGCGACGGACTGGCGTTCGCCTCCGGGGGCGTGCTGCGCTATCTCGCGCCCACGGCGCCGGGGTCGTACGAGGTGACCTACCGCGTGTACACGACGGGGTCGCCCTCGCTGTGGGACGAGGCGACCGTGCGGATCACGGTCCTCGGTCCCGAGGCCAACCGCGCCCCGGTCCCCGACACGCTGCAGGGGCGCGTCCTCAGCGGCGGTACGACGACCGTGCCGTTCCGCAGCTTCGGTGCCGACCCCGACGGCGACGCGGTCGTGCTCGATCGCATCGTGACGCAGCCCGACCGGGGCACCGCGTCGATCTCGGCGGACGGCTCCTCGATCGTGTACTCCTCCGTCGCCGGCGACCGGGGGCAGGTCTCCTTCCGCTATCGCGTGTCCGATCCGTCCGGCGCGACGGGCGAAGGCACGGTCCGCATCGGAGTCCTGGATGCCGAGGCCAACCCGAGCCCCATCACGTTCACCGACTACGTCCAGGTGCAGGCCGGCGCCGACAGCCGTATCCGGGTGAGCCCCCTCGCCAACGACATCGACCCCACGCAGGGACGTCTGAAGCTCACCGGCGTGCGCCCCGATCTCCCGGAGACGCTCGTCGACGGCAGTGACAACCCCGAGTACTCGCGTCTCGACGCGCTGGTCGAGAACGTCTCGGACACGGGGGTCGTGATCCGCGCCGGCGAGGCCCCCGCGACCATGTCGTTCCTCTACGACGTCGAGTCCGATTCGGGGAACACCGGCCGAGGGCTCATCGTGGTGAAGGTCGTGCGGGAGAGCGTGCCCGACTACCCGGTCGTGGCGGACACGGTGCTCACCGTCGAAGACCGCGAGCAGTTCGTCTCGGGCGTCGACGTGCTGGCCGGCCGCGCCACCTGGTCGGGCGGCGACGTCTCGGATCTGCGCGTGTCCCTGTGGGGCACCCCCGCGGGCGTCCGCATCGACGGGCGTCTGATCTCCGGCGATCTTCCCGCGACGCGTCGGGTCATCCCGTTCGCCGTGTCCGGCACGGTGGGGGGCGAGGAAGTGACCACCTACGCGTTCGTGCGCGTCCCGGGCGACGACGACCTGACCCTGGCGCTGCGACCCGGCTCCGCGCAGCGCGTCGACGAACTGGCATCCGTGGAGTTCGACATGGCGGCCCTCGTGGCCGTCCCGCGGCGGGCGACCCTCGAGGTCGGTCCCGACATCACGACCACGGGGGTGCGCCCCGAGGGGCGGTGCAGCGTCGCCGGCACGGTCGTCCGCTACGACGCGGGCACGGGTTCGCCCTGGACCGACGCCTGTCAGGTGCCGGTGCGCGTCGCCGGCACGGAGGAGTGGACGGTGCTGTCGGTGCCGATCGGGGTCGTGGCGCGCAATCCGCAGCCCGAACTGCGTCCCGGATCGCTCACGGTCGGACCGGGCGAGACGGCCACGTTCGACCTGCGGAACATGACCGGCTGGCAGCTGGGCCGCGAGGACTGGGCCGGCATCCGGTACGCCCTCGACTACTCGGGGTCGGCGTTCTCGTCCGTGACGCTCGACGGCTCGGTCGTCACCGTCACCGGTGCCGACCGCGCGGTCCCCGGCAGCGAGAACGCCGCGATCGTCTCGGTGACCAGCCACAACGCGGTGGCTCCCGCGCGACTCCTGCTGCGCGTCGGTGCGGCGCCCTCGACCCTGCCCCAGGGCGGAACGACGACGCTGCAGTGCTCGCAGGCGTCGGGGTCGAGCTGCACGATCGACGCCGTGGCGCTTCCGGGCGAGGTGAATCCGCTGCCGCGCACGCCGCTCGAGGTCGTGAGCGTGCGTCCCACCAGCGCGTGCGCGGGAGTCGGTTTCGACGTCGCGTCGTCGTCGGGCGTGCGGGCGTCGTGGACGGCCGACGCGCCGGGCGCGACGTGCGCGGCCAGCGTCACCCTCAAAGACGCCCAGGGCCGTTCGACCGCGGGAGCGCGCGACGCCCGCGTGGTCCTCGACCTCCAGGGGTTCCCCCGGGCGCCCGCGAGCGTGCGTCAGACGGCGTACGCCGACGGATCGCTCACGCTCCGCATCGACCCCGGCGAGGCCCGGCGGGCGTACCCGGCGCTCACCGGATTCCGGGTGCGCTTCGGCGGTGACGTGGTCGCCGAGTGCGGCCCCGACGGTTCGTGTCCCGCGATCGGCGCGCCCAACGGCGAGCAACGCGAGTACGTGGTCACCGCGGTGAACGACGTCGGTGAGTCGCGTGGCTCGGTGCGGACGAACGCGTGGGCGTACGACCCGCCGGCGCGGCCGGAGTCGGGCGATTTCACGCCGGTGGTCACGCGCGACGGAGCGGGCAATGTCGCCGATCTCGTGATCCGCGGGGTGGAGTCGTCCGAGACCGGTCAGCTCGAGATCCGCAGTGCCGCCGGAGAGACCCGGACCGTGAGCGTCGGGCGCAACCAGACCGATGTGCGGGTCGACGGATTCCAGGTCGGCAGCAACTCCGGCACCCAGATCACCGTCACCCCCACCTCGAGGTTCGACGTCCCCGCGGGTCTCGGCGGCTCGGCCCAGGGCGGGACGCTCACGTTCTCGGCGCACGGCGTCGGGGCGCCGATCGATCCGAACCTGACGCTGTCCTCCCGGTCGACCGGGGACGGCGTCTCGACGGTGGTCGCCGAGGGCACCGCAGGTCAGAACGGCACGGATTCCCAGCTGCGCTACGGAATCGTCGAGGGCGCCCTGTGTCGCGTCGGAGACGACGGGCCGCGTCGCGAGTTCCCGGGCAAGCTCGACGGCGTGGCCTACACGTTCACCCTCTGCGTCGAGTCGAGCTACGGCGGCCGGTCGTACGGCACGCGGTCGGTGACGCAGGAGATCCGGGTCGCACAGGACACCGCCGCCCCGCGCGGATACACCTTCCAGGTCGGAGCGAGGGCAGACGTGGGCACCGAGGACGGCCGCCCGGTGGCACGCTGGCGGATCTCGGGGATCACCGAGGGAACCCCGCCCCCGCGCTTCAACGACGTGAAGTACAGCAACTTCGACAACGACCGTTCCACGGTGTTCGGTGCCGACCCGAACATCGGCGTGTACTTCCAGCACCAGTTCTGGGGCACGACCTCCGAGACCGGGCGGGTCGCCCCCGCGTCCGGGAGCGCGCCGTACCAGGTGCAGGCCAGCACGCGCGTGGCATCCTGCGTCGCCGGCGAACGCCTGCAGGTGTCGTCGAGCTCGAGCAACGATCTGGCCGCGATGACGCTCGACCGGACGGCTGTGCGGTACATCGACGAGAACGGCAAGACGATCACTCCGCCCGAGGGCTCCGACCTCGTGCCGAAGGGTGCGGTGAAGGTCGAGAACGTCCAGGTCACGGTCGACTGGTCCGCGCGCGGCTGGGGTCTCGACACGGCCGTCCTCAAGACGAGCGGCACCTGCCAGCCCGGCGCCGACCCCGCCGACCCCACGAACCCCTGATCCCCCCCCGACAGAGAGACGCACCGCCATGACGATCACCCAGGAACAGGCGACCTGGTACGCCCAGACCTTCGCGCAGATCGCCGACAACGTCGAGCGCGCCGTCCTCGGCAAGCGGCATGTCGTCGAGCTCGTGCTCACGGCGATGCTCAGCGACGGGCACGTGCTGCTCGAGGACGTCCCGGGAACGGGCAAGACCTCGCTCGCCCGCGCGGTCGCGCAGTCCGTGCAGGGCACGAACACCCGCATCCAGTTCACCCCCGACCTGCTGCCGGGCGACATCACCGGCATCACGGTGTACGACCAGAAGACGGGCACGTTCGAGTTCCACGCGGGCCCGATCTTCGCGAACATCGTCCTGGCCGACGAGATCAACCGAGCGAGCCCGAAGACGCAGTCCGCGCTTCTCGAGGTCATGGAGGAGGGTCGGGTCACGATCGACGGCGTCTCGCGCGAAGTGGGCGTGCCGTTCCTGGTGCTCGCCACCCAGAACCCCGTCGAGCAGGCGGGCACGTACCGGCTCCCCGAGGCGCAGCTCGACCGTTTCCTGCTGCGCACCTCGCTCGGCTACCCCGACCACGCCGCCACGGTCCGCATCCTGGACGGCGCTCCCGTCGCGACCGCGGACCTGCGCCCGATCATCACCCCGCAGGCCCTCGTCGGCATGGCCGATCTCGCCGCGAGCGTCTACGTCGACGCGCTCGTGCTCGACTACATCGCGCGGATCGTGGATGCCACCCGCTCGGCCGACGAGGTCCGCCTCGGGGTCAGCATCCGCGGCGCGCTCGCGCTGACGCGGGCGACGCGGGCGCGCGCGGCGGCCCAGGGGCGGACGTACGCCACCCCGGACGACGTGAAGGCACTCGCCGTGGCCGTGCTCTCGCACCGCCTGATCCTGCACCCCGAGGCGGAGTTCGACGGTGTGACGCAGGAGGCCGTCGTCGGGCAGGTGCTGCTGGACACGGTTCCCCCGACGCAGCGCGAGAGCGCCTGACCCGTGCGCCCGCGCCCGTTCCTCCGCCCGCGAGGGGTGACGTCGTGCCCGACGTGAACCTGACCGAATCGCGGCTGACGCGTACGTCCGCCGGCACGATGGGCACGGGCTCGCGCACCTCGATCACCTCCACGTCGACCCGTCGCACCCGTCGGCTGGTGCGCGCGGCGGTCCGCGCCGCCGAGGTGTGGCGCACGGTCGTGGACGCCGGGGCGACGGCGGTGCGATGGGCGGGTCGCACGGTGCGTCCGGCGGGCGCCGTCGTGGCGGTCGCGGCGACCGCGGGTCTGGCGCTGGGCCTCGTCTTCGGCTGGGTGGAATGGATGGTCGCCGGGTCCGTCGCGCTGCTGCTGCTGCTCATGAGCGTCCCGTTCCTCTTCGGGGCGCGGGCGTACGACGTCGACCTCTCCCTCACCCACGAGCGGGTCGTCGCCGGGCAGGGCGTCACCGGTGAGATCGCCGTGCGGAACGACAGCGGAAGGCCGGCGCTCCCCGGGCGCCTGGACATCCCCGTCGGTCGGGGGCTGGTTGAGTTCGCCGTCCCGCTGCTGCGGCCCGGGCACGGCGTGACCGAACCGCTGGAGATCCCGCCGCTTCCCCGCGGGGTGGTGCGCATCGGCCCCGTCACGACGGTGCGCAGCGACCCGGTGGGTCTGCTGCGCCGCGAGCACGCGTTCGACGACGTGCACGATCTCCACGTGCACCCGCGCACCGTGGGGCTTCCCTCCACGAGCGCCGGCCTGATCCGCGACCTCGAGGGCAACGCCACCCGGCGGCTCGTCGACGCCGACATGTCGTTCCACGCGATCCGCGAATACGTTCCCGGCGATTCCCGGCGCCAGGTGCACTGGAAGTCGACGGCCAAGACGGGCCGATTGATGGTGCGCCAGTACGAGGAGTCGCGCCGCTCGCGGATGGCGGTCGTGCTCGCCGCGGCCACGCAGGAGTACGCGGATGCCGACGAGTACGAGCTGGCCGTCTCGGCCGCCGCCTCGCTGGGCCTGCGCGCCGTCCGCGATGCGCGGGACATCGACGTGGTGACCGGGACCGAGATCCCGCGGGTCGTGCAGGGGCGTCTGCGCGCCATCCGACACGTCCCCACGGTGACGCCGCGCGCGATGCTCGACGGTTTCAGCGCGATCGCCCACCACGAGAACACGATGCCGGTCGAGGACGTCTGCCGACTGGCATCCGAGGCGAACGAGAGACTGTCCATCGCGTTCGTGGTCGTCGGCTCGGCCGTGTCCGTCGGGCGGCTGCGCCAGGCGGCACTCGCCTTCCCCGCCGACACCGCGGTCGCCGCCGTCGTGTGCGACGAACGGGCGCACCCGCGCATGCGCAGCATCGCGGGGCTCACGGTCCTGACGATCGGGACGCTCGACGATCTCGCGGGTCTGCTCGTGCGGGGGGCGACCTCGTGAGCGCGCCGACGCGCCGCGTGGATCCGGCCCGACGCGTGCGCGTCCTCGCGGCCCTGGTGTTCACGGCCGTGTCCGCCGTCCTCGCGACCGTCGCGGCGTGGCCGGTGTACGCCTCGCCCTCGCTGCTCGTCCTCGTGGTGGTCGCGGTACCGGTGTCGGTCGGGCTCGTGGGGCTGAGTGCGTGGCGCCGGTGGGGTGGATGGGCCACCGCCGCCCTGATCGCCGGGGCGTTCGCCGTGCTCGCGGTGCCGCTCGCCGTGCCGTCGCGTCTGGGCGGCCCCCTCGAGATCCTCCGCGGGCTCGGCGAGGCGTTCGCCGGCGTCGTGCTGGGGTGGAAGGACCTCGTCACCGTCGAACTTCCGGTCGGCGACTACCGCAACCTGTTGGTGCCGGCCCTCCTGGTCTTCCTGGTGGGGGCGGCGGCGACCCTCGGGCTCGCGCTCCGCGCCGATCGGCTCGCCCCGATCGCCGTCGTGAGCGGCCTCGCGATGAGCGGATTCGGACTGTTCTTCGGCCGCACGTCGACGAGTGCCCCCCTGACGATCGGTCCGCTGGCGCTCGCGGCGCCCGTCGAGACGGGTGTCGGAGTGGCGGCCGTCCTCTCGGCGGTGCTGTGGCTCGCGTGGCGCACGCGCGACGAGCGCGTGCGCGCGCTCCGCCGTGCGAGTGAGAGCGGTGCGGTCGCGCAGCCTCGCCGTCGGTCGCGCACCGATCGGCGGCGTGCGGCACTGGGCGCGGGGATGGTCGTCGTCGCCGTCGTGGCCGCAGTAGCGGTCGTGCCCTGGGCGGCGAGGGATGCCGATCGCCGCGTGCTGCGATCGGCGGCGGGGCCCGAGCGGCAGATCGCCGAGGCCGTGAGCCCGCTGTCGGAGTACCGGGCGATGTTCTCCGACGCCCGCGACGAGGACGTGCTGTTCCGCGTCGACAGCACCGGCACCGCGCCCGAGCGTATCCGGGTGGCGACCCTGGACATGTACGACGGTGAGGTCTATCGATCCTCCGGGGCGCGGCAGGGCGCATTCGTGCGGGTTCCGGCGAGCCTGCCGGCCGGCGCCGGCCGTGCGGTGGAGGCCGACATCCGGATCGACGACCTCGGCGGGATCTGGATGCCGACCGCCGGGGGACTCGTCTCGGCGACGTTCGAGGGCGACCGCCGCAACGCGCTCGCCGACCGCTTCTACTACAGCGCGGATGCCGAGGCCGGTGTGCAGATCGCCGACGGAGGGCTGCTCCCGGGCGACGCGTACGAGATCTCCGCGGTGGAGCCGACCGACGTCGATCCCGCGACGTTCACGGCGTCCGGGGTCGACGATGGCGTCACCGGGGGCGAGAATCTCCGGCGATGGGTCGACGAGCACGCCACGGGCGATTCGGGGGCGGATCTGGTGGCGCTGGTCCGCCTCCTCCGCGATCGCGGCTACCTGAGCCACGGGCTCGCTCCCGCCGCGGGCGCACCGCTGCCGAAATGGACGACGGACCTCGCCGGCTACCAGTTGCAGCCCAGCGCGTCGGGGCACTCGCTGGCCCGTATCGAGACGATGTTCCAGCGACTGCTCGAACGCGAGGACGACCCGCGCGCGCAGTCGACCGGCAACTACGTCGCCGCGGTCGGGGACGACGAGCAGTTCGCCGTGGCCGTTGCGCTCATCGCGGGGGAGCTCGGCTATCCCGCGCGCGTCGTGGTCGGCACGCGGCTGAGCTCGAGCGATCCCGGGGTGGCGACGTGCGAGGCCGGCGAGTGCCGTGCACGCGACCTGAGCGCCTGGACCGAGGTGCGCGACGTCGACGGGCGTTGGGCGGCGATCGACGTGACCCCGCAGTGGGAACTGTCCCCCAGTCTCGAGGTGACGCAGCAGCGCGACCCCGAGAACGTCACCGAGGTGCGCCCCGACACCGTCGACGAGGTCGTTCCTCCCGACCCCGTGCAGGAGGACAACGCCCTCACCGACGACGCCCAGGACGACGACGGGCTCGATCTCGCGTGGTTGTGGCCGATCCTGCGGATCGCCGGGATCGGGCTTCTGGTCGTCCTGGTCCTGTTCGGTCCCTTCCTCGCCGTCGTGGTGGCCAAGGCCCTTCGACGTCGCAGCCGTCGCCGCGACCCGGATCCGCGGGTGTCGATCTCCGGCGGGTGGGACGAATACGTGGATGCCGGAGTGGATGCCGGCCGCGATCCGCTACGGTCCTCGACCCGCCGCGAGGTGGCCGAAGCCTTCGCCACGCCGTCGGGGCTGCGCCTCGCCGATGAGGCGGACCGCGCCGTCTTCTCGTCGCGCACCGTGACCGCCGACGAGGCGGAGGACTTCTGGCGCATCGTCGAGGAGGATCGCCGCGTGCTGACGCGTCAGCGCGGCTGGTGGCGCCGCGTCCGCGCGGCCGTATCGTTGAGATCGTTCCTGCGGTTCTTCGCCCCGAGCCCGATGCGCCGACGGCCGCCGCACCGCGACGAGAGGGGGAAGCGCCCGCCCGCCGGGCGGCGCGAGACGAGATGAACGATTCCACGGGTGTGATCCTGGGGGCGCTGACGCTGCTCCTCTTCGTGATCCTGTACGTCTGGTACTCGCTGGCTCTGGCCGCCGTCTTCGCGAAGACGGGGGAGTCGACGTGGAAGGCGTGGGTGCCGTTCGTCAACCTGGGGGCGGTACTGAAGCTCGGCGGGTTCTCGCCGTGGCTCGTCCTGCTGATCCTCATCCCGTTCTTCGGTGCGCTGGCGTTCGCGGTGGTCTTCATCGTGGCGGTGCATCGCGTCAACCGTGGTTTCGACCGCGGCGCGGGGATGACCGTCCTCGGGGCGCTTGTGACCGTGGTGTGGGCGAGCATCCTGGGATTCGGCTCCGCGCGGTGGACGGGGGCGGCCCCGGGGGTGCGCCGGTCCGGTGGCGTCGACGAGAACTCCGCCCCGGTGCGTCGCGGCCAGGACTTCGCCGGTCCCTACGTCCCGCTCGTGGGCGGATGGACGCCCGCACCTCCGGCGACCGCGGATGCCGCGGAGCGAGAGGACGCGCCGGTCGCGCAGCCGATGTCCGAGCCGATCGCGCTGCCGTTCTCCGCCGTCTCCCCGTCGCTCGCCGATGCGCCGCCGCCGCCCACGGACTGGACGCCCCCGACGCTCCCCGGGGCACCCGCGTTCGCGCCGCCGGCCGCCGCGGCCGAGCCGTCGGACGTCCCGCGGGCCCACGATCCCGAGGACGCCCGCGCCTCGGTGTCCGAGGCGCTCGCGGCTCTGCGCGCTCCGGCCGAGGGACAGGACGCAGCCGTCGAAGGTCGGTCAGACGACCCCGAGCCGTGGCGCGCTCCGGCGGCTGCGGCCGTCGAGACCGACGCGATCGCGGACGAGCCGCTCACTCGCCCGGCTCCGGTCGACGTCCCCGTGTCCGCCGTGCCCGCGCCGACGGACGGGGGGCCGGGCGAGGAGTTCCCCGAGCTCTCGGAGGCGGTGTCCGCCGTCCCGGACGCCCCCCACGCGGGGGCACCGAGATCGGCGCGCACGTCGGTGTCGGCGCTGTACACGCAGCCGGAGTTCCCCGCGGAGCCCGACGACGCGGACTTCGACGCCCTCGACCGCACCGTGGTCACCCGGCGCCGTCGGATCCCGTGGGCCCTGGTGCCGCCGAACGGCGTCCCGGTCGACCTGACCTCCGACGTGGTGATCCTGGGACGTCGACCCAGCCCGGACGCGACCCACCCCGACGCGCAGCTCGTGCCGATCGTCGACGAGACCCGCACCGTCTCGAAGACGCATGCGCGCCTTCAGCTGCGCGGTGAGACCTGGTTCGTCACCGACCTCGACTCCACCAACGGCGTGCTGTTCGCCACGCTCATGGGGACCGAGGTCGAGGCGCCTCCCGGCGAGGAGATCGAGGCGGGCGAGCGGTTCTTCCTCGGTGACGCGGAGGTGCGCCTGACGAGGAGGGAACCGTGAGCGGGCCCTACGACGTCCCCGACGATCCGGACGAGGTCACCCTCTGGGCGGGCCGGCTGCGCGCCTGGCCGACCCCGCCCGCCCCCGAGGACCCGGACGACATCGACGGCGACACCGCGATCTCGTCCCGGCCCGCGGTCGTAGACGACACGGTCCGCGTCGTCCGCGATGCTCCCGTCGACGACACCGTCCGCGTGGAGCGTGAGGAACCGACCGACGACACGGTCCGTGTGCGGCGCGATCGGCCGGACGCCGACCGCGGACCCGGACCGGCGGACGCCCCTGCCGACGAGACCGTCCGGGTGACGCGAGATCGGTCCGAGCCCGCGGATGCTCCGCCGGTCGACGAGACCACCGCCCCCGGTCGGCGGCGCGGCGACGGCCCCTCACCGGCCACCCCCGTGGACGCCGATGACGAGGCCCGCACCGGCGACACCGCCGCGGGCACGCGGCGTGCCCGCTCCCGCGGGCGCCTCGAGGCGCTCGACATCCCCTCGGGCGATCCCGTGCCGGCGCCCCGTCGAGCGCGCGTGCCCGACGCCGATCACGCGCTGTACCGTCCGCGTGCGGACGAGGCGATCCGCGTCACCCGGGCCGTGCCGCCCGCACGTCCGATCGATGCGCCGGATGCCGCCGTGGTGCGGCCGCGCACGGCGCGAAGGGCTCGGATCCGTGGCGTGATCCTCGCCGCCGCGGTCCTCGTGGTGGTCGCCGGGGCGACGATCACGCTGTTCCTGCTGATGGGCTGAGCATCGCGCAGCGCACGTTTGCCCGCATCCTCCCGGACGCGTATCATTGAGCGGGTGTGCGTTCACGCGCGCCGTGCGTCATGCCTTCGGGTCCGCTGCACGGAACAACGCTCGCACCATCTCAGGGAAGGGCCTGCGAACAGGTCACCCCCACGGCATATCCACCACAATCGCGCCCGATCATTCTGGCGCGCGGTGGATCACACGTGAGCCCGACACGTCACGAATCGCAAGATCCGCGCCGAGTCGGGGGAGACACGACGCTGTCACCGTGCAGCACAAACAAGGAGAGAACGTGCCAACCATTCAGCAGTTGGTTCGCAAGGGCCGCTCGCCGAAGGTCTCGAAGACCAAGGCTCCCGCGCTGAAGTCGAACCCCCAGCAGGCCGGCGTGTGCACCCGCGTGTACACGACGACCCCCAAGAAGCCGAACTCGGCGATGCGCAAGGTCGCCCGCGTGAAGCTGCGCAACGGCACCGAGGTCACGGCCTACATCCCCGGTGAGGGCCACAACCTGCAGGAGCACTCGCTCGTGCTCGTCCGCGGTGGTCGTGTGAAGGACCTCCCCGGTGTCCGTTACAAGATCGTCCGCGGTGCGCTCGACACCCAGGCTGTCAAGAACCGTAAGCAGGCTCGTAGCCGCTACGGCGCGAAGAAGGGCTGAGAACCATGCCTCGTAAGGGTCCCGCCCCGAAGCGTCCCGTCGTCAACGACCCGGTGTACGGCGCTCCCGTCGTCACGCAGCTGGTCAACAAGATCCTCGTCGACGGCAAGAAGTCGCTGGCCGAGTCGATCGTCTACGACGCCCTCCGTGGTGTCGAGGCGAAGAACAGCCAGGACGCCGTCGCCACCCTGAAGAAGGCGCTCGACAACGTGCGCCCCACCCTCGAGGTCAAGAGCCGCCGCGTCGGTGGCTCGACCTACCAGGTTCCGGTCGAGGTCAAGCCGCACCGCGCGAACACCCTCGCGCTGCGCTGGCTCGTGAGCTACGCCAAGGGTCGTCGTGAGAAGACGATGACCGAGCGTCTGCAGAACGAGATCCTCGACGCCTCGAACGGCCTCGGTGCCGCGGTCAAGCGCCGTGAAGACACCCACAAGATGGCCGAGTCGAACCGCGCCTTCGCGCACTACCGCTGGTAACACCCGCGGAGGGGCCGTGACCGAACCCCGGTCGCGGTCCCTCCGAAGGGCCCGGCATCAACCTCCCAACAGGTAAGGAAGACCCCCGTGGCACAAGACGTGCTCACCGACCTCCACAAGGTCCGCAACATCGGCATCATGGCGCACATCGATGCCGGCAAGACGACGACGACCGAGCGCATCCTGTTCTACACGGGCGTCAACCACAAGATCGGTGAGACGCACGATGGTGCGGCCACCACCGACTGGATGGAGCAGGAGCAGGAGCGTGGCATCACGATCACCTCCGCCGCCGTCACCTGCTTCTGGGACAAGAACCAGATCAACATCATCGACACCCCCGGACACGTCGACTTCACGGTCGAGGTCGAGCGTTCGCTGCGCGTGCTCGACGGTGCCGTCGCCGTCTTCGACGGCAAGGAGGGCGTCGAGCCCCAGTCCGAGACGGTGTGGCGTCAGGCCGACAAGTACGACGTCCCCCGTATCTGCTTCGTCAACAAGATGGACAAGCTGGGCGCGGACTTCTACTTCACGGTCGACACCATCGTGAACCGACTGAAGGCCAAGCCCCTCGTCATCCAGCTCCCCATCGGTGCCGAGAACGACTTCGTCGGCGTCATCGACCTCGTCGAGATGCGCGCACTGGTGTGGCCCGGTGACGCCAAGGGTGACGTGACCATGGGTGCGAAGTACGAGATCCAGGAGATCCCGGCCGACCTCGCCGACAAGGCCGCCGAGTACCGCCACAAGCTGCTCGAGACCGTCGCCGAGTCCGACGACGCGCTGCTCGAGAAGTACTTCGGTGGCGAGGAGCTCACGGTCGCCGAGATCAAGGGTGCGATCCGCAAGCTGACCATCGCGTCCGAGCTCTACCCCGTGCTCTGCGGTTCGGCCTTCAAGAACCGCGGTGTCCAGCCGATGCTCGACGCGGTCGTCGACTACCTCCCCTCGCCCCTGGACGTGCCGGCCATCGAGGCCCACGACCCCAAGGACGAAGAGGTCGTCATCGAGCGCCACGCCGACCGCGAGGAGCCCTTCGCGGCCCTGGCGTTCAAGATCGTGACGCACCCGTTCTTCGGTCGCCTCACCTACATCCGCGTCTACTCGGGTCACCTCGACTCCGGTGCCCAGGTCGTCAACGCGACCAAGGGCAAGAAGGAGCGCATCGGGAAGATCTTCCAGATGCACGCCAACAAGGAGATGCCGGTCGACTCCGTGACCGCCGGTCACATCTACGCCGTCATCGGTCTGAAGGACACCACGACCGGTGACACCCTGAGCGACCCGTCGAACCAGGTCGTCCTCGAGTCGATGACGTTCCCGGAGCCGGTCATCGAGGTCGCGATCGAGCCCAAGACCAAGGCCGACCAGGAGAAGCTGGGTGTCGCCATCCAGAAGCTCGCCGAGGAAGACCCGACGTTCCGCGTCGAGCAGAACTCGGAGACCGGTCAGACCGTCATCAAGGGCATGGGCGAGCTGCACCTCGACATCCTCGTGGACCGCATGAAGCGCGAGTTCAAGGTCGAGGCCAACGTCGGCAAGCCCCAGGTGGCGTACCGCGAGACGATCCGCAAGTCGGTCGACCGTCACGACTACACCCACAAGAAGCAGACCGGTGGTTCGGGTCAGTTCGCGAAGATCCAGTTCGCGCTCGAGCCCCTCGAGGTCACGGCCGACAAGACCTACGAGTTCGAGAACAAGGTCACCGGTGGTCGTATCCCGCGCGAGTACATCGCGCCGACCGACCAGGGCTTCCAGGACGCCATGAACGTCGGTGTCCTCGCCGGCTACCCCATGGTGGGCGTCAAGGCGATCCTGCTCGACGGTGCCTCGCACGATGTCGACTCGTCCGAAATGGCGTTCAAGATCGCCGGTTCGATGGGCTTCAAGGAGGCCGTCCGCAAGGCGAACCCCACCATCCTCGAGCCGATCATGGCCGTCGAGGTGCGTACTCCCGAGGAGTACATGGGCGACGTCATCGGCGACCTGAACTCGCGTCGTGGCCAGATCCAGTCGATGGAGGACGCGGCCGGCGTGAAGGTCGTCCGCGCCAACGTCCCGCTCTCGGAGATGTTCGGCTACATCGGTGACCTGCGCTCGAAGACCTCGGGTCGTGCGGTCTACTCGATGGAGTTCGACAGCTACGCCGACGTGCCGAAGGCCGTCGCCGACGAGATCATCCAGAAGAACAAGGGCGAGTAACACCGCTCTCGTGGATGCCGGGGGCCCGCGCCCCGGCCGGGTTCCCGGCATCCGCTCAAACTCAATACCGACTCTCTAGTAACCTGAGAACCATCCCCGTAGAGAACCGGTCGCAATCCAGCGCCCGTCACTCTGCATTGAACGTCCTGAGGAGGACCCAGTGGCTAAGGCCAAGTTCGAGCGGACCAAGCCGCACGTGAACATCGGAACGATCGGTCACGTCGACCACGGCAAGACCACGCTCACCGCTGCCATCTCGAAGGTGCTCGCCGACAAGTTCCCGTCGGCCACCAACGTCCAGCGTGACTTCGCGTCGATCGACTCGGCGCCGGAAGAGCGTCAGCGCGGTATCACCATCAACATCTCGCACGTCGAGTACGAGACCCCGAAGCGTCACTACGCTCACGTCGACGCGCCCGGTCACGCCGACTACATCAAGAACATGATCACCGGTGCCGCTCAGATGGACGGCGCGATCCTCGTGGTCGCCGCCACCGACGGCCCGATGGCTCAGACCCGTGAGCACGTTCTGCTCGCCAAGCAGGTCGGCGTGCCCTACCTGCTCGTCGCGCTGAACAAGAGCGACATGGTCGACGACGAGGAGATCCTGGAGCTCGTCGAGCTCGAGGTTCGCGAGCTCCTGTCCTCGCAGGACTTCGACGGCGACAACGCCCCCGTCGTGCGCGTCTCGGGCCTCAAGGCTCTCGAGGGCGACGAGCAGTGGGTCAACTCGATCGTCGAGCTCATGGAGGCCGTCGACGAGTCCATCCCCGACCCGGTGCGTGACAAGGACAAGCCGTTCCTCATGCCCATCGAGGACGTCTTCACCATCACCGGTCGTGGAACGGTCGTCACGGGTCGCGCCGAGCGCGGCACCCTCGCGATCAACTCCGAGGTCGAGATCGTCGGCATCCGCCCGACGCAGAAGACCACGGTCACGGGTATCGAGATGTTCCACAAGCAGCTCGACGAGGCCTGGGCCGGCGAGAACTGTGGTCTGCTCCTGCGCGGCACCAAGCGTGACGACGTCGAGCGCGGCCAGGTCGTCGTGAAGCCCGGTTCGGTCACCCCGCACACCAACTTCGAGGGCACGGCGTACATCCTGTCCAAGGAGGAGGGCGGCCGCCACAACCCGTTCTTCACGAACTACCGCCCGCAGTTCTACTTCCGCACCACGGACGTGACCGGCGTCATCACGCTGCCCGAGGGCACCGAGATGGTCATGCCCGGTGACACCACCGAGATGTCGGTCGAGCTCATCCAGCCGATCGCGATGGAAGAGGGCCTCGGCTACGCGATCCGTGAGGGTGGCCGCACCGTCGGTGCCGGTACCGTCACCAAGATCCTCAAGTAAGTCCTCCACGGACTGACCGGCAAGGGCCGGGCCTTCGGGCCCGGCCCTTCGTCGTTCCCGGGGCGACGCCCCCGGTAGAGTCGCTCGCGTGAAGCCGCTCTCGCGTACCCTCGGCGTCGTCTCCCTCCTTCTCGCGATCGCTGCGGTGACGGTTCCGGCGCTCGGCGCGCTGCTGCTGCTGCGGAACGATTCGTCCGGTCTGATCGAACGGGCCGCGGTCGTGGGGCTCGCGGTCGCCGGGGCGGGCGTCCTCGTGGGGGTGGTCGGATATGTCACGGGCCGCCGGGTCGGTGCGACGGCTTTGCCGATCATCGGCGGTGTCGGGTCGCTGCTCGTGGCCGTGGGGTTCGCGGTCGCGCCGCTGTTCGTGTGAGTGTCGCTGCCCGTCCGCATCGGCGGGTGAATCGGGCAGGGGGCGCTCAGACGGTCTGACCTAGGATTCCCCCATGGGTGACAACCTCCGCCGCCACAACCGAGACCGCGCGACGACCGGGACGGGTGCCGAGGATGCCGTTCCCCTGGACGGGTCTCCCGCCGACACCGAGGTGATCGATCCCGTGGCGCCGACACCACGGCGGCGCCGTGCCTGGCCATGGGTCGTGGGCGGTGCGGTGGGGCTGATCGGCGGAGCGGCGGCGGTCGCCGGCATCCTGGGGGCGACGCTTGCCGTGCAGGCGGTGGAGGTCCGCGACGATCTTCTGGCCGCGAAGGCCACGCTGGGGCGTCTCGGCTCGCTCGTCGAGGCGAAGGACGAGGCGGGTCTGCAGGCCGCAGCCGAGGATGTGAGCGAGCGCACGGCGCGCGCCGCGCAGACGGTGCAGAGTCCGCTCTGGCAGACGGCGGCCGACATCCCCGTCGTGGGGGCCAACATCGACGCCGTCTCGCGTGTGACGCGCGCCGTGGACATCCTGGTGCGCGACGCCCTGCCACCCGGGATGCAGATGATCGCCGACCTCGACATCAAGAAGCTCGCGCTCGAGGGGGGTGGTTTCGATCTGCAGCCCCTGCAGCAGGCGCAGGCGTCGATCCCGGTGGTGTCGCAGGCCTTCACGGCCGCGAAGGCCGAGACGGACGGCATCCAGTCCGACCAGCTGATGGATGCCGTCGCGGGACCGGTGAGCGAGATCCGCGATGTCATCGATCGAACAGCGCCCACCCTCGACGTCGTCAACCGGTACCTTCCGACGCTGCTGAGCATGGCCGGCGGCGAGGGGAGCAAGACGTACCTGATCATCTTCCAGAACAATGCGGAGATCAGGGCGACCGGGGGGAACCCGGCCGCGAGCATCATCATGAAGGTCGACCAGGGCAAGTTCGAGCTGCTCGACCAGGCCAGCTCGGCGACCTTCTACGAGGAGGGGACGGCGGGCGAGCAGTTCAGCGACATCCCCGGCGACACGCTCGCGGTGTATCCGTCGACATTCGCGCGGTACTCGCAGGACTACACGATGACGCCGAACTTCCCGACGACGGTCCAGCTGTTCCAGGATCTGTGGACGCGCACCAACGGCGAACGTTTCGACGGCGTCATCTCCATCGACCCGGTCGTCCTGTCGCACATGCTGGCCGTCGCGGGACCGGTCGATGTCGCGGGTGAGCAGATCAGCTCGGACAATGCCGTCAAGCTGCTCCTGAGCGACGCCTACGAGCGGTTCCCGAACGGGGCGGACTCCGACAGGTTCTTCTCCGAGGTCTCGCGCGCGGTCTTCACTCACCTCACGTCCGGCAAGTGGGATCCGGCGAAGATGCTCGACGCCCTGACGCAGTCCGCCGGTGAGCAGCGACTCCTCCTCTCGTTCACGGACGAGGCCGCGCAGCGGCTCTCGACCGAGCTCGGGCTGGACGGTGCTCTGCGCTCCGACAACACCACGGCCACCCAGGTGGGCACCTATCTCAACGACTACTCGGTCGGCAAGCTGGAGTATCACTTGACGCAGTCCGTCGCGGCGACGTGCGACGCGTCCGCGCGGACGATCACCACGACGACGACGCTGACGAACTCCATCCCCGACGGCATCTCGACGTCGTACATCCTCGGTGGGCGCAACCGAAACCTCGGTCTGCCGCGTACCTCGATGTTGATGGATGTGGTCTTCTTCGCTCCGCCCGGCGGTCAGATCGTCTCGACAGACCCCGGGACGAGTGACTTGTCAGGCTTCGACCGTTCGGGTTCGCAGGACGGTAACAGCGCTCTGAGCCGACTGATCGTCCTTGCTCAGGGGCAGTCCCGAACGGTCTCCTCGACCGTGCACCTGCCGGACGGCCCCCTCGGCCCCCTCGAGCTGCGGCATACGCCCACCGCCTCGGACACGCCGGTCACGATCGACGCGTCGTGCGACGCGCTGTTCCCTGCCGCAGGCTGAGGGTTTCAGCCGCCCGGCTCGGAACGGCGTGTGGACCACCACAGCCGAGCGGCTGAGATGGCTCCGGGCAACCCCGTGACCAACCGATCCGTGCGGGCTCGCAGGCGCCCGAGAACCGAATCCACGGCATCGGGGCGCATCCGGGACAGTTCCGCACGGCTCGGCCAGATAGCCGAGCGCGCCGTGCGTAGTGCGGAGAGGCCGTGCTGGCGGCGCAACATCGTGAGCCACATGTAGCCCGTGCTCGCTCCCGCCGCCACACGGAGCTCCCACTCTCGAAGTGCCACCGCGTCACCACGCGAGTCCGCCGGGTCGGCGGGGCCAGGGACATCGAGCGCGGTCAACACGGTTCGTAGGGTGCGGTCGCATCCTGTCGAGATCGCCAATGCAGCGAGGTCCAAGCGCTCCTGCTCGCTGAGCGAGACGCGGGTGAGGAGATAGTCCAGCTCGCGCCTGTGCCGGGGGTCGGTGCTGCGGCTGCGCAGCGCGTGGAGGCTCGCTATCAGCAGGCTGCCCAGCCGGTCGGGTACCGGAACCTCTCGGCGGGCGAGGGGGAGCGCGACGCGGCGGGCCCAGAGGGTGTCGAAAGTCTCCTGGGGGTCGGCAAGGAAGCCGGGGAAGGTGTGGTGCACGTCGATGTCGCACGGCCAGCTCTCGTGTACGAGCGTGACCGAGTGTGAGACGTAGATCGCGCGTTCGCTCCGTTCTTTTCGTTCGGCCCATCCGTTGCGACGCAGAGCCTCGACGAATCGGTCCGCCTGGGCCGGCGCGACGAGGACGTCCACGTCGGAGGAGACCCGGGGCTGGCGAAGACCGTGATGGGCGAGACCGGGGCCTTTGATGAACAGGGCTCGGATGCCCTCTTGCTCGAGTAGCCACGATGTCCAGGCGTGGGCGAGCTCGATGCTCGTCGCGAGAGGGAACGACCGGTGCTCAGCCACGACCGTTCCCTGCATCGGTGCGGCGGAGCACTCCGCGTGCGGTGAGATCGTCCAGGAAGGGGACGAGCGAACCCGCGACCTCCACGGCCTCCTCGAACGAGCATTCCGCATCCGTCGCGATCGCACGCGCGAGATCATCCACGCCGATCCCGTCGTCTCCGGCTCGGATGACCGAGTTCCAGATCATGCCGGCGGCGTCCTCGAGCACGATGGGCTGACCGAGCGGCTCCCGCAGCGGGAGAACGGTCGTCCGCACTTCTCCCCGTACCTCCGCTACGAGCCCTCGTACCCACCGCCCTGTCATCCCGCTACCGGCCCCACGCGGTCGAACGGCCAGAGGCGGAAGAACGCGGGGCCGACGACATGATCGAGGTCGACGAACCTCGCGCACTCATCGCCCCGGGCTTCCGGTCTGTTTCTGCATGCGATCACGGAATCCGACGAGTTGGAGCGGTTGTCGCCCATCACCAGAAGACTTCGCGGCGGCACGGTGATCGAAGGGAAGCAGCGAGCGGAGACCGGCCGTGTGGTGCAGTCCTGGACACCGCTTACGAAGGGGTATTCCTCGTCAGGGTAGGGAGCGGGCACCGGCTTGTCATCCACCAGAATGCGACCTTCGGTGTCGCAACAGCGCACGGTCTCGCCTTCGGTCGCGACGACTCGCTTGACCAGCGTGTGGGCGTTGGAGGGGCCGAAGCCGACGACGTCCCCGATCCAGCCGAGGAAGCTGGGTGTCGAGGCGCGACCTTCCGCGGCATCCCACTGCGCACTCGTGGTGAAAACCACGACGTCGCCGTCCCGGGGGTCGGCTCCAACGTAGGCGAGCCGGGCCACCAGGATGCGATCGCCGACATCGAGCGTGGGCTCCATCGAGGCGCTGGGGATGCGGTACACCTTGACGACGAAGGCCTGGATCAGTGCAAGGACGATCAGCGCGAGAAGCAGATGGAACCACGGTGACGCGACGGCCCGCCGCCACCGCGGCCGGACTCCGGAGGACACCGCGGTGTCACGGGGCATGAAGAAGCCCTGCCTCGACGAGCTCGTCGATCGCACGATCGACGAGGGGTGCGGGGTCGGCGCTCCCGGGTGCGCCATGGACCGCCACGACGGCATCCCGCAGTTCCTCTCGGGTCTGCGGTCGGATCGCCGTGAGCCACAGGACGGGGGCGATTCCGTCGAGGACCCGTATCGTGCTGTCCGACATCACGATGATGCTGCCGTCGTCGAGTTCGATGGCGTCGGACACCTTCGCGCGGCCAACACGGCCGACAGGCACAGCGGTCGGATGGTCCGTACACTCCTGCCAGGACGGCGCGATGCGCGTTCGTCGAGCGAGGTGCTCGATCGTGTCACGGATGTTCTCGGCTTCTGCGTACGTGACCTGCGCTACTCCACCAACGCGGGCGATCGCCTGAGCGAGGGTCTGCAGGGGGCGATCGAGCGAGGCCAGATAGCTCATCTGAGGGATCAGCGCCAGCATGGCATCGAGCAAAGGGACTTCCGAGATCAGAACGCGCTCCGCGTCGGCGCGCCGCTCGAGCAGGACCAGAGCGGACAGCGTGAGGGGCCGCTCTGGCAGACCGAGTAGACCCGCTGCGGAGGGAGGGATCTGCCGTTTCGTGGGCTGGCTGGGGTCGATGACCGATAGCGGCTTGCGGTAGGGCAGCACCTCGCCGCCCGCTCGGACCGCGATGCTCTCGTCACTCACGTATCCGTAGGCCCCGCCGAGCATGCGCGCGGCCGTGGTCTTACCTCGTCCGGACGGTCCGACGAAGGCGACGACGCGGCCGTCGGGCAGAGCGACTCCGCAGGCGTGGAAGAGGAGCGCGGTCCCCTTCACGTCGTCGAGGGCGGCCAGGGTGACGCGGGTCGACAAGTCCGACAGCGTGGTCTCGAGCGATGCTGTGCTCACGGCCACGACGGGCGTGTTGGGAAGAGGAGAGCCATGTGCTGCCGCGTCGGACCAGGCGTGTTCGGCCGCGGCGACGATCTCGACGGGAACGGTCGAGGCGAAGTCGATCACGACCTGCGTTCCCAATGCGTCTACGATCAGCCGACGGGCGTCGTCATCGAGGACATCGGTGCCCTTCTCACGGCCCTCCTCGCTGCTCATCGATCCGATCACCGTTCCGCCGTTTCTGGTCGCTCGGTGCGTCCGACCGCCGGTTCCACCATGCTTTCCGACCATACTGGCCGACTCGGCGGCTCGGATGAATTCCGATCCGGCGCTCGACGTGACAGCATGAGACGATACGGCGCCCGCGGCCGATGGGGAGATGTCATGACGCTACTGCTGATCGTCGCGGCGGTTGCCGGTCTCATGCTCCTCTTCATCCTTCCGCGCCGCGTTCTCCCCCTCGTCGCGCTGATCGTGATGGTCCTGGTGCCGGTGGGGTACATGGACCTCTCTCGGACCATCGGCCGTTACTACACGCCGGCGGTGATCATCATCTTCGTCTGGGCGTTGCGCCTCATCTTCGCCAAGAAGGAGGAGCGCGTCGCCGGTCGGCCGTCGGCGGCCGGGGTCCTGTGGCTCCCCGTCCTCGGCCTTCTGACGATCTCCACCATCGCGAGTTCGAGCGTGTCGCTGTCGCTGAGCTGGATCGCCACCGTGGCTGTCGCCGCGATTCTTCCGTACTATCTCGGGCGCAGCCGAGCCGAGGAAGTCTGGCGCGGTTCGCAGATCGTCTACGTGGTCATCGCGTTGTTCCTCGGTGCGCTGGCCGCCAGCGACTACTTCTTCGGGATCAACCCGTGGACGTCCCTCTTCTCGTACGACGTCAACGAGAAGGTCTGGTCGGTCTTCCGCACCAGGACGAGCCTCGGCCACCCCTTGGTCACGGCCACTGTGGCCAGCGTGTGCACCATGGTGGCGCTGTTCGGACAGCGCATCCCCCGCATCCTGCGGATCGCGGGCCTGGTCGGCGGCGGTGCCGCGCTGGTGCTCGCCGTCTCTCGGACGAGTGTGCTCGCGGTCGCCCTCGGCGTGGCCGTCGGCTGCCTCGTGCTCCTCTTCGGCCCGCGCGCGGAGTCGGGGAAGTCCCGGCGACTCCCCGGATTCCTGCTGCTGATTGCCGGCGTCGGATTCCTTCTCGTGGTGACCAACTCTCCTCTGCTGGCAGAGCGCAACGAATCGACCGGTGGCGTCGCTTCCAGCATGTACCGCGAGGAGTCCACGGGGGTCGCGCTCTCGATGATCTCCAAGCACTGGTTCATCGGCACGGGGCCGGGAACGGCGCCCACCCAGTTCGCCGAGGTATACGACGGCCCCCTGGAGAACTCGGCACTGCAGCTGTTCCTGTCGTTGGGCGTGCCCCTCGCGTCCATGGCGTTGCTCGCAGTCGCGATCCTCATCCTGCGCCTCGCGTTCCGCGGCGAGGCGACACTGGCCGCTGGCTTGCTCGCGTTCGCCGTCAGCCTCGTGGGATTCAGTGCGATCGATGTCAACCCGGCCATGCTCGCACTTCTGTCCCCGCTGCTCTACCGCGCGGGACAGGTGCTCAGCGGTGTCGACAAGCGAGCGACCGAACTCGCCCTCGCCCAGCCGAAGCAGACCGCCCGGCTGGGGCTGTACTGAGCCTCCGCCTCGGCCCGGGGCGGATTCCGCCGTGGACCGTGCTGTCTAGAGGGGGCGGACTTTCCGTGCCGAGGCGGCATGGAGATCATCGAGCGTGATTTCGTCCGCTTCCCGCACGATGGCGAGGTTGCGTAGCTCGAGGAGTCGAGCGATCTGAGCCTGATGATCATCGATGTGCTCGCCGCGCGCAGACCGTCGTACGACGAGGAGCGGGTACACGCCCATCTCGATGAGCCGGAGGACGCTGCCGACACCGGCGTGGCTGACGACGACTCCGGCAGAACGAGCGGCGGCGTCGAAGCGAGCACTTGAGAAGAAGTCGTTGACCTCGCCGGGAAGGCCGTCGGGGGCGGGAGTCACCCCAAGCTGCCAGATCGTGCGGTCGTCGACGGCCCCGATCTCCACTAGCCGCTCGACCGGGCGAGGGAACGGGTACCGGCGCAGGGTGCCGAGGGTGACGAACAGGCTCGGCACGACGTCGGGCGTCTCGACGGGCACGGATTCGAATCGGTCGAGCACCGAACCGTGGTACTGCCACCGGCCGGAGCGCCACGCCTCGTGCTGGGTCCACACGGTCGACGCCAGCCGAGACCCGTAGACGAGCCGACCGGTGACCGAGGGGCCTTCGACACGTGAGACGCTCTCGATGTAAAGCGTCGGCAGCCCCATCGACCGCGCCGCCACGAACGCGGGAGCGGCGATTGCCGCCCCCGTGCTCACGACACCGTCGAACTTCCCGGATGCCAGGATGCGGCGAAGGCCGGGAACGGCCCGTACAGCGCCCAGCGCATCGCGCTGCTCGACGGGTGGGACGTAGTGCGTACGGTCCGGGTCGAGGAGACCGTGCGCCTGTGGTGTGTCGAACGTCACCCATTGCGAGTCGGGGTCGATGTCGGAGCCCTCCGAAAGCCGGTGCAACTGTTCGAGGTGCCCGCCGTTCGAGGCCACGAGGAGCAGACGCGGGCGGGGCTTGGCGAAAGCCGTCGAGATGTCGATCACCGTCGTCTCCTCAGTGTGGTGTGAACCGTGTCGCGGACCTCGCGCAACTTCTCCACGGCGCGGCCGAGCGCTTCCTGCTGGGACGCCCGCGAGCCCGCGGCATCCGCCAGTAGGCGTCGGATCTCATCGGGCGTCGCGTGAGCGGAGTCGACGGCGATGATGGGAACGCCCGCCGCATCGAAGTGCCGTTGGATCTTGTCGGTCGGGCCGTCCGCCACGGTGCTGACCGCGGCGCCTTCGGTCAGAGCGACGATCAACGCATGCAACCGGTCGCTGACGACGAGCGCCGATTCGTCGAAAACGCGGCGCACCGCGTCCTCCTGTTCCGCGTGATCGCGGCCGGTCCAGGCGACATAATCGGCATCCCACTCGGCGGCCAGCTCCGCGCCCAGGGGCTCGTCCCGCTCCACCTGCGTCACCACGGTGAGGGCCAGGCCGAGGTCGTCGGCCGTGGCGCGGATCGCTTCTCGCCACGTCGATGACGGGGCGTCTCGGTCGCCGCGCATCGTGACGGTGAGACGCGTGCGATCCCGCTTGTCGCCGTCGGCGCGCCCGATCTGGCCGAAACCGAGGTCGGGCATGACGTCGCCGCGGCGCATGATGCGGGCCGTGCGGGTGTCGCGCCACGCGGTGTAGTGGGCAAGCCCGAGGGTCGATCGCAGTACCGCGGTGGGGAACGTGTCGAAGTTGCGTGACCCGGCGCCGACCCGCACCACCACACCGCCGCGGGCGCGAGTCGCCACGACCAGGGGCAGGAGCCCGACGTGCTCTTTGAGGCCGGCGATCGTCAACTGGATCTCGCCCGGCTTGTAGACGTATGCCACGTCACGACTTCCGCGGAGTGCCGAGGCGAGAGCCGCTCCCCACGCCTTGACGCTGCGATAGACGACGGCATCCGACGGGAGCTCCAGTGATCGGTCGTACGCGTCCGTGGAGGCTCCGACGTACACGTGCAGTTCACCCTCGGAGGAGAGCCATTCGACGAGCTCGCGACGCAGGACGATATCGCCGATGTTCTCGTGCTGACCCACGAGCGGAACGAAGATCTTCATCGCGTGGCTCATTTCGACAGCAGGTTGGGCACGATGATGGCCGCCGACAGGTCGCGCACCGACGTCGCCGCATCCGCTGCGGAGAGCTCGGCGGCGCGGACGATGGCGTCAGCGAGCTGCGCGGGGTTCTCGGCCTCGGCGGCGCGCGCGCCGTTGGATCCCTCGACGACGAGTCCGTTCGGCTCTCCGCCGGGGGTCGTCGCCACGGGGAGCCCTGTGCCCAGAGCCTCGACGATCGAGCGGGAGAATCCTTCGAAGCGGGAGCTCATCAAGAGCAGATCGTGCTCGCGCATGAGGTTCCCGACGCTCCCCTTGGGGATGGCGCCACGGAAGTCGACGCGGTCGGTGAGACCGAGCTCGGCTGCACGCTCGCGCATGCGAGCCTCGAGCGTGCCGCTACCGGCGACGGTGAGGTGGAAGTCTTCCGGTGTCCGGGCGAATGCGTCGAGCGCCAGTTCGGGATTCTTCGCCGGTTCGATCCGGCACGCCCACAGCACTCGACGCTTGATGTCGCTCTCGCGCTCGGCGGGGAAGAACTCGGTGGGGTCGTACCAGGTGGGCGAGAAGTGGACGTTGTCCGAGAACGCCTGCAGACGCTTGGCGCCGTCACGGCTGAAGATGACCACGGCACGCGAGTGCTTCACGACGCGGCGCTCGAGGAAGCGGTAGAAGCCCCGGGCCCGCCGGAAGAACGAGACGCTTCCCAGCTTCAGATTCGCATCGCCGCTACTGTGCATGAACTGCACGTGCGGGACGCCGCGGAAGTGGCGCAGCGCCACATCACCGACGTTGACGCGGTGCGTCTGAACGATGTCCGCATCGGCCTGGGGGAGATACTTTCGCAATCCCTGGGCCAGCCGGACCGAATGAGGAATGCGACGGGTGAGGTTGGCGTGATCGAGTCGGGTCAGCGCCATGAACTGGAACTTCCGACCCCCGATCTCGTACTCCTGCCACTTTCCGAGCGGCTTGTCGCCGATGGCATCCACTCCGGCGATGCGGATGATCTCGTCCTCGGGGGCGAATTTCACGAGTCCGCGGATGCAGGTGTCGATCCCGCCCGGTTTGGGTCGTACCGGGTCGAACTGTTCGATGACGAGGCGAGTGGGCATGTGATCTCCTGGCCTTTACTTGCGGAGCCATCGCAGCAGGGCGATGGGTGAGACGAGCGAACGGCGGACGGCGAGCGTGTAGACGGCGATGAGGAGCGTCGCTTGGACCGCAGCGACGATGAGGGCGGCCCAGGTCGGCAGGTCGAAAACGAAAAGCGCGTACCAGCCGGGGGCTCCGATGAGGACGGTCAATGCGACAGCGATCAGCTGGGCCACGACGATGTCCCGCCAGGCAGCGGAAGCGATGCGGAAACCCAGACGCCGACGCAACCACATGAGCTTGACAGGCAGATCCGCCCAGTACGACAGCGCGAACGTGACCGCCATACCGAAGACGACCAGTGTCGGTGGAAGGAGGAAGAAGGCGAGGGCAGCGCCGGCGGCCCATATCGCGTTGATCGAAAAGCTGCTCAACAACGGCCGCAGAGCATCGTGCTTTGCGTAGAACGGGCGAATGAGAAGAGAATGCATCGCAAAGGGGAGCAGACCCATGGCGAGTCCCGCCAAGACGATTCCAATGATTCGGGCAGCTTCGGGGGAGGTCTGTCCGCGGGCGAAGAGAACCTCGCTGATCGCCGGACCGCAAGAGACGAATACGGCCGAAACCGGGATCATGAACGATGAGAGTCGCACGATCGTGTCATCGAGTTCGCCGAACGCCTCGACGTCCCGGCCCTCCGCGAAGTGCTTCGACATTCGCTGAAGCAGAATGGACGCCAGACTCGCCACGGCCACGCCTTGGACGACGGACATCAATGCCATGGCGAAGAAGAATGCTGAGTAGCCGAAGCCATCCGCCCCGCTCTCCGACGCGGCGGTGCCGGCCTGCGCAGTCCACGCTGCGGTGATCAGGTTCGTTGCTTGGAAGCACATGGCCGAGGCCACAGTGAGGCCACCGGTCTTCGCCGCTGCCCGCAATCCGAGGCCGCGAATACCGCCGCGCAAACGCGGGCGAAATCCGACTCGCACAAGCAGGACCAGCAGCACCGTCGTTTGTAGAATCGTGCCGCCCAGCGTCGTTGCGCCGAGCGCGATGACCATGGTCGGGCTCACGCTGGACGGGTCGTCGCCGCTGACGACGCCGTTGACGATGACGATCAGACTTCCGGCTATCACGCTCAGGCTCGACAGGGCAGGCAGCCAGCTGACCAACGTGAACTTCCCACGAGAGTTCATCAGCTGCGAGGCGACGGCGAACACGGAGTAGGCGGCTATCTGCGGCGCGCACCAGATGAAGAGGGCGATCGTCAGATCACGTTGGGAGGCTCCCCATGCTGCTCCGCCGAGCGCGCCCACGATCGGGGGCGCCGCGACGACCGCGACCGCGCTCAAAGCGGCTCCGAAGACAATGGAGCCGAGCAGGAGAACGGTGCCATAACGGTCCGCGTCGTCCCGCGACCTCACAGATAGTCGCGCGAGCTGAGGCAAGAACACGGCGGCGATAGTGCCGCCCCCCAGGAGCAGGAAGATCTGGTTGGGTATCTGATTCGCGAGGTTGTAGGAGTCCGATACCAGACCGGTTCCGAGTGCCGCCGCGAGCGAGATATTACGAAGGAATCCGACGATGCGTGAGATCAGCGTCGCCGTCGATGCGCTGAGGACGGTACGGCCCGTGCCTCCGCTCATCCGCGATCCACCAAGGCGAGCAATCTGCTGCGGAGCGCGTCGCCGCTTCGTTCTTTCGTGAACGTTCGAAGCCAACCCTCGTAGGCGGTGGGCGGGATTGAGGCTGCTTCCACGACGCCGTCAGCGAATTCGCCGGGTGAGTCGCCCGCGACGAGCACGCCGGTGATTCCTGGCACGACCGCGTCCGCAACGCCCAGCGCGCGCGACGTCACCACGCTCGGGACACTCACGCGGGCGGCCTCCACCAGCACGTTGCCGAACCCCTCGGACAGCGAGGGCAGCACGACCACGGCGTTCGCAGGAAGTCTTTCTGACCAGTCGGCGGCCCAGCCGTGGAAGTGCGCGACGACGCCGAGCCGTTCTGCGAGCACCGCAACGTCGTCGGTCAGCGGGCCGATTCCGTAGAAGTGGGCTTCCGCCTCGACTCCGTGGCGTTCGCGACAGGCCGCTGCGGTTTCGATGACGAGATGCGGACGCTTTTGGTGTACAAGTCGTGCGGGAGCCACGAGCGCCAGAGGAGCGGAATGCTCGACAACACGGGAAGCCTGTTCGGCCGTCCCCTTGAGGGACGGGTTCAGGACCACGGACACTCGGGCGGGGTTGAGTCGGTAGAGTGCGATCGCTTCTCCGGCAACCGGGTGAGAGATCGCGACGAACTCATCGGCCCATCGGTACACCCGACGGGCAAGCCATTGCTTCACCCGATACGAGATGCCGAACGAGCCGCGGAGGTGAGTCGCCATGTTGCGACCACTGATGACGACTCGCGGCCCATCCTTCATCCCACGCGTGGCGAAGACGGCGAGGAGGTTCCAATACGGCATCAGTGCCATGACGGCGTCCGGACGCTCGCGCACGAGCAAATCTCGGAGACGACGGACGGATTTCGTTGCCGAACCGCTCACATCGACGATGCGGATATCGTCGGGGCGCGGATCACCGGACTTGAGGTTCGTGGTTGCAGCGATGACCTGATCGCCGTGGGACGCGAAATGCTCCATCCACTGGCGGGCGACGAACTCCGCGCCGCCGCCGCTGAACTTCGGGACCAGGAAGACGATTTTCACGCGGTGCGGCTCGCAATCAGGCTGACGTGCCGAAGGTCTGCTGAGCCCATGCGAGGTGCCGGGCCAGTCCCTCCTCCAGCGTGACGCTCGGACGCCAACCGAGCTCCGACGAGATGCGCGCGGTGTCCCCGCCGGTGCGGAACACGTCTCCGATCGCGCGGTCCGTGTAGCTGACGTCGAGTTCTCCGTTGGAGAGGTCCTTCAGGATCTGCAGGACTTCGTTCACCGACGCGTTCGTGCCACCGGCCACGTTGTACACGGAGCCCGGGGACGTCTCCGTTGTCGCGGCGAGGATGTTGGCCTCGACGACGTCGTCAACGAAGGTGAAGTCGCGGATCTGCTCGCCGGTTCCGTAGATCTCGATCGGAGTCTTCTGCACCGCGGCGGTCACGAATCGGGTGAATGCCATATCCGGGCGCTGCGAAGGACCGTAGACGGTGAAGTATCGAAGCGACGTCGTCGGGACGCCGAAGTTGGTGCCGAACAGGGTAGTGAGATGCTCTGCGGCCAACTTGGTCACGCCGTATGGGCTCACGGGCGACGGCAGGGTGTCCTCCGTCGTCGGGAACGACTCCGCGTCTCCGTAGATGGACGAGGATGATGCGTAGACGAATCGCTTGAGGGTCGGGTGATCGCGGAGCGCTTCCAGGAGCCGCTGGGTCGCCAACACGTTTCGCGCGACGTACGGGGCGAAGCCGTCACCCCAGGACGCACGGACGCCAGGCTGCCCGGCCTGATGGAACACCGCATCGACGCCGCTCAGCGCGGACGAGAGGTCCATGTCCACAAGATCGGCCTCGATGATCGTGGCACCGGAGGCCTCTACTGCCGCTGCGTTGCGGCGCTTGCGTGCGACGTCGTAGTAGTCGGTGAACGCATCGATGCCCACGACGTCCCAGCCATCTCGACGAAGCCGTCGACTGAGGGTGCTTCCTACAAATCCGGCTGCCCCGGTCACCACTGCCCGCATTGTTCCTCCCAAATGACGTTTCCAAACGCCCTCAGGCGACGCTGAACCAAGGGTCGAGAACTCCCGTGCTTTCCGACTGCACGAGTCACATGGAACTGTATCTCACGGGCTCTGGTCAAATCGTCCGCGCCTGCTTGGACGGTGTTCGACCGTGGGTAGCCTGGCTTCTCGAAGATTTATTGTGCTGGACACATTTGGCTGGGATAGTTCTTCGTTCTGGTCTCAGCTCCCGGCCGAGCTCATGACCGCCGATATGCGTTCCGCGAGATCCGGCGCAAGGCTCCGCGCGTAATTCGCCGTGATGTGAGCTTTCGCGTCACGATAAACAATCGTGTTTCCAACCACAGCCGGGCACCAGGAGTCGCTGCAGAACCGATCACTCAGGTCGATGACCGATGCAGCGCCATTGAGTTCCGCCGCGCGGACGAGCGGGTCCGCTGGATCGTTGGACTGCGCCACGCCGCAAGAGGTGTCGCCGACCTGGAAGCCGATGCGCTGGTAGCAGAGCACACCCTCATCCGTCGTCGGAGGAACGTCCGCGATGACGATGACGGTCGTTCCCAGAGCTTGGAGACGTGCGAACATGTCGGCATAGAACTGGGGATCCTCCGACTTCGTCCGCGCTGCGGACGTGAGCACCACGTCGTACGGCGTGCTCTCGAGGGCAGCGATGATGTCCGTCTGAGCCCCGTCGCACGCGTCGCGGACGGTCGTCGTGAGAAGGCAGGACACCCCCGTGTACGTGTCCAAGCTCCACCCCTCGGTCTCCGCGGCGATCTGTAGCCCGGGGATGAAGTGGTGGGCGTGACTGTCCCCGACCAGAGCCAACCTTGGGGCGTCCGGGGAGTCGGAACCGTAGTGGCAGTTCTGAATGGGGCCATGCTCGGCGATCCAACACGCATCCAGACGATCCGATGAAGCCCCGGCGGGTGCGGGTGACACCGTCGTCCCTAGATCGACAGTGGCGCAGGAATTGGCGGGGTTGAGCGACCCCGCGCCGAGGCACGCGGCTATCGCAGCCCGGGCGGGATCCGGCGTCGAACTCGCAGCAGTAGGGGCCGCGGCAGCGACGGTGCCGCTTTGTGGCTGCGCGGTCGTCGAATCCTTCAGCAGCGCTGCGGACAACAGGCCGCCCACGACGATTACGCCCACGGCGATGGTGATCGCCTCGGTCGCGCCGAACCAGACGGGCCACGAAGAGGAGCGCCGATTCGCGTGACGTCCACGGCGGCGCCGTCTGCGCTTCCGGTCCGCGATGGGTGACCACCTGCGGAGGGGATCTTCCACGAGGTGATAGCTGGCCGCGCTCAGTCCGAGTGCGAGGACGCCGTAGACGACGTAGAAAGTCGTGCCCTTCGGAAGCACCGCGTAGAGCATCATCAGAACCGGGAAATGCCACAGATAGAGCGAGTAGGAGATATTCCCGATGTATCGGCTGACGGGGTTGGTGAGAACGATGAGATGGCGATGATCGCCGCGCTCGCCCGCGACGAGGACAAGGGCGATCGCCAGGACCGGTAGAGCGGCCCACGGCACGGGAAAGCCCGCAGCGGGATCGACAACGAACAAGGCCACCCCGATGGCGACGAGTCCAAGGAGGCTCAGCGCGATGCGTAACCCATGCGGCATCCGCACCCAGGGGCTGAGGATCGCCACCAGTGCGCCGAGACCGAGCTCCCATGCTCGTGTGAAGGACGAGAAATATGCCCACGCCGGATCGGTCTGAGTGAGGAACAGGCCGTACGCGAAGGAGGCCGCGGATAGGACGGCGATCGTCACGGCCAGAATGACCCGGCCACGCACGAGGGTCCCCCGGAGGACCTTGATCGTCAGCCAGAGTACGAGCAGGATCACCCAGGGCCAGACGAAGTAGAACTGCTCCTCGACCGACAGGGACCAGTAGTGCTGCAGTGGGGACGGGAGCAGATCCGCCTGGAAATAGTCCGTTCCTTGCAAACCCATGTTCCAGTTGGCCGCGAAGAGTGCGGCCCAGGCCGCGTCGGCGGCCGTCTGGAAGAACCTGTCGCCCGGCGTGAGGAACCACGCGGCGGCGATGGTTGCGAGCAGGACGAGTGTGGCCGCGGGGAAGATGCGCTTGAAACGCCGCAGATAGAAACCGGTGAAGCTGATCCCGCCTGACTTGTCGTACTCGCGCAGCAGCAGCCCCGTGATCAGGTAGCCGCTGATGACGAAGAACAGATCCACGCCGATGAAGCCGCCGCGGGGCCAGCCGAGCAGGTGGTCGAGAACGACGGCCACCACGGCCACGGCCCGTAGCCCTTGCACGTCCGGCCGAAAAGTGGACTTCTTGGCGCCTTCAGGTGCGACATTCGCTTCTCGAACGGCGGTACGATTCGTCATTATCTTCCCCCAGGAGATGACGTGGAATGCGCTCATCCTGCCATTCGCTGCGAGTAATCGCGAACGAGGTTTCGACGCGTTCGGGGTGTGTCTGCTCACCTGCTGCCGCCGCCGGCGGCAGCCTCACGTGTGTCCCGAACGGCAGTGCGCCGAGGCCTTCCTCCACGCGAGTGCTTGAATTCGACTGATCGTTCCGTGTCGGAAACATTTCCTGGATACGGTTGGTGCATGGCAAAGTCACTCGCTCGTCGCCTCCTCGATCGCTGGGACCTCATGCGCCTCGGCAAGGAGGCGTATGCCCGCAAACGTGGCGTCAAGATCGGCACGGGCTGCCGCATTCTTTCGGATGTCGTGAGCACCGAGCCGTGGCTGGTGAGCATCGGCGATCGAGTGACCATCAGCAGCGGGGTACGCCTGATCACGCACGACGGCTCGGGGTGGCTGGTGTCCGACGAGAAGGGGCGCCGCTTCAAGTACGCCCCGATCCGTATCGGTTCGGAGGTCTTCATCGGAGCCGGGGTCACCATCCTGCCGGGTGTCGAGATCGGCGACCGCGTCGTCGTGGGCGCGGGCTCGGTGGTCACGAAGAGCATCGAGTCGGGAACGGTCGCCGCGGGTGTCCCTGCTCGCCGGATCGGCGAGTTCGCCAGCTTCGTCGATCGAGTTTCGAGCTGGCCGACGGAGTCCGACAAACGGGGCAACACCTATCGCGAGCGCGTCGACTCGATCGTCGTCGGATGACCCGGACCGTGTCCACGCACCGCACTATTCAGAACCGTGCCGACTACCGAGAGTTTCTCGCGGCCGACTTGCTCGCATACAACGTCTCGCGATGGCGAATCGACTCCCCGTGGCGGCATCCCGTCCTGCATTATCAGCGACTCCTTCGCCGGACGGAGTTCCTCGCGACTCGCCGCGGCGCGGCGGCGCGCATCGCGCGGTTCTGGGCGCGGTTCCGGTTGCAGTCCGTTGGCGTCCGAACCGGAATCACGCTCCCTCCGGGTGTCGCCGGCCCGGGGGTCACCATCGCCCACTACGGCACCGTCGTCGTCAACACGCGCGCGCGCATCGGCAAATTCACGCGCCTTCACCCCGGTGTGACGATCGGAATCGCGGACGGGAAGGTCCCGGTGATTGGAGACTTCGTCTACCTGGGACCGAACGTTGTCGTGTACGGCGGCGTCACGGTGGGTGACGGAGCCGTGGTCGGCGCCAACTCCGTCGTAAACAAGGATGTGCCGCCAGGCGTCACGGTCGTCGGCTCGCCGGCTCGCGTGGTCGCTGAACGGGACTCTCGTGCACTCTTGCCCTCATGGATCCCGTTCGACTGAGGCCTCGCAGATTCTCATCGCTGACGGAGCGCTTCGTTGGCGCGCGACGGGATCGGTGGGCTGGTCGCGGGATGTGGCGGTCCGCATCTCGAGCGATCGGGGCGATTGCTGGTACCTCTGCACTCGTGGTCTTGGCGGGCTGTGTCCCGGAGCCGCCGTCGGCGACCTCGAGCATGCAGCAGTATCTCGCGGGCTCCGAGTATCTTCGTGGCGTCAACCTCTACTCGCTCCAGCAACAGCGGACTCTCCCCGTGACGGAGGTGAAGGCCGACACGCAAGAAAGCTACGAGTACTTCGCTTCCCGTGGGATGTCCGTCATCCGTCTTGCCGTGCCGTGGCAAGGTCTGCAGCCCATTGCGAAGGGGGAGACCCCGCGGACCGCGTTGGCACGCCCGGTCGACCAGCAGTATCTCGATCTCGTTCGAAAGCAGGTCAGATACGCCGAGAACGCTGGACTTCGAGTGATCGTCGACCTGCACAACGGATGCACCTACCCGTGGGGGACGGGTCCCGAGCCTGAGGGCACCCTCTACTGTGGGGGCGGGCTCACGATCGACGACGTGATCAAAGTCTGGGGGGCGCTGTCGGACGCGCTGAGGGATGAGCCCGGGGTCGCCGCTTACAACCTCTTCAACGAGCCGAGGAAGCAGACCGGTGCAGCAACGTATTACCGCTACGTCAACGCAGTAGTCGCGGAACTCCGGGACCGTGGCGACGATCGCGCCGTCTGGGTCGACACGATCCTGGGGTCGAGTTTTGCGAGCGACTCGCAGCTGACCGCTCCCATTTCTGACTCCGCTGGCGCCGTCATCTACTCCCAACACTTCTATCTGCACGGCGGAACGCGAGAGTCTCTACTGAGCCGCATACGTGACTTCGGAGAATGGTGCAAGAACCGAGCGGTTCACTGCGCGATCGGCGAGATCGGGTGGCCGGCCGGTGGAAGCTCGGACAAGTCGACCACCTTCGAGTTGGCATACGGACTGGCGGATCACTACGGAATGGACGTCACCTATTTCGGAGCGACCTCTGTCCCGAATCCGCAGTCGCTCATCGCCTACTACGCCACTTCCGACGACTCCACCGTTGACGCCCGCAGGGATCAGGCCCGCATCGTCGAGAAGCACCCCACTCGGTGAAACGACCCTGATCGACGGGTTTGTGGGCAGGCGCGCGACCACCCCGTCGGACCCGTCCCGGGCTATCTCTGGCAACTGATGTTCGATCGACCTTGCTGAGCCAAGGCATTGTCGCAGCCTACGATGGTGCCCTTCGTCAGATTCCCGATGCGCGCCAGGAGGCCGGGCACGTTAGTCGCGGTATTGGCCAGGATCTGATTGTCGAGTCCATACTGAAGCTCGTAATCGGCTGTCCATACTTGCAGCCCGTCGGCCACGGCATTCTTGATGTCGTTCTTCTCGATGACCCACTGGTTTCCGAACACGATGATCGGCGCCGGGTGGTCCGAGCCCATCTTCGTTCCGTCCACCGAATTCCCGTAGACCCAACCAGAACTCGCGCCCGCCTTGATTTCGATCGCTTCCGAGGTTGTGTTCATGATTTGGTTGAATGCGATTACGTTCCGGTCGGAGCGATCGGGCTGACAGTTGCTGTATTGGCACCGATTCTCGCGGGCAGTTCCGATGTACACGCCTTCGCCGTAGAACGCCCGGTCCGGTCCGAGCCCGGTGCCGTCGACGGTGTTGCCGACGACCATGCTGTCGGTCGTGTTGGAGAGCAGGTGAATCGCTTCGTCTCCGATCTGCTCGATGAGGAGATTGGAGGCAACGATGTACGAACTGGACCTGACTTGCAGGCCTTTCGCGGCGTTTCGCATCGTGAATCCGACAACGTTGACGTAGCTCGCGCCGTCGATTCGTAGGCCGCGTCCATCGCTAGTGCCTCCGCCGTCGATGACAGCCGAGCGGGGGCCGCAGATCCAGATCGGTTGTGTGGCTGTACCCGATCGAGCGAGCGTGTACCACGAGAACGAGTACGTCGTGTTCGCGGCGAGTCGGATGACGTCACCGGGCGAGGCGTTCGCCAATGCGGTTCGCAGCTGGGTCGCATCCGTCGGTGTGACGGTGGCAGTGGGGCAGTCGGAGAGGGTGGGCGCAGAGAACGTCGGTCTCGGGGCCGGGGCCTGGCTGATCACGGTGGATGTCGGCGAGAGGTTCGCGCTGGTGTCCACTGCGCGTACGCGGTACCGATAGGTGGTCGCCGGGTCGAGACCCGCGTCGAAAAGGGTCGTGCCAAGGATCATCGCGTCCTGTACCTGCACCCACGTGCTGCTGGTGCCGTTGGCGCGGTAGAGGCGGTAGCCGGCGAGGTCGGGTTCGGTGTTGGCGGTCCAGGTGAGGCGGATGCCGGTGCTGTCGGGGGTGGCGGTGAGGCCGGTGGGGGTGGCTGGGGGGTAGATGTCGGGGGCGATGAGGGCGTCCAGGGTGATGCTGGAGCCGATGGAGTTGGTGTTCTTGGTGCCGGTGCGGACGATGCGGAGGGTGTGGGTGGTTTCGGGGAGTCCGCTGACTTCGTAGACGGTTTGTTGGTATTGGGTGGCGGAGGCGTAGAGGTCGACGGTTTGGACTTTCACGCCGTCGAGGTAGACGTCGGCTTGTCCGGAGGAGGAGGACTTGCGGGCGATCCATTTGATGCCCGAGGTCGTGAAGGAGATCTGGGCGTAGCCGGTGCCGCCGAGTTGCGCGAAGGATCCGGCGGAGTCCTGGGTGGAGGTCTTCAACGCCCAGTCTCCGGAGAGGGTGACCGCGGGGGAATCGTTCTCGTAGGTCCCCGCCCCGACCGCGGCGACGGTGGTGGTGGCGGTGATGGTGGCGGTGCGGGGGGATTCGTTGCCGGCGTTGTCGAGGGCGACGAGTTGGTAGCTGTAGGTGGTGCCGGGTTGCAGGTCGGGGTTGAGGTAGGTGGTGTCGGTGATCTTGTCGGCGACGTTGTCCCAGGTGGTGCCGTTGGCGCGGTAGAGGCGGTAGCCGGCGAGGTCGGGTTCGGTGTTGGCGGTCCAGGTGAGGCGGATGCCGGTGCTGTCGGGGGTGGCGGTGAGGCCGGTGGGGGTGGCTGGGGGGTAGATGTCGGGGGCGATGAGGGCGTCCAGGGTGATGCTGGAGCCGATGGAGTTGGTGTTCTTGGTGCCGGTGCGGACGATGCGGAGGGTGTGGGTGGTTTCGGGGAGTCCGCTGACTTCGTAGACGGTTTGTTGGTATTGGGTGGCGGAGGCGTAGAGGTCGACGGTTTGGACTTTCACGCCGTCGAGGTAGACGTCGGCTTGTCCGGAGGAGGAGGACTTGCGGGCGATCCATTTGATGCCCGAGGTCGTGAAGGAGATCTGGGCGTAGCCGGTGCCGCCGAGTTGCGCGAAGGATCCGGCGGAGTCCTGGGTGGAGGTCTTCAACGCCCAGTCTCCGGAGAGGGTGACCGCGGGGGAATCGTTCTCGTAGGTCCCCGCCCCGACCGCTCCCACCTCCGCACGAGCAGGGGAAGACGTGAGGAAGCTGAGGATCAGCGCGAATGAGACTGCCAGCGCTGTCGCAGATGTGCGCACCCGAGTACCTCCACACGGAGCTCCTCGGTTGCTGAAGCCGAATTTCTCCGTGCTGACTAATTGACTTGGTCAATCGGGTTACACCCACCATAGGCGGGGTGAGCGGCGAGGTGAAAGGACTTGCGCCAAGTTAGAGTGTCGACTATTCGGTAAACAGCTGGGAGCCTTGCTTGGATCTGCGAACTGCGTTGCGAATCCTCCGCGCGCACTGGGTTGCCATCGTGCTCGCGACATTGGTGGGAGTCGGCGCGGCGGCCGGATGGTCCTACATTCAGCCGCGCGTCTACACTGCGGACGCGAGCGGGTACGTTGCCGGCACGAATGGCTCCAGCGGGTCCAGCGACTCCAGCGGCGCGTTGCTGGCGAACAATCTCGCGCTGTCGAAGGTCGTCTCCTACGTGGACATCGGATCCTGGCGTTCCGTTGCCGAATACGCGATCGAGAAGCTCAGGCTCGATTCGAGTCCCGAGGCCCTGGTGCGGCGCGTCGATGTCACGAACGCGACCGGCACGGTCACGATCAAGGTGCAGGCGTCTGCGCCGACCCCGGAGACGGCGCGCGACCTCGCGGAGGCGTGGATCCAGGGGATGGCGACGGAGATCGACGGGCTCGAGTCGGACGGCGGAAAGGTACAGGCGGCTGTCCGACTAGTACCGGCTGACACCGCACGACTTCCGACCGCGCCGAGTTCCCCGAACGTGCGACTCGCCCTCGCGATCGGGGGAGTCGCGGGTCTGGTCGTCGGACTCATGATTGCGCTCCTTCGGTTCACTCTCGACCGGCGAATTCGCAGCGCCGAACTCGTCGAACGCGAAACGGGTGTGGCGGTGGTCGGGACCGTCCCGGTGGAGAAATCATTCACGGCTGCGAATCGCCTCATCCCTGTCGGGGGCCAGCGCGACGAGCGCCTGTTCGCAGTGTCCGAGGCGCTGCGCGAACTCCGGACGAACATCCAATTCATGGACGTGGACCACCCTCCTCGCGTGGTAGTGGTGACCAGTCCGCTCCCTGGGGACGGCAAGTCGACGATGAGTGCGAACCTCGCGCTGGCGATGGCTGCGTCGGGGCAGCAGGTAGTTCTCATCGACGGCGACCTCCGCCGTCCCATGATCGCGGCCATCTTCGGTCTCGTCGAAGGTGCTGGCGTCACGGACATCCTGGCCGGCCGAGCCGAGGTCGACGATGTCGCACAGACGTTCGGTCACCTCGACACGCTGCGCATCGTCGCGGCGGGACGCACTCCGCCCAACCCGAGCGAGGTACTGGGGTCGGAGCGCATGAAGGACCTCCTTCGGGAGCTCTCCCGCGAGGCTATGGTCATCGTCGACGCGCCTCCTCTGCTTCCGGTGACGGATGCCGCCGTGCTCACGCACTCCGCGGATGGTGCGATCGTCGTGGTCGGCGCGGGGCGGACCACCATTGACGTCCTCAAGAAGGCGATGAACAACCTCGAGCGGGCCGGCGGACGAGCCCTCGGCGTGGTTCTCAACCGTGTCCCTCGCTCGGGTGGCGGCTACTACGACTACCGCTACACCGGCGACTACTACCAGGCTGACCAGACGCCCTACGACGAAGCGGTACACAACCCGCCCAACAACGTTGATGGGATCACCAGGCCCGTCGTTGAAACGCAGCCTGCGGCGACGGGTGATCCGCAGGATCAACTCGCGCCGCTGCGCCGTACTCGGCGTCGTGCCGGCTAAGGCGGCACTATTGCCACTGCCCGCGACGTAAGCCGCGGGCAGTGACGTTTCACCTGCTCCGCTAGCGCCATCCCCTATACCCAGCGCGACAGAATCTTGAGCGGGTGGCCCCCACTCGCCTTGCGGCGAGTACATTAGGACCCGTTCCCTCCCGACGAGGGGCGTGTATCCGAACAATCCATTTGGGGGATCCGTGAGCATCGAAGAAGTTCGCCCGGCGGGCGTCAGCCGCCGCACCGTCATCAAGGCCGCTGCCTGGTCTGCGCCCGTCGTCGCCGTGGCCGTGGCCACCCCGCTCGCCAGCGCGAGCACCCCGCCGGCGCCGGCCCCGTCCACGCGTTCCTACTGGGATGGCGGCACCGCGATCAACAAGGTCGTGACCACCGGCAACCAGTACATTCGCGTCAACCAGAGCGCATCGCTCGGCTTCGAGGTGGAGGACGAGAACGGCGATCCCGAACCCGCCGGCAAGTACACCTCCGGCCCCGCGACCGTTCGCATCACGTGGGGTGCAGGCGGTGGGGTCACCGATCCGCAGCCTTACTCGGTCCAGGAAACCAACCTCAACGGTTGGGTGCGCACCGGCAGCCTGCCGGGGACGGGCGTTTCGGGGCAGATCGAGTACACCTACACCGGTCTCCTGAACGGCGATGCCAATCGCATCCCGCTGCCCGTCGTCCGGCTCTACCCCTCGCCGAACGGCGCGCTCACGGCGACCTACGTCACCGTTCAGCAGCAATCGCAGTACATCGGGGCCTCGGGGTCGTACACGATCGCACCGTAAGTAGGACGGCATGACGGCGGCCCCGATCGATTGGATCGGGGCCGCCGTCATGCTCATTCTGAGGCCGGCCTATGACGCCGCCTCTGCGCTCCTTCGCAGGTAGAGACCGACAGCGACGGCGGCGGGCTTCAACTGCTCATACGACAGCTGGTAGGTTGCCTCCGACCGTCGGAAGGGGTCGATCACGTCGAACTCGGCGGGATCCTCCGGCGGCGGTACGGTCCCGCGTAGCCGGGCCGCTAGAGCCACAGCATCCCTCAATCCCTCGGCAGGACCGCTGACGGACTCCGGCACGTTGTACGAGTCGGACGACTGCGCCGCAGGCACGATGTTCGCAAGCTCACGGAGGGTGAAGGTGCGGCGTACGGCACTCGGTACCAGACTGACGATGGCCCGGCGGTGCTCGCGCGAAAGCGCCAGGATCAACCCGGCGTCGCTGACGAGTTTCTCACTGATCTGTCGGGCACGGTGGCTCTCCCCCGCGAGGCCGTCGTCTCGAGCCAGGCGCAGCGCCGGGTCAGGCATGCCATGACCTACGAGCGCGCCCGTACCTGCGCTCTCCACCCGCACGTCGGGGATGTCCGACAGGCTCGCCGCCAGGATCAGTTCGGCGAGGGGAGACCGGCAGATGTTGCCGGTGCACACCGTAAGGACCGAGAACGTCACGCGGTTTCCACGGGTCGCGAGGCTGCCCCATCGGACTTACCGGGCTCGACCGTGCGGGTGTCAGTGGCTCCCGCATATGAGTACGAGCCGTAGGCGTAGCTGTCGGGTCCGCGAGTAGGCAGCATAGTGACGATCACCCCGAAGAGACGGCTACCGATTCCCTCGAGCCGCTCGACGGCCGCGCTCAAGTGCGGTTTGCGCGTGATCCCCGACGCTGCCACGAGAAGGACTCCGCTGGCGAATCGGGAGACTACGGCCGCGTCCGTCACCAGGAGCAGTGGCGGAGAGTCAATGAGCACGTAGTCGAACGCGCCAGCCATCGCCTCGAGTGTTCGCTGCATCGCCTGGCTGCCGAGCAGCTCCGACGGGTTGGGTGGGGTCTGGCCCGACGGGAGGATGAAGAGTCGCTCGTTACCCCACTGCTGCAGGGCGTCCGCGAGGTCCACGCGGCCGATGAGGACATCGGTCAGACCGACGGATCCCTCGATGCCCATGTACTCGGCCACGCGGGGCAACCGCAGGTCTCCATCCACCAACGCCACGCGGGCCCCCGTCTCCGCGAGCGCGATCGCGAGATTGGCCGTTGTGGTGGACTTTCCTTCGCTGGGGCCGGCGCTGGAGATCACGAACGTGCGCGAGTCGCCGTCGACGTCGATGAACTGCAGATTCGTTCGAAGGCTTCGGAACGACTCGGCCCGAGGGTTCCGTGGATCGGCGTGAACGATGAGCGGACGCTTCTTCGCCTCGGGGTCGAGAGTGATTCCGCCGAGCACGGGTTTGTCCGTAGCGGACTCGACATCGTGTGAGGAGTGGATGCGCGTATCCAGGACGGCGCGAAGAGCAGCGATCGCCAGGGCCAGCACCAAGCCACCGAGGACCCCGATGAGGACGTTCAGGGGGATACGAGGTGAAGACGGCGCAGTGGGCACCAGAGCGGGCTCGATGGTCTCGATCCGCACCAGACTGGGAGCCGATCCCGACGGCTTCTCGAGCTGGTTGACCACGACGTCGGCGAAGTTGGTGCCGACGGAGTTGGCGATGGCAGCCGCAAGAGCGGGGTCGGAATTCGAGGTCGATACCGAAATCACGACGGAGTTCGTCGGCGAAGTGGCCTCGATGGATTTCGCGAGTTCTTGCGGGGTCGTGTTCAGATTCAATTCGTCGATAACCCGGTCGAGCACGACCGCACTGTCGACGACATCAACAAAACTCACCACGGCCTGGCGGGCGAAGTTCGTGCCCTGTGCGAGTTCCGTGACGCCGGAAGAGTCCGATCGTACGGACACGTAAAGCTGGGTGGTGGCCTCGTACTTCGGGGTCTGGAGCAGTGACCAGCCGAATGCGGCGGCACCGCCGAGCACTGTGAGGGAGAGAAGTAGAACCCAATTTCGGTGCAAGATTCGCAGATAGTCCCGCAGTTCCACTCGTTGCTCCATTCGACGATTCTCACCGCGCGGCGGAGGCCGCATGAGTCGGGGCGGGTAACCTGGGGGCTATCCCTTACTGACGTCCGATCTGCTCTCCACCCTACGTCATTGCCAATCGGTACCTCGTGAGCGAAGAGAGAACACGATGAACGACCTTGACGCACTATTCGAAGATGATTCTTCGGCCGATCGGCCACCCGCTGCAGCACGCCCCCACGGCGCTGACGACCTCGTCCGCTTGATAGGCCCGAAAGGCTCGTCGTCCAGCGAACGCCGGGTCTTCCGTGACGTGGAAGCTCTGGTGTCCAAAATCGGCGCGCCGGGCGCGATCGACCACGCTCGGCCAGCGGGGTGGTCGGCGCCGGAGGCCGCAGTCGCGGGAAATCGACCCCTGAACCTCGTCGGCTCGTCGGGACGGATCAGCCTCCTCAGCATCGTCGTGGCCGTTCTCGCGATCTTCTGCGTCGTGGCCGCCGTCGCACTGGGCATATATCGCCAAGTGACCGCTGATCCGGTGGATGCGGCCATGGCGAGTCTTGTAGAGGCGGAGTCGCAAGTGCAGAACGACCTGCAGGGCTTGGCGACCGCGGTGGCTCTTTACGCGCAGACGGCGGATCAGGCGGACTCCCTGGTGGCGGCTGCGGGTCAGACGCTGCCCTCGCTCACCGGGAAGGTCGAGCAGAGTGTCTTGTCGGCCGCGGTCGCCGCACGGGACGCCCTCGCCAACGCCGTGACCCCGCGCGCCGACTTCGAGGTGCCGGTCTACGAGCGCGGCGCGATGGATCCGACGTCCGTGGCTGCCATCGCCAGGGCCACGGACAAGGCATGGGCGCAACGCGTGGGCATCCCGGATCGCTTGAGTGCGGTGCGATCGGAGCGGAGCGAGGTCGTGCGGGCCGTCGATGAGTTCATCGCTCGTCTGGATGCCGTGGGTCAGCGGGTCGCAGTCGACGCGCCGCACGAACTCGACCAGAACGATGTGGCTACGGACGAAACCCGGGAGAAGGTCGCCGCCGCAGCGAGCGTCGTCGGGCAAACGACCGGCGCCGACCTCTTCGCGGCCTTGGATTCCTACGCCGTCGCCGTGGATGAGCTGCGCTCGGAGACGCAGAGTGTCCTGGCGGAGTCGACGATCCCGCGGACGACCTCGCCCCGAACCGTGCTTCCCACGTCGTCGGCCGCTCCGGAGCCGACGCCCTCGGAGTCGTCTTCGAGCGAACCCGTCACCCCGCCCTCCGATCCACCGTCTGACACGCCGACCACAGACCCGGCGCCGATGCCGACTCCCACTCTCGGTCTGGGGTAGGCGTGGCCGGGCGGTCACTCCGAGGGGTGAGGCCAAGGGTGAATTGACGGTGGTCCACCGGCGTCGGGAGGGTGAAGTCTTTAGCATCAGGGCCTGTAGTGGCGACCCGACGCTGCTCACGAGCCCGGCAGGTGCCTATGACCGCGGTGTTCTCCGGAACGCCGTCGTTAGACGGACGGTCTGCGCGAACGGACTCCGCCACGTTCGGCGGTGTCTCCATCACCGCGCGGACCTCGTCTTCGGCGCGCCCATTCGCCGTTCCCGAGGGAGCGGAAGGACGTCTCGTCTTGGCCGTGATGCTGGGAGCGCCGCCGGCATTGGGGCGTCGTCTCCGCGCGGTCGGTAGTGCCACAGCGGTCATCGCGACGTCCGAATCCCTCGACCCGGCCGCGCTTCCCCCGGCCCGGTGCCAGCTCACGGTCCTGCTTCCGGGATCGTTGCTTCGAGACACGGGTCTAGGTGACCCCCCGGCCTTGACGCTGAACACCTCGAATGCCCTCTTCTGGCCGTTCGTCACGTTCGCGTGGGAGGCGGCTCTCGGCTACGAGCGTACGAGTGGCCTCACCGCCTATTACCTGGAGCGTGTCCTCCAGGAAATGGTGCTCGGTGTCGCTGTCGCCTCTCTCGGACATACGGAGCCGGTCGGGGTCGGGATGCACCCTGCGGCGATGTCGGTCATAACGACGCGTGCCGGCGACCCGGATCTCACTCCAGTGGGCGTTGCATCAGAACTCAACGTCTCGCTCCGCACGCTTCAGCGCATGTTCGCGCAGCGGGGTACCACCGTCGAACGCGAGATCCGTCGAGCGCGGGTTCAGCAGGCCCTGACGATGCTCGATGACCCGATCTACGATGCTCTGAGCGTCGACCGCATCGCGCAATCTGTCGGGCTGTCCGGCGGGTCCAGCCTGGCCCGCGCCTTCGCCACCGAAGGGCATCCCAGCCCCTCCGTGGCGCGCAGGAAGCGACTCGAGGTCGGCGTCGAGGCCCCTTCCCCGATCGCCTGGCGGCCGAACTCGGGCAACGATCACCGGGATCGAACTGCGGGGTCGGCCCGACGGTGAGGTGACCGGGCAGCTGCTCTTCAGCCACGGGGCCGCGGTGAGCGCGATGGCATCGCCGAGGTCGGCAGAGATCTCCTTGAGCTATCGCGGTTCAAGGCTCGCGACGCATCTCCAAGTTCACCCCTTCCGCGCTTGGGGACGGCCCGAAGGGCCGAGGTACGCTGAGCGTTGGCGTCTGTCTGGCGTCTTTCCGCCCGTCGAGAAGAGGAAGAAGCGGATGGCTGCGAGCAAGAGAGCGCTCATCACCGGTGTCACCGGCCAGGATGGGGGGCACCTCGCCGAGCTTCTGCACGCGAAGGGCTATGAGGTCTTCGGTCTGATCCGTGGGCAGAACAACCCGCGTAAAGAGGCCACGGTCGCCGAGTTCCCGTACGTAACCCTCATCGAGGGCGACTTGATCGACCCGACTTCCCTGGTGCGCGCGATCGAGGTCAGCGACCCCGACGAGGTCTACAACCTCGCCGCCATCAGCCACGTCGGGTACTCCTTCAAGAACCCCACGCTGACGGCCGACGTGACCGCCAAGGGCGTGCTGAACGTCCTCGAGGCCGTTCGCATCACCGGCCGCGCCGAGCGTACGAAGGTGTATCAGGCGTCGACCTCCGAGATGTTCGGCGGCCTGGACTACAACCGTCCCGGCGCCGGGTACAACGAGAACTCGCTGTTCCACCCGCGCAGCCCCTACGGCGTCGCAAAGCTGTACGGCCACTGGATCGCGAAGAACTACCGCGAGAGCTACGGGATGTTCGTGTCCTGCGGCATCCTGTTCAACCACGAGGGAGAGCGCCGCGGCGTCGAGTTCGTCACTCGCAAGATCACGCACGCCGTGGCCCGCATCAAACTGGGGCTCCAGCCCAACATCGAGCTCGGAGACCTGTGGCCCAAGCGTGACTGGGGCTATGCCGGCGACTACGTCGAGGGCATGTGGCGGATGCTGCAGCACTCGACGCCCGACGACTTCGTCCTCGCGACAGGCGAGACGCACTCGATCGAGGAGTTCCTCACCCTCGCGTTCGCGGAGATCGGGATCGACGACTGGCGGCCCTACGTGGTGCAGAACCCGGCGTTCCTCCGTCCCGCCGAAGTCGACATCCTGCTCGGCGACCCGTCCAAGGCGGAGAACGAACTCGGATGGCGTCGCGAGGTCGACTTCCCGGGACTCGTCCGGCTCATGGTCGCCCACGACCTGGCGGAACAGGGCCGCTTGCAGAACCGATGACGCAGACGCTCGTCGTCACGGGTGCCGGTGGCTTCGTCGGCGCCCACCTCTGCCGTATCGCGGCTGAGGCCGGCTTCTCGGTCTTCGCGATCGGTCGAGACTCGCCGATCCCGGACTCGCTCGACGGAATCGTCGACGACTACGTCGGTGTCGATCTCACGGAAGAGTGGCCGTCACAGGCCCCTACGGATGCGGACGTCGTACACCTGGCCGGTCTCGCAGCGGTCGGTGCTTCGTTCGACCGACCGCAGCTCTATCTGTCGTCCAACAGCGCGATGGTCACCCACCTCGCCGAGGCACTCCTGCGAGGCTCGGGCGGGGGGCGCATCGTCGGGGTCAGCTCGGGTGCGGTCTACGCGACCGGCCCCGGGGACTCCTACATCGACGAGGCCGCGCCCGTGGGTTTCTCATCTCCGTACGCCGTCAGCAAGGTGCTCGTCGAGAACCAGCTCGCGTATTACCGAGGGCGTGGGCTGGACACGGTGGTAGCGCGGCCGTTCAACCATTCCGGTCCGGGCCAGGGACCCGGGTTCCTCATCCCCGACCTCATCCGTCGCGTCACTGACTCGTCATCGGAGGATGTCCTGTCCGTGGGCTCTCTCAGCACGCGCCGTGACTACACCGATGTCCGGGATGTCGCCCGCGCGTACCTGTCCCTCATCACGGCGCCCAGCCTGTCGCATGACATCTACAACGTCGCTTCCGGAACGACCCGGTCAGGAAGAGAGATCCTGGCGGCGGTCAGTGTCGCTCTCGGGCGCCCCGTACCCGAGACCCGAGTCGATCCGTCACTCGTGAGGCCCAACGACCCGGCCTCCATCACCGGAGACGCCACGCGGCTGCGGGCTGAGACGGGATGGGCTCCCGACATCGCGTTCGAGCAGATGATCGCGGACAGCGTGGCCTCCGTCACAGCCTGAATTCAGGAGCGATGTCGTGGAGTCCATGGCTTCCCCCGTGAGGGCGCAGTCGGCACAATGGGCCCACCAGCGGAGAATCAGGTCCGTCTGAACGAGGGGAGAGCGCCATGGGCGTCGACGACATCATCAACAAGGGCAAGCAGCTGTTCGAGCAGAACCGCGACAAGATCGAGGAGGCGCTCAAGAGCGAGAAGGCCGAAGAGGTCAGCGACAAGCTCCTCGACGGTGCCGCGGACGCCGTCAAGAAGATCGTTCCCGCCGAACAGCACTCGAAGGTCGACGAGGTGCGCGAGAACGTCGACAAGTCCATCGGCAACGCCTGACCGACACGCATCCCTTCGACGCCGTCCCCGGAAATCGGGGACGGCGTCGTGGTGTTCCGGAGCGGGGGCTGAGGATATGCCGCGTGCGACACGCCCGGGTTTGCGACACGCCCGGGCGCCCCGTAGACTATCCAGGTTCCACATTCCGGCGTGCGCTCGGCGCGCGCCAGGATCACTGCCAGGGCAGTGCACAGGCGGCGCGCGAGCGCAGGGTCCTGGGCCGCGGGCAGCAGAACACACACCGAACCCCCTCTTCCTTCACGGGAGTCGCGCGCCTGCGCGCGAGGGGCGGGCCGGAAGCCATGGCATCCGGTTTGACAGCTGAACAGCGGTGCAGCATCTCTCGCGTGAGCGAGGGGAAGTGCCAGGGCGCGAGAGCGCCACCGTGCGTCCGATGCCCTTGGTCGGGTAAGACGCGAGAAAGAGAGTGAGCAGACAATGGCGGGACAGAAGATCCGCATTCGCCTGAAGTCGTACGACCACGCCGGACTGGACTCGTCCGCGCGCAAGATCGTCGACACCGTGACCCGTGCCGGTGCCACCGTGGTGGGCCCGGTTCCCCTGCCGACCGAGAAGAACGTCGTGTGCGTCATCCGGTCGCCCCACAAGTACAAGGACAGCCGCGAGCACTTCGAGATGCGCACCCACAAGCGCCTCATCGACATCATCGACCCGACGCCCAAGGCCGTCGACTCGCTGATGCGTCTCGACCTCCCGGCCGATGTCAACATCGAGATCAAGCTCTGAGGTTCGACATGGCTGACATCAACTCCAAGATCTCCAAGGGCCTCCTCGGCACCAAGCTCGGCATGACCCAGGTGTGGGACGAGAACGGCAAGCTCGTTCCCGTCACCGTCATCGAGGTCGCCCCGAACGTCGTGACCCAGCTCCGCTCGGTCGAGAAGGACGGTTACAACGCCGTTCAGATCGGCTACGGCCAGATCGACCCCCGCAAGGTGAACAAGCCCCTGACGGCCCACTTCGAGGCCGCGGGCGTCACCCCGCGTCGCCACCTCACCGAGGTCCGCACCGCGGATGCCTCTGACTACTCGCTCGGTCAGGAGCTCACGGTCGACGGTCTCTTCGAGGCCGGCCAGCTGGTCGACGTCGTCGGCACCAGCAAGGGCAAGGGCACCGCGGGTGTCATGAAGCGTCACAACTTCAAGGGTGTCTCCGCTTCGCACGGTGCGCACCGAAACCACCGCAAGCCCGGTTCGATCGGCGCCTCGTCGACCCCGAGCCGCGTCTTCAAGGGCATGCGCATGGCCGGCCGTATGGGTGGCGAGCGCGTGACCGTCCTCAACCTCACGGTGCACGCCGTCGACGCCGAGAAGGGTCTGCTGCTCGTCAAGGGCGCCGTCCCCGGTGCGCGTGGCCGCATCGTCTACGTCCGCAACGCAGTGAAGGGTGCCTGATCTCATGGCTGACTCGACTCTCGCGCTCGACGTTCGCAAGTCCGACGGCAAGAAGGCCGGCTCCGTGGAGCTGCCCGCCGCGATCTTCGACGTCAAGACGAACATCCCGCTGATCCACCAGGTCGTCGTCGCCCAGCGCGCCGCCGCCCGCCAGGGCACGCACTCGACCAAGCGTCGTGGCGAGGTCTCCGGTGCCGGTCGCAAGCCCTTCAAGCAGAAGGGCACGGGTAACGCCCGTCAGGGCTCGATCCGCGCACCGCACATGACCGGTGGTGGCATCGTGCACGGCCCCAAGCCCCGCGACTACGGCCAGCGCACCCCGAAGAAGATGATCGCCGCCGCGCTCCTGGGCGCGCTGAGCGACCGCGCTCGCGGCGAGCGTCTCCACGTCGTGGAGTCGTTCGGCATCGAGGGTGCTCCCTCGACCAAGGCCGCCGCCGCGGTCCTGACCGCCTTCGGCGCCGTCAAGAACGTCCTCGTGGTCATCGACCGCGACGACGAGCTGACGGTGAAGAGCGTGCGCAACCTCGCGTACGTCCACGTGCTGACCTTCGGCCAGCTGAACGCCTACGACGTGCTCGTCTCCGACGACATCGTCTTCACCAAGGCCGCCTACGACGCGTTCGTCGCCTCGAAGTCCGGCGCCACCGAGGAGGTCTCGGCATGACCGCCGTCAACAAGGACCCGCGCGACATCATCCTGAAGCCGGTCGTCTCCGAGAAGAGCTACTCGCTCATCGACGAGGGCAAGTACACGTTCCTCGTGGACCCCCGCGCCTCGAAGACCGAGATCAAGCTCGCGATCGAGAAGATCTTCGGCGTCAAGGTGGCTTCGGTCAACACGATCAACCGCGTGGGCAAGGCCCGTCGCACCCGCTTCGGCATCGGCAAGCGCAAGGACACCAAGCGCGCGATCGTCAGCCTCAAGTCGGGCACCATCGACATCTTCACGGCAGTCGGCTGACGGTCGGGATAGAGGACAAGAACAATGGCTATTCGCAAGTACAAGCCCACGACGCCCGGTCGCCGCGGCTCGTCGGTGGCCGACTTCGCCGAGATCACCCGATCGACGCCTGAGAAGTCGCTGCTGCGCCCGCTGTCGAAGACCGGTGGCCGCAACAACCAGGGCCGCATCACGACGCGTCACATCGGTGGCGGTCACAAGCGCCAGTACCGTCTGATCGACTTCCGTCGTAACGACAAGGACGGCATCGACGCCAAGGTCGCTCACATCGAGTACGACCCCAACCGCACCGCGCGCATCGCGCTCCTGCACTACAAGGACGGCGAGAAGCGTTACATCCTCGCCCCCAACAAGCTGCAGCAGGGCGACATCATCGAGTCCGGTGCCGGCGCCGACATCAAGCCCGGCAACAACCTGCCGCTGCGCAACATCCCCACCGGTACCGTGATCCACGCGATCGAGCTGCGTCCCGGTGGCGGCGCGAAGATGGCCCGTTCGGCCGGCGCCTCGGTGCGTCTGGTCGCGAAGGACGGCCCCTACGCGCAGCTGCGTCTGCCCTCGGGCGAGATCCGCAACGTCGACGTGCGCTGCCGCGCCACGATCGGCGAGGTCGGCAACGCCGAGCAGTCGAACATCAACTGGGGCAAGGCCGGCCGCAAGCGCTGGAAGGGCGTCCGTCCCACCGTCCGTGGTGTCGCCATGAACCCGGTCGACCACCCGCACGGTGGTGGTGAGGGCAAGACGTCCGGTGGTCGTCACCCCGTTTCGCCGTGGGGCAAGGCCGAGGGCCGCACCCGCCACGCGAACAAGGAAAGCGACAAGCTGATCGTCCGCCGTCGCACCGCCGGCAAGAAGCGCAAGTAGGAGTAGAGGAAGATGCCTCGCAGCCTTAAGAAGGGCCCCTTCGTCGACGAGCACCTGCTTCGCAAGGTCGTCTCGCAGAACGAAGCCGGCACCAAGAACGTCATCAAGACCTGGTCGCGCCGTTCGATGATCATCCCCGCCATGCTGGGACACACCATCGCCGTGCACGACGGTCGCAAGCACATCCCCGTGTTCGTGACCGAGACCATGGTCGGCCACAAGCTGGGCGAGTTCTCGCCCACCCGCACCTTCCGCGGCCACGTGAAGGACGACAAGAAGGGCCGCCGCCGCTGACGCGGGGCGTAAGAGGAGAGAGAAATGGTGGAGTCCATCGCACGCGTGCGACACATCCGCGTGACCCCTCAGAAGGCTCGTCGTGTCGTCGCTCTCATCAAGGGGAAGCAGGCCGAAGAGGCCCTCGCCATCCTGAAGTTCGCGCCGCAGGGCGCGAGCGAGCCGATCTACAAGCTCGTCGCCTCGGCGATCGCGAACGCTCGCGTCACCGCCGACAAGACGAACGAGTTCCTGGATGACGCCGACCTGTACGTGAAGAACGCGTACGTCGACGAGGGCACGACGCTGAAGCGTTTCCAGCCCCGCGCACAGGGTCGCGCCTTCCAGATCAAGAAGCGCACGAGCCACATCACGGTCGTGCTCGCGACGCCGGAAGACGCAGCTGCGGCCCCGGCTCGCGCCAACAAGAAGGCGAGCAAGTAATGGGACAGAAGGTCAACCCGTACGGCTTCCGCCTCGGCATCACCACCGACCACGTGTCGCGCTGGTTCTCCGACTCGACGAAGCCCGGACAGCGCTACGCCGACTACCTCGCCGAGGACATCAAGATCCGTCGCCTGCTGACCACCTCGCTCGACCGCGCGGGCGTCAGCAACATCGAGATCGAGCGCACGCGTGACCGCGTCCGCGTCGACATCCACACCGCCCGCCCGGGCATCGTGATCGGTCGCCGCGGCGCCGAGGCCGAGCGCATCCGCGCCGACCTCGAGAAGCTCACCGGCAAGCAGATCCAGCTGAACATCCTCGAGGTCAAGAACCCCGAGGCGGACGCTCAGCTGGTCGCCCAGGGTGTCGCCGAGCAGCTCTCCGCCCGCGTGGCCTTCCGCCGCGCGATGCGCAAGGGCCTGCAGGGCGCGCAGCGCGCGGGCGCCAAGGGTGTCCGCATCCAGGTGTCCGGCCGCCTCGGCGGCGCCGAGATGAGCCGCTCGGAGTTCTACCGCGAAGGCCGTGTGCCCCTGCACACCCTGCGCGCGAACATCGACTACGGCTTCTACGAGGCCAAGACGACCTTCGGCCGCATCGGCGTGAAGGTCTGGATCTACAAGGGCGACCTCACCAACAAGGAGCTCGCCCGCGAGCAGGCCAACGCGCCCAAGTCGCGCGGTCGTGACGACCGCGGTGGCGACCGTCGTCGTGGCCCGCGCAACGAGGCCCCCGTGGCAGAAGGAGCGTCGGCGTAATGCTCATCCCCCGCAAGGTCAAGTACCGCAAGCAGCACCACCCGGGCCGCTCGGGTCAGGCCACCGGTGGCACCACGGTGTCGTTCGGTGAGTTCGGCATCCAGGCGCTCACGCCCGCGTACGTGACGAACCGTCAGATCGAGTCTGCTCGTATCGCGATGACGCGTCACATCAAGCGTGGTGGAAAGGTGTGGATCAACATCTACCCCGACCGCCCGCTCACCAAGAAGCCGGCCGAAACCCGCATGGGTTCCGGTAAGGGTTCGCCCGAATGGTGGGTTGCGAACGTCAAGCCGGGTCGCGTCCTCTTCGAGGTCGCCGGTGTCAACGAGGAACTCGCTCGTGAAGCACTGACCCGTGCCATCCACAAGCTGCCGCTGAAGGCACGCATCATCAAGCGCGAGGAGGGCGACGCGTAATGGCGATCGGCACCAAGCAGCTCGCCCCGAGCGAGCTCGACACGTTCGAAGACCAGCGCCTCGTCGAGGAGCTGCGCAAGGCCAAGGAAGAGCTGTTCAACCTGCGCTTCCAGTCGGCCACCGGCCAGCTCGAGAGCCACGGCCGCATCCGTGCAGTCAAGCGCGACATCGCGCGCCTGTACACGGTGATCCGTGAGCGCGAGCTCGGCATCCGCGCCACCCCGGCCCCGGTCGAGGCGACGAAGGCGAAGAAGAGCAAGGCGAAGAAGGCGGATGCCGCCGACGACGCCGCGAAGGAAGAGGCGGAGTAATGGCTACCGCGAAGAAGGCAGAAGCCGAGGCGCAGGTCGTCGGCCACGAGCACGCCGCGAACGACGTCCGTGACGAGAGCGCCCGCGGTTACCGCAAGGCGCGTCGTGGCTACGTCGTCAGCGACAAGATGGACAAGACGATCGTCGTCGAGGTCGAGGACCGGGTGAAGCACCCGCTCTACGGCAAGGTCATCCGTCGCACGTCGAAGGTCAAGGCCCACGACGAGACGAACTCGGCCGGCATCGGCGACCTGGTCGTCATCAACGAGACCCGTCCGCTCAGCGCCACCAAGCGCTGGCGCCTGGTCGAGATCCTCGAGAAGGCCAAGTAAGCCTCGCGGCTTGCTTGGAACCCAAGGAGTAACAAGTGATTCAGAACGAATCCCGGCTGAAGGTCGCCGACAACACCGGCGCCAAGGAGCTGCTGACCATCCGTGTGCTGGGCGGCTCGAACCGCCGGTACGCGGGCCTGGGCGACGTCATCGTCGCCACGGTCAAGGACGCGATCCCCGGTGGAAACGTCAAGAAGGGCGACGTGGTCAAGGCCGTCGTCGTCCGTGTGGTCAAGCAGACCCGTCGTCCCGACGGCTCGTACATCAAGTTCGACGAGAACGCCGCCGTGATCCTGAAGAACGACGGGGAGCCCCGCGGCACCCGCATCTTCGGACCGGTCGGCCGTGAGCTTCGCGACAAGAAGTTCATGAAGATCGTCTCGCTCGCCCCGGAGGTCATCTGATCATGGCGAAGATCAAGAAGGGTGACCTGGTTCAGGTCATCTCGGGCAAGAAGCAGGACAAGGGCGGCGACCGCGGCAAGCAGGGTAAGGTCCTCGAGGTCCTCACCGAGCAGAACCGCGTGATCGTCGAGGGCGTCAACTACGTCACCAAGCACAACCGCGTCGGCCAGTCCCAGCGCGGCACCAAGACCGGTGGCATCGAGACGTTCGAGGCCCCGATCCACATCTCCAACGTCGCGATCGTCGACCCCTCGACCAAGAAGCCGACCCGTGTCGGTCACCGCGTCGAGGAGCAGGTGAAGGACGGCGTCAAGCGCACCGTCCGTGTGCGCTACGCGAAGAAGTCAGGCAAGGACCTCTGAATATGAGCACCGACACTGCCGTGGTGGCTGGCAAGATCCAGCCCCGCCTGAAGCAGAAGTACAACACCGAGATCAAGAAGGCCCTGCAGGAAGAGTTCGGCTACGCGAACGTCATGCAGATCCCCGGTCTGGTCAAGGTCGTCGTGAACACCGGTGTCGGCGAGGCTGCTCGCGACAGCAAGGTGATCGATGGCGCGGTCGAGGACCTCACCAAGATCACCGGTCAGAAGCCCATCGTCACCAAGGCCCGCAAGTCCATCGCGCAGTTCAAGCTGCGCGAGGGCCAGGCCATCGGTGCGCACGTCACCCTCCGGGGCGACCGTGCATGGGAGTTCGTGGACCGTCTCGTCAACCTCGCACTGCCCCGTATCCGCGACTTCCGCGGTCTCTCGGCCAAGCAGTTCGACGGCAACGGCAACTACACCTTCGGTCTCCAGGAGCAGTCCGTGTTCCACGAGATCGATCAGGACCGCATCGACCGCGTGCGTGGTTTCGACATCACGATCGTCACCACCGCCAAGACCGATGACGAGGGCCGCTCGCTGCTGCGTCAGCTCGGCTTCCCGTTCCAGTCGGCGGACGCTCAGGCCTGAGCCCCGGGCCCCCGGGATCCCGGGGGCCTCTCATCGAAGGTCGCCTGTCGTGTAACGGCAGTCGAAACCTCATGATCGAAAGAAGCAACACATGACGATGACAGACCCGGTCGCAGACATGCTGACCCGTCTGCGCAACGCGAACTCGGCACACCACGACTCCGTGTCGCTGCCGAGCTCGAAGCTCAAGACGCACATCGCCCAGATCCTCAAGCAGGAGGGTTACATCGCCGACTGGTCCGTTTCGGACGCCCGTGTCGGCCAGACCCTCACCATGACGCTGAAGTACGGCCCGAACCGCGAGCGGTCGATCGCCGGCATCAAGCGCGTTTCGAAGCCCGGCCTCCGCGTGTACGCGAAGTCCACCGAGGTCCCCACGGTCCTCGGCGGCCTGGGCGTCGCCATCCTGTCCACCTCCTCCGGTCTCCTCACCGACCGTCAGGCCGAGCAGAAGGGCGTCGGCGGGGAAGTCCTCGCCTACGTGTGGTGATCTGACATGTCGCGTATCGGACGTCTTCCCATCGACATCCCCGCCGGCGTCACCGTTTCGGTGAACGGCCGGGAGGTCGCCGTCAAGGGCCCCAAGGGCGAGCTCACGCTCACCGTGGCATCCCCCCTCGAGGTGTCGGTCGAGGAGAACCAGGTTCTCGTCACCCGCCCCGACGACGAGCGCGAGTCGCGGTCGCTTCACGGCCTGACCCGCACGCTCATCAACAACAACATCATCGGTGTCACCCAGGGCTACACCAAGGGCCTCGAGGTCGTCGGCACGGGTTACCGCGTGGCGCAGAAGGGGAGCTCGGTCGAGTTCGCCCTCGGCTTCTCGCACCCCGTCCTGATCGACCCGCCCGCGGGCATCACCCTCACGGTCGAAGGCAACAACAAGCTGACCGTGAGCGGCATCGACAAGCAGGCCGTCGGCGAGGCCGCCGCCAACATCCGCAAGATCCGCAAGCCCGAGCCCTACAAGGGCAAGGGTGTGCGGTACGCGGGTGAGGTTGTGCGCCGCAAGGCCGGAAAGAGTGGTAAGTAGCCATGGCTATCAAGACAAAGTCCGCCGCCCGCGCGCGTCGCCACGCTCGTCTGCGCAAGAAGGTCGTGGGTACGGAGCTCCGTCCCCGTCTCGTCGTGACGCGCTCGGCCCGCCACGTCTTCGTCCAGCTGGTCGACGACAGCAAGGGTCACACCGTGGCGTCCGCCTCGACGCTCGAGGTCGACCTGCGTTCGTTCGACGGTGACAAGACCGCCAAGGCCCGCAAGGTCGGCGAGCTCGTCGCCGAGCGCGCGAAGGCCGCCGGCTTCTCGGACGTCGTGTTCGACCGCGGCGGCAACCGTTACGCCGGTCGTGTCGCCGCGATCGCCGAAGGCGCCCGCGAAGGAGGGCTGAACCTGTGAGTGACAACAAGGAGACCGAAGTGACCGAGCAGACTGCACCGACTGAGGGTGCGGCTGGGTCCCAGGCACCCGCCGAGCGTGAGCGCGAGCCGCGCCGCGGTGGTCGTGAGCGCAACACCAACCAGCGCGACCGTGGTTCGCGCGACCGCAACGAGAGCCAGTTCCTCGAGCGCGTCGTGACGATCAACCGCGTCTCGAAGGTCGTCAAGGGCGGTCGTCGCTTCAGCTTCACGGCGCTCGTCGTCGTGGGCGACGGCAACGGTGTCGTGGGCGTCGGCTACGGCAAGGCCCGCGAAGTCCCCCTCGCCATCTCGAAGGGTGTCGAAGAGGCCAAGCGCAACTTCTTCCGCGTGCCGCGCTCCGGCTCGACCATTCCCCACCCCGTCCAGGGTGAGGCTGCCGCCGGTGTGGTGCTCCTGCGCCCCGCCGCCGCCGGTACCGGTGTTATCGCCGGTGGTCCCGTCCGCGCCGTCCTCGAGTGCGCCGGCATCCACGACGTGCTCTCGAAGTCGCTCGGTTCGTCGAACACGATCAACATCGTGCACGCGACCGTGGAGGCTCTGAAGTCGCTCGAGGAGCCCCGCGCCGTGGCCGCCCGCCGCGGTCTGGAGTTCGACCAGGTCGCCCCGGCCCGCCTCGTGCGCGCCGAGGCCGCGGCCCAGAAGGTAGGTGCCTGATGGCCGAGCGTCTGAAGGTCACGCAGATCAAGTCCAAGGTGAGCGAGAAGCAGAACCAGCGCGACACGCTGCGCTCGCTCGGTCTCAAGCGGATCGGCGACTCGGTCGTCCGTCCCGACGACGCGCAGACGCGCGGCTACGTCAAGACCGTCGCCCACCTCGTCAAGGTTGAGGAGATCGACTAATGGCTGACAAGAAGGACGAGACCACCACGGTCGACGCCCCGAAGAAGGCTCCGGCCCGTAAGACGGCCGCGAAGAAGGATGCCGCTCCCGCGGCGCGCCCCGGCGTGCTGAAGGTGCACCACCTGCGTCCCGTCCCCGGCGCCCACACCGCGAAGACCCGTGTCGGTCGCGGTGAGGGCTCGAAGGGTAAGACCGCCGGTCGTGGTACCAAGGGAACCAAGGCCCGCTACCAGGTCAAGGTCGGCTTCGAGGGTGGGCAGATGCCGCTGCACATGCGCACCCCGAAGCTCCGCGGCTTCAAGAACCCGTTCCGGGTCGAGTACCAGGTCGTCAACCTCGACAAGCTGGCCGAGCTCTACCCGCAGGGCGGCGACGTGACCGTCGTCGACCTGGTGGCCAAGGGCGCCGTGCGTAAGAACGAGAAGGTCAAGGTGCTCGGCACCGGCGACATCTCGGTCGCGCTCAACGTGTCGGTCGACAAGGTCTCCGGCTCCGCCGAGCAGAAGATCGTCGCCGCCGGCGGCTCCATCAACTGACGTCACACCCCGAAGGGGCCGGCGGCCGTGTGGCCGTCGGCCCCTTCTGGGTTAGTCTGATTCCGCGTGCGCCTCGTCGCGCGCCGAGATCGTTCTGGAGGAATCCCCTTGTTCAGCGCCATCGCGCGGGTTTTTCGCACGCCCGACCTGAGGCGGAAGATCGCCTTCACGCTGGGCATCATCGCCCTCTACCGGCTGGGTGCCCACGTGCCCACGCCGTTCGTCGACTTCCCGAACGTGCAGAGCTGTCTCGCCGCGTCCGGCAGTACCGAGGGCCTGCTGTCCCTGGTCAACCTGTTCTCGGGCGGGGCACTCCTCCAGCTGTCGATCTTCGCCCTCGGCGTCATGCCGTACATCACCGCGACGATCATCGTGCAGCTCCTGCGCGTGGTCATCCCGCACTTCGAGACGCTCTACAAAGAGGGGCAGGCCGGTCAGGCCAAGCTCACGCAGTACACGCGCTACCTGACGATCGCACTTGCGCTGCTGCAGTCCACGACGCTGGTGACGGTCGCGCGGTCCGGGCAGCTGCTCGGCACCGGCGGCGTTCCGGAGTGCCAGCAGCTGCTGACCAACGACATCTGGTGGGCCCAGCTGCTGATGATCATCACGATGACCGCGGGCACCGGCCTGGTCATGTGGTTCGCCGAGCTCGTCACCGAGCGTGGTGTCGGCAACGGCATGTCGATCCTCATCTTCACCTCGGTGGCCGCGACGTTCCCGGCTGCGATGTTCGCGATCCTGAACACGCGCGGCGTCGAGGTCTTCCTCCTGGTCCTCGCGGTCGGCATCGTCGTCGTCGCGCTGGTGGTGTTCGTCGAACAGTCCCAGCGGCGCATCCCCGTGCAGTACGCCAAGCGGATGGTCGGCCGTCGCACCTACGGCGGCACCAACACCTACATCCCGATCAAGGTCAACATGGCCGGTGTCGTGCCCGTCATCTTCGCCTCGTCGCTGCTGTACATCCCCGCGCTCATCGCGCAGTTCAACCAGCCGCAGGCCGGACAGGAGCCGGCGGCGTGGGTCACGTGGATCTCGCAGTACCTCACGCGCGGTGACCACCCGCTCTACATGCTGGTGTACTTCCTGCTGATCGTGGGCTTCACCTACTTCTACGTCGCGATCACGTTCAACCCGGTCGACGTCGCCGACAACATGAAGAAGTACGGCGGCTTCATCCCCGGCATCCGCGCGGGACGTCCGACCGCCGAGTACCTCGACTACGTCCTGACGCGCATCACTCTCCCGGGTTCCATCTACCTCGGCCTCATCGCCCTGCTGCCGCTCGTGGCGCTGGCGACGGTCGGTGCCAACCAGAACTTCCCGTTCGGCGGCGCGTCGATCCTCATCATCGTCGGCGTCGGCCTCGAAACGGTGAAGCAGATCGACGCTCAGCTCCAGCAGCGTCACTACGAGGGGCTTCTGCGATGACCGCACGTCTTCTGATCGTCGGACCTCAGGGATCGGGCAAGGGGACGCAGGGCGTCCGCGTCGGCGAGGCGCTGGGGATCCCCGTCGTCTCCACCGGGGACGTCTTCCGGGCCAACGTCTCGCAGGGCACCGAGCTGGGGCTCCAGGTGAAGTCGATCATCGACGCAGGGAGCCTCGTCCCCGACGAGCTCACCAGCGCCGTGGTCCGCGACCGCCTGTCGCAGCCCGATGCGGCCGAGGGGTTCCTCCTCGACGGGTACCCGCGCAACCTCGCCCAGGTCATGCACCTCGACGAGTTCCTCCAGGGGCGCGACGAGAAGCTGGATGCCGTGATCGCGCTGGTCGTGCCGCGAGAGGAATCGCTCACCCGTCTCACGGCTCGGGCAGCCGAGCAGGGACGCGCCGACGACACCGAGGCGGCGATCGCCACCCGGCTCGAGATCTACGAGCGGGAGACCGCGCCGATCCTCGACGTGTACGGCACCCGCGGCATCGTCGACGAGATCGACGGCGTCGGCGGCCTCGACGAGATCACGGCTCGCATCTCCGCCGCTCTCGAGGCGCGCGGCCTGCGTCCGGCGCTCTGACGTGGTGCTGCGCTCCTCGATCTACAAGAAGCCCGCACAGCTGCGTGCGATGGTCGAGCCCGGGCTGATCACTGCCGCGGCGCTGGACGCCGTTCGCGAGATGATCGCGCCGGGCGTCACGACCCTCGACCTGGATGCCGCCGCATCGCGCGTCATCACCGGCCGCGGCGCGAAGTCGAACTTCCAGATGGTGCGGGGGTACCGGCACACGATCTGCGCGTCCGTGAACGACCAGGTCGTGCACGGCATCCCGAACGACCGTCCGCTGCAGCCGGGGGATCTGCTCTCGATCGACGCCGGTGCGGAGTTCCGTGGGTGGAACGGGGATTCGGCGTTCACCGTCGTCGTGCCGGGCGACGCTCCGGAAGAGCTGATCGCTCCTCGACGCCGGCTGTCCGACGTGACGGAGGGGTCGCTGTGGGCGGGGATCGCCGCCCTCAGCCGTGCCGCGCATCTCGGGGAGGTGAGCGCCGCCATTGAGTCGTACATCGAGGACAACGCTCCCGCCGGGGGATACGGCATCCTGCGCGACTACGTCGGCCACGGCATCGGTCGCAAGATGCACGAGTCGCCCAGCGTGTTCAACTACCGGGTGCCGGATCGCGGTGCCGAGGTGCGGCCCGGCCTCGCGGTCGCCATCGAGCCGATGGTCGTGATCGGCGACCAGGAGACGCGGGTCGAGGACGACGGGTGGACCGTGTCCACGATCGACGGCACGGCCGGCTCCCATTGGGAACATAGCGTCGCCGTGCACGATGGAGGTATCTGGGTCCTCACCGCTCCCGACGGCGGTGCGGAGAAGCTGGCACCCTTCGGTGTGGTGCCGAAGGAGATCGATTGATGATGATGGCCGCTGCCCGCAAGTCCACGAACTGGTTCGCAATCGGGGTGACGGCGGCTGCCGTGGTCATCGTCCTCGTGATCGGGGGAGTGGTCTGGTTCGCCAACAACCAGGCGACCTCGCCCGGAACGGCGCCGGAGTCCTCGGCGGTCAACGCCGACACGGGCGCGATCGCGGTCGGGTCCGGCAGTCAGACGGTCGACACGTACATCGACTTCATGTGCCCGATCTGCAACTCCTTCGAGCAGGCGTACGGGCCGACCCTCCAGCAGCTGGTCGCCGACGGCACGATCACGTTGAACATCCACCCCATCTCGATCCTCGACTCGCAGTCGCAGGGCACCCAGTACTCGACGCGCGCGGCCAGCGCCGCGTACTGCGTGGCCGTCGACGACGCCGCCAACATCCCGGCGTTCGTGACGGCGATGTACGCCCAGCAGCCCAAGGAGGGCACGGCCGGTCTCGACGACGCCACGCTCGCCTCGATCGCGAAGGATGCCGGTGCGTCGGACGCCGTGACTTCGTGCATCACGGACGGGACGTACACCAAGTACGTGACGGCGTTGACGAAGAAGACGCCGTCGCAGACGGGTTCGGGCATCGCCACGCCGACGATCGCGATCAACGGCACCGTTCTGGTGAATCAGAACGACCTGACCGGCGACCCGCAGAAGGACATCGTCGGCCGCCTCAACGGTTGAGGCGAGGCGGCGAGTTGCCGCATCGCGCTCTACCACGTATGCTTGATCTTTGGTGCGTTGCGCCTTCATTGGCGTGTCGTAGCACCGAATCCCCATCCACCGCAGACCGGCCGGTCTGCAATGAGCGTGAGCGAGTTTATGGCGAAGAAAGACGGTGTCATCGAGATCGAGGGCACGGTGTCCGAGGCACTGCCCAATGCGATGTTCCGTGTCGAACTGACCAACGGTCACAAGGTGCTCGCCACCATCTCGGGCAAGATGCGGCAGAACTACATCCGCATCATCCCCGAGGACCGCGTCGTCGTCGAGCTGAGCCCTTACGACCTCACGCGAGGTCGCATCGTCTACCGCTACCGCTGAGTCCGGCCGAGAAGTAACGAACCGCTCCGGCGGATCGAAGACAGCGAAACAGGAACATCATGAAGGTCAACCCCTCCGTCAAGCCCATCTGCGACCACTGCAAGGTGATCCGTCGCCACGGGCGCGTGATGGTGATCTGCAAGAGCAACCCGCGCCACAAGCAGCGCCAGGGCTGAGCTCTTCCCCCAGCTCCACACCTCCCAACTGAATACACAACGGCAGGCTCAGAACCCGCGATGCGGGGGACACCTCGGGGCGGAGGCCCGGGCACCGATCCTGCTCCACACCTCCACGACACTCTGAGGAGAGCCGCATGGCACGTCTCGCCGGCGTCGACATCCCGCGCGACAAGCGCGTGGTGATCGCACTTACTTACATCTACGGCGTGGGCCGCACCCGCTCCACCGAGATCCTCACCGCGACCGGCATCAGCCCGGACGTCCGCGTCAAGGACCTCACCGACGACCAGCTGGTCACCCTGCGCGACCACATCGAGGGCACCTACAAGGTGGAGGGTGACCTCCGTCGCGAGGTGGCCGCCGACATCCGCCGCAAGGTCGAGATCGGTTCCTACGAGGGCCTGCGCCACCGCCGCGGCCTCCCGGTGCGCGGTCAGCGCACGAAGACGAACGCGCGTACCCGCAAGGGCCCGAAGCGCACCGTCGCCGGCAAGAAGAAGGCGCGCTAGGCCTCCGCCGGCGCAGGATTCAGGAGAACCGCACATGGCACAGGCCAAGTCCGCCGCGCGCAAGCCGCGCCGCAAGGAGAAGAAGAACATCGCTGTGGGTCAGGCCCACATCAAGTCGACGTTCAACAACACCATCGTTTCGATCACCGACCCCTCCGGGGCCGTCATCAGCTGGGCCTCGTCCGGCGGTGTCGGGTTCAAGGGCTCGCGCAAGTCGACGCCCTACGCCGCAGGTATGGCCGCGGAGTCCGCTGCACGCCAGGCCCAGGAGCACGGCGTGAAGAAGGTCGACGTCTTCGTCAAGGGTCCGGGCTCCGGCCGCGAGACCGCGATCCGCTCGCTGACCGCCGCAGGCCTCGAGGTCGGGTCCATCCAGGACGTGACGCCGCAGGCGCACAACGGCTGCCGTCCGCCGAAGCGCCGCCGCGTCTGACGCATCGTTCCCGGGGAGTGCTCGTCACTCCCCGGGACGTTCGCGCTCCCGCGCGCCCCACGGACATCCGGATGCCGCAGACCGCTGGGCGAGCGGCATCCGGCGAGTACAACTCAACACCTCACCCCATTACACGTGTCATATAGCGGGCACGTGATCGAAAGGAACACATAGTGCTCATCGCACAGCGTCCCACTCTGACCGAGGAGAAGATCGGGGAGTTCCGCAGCCGTTTCGTCATCGAGCCGCTCGAGCCCGGCTTCGGTTACACGATCGGCAACGCGCTGCGTCGCAGCCTCCTGTCGTCGATCCCCGGCGCGGCCGTCACGAGCATCCGCATCGATGGCGTCCTGCACGAGTTCAGCACCATCCCGGGCGTGAAGGAAGACGTCACCGAGATCATCCTGAACATCAAGCAGCTCGTCGTCTCGAGCGAGCGCGACGAGCCCATCACGGCCTACCTGCGCAAGACGGGTGCCGGCGAGGTCACGGCGGCGGACATCTCCGCTCCCGCCGGCGTCGAGGTGCACAACCCGGAGCTCGTCATCGCGACGCTCAACGACACCGCGAAGTTCGAGCTCGAGCTCACCATCGAGCGCGGCCGCGGCTACGTCTCGGCGACCCAGAACCGCAACGAGTACGCCGAGGCCGGTCAGATCCCGATCGACTCGATCTACTCGCCCGTTCTCAAGGTCAGCTACCGCGTCGACGCGACCCGTGCCGGCGAGCGTACCGACTTCGACAAGCTCGTCCTGGACGTCGAGTCGAAGCCGTCGATCGCCCCGCGTGACGCGGTGGCGTCGGCCGGTCGCACCCTCACGGAGCTGTTCGGTCTCGCGCGCGAGCTGAACGTCGAGGCCGAGGGCATCGAGATCGGCCCCGCGCCGGTCGAGACCGTCCTCTCGAACGAGCTGTCGATGCCGATCGAAGACCTCGACCTCTCGGTGCGCTCGTACAACTGCCTCAAGCGCGAGGGCATCAACACCGTTTCGGAGCTGGTCGCCCTCTCCGAGACCCAGCTGATGAACATCCGCAACTTCGGTCAGAAGTCGGTCGACGAGGTGCGCGACAAGCTCACCTCCCTTGGCCTGTCGCTCAAGGACTCGGTGCCCGGCTTCGACGGCGCCCAGTTCTTCGGCGGCTACGACGACGAGACCGTCTGACCTGTCGGACCCGACCGAACCTTCCTACTGGAGTAACACGACATGCCCAAGCCCACGAAGGGTCCCCGTCTCGGCGGCGGCCCGGCCCACGAGCGCCTGCTTCTCGCGAACCTCGCGGCGGCCCTGTACACCCACAAGTCGATCAAGACGACCGAGACGAAGGCCAAGCGCCTGCGTCCGCTCGCTGAGCGCCTGATCACGTTCGCGAAGCGGGGTGACCTCCACGCCCGTCGCCGCGTCCTGTCGGTGATCGGTGACAAGGAGGTCGTGCACACCCTCTTCACCGAGATCGCTCCGCTGGTCGCTGACCGCGACGGCGGCTACACCCGCATCACCAAGGTCGGCAACCGCAAGGGCGACAACGCCCCCATGGCTGTGATCGAGCTCGTCCTCGAGCCCGTCACGAAGAAGCCGTCGGCGTCGAAGTCGGCTGCGCCCGCTGCGGCTGCTGCCCCCGCTGCCGAGGAGACCCCCGTCGAGGAGGCTCCCGCTGAGGAGACCCCCGCCGCCGACGAGGCCGCCGACGCCGGCGCCGAGTCGCAGGAGGAGGGCGCGGCCGCCGAGGCTGCGGCCGAGGACGCCGTCGAAGGCGACGCCAAGGCGTAATCCTCTCTCTCACGAACCGAGGCCCTCTCCCGCACGGGAGGGGGCCTCGGTCGTGTGCGCGAGGGGCACGTAGGCTGAATGGGTGCGTATCCGCCTCGACATCGCCTACGACGGCACACACTTCCGCGGATGGGCGCGTCAGCCTGGTCTGCGGACGGTCCAGGGCACACTCGAGACGGCGCTGGGCCGCATCGTCGGAGGGGAACCGCGCCTGGTCGTGGCCGGCCGGACGGATGCCGGGGTGCACGCCTCCGGGCAGGTCGCGCACATCGATCTCGACGAGACGCAGGTCGCCCGTCTCCCTCGTCGACGTCGAGAGGGCGACGAGCCGGATGGCGTCGCGGCACTCGCGGGTCGCATCAGGGGGGTGCTGGGCGCCTACCCCGATGTCACCGTGAATCGCACGGTTCGGGCGCCCGACGGATTCGACGCGCGCTTCTCGGCCGTGTGGCGCCGCTATGTCTACCGGATCGCGGATCTCTCGACCGGGTACGACCCGCTCGAGCGGGCGCGCACGACCACCGTGAAAGCGCATCTGGACGTCGAGGCGATGGATGCCGCGGCGCGGAGTCTCATCGGCCTCCACGATTTCGCGGCGTACTGCAAGGCACGTGAGGAGGCGACCACCATCCGGACGCTGCTGGAGTTCGGCTGGCGTCGTGACCCGGAGGGTGCGCTCATCGCCCATGTGCGCGCCGACGCGTTCTGCCACAGCATGGTGCGCGCCCTGGTCGGTGCGTGCGTGGCCGTCGGCGAGGGGCGGATCGACCGCGAACGGGTCGTCGCGATCCGCGACGCGGGTGCCCGCCTCCCTGACACGAAGGTCCTCGCCGCGCGCGGGCTCGTGCTGGCCGAGGTGGGGTACCCCGCCGATGAACTGCTCGCATCGCGAGCCGAGCAGACCCGGAACCGACGCGATGCGGACGACATCGGTTCCTGAGCGTTTCGCAACCCTCAGCAACCCGTGGGGTGCGCCTTCTAGGCTGGCCTGGCCATGAAGGTCATTTCGTACAACCTGCGCAAGCATCGCGCGGCGGGGGAGCTCGCCGCGCTCGTCGACGCGCACGCGGTCGACGTCCTCTGTCTCCAGGAGTGCGACACCCGCGACATCCCCGCCGAGATCGCCGGGCTGCGGCTCGCGGAGGCCACGCAACGCAATCGCCTCGGACTCGCCGTCTACTACCGCGAGAACACGTTCCGCGCGGTCGAGGTGCGTTCGATCGCCCTCAAGAAGTCACTGCACGACTACGTCTTGAAGCCCGCGGAGGAGCGCATGCTGGGCGTCCGGCTGCGCGACATCGACGACGGCCACGAGGTCATCGTCGCCTCTTTCCACGCGGCTCCGCTCACGGCCCTGAACTCGCTGCGTCGCCATCAGATCCGTACGGCGCTGACGGAGTTGCAGGACCTCGGTCCGGGGCTCCCCGCTCTCATGGTGGGCGACTACAACTATCCGGTGTTCAAAGAGAACCTCGGCCAGGCGGTCCGTGATCAGGGGTACGAACTCACCCTCAGCGATGCCCGTACGTACACGCGTTACCGCTTCTTCCGGGGACACTACGATTTCGCGACATCGATCGGCTTCGACATCGCCCACATCCGGACTCTTCCGCAGGGGTTGAGCGACCACCTGCCGATCCTCATCACCGCGGAGGTCGAGGGCAACCGACCCGCGGTCGCCTCCTAGCCCCGGGAGGGACGTCCGCCCGCGGGAGGCTCCGGCGCCTCAGGCGTCGAGGTCCTGGCGGTGACGTCGGACCGTGGTTCCGACGGCGATCGCGCCGCCGACGAGAGCGAGAGCGCCGCCTCCGATCCAGATCCCGAGCGCGGGCGTGCCGCCGCCGGAGACACTGGCGGCGGCGTGCGTCGTCGCGCCGTCGGAGGTGTCGGTCGTCGTCGCGTGGGCGACGGAGGGAATCGCCAGGGCCGCTCCCGCGACAAGAGCGGCAGTGGCCACGGAACGGACCAGCGTGTTCTTCATGCGGTACCCACAATCCTCAAGAACGGGAGACCGCGCACGGCACGTGCAACGGAACGGCGGTCATCGGCCGCAGCACGATAGGGATCCGCCTCTTCGAGGATCCCCCATCCGTGCGCCACGCGCCACCGATGGGAGTTTCGATTGCGTAAAGGATGGGTGTCGTCGGCGCTCCCCGTCCGTGCACGCGCGAGCATGGGCACTTCTGATCGGGCGTCGCGCCCTGGGCCTGCCCGTTGGCGGCCGCCTAGAATCGGAAGACGACCACAGGAGGATTCATGGGGGACCGGGTGCGCCGCGGCCGAGCCGTGCTGGGTGCGATCGGCGCGGGAGCGATGCTGCTCGCGCTGGTCGGTTGCGGTGCGCCGCCGTGGGCTCAGGGCGGGCAGACGTCTCCTTCGCCCACCGTCGCGACCTCCGCTTCCACCGTTCCCGTCCCGGCGCCCGTGCCGAACGACCTGTCCAGCGGTTCCACCGAGAAGAAGGTGACGGCGGGCGCCATCGCCGCGACCGTGAAGTACTGGTCGACGCTGTCGATGGACCGCTGGACGGCGACCGCGCTCAAGCCGGTCAGCATCTCCATGGACACCACGGTCACGCCCAACGACGGGCAGCAGGTGTATCTGCAGCGGGCCACGATGACGGCGGTACCGGGGAACGCCACGCAGTCGTTCGCCGCGCTGACGCCACAGGTCGATCAGAGCAACCCGCCCGGATACGTCGTCCTGTCGCCCTACAGCTACTCGCAGACGTTCAACGTGGGGGAGGTCCCCGCCGAGGCGACCTTCGTGACGCTCCAGTTCACGTACGAGTTCCTGCTGCAGACGACACCGACCTCGAGCGACTTCGCCAAGCAGACGGCCAGCGACACCGTCACGGTCGCGATCGCCCGCGACGCGACGACCGGCGGCTGATCAGGCCCGGAGCCGCTCCCATCGGTCGCCACCCAGTCCGGTCGCCGTCAGCGCCGCTTCCTCGGCACGGTTCACGAGTTCGTCGAGGTCGTACCAGGCCGACTCCGCAGGGACCCACCCGATGCTCGCCGAGAGCTGGAGATCGGCCCAGTCGTCGGCATCCATCTCGGTCACGCGGCGCAGAAGAGTGCGCACGTGCTCCCGGAGAACCGGTCCGGGACGGCAGACGACCACGACGAGGCGGCCTCGAGCCGGGCGCCCGATGTCGGCCTCGGCCGGCAGCGTCGAGGCCACCAGCGCCTCGAAGGCCGAGACGATGCGGTTCCAGCCGTTCTCGCCGATCGTGCTGCGGATCTGATCGGGATCGTCGAGTCGGATCGCCAGCACGTTCCAGGAGCTCTCCTGCGAGCGACGGGCACGCGCGAGCCGGTCGTCCGCGGTGACCGAGAACTGCGGCCACGATCGGGCTGCGCGTGTCCCGACGGGAGAGACCGACGTGAAGTACAGCACGCTCACCGTGGCGCACACGAGGTAGATCAGCATCGCGAGGCCGTTGAGGATGCGCGGGAGCGTGAGATCCTGCGCGCTCGAGGGCAGGGCGAGACCGGCGACGACGATCGCTCCCGCGAGGGCGACGAATCCGGCGGACACGACGATCAGCGGCAGCGCGAGGCGCTCGAATCGGTCGGCGGCCCGACGGACCTCGGCGATCGTGAGACCCGCGAAGATCGCCGCCCCCAGGAAAGCCACCCGGAACGTCATCCCGTACACCTGGAGATCGGAAGCCAGGACGAAGGCGACGGCGGTGGCGATCGACTGGAGCACCGCGATCCAGGGCAGGGCGGGAACGTGCCGCCGCGCCCGGAAACCCGACCAGATCAGCGCGGGGGCACCGAGCATCAGGCCGAGTCCGGCCCGGCGGACGCCCTCGTCGTCGACCACCGAACCCGTGACCGAGATCCATGTGCTCGACATCGCCAGCACGAACGCCAGCGACCAGAGCAGCGCCGCGCGCGACGGGCGGTGCAGGAACCCGAGACCGATCACCATCACGGTCGCCAACGTGGCGACGGTCGCCTGGGCGAGCCCGAGGTTGGCGAGCGTCTCCTGGGTCGTCATGCCTCGGCCGCCGTCGAGCGCGAAGGCAGACGGACCGTGACCGTCGTGCCCGTGCCGACCTCGCTCTCGAGCTCCAGCGATCCCCCCTGCTCCTCGACGATGCTGCGGACGATGCCCATCCCGAGACCCGTACCGGGCGTGGGGCTTTCGCGCGCCGCACGGGCGCGGAAATAAGGGTCGAAGATCCGGGGGAGGTCTTCGGGATGGATGCCGATGCCCGTGTCGGCGAACGTGAGCTCGACGTGATCGTCGAAGACGTGGCCCGTGACGTGCACGCTCCCGCCTCCGGGGGTGTACTTGATGGCGTTGCTGAGGATGTTGTCGAACGCCTGCCGCAGACGGAATCCGTCTCCCGCGACTTCGGCCGTCGCCGGGAGGTCGTCGTTCACGCTGACACGGCGGGCGGCCGCGGCCGGCCGGAACGACTCGAGCGACGAAGCGATGATGCGGCTGGCATCCGCCGTCGCGGACGCCTTCTCTTCGCGGAACACCCCGCGGGAGTTCGCCAGGATCTCCGAGATGAGCGTCTGCATGCGTTCCCCGGCGCCCGCGATGACCTCGAGCTGCTCGCGCACCTTCGGCGTCAGGTCCGGCGCGTCGAGCGCGAGGTCGGCGTGGCCGATGATGGCCGTGAGCGGGTTGCGCAGCTCGTGGGAAACGGTCGCGGCGAGGCGCTCCCGCGCCCGTTCCGCCTCGATGAGGGCGGTGATGTCGTGGACGATGAGAAGCGTGCTCTCGGGCTCGTCGGACGGCACGAGGCGCCGGGTGGACACGGACAGAGCGTGCCAGTCGCCCTGCGCGTCGAAGAGCCACACGCGTTCATCCTCGAACTGCTCGCCTCGTGCGGCCCGCACGAAGGGGCGCTCCGTGTCGGGCAGCGGTTCGCCGCGCAGGGTGGCGTATTCGACCGCTCCGCCGGGCCGCGACGGCTCGTCGCGCTCGATGCCGTACAGGTTCACGTACATGTCGTTGAGCGCGAGGACCTCGCCGTCGACCGACAGCCGCGCGATGCCGGTGTCCAGGCCGTTGAGCATCTGCGACACGCGCCGTTCCTGTCCGGTGACGCGTTGCAGCGTGCCCTGCAGTCGGGTGGCCTGGCGCCGGAGGAGTTGCTTGAACGCGCGGGTCTGTCGCGAGGACAGATACGCCGTGATCGCGATGAACGTCAGTGACAGGAGGACCACGATCAGCCGCAACGCCGTGGCGGGGCCGGCGCCGTTGACGGAGGCGTCCGCCACGATGATCACGCCGACGGCGGCGAGGGAGGCGATCATCATGCTGAGGACGAAGTGGGTGGCGATCCAGGTGATCGGGAACACCCAGAAGAACCCGAAGCGCAGGTCGGTTCCGAAGCTCAGCAGCCCGATGCCGACGATGTCGCCGAAGGGGATGAGTGCGACAGCATTCCGCGGGAGCCGGTGCCAGGGCACCATGATCGCGACCGCGGTCAGGGCGATGACGACGCCCACGCCGGTCGAGAACGTCCACACCGCGAAGAGGGACGGCACGAGGGCCTGGACGAGCAGGACGGTGATGACGACGCTCGCGCCGAGGACCAGCTGCAGGAGCCAGACTGAACGCGTCCGGCTGCTCGGGCCGCTCGCGTCGTCGGCGTCGGAAGCGACCGGCGAAAACACCGACCGAACGCTCCTCACGGCTGCCATGTGATCGAGTGTATAGACGATGGTGTAGTCTTCTGCGCGCCATCCTGTCTCTGCTCGCCCTTCGCTTCCTCCCGGGTCGCGTCGTCCGGTCAGACTCCCCCTGAGGCCTGCATCCCGCAGTGTGATGGTCGTTTCGTCGACCTCCGCGCACCTGCGCCCTCAGTACCAGGAGATACCCGTGAGCAGCTCCACTCACCGCCGAACTCTGCGCGCCGCGGCGCTCGCCGCCGTCGTCGCCCTCGGCGGTCCGATCACCCTTTCCGGGTGCGCCCAGGTCGCGGACGCGTTCAACGCGATCCAGGCGCAGACGTCCGGTGGGGGACAGTCGGTCGTCGTCGCGACCCCCGCGCCGCAGGCGACGGCTTCCGCCATGCCGTTCGACTCCCGGTTCACCTACGACGGTTCGGTGTCGCTGTCCTCGGAGGTCGCCGACGGCCTCGAGCTGCGCCTCGACGTCTGGGCGGTCGACCCGAAGCGCACCATGGAGTGGACCGCGACCAACGAGAAGCAGTTCGGCTTCGCGCTCAACGTGCACGATCACCGCGTCGACGAGAAGTCGGTCCTCACCCAGAAGCGTCGCGTCTACATCTCGTCGGTCTCCATCACCTCGCAGACCGCGCAGTCCGGCGGTCAGGTGTCGAATCCGTTCCAGTTCAGCGCCGACCCGCGCACGCTCGTGCCGACCGACACCCTCCGCTCGGACCGCGGCCTGCTCCTGAACAGTTTCCAGGGCGGCCTGCTCGTGCCCACGACCTCGATCCGCCAGCTGCCGAACGACACCTACGGCATCACGCTGGAGTTCGCGCTGAACATCGCCGTCGAGGGCTCCGCGAACTCCGACACGTCGTTCACGCAGCAGACGGTGTACCAGTATCTGCCGATCGCCATCTTCTCCTCCGACGGGTCGGCGACCGCCAGCCAGTCGAGCGATTCGACGACGGGCACCGGCCGCGCGCCGGGCTGGGGCCAGAGCAGCGACCAGGGCTGAACGCCCGGCTGCGTCCCGGCTCAGACGTGCGGAACCGCGCCCGACCCGGGACGCAGTCGGCGGCTCTCCATCAGCAGGGAGAGGTCGTGCACGTCGACGACGGTGTGGTGTTCGAACGTCACGTCGGGGGTGTCGGTGTAGTCGATCAACGGCATCTGCCCGGCGAAGATCCGTCGCACCGCGGCCTCCGCCTCGGTGCGGGGCGTCGATCCGGCGTGCAGCACGAAGACGGTGTCGCGTGCGGGGACGCCGGACGAGGACCCCGGCAGCGCTTCGTGCGTGGCATCCACCAGCACCGTGATCATCTCTTCGGCGCGGCCTGCGCTGTGCGCCGCGCGGATCAGATCGATCTCGGGGATCCGGGCGATCATGACGTGGACCCGCTCGTGGTCGCGCAGGATGTCTTCCGCGGCCAGACGGAGGATGCGGCGATCGTGCGCCCGGGTCCCCGGTGACGGATCGTCGTCGAGCTGTCGTCCCAGGAGCACGGACCCGAACCCCATCCCCACGATCGCCAGCGCGCTGAGGAGGGTGGTGATCTGCGTCGACGCGGTGACGTGCCACAGGGCCGACGTCATCCCGGCGGTGACGCCCACCACCAGCCGGTAGAGGTTGAAGGCCCCGAACACGACGAGTGTCGCGACGAGGATCCGAGCACCGGCCAGATCGCTCACGGGTCGACGCGCGAACTCCACCGCGGCGAGGACGGCGAAGACCACGAGTCCCGCTGTCTTGAGGAGAGTGGCCTCGTCCGCGGGGACGACGAAGGTGACGGCGAGCATCAGGATGCCGACGGCCCCCGTCGTGGCCGCACCGATCCCGCGCCGCGCGTTGAGGCGACGGGCGCCCGCCCAGGCCAGTCCGACCGTCACGACGTTGGTGGCGTTCCCCACCGCGGCGGCGAACGTGCCGCCGCCGGCCACCTCCACCACGTTCGCCAGGGAGCACGCCAACGCGGCGAGGGCGGCGACGCCCATGTACCGCACGAGTTCCGCGCGTGGGCCGCCGCGGTCGTCGCCATGGCGGCCGTGCGCCAGGAACAGCGCGGCTCCCGCGACAGATGCCGCGGCGATGGCGGCGAGGAGGTCGAGGACGACCATCTCGGAGCTCTCCCTGTGCCCGGGCCCCGCGGGAATCTTGAGGAAATCTTGCGGGGACGGTGGTCATGTGCGGCGGTGGCCTTGCGGTGAACCTATCAGAGTGGGACACGGCTGAACCGCCGCCCCTCCGACAGGAAGACACCGCCATGACCGATGCGCGAAGCTTCGCTCCCCAGAACCGGGCGCTCACCTATCCGGTGGGCGGCGCGGCGGCTCCCATCGTCGAGGAGCACGCGTTCCCGGACGACTTCGCCTCCGTGCTGGAGCACTCGACGGTGCACCGCTCGACCATCGGATGCGTCATCCCGGCGTACAACGAGGAGGAGTCGATCGCCGAAGTGATCGAGGCCCTGCTCGGTCAGACCCGCGTGCCCGATGTCATCCACGTCGTCGTCAACAACACGTCCGACGCGACGGTCAAGATCGCGTCCGAGTACAGTGGCCCGCACGAGATCACCACCGACCTCGGTGAGCAGTTCACCGAAGTGTTCGTCCACGACATCGGCAAGAACCCCGACAAGAAGGTCGGCGCACTGAACTACGGCTACTCGCTCGTCGAGGGGTACGACTATCTCCTGGGCGTCGACGGCGACACCATCGCCGACAGCAAGGCCGTGGAGTACCTCGAGACCGAGGCCGTGTCCGACTCCCGTATCGGCGGCATCTCGGCGATCTACACGATCGACGACAAGCCCATCAAGGGCATGATCGCCCGCTTCCTCACGGCCGGCCAGCGGACGCAGTTCGCCGCCTTCAACCTGCAGAACCTCCTGCGCGGCCGCAACATGGCGGTGCTCGGCGGGCAGTTCTCGATCTTCTCCACCAACGCCCTCCGCGAGGCGATGAAGCAGAACCACCAGGTCACGCCCTGGGTCAAGGACTCCGAGGTGGAGGACTCCCTGCTGTCGCTGCAGATCAAGAGCGCCGGCTACCTGACCAAGATCAGCCCGTACGCCCGCGCCAACGTCGGCGGCATGACGACGCTCTCCGGGTACGACGCCCAGCAGGTGAAGTGGACCTACGGCGCCATCGAGCTCATGTGGCCGGGGCAGCGTGGGGACACCAAGGGACAGCCGTTCCACCCCAACCTGCGTCTGCGCTGGTTCGAGAACTTCGGCATGCTGACCAACCTCTTCGTCCGCGTGGCGTTCCTGACGCTCCTCGCCGGTTCGCTCTCGATCAACGCCTTCGTCTTCTCGCCCCTGTGGCTGATCCCGCCGGTGGTGGCCATGCTGCTGAACCTGCGGATCGCCCGCACGATGGCCGCGGTCGACCGCACGGACATCCTCTTCGCCGTGCTGTTCTTCCCGGCCGAGATCTTCATGTGGATCCGCATCAGTCACTTCGTGCGCTCCTGGACCCGCTTCCTCTCGCGGAAGAAGGTCGACAACTGGGCCATGCAGGCCAAGGCCGAGCGCGGTGGCGGCCTCGGTCACTGGGCGCCGATGGTGGTCCTCATCGCCGTCGCGATCGCGCTCGCCGTCATCTGGGTCCTCGTCGGGCCGATGGTGCAGTCCTCGATCCTCTGGATCGGCTGGCCCATCGTCGGTGTCGTCACCGTCCTGCAGACCCTCCTCATGTTCTCCAAGCTCGTCCGTCGTCACCACGGATACAAGGTCTGAACGCGACCCGAACGCGTCAGAAAACGGATGCCTCGGCCCTGGGGAGGGTCGAGGCATCCGTGATGTCCGGGCTCGGTCAGGGCGTCGCCGACAGCTCCGACGTGAGACGGTAGCCGACCCCGCGCACGGTCTCGATGTACCGGGGATTCGCGGGGTTGTCGCCGAGCTTTCGGCGGAGGTTCGTCATGTGCGCTTCGATCGCGCGCTTGTCGGCTTCGCCGACGAAGTAGCTGGTGACGTACGACTCGCCGCGCAGCACGAGGGTGAGGTCGGCCTTGCTCCGCACACGGCGCTTGGACTCCATGAGCGTGGCGAGCAGGTCGAACTCCGTGCGGGTGAGGTCGAGTTCGAGCCCGTCCACCCGCACGATACGGCTGTCGGGGTCGAGCTGGAGGTCGCGGTGGACGATCCAGGGGCCGCCGTTCGGCGTCAGTTCGCCGTGCGCCCGCGGGGCGAGCTCGGTGCCGGGTCGCGGCGCGAGGTCGGTGCCCGGGGGAGTGGCCCACGGATCGGGGCCCTGCGACGACGGCACGACGACAGGGGCGCTGGGCAGCGGGGCCGCCGGCGCGGGGGCCGGGGTCGGTTCGACGTGGGCCACGGGTTCGGGGGCGGGACGCGCGGCCGGGAAGGACGGTCCGACACTGTCCTGGCGCGGACTCGGGACGGCGGAGCCGCCGGCGCGCGGGCGGCGCAGGAGCGCCTCGATGCGGGCGCGCAGCTCGCGGGGACGGAAAGGCTTCACGACGTACTCGTCCGCACCCGCGCCGAGGCCGAGCACGACGTCGGCCTCCTCTTCGAGCCCCGTCAGCATGATGATGTAGGTGTCGCTCTGCTGACGGATGCGGCGGGCGGCTTCGAAGCCGTCGATCCCGGGCATGTTGACGTCGAGCGTGGTGATGAGGGGCTGGTAGGCGATGACCGCCCGGACGCCGTCGATCCCGTTGCCGACCGACACGGTGGAGAACCCGGCCGATTCGAGCACCTCGACGAGGAGGTGGCGGATGTCGGGGTCGTCCTCGACGATCACGGCCGTCTTCAGCATCTCGGTGCTGTCGCTCATCCCACCACTCTTCCGGCTTCTGCACGGGGCCCGTGCCCGCGTCCTCCCCCGAGTCGCGGCGGCCGCACAGCGGCCGAGCCACATCTTTACATACTTCGCGGCGCTTACGGTTAGTCGGTGGCGGGCAGTCGTGGATCAGCGGCTCTCGCGGGTCAGCTCGACCGCGGCATCCGGCCACCAGGTTCCTGCAGCGGGCCCGCCGTTGCACTCGCCGTCGCTCTCGCCGGGTGGTTTGATCCACAGCGTCGTGTCGACGACGCCGTCGCCGAAGGCTCCGCCGGCCGCGCCCACGAGTCGGCCCGCGGGGTTGCACCACTGCGAACCGGCTGGACCTGCGCCGTTGCGGGAGGTGTCGATGATGGCGTGGGTCCCTCCGAGCAGATCGGAGAGCTGGTGCGCATAGGCGAACTCGTTCGCGGTGTCCTGATAGTTCGAGACGTTCAGCGCGATTCCGCGCACGTCGCCCATCAGCCCGGTGGAACGCAGGAGGTCGGCCATCTCGGTCGCCGGATGCCAGGCGGAGTGCCCGCCGTCGAGGTAGATCCACGTGTCGACGCCGCGGATGTTGTCCACGGCGGTGCGGAGGTATCCGGCTCGGTCGTCGAGCGATCCGCACGACGGGGCGAGCGCGATGCTGTCGGGCTCGAGGACCACGATCTTGCGCACGTCGGAGGCGTTGCGCAGAGCATCGCCGATGCGCGCCGTCCATTCGGCGTAGGCCTGCGGGTCCAGCCCCCCGGCGGAGTGATTGCCGCAGTCGCGGTCGGGGAGTCCGTACACGGCAACGGAGACCGTCGCGTCCTGATCGCGGGCCTCGGCGGCGAGGTGCGCGATGCGGTCCCACACCTCGTCGACGGGGTCGATCTCGGGGGTGAGCCAGTAGGTCGTCGGTTGGGCGGCCAGCCACGCCGCGGCGTCCGCCTCGGGAGTGCCGGCCGCGGCCTGTGCCGCGGCCTTCGCCGCCTTCGACTCGTCCGGGGTGACGATCCGCGTGTCCACCGCGGGGGGTCGCGCCGAGAGGGTCTGGAACAAGGAGGTCACCAGCGATCCGACGACGGCGATGCCGGCCAGGAGCGCGACGGCGAGCACGACCGCTCCCGTGACCAGGACCGGCCGAGGTATCCGGCGCCGTCGACCCGGGCGGTGCGCTCTCCCCACCCTCGAGACTTTAGTCGAGGGCTCGAGCGCTGCGGCCGAGCTCCGAAGGGTACGGAGCCGACGCGGTGATTATGGACTCGATCCGGAAATTCCCAGCACTCGTACGGCCCGCGTGTACTGGTTAGCCCAGCGGACCGGATACCCTCGGAACGTGGGCAAACTGGTTTACAACGCGCTCGGTCACTCGTTCGACATCGAGGACCGGACGCTCGCTCACCTGCGGTTGGTCTTCATGAACAAGTTGCGCCGAGGCGAGCCGTTCATGTTCCATTTCCCGGTGGGCGACGGCAGTGGCACGCGCACCCTCTGGATCCACCCGTCGATCCCGCTGGTCTTCCACTTCTACGGCAGTCGTTCGCCGCACGTGAACCGTCGTTGGGTCGACGAGCTCATGCACGAGGCGAGTTCACCGAACGGGCTCACGGTCGTCGCAGAACCCGATCCGGATGCCGTGGAGCCGGCGACGGTCTGATCCGTCAGCGGCACTCCGCATCGACGACCTCGCGAACGCGGTCCAGGAAGTCCGCCAGATGGTCGGCGGCTCCGGGCGGCAGATCGAGCGCGAACTCGCGGATCCGTGCCGTGACGGGGTCGATCGCATCGACGTCGGCACTCCGGTCGAAGGGCACCACGAATTTGCTGCGCCGGTCCGAGGGGTTGGCCACGAAACCGATGAGGCCGCCGGCCGCGAGGCGATCGAGCATCCCCGTGACCGACGCCGTCGAGACGGCCAGGGCCTGGGCGATCTCCGTCGGGGTCACGGTGGCGCCTTCGTCCGCACGCTCGAGGATCAGCCGCATCGCCGCGCGGGCGTTCTCACTGGGACCGCAGTCGGTCTGGCGTCGCCGGGCGAGGCGGGCCTCGGCGAGTCGCAGTCTCTCGACGGCGCGGGCGGCGACCGTCGAGGGGTCGTCTTCAGTCACGATCGTCATGGCTCTCCTGTAAGGGTCCGGCCGCCCGATGCGACAGTCTAGTTAGGCAAACGAGATTCCAGTGATGCGATGGACCCGGCGAAGCCCATGGTGAACGGTAAAGAAACTTGGCGTGTGCCGGATATTCCTGCGTGATTCATTAGGTAATAGTTAGGCAATCTAGTAAAATATGAATTGCCGAAACTCCGGAAGGAGATGCTCATGGGCCTACTGTTCTACGGGTCGTCCGAGCGCCCGATCCGGATACCGGACCGTGTGCTCGCCCACGTGAAGGTGGTCATCGCCACCAAACTCCGCCGCGGCGAGAGCTTCACGATGTCCTGGCGCCACCCCGAGGGGGAAGAAGGAGGGCGCAGCACGATCTGGATCCAGCCGTCGATTCCGCTCCGCTTCGTCTTCGGCGCGGTCGAACCCGAGATGCTCGATCCCGCTCTGCTGCAGTCATACGCCAATTCGGCCAACTCATCGAGCGGCCTCACCATCGACCTCGATGCCGCGGTGCCCGCCGATGCCGGAGAGTCCGCTCGCCGGACGGCGTGACGCGGGGCCGACTCGGGTCCCGCGGGAGCGGTCATCTCAGCGCCGCCCCGACGCGTGCCGGTGAGCGATGAGCGACATCCACTCCATCCCCGGGCACGGCGGTGCCGAGCGTCCGCGCATGCGCTCCCAGGCCTCGACGTAGATGCCCTCGAGAAGGGATGCCGCCGTGTCGGCGTCACGCGTGAGGGTTAGCAGGACCGCGTACACGCGGGGCGAGGTGGCGTCGTAGAAGGCGACGAAGGCGTCGCAGTCCCCGGTCGCCGCACGGACCAGGAGGGCATCCAGGTCGACCTCGCCGAGCGGGGCGGAAGGGCTGACGGTGAGCGTCATGGGCACCTCCCTGCTCGTCGTTTCCTCAGTCAACCGGCCCCTGCGCTCCGTGTCCGGGGGTTGCGCTCGCGGGGCGATTCCCCTAGACCCGGTGCGGCGACCCGCCGACGCCCGTGGGGTGTCCCGTCAAGCCCGGGCCGGACACCCGGGTGCGCGTCTAGCCTGACCGCATGAGACCGTTCGTCCGATGGGCCCTCGCCCTGGCAATGACCTTCGCCGGTGTGGCGCACCTCACGTTCGCGCGACGCGACTTCCAGGCGCAGGTGCCCGACGCCCTCGTCGAACGCGTCCCCCTCGATCGCGACGCCGTCGTCGTGGCATCCGGGGTCGTCGAGATCGCCTTCGGCGTCGCGCTGGTCGCGCTCCCCAAGGAACGACGCCGCATCGGGGCCGCGCTCGCGGCGTTCTACGTCGCGATCTTCCCGGGGAACGTCGACCAGTGGCGGAAGAAGCGGTCGGCGTTCGGACTCGACACCGACCGCCGCCGGTTCACACGGCTCTTCTTCCAGCCCGTGCTCGTCGCTGCGGCGTGGTGGTCGACCCGCTGACTCGGCGATGACCGCCGTCGTCAGCCTGGAGTTCGTCTTCGACGCCGCAGCGGACGCGGCGGTGCGCCGCGAGTGGGACCTTCTCGCCGCGGCGGACCTGCCCAGTCAGGCCCGGCACACGGGGGCGAGCAACCGTCCGCACGTCACTCTGCTGGTGCGCCCGGTCCTCCCGGACTCCTCCGTCGGCGGGCTGTCCGATCGGCTCCCGGTTCCGGTGACGCTGGGTCCGCCCGTCCTCTTCGGCTCCGGTCGGACGCGCGTGCTCGCGCGTTCGGTCATCCCGACCATCGCGCTGTTGGATCTGCACGCCGACGTGCACGCGTCGGCGGGAGCCGGCGACGACGCTCCGCACACCGTGCCGGGGGAGTGGACGCCGCACGTGACGCTCGCGCGGCGCGTGCCCGTCGACCGCGTCGGCGAGGCGCTCGCCGCGCTGTCCGTCGAAGGCGGGGAGCCGATCGCGGCGTGCGCGGTCGGCATCCGCCGGTGGGATGCGGCCACCCGGACGATCACGCACGTCGCCGGACGTGGCACGCTGGGATCGTGCTGAACGACGACGCCCTGGCCTTCCTCGCCGAGTATCACCTCGCGACCCTCTCGACGATCGGTCGTTCGGGACGCGTGCACGCCGTCCCCGTGGGCTTCACCTACGACGACGGTGTGGTGCGCGTCATCGGCTCTCGCGGAACGCAGAAGTTCGTCAACGCGGAGCGCTCCGGCCGCGCCTCGATCTGCTCGGTCGACGGCGGCCGATGGATCAGCTTCGAGGGGCCCGCGCGCGTGAGCGAAGACCCCGAGGCCGTCGCGCGCGCCGTCGACCTGTACACCGCGCGCTACCGCCGGCCGCGAGTGAACCCCGAGCGCGTGGTCCTGGAGATGACCGTGGAGCGGGTGCTCGGATCCGCCCCCTTCCGCGCCGGGGCGGCGTAACCTGGAGGCATGTCCTTCCCTCCTCCTGTGATGCCCCTCGGGCGTGAGGGGGTCGTCGGCGTCCGCATCGCCGACGGCAGAGGCGCGATCGGACCCGTGGCCCTCGCCGCTTGATCGGCGACGTCGCGCGACCCTCGAGTCGTGCGCCCACGCGCCGCGTTCGACCTCCGTCGGCGTGGCGTCCTCCGTTCTCCCGCGCACCGACGCGGGTGTCCTCCGACCGGACAACCTCCGGTCCACCGATGGGACCCTCATGATCGCCCTCACCGAATCCACCGTCCGATCCAGCTTCGTCAACGTCTCGCTGCGCGAGCGCAAGGCGATCGTCCTTCCCGCGGATCTGGCGGGTCACGACTGGGACCGTCTCGACTACTTCGGCTGGCGGGACCCGAAGTCGCCCCTCATGGGGTTCATCGTCGCCGAGATCGACGGGAGCGCCGTCGGCCTGCAGCTGCGTCAGGCCGAGCAGCCCACCCGGTCGAGGCCGCAGTGCTCGTGGTGCTCCGACGTCACGCTGCCCAACGACGTCGTGTTCTTCGCGGCACGGCGGGCCGGGAGCGCCGGAAAGGCGGGCAACTCCGTCGGCACGCTCCTGTGCGCGGGGTTCGAGTGCTCGGCCAACGTGCGGCGCCTGGACCCGCCGGCCTATCTGGGTCACGACGCCCAGGCGGCGCGGGATCGCCGCATCGAGGGTCTCCGCGCCCACGTCGACGGCTTCTTCCGCGACCTCATGGTCGGCTGAGCCGGGTACGTCCCCGCGCGCCCCGATGCCGCCCGGCCCCGTTCGGCTGGGCCCGCCGGGTCAGCGGGGCGGGCAGGTGGCGAAGGCGTACTCCGCGGCGTCCGGGGTCGAGAGGCGCCGGTCGCGCAACACGGTCGCCGTGGGGGTCGCGTCGTCGGCGCACATCTGAGCGAACGAGCGCGGCAGCTGGTCGGTGTACTCGATGTCGATGACGTGGGCACCGTACACGTCCGAGTACGCGGAGCATTCGTCGTAGGCCGCGCACTCCTCGGCGACCGCGAAGTCGAATCCCGCGGCATCCCGGAGTCGATCCGCGAACTCGGCCGCGTTCTTCTGACCGGCGGCGAGGCCCGCCCCGTGCGCCGCCGCCACCAGTGCGGCGGCGACGGCGGCGTTGTCATCGAACGTGAGCGCGCCGTCGGTGCGCGTGAAGGTGTCGAGGTTGTCGAATTCCACCGCCTGGAATCCGGATGCCGCACACCCGCGGATCCACGCGGCGACGTGCTCCACCACGCGTCGGCGTGCTTCGTCGGTCGAGGTGTCGACGAGGCGTTCGTCCGGCCAGTCGGGGTCGAACACCGGCTCACCGTCGCGCTCGAGAAGGGTCCCGTCGGGCCAGTCGTCACTCTCGCCGGGTTGGGTCTGGAACGCGTTGACGTAGCAGATGGAGTACAGCCCGTCGGCGGGTTCGGCCGTGCGGTCGCGGACGACGACGGTCACCCCCTCGGCCGGTGGGTAGGCGGCGCCGAGCTGATAGTCGACGCGCGCGTCGGTCGGGAAGCTCGTCGAGGCGTCGCGTGGGGGCGCGTCGGCGACCGTGCTGCACGCGGTGAGGGCGAGGATGAGCCCGGCGATCGCGACGAGGGGGACGGCGCGCGGCATGCGACCACCCTACGATCCGGCGCCTGGGATACTCGACGCGATGAACCGCAGCCTCAGCGCCCTGATCGCGGTCGCCCTGTGCGCGGCCGCGCTGTCGGGGTGCGCGCTCGAGCCGACGATCGTTCCCTCCGCATCCTGCGCCCCCGGTGCCGTCCAGGTGGGCGAGGGGGCCGACGCCCTGCAGGCCGCGCTCGACGCGGCCGCCCCGGGAGACGTGCTCCAGTTGTCCCCGTCGGTGTACCGCGGACGTTTCCGCGCGGCGGCGGTCGCGACACCGGACGCCCCGATCGTGCTGTGCGGTTCGACGGGCACGGTGCTGGACGCCGGCGACGTCGCGGATGGGTACGCGCTGCACCTGGAGGGCGCGGCGTACTGGGACGTCCGCGACCTCGCGGTGCGGGGCGGACAGAAGGGAGTCGTGCTCGACGCGACGACGCATTCTTCGCTCAGCGGTCTGACGATCTCGGACGTGGGCCAGGAGGGGCTGCATCTGCGCGCGGGGAGTGCGGACAACTCCGTGCGCTCCGTCACGGTCGAGCGCACCGGACTCACCGACCCTGAGTTCGGCGAGGGTGTCTACGTCGGTTCGGCACAGTCGAACTGGTGCCGCTACACCGGGTGCGATCCCGACCGCAGCGATCGCAATGAGTTCGTCGGGCTCGTCGTGCGCGACACGACCGCCGAGGCGCTCGACGTCAAGGAGGGCACCACCGGCGGAACCGTGCGCGACTCGTCGCTGTCCACGGGCGCCGCGTCCGCCGTCGACAGCGCGGTCGACCTCAAAGGTTCGGACTGGCGGCTCGAGAGCAACACGATCGAGGGACGCGTGGATGCCGTGAGCATCCACGTCATCCTGGCGCCGTGGGGTTCGGGCAATGTCGTGGCCGGGAACGTTCTCCGTCCGGGGCAGGCCGGAGTCGGCGTCGCCGTCGTCGGCGCCGCCCGGGATGCGGGCAACACCGTCGCGTGCGAGAACACGGTCGCCGCGGGCGTGTCCCTCAGCGACGTCACATGCACGTGACACGGACGCGGTAACCTGCACTGTCACCCCCGGACCGTAACTCGGCGTATCCGCCGCAGGCAGGGGAGGACACGTGGGCCAGGGCTCATTCGGTGAACAGCTGATGTGGCTGCTTCCGTTCGGGTATCTCGGGATCGTGTCCTGGGGCTTCTGGCTCGTCCGCAAACTGCTGGCCGCGACGTCGCGTCCGGTGCGCAACGACTACCGCACGACCACCACGGTCGTGGTCCCCTCGTTCCACGAGGATCCCGACGTGCTGGTGCGTTGCCTGCAGACCTGGGTGCGTCAGGGGCCGTCACGGATCATCATCGTCCTGGACGTCGCCGACGTCGAGGCACAGCAGCGCATCGAGGCGATGGGGCTGCCCACGGTCGAGGTCGTGATGTTCCACCACCGGGGCAAGCGTTCGGCGCTGGGTGTCGGCATCCGGATGGTGGACACCGAGCTGATCGTGTTCGTCGATTCCGACACCGCGTGGGAGGACGGCATGCTCGACGCCGTCCAGATGCCGTTCATCGACCCGGCGGTGGGCGCGGTCAGCACCCGCCAGAACGTGTACATGCCGAAGTCGAGCGTCTGGCGCCGCGTGGCCGACTGGATCATCGACCTGCGCTACACGGACTACGCCCCCGCGATGGGGCGCTTCGGCGGCATCATCTGCGCGTCGGGCCGCACGGCGGCCTATCGCACCTCGGTCATCCAGCCCCGGGTCGAAGACCTCGAGCACGAGATCTTCTTCGGCAAGGAATGCATCGCCGGCGATGACGGGCGCATGACCTGGCTGGTGCTCTCGCAGGGTTTCCGCGTGGCGCACCAGGACAGCGCCCGTGCCCTGTCGATGTTCCCCGGCACGTTCCGGGCCTTCGTGAAGCAGCGCGTGCGATGGAGCCGCAACTCGTTCCGCTGCTACCTCACCGCTATCCGCCACGGGTGGGTCTTCAAGGTGCCGCTGATCTCGCAGATCACGATGATGCAGATCCTGTTGACCCCCTTCACGATGTGCGTGGCACTGGCCTACATCTTCCTGTCGGTGCGCGCGCAGCAGCCGATCCTCGCCCTCACACTCGCGATCGTCTGGCTGTTCGTGGGGCGTGGCATCCGCGGGATGTCGCACCTGTGGCGGCGTCCCGAGGACATCGTCCTGCTGCCGCTGGTGACCGTGATCATCATCTTCGTCGCCCTGCCCGTCAAGGTGTACGCGCTGTTCACGATGAACAAGCAGGGCTGGTTGACGCGCTCCGCCGACGCGCAGGGCGGAGAGGGGCAGTCCGAGGCGAGTCTGGGCGGCGAGGGGCAATCCGCCGCGAGCATGGGATGGGCGACTTCGTCCGCGGACGCCACGGATCCGGCGCGTGGCTGACGACGGCGCACTGACCGCGCTGGAACGCGGCGACACGCACCCGGCCATCCGAGGGGTGGCGCGGGTGATCATGGTCGTCGCGGTGATCGTGCTCGTGGCCGGCGTCGTCCTCGCGGGCAATTTCGTCCACACCGGCACGTTCCTGCCCTGGCTCCGCGCCGACGCGCCGACGGGCCCGGTCGTGGGGGTGTCTCCGACCCCGGATGCCGGCGAGACCCCGGCCGCTCCGAAGAGCCCCGCCGAATTGGTCGCGGCCGAGGACGCGCGGCTGACGGCCGTGGCCGCGCTGGCGCCCGGGGACCCCGCGCTCGTGGACCAGTGGAACACCGTCGTCCTGGCTCCACAGAACGGGCAGGCGACGCTGTACCACGTCGCCGACCTGGTGGCTCTGGGGGCGGTCCGCGCCGAGGATGCACGGACCTTCACCCTTCTGCGCAACGTCGTCATCCGTCGCGGAGTGGAGCTTGACTTCCTCGGGGGCGCCACGCTGCGGATGGCGAGTTCGCCCTCGGGGACCACGAGCATCGTCACCTGGGGCGGCGTCCTCGGCATCGTGGGTGCCGAGGACGATCCCTTCGTCGTCACCTCCTGGGATGAGGCGGCTGCCGCCCCCGACGTCGACGAGACGGACGGCCGGGCCTACATCCGTGCGCGGGACGGCGTGCTCGGGATCAAGGACGCCGAGATCCGCGATCTCGGATACTGGAGCGGTCGCACCGGTGGTCTCGCCGTCACGGGCACCGGCGACGACCGCGCCTCGGCGGGGATCGTCTCGACGAAGATCACGGGACTGCACTACGGGGTGTTCTTCTCGGACACCACCCAGGCGGGCATCCAGGACAGCACGATCGAGCGCTCCACCCTGACGGGCTTCGAGGTGACCAACGGCGCGTCGGACACCACCGTCGAGCGGACGACGATCACCGGCTCCGGCGGCGACGGCATCTCCGTCTCGCGACAGTCCACGGGGACGAAGATCACCGACACCACGGTCGCCGGCTCGTCGGGATGGGGCATCCGCATCGACGGTTCCGCCCTCGCCGACGGTCCCACGTCGGGCGGGTACGGATTGAGTCCCGCGAAGGGGTTCACGCTCACCGGTTCGCACGTGCGCGACAACGGCGAGGGCGGCGTGCGGGTGATCTCCACCGACGCGACCGAGATCCGCGGCACCGAGGTGTCCGAGACGCGCACGGCGGTCCTCGTCGAGGGTGCGTCGACCGGGCTCACCGTGGCCGACGCCGACCTCACCTCGTCCGACCTGCGCGGTCTGGACGTGTCCGGCAAGATCACGGATGCCACGGTGTCCGACTCCCGACTCGCCGGCCGCCGCATCGCGCTCGAACTGACCGGCGCGGCCGCGATCGTTCGCGACAACGATCTGCGGGTGGCATCCGGATTCGCCGTCGAACTCTCCGACGGCGCGCGTGCCGACATCACCGGGAACACCTTCCACGGCGTCGGTCAGGACGTCGTGGCCGCGTGGTCGGGCTCCCGGACGATGCAGCAGGGCAACGTGCAGACCGATTGGACGTTCCAGTGGGCCTGGGTCGGCTGGATGAACGAGCATCCGATGATGTGGATGTGGGCGTTGGTCCTCCTGATCCCGGCGATCGGGGTGCCGGTGCTCTGGCGACGCCGTCGCGAACACCAGAAGCTCCGGAGGCTGCTGCACGAGGCGCTGCTGCGGCACGGAGAGGAGCAGGTGGCGGCCTACCGCCCCGACGCCGCCGCGGGATGGGCGCCACCCGACCTGGCGCGACGCGAGCCCACTCCCACCGCCGAGACGCCTCGGCCCGGTCCCGGCAGGCGCGGGCCCGCGTCGGCGTCCACCGAGGCGCGTCTCGCATGGCGCCCGGCCGCATCGCCGACGACGGTCGGCCCTCGCCCGGCGCCTCATCGGCCCCGCTCGTTCGCCGACCTGCGCACCGGTCCCCTGGAAGGCCGCACCTTCGCCTCCCTGCAGCAGTTCGCCGTGGCGGCGGTGCTCGAAGGAGGGTATTCGGTGCCGACCATCGCGCGCCTGTTCCGCATCCAGCAATGGCGGCTGCAACAGTGGGTCGACGCGGCAGCGCACAACCCGACCGGGGGAGGGAGTCGTCGATGACCGAGGAGCACGAGGACGATCGGCTGAACACCGTTCTCCGCACGCTCGGCGAGCGGGTGCGTGCCATGCGCCTGGCTCGCGGGATGTCGCTCGCCGCGTTGTCGTTCGAAGCCGCGCTGTCCGAGCAGCGCATCAAGTCGATCGAGTCCGGTCGCACCGCGGTGCCGTTGGCGGTGCTGGTGGCGCTCGCCGACGTCTTCGAGGTCGGTGTGTCAGACCTGTTCGGCGACGGGATCGCCGCGACTCCGGCGTCCGACGCGATCGACGCGCCGAGTTCGAGCCCTCACGTGGTGCCGAGCCCCGTGATCTGGGGTGGGGAGCTTCCTCCCGCGCCCTGGATGACTTCGCGGACGCCGCTCGAACCGGACGCAGCCCCGGCCGCCCCGGTGCATCGATCCCCCGCCGAGGGCGCGCCCGGCACGGGTTTCTCGCCGCACATCGCGCCCGGGACGGAGGTGCTGCCGCCGGCCCCGTGGCAGACACCGGCGACATCCGCGGGACATCACACCGCCCCGCCCCCGCCGGCCCCGGCGCACGCCCCATCCGTCCCGCCCGCGCACGTGCCCTCGGTCGCTCCGCGCGTGCACCAACGCGCGGCCGAGCGGGGGATGCAGGGGGCGTCGGCCTACGTCCTCGTCGCGTCGGGCACCCAGCCGGCGACCGCGCCGCGAACCTTCGCCGACCTTCGCGTGGGTCCGCTCGCCGGACGGAACTTCCGCTCGTTGCAGGAGTTCGCCGTGGCCTCCGTCGTCGAGGGGCATCACGCGATCGCGGACGTCGCCCGGGTGTTCCGGGTACCGGTGTGGCGGCTCGACCAGTGGGTACGTGAGACCGGGCACGTGATCTGAGCCCCCGCGGGGCCGGGAGATCTCAGAGCGCCCGGAGCTTCTCCAGCAACGGGCCGGCGACCTCGTCGACGAAACGCTGTTGCTGTGCGTCGCCGACCTGAACGATCGCGACATCGGTGAAGCCCGCGTCGATGAAGGGACGCGCGCTCTCCGCGAGTTCATCGAGATCCGGGCCGCAGGCGATCGAGTCCGCGACGTCGTCGGGGCGCACGAACTGCGACGCGCCGGCGAACCCCGCGGGAGTGGGCAGATCGGAGTTCACGGCCCAGCCGCCGGCGAACCACCGGAACTGGTCGTGCGCGCGGGCGATCGCGGCATCCTTGTCGGGATCCCAGCTGATCGGGATCTGGCCGATCTTGCGCGAGACGCCCTCGTGGTGCTCGTCCCACCCGCGGATCAGGTCCGCCTCGGGTTCGGTGGTGATGAGGTGGTCGCCCAGCGGCGCGAACCGCTCGACCGAATGCTCGCCCGACACGGCGACGCCGATGGGCACACCGCCCTCGGGTGCATCCCACACCCGCGCGGAATCGACCCGGAAGTACTCGCCGTCGTAGGTCACGAGATCGCCGGTGTGCAGCGCGCGGATGATCTCGATCGCCTCGACGAGCATGTCTTGGCGGGCATGGACGGCCGGCCAGCCCTCGCCGACCACGTGTTCGTTGAGGTTCTCTCCGGAGCCGAGGCCGAGAGTGAACCGCCCGTCCGACAGCAGCTGCAGCGTGGCCGCCTTCTGCGCGACGACGGCGGGGTGGTAGCGGATGGTCGGGCAGGTGACGTAGGTCATCAGCTCGATGTCGGTGGTGGCGTAGGCGACTGCGCCGAGCACGGTCCACGCGTACGGCGCGTGCCCCTGGGACGTCAGCCACGGGGAGTAGTGGTCGCTGGAGACGAGGAAGTCGTATCCGGCGCGCTCGGCGCCGACGGCGTAGTCCACGAGTTCGCGGGGACCGCTCTGCTCGGTCATGAGGGTGTATCCGAAACGAGTCATGCCGTCACGGTAGGTCGGTCCCGTGCCGAGGCCCGCGGGGTTGCGCGGAACGCACGGATACGGCACCGGGCCCACGGCATCCACCGTGGACCCGGTGCGGCGGATCAGTCCTCGGGTGCGTGGACGACCTTCTCGCCCTCGAACTCGTCGCGGCGCTTCTTCTCGGCGTCCTTGCGCGTCTTGGCCAGGCTCGCCACGGTCGCCACCGCGACGGTCGCCGCGATGAACAGCAACGACAGCCAGATCGGGATCTCCGGCACCCACAGCAGCGGCTCGCCGCCGTTGATGAAGGGGAGCTCGTTGACGTGGAGGGCGTGGAAGACGAGCTTCACTCCGATGAACGCCAGGATGACCGCGAGGCCCTGCGAGAGGTACACGAGGCGCTCGAGGAGGCCGCCGATGAGGAAGTACAGCTGCCGCAGACCCATCAAGGCGAAGGCGTTGGCCGTGAACACGATGTACGCCTCGTTGGTCAGCCCGTAGATCGCGGGGATCGAGTCGATCGCGAAGACCAGATCGATGAAGCCGATCGCGACGATGACCAGGAGCATCGGCGTGACGAAGCGCTTCCCGTCCTTCTGCACGGTGAGCTTGTCGCCGTTGTACTCCTCGCTGACGGGGAGGACGCGGCGCACGAATCGCATGAACCTGCCGTTCGCGGGGTCGCTCTCACCGTGTGCGAACGCCTGACGGTACGCGAGGAAGAGCAGCAGCGCGCCGAAGATGTAGAAGATCCACGAGAAGTTCTCGATGAGGGCGGCACCGACGGCGATGAACGCCCCGCGCATCACCAGCGCGATGACGATGCCGATCATCAGGACCTTCTGCTGGTACTTCTTGGGCACCGCGAAGCCGGTCATGATGATCAGGAACACGAAGAGGTTGTCGATCGACAGGGCCTTCTCGGTGAGGTAGCCGGCGAAGTACTCGCCGCCGTAGGTCCACCCCGAGACCACGCCGATGCCGACGCCGAACAGCAGGGCCAGGCCGATGTAGAACGCCGACCAGCGGGCGGATTCCCCGATGGTCGGTTCGTGCGCCTTGCGGACGTGTGCGAAGAACTCGAACACGAAGAACGCGATCGTGATCGCGATCGTGATGATCCAGATGAGCGGGGTGACACCCACGCGGGCCTCCAAGGGTTCTGGTGTACGTCGAAACACCAAGGTCTCTTCCACTCGCGATGCGAGCCGACGGCCCGGGTCCACGATGGCGTGGACCGTATTGACGGGATCGTCGCGTGGGAATACTCCCCTTGTCGGGGACCATCATACCGGAGCTTGACAGGCCTGGCCGAATGCCGATTCGGAGTCGATCAGCACGACCGCGTCGCGGACGCAAGCCCTCGCTCCGGAATCGGGCCCGCCCACAGGATGCCGGGAGGACCCGGATCGAGGAGGACCCGATGGACGAACGCGAACCCACCCAGGACGCGCCGGTGATGGACGGTGCGACCGAGGCGGCACCCGAGGAGAAGTCGGCCGGTGCACAGGAGCAGCGGTCGGCGGACCGTGCTGTCGGCGGCGACACCGCCGACGCGGAGCTGAACGACGACCTGCGCAGCATCCGCGCGTACGGCGAAGACCGCTGAACGACGGACCCCGTCCGGAGCCGGGGTGGGGGAGTGGCTCGACGGACGGGGAACGTCGCGCGCCGGGAGAGGCGCATCCGCGCCGGCGATGCCGGGGCTGGGTAGGACGAGAGTACGCCCGGCGGATGCGAGAAGGACCGGCTCTCAGCCGATCCGAAGGCGCCGCCGCACCATCTCCCGGAATCGCCAGGTCCGCTCGCGCATCCGATGGCGCCGCGCGGCACCGCGGAGGGTCGCGGCCCACCGTTCCAGCACCGCCGACTCGTCGAACTCCGCCGCGCGGGCGACCGCATCGCGTCGCATCCGCGCCAGTACGCGTTCGTCGGTCGAGTGGGCCGACACCAGCGTCGCGGTGAGTCGCGCCACGTCGCCCGCCGGGACGAGCCACCCCGTCCGACCATGACGGATCAGCTCGCGCGGACCGTACGGCACGTCGTACGCGATCGGCAGGCATCCCGCCGCCATCGCCTCGGCCACGACGAGCGAGAACGCCTCGGAGCGGCTGGTGAGGAGCAGAACGGATGCCGAGGTCAGGGCCCCGCGTGCAGCCGGGACGAAGCCGTGCAGCCGCACGCGCCCGTCCGTGCCCGCCCGTTCCTCGAGCCGGTCGCGCTCCGGTCCGTCACCGTAGACGTCGAGGGTGAGCTCCGGGACGCTCTCCGCCGCGCCGCGTGACGCGGCGACGGCGTCCTCGACGCGTTTGATGCCCTCCAAGCGTGCGATCACGACCGCGCCGCTGCGCGGTCCCGAGGGGACCTCGACCCGCGACACAGGGTGAGGGACGACGGCCAGCAACGGCAGGGGGCCGACCCGCCGCCGCACGTCGCGCGCCTGTCGGGCGGTGCAGAACACGACCGCGTCGAACGCGCCGAGCCGCGCGAAGACCTCCGCCCGCGAGGGCCGCAGCGCCGCGCCGTCGTCGGTCAGGTGCGAGCCGTGCACCACATGGACGACGACGACATGGGGACGCCGGTACCCGGCCGCGAATCGCGCCATCGCCTTGCTGTCGACGAGGAGGAACGTCGCCTGCCGTTCGGTGAGACGGTCCAGCCACGCCGCGTACAGGGTCCGCACTCCACGCCAGGCGGCACGCGGGGCGCCCTGCGCGTCGCAGGTCACGACGACACGGCGCACACCGCCGTCCGGTGCGGGGACGTCGCGGCGGTCGCTGGCGGCCAGGGTCCCGTCGCGACGCAGATGATCGATCTGTTGCACGGCGCCCCGGGGATCCGTGCGGACGCGACGCAGAACCACTCCGTCCACGCTGTCGACGGCGGAGTCCGCCGGAAGCGGGGAGAAACCCGCGGCCGGTCCGACCGCTCGGCCCCGCAGATCGTTCTCGCGCAGCCAGTCCCACAGGTTCCGCACCCGGACGCCGGACGACAGGGCGGCGCGCTCCGCGAGCTCTGCCGCGGTGGCGATCGGGTCGGGGCGATCCTCGCACGTCAGCACGTCCACGGGCACCCCGCCTCGTCGATCGAACATCCGCGACCGCTGCAGCAGCGCGGCCGTCAAACCGCCGTAGGAGCGGGGGATTCCCCAGGTCAGAACCATCTGACGACCCGGTGGCAGCACGGTCATCGCGCGCGCTCGGTGCAGGAGGGATGTCCGTTCCGGGGTCGGTGCCGGTCGGCGCCGCGGGGGGAGGTGCGCATGACGTGACTCTACGCGGGGCCGAGCGCCCGGAAGCGGGTGGTCAGCGTCCGCCCCCGCCCCCGCCGCCCATGCCTCCGCCGGAGAAGCCGCCGCCGAACGACCCGCCCGAGAAACTGCCCGACCCGCTCGTCGTGGGTGCGGGACTGGTTCCGGAGTGCATCGTCGACAGCGACGACGCGAACAGTGCGCTCGAGAACCCGTTCGGTCCCGAGTACCAGCCGAGCTCCGTCCCCGTCGCCTGCGCCTGGACGGCCAGGACGTCGGCCCATTCGCGTTCCACTCCCCAGACGACCGCCCACGGGAGCAGCTTCTCGTAGAGGTGCAGGACCTGCACGGGGTCGTCGGTCCCCCCGGATCTGCGCTCAGCCCCCTCCGGGCTCTGCAGCACCCGCAGCCGGTCGGCCTCGGCCAGGGTCAGGTAATCGCGCAGCCCGATCAGGTGATCGCGCACGGGGGCGCCGGCATCCGTCACCCGGTCCGAGTACCGGATCAGGACGAACGTCAGGATGCCGCCGACCACCGTCGTGGGGATCGCTGCGATCTGCCACCAGGTCGGCGTCGCGCCCACCGCGGTGATCATCAGGGCAGCGACCGAGACGCCGAATGCGGCGACGGCGATCACCCCCGCGGCCACCGCGCCGCGCATCTGCGGTCGGCGCATCCATCCGCGTCTCCGCACCTCCGTGCCGGCCACGGCGAGCATGTCGCGCAGACGCGCGCCCGCATCGCTGCCCGGTGTGTCCAACGCCACGCGCTCGCCGGGGCGCGGGCGGTCGCCGAACACGGCGGCGAGGACGCCGGCGCGCAGAGGCGTCGCTCCCGCCGCGTCGACGTATTCCAGGGCCAGCTCGTCGTCGGCCGACGGGCTCTCGACGATGCGGAGATGCCCGGCCACCGCCGTGTCGAGGACCGCGGCGGGAAGGGCGGCGCCGCTGCGTCCGACGAGGTGCGCTCCCTCGAGGACGTCGACGCCGGCGGGCGGGGTGTACTCCGCGACGATGATCCCCCGACCTGCCGCATCGCGATTGCGGCGGCGCGAGACGACGGCGGCGCCGATCGCGACGGCGCTGAGCCCGAGGGTGCCGAGCGAGACCGCGGCCAGTGCCGGGGCGGCATCCACGGAGAACTGCTCGGCCGCCGTGCGAACCACCTCGCCGGGCACGAACGTTCCCCTCGCGAAGCCGACGGCGATGGTGACGTTCTCGCCCGGACCCAGATCGTTCGACCCCGCCGAGAACGTCAGGCCGCCGTCGGCCCGATCCGTCCGGGTGACCTCGCAGCGGTCGGAGGACCCCTGTGCGCCCCGGTAGCAGGCCGCGGCACCGTCGAGCGCCGCCGCCGCGAGCGAGGCGTCGACGGTCACTTCCACGTCGACCCGTCCGAACGGCTGCGCCCAATCGGTTCCGTTGACGTCGCGGTAGAACTCGTCGGCGTCCGTGTCGGCGAATGCGCGGATGGTGTCGCGCTGCGTGTACGAGATCACATAGGTCTGCCTGCCGTGCACGTAGTCGTCGTCACCGGTCAGCACCCGCACCTCCCGCCGGTCGGTTTCGACCTCGAAAGGTATGGCCGCGCCGTCGGCGCCGGTCACCGCGGTGATCCGCGTCTGCAGAGGGACTCCGTCGTAATCGTCCGGGATCACGCGGATGATTCCGCGGTTCTGGTCCTCCTCCGGAAACTCCGCCACGAGTGTCTCGGTGACCGACAGCTCGGCATGCCCGTCCGCGGCCCGGGTCAGCGACATCCGCGCGTCGAGTGAATCGAACCGGAAATCGTCGACGTCGGCATGGGCGGGGGCGGTGGGGAGGACCGTGAGGAGGACGCAGAGGAGCGCCGCCGCGGTCAGCGCGGCGCGAAGCGATCGGACTCGAGAGGCGAGGACGTCCATGCCTCGACGCTATCGAGATGCCGTCCGGATCGAATCCGTCCTGCGGGGGATGCCGGTCACCGACGCGGGGGAGGGGATCGGCTCAGCGCGCGTCGGCGCCCGCGGCATCGTGCGCGTCCCGCTCCGCCGTGAGACAGCACTTCTCGCCGGTGCGGGTGCACGGGCCGGCGACGGCGCAGCGCATGCGCTCGAGGAACGCGGTCACGGCATCCGCTTCGACCGGGCTCAAGCCGGAGGTGGCGCGCATCATGCGCTCGTGCATATCGCCGAGTTCGCCGCGCATCTCGTCCTCCGTGTGTGGTGTGGCGCGCACGAGGATCTTGCGTCGATCCGTCGGATGCCGCTCGCGGCGAACGTGGTCGGAGCGTTCCAGTCGATCGAGGAGCGCGGTGATGGAGGCCGTGGACAGTCCGAGGTGACGCGCGAGATCGGCGGGCGTCGTGTCCGTCGCGGATGCGGAGGCGCGGGCGAGGTACCGCAGGACGACGAGTTCGTTCTCTCCCATCGCCATCGAGTCCTGCGTGCGTCGGCGCATCGCCATCTCCGCGCTGCGGTACTCCCGCAAGGCGTGCATGACACGTGAGTTGCGCCGATCTTCGGTGCCCTCGCCGTACCAGTAGGGAGCAGGGGATGTGGTGTCCATCCGGCCGCCTCCGATCTTCGCCTTATATCTCGGTTGCTTATTCGCTAGTCTATCTAGTAAGTTCGTGAACAAGAAAAGAGGGAAGGGAAACATCATGGCGAAGCTGTTCTACGGAACGACCCCCGAGCCCATCACGATCGACGATCGGATGCTGGCCCACGTCAAGGTGGTCGTCGCCACCAAGCTCCGCCGCGGCGAGAGCTTCACGCTGTCGTGGACGCACGGGGCGGACGAGCCCGTCGGGCGCTCCACGATCTGGCTGCAGCCCGCCATCCCGCTGCGATTCGTGTTCGAGTCCGAGCAGCCCGAGTCGCTCGACCAGAACCTGCTCAAGCGCATGGCCAACGACGCCAACTCCTCACGCGGGCTGAGCCTCGACATCGATGCCGCGGAGGCCCCCGCCGCCGAGCGCCCGTCGCAGGCCCGACCGAATCGCACGGCGTCGTCCACCGCTCCGCGCTCACTGGTCCGCGCCGCGTGAACGCGGCGGACAGCGCGGTCGCGACTCAGTCCGCCGCGTGGGACGTGCCGACGGAGCCGCTCGCGATCATCGCACCCGGCGTGGGTGTCACGGCCTGACGTCGCCCTCGTCTGCGTCGTCGTCGATGCCCGAGGCGCCGGGTTCCCGCCGGGTCAGGATGATCGCCGCGGCCAGCAGCACTGCGCCGACGACGATGAAGCCGAGCTTCGCGGTGACGGGACCGTCCGCGGGGAGGAGCAACGTCGGCGCCGCGAAGACGCACGCGGCCACGACGGCGAGGATCGTCCCCCACGGGCGCTCCTGCTGCGGCCGGCTACCAGCACCACGCTCCTCCACGGGGCTCACGGGACGACGTAGCCCGCGGCTCGGACGAGCGAATACCACTCCGCACGCGTCAAGACGATGTCGGCGCCGGAGGACGCTTCGACCACCCGGCTCGGGGTGGTCGTCCCCAGGACCACCTGCATTCCGGCCGGATGCCGCGTGATCCACGCCACGGCGATCGCGATCGGGGCCACTCCGTAGCGTCCCGCGAGCTCATCGATCACGGCGTTCAGCTCCGCGTATTCCGGATCCCCGAGGAACACGCCGTTCCCTCTCGACCCCTGCAGCGGCGACCATGCCTGCAGGGTGATGCCCTCCAGGCGGCAGTAGTCGACGAGCCCGCCGCCGTCCAGGACGGCGGACTGCGGCGCCGACTCCATGTTCATCGCAAGCCCCTGGGCGACGATGGGGGCGTGGGCGACCGAGAGCTGCACCTGATTGGCGACGATGGGCTGACGGACCGCGGTGCGGAGCAGATCGATCTGGCGCGGCGTGTGGTTGGACACACCGAACGCGCGCACCTTGCCCGCGGCTTCGAGCTCGTCGAACGCGCGCGCCACTTCCTCGGGCTCGACGAGTGCGTCGGGCCGGTGGAGCAGGAGCACGTCGACGTAGTCGGTGTCGAGCGCGCGGAGGGACTCGTTCACCGAGGCGACGATGTGCTCGTAGGAGAAGTCGAAGTACGGCCCTTCGCGGACGATGCCCGCCTTCGTCTGCAGCCGGATCTCCGCGCGCTCCGACGGGCTCAGCCGGAGCGCCTCCGCGAACCGTCGCTCGGCGGAATGGAGTTCTCGGGCGTAGATGTCCGCGTGATCGAAGAAGTCGATGCCCACGGAACGCGCTGCTTCGTAGAGCTCGCGGACCGCGGCGTCGCTCTTGCCGTCGATCCGCATCATTCCGGCGACGACGGCGGGCACGGCGGGGCCCGAGGGGCCGAGGGGGACGGATCGCATCGCTCCACGTTATCCCGCGCGCGTGGGTCCGCGCCTCAGTCGGACGCGTCCCCGTCGGCGTCGTCCTCGCCGTCCGCAGACCCGTCGGGCGTCTGCCGATCGTCGTCCGGTGACGCCGAGCCCCGCGGTGCAGCGCGCAGCAGCTCGTTCATCTCGGACAGGAAGCCGCCCAGCTGTTGCTGCTGCCAGCGCAGATCGCGGGTGCGATCCTCGGCGTCGCGCAGCACCGTGGCGGCGTGGGCCGCGATGGTGTCCGCGATGCGTTGAGCCTTCTCGCGCGCATCGTCGAGGATGCCGCGTGCCTGGACCTGCGCCTGTGCCTCGACCTGCTGGGCCTGAGCGCGGGCCAGTCGCTCGTGATCGTCGGCCCGCCCCGCGATCCGGCGCGCGTGCGCGAGGGCGGCCTCCACCTGCTCGCTCGCGTCCGAGGTGATCCGCTCGGCGTGGGCGACGGCCTGATTGTGCAGCACGAGGAACTCCTGCTGCGCCTCGTCCTGACGCCGGGTCAGCGACTCCTCGAACTCGAGGACCCGTGCGGTCATCTCCCGGACGTCGCGCTCCGCCGCGGCCCGCAGGTCGGCGGTCTCGCGCGAGACGAGCGAACGCAGCGCGGCCGCGCCCTTCTCGGCCTCCGTGCGGACGGCTGCGGCCTCACGCTCCGCCTGGGCCACTTTCTCCGTCGCGTGGGCGCCCTCGCGTTCGAGCCGGGTGTGGTGGGCGGTGAGTTCGGTCTCGATCCGGAGGCGCGCCTGGTCGGCGTCGTGCTGCGCCTCCGATCGGATCCGGTCGCGTTCGGCGACCGCGTCGGAGCGGATGTCGTCGGCTTCGTCGCGGGCGGTGGACAGGAGCCGTTCCGCCTGCGACGCCGCGTTCTGCACCAGCACGCTCGCCTGTTCTTCGGCGACGCGGAGAATCGCGTCGAACCGCTGGCGCGCCTGCGCCGGATCGTCGCCCTCGCCGTCCGTGCCGCCGATGAGACCGCTCGAGAGGGCGGCGACCTGCGTCTCCGCGTCGGCCGCGCGCGCGGCGGCGGCGCGCGCCTGCTCCTGCAGTCGCCCGGTCTCCTCGCTGTGACGGCGGGCCACCTCGGCGAGCTCGTCGTCGTGGTCTGCGCGCTGTTGCGCGAACATCGCCTCGGCGCGAAGCTTCTCGCGATGCACCTCGTCGGAGGCCTCCCGCGCCCGCCGGACCAGCTGGCGGACGCTCTCGTCGACCGCCTCGCGATCGTATCCGCGGAAGCCGACGGGGAACGTCGGCGACGGATCGTCCTCGGCCGTCCGGCGGAGCAACTCGTCGAGCGGCGAAGACTCTGCTCCGTCTGTCGGCCGGTGCGACTGCGCGGTCTGGTCGTCCGTCACGGGGACTCCTCTCGGGGCGACCCGGCGACGCCCGACGAGCGAGGTGCCGGCCGCGGGCTCGTGCAGAGGGATGCGCGGTCTCGAACCGGGTGCCGTGGCCACGAGACCGCGCATCCATGGTGAGCGACCGGGATGAAGAGTACGGAACTTGGGGGAGAACCACTCGAGATCGCTCGAGGACGACCATGCCACGCACGAGGGGCTCAGACCCCGGCGTGCGGCGATACCTCACCCGGGGAATCGCCCGCGGACGGGACGGATTCCGACCATGTCAGCATTCCGCCGCGGCTCCTCCCGCGTGCGGCGGTGCGGAGCGCGGTAGTGTGGCGGAGCCCCTCGACGCCGCCGGAGACGCCCATGACCGAGACGATCGTTCGGTCTCCCCGCCTCGCCGGCCGTCCGGGAAGCCGTCGTGTCGTTCTCCTCGCGCTCGTCGGCGGGTGTGCCGCTTTCCTGAGTGCCGGCTTGATCTGGCTCAGTCGCCTGTGGGATCCCACGGTTCACTACGTGAGTCAGTTGGGGGCCACGGGGATGCCGACGGCGCCGCTGTTCAACTCCGCTCTGCTGCTGCTCGGCATCGCCGCGGTGCTCGTGGACAGAGCGCTCCTCCACCGGCCCGACGTCTACGTGGTCGGCTGGCCCATCGCCGCGACCCTGGTCGTGTGCGGGGCGTGTTTCGCACTGGCATCCGTCGTCACCTGCTCGCCCGGATGTCCCGTGCCGTTCACCCCGGGCGCTCTGCCGCAGGACCTCATCCACATCAGCGCGGCCGTGCTCGGCTTCGTCCTCGCCATCGTCGCGATGGCGCAGGTGTCGGTTCTGCGCCGCCGTCCGTGGATGCGTGCGGCGAGCCTCGTGACCCTCGTCGCCGTCGGTCTGACGTCGTTCACCGGTGCCATGCTGGCGCTGTTCCGCGGCGACACGGTTCTCGGTGGGAATCTCGAGTTCACCGCCGCGACGCTCGCGATCGCGTGGTTCGGGGTCTTCGGGCTGCAGGTCGCCGCGGACGAGGTCGTCACCCGCGGTGACCCGTCGGACCCTCGCTGACGCAGCGGTTAGCGTTTACCCATGAACCGACGACGACTGCGCCGAGTGATCGGGGTGATCGTGCCGATCGCGAGCATCGTCGTCGTGCTGGTCGTCCTCCACGGAGCCGGTGTGCCGCTCACGCTCCCGGGCGTGCTCGTCTTCATCGTGCTCCTGATCGTGGGGCGAGTGGTCTTCGGGTTCGCTCGAAGGCGGCGCGCCGACCGCGGCTGATCGGCGCCCCGCCTTCCTCACACGTCGCCGTCGGCCTCGATCAGACCCCACGCGTGCGCGGCGCGGATCGCGCTCGCACGGTCCGACACCTCGAGCTTGCGGTACAGGCTCTGCAACTGCGTCTTGACGGTGTTGGGTGAGACGACCAGGGCGCGGGCGATGTCAGCGATCGTCGAGGTCGGTGTGAGCTGCGCCAGGACCACCTGCTCGCGCTTGGTGAGGTGGGGAACGCTCACGGATGACGCGAAGAACGAGACGCGATCCGAGACGCGGTCGCGCGCCGCGGGGGACAGGAGTCGCAGGACGAGGCCGCGGTCCTCGGGGGCGACCGCACTCCACGGACTCCACAGGTCGTGACGCGCGCTGAGCGCCTCGGCCCGCTGGGCGGTCGATCGGTGCGCCCCCGTCCCGTTGAGCCGCACGTCCGCGACCATGCTGACGACCAGGCTCTCCAGCGCGGCGCGCGGGGAGGAATCCTGATGGATGCCCCACTTCACGCTCATCACGTAGGCCTCGTGGGCGCGCCCGGCGTACAGCTGCGACAGCGCGATCGCGGGGGCGGTGGCTGCGGAGAGCCCGAACGGCCCCTCGAAGAGGGCCATGGCCTTGCGGGCCTGACGCAGGGCGATCAACACCTTCGCGCGAGCGGTCAGAAGCTGGATCGACTGGAAGTGAGACGGGGGCGTGCTCCGCGTCCGCCCCATCCACGACCGCAGCATCCCGAGCGCATCCGGGGCCGCTCCGGAGAGCAGGAACGCGAGGGCTTGGACGGACGCGGCGAACGGCCACAGTTCCCGAGCGCCGCCCGTCGCCGTCATCATGTCCAGGCGCTCCCGTGCGGCCGCGGCATCCCCGCGTTCCAGGCTCAACCACGCGTCGGCCAGACGCGTGCCCTCGCCCCACGGAGAGTCGATCCATCCGTCCTCCCGATCGGTCTCGCACAGCACCCCGGCCGCGCGGACGTCGCCCTCGAGCAGCGCCACGACGGCGAGGACCCCGCGGGCGCGCAGCCGACGGGCGGGAGGGGCGAGGCGTTCGACCTGCCCGAGGGCGAGGGTCGCGTCGCGCAGCTTGCCCATGGCGAGGTGGGTCATCCCCACCTGGTACCACCCCTCGGCGACGGCGTCGTCCGACAGCGACGGACGACGCCGCAGGGCGTCCACGAGCAGGATCGCCGATTCGGTGGCCAGCGCGAACCGCCCGGCGGCGCGCAGCAGGTTCACGCGCACGATCAGTGCCTCGATGTTGTGCTGCGCGGCCGCTTTCGCTTCCGGGAGGCGACCGAGCGCTCCGACCGCGAGCGCGGGGGTCTCGGCGGAGGCGGCCGTGTCGGCGTCGACCGAGAGGAGGGCGTCGACCGACAGGGGGTCGAAGCCCACGTGCGAGCGGAGCGTCTCGACGAGCGTCGTGAAGGCGGCGGCGTCCCGGGCCCAGACCTCCGGTCCCGCCGAGCGCAGGATCGACCCGAGGGTGGGCCACTGGCCGGCGTCGGCGGCGAGCTGCGCGGCGCGCAGGGGCTCTCCGGCGGCGACGAGGTGATCGAGCAGGCGCAGGCGCGCGCGCTCGACCAGCTCGGGCGCGCCCGCCGTGATCTCGCGCAGCCACTGGGTGCGCACCGGTTCGGCCAGCACCAGCCGGGTCGTGCTGGGCCACACGAAGCCGGCTTCCTGGAGCTCGGCCAGGAGATCGCTCGTGGTGCCGGTGGTCGAGTCGATCCCGATCGCGTCGGCCAGCTCGACGTTGATGTACGGGGCCACCGCGAGCAAGCGCACCTCGTCGGTGATCGGGGCGCTCAGATGCGCCTCCATGTCCGCGGTGAGAGCGTGTCCGGCGTAGTCCGCAATGGCATCCGCCTCGTCCCGCGTGCGCAACGGCAGGCCCTCGAGGCGGAGCCGTGAGCTCGCAAGCTGCGCGAGGGCCGGCCATCCGTGGGTGCGGCGCATGAGCACGTCGATGGCGACGTCGGTGGTCTCGATCCCGTTCAGGTCGAGAACGAGGGTCAGCTCTTCGCGGGTCATCAGGAGGTCGGCCGGAGTGAGGACGTGGACGTCGAACTCCAGGGCGATCAGGGGGCTCTCCAGACGCGTCACGTGCCGCGTGGAGACGACCACCCGCAGCGAGGGATCCGCGCGGAGCAGATCGAGGATCGCGGCGGAGCCCACCGCGGACGCGTCGGTCAGGTTGTCGACCAGCAGGACGTGCTGCGGCGGACCCGCGTCGAACGCGGCCGCGACACGGTCGAGCGTCGCGGTGTCGGCGTGGGCGGCATCCAGCAGCTGGATGCCGGTCTCGGGGTCATCGTCGAGGGTCGCCGCGAACTGCCGCAGCAGGGCGCTCTTGCCCACACCGGCGGGTCCGCGCAGGAGCACGACATCGCTCTCGAGAGCGTCGCGGAGCTTGGCGACCGTCATGGTGCGGGGTGTCCAGAAACGGCTGGAGCGCCGGGCGGCGCGGGCGGCGGCGGGCGGGGTGTCGAGGTCGATCAGCATCGTGTTCTCCAACTCTCGGTCTGCGGTGTCGTCGTCCCGGGTTCGGGTCGGGGAGACGAAGGGAGCGCACAGCCGGGGTGCGCTTCACCCGATCATTGGGGTGATGTTCGCCCGGACGACCTGTCGAGGGAGCGGTTTCATCCCCGCGGTCATCCCGCCTTCACCCTGTCGGCATCACACTCTCCGCCCCCCTGTCACCATCGCGGAGCGTCGCCGTTTCCCCCCGCGTATCGCCCGTTCGCGGGCGTTCCGGCAGGGCGAGGCGCGCCCTCCGCCCCGTGCCTATGCTTCCCGGGCTCGGCGTTCCCGATGCGGACCGAGCGGAAGGTGGAAAACGAGTGGACATGCAACGCGTCGCGCGGATCCTGCGCGCGTACTGGAAGGCGATCGTCGCTCTGACTCTCGCCGGTGGGCTCGCGGGTTTCGGCTGGAGCGCTCTGCAGCCGCGGGTCTACACCGCCGACGCGAGCGGCTACGTCGCCAGCGTGTCGTCCGACGGATCGACGAGCTCGGCGCTGGCCGGGGGCACACTCGCGCTGTCGCGGGTGAAGTCCTTCATCGACATGGGTTACTGGAAGTCGGTGGCCGAAACGGCGCGGGACGAGCTCGGACTCACCGACAGTCCGGAGTCGCTGGTGCAGCGCATCCGTGTGTCCAACCCCGTCGACACCGTCAACGTGCGCGTCGATGCGACGGGACCGACGCCCGAGGCGGCACGCGACCTCGCGCAGGCGTGGCTCCAGGGGATGACCGTCCAGGTCGATCAACTGGAATCCACGGGGGGCGGACACGGCGCGGTGAAGCTGGTCGCGGGCGACTCGGCGCGGCTGCCGACCGCGCCGTCCTCGCCCAACGAGAAGCTCGCCATCGCCGTCGGAGCCCTCGCCGGAGCGGTCGCGGGGGTCCTGTTCGCCCTGGTGCGTCGCGCGTTCGACCGGCGCGTCCGATCGGCGCACGACATCTCCGACTCCGTCGACGTGTCGGTGGTCGGCATCCTGCCGGTGGACAAAGAACTCGCCGCCGGACGTGCCGTCTTCTCTTTCGACGACATCCGGGACGGGCGCGGCTCCTTCGCGCACAAAGAGGCGATGCGGGAACTGAGGACGAACCTGCAGTACGTGGATGTGGACCGACCCCCACGCGTCATGGTCGTCACGAGCCCGCTGCCCGGCGACGGGAAGTCCACGACGGCCGCGAACCTCGCGGTGAGCATCGCGGCGACGGGGCAGTCGGTGATCCTCATCGACGCCGATCTGCGCCGACCTGTGCTGGGTGCGACGTTCGGCTTCTCGGATGATGTGGGGCTCTCCGACGTCCTCGCGGGTCGCGCGCGCATCGAGCAGGTGGCCCACCAGGTCGACGAGAACGGACGTCTGTTCGTCGTCGCGGCCGGGCGTACGCCGCCCAACCCCAGCGAGATGGTCGGCTCGCAGCGCATGCAGCAGCTGGCGCGCACGCTGGCCGACGACATGGTCGTCATCATCGACTCCCCGCCGACGCTCGCGGTCGCCGACGCCGCGGTCATCGCGAACTGGGCGGACGGCGCGGTCCTCGTGGTGACCGCCGGTCGCACGACGGACGACATGCTCCAGCGGGCGGTCGGGAACATCGCCAAGACCCGTGGCCGGCTCCTCGGGGTCGTCCTCAACCGTGTCCCGCTGCGCGGCGCGGATTCGAACTATTACGGCTCGCAGTACGGCGGCTACTACGGCTACGGCGCACCGAGCTCCGGTGTCGACCGCCCGCGGTGGTGGCGTCGGCCGTGGCGTCGCGCCACGGTCGAGAAGAAGGATGCCGGTGAGCAGGCGCCCGGTCCGCGTCGGCGGTCCGCGGAACTGCCTCCCTCGAACGTGCGTGGTCTGCGGACCCTCGCTTCGGGGCGGAAGGGATCGCCGGTGCCGGGTGATTCCGGTGGTGAAGGCGAGGTCTCTGTCGCGGAGCCCGCCGCGGACGTCCCGGACGACCGGACGTCCCGACGCCGTCAGAGGGGGTGAAAACACGCACCCGACAACGCCGGAGGGCGCCGACCCCCGGGGGAATCGGCGCCCTCCGGCCTGATCAGTGCGCGGTCTCACCGGGGGCGACCACCGCCTTCACTGTCCGGAACAGGATCACGATGTCGCCGATGAGCGACCAGTTCTCGACGTAGAAGAGATCGAGGCGGATGGCATCCTCCCAGGACAGAGCCGACCGGCCGCTCACCTGCCAGAGGCCGCTCATGCCCGGACGCACGATGAGGCGGCGACGGGCGTCGTCGTCGTAGAAGGCGACCTCCGCGTCACGCTGCGGGCGCGGGCCGACGAGGCTCATCTGCCCCATCAGCACGTTGAACAACTGGGGGATCTCGTCGAGCGAGTATCTCCGCAGGATCCGGCCGATCGGGGTGATGCGCGGGTCGTCGTCGATCTTGAACAAGGGTGCTCCGTCGCGCCCCTGGGCGGTGAGGAGCTCCGACAGGCGGGCGTCCGCGCCGTCGACCATGGAGCGGAACTTGATCATGCCGAATCGGGCACCGCCCTGCCCGACGCGCTCCTGCCGGTACAGGATCGGCCCGGGGCCCGACAGTCGCACGAGCCCCGCCAGGACGAGCAGGACCGGGCTGAGGACGAGCAGCAGCAGCAGCGACCCGACGATGTCGAAGGCGCGCTTCAAGACGCGCTGCCGCGTCGAGTACTGCGGCGTCTCGACGTGCACGAGGGGGAGGCCCGCGACCGGACGCGTGTGGATGCGGGGACCGGCGACGTCCGTCAGGTTCACGGCCACGATCAGGTGCTGTCGTCCGGGTTCGAGGCCCCAACCGATCCGCCGGATGTCGTGGGCATCGATCCGTCCGCCCCCGGTGATGAGCACGCTGTCGGCGTCCAGTTCGTCGAGACGATGTTCCAGTCGGCGGGCATGGGCGTCCGTCCACGAACTCCCGTCGACGCCCCCTACGGTGTGGACGCCCACGACCGTCAGGCCCACTCCGGGTTGACGGGCGATCTCGCCGGCGACGCGGGCGTTCTCTTCGGCGCTCCCGACGAGGACGACGCGCGACGACAGGTCGCCCCGGCGTCTGCGGGCGATGAGCCAGGAACGCGCAGCCGTCCGTGACGCGAGGAGGGTGAGCGTTCCGGCCGGCAGGCTGAGGAGGAAGTATCCGCGGGACAGGTCGGCGCCGGTGAGGTAGGCGGCCATCGCGACGAGCCCGAAGAGTTGGAAGGAGGCCGCGATGACGAGTCGATGCTCGGCGACCCCGTGCCCGACGACCCGGGGCAGGCGCGTCCCCCACAGCGTCAGGGCGGCGAGCCAGGCGATGCACAGGGCCAGCGACACGGTGGTGTAGTCGATCGGTGCCGAGCTGACGCCCGCGTGATCGGGGCCGAGCCAGAGCAGTTGGGTGCCGAAGACGGCGACGATCACCACGAGCGCGTCGGACGCGACCAGGAGGCGTGCATATCGGGATTGCCAGGTACGCCGTCGCGTCGCGCGGGCTGGGGTGAAGCTTTTTGGTAGGGCAGGTGAAGTGAATGACGAGGTAGCGAGATCCATGAGTACTCCGCTGATCGGGCTCAGTGGCCGGAGATGATGCGCCTCTGGGCTGGAACAGGAGGCGCGGGGTCCGGGCACTCTGCCATCCGCGGTGTCGGCCCGAGGCTGCGGCGCTGGCGGGGCTCGGAGGGTGAAGGGACGTGACGGGAGGGCCGTCGCGGAGCGAAGGCCCGACGGGATCGGGACCGGATCGGCGATCCCACCACGGTTCGCCCCTCTGATCACCTCCACGACGACGCCCGTCACCTCGACGGACCGCGGGGCCACCGGTGCCGGCCCGGACCCGGAACAACATGTACACATGTTCATGTGCGCGTAGCCGAACGGACAAGCTGGGTGCATGACCGACGTGCCCGATCCCTGGAACGAGTTCGCGAGACAGTTCGGAGACCGTCTCCTCAACGCCCGGGCGAAGAGAGGGCTCTCGCAGGAGCACGTCGCGCATGCCGCCGGACTCGCCACCTTCACGTACCGCAAGCTCGAACACGGCGAATCCAACCCCGGCACTCCCGCGAACCCGCGCCTGCGCACCATCGTGTGCCTCGCGGAGGTCCTGGGGATCCCGCTCGCCGACTTGCTTCCGCCGCCTCCGGAGGGCATCGCGCCCGGTCGTTGATCGCGGTGTCGGAGGCTCGTGCTTCACTTCTTCCGTGCCCACCGATGATCGGGGAGTCCTCGCGGACGACCCGGAGAGAGAGGTGTCCGGCATGAGCGAGAACGATGTCCACCCCCGTCACGCAGGTGCGCGCTGCACATACGCGTGGTGCACGACCCGCCACGGCGTCACGGTCCATCCCGACGACGAGGCGCATCGCAGCGCCGGCTCCGGTTTCGCGGCGCGCGTCCGCGGATCGGACGACTCGGGGGCGGGGCGCGAGCTCGATGTGGAGGTGGGAGTCCTCCGTCGCCCCGGCGATGTCGAGAACTGGCTCGTGATCGAAGTCGGAGCGGTCGGGCTGGCGATGACGACGGACGGAGCACGCGAACTCCGTCGGGTGCTCGTCGAGGATCCACAGATCCGAGACGCGTTGTCGTCCTGACCCGATCGTGCGTCGCCGGCGGCATTCACCCGGGTGGGCCGGCGTCGGGATGGTCGGACGCGGGTCCGGAACGGCCGCGCCGGAGCGCTGTACTCGGCGAAGCGGTCGGCTCACCCGAGCGGCCCGTCACCCGAGCCGCCATCGAGGGAGACCCGTGAACCCGTTGTCCCGCCCGCGCGTGCTGATCGTGTGCACCGCGAACGCGATCCGCTCGCCGTTCGTCGAGCACCTGCTCCGCGCGCGTCTCGCCGACGCCGGAGTCGTCGCACCGGTCATCAGCAGCGCGGGTACCGCGGCCCGCCCCGAGCGAGCCGCGGTACCGGAGGCCGTCGACCTCGGTCGCGAGTACGGTCTGGACCTCGCCCCGCATCGCACCCGCCGCCTCGACGAGACGCTGCTCCGCCAGGCGACGACAGTGCTGTGCGCGGCGGCGGTGCATCGACGGGCCGTCCTGGACATGCGCCCGGACGCTCTGGACACGACGTTCACGGTGCGTGAGTTCGCCCGTCTGCTCCGGGAGGAGTCGGGGGTGTCCGTCGCGGGCGATTGGGAGACTCTCGTGTCCCGTCTCGCGCGGGGGCGAACCCGCGCACGCAGGGTCTCCGCGGACGATGACGACATCGTCGACCCGATCGGTCGGTCGGCGACGGTGTGGCGGGAGTTCGAGCGCACGACGGTGGACGCCGTCCAGACGATCGCGGGGCACGCGGCTCGGGTGCTCGCCGAGGCGACGGCGGGTCGGGAGGCGGGTCCGCCGCCGATGACTCGTCGTCAGCTTCGCTCGCGGCGCGCTGCGGATCCCGGCACGCCGCCCGGGTGAGGGCGACCGCTCAGTCCGGTCCGCGTCGACGTCGGCGGAGGCGGCGCACCCCCGCGAGCCCCGCCGCACCGATCACACCGCCGAGGGTGTTCGCCGCGACGTCGACGGCGCTCGAGGTCCGCCCGGGGAGGAACAGTCCCTGGGCGATCTCCGCCGACAGCGGTACGACCCACGCCACGCCGAGGAGGACGAAGGGTCGTCCGGGGAGGACAGTGGCGAGGATCATCCCGAACGGAACCATCATCACGACGTTCAGCGTCGCATCCACGCCGAACGGGAACGCCGCGGGCGCAAGGCGGACCATCGCTTCGTAGACTGGACCCGCGTTCGCGTCGATGTGCTCGGGCCAGAACATGACCACCGCGAGGAGGACCAGATAGCCCGACGCCAGGACGGCTGTCAGGGACCGACCCCGATCCCGTGGAGGTGTGGTGCGCATGCTTCACCGTACGAAGCCGCGCCCACGACCTCTCCCGCGCGGTCGGGTGGGATCAGAAGGTGATCGCGCGAGTCAGACCCGCGCCCGACGGGGTGTCGAGGGTCCGGCCCTCTTCACTGTCGGCGCGGGCGATGATGCGGCCGATGCCGATCCCTGCGGCGAGGGCGGCGACGATCCAGGTGACGATGCCGACGGCGATGGCGGCGACGATGAGGACCATGGGACTTCTCCTTTGGAGTCCGGTGGTGCATGACGTGATGTGCTGGCCACTGTAGTGCCCGGAAGCGTGCCGATTCGCCTCTGCCGCGCCGAGAGGAAATGCGGTATATCAGTCGCGTCGACCGAAAGTGCGGCGTACGACCCTCAACAGACCCAGGAAGCCGAACAGGCCGATCACCGCCCCCAGGATCGCGAACAGCGTGACGGATCCGCCCAGCACCGGCCCGCCGCCGGAGACGATCAGGACCACGGCGATCACGACCGCCGCGATCGAGACGAGGGTCGTCGCGATCTCGGAGGTGATCCGGCTCAGGATGCCGGTGGTATCGGTGCCGTCGTCGGAGCGCAGCGTGATGCCGATCGAGCCGCGTTCGATGCCGGTGAGCAGGGCCTCGAGGCGTTGCGGCATGCGCTGCAGTCGGGCGAGCGAGATCACCGCGCCGGCCTGGAGGTCGGTGGCCGCGCGCGTCAGCGACAGCGTGCGCCGCAGGAGAGTGGGCATGAGGGGGAGGGCGCGACCGACCATGTCGAAATCCGAGACGATCACGCGCAGACAGCCCTCGAGGGTGGCGAAGCTGCGCAGCGCCGACGCGAGCTCGCCCGGGAGGCCGATGTGGTGCTGGCGGATGACGTCGACGATCCGCGTGAAGATCGATCCCTGGCCCCCGCTGCCGAGGTGCTCCGCGGTGAGGACGACGCCGACGTCGTGACGGAAGGCGTCCATGTCGACCCCGTCGGGTGCGTCCACGATGAGCAGGAGCGCGTCGGTGGCGGCCACGTCGTTCTCGCTGAGTGCGGCGAGCAGAAGCGCGGTCATGTGCTGGCGACGGCTTCTCTCGATGATGCCGACGGCTCCGAAGTCGATCAGCCCGAGTGTTCCATCGGACTTCAGCAGCACGTTCCCGGGATGGAGATCGGCGTGGAAGACGCCGTACACCAGGATCTGTTCGATGACCGTGGTCATCAGGACCTGGGCGAGACGGTCGCGCGCCTCGGGCGTCAGGCCGGCGAGACGATCGGCGGAGTCGCTCAGGGCGGCGCCGTCGACCAGCGCCATCGTCAGGACCCGAGTGCTGGACGCATCGGGAAAGGCATCCGGCACGGTGACGACGCCGCGTCGCGTGGGCTCCGCCGCGTCGATGCGGGCGATGGTCGCGCGGATCAATTCCGTGTTGCGCGCCTCGATGCGGTAGTCGAGCTCTTCGCGGAGCGTCGTGGTGAACCCGCGGGCCACGGACTCGATGCGCAGATCGCGGCCGAATCGCGTGCGCGCCTCGGCGCGGTGGGCGAGGCGCACGATGATGTCGGCATCCGCCTCCACCTGTGCGCGCGCGGCGGGCCGCTGCACCTTGACCACGACGGGGGTGCCGTCGCGCAGGGTCGCGCGATGCACCTGTGCGACGGATGCGGCCGCGAGCGGCTGCGGGTCGATCGAGGCGTAGACCTCGTCGACGGGGCGTCCGAGGTCGCTTTCGATGACCTCGCGGATCGTTTCCCACGGCAGGGTCGTCGCGTTGGTCTGCAGCGTCGCGAGCGCGCTCAGATACGGCTCGGGGATGAGGTCGCGGCGCGTGGACAGCACCTGGCCGAGCTTGACGAAGCTCACGCCCGCATCGTTGATGGTGGCGACGATCGCGCGCGCGCGTTCCTCGGAGGTGCTCAGCTGCTGCTCGACACGGCTGTGACCGCCGTGGAAGAGCCATCCGACGCCGTGGCGGGACGCGATCGACAGGATCTCGACATACCTGCGGGTGCGTTTGCGCTGACGGAGACCGGCGCGGACGACGTCGATCGGGTTGGGGAGGGGGCGCGTGGGGAAGATCGCCTCGATCGCGACCAGGGTGGCGACGCCGAGGGCGAAGACCCAGCTGATGGACAGGGCGATCAGGCCGAGCGCGAGCCACACGTTGTCGCTGTCGGCGAGCGTCGAGCCCTCCGGAAGCCGTGTCTGCTGCAGAACCCATTCGGCCGCGGGGAACCCGAGGAAGAACACCAGGAGTCCGACGACGATGCTGCGCGGCCACCCCACGGTCGTCCCGAGGATCTGGCGGGCGACGAACCCGACGAGGATCGCGCAGATGATCGCCACGATGGCGATGAGCAGGGTGACGAGCACGGGGTCAGCGTAGCCGCCGGCTCACGAGATGCGAGCGAGACCGCACCCCGCGCACACCCAGGCGACCGCGGATCCCCGCCGTCGGGGCGCCATGCCGTGGAGGCAGCTCGGGCAGTGGGGCGGAAATCCGCTCGCCGCGTCGTCGTCGGGGAGCGGGGACGGGTCGGGGGTGGGAGGTGCGGCAGAGGGCGGGAGCATCGAGGTCCTTCGGTCGAGGACATCTTTACATGCGCATGCACTGTCGCGGGCGTCGTCCACAGCGGTGCCGACGGATGCCACGAAGGGGGAGGGACGACGTGCGTCCTCTCCCCCTCGGTGCGTCCGGGAACTCACTCCGTCAACGGCGGAACTCCCGCAGGGCCTTCTTCGCCTTCTTCTCGGCGCGGCCGGCGGCCTTCCGCCGCCGACGACGAGCCTTCGGGTCGTCCCACAGACGGACGAGCTGGTGCCCGACCGACTCGCGGTTCTTCACCTGCACCCGCGCGGCGCGGGTGCCGAGGACGTAGGCGATCAGGACGAGACCGCCGATGACGATGATGCGGTTGCGCATGGCATCCCTCCTCTAGCTGAGGCGCTTCTGGTCGTGCGCGAGTTTCGCGCGAAGGCTCGAATGCACCGAGATGTAGGTGCGGAACTGCTGTCCGGTGAGTGTCGCGAGGTTGGCGACGAGGGTGTCGACGTACTCCGCGATCTGTCGGGGCGACGTGTTCTGACGGGGCGTGACGCTCACGTGCAGCACCGTCTCCTTGCGCACCTCGTTCGAAGCGATGCGGGAGACCAGGATCTCGTCGCGCTCGTCGAGCGAGTTCTTCAGGGCCGCGGAGGCGAAGCCGTCGGTGATCGTGATGCGCCCGGCGTCGCTCTCGGCCCCGGTGGATTGCAGCGGCACGCGATGGCGTCCGCGGACGGCGCCCACGGCGACCAGGATCAGCACGAGGACGACGACCGCCAGCGCGGCGACGGCGCCGATCCCGAGGGACGGCTGCCCGATGCCCTCGGCCCACGAGCGCACGCCGTCGGCGGTCTGCGACCACACGTCGGCGGCACCGGGGAGGGCGACGACGGCGATCAGCAAGGCGCCCAGCACCAGCAGCACCACGCCGACGACGAACAGCAGGATGCGGTTGAGTGCGCGGTTGGTGTTCCTCATCGCACTCCCTCCTTTCCTGCGTCGAGCGGGCGCTCGACGCGCACGACGGTCCGCACCGACGGCGTCAGGCGGTACGAGGCGACCTCGTCGTCGACGATCTGTCGCAGACGATCGGTGTCGACGGGGATGCCGACCGGGGGACGGACCGTCACGTCGACCGTGCGGTGCGCGACGCCGACGACGACGTTCTCGCGGGCGATGCCCGACTCCGTGGCGAGATGCTGCGCGACGGCGGACGCCACCACGCCGTTGTCGACGACCACGGCGCGGTCGCCCCACGTCATCTCGTGCTTGGACAGGCGCCCGGGCGCCACGGCCAGGACGAGCACGACCAGGCCGATGATCGCCAGCACCACGCCCGCCGCGATCAGCGCCGCCGGGACGACGGCGCTCGGCAGGTCGGCGAGGGCGTCGAACGCGGCGCCCGGAGCGACGAGCAACGGCTGCTGGCCGGTGAGCGAGAGGACGATCTCGACGGCCGCGTAGACGGCGGCCAGCACGAGGACGACCACCACGACGAGCATCGCGGCGGTGCGCGGCGAGTGCGTCTCGCGGCGCACGACCGTACGCAGGACGCTGTCGGTCATTTCACCCTCCTTCTCTTCGGGGCGGTGGCCCCGGCGATGGTCAGATCCACGCGTGACACCTCGCGTCCGAAGAGACGGGTCAGGCGGTCGTGGAGGTCGTTCTGGATGCCGCGGGCGGCCTCGAGCACGGGGGTCGCGGCGCGGACGGCCTCGGAATCGTCGAGGCGGGGAACCGGGAACGGAGCCTGGACGCGCACCACGACGGTGTCGCGGGAGGCGGCGATGTCGACCGACACGTCAGCACGGTCGACTCCGATCGCCTCGGCGGCCGCCTGCTCGGCGGCCTTTCGGAACACGCGGTCGGCCACGTCGACGCGACCGCCGGTGCGCACGGTGACCCCGCCCCCCGGGGCGGCGACCGCCACCCCGGGAAGCGCGGTGGTCACGATGTGCTCCGACCCGAGAATGCGTTGGCGATGCTGCGGATGTCGATCTCGCCCGAGACGATCCGACCGACGACCGCGCCGATCGCCATGAACAGGGCGACCAGGAGGAAGCCCCAGAAGCCGAAGATCAGTGCGGCGGCGGCCAGGACGAGGCCGACGAGGGCACCGGTGACGGTCGGGTTCATGACACGCGGGAGGGGGTCGAGTCGTCGTCATCGTCACCCGGGATGTGGATGTCGTTGACGTCGACGTTGACCTCGACGACCTCGAGGCCGACGAGACGGCTGATGGCGCCGGCGACGCGTGCGCGCACCTGGTCGGCCACCTCCTGGATGGGTGCGGGGTACTCGACCACGATGGTGAGGTCCGCCGCGGCCTGGGTCTCCCCGACTTCGACCTTCACGCCCTGCGTGAGGTCGGTCGCGTTGATCGCGTCGCGGATCGCGCCGAACGCGCGCGCTCCGCCGCCGCCGAGGGCGTGGACGCCGGCCACCTCGCGCGCGGCGATGCCGGCGACCTTGGCCACGACCGAGTCGGCGATGGTGGTCTTACCGGCCGCCTGAGCGTCGGCGGGGGTCCGGGAGCCGGTGAACGCGCGGTCCACGCGCGACCCCTGGGGCGCGGCGGTGGGGGCCGCGGGCTGTTCTTCGATAGCCATCGGAGTGTCCTTCCTGTACGTCCTGGCCCCGGAGGTGATCCCGGGCCAGCGGTGTTCGCTTACTGATGAGACGTAGGTGGAAGGAGTTTCGTCACGCCGCGGCCCCCACTTTCTCGCGAGACCGTCGTCACCGGTCAGACGGGTGCGGCGAACTCCCGGATCGTGATGCCGGAGAACTGCGCCGTGCCGCCGTCGGTGTACAGCGAGATCCCGGTGTCGCCGTCGAGGAAGTGCACCTGCTGCGACAGGACCGTGTGCCCGGCGTTGACGAAGACCTCCACACTCTGGCGGTCGACGAAGATGCGCAGGTGCACGGATCGGGCCGCGGGATCGATGGGCGCGGCCGCGCGCGTGTACGGCGCGAGCGCGTAACCGGCGCGGTCGGAGGGGCCGCGGTCGACGTACAGGTCGGAGCCGTACTTTCCGACGTTGGTGTGCCGCGACCCGTCTGCGGACCGACCGACCGAGACACCGACGTTCGTGGCGTCCGTCCAGGCGACGTCGAGTTCGAGCTCGTACGCGCGTCCGGTCCAGGGGAGGACGTCGCTGCCGTTCACCGTGCGATCCGGCAGGGTCACCGTCGAGGTCGCGCGCGCGGCCAGCGCGGGGATCGGCGCGCTGAGCAGGCTGTACCACCCGCCCGGCTGCTTCTCCAGGCGCAGTTCGCGCACGATCGAGTTCTGGCCGTTGTAGCCGTCGCTGACGTCGGTGGGGACGTCGCGCGCGGCGTACTTCCAGTTGTTCATCCAGCCGATGGCGAGGCGCCGCGTGTCGGGCGCCTCGATGCTCGGCCAGGTCACGGCGCCGTACCAGTCCCAGCCCCAGTCCAGCCACTGCGGGGTCAGGTCGTCGGCGACGAAGTGCGTGCCGTTCCACGTACCCATCCAGTACGCGTAGGTCATCGGGAGCCCGATGCCGTAGGCATCCATGCTCGCGCCGAGCACCCAGTGCCGGCTGCCGTCGTCGGCGGTCATCTGGAACAGGTCGGGGCACTCGATGCCGCCGAGCTGGGGGTTCGGGTAGTCGAAGTTGCTGCGCCACGTCCACTGGCGCAGGTTCGGTGAGGTGTAGAAACCCGCGTACCGGGCGCGGCCGAGGGCCATGACCCATTCGCTGCGCGCCGCGTCCCAGTGCACCTTGGGGTCGCGGCACCACTCGGCGTTGTCGATCTCGGCCGGCGTCTGGGCGGTGCGGCCGTCGGTGTTGACCAGGACGGGGTCGGGCAGCATCGTGAAACTGAAGCCCCCGTCGGTCGACCAGTACAGGTACTGCTCCTGGTACTTGCGGATCCCGTCGGTGGGCCGGGTCGCGAGTGCGATCACCGCTCCCGCGCCGAATCCGGCGGTATTCGCCTCGTCGACGACGAGGCACCCCGACCACACGGGGACGCCGTTCGTGAGCGGCATGACGGTGCCGTGGTGGACGAAGCTCACGCCGTCAGTGGTGGCGTGGTCCCATCCGCCGGGGCCGTTGTTGACGTCGGAGTGCAGGTAGTACAGCTGGTACTGCCCGCCCGAGACGATCGGGCGCTGCGGATCGCACAGCCAGGCCGTCGGCGGGGTCATGTGGTAGATCGCGCGTTGCGACGGCGTGGTCGCACGCGCGGCGACGGGAGCCGCGGAGGCCAGGGCGAGGCCGAAGGCCCCGGCTCCGGCGCCCTGCAGCAGGGTGCGGCGGGAGATCTCGAACGGCATGATGCTCACTTCCTCGTGATCGGCGGGCGCGACGATGCACCCGCCGGGGTGTCCGGCGGTTCGGTGGGGAAAGGGTCAGGCGGCCGCCGGAGCCGCGAGACCTTCCTGCGCGTCGTCGGCGAGGGCGACGATGCGCACGGCGGGGGCCTCCGACCCTTCCGCGGTGGCGTGCACGGTCACGGGGCCGCCGCCGAGGGTCACCAGGTGCGAGAGCACCGTGGCGCCGCGATCGGCGAAGACCTCCAGCAGAGGCCCGTCGAGCACGATCGTGAACGCCCCGGCGCCCGTCTCGAGCAGCGGCGCGGTGCGCGTGCCCGCGAAGTCGGGGTGCAGCGTCCGGGCGGCCTCGCCCGAGCGCGACACCGCGAGCGTACGGGTGGCGGGGTCGTGGACGATCTCGACCGCGGCATCCGTCGCTCCCTCCAACCGGAGGCGCAGGATGCCGGTGGACGCGGGGTCGGGATGGACCTCGATGACCGCGTGCGGGGTGACGCCCGCGGCGGGGGAGGGGACGTCGTCGAGGTCTGCGGGGAGCACCGGATGCTGCACCAGCCGTAGGACGCCCGCGATGCGGCGGAGGCCCAGGGTGCGCGGCAGCGACATCGCGCCGCGCCACGGAGCCGTCGGCACGGCATGCGCGTAGCGCCAGTTGCTCATCCACGCGAGCATCACCGCCGCACCGCCGGGCGCGCCGTGGAACGTGACGCCCGCGTAGAGGTCGCGTCCGTGGTCGACGGGCACGAGCGCGTCCTCCTCGGCGCGGAAGACGCCGTCCACGAGGTCGCCCACGACGTAGTGCATCGCGGAGCCGGAGGGGTCGGCGTCGTCGCCCACCGGGTTGGTGCTCAGTAGCAGTACCCAGGCCGTGGCATCCGTTCCCTCGATCTCCAACCGGACGAGATCGGGGCACTCCCAGACGACGTCCTCGGGGCCGAGCGGTCCGTACGCCCCCGTCTCCCGCCACGTGTCGAGATCGTCGGAGGCGTAGAACACGACGCGACGCTCGACGGCCTCCACCGCCAGCATCAGCCAGCCGCCGTCGGGGAGCGCGATCACCTTCGGGTCGCGGAAGTCGGCGCTGCCGCGGTCGAGTACCGGGTTCGCGGCATCCGGGGTCCAGGTGAGGCCGCCGTCGACGCTGGTCGCGCGGGACTGGGCCTGGATGCCGTGGGCGTACGCGCTCGTGTAGAACGCCGTCAGAGTGGAGCCGGGGCCGGCCACGACCGAACCCGAGAAGATCTGCTCGTCGGGGCGGTGGGGGAGGGCGACGGGATGCTCCTCCCAGTGCAGGAGGTCGGAGCTGGAGGCGTGTCCCCAGCTCATGTTCCCCCAGTCGTTCCCCTCGGGGTTGTACTGGAAGAACGCGTGCCACCGGCCGTCGATGTGCACCAGACCGTTGGGGTCGTTCATCCAGTTGCGCGCGGGCGCGAGGTGGACGCGCGGGCGGGGCAGGCTCACAGCGACTCCCGGAGGACGGGCGGGCAGGCGACGAGGTGACGTGCTCCCGTCGCGGGCGACTCGAGCCCGAGGAGCGTGCGCACACCGGCGGCGCCGAGCTCGTAGTGCGGCAGCGCGACGGTCGACAGCGGCGGACGCAGGTGCGCGGCGATGACGTCCTGGTTGTCGAAGCCCATGACCGCGACGTCTCCGGGGATGCGCAGGCCCCGGTCGCGCAGGCCGTCGTAGAGGCCCATCGCGACGCGGTCGTTGTGGCAGAACACCGCGGTGGCGCCGGAGTCGACGACCGCTCCGGCGATGTCGTAGCCGCCCTCCTGCTCGGGCGCCGCCTCGAACACGAGCGCGTCGTCGACGGGCACACCGGCATCCGCCAGGGCCGCACGGTAGCCGGCGAGACGTCCGTCCCGCGCGGGGGACGGCGACGTCGTGTTGACGAAGGCGATGCGGCGGTGCCCGGCCGAGAGGAGTTCCTCGGTCGCCGTCCGTCCGCCCTGCACCTCGTCGGGCACCACCGCGGGGAAGGCGTCGTCGGCGGCGAAGCAGTTCACCAGCACCGTCTCGGTGTGCTGCAGCGGCGACGGCACGTCGATCTCGCGGTGGTACCAGGTGGAGTACAGGATGCCGCGCACCTGGTGCTCCAGCATCATCGCGATCGCGTCGTTCTCGGCGGCGGCGTTGCCCTCGGTGTTGGCCACGAGCAGGACGAACCCGTGACGCCACGCCTCGTCCTGTGCGCCGTGGATGATCTGTCCGGCGAAGGGCGTGGTGGCGATGGCATCCGCCACCAGCCCGATGAAGCGGGAACTCCCCTCGGACAGCGTCTTGGCGAGCGCGTTCGGCCGGTAGCCGAGCGCCGCGATCGCCTCGTGCACGCGGCGTCGGGCATCCTCGCCGATACGCGCGCCCGGCTTGTCGTTCACGACGTGCGACACGGTCGCCACCGAAACCCCGGCCGCCCGCGCCACGTCGCGCATCGTCGTGCTCATCCCTTGGTGGCTCCGCTCTCCAGGCCGGCGATCATCGCCTTGTTCAGCACGAGGAACACCAGCAGCAGTGGCGTCACCGTGACGCACACCGCGGCGAACGTCGCCGTCCAGTCGGTGTTGCCCATCGCTCCGATGTAGTTTTGCAGCCCCAGCGGGATGGTCTTGAGTCCATCGGAAAGAACGAACGTGTTCGCGAAGATGAAGTCGTTCCAGATGAAGATGCTGTTGACCAGCACGACCGTGATGATCGTGTTCACCGACAGCGGCGCCGTGATCTGCAGGAAGATCCGGTACGGCCCCGCACCGTCGAGGGAGGCGGCCTCGTACAGCTCGCGCGGGATGTACTCGTAGAACGACGAGAACAGGTACACGCCCATCGGCAGCGAGAACGCCGCCAGCGGCAGGATCATCGACAGGTGCGTGTCGAGCAGGCCCACCTGCGAGTAGTCGATGAACAGCGGCACGAGCGCGATCTGGACCGGGACGATGATGCCCAGCAGGAACAGCGCCCGGACGAACCCGCTGAAGCGGAAGCCCAGGACCTGCAGCGCGTACGCGGCCATCATCCCGGCCACGACGATCAGGACGCTGGCACCGAGGGTCACGAGGAAGCTGTTGGCGATGTTCAGCGCCAGGTTGCCGGTGGCGAAGGCGCGGGAGTAGTTCTCCAGCGTCCACTCCGACGGCAGGGCGAACGGGTCGCCGCCCGCGAAGTCGCTTGCGGTCCGGAAGCTCGTGAGGAACAGCCACAGCAGCGGGTACACCTGCACCACGACGATGAGCACCACCGTGACGGTCAGCAGCGTCCGCTGGACGCGCACGCGCGGCGAGCGGTGCACGGGACGCGGCCCCGGTGCGGGGGAGAGGGGGACGGATGCCACAGGGGCCGGGGCGAGTGTCGTGCTCATCACGCGTCCTTTCGACGCAGCAGCAGGAAGATGAGGCCCACGGCGACCAGGCACTCGACGACGATGAAGACCGAGATGGCGCTGGCGTAGCCGTAGTCGGTGTGGACGAAGGCCGTCTTGTACATGTAGGTGGTCAGGAGCTCGGACGCCTGCCCGGGTCCGCCGTTGGTGAGCAGGTACGGGATGTCGAAGCCGCGCAGCGCGAACGTGGTGGCCATGACGGTCGTGGTGATCCAGACGGGACGGATGTAGGGGAAGCGGATCCGCCAGAAGGTCTGCCACCAGGAGGCGCCGTCGAGGCGCGCGGCCTCCTCGAGCTCCTTCGGCACCGCGATGAGCGCCGCGTAGATGATGAGCATGTAGAGGCCGGTGAAGCGCCACCCTTCGGGGACCGACACCGCGGCCAGGACCGTCTGCACGTTGGAGAGCCAGGCCGTCTGGAGGCCGTCGAGTCCCACCCACGCGAGCAGCTGGTTGAGCAGCCCCACGGGTTCGAGCGAGTAGATGCGGACGAAGAGGAACGCGATCGCCACGGTGGAGATGACCGCCGGCAGCAGGTACAGCGTCTTGACCAGTTCGCGCGCCCGGGGGAGGGCGGTCAGCAGTCCCGCGACCGCGAGGGCGCCGCCGAGCTGGAGCACGAGGCAGATGGCGAGGTAGCCGAGGGCGTTGCCGAACGCGGTCCAGAACACGTCGTCGCGCGTGAACATCTTCACGTAGTTGTCCAGGCCCACGAATGTCAGGGCGGTGATGCCGTCCCACGAGAACAGGCTCAGCACCAGCGACTGCACGATGGGGAGCAGGACCGCGGCGCCGTAGAGCAGCAGCGGCGGGACGAGGAACACCGCGACGGCGAGGCCCGAGCGGCGCGGCAGCATCGACGCACGCATCGGCGCGCGACGCCGGGCGGGGGAGCCGGCCCCGGTGACCCGGGGCCGGCTCGGTGCGAGGGTGTCAGCCACCGACGTTCTCCGTGAGAGAGGCGTCCATCGTGCTGACGAACTCGTCAGGGGTGATGTCGCCCTGGACCAGCAGGGTCAGCTCCTGCTGGAGCCGGGTGTTCGTCGCGGGGTCGAGCTGCGTGTCCCACGGCATCGCGATCTTGGTGCCCACGTCGCCGGCCTGCTCGATCGCCCGGGTGTACAGCGGCGTCGCATTCGCGGGGATGGTCGTCTCCACGCCGGTGGTCGGGGAGAGGGCTCCCGACGCGGCGACCTCGGCGGGGTAGCGCTCGAGGGCGAAGCGCAGGAAGTCGCGTACGAGCGGGTCGTAGGTGGCGGAGTTGACCGCCATGCCGATCCCCGACGGGGTCACGTACTCGTTGTCGGCGGTCACGGCGCCGGGGAGCGTCGGGAGGGTGAAGTAGTCGACGCTGTCGCGCACACCCGCGTCGAGCTTGTCGGTGGCGAGGTTCGCCAGCTCCCACGTGCCGATGTTGTAGACCGCGGCCTTGCCCGAGGTGAACTGGGCCTGGGCGTCGGCATAGCCGGTGGCCGAGAAGCCCTCCTGGAAGCAGCCGGCCTGGCCGAGTCCGTACAGCCAGTCGGCCGCGGCGCGGCCGGGCGCGTCGGAGAACTTCGCCTGGCCGGTCTTCAGCTTCTGCACGTACTCGGGGCCGGCCTGGCGGAACGGGTAGTACGCCATGTACCGCTCCAGCGGCCAGCCGTCGGAGCCGTCGAGGGCGATGGGCGTGATGCCCTTCGCGCGCAGCGCCTGGCACATCGGGGCGAAATCGTCGAGCGTCGCGGGGACCGACACCCCGGCCTGCGCGAGGAGGTCCTTGTTGTACCAGAAGAACTCCAGCTGGAATTCGAACGGCACCATGTAGAGCGAGCCGTCGTCGAAGCGCTGGTAGTTCAGGGCGGCGTCCCGGTACTGGTCCGACAGACCGAGGTCTTTCAGCAGCAGGTCGACGTCGACCATGCGGCCCTGCTGTGCGAGCTTCTGCGCGAAGGGGGTGGCATCCGTGTCGAAGAGCTCCGGCAGCTTGTTCGCGGCGGCGAGGGTCTCGTACTTCTGGATGTAACTGGGGCGGTCCGGCGTCGTGATGAGGTTCAGCGAGAAGCCGGGGTGATCGGCGGCGTACTCGTCGGCGATCTTCTGCATCGCCGTGATCACGCCCCCGTCGGCCGGACGCGACAGCAGCCACGAGATCTCGCGGGGCTTGATCTCGCCCTCGGGGTTGACGTCGGTGGGATCGCCGGCCGAGCCGGTGGCGCCGCATCCGGACAGGACGAGCGCGGTGGCGGCGGTCAGCGCGACCCAGGAGGCCGCTCGGGTGAGGTGGACCATGTGAATCTCCATTGATGTGGTGGTGCGGGTGGTGGGGTGGTGCGGGTCAGGAAGAGGCGAGGAGAGCGTCGTCGAGCGACGACGCCGGTGCGGTGTCGGCGGACGGTCCGGTGACCTCCAGCGAGAGCACCGTCGCGGTGCCCTCGCCGACGAAGGCGCCGACGCGACCCTCGGTCCGGTCGTAGAGGCGCGTGCTGAGGGTCACCGAGCCGTCGACCGTGGCGACGCAGAGGTCGCCGTCGACGACGACCTCGAGCCGGTGCGGCCCCGGAACGAGCGTGACCGGGCGTTCGAGCTCGACGACGTGGGGGACGTCGCCCGAGATCTGCCACTGCTCTCCTCCGGTGCGGCGGCGGGGCCAGCGGTCGAAGACCAGGCGGTTGCGTCGCGGCTCGAGGCGCAGGACGTACGCTTCGTCGCCGTCGGCGCTCGCCCGCAGCAGCAGACCGCATTCGGTGGTCCCGGGGGCGATGTCGAAGACGGCGTCGACGCGGAAGGCCGCGGGCAGATCGACCGGAAGGACGATGTCGGCGTAGCCGTCGGGGGCGGACAGAGCGGTCCCGGATGCCGTTGCGACGAGCCGTTCGCCGAAGGTCTCGGCGAGCTCGATCGGCGGGTGGAAGCGCAGAGAGCCGTCGGCGTTCTGCTCCGCCTCGAGGACCGACAGCGTGCCGGCCCACTGCCACGCGCCGTCGTCGGTGCCGCCCTCGCGGGAGGAGATCCATCCGAAGAAGAACCGGCGTCCGTCGCGGGCGGCGGACTTCGCGGCGTAGTAGGCGCGTCCGTCGATCGTGTCGTTCTCGGGTACCTGCCACGGGCCGTGGAGGCTGCGGGAGACGCGGTAGCGCGTCGTGAAGGATTCGCTGAACTCGGAGTACACGAGGTACCACCACCCGTTCCACTCGAACACCTCGGGGCATTCGTGAGCGATGTAGCGGCGCGGATCCCAGAAGGGCTCGACGGCCTCCCACGTGCGCAGGTCGTGCGAGACGCACTGCGCGATCACTCCGCGCCGGCGCTCGGGGCCGTCGGCGTGACGGGCCGTGACGAGCATGCGCCAGAGGCCCGCTTCGTCGTCGCGGAAGACGAAGGGATCGCGCCAGTCGGCGGTCTCGTAGCCCGAGGTGGCGCCGAAGGTGTCCTCGAGCTGGCGCACCCACGTGCGCATCCCGTCGGTGCTCGTGGCGTGAAGGACGACCTGCAGCGGGAGGCCGTCGGCCCCGATCCGGTCGGGGTTCTGCCCGGTGTAGAAGACGTGGTGGATGCCGCCTTCCACGACGACGCTGCCGGTGTAGACGTTGAAGTCGGCGGCATCCGATCCTCCGGAGGGGAGGGCGGGACCGGTCTCGACGAAGGTGACGAGGTCGTCGGTGACGACGCGGTGCCACGGCATCCCGACCTTGGGGACCTGCCGGGACTCGTGCAGGTAGAAGAGGTGGAACCGGCCGTCTTCCTCCCACGGGATGACGTCGCCGACCCATGCGTTCGGCGGTCGGAAGAACCCTCGCTGGTCCATGCGGATGACTCCTCATCGAGACGATGTCGCCGACGAACCGGGGATGGTTAATCGGTTACGCAGAACGTAGCAACGTCTTGCAAGGTTGGTCAAGCGGTTAATCAGATGATGTCGCGATCCCTGATGCGCGAAGCACGGGAGCGCCCGCGGTGACCCTGGCCCCGCCGTCGACCGGGGTGAATGTGCGGTCGCCCGCGTGCGTGACGATGGTCATCACGACGGGATCCAGACCCGCGCCGACGATCGCGTCGAGGTCCACCTGCGCGAGCGCCTCGCCGACGACCACGCGGTCGCCGCTGCGGACGAGCGGCCGGAACCCCTCGCCGCGCAGCCGCACCGTGTCGATGCCGACGTGCACCAGCACCTCCGTCCCGCCGGATGTGGTGATGCCGTAGGCGTGCGCCGTCGCCGCGACGGCGGTGATCGTGCCGGATGCCGGTGCGACGATCAGGCCGCTCGAGGGTGTCACCGCCGACGTCGGCCCGAGGGAGCCGGAGGCGAACGCCGGATCGGGGAGCGACTCCACGGTCACGCGTCGGCCGGAGACGGGGGACACGATCACGGGCCCGTCGCCGTCCCGGCCGGGACCATCGGCGTCGATCGTACGGCCTCTCCGTCGCCGCCATCGCGCCCACGTCAGCGTGCCCCCGAACGACAGCAGCACCGCCACAGCCAGGCAGACCAGGAACGGCCCGACGCTCCCCGGCGCGATCGAGGCGAACCCGAGCACCCCCGCGGCGCCCAGTGTCACCGCCTGGACATGCCAGGCGGCCAGGAGCGCCGCCGACACCGCGGTCGCGCCCACCGCGATCAGGAAGGGCACGCGCAGCCGGAGGGTCACGCCGAACATCGCCGGTTCGGCGATCCCGAGGGCGGCGGGGGCGGTCGCCGTCGCCGCCAGGGCGCGCAGGCGGGTCCCTCGGCGCGCGCTGAGCCACACCGCGAGAGACGCCGCGGCCTGCGCCACGTTCGCGGCCGCGGCGATGGGGAAGATGAACGATCCGCCCGTGGACAACAGACCCAACTCGATCGCGATCAATCCCTGGTGGAGTCCCGTCACCACCAGCGGGGAGTAGACCGCGCCCACGAGAGCCCCGCCGAGAACCCCCGCGCTCGTGTACAGCCACTCCATCCCCTGTGCGGCTGCGTCGCCGAGGAAGCGCAGGACCGGCCCGAGCAGCAGGAAGGCCGGCAGGCCGGTGGTGAGCAGGGTCAGTAGTGGCACGAGCAGCAGGCGCGCCGATCCCCGCGTCCGTCGCGCGAAGAACCGCTCCAGGCGGGCCAGGACGAAACAGATCGCGATGATCGGCACGACGGTGCCCTGGTAGTCGATGGCCAGCACATCCACACCCGCGATGACCCACCCCGTGTCGGGCGCGAGGTGGATCGCCGGCAGGGTGCGGTCGGCGGTGAGGCCGGGCGCGGCGACGAGCGCGGCGCCCATCGCGGCGCCGAGGTACGGACTGCCGCCGAAGCGTCCGGCCGCGGAGAATCCGAGGAGGACGGGGAGCAACGCGAACACCGCGGCGCCGAGCAGTCCCACCAGGGCCACGGGGCCGCGCAGCCAGGTCACCATGTCGACGAGGGCTGCGTCGCCGAACACCCCGGGGCCGGCGAGGACGTTGTGGAGGGCCGTGAGGAGGCCTCCGGCCACGAAGGCCGGGAGCAGCGGCGTGAACACGTCGACCAGGAGGCCCACGGCCCGCGCCGGCAGTCGGCCGGGATCTGCGGGAGTCGGGGCGGATCCGGCTCTCCGGCGGACGGCTGCGGTGACCGCCTCCACCCTTCCCGGCCCGACGACGATCTGCACGCGCTCGCCGACCACCTGCGCCGCGAGGACGCCGGGGATCCGAGCGAGCGACGCGACGTCCACACGCGCGGCTTCGGCCGGCTCCACCCGCACACGTGTCGCGCAGTGCGTCACGTCGCGGACGTTCCCGGCGCCGCCCAGGGCGTCCAGGATCGCGTCGGCCATCGTCATGGCATCCATCGGCACCCGGACCCCTCGCACCCTTCCCCGGGGTGGTGACGTCCAGGCTACGCGGTCGGCAGGGAAGACGAACGGGGCCCCGCATCGCGGGACCCCGTTCGGGAGGAGGGAGCGTCAGCCGATCGGCCGCGGGTCGGCCGCGGGGGAGATGTCGTGAGCGTATCCCGAGGGGATGTCGGCCCAGCCGCCGAGGCCGTTCGTGCCGTACGAACGGTCGACGGTCACCGCGTCGCCCTCGATGTCGACACGGACGGTCGGGGCGAGGGTTCCACCGCGCACGAAGTCGTCACTGGTGCCGATGGTGTCGATGAACGACTGCACGAGGCCGTCGGGCATCACGTAGTGCGAGTACGCCTGGAACTGTCCCGGGTGCTGGTCGGGATGCGGAGCGAAGGGGGTTCCGACCGGGAAGTTCAGGTTGGCGGGGCTGCCGAGGGCCAGTCCCGAGCCGCGGTTGACCGGCTGGAAGTCGCTCCGGATGCCGTCGCCGACGAAGCCGTAAACGCCCTCGGGGCCGTCGATGCCGGCCGCGTACGTGCCGCGGTGCGTGATCGTGAACAGGTAGTACTTGCCGTCCTTGATGTAGATCTGCGGACGCTCGGTCTGGTCGTTGACGCAGTTGGCCGACAGGATCGGCGGCAGGAACCGCCACTCGGTCAGCGCCGCGTTCTCGGCGACGGCGAGCCCCACATTGGCCATCTGGAAGTGCGCACCCTGGTCCATCGCCTGGTCGGCGGTCTCGGCGTGCGGGTCGCCGGGCGCGTAGCCCATGTCGTCCTCGGTGCACGCCCGCTCGCCGCGGGCGAAGGCGGAGTTGCCCTCGAAGACCATGTACGTCTTGCCGGGGTGGGCGGGGTCCTCGAAGGTGAACGGGTCGCGGAAGTTGAAGAACTCGTTCTGCGCGCCGGTCTGGTAGTACTCGCCGTCGGCCTGCAGCATGTCGTGCTGGTCGCGGAAGCCGGTCATCCACACGCCGCTCTCATCGGCGAAGAGGCGGCCCTCGCTCTGGACGAGACGCGGGTCGTACGGCTTCCGGTTGGAGCCGTCCTCGTTGCGGTAGAACGCCACCGCGGTGTAGAAGATGCGCAGCTTGTTGCCGTCGAAGATCCGGGTCGAGCCCGACCACTCGGTCTGGTGGCTGAAGGACTGGTCCTCGAAGATCGCGCCGGACGCGCCCTCGGGGAACACCAGGCCGCCGTAGGTCCAGCCGCCGTCGGCGGGCCGCTCGGCCACGTCGGCCTTGCGGAAGAAGTAGCCGAGCTTGGCGTAGGTGTGCCGGTCGTCGAAGCCGAGCTTGCGGTCGGCGACGAGGGAGAACACCACCTCCCAGCCCTTGAAACTCGGCTGCGCGGAGGTGCCGTCGGTGAGGGTCCAGCTGTCCCAGACCCACACCTCCTCGTTGCTCATGTCGGGGAAGTCCTGGGGCACCGTCGGCATCGTGTAGTCCTCGGGCATCGAGTTCGCCCGCGACGGCGCGGCGGGATCGCTCATCGCCTTGAGCTGCCGTGCGTCGGCCCGAGTCCACTTGGCGGTGAAGTCGGCCTCGGGGTCGTACGCCTTCTGCGTGTGCGTCGTCGGTGCCGGGAAGCCCGGAACCGCTTCGGGGGTGTCCTGCGCCTGCGCCGGGGCGCCCGCCGCGAGTGCGGCGGTCGTGGCGATCACGGCGGTGATCGCGGCGAGCCGGAAGCGCGTACGCCCCGCTCGGTTGTGCGTGGTGGTCACGTCGTTCTGCTTTCTCGTTCGCAAGACGTGGATCCTTCTCCTCAGGGCCAGCGTAAGAAGTCATCCGCAATGTGTCAAACGATTGGCATAATTTGTGTTCGCTGGGAATCTCTGGCACTCTCGACGCGAGCCGCCGCAGGGCGTGCTCCGTGGCATCCCTCCTCTCCGCGGTCATCTGAGCCCGCATCCGCCACCCCTCGCGACGACGTGAACCCGGTCGAACAGACCCGCGTCCGGCGCGCCCGCCACCATCCTCTGGAGTGTCATGACCCCTCTCGTCCCCACCGCCCGCCGGGCGCTGTCCCGCCGGCTGCCCGCCGCGACGGCGGCTGCCCTGGCGTCCTCCGCGGCGCTGATCCTGCTCGCCGCCGCCCCTGCCCACGCGGCGACCTCCCTCTCGACGTTCGAGGCGCAGGACGTCGCGGAAGCGGCAGAATCCCTGATCGGAGAGCACGTCACGCTCGCGTCCGCGTCGCTCGCGGCGGGGCGTGGGGTGCAGGCGGGCTCCTTCTCCGACCTCGACCTCGGGCTGCCCGCCGGCCCGGTCTCCGGCGTGGCACTCAGCACCGGTTCGCTGCGTGCGGCGGATCCGTCGTCCGCGGCCGACGTCGACTTCACCGTGTCGGCGTTGACCGGCCCCAACGCCAAGCTCACCACCACGGGCGACCTCGGTGGGGGCGGCTCCGCCGTGTTGGAGTCCTCGTTCGGTCGCACCACGTACGACGCGGCCGAACTGCACCTCGAGCTGGTTCCCGCGGGCGAAACTCTGACAATCGTTTATCAGATCGGGAGTGAAGAGTATGCCGGCTGGGCCGGGCGCGATTACACCGACGCGTTCGGTGTCTACGTCGACGGCCGCCTCTGCTCGACCGTCGGCGACCTGCCCGTGGGGCTGGAATCCATCAACGCGGACACGCACTCCGACCTGTTCGTCTCGAATGTCACGGCTGACGGCGCTCCCGGCGACCGCGCGACCGAGATGAACGGCTACACCGTGCCCCTGACGTGCACCGCCGCGGTCACCCCCGGCCAGCCGGTTACGGTCGTGGCCGCGGTGGCCGACACCGTGGACGGTCAGCTCGACTCGACGCTCCTCCTCGCCGCCGGGGGCATCAGCTCCGTGGCCGGCCCCACGACGCCGACCACGCCCCCGACGGACGGTGACGGCGGAGCCTCGGCATCCCCCGATCCCGTCCCCGCCGCCGACACCTCGTCCACCGCCTCCGGGTCGACCCGGCCCGGCTCGCCGCTGGCGAACACCGGTGTCGACGGGTCCGCGCTCGCCGCCGGGGCCGGCATCGCTGCGGCCGCGATGGGGGCCGGAGTGGCCGCCCTCGTGATCGCCCGCCGCCGCCGTGCCCGCGACGGGGTGAGCGCGCCGTGATCCGCGTCGGCTCCCGCCTCCCCGTCCGTTGCGCCGCCGGCGTGGTGCTCGCCCTTGCGGGAGCGACGGTCCTCGCCGCTCCCGCCCACGCGCGCAGCGACCTGTCGCTCGTGGCGGAGACCACCGTGGTCCAGGACGGCCCCTCCACCGTCTCGGACGTGCGGTGGACGCTTCCCGCGGAAGCCGCTCCCGGTGACACCGTCGAGCTCTTCCTCCCGGAGCACGCGGGCGGTGCGGCGGGAGCCGACTGGATCTCCTCCACCGGGGTCGTGATCGGGACCGCCCGGCTCGACGCGACCGGTCGGCTCGTCATCGAACTCACCGACGCCGTCGCCGACCCGGCGAATCGCGTCGGCGAGGCCATCGTCCGCTCGACCGCCGACCCCGTGCCTCCGATCGTGACGACCTCGTCGTCCGAGGCGGATGCCACGCTGCGTCCCGGCGAGCGCCCCGGACCGTTCTACGGCATCCCCGATCGCACCCGCGGGAACAAGTACGGCTTCTGGGTCGACGAGGACGAGACCCGCGCGCGATGGGTCGTCGAGTCGCCCCGCGGTCCGTGGGACGTGCTCGACATCATCGACAGCGTGGGCCCGGGTCAGCGCATCGACTGCGCGGCGGGCGTGAGCGTACGGTCCGCGACCGCGACGGATCCGGACACGGGTGCCCTCGTCGAGCCCGTCGCGGTGCCCGCGGATCGTGTGCGCGTCGACTGCTCCGAAACCGAAGTGACCGTGCGCGTCGCGCCCGTGGCCGACGAGATCGTCGAAGTCGCGCTCGACACCGTGCCGGAGGCGCCGTCCAGCGAGATCACCAACGTGGCGACCTTCGAGGCCCGTCGCACTCAGACGGGGGAGCCGGTGCGCACGGTCGGGTGGGAGCCCGTCCTGATCGTGCCGCCCACGGTTCCGCCGACCACTCCGCCGCAGCCGGAGCCGCCGCTGCCGGAACCCCCGGTCACGGGGACCCCGACGCCCGCAGCGCCGGTGCCCGCACGCCTGGCCGAGACGGGGGCGGGAGACACCGCCCTTCCGCTCGGGGCGACCGCCGCCCTTCTGCTGGCGGCGGGGTGCGCCGTTCTCGCGGTGCGCGCGCGCCGTGTCCGGGGGCGTGCGTGACGGGCGTCGAGAACCCCCGCGCCGCACGCGCCCCTCGCCCGCGCGGGGGAGCCCTGCTCGCCCTGATCGCCGGCGTCGCGGTCGTGGCGATCGGTCTCGTCGTCCTCCTGGTTCCGCGCGACGCTCCGGCGCCCGTCGTGCCGACGCCCACGGCCGTACCCGACGCGTTCGACGTGCCCGAGGGCTGGGAGAGGTTCCGGCCGACGTTCCACCTCACGCCGGAGCGCCACTGGATCAACGACCCGCAGCGCCCCGTCCTCGTCGACGGCGAGTGGCACCTCTACTACCTGTACAACGCCGATTACCCCGAGGGCAACGGCACGGAGTGGCACCTGGCCACCTCGACCGACATGGTGACCTGGAAGAACCGGGGCATCGCGATCGAGAAGTACCGCAACGGCCTGGGCGACATCCTCACCGGCAGCGCCGTCGTCGACGAGCGCGACACCGCGGGGTTCGGCGCGGGCACGATCGTGGCGCTGACGACCCAGCAGGACGACGGGGTGCAGCGGCAGTCGTTGTTCACCTCGACCGACGGCGGGCGCACCTTCCAGGACTACGAAGGGAACCCGATCATGGACAACCCCGGCGCCGCCGACTGGCGCGATCCCAAGGTCGTGTGGGACGACGCCCACGAGCAGTGGGTGATGGTCCTGGCGGAGGGGGAGCGACTGGGCTTCTACACGTCGAGGAACCTGCGCGAATGGACCTACGTCTCGGACTTCGCCCGCGAAGGCTACGGGTTGCTCGAGTGCCCCGATCTGTTCGAGATGGTCGACCCGGTCTCCGGGCGTCGTACCTGGGTGCTCGGCGCGAGTGCGGATGCCATCCGCACGGGCGGCACGACCGGATTCGCGTACTGGACCGGTGCGTGGGACGGGGAGCGGTTCACCGCCGAGGCCGAGGAGCCGCAGTGGCTCGACGGGGGCGCCGACTTCTACGCCGCGGTGACCTGGGACGACCCGCGGGATGGGGACCGCGGCCGTCTGGAGCGCCGCTTCGCGCTCGCGTGGGTCAACAACTGGTCCTATGCCCGCGATCTGCCCGGCGGGACCTGGCAGGGCGGTTCGCTCTCGACGACGCGGGAGATCACTCTGCGCGAGGTGGACGGGCGCCTCACGCTGCTCTCGCAGCCGGTTGCCGCGGTCACGGCTCACGAGGGTCCGGTGCGCTCCGGCGTCGCCCCCGTGGAGATGGCCGCGGGAGAGATCACCTCGCTGCCGGTGCGGGGGACCGGGGGCGCCTACCGCCTCCGGGCGACCGTCTCGGCGCCCGACGGCGGCGAGGTGCGTCTGCGGCTGGGATCGTCCGATGGGGGCGAGGTCACCGTGGGCTACGACGCGGAGGCGGGCGTGGTCTTCCTCGACCGCCGCCGCGATCAGGTCGCGGACACCCTGCCGGCGACGTACCGTCAGGTGCGCGTGGCTCCTGTGGACGCCGACGGGATGCTGGTGCTCGACGTGATCGTGGACGCGTCCTCGATCGAGGTCTTCGCGGGGGAAGGGCGGGCATCGCTCACTTCCGCGGCCTATGTCGACCTCGCCGGAGGCGTCACGGTCGAGGCCGTCGGCGCCGCGGCGCGGATCCGTGACGTCGCGCTGTCCCCGCTGGCGGTCAACGACCCGAACGCCCCGTGAGTCAGGTGTGACTCCGTCGGAGGACCGGCGGGGTCGCACCCTCAGGACGTCCACCCCTGCAGCAGTTCGACCGGCAGCGGTTCCTCCGCCGTGTCGGACGCCGTGGCATCCGCGATCCTCGCCCGCAGCAGGTCGACGGCCCGCTGGGCCATCCGCTCGATCGGCTGACGGACGGTGGTGAGCCCGGGCACCGCCGTCCGCAGCGCGGCGGCGCCGTCGTATCCCACGATGCGGAGATCGTCCGGGACGCGCCGTCCGGTCTTGCGCGCCCATTCCAGTGCCATGAGCGCGGTGAGGTCGTCGCTGGCGAACACCCCGTCCGCCGGATTCAGCGACAGCCATGTCTCGATGGCGGCGCGGCGACGATCGACCGGGGTGTCGTAGCCGTAGGCCACCACCCGCGGGTCGATCCCGTGTCGCTGCATCACCTCGCGGTACGCGGCGGCGCGGGCGTTGCCCGGATGATCGGTCGCGGTGATGTGCACGGGTGCCCGTGAGCCACGGGCGACCAGGTGCTCGGCGGCGAGGAGCCCTCCGGTGCGATTGTCGCTGTGGACGGTCGGGATGCCGTCGCCGAGACGCCGGTCGATCGCGACGATCGGCAGGTCCGCGCGTCCGTAGCCCGCGATGTCCCGGTTGTGCGTGGAGCTGATGATGCCGTCGACCCGATTGCCCTGGAGGAGGTCGAGATAGCGCTCCTCGCGCTCGGGGGTGTCGTGGCAGTCGCAGAGCAGCATCTTGTAACCGCTCTGGGCGAGCGCGCCCTCGACATGCGTGGCGAGTTCGCCGAAGAACGGGTCGGACACCGTGGGCACGATGAGTCCCACGAGCGTGGACCGCTGGCCGATGAGCGACCGGGCGATCTCGTTCGGGCGATATCCGAGGGCGGACACCGCCTCGTCGACGCGGCGGCGGATGTCGTCGCTGAGGTAGCCGCGGTTGTTGAGGACGCGCGAGACGGTGGTGACCGAGACGCCCGCGTGCGCGGCGACGTCCTGCAGCTTGGGTCGGCTCATCGGATGCTCACGCTCCAGGTTCGGGAAACGGGCGCGGGCGCCCCTTCGACGCTATCCCACCGGAACAGGGACACCGCATCCGACGCCGGCGACGGACGACGTCGGGCCCGCGACAGGATGCCGCGGGCCCGACGTTCCACTCGTCCGAGGTCAGGGGCGACCCATGCCGTAGTAGGTCCAGCCCGCGGCGCGCCAGGCGGCGGCATCCAGGCAGTTGCGACCGTCGACCACCACGAGGCCGGCAGCCAGCTCGGCGGCCCGGGCCGGGTCGAGCTCGCGGCGGTACTCGTCCCACTCGGTGACGACGATGACGGCGTCGGCACCACGGAGGGCCTCGTCACGGTCCTCGACGTAGGTCAGCTGCGGGTGGATGCGACGGGCGTTGTCGATCGCGGCCGGGTCGGTGAGCGTCACGTCCGCGCCGAGGCCGTGCAGGCGCACCGCCACGTCGAGCGCGGGGGAGTCGCGGATGTCGTCGCTGTGCGGCTTGAAGGCCGCTCCGAGCACGGTCACCTTCTTCTCGAAGACCGAACCGCCCAGCGCCTGGACGGTGAGGTCGACGGCGCGGTCCCGTCGCCGCAGGTTGATCGCGTCGATCTCACGCAGGAACGCCACCGACTCGCCGCGGCCCAGCTCTTCGGCGCGCGCCGAGAAGGCGCGGATGTCCTTGGGCAGGCAGCCGCCGCCGAAGCCGATGCCGGCCCCGAGGAAGCGCCGGCCGATGCGCGCGTCGTGACCGATCGCGTCGGCGAGGGTCGTCACATCGGCGCCGGTGACCTCGGCGATCTCCGCCATGGCGTTGATGAAGCTGATCTTGGTCGCGAGGAACGCGTTCGCCGACACCTTCACGAGCTCGGCCGTCGCGTAGTCCGTGACGATGAACGGGGTGCCCTTGGCGATGGAGGGGTGGTACACCTCGCGCAGGACGTCCGCCGTCCGGGCGCCCTCTTCGCTCGGGGCGCCGTCGAGGCTCGGCACGCCGGCCACGAGACGATCGGGGTCGACGGTGTCCTGCACGGCCCATCCTTCGCGGAGGAACTCGGGGTTCCAGACGAGGGTGGCGCCGCGCTCGGAGACGCGCGGCGCGAGCGACTCCGCCGTCCCGACCGGAACGGTCGACTTGCCCGCGACGATGTCGCCCTCGGAGAGATAGGGGAGCAGACCGTCGACCGCCGCGTGGACGTAGGTGAGGTCCGCGGCGTACCCGCCCGGCTGCTGCGGTGTGCCGACGCCGATGAAGTGGACCTTCGCGCCCTGCGCCGCAGACATGTCGGTCGTGAACGAGAGCCGGCCGGAGGCGATGCCCTCGGTGAGGATCTCCTGGAGTCCGGGCTCGAAGAAGGGCGCTTCGCCCTTCGAGAGGGAGGCCACCTTCCGCTCGTCGACATCGATTCCGACGACCTCGTGTCCGATCGAGGCCATCGCCGCCGCGTGAACGGCTCCCAGGTATCCGCAACCAATCACAGAAAGACGCACAGGTCTCCTCCAGCTTTGTAGAGAGACGGCGCGCGAGTGTCGCGCCGTCGGCCCGCGCGGGAGCGCGGGGAGTTCACGCGGCCGTCTCGCCCGGCGCCAGGGCGGCGCGGGCGGTCTTGCCGAGGATGACGAAGTCGCCGACGAGCGTCCAGTTCTCGACGTACGACAGATCGAGGCGCACCGACTCCTCCCACGAGAGGGAGGAGCGCCCGCTCACCTGCCACAGGCCCGTGATGCCGGGCTTGGCCAGGAACCGACGGTGCACGTGATCAGCGTAGAGGGCCACCTCCGACGGCAGCGGGGGGCGCGGGCCGACGAGCGACATCGAGCCGCCGATCACGTTGAACAGCTGCGGCAGTTCGTCGAGGCTGAACTTGCGCATGATCCGGCCGATCGGAGTGACCCGCGGGTCGTTCTTCATCTTGAAGAGCACCTCGTTGCCGGCATCCCGTTCCTGCCGGGCGAGCTGCTCGAGGAGGTCCTCCGCGTTGACGACCATCGAGCGGAACTTGATCATCGTGAATTCGCGACCGCGGAATCCCACGCGCTTCTGCCGGAAGAACACCGGCCCCTCGCTGGAGAGTCGGACCGCCATCGCGAGGAACGCCAGGAGGGGGCTCAGGACGATGACGCCGACGACGCTCGCGATCAGATCGACGGTGCGCTTGAGGAAGACCTGGCCGCGCGAGAACCGCGGTGTCTCGACGTGGATGAGGGGAAGACCCGCGACGGGGCGGGTGTGCAGCCGCGGGCCCGCGATGTCGATGATGCTCGGGGCCAGCACGAGGTGCTGTCGGCCGGCTTCGAGGCTCCACGAGATCTGCTTCACCTTGTCCGCCGGCAGCTCGTCCGCACTCGTCACGGCGACGGTGTCCGCGCCGGTGACCTGCAGGGCGCGGGAGATGTCGCCGACGTGGCCCATGACGGGGATGTCGGTTCCGGGGATGGTGTCGGCGACCTTGCCGCTGGGGACGCAGGCCCCCACGACGCGGTACCCGGCGTTCGGGTTGCGCGCGAACTCACGGGCGAGCTGGGTCACGGACGGCAGGGACCCCACGAGGAGCACGTGCGCCGAGTACTTGCCCCGGGAGCGCTGCACGACCAGCCATTGCCGCCACAGCCATCGCGTGAAGATGAGGACCAGGATGCCGACGGGCAGGCTGATCAGCAGGTACCCGCGCGCGACGTCGATCTGCGTCAGGAAGGCGATGATCGCGATCGTTCCGAAGAGTCGGAAGCTGGAATCGAGGACGCGGATGTACTCCTGGGAGCCGGTGCCGAGGACTCGGTCGCTGCGGGAGTCGACGAACGACAGCGCCCACATCCACGACACGATCAGGACGGCCGAGAAGATCCAGTACGAGAGATCCGTGATGCGGTTGTCGCGGCTCGCCGCGACCGCGGCGTTGCCCGTTCCGAACCAGGCCAGCTGCGTGCCGTAGACCACCCAGATGAGGGAGGCGAGGTCCGTGAGGATGAGGTTGCGGCGATACCGCTGGCGCCAGCGGTCGTGCGTCGAGGCGGTGCCCTGGGGGTCACGGTCCAGGAAGGAGCGGACGGCCGGTGCCATCGTCGCCGGAGCGTCGATGTCGGTGCCCTGCGACGTCGATGTCGCGTCGACCTTGAGGTCAGACGTCACAGTGCGTGGGCCCCTTCCCCCGGATGACCCGGATCGTGGTTCTCCTCGGAACGATAACAGCCTCAACTTACCCCGTGAATCACCCCTGTATGAACGAATTGTTTCCTGAACGCGCGGGCTTGTCACCCGGCGTTTCTCCAGGTGACGACGGGTGTCCGCCGATTGGTGGACACGACCGCGGGTGGCCCAGACCGCTCGATGCATGTTCGCGAGCTCCTGTCAAGTGTCCGACGGGCAGCGTCGCTGTGGTGTACAAGGTGCCAGTCCCCTAGACTCGACCGCGGTCGGCGACGTCGCACGCCGTCCGATCGCGACGCCGGGGGGATCGCTCATGACTCGCGCCGACCGGTCGAATCCCCGGCACCTCGGGTGGGGTGCCGGTGCTCTCATCGCGGTGCTCGCGGTCGTCCTGCTCGTCGGCGGATCGATCGTCGTCTCCACCGCGCTCGGGGTCTGGCCCCTCGGGGCCGCCACCAGTCGGTCGGGTCTGGTGGCCACCCCGTCCCCGAGTCCGACGCCCACCCTCGCGTCCATTCCCCCGCGCGTGCCGTCCGAGACGGCGAGCCCCGCGCCGACGACGAGCGCCGCGCCGACAGTGCCGGCCTCGCCCGCGGCGCAGGCCTGCGCGGGTGACACGGTCCTGACGGTCTGGGCGCACCCCGACGACGACATCATCTTCGGCAACCCCACGATCTCCGACGCCATCGCGGCGGGCGAGTGCGTGCGCACCGTCTTCCTCACGGCGGGCGACGCCGGGAAAGGCCTGGACTACACCCACTCGCGCGAGCTCGGCATCCTGCGCGCGTACAACCACATGCGCGGCGTCGACGGACTGTGGGACTCCGCCGTCGTGACGCTCGACTCCGGGCTGCGGATGGAGCGGCTGACCCCGCAGAACGACCCGCGATTGTCGGTGATGTTCGTGCGGCTCCCCGACGGCAACATCACCGACGGCGGCTTCGACGCCACGGGTCACGCCACGCTGAGCAAGCTCCTCGACGGCGGCATCACCACCCTCGGCCCGATCGACGGGGGACCGGTCGTGGACCGCGCGCAGCTGTCGGCCTCCCTCAGCGAGATCGCCGCCGCACTTCACCCGGCGCGCACCCTCACCCACGTCCCCCGCGGCAGCGCTTACGCGCCCGGCGACCATCCCGATCACTCCGCGGTGGGGACGTTGGTGCGCGAATCGATCGGTCGCGATGCGGCGGCCGCGCCCGGCATCCGATACTTCGTCGGCTATCCGTCCCTGGATCTGCCGCGGACGCTGGACGGCGCGGTCCTGGACGCCAAGGTCGAGACCTACCGCATCTATGCGCAGCAGGACTCGGTGGTGCGCTGCGTCGATCGAGACGCCTGCCTGAAGACCCGCAAGTTCGGCGAGTGGTTGCGGAGGTCGTACCCGCTCGGCGAGGCCGACCTCCGCATGTCCTGACGCACTCCTCCTCAGTGCTGGAAGGTGCCGTGCACGATGGCACGGCCGAGCGTGTGGAACGCCAGGGCGAAGGACACGGCGGCGGGGGTCGCATCGGCCTCCGCGCCGAGGCTCTCGGCGCCCACGGCGTGGACAACGAAGAAGTAGCGGTGGGGCTGATCCCCTTCGGGTGGCGCGGCACCGAGGAAGCCGGCCTGCCCGCCGTCGTTGCGGACGTGGAAGGCTCCCGCCGGCAGGTCTCCCGTCGCGAAGCCGGCGGGGATCTCGCGTACGTCGGCCGGCAGATCGACGAGCACCCAGTGCCAGAAGCCGCTCGGTGTGGGCGCATCCGGGTCGAAGCAGGTGATCGTGAACGAGGCCGTGCCCTCGGGCACGTTCGACCAGCGCAGGTGCGGGGACGTGTTGCCGCGGGAGGCGACCTGGTCGTCCTTGAGGGGCCGACCGTCGGCGATGTCGTCGCTGACGACGTCGAAGGACGGTACGGCCGGGAGGAGCGGGTACGGATCGGGGGTCTGGGGGCGGGTCAGATCAACCATGACCGCACGATAGGGCGTCGATCCGGCGGTCACGTCGGGCTTGCGTCGTCGGCGCCCGCTCGGTAGTCGCCCGTCAGTCCTCCCGGCGCACGGCGAGCAGCGCGCGGGCCGCCTCGGCGCAACCGTCGGGGGAGGGGAGCCCGTAGTCCGTTTCGAGGACGGTGCGCAGATCGTCCGCGAGCTCCTCGACGCTCGGCCGCTCGGCGAGGGCCGCCATGAGCGGCAGCAGGAGGTCGTCGTACTCGTCTTCCGGCCAGCCGGCGCCGATCGCGCGCACGCCGATCGGGTCCCAGTCCCAGAGCACCGCACGGATGCGTCGGGCGAGGGGAGACAGTGACCGCGGCGGCGAGGACGTCTGCATCCCCCGAGTGTTCCCAGCCTCTCTAGGTGTCCGCTGAGGGAGTGCGATGAACGACGTGGATGCCGTCACCGTCCCGCCGCTCCGGTGAACGGACCCGCCGATCGGCGTCTGTCGCCCCGCCGGTCGGTGGGGCCGAGGCGTGTGCGCGGCGGATTCGGGATGTCGGCACGCTAGCGTCGTAGGGTCACGCCGACCGCCGACGACCCGAAGCCTTCGTCGCGCTCGGCCGGGGGGACACGGGACGGAGCCACGGTGCAGGACGACGACCTTTCCGGGGCGGAAGGCGACGGAGACGGCGGGGCGAACGACGCCCGCCGCATCCGCGTGAGTCGACGCGGCCTCCTCATCGGCGGTCTGGCGGTGGTCGGTCTCGGCGGCGGTGCGCTCCTCGCACGCCAGTTCCGGCGGGGCGGTCCGCCGGTCGGGGCGTGGATCCCGCTCCGGGCGATCCCCGCACCCGCGGTTCCGGCCTCGCCGTCGCCGGCGCTCGAGCCGGCCGGCGTCGATACGAGCGTGACGATGTGGGCGCACGCGGACGACGACATCATCTTCGCCAACCCGGAGCTGTCCGACGCGATCTCCCGCGGCGCCACCGTACGCGCGGTGTACGTCACCGCGGGCGATGCCGGAAAGGGCCTCGACTACGCCCGGGAGCGCGAGGCCGGCATCCGTGCGGCGTACGACCTCATGCGAGGTTCCACCGCCGAGTGGGACGAACGTCGACTGACGCTCCTCAGCGGTGCCGTCGTGACGCGATTCGTGCCGACCGATGAACCGCGACTGTCCATCACCGTCCTGCGGCTCCCCGACGGCGGACTGAACGGGAAGGGCTTCGCCGCCACGGGCGACGCGGGGCTCACCCAGCTCGTCAACGGCGGGGTCGCGGAGCTCGCCCCGATCGACGGCTCGCCGGCCTACGATCTGCCCCGGCTGACCGCGACGCTCGCCGAGCTCCTGGCGGCGGCGCAGCCGCGGCGTGTCAGCACCAACGTCCCGCACGAGAGCGCCTTCGCCCGCGGCGACCATCCCGACCACTCGTGCGTCGGCTCGCTCGTGCGCGCGTCGGCACCCGTCGTCGGCATCCCGGTGGAGGCCATGTCCTACTTCCTCGGGTATCCCTCGCAGGACCAGCCCGTCAACGTCACCGGCGAGGCGCTGGATGCCAAGGTCGAGGTGTACCGCACCTATGCCGCCGACGACCCGGTCGTCCGGTGCGCGGAGGCGTCGACGTGCCTGGCGCAACCCGGTTTCGGCGACTGGCTCCGACGGACCTACCCCAAGTCCGAGGCGGAGTTGCGGCTGTCCTGACCCGGGCTCAGCCCTCCGGGGTGCGGCGGGGGAGCGACACCGCGAGTCGGAAGGCCCCGCCCGGTTCGCTCGAGGCCGCCAGGCGGCCCCCGAGCAGTTCGGCCCGTTCCCGCAGCCCTCGGAGCCCGGCTCCGCCCGAGGGCAGGGCCAGCGCGGGTTCCGTGGGCGCGTCGTTCTCGATCACGACGTCGATGGTCGCGGTCGACGTGCGCACGCTCACCCGCACGGCGGCACCGGGAGCGTGCTTTCGGGCGTTCGTCAGCCCCTCCTGGATCGTCCGGTACACCGCGCGCTGCAGCGGTGGCGCGAGATCGGTGGTGACATCGGTGACCAGTTCCGCGGGAAGGCCGCTGTCGGCGACCAGCCGAGGCAGGTCGTCGAGGGTCGGTTGCGGTTTGTCGCCACGGGTCGGTGCGCCTTCGGCGCGCAGCACGCCGACCATCTGGCGGAGTTCGTCGAGCGTGCGCACCGCCAGGGACCGGATCACGCCGGCCGCTCCCCGGGCCGCCGGGTCGGGCGACGACACCTGGAGCGCGCCCGCCTGCACGGCGATGAGGCTCACCTGGTGGGAGACGACGTCGTGCATCTCGCGGGAGAGACGGGCGCGTTCCTGGCGCAGGACGTCCTGTTCGTCGCGGAGTCGCTCGGCCGCGCGCGCCGCCGAGAGCTCGGCGACCCGGTCGCTCAGTTCGCTGCGCGTGCGCACCAGTGCGCCCAGGGCGATCGGCGTCGCGGCGTAGAGGAGGGCGTACAGGAGGGAGGGAGCCAGGTAGTCCAGCTCCGGCAGCTGCCAGTCGGGGAGGAGGAAGCACACGAAGGTGACGGCCCCGGCCACCAGCAGCGGCGGGAGGCGTCGCTCGCGCACGGCGACGGAGTACAGCGCGATCGGTGCGGCGATGGTCATGGCATCCACGAGGAGGCCGGGGAGCACCAGCGCGAACGCGACCCAGGGCAGGCGCCGGCGGACCAGCAGCCCGAGGACGGCGACGGCGGCCAGCGCGATCTCGAACGGCGTCCACTCGGGCAGCAGGACGATGACGTCCACGATCGCCGCGCCGGCCAGCGCGAGGTCGGTGACGACGGCGAACCACCGGCTGCGGGTGACGGCCGCCAGACGATCGCGGGCGCCGGTGGTCACCGGCGTTCGCCGCCCCGGCGGGCGCGCTCGGCGATGAGGGCGGCTTCGAGCCGCGTGGAGACCGAGAGCTTGGCGAGGATGGCGCTGACGTGGTCCTTCACGGTTGCGCCGCTGAGATGCAGGCGCTTGCCGATCTCGGCGTTCGACTCGCCCGTGGGCAGGTGTTCGAGCACGTCGCGCTCGCGCTCGGTGAGCAGCGCGACGCGCTCCACGGCGTCGGGGTCCGGCGCGCCGACGTAGCCTTCGACCAACGTCCGCGAGACCTGCGGGGAGAGCACGACGCCACCGGCGGCGAGTGAGCGCACCATGGCCGCGAGGTGCTCGGGCGGGGTGTCCTTCACGAGGAACCCGGAGGCGCCGTCCTGCAGTGCGCGGGCGATGTGCTCGTCGGTGTCGAAGGTCGTCAGGATGCCGATGACCGGCCGGTCCGGGTCGTCGCGGAGGTCGGCCAGCACGTCCAGACCGCTGCGTCCCGGCATCCGGATGTCGAGGAGGACGACGTCGGGACGTTCGCGTCGGATGGTGTCGACGGCGCCGTCACCGTCGACCGCGGCGACCACCTCGATGTCGGCGGCGGCGCCGAGGATGAGCTCGAAGCCCGAACGGACGAGGGCCTCGTCGTCGACGACTACCACGCGGATCACGTCTGTCACCCTACGTCGCGGCGGGCCGGGACGCCCGCCCCGGAACGCGAAAGGGGATGCCGGGCGACCGGCATCCCCTTTCGCGCTGCGGGTCAGTCGTCGGAGACCGTGACCGTCACCTCGATGTTGCCGCGCGTGGCGTTGGAGTAGGGGCAGACCTGGTGCGCCTCGTCGGCGAGCTGCTGGGCCTGGTCGTGCTCGATCCCGGGCAGGACGACCTCGAGCAGCACGGCGAGCTGGTAGCCGCCCTGACCGTTGGGGCCGATCTGCACGCGACCGCCCACCGACGAGTCCTGCAGCTTCACCTTGTGGCCGCGGGCGACGGCGTGGAGGGCGCTGTGGAAGCACGCGGCGTAACCGGCGGCGAAGAGCTGCTCGGGGTTCGTGCCGTTGCCGGATCCGCCCATCTCCTTCGGGACGGCGACGTCGAGGTCGAGCTGGTCGCCGGCGACGACGTGACCGTTGCGGCCCTCTCCGGTGGACAGGGCTTCGGCGGTGTAGAGGACGTCCATGGGTGGGTGTTCCTTTCTCGAGGACGAACGGATGCCGGACGGCACACGTGGGCAGGGGGCGGACGCGCGGGGCGTCCGGTGATCAGGCGCGCGTGGTCCCGGTGACCACGTCGAGGACGGTCCGCGGGTGGTCGCGCAGGTCGCGCATCGCCACCGTCAACTGCTGGAGGGCGCGGATCAGCTCGTGGGCGCTGTCGGCGTCGGGGATGCCGGATCCCACGGCGATGCATCGCGGGACGTGGGCCAGCTCGTCGCGCATCTCGCGTCCGCGTGCGGTGAGCGACACCGTGACGACCCGCTCGTCGTCGGCGCGGCGCTCGCGGGTGACGTACCCCGCCGTTTCCATGCGAGCGAGCATCGGCGAGAGCGTGCCGGAGTCGAGCTGCAGGGCGTCGCCGAGTCCGCTGACGGTCTGATCGCCGTCGTTCCACAGGGTCACCAGCGCGAGGTACTGAGGGTACGTGAGATCCCACGGATCGAGGAGGACGCGGTAGGCCTGCGTGGTCGTGCGGCTAGCCGCGTACAGAGCGAAGCAGACGAGGGAGTCGACGGCGGGCATGGGAAAAGAGTTGCACACAATTTAGTTGCGCACAACTTGAATCGAAGAGAGTCGCGGAAGTCAACCCCTGCCACGAAGCCGGGCGCACCCGCACCATGGGTCGCATGACCCCCCGCAGCGACGCGAGCGCCGTGGCTTCGTCGAGCTTCCCGCTCGACGGCGATCGGGACGTCTTGGCCATCAACGGGCACCACTTCGATCTCGCCGTCCCGGGCGTGCCGGGCCTCGCCGAGCCCGCCTGATCGGCCTCGGCTCAGCGCTCGACCGTGCCGTCGGCCACCGCGACCGCGACCGTCCCGCCGTCGACGAACTCCACCGACCAGGCTGCGTCGGCGCCGGAACGCAACGCGACCTCCGCGACGCTCCCGTCGCCGTCGTGCGCGGCCACCGCGACGCGGATGCCGTCGGCCAGCGTCGTCGACGCCGAGGCCAACGCCGCGCGGTCCTCGCTCTCGACCTCGCCCTCGTCCCGACGGTCGGTCACCGTCGGGCCGGCGAGGTCGACATCCACCTCGACGGCGCGGTCGCCGGCCGCCACGTGCACCTGGGCGGTCGCGTCCTCGATCTCCACGTCGAACGCCCGTCCGCCGGCATCCGATTCCGCCAGCACGACCGCGGCGATCACCTTCTCGTACCCGACGTCGACGGTGGCGCCCGTCCCGCCCGCGGGGGCGCAGGCCGTCAGGCTGAGAGCGAGGCCCGCGGGAGCGAGGGCGGCGATGAGGGCGCGAGGGGATGCCATGGCGCGAGGCTAGTGACCGGACCGGAACCGAGGTCGGTCATTGCATCGCGCCGGGCGATGTGCCAGTTCATGGTCGTGATAGCAACCGCGGCCAGCCGCGTCAATGGCGGCCGCGCACCCAGGTCGGCGTCCGAGCATGACCGGCATGAGCGAGATCACCGCACACCACGGACTTCTGACCGACATCGACCTCCACGTGGACGACACCGGCGGGGCAGGGCGCCCGGTCGTCCTGATCCACGGCTGGCCCCTCTCGGGCGAATCGTGGGCCCACCAGGTCCCCGCCCTCGAGGGCGCAGGCTACCGGGTGGTCACCTACGACCGCCGAGGTTTCGGACGCAGCGACAAGCCGCGCACGGGCTACGACTACGACACGTTCGCCGACGATCTGCACGCCGTCCTCGAGGCCCGGGGCCTCCGCGACGTCACTCTCGTGGGCTTCTCGATGGGTGGGGGAGAGGTCGCGCGCTACCTGACCCGCCACGGCGCCGACCGGGTGCGCAGCGTCGTCTTCGCCGCCGCGGTTCCGCCGTACCTCGCCCAGACCGACGACAACCCCGAGGGTCCGCTCGACGCGGACACCGCTGCCGGGATGGAGAAGGGTCTCAAGGACGACGAAAAAGCCTTCTACCACCAGTTCACGACCGACTTCTTCTCGGTCGACGGAGCGCTCGTCGTTCCCCCCGCCGAGCAGGCCGAGGCCGAGCGTCTCGCGAACCAGGCCGACCACCACGCCGCGCTGAAGGCGATGGAGGCGTTCGCCACGACCGACTTCCGCGACGACCTTCGCAACGTCTCGGTCCCCGCGCTCATCCTGCACGGCGACAGCGACGCGACCGTCCCCTTCGAAGGGTCCGGGAAGCGCACCCACGCCGCGATCCCCGGCAGTGAGCTGCATGTCGTGGCCGGTGCCCCGCACGGCGTCAACGTCAGCCATGCCGACGAGTTCAACCGTGCGCTGGTGGACTTCCTCCAGCGCTGACCCGTCACCGCGCCCTCGATCTCGCCCGCGATCCCGCGGAGGGCAGTGACCACGCCCCCGGCACCACCCCGGTGCCGGGGGCGCTGTCGCGTGTCCGGAGGCGGGATCGGACCGATCGCGAGACGCGCGGCTCCGTTTTGGTCCTGGCATCCGGATGGCGTAAGCTCTCCCTTTGGTGCCTGCCTCACTGCGAGCGGGTCGCCCGAACGTGAGCCCTCCACCGGCCCTGTTCCTCCGTCGTCGATGGGGCAACGGACCACCGGAGCGGGATTCACGAACTCCTCCGTTCGATCAAGAAAGCAGCACTACTGTGACGCGCACTTTCACCCCCAAGGCCGCTGAGGTCACGCGCGAGTGGGTCGTTATCGACGCCACCGACGTCGTCCTCGGCCGTCTGGCCTCGCACGCGGCGGCCCTCCTCCGCGGCAAGCACAAGGCGACCTTCGCCAACCACATCGACTCGGGCGACTTCGTCATCGTGATCAACGCCGACAAGGTCGCGCTCACGGGTCAGAAGCTCGAGAAGAAGAAGGCCTACCGCCACTCGGGTTACCCGGGCGGCCTCAAGTCGGTCACCTACAACGAGCTCCTCGAGAAGAACCCCGAGCGGGCCGTCGAGAAGGCCGTCCGCGGCATGCTCCCCAAGAACAGCCTCGGTGCGGCGCAGCTCAAGAAGCTGAAGGTCTACCGCGGCGCCGAGCACCCCCACGGCGCTCAGCAGCCCACCGCGTACACCTTCGACCAGGTCGCCCAGTAAGCGCCGCCGGAAAAGGACGAAACAGTGTCGAACATCGACTCCAGCAACTACAGCACCGAGACGCCGGCCGAGCAGACCGCCGTCGCGGCCGAGCGCCCCGTTCTCTCGGTCCCCGGCGCAGCCGTCGGCCGTCGCAAGCAGGCCATCGCCCGCGTGCGCCTGGTCCCCGGCTCCGGCACGATCACGGTCAACGGCCGCACGATCGAGGACTACTTCCCGAACAAGCTCCACCAGCAGCTCATCAACGACCCGTTCACGGTCCTCGAGCTCGCCGGCGCCTACGACGTCATCGCCCGCATCTCCGGCGGCGGCCCCTCGGGTCAGGCCGGCGCTCTGCGCCTCGGCATCGCCCGTGCGCTCAACGAGATCGACGCCGAGAACAACCGCCCGGGTCTGAAGAAGGCCGGCTTCCTCTCGCGCGACGCCCGCGTCAAGGAGCGCAAGAAGGCCGGTCTCAAGAAGGCCCGCAAGGCGCCTCAGTACTCCAAGCGCTGAGTTCGATCCTCCGTATGCCTCTTTTCGGCACGGACGGGGTGCGGGGGCTGGCCAACGGCCTCCTCACCGCCGAACTCGCGCTGCACCTGGCCCAGGCGACTGCTGTCGTCCTGGGCCAGGGCCGTTCTGCGGAGACGCGCAAGGCCGAAGGCCGCCGCCTCACCGCAGTCATCGCGCGCGATCCGCGGGTCTCGGGAGAGTTCCTCTCGGCCGCGGTCGCCGCGGGTCTTGCCTCGTCGGGCGTCGACGTCCTCGACGCGGGTGTCATCCCCACTCCGGCGACGGCGTTCCTGATCGCCGACCGCGATGCCGACTTCGGCGTCATGGTCTCCGCTTCGCACAACCCCGCCCCGGACAACGGGATCAAGATCTTCGCGCGCGGCGGCACCAAGCTTCCCGACATCGTCGAGGAGCGCATCGAGCGCGCCCTCGAGTGGGAGCGGCTGCAGCCCACGGGCGCGGGCGTCGGTCGCATCCGTCGCTTCGCCGACGCCGAAGACCGCTACGTCGTGCACCTTCTCGGCTCGCTTCCGCATCGGCTCGACGGCATCCACGTGGTGCTCGACTGCGCCCACGGCGCGGCCGCGGGCGTGTCGCCCGAGACCTTCCGCGACGCCGGTGCGACCGTGACCGTCATCGGTGCCGACCCCGACGGTCTCAACATCAACGACGGTGTCGGCTCGACCCACCTCGACGTGCTCGCCGAAGCGGTCGTGCGCCTCGGCGCCGACGTCGGCATCGCGCACGACGGTGACGCGGACCGGTGCCTGGCCGTCGATGCCGACGGCAACGTCGTCGACGGCGATCAGATCATGGCGATCCTCGCGGTGGCTATGAAAGAGCGCGGTGCGCTGGTCGACGACACGCTCGTCGCGACCGTCATGAGCAACCTGGGCCTCCATCGCGCGATGGCGGAGCATGGCATCCGCGTCCTGCAGACGGCCGTCGGCGACCGCTATGTGCTCGAAGCCATGAACGAGGGACGGTACTCGCTCGGTGGCGAGCAGTCCGGCCACGTCATCATGAGCGACTTCGCCACCACCGGCGACGGACTACTGACGGGCCTGCACATCGTGGCCGAGATGGCGCGGCAGAAGAAGACCATGGCCGAGCTCGCCTCGATCATGACCGTCTACCCCCAGGTGCTGGTCAACGTCCGCGGCGTCGACCGCGATCGGGTGTCGGACGACGTGGTGCAGGAGGCCGTTCGTGCGGCCGAAGCGGAGCTGGGCGATTCGGGCCGCGTGCTGCTGCGCGCGTCGGGCACCGAGCCGCTCGTGCGCGTGATGGTGGAGGCGGCGTCCGAGGGTGTCGCCCGCGCCCACGCCGACCGCCTCGCCGAGGTCGTGCGCGAGCGTCTCGCCCTCTGACGCACGGCCTTTCCTGCGCACCGCGTCGCGGGGCCGGGATCCGCTGACTTCGGGAGAATGCTCGCCCGGCCACGCTGCGCGCGTACATAGGGCCGAAGTCAACGGGAGGGTGTGCGCCGACGCACGCGAGCGACATCTCGCTGACTTCGGGCGAATGCTCGCCGGGGATGCCGCGCGCGCGTACGTTCGACCCAAGTCAACGGAATACTGGGTACCCGCCCGCGGGTCAGTACTCCAACGACTCGATGTAGCGCAGAAGGACGCCCTCGCGCAGCGCCCACGGTGAGACCTCGAGCTCGTCGACGTCCATCGCCTTCATCGCGCGCTCGACCACGATCGCGGCCGCGACGATCTGGAACGTCCGGTCGGCGGTGATGCCGGGCAGCGCCTCGCGGGCGTCCGCCGGGATCCGCGCCAGGCGCGGGATCCAGTCCTTGAGCTCCCGGCGGGGCAGCACCATCCGGTCGATGCCGGACCATCCCGGCACCGGGTACCCCGCGAGCTTCGCGAGCGAGCGGATCGCCTTCGACGAGCCGATGACGTGGTCCGGGCGGGGGAGGGCGGCGAAACGCTCGGCGACGGGGGCGAGCACGTCCATCGCGTGTCGGCGGAGGGCGTCGATCTCGTCCTCGCTCGGCGGGTCGTGGGGCAGGAACTGCACGGTCGAGCGTCCGGCGCCCAGCGGCACCGACTCGGCGAGTTCGGGCAGCTCATCGGCGCCGCCGGCGATCTCGAGCGACCCGCCGCCGATGTCGAACAGCAGGATCTGACCGGCCGACCACCCGAACCAGCGGCGCACCGCCAGGTAGGTGTACCGCGCCTCGGTCTCGCCGCCGAGCACCTGCAGAGGCTGCCCGAGCACCTCCTCGATCTGCGCGATGACCGCCTCACCGTTGGTCGCCTCGCGCACCGCGGATGTCGCCGTCGCGAGCAGCTCGTCGACCCCCTCGGCCCGCGCCGTCTCGCAGGCCTGGGTCACGGCATCCACCAGTCCGGTGACGCCCTCGGGAGAGATCGAGCCGTCGGGCTCGAGGTACCGCATGAGGCGCAGCACCGAGCGGTGCGAGGTCGTCGCCGTGGGCCGACCCCCCGCGCGCGCGTTCGCGACGAGCAGGTGGACGGTGTTGGAACCGATGTCGAGTACCCCGAGTCGCACGCTCCGAGCGTAGTGGGAGGCCGCGGGTAGCATGAGCGGGTGTCCGCCGCAGAGACCGCCGCTCCCGCACCGTCGCTGAGCCCCTACCGTCAGATCGACCGCGCCGACTGGGCTCGCATGGCCGGCGGCATCGAGCAGCCGCTGACCGAGACCGAGGTCGTGCAGCTGCGCGGCATCGGCGACCGGCTCGACCTTCGCGAGGTCGCCGAGGTGTACCTGCCCCTCAGTCGCCTGCTGAGCCTGTACGCCCGCGCCACGCGTCGGCTCGGCGCCGACACGAGCGCGTTCCTGGGCGAACCGGATGCCACGACCCCCTTCGTCATCGGAGTCGCAGGTTCCGTCGCGGTGGGGAAGTCCACGATCGCGCGTCTGCTGCGCGAGTTGATGAGCCGCTGGCCGGACACGCCGCGCGTCGAACTGGTCACCACCGACGGGTTCCTCTATCCCAACGCCGAGCTCGAGCGGCGCGGCCTCATGGACCGCAAGGGCTTCCCCGAGTCGTACGACCGTCGCGCGCTGGTGGAGTTCCTCAGCGAAGTGAAGTCCGGGGCCGAAGAGGTGCGGGCGCCCTTCTACTCGCACGTGCAGTACGACATCATGCCCGACGCCCACGTCACGGTGCACCGGCCCGACGTCGTGATCATCGAGGGGCTCAACGTTCTGCAGCCCCCGCCCACGCCGAACGACGTCGCGGTCAGCGACCTGTTCGACTTCTCCATCTACGTGGATGCCGATGCGGCCCACATCGAGCGCTGGTACGTCGACCGCTTCCTGGCGCTGCGCGACAACGCGTTCACCAACCCCTCGTCGTTCTTCCGCGTCTTCGCCGACATCAGCGACGAGGAGGCAGTGTCCCGGGCGCTCGGCTTCTGGCGGGAGATCAACCTCCCCAACCTCGAGGAGAACGTCCTCCCCACCCGGCATCGGGCCAAGCTCGTGCTGCAGAAGGGGGCGGACCACACCGTCGATTCGGTGCTGCTGCGCAAGCTCTGAGCGCCCCCGGCCCACGGGGGTTCCCCCAGGCGCGGCCCCGTAGACTCGGAAGCTATGTGCGGAATCATCGGATACGTGGGTCCTCGGCCGAGCCAGGACATCCTGCTGGCGGGTCTGTCGCGGCTGGAGTATCGGGGCTACGACTCCGCCGGCATCGCCGTGATCGACGGCGACGGGGGCCTCGGCATGCGCAAGCGCGCCGGCAAGCTCGCCGTGCTGCGTGACGACCTGGCATCCACGCCGCTGGCCGACGGCACGACGGGCATCGGGCACACCCGCTGGGCGACGCACGGCGGTCCGACGGATGCCAACGCGCACCCGCACCTCGCGGACGACGACAAGCTCGCCGTCATCCACAACGGGATCATCGAGAACTTCGCCGAGCTCAAGAGCGAGCTCGTCGGCGAGGGCGTGACCTTCCGCAGCGAGACCGACACCGAGGTCGCCGCCGCGATGATCGGCCGCGAGTACGCGCGCACGGGGGATCTGGTCTCGGCGTTCCGTGCCGTGGTGTCGCGCCTCGAGGGTGCGTACACACTGCTCGCGATGCACGAGGACCACCCGGGCCTCGTCGTCGGCGCCCGCCGCAACTCCCCGCTCGTGATCGGCCTGGGCGAGGGCGAGAACTTCCTCGGCTCCGACGTCGCCGCGTTCGTCGAGCACACCCGCAAGGCCCTCGCGATCGGTCAGGACGAGATCGTCGCGATCACCCCCGGCGGCGTCGAGGTCACCGACTTCTCCGGCGCCCCGGTCGAGGTCGAGGCGTTCGAGGTCACGTGGGACGCGTCCGCCGCCGAGAAGGGCGGATGGTCGTCGTTCATGGCCAAGGAGGTCTCGGAAGAGCCCGAGGCCGTGGCCAACACGATCCGGGGTCGCATCCACGAGGGCCGCGTCGAGATCCCCGAGCTCGACGGCATGGACGAGTTCCTCGCCGACATCGACCGCATCCTCGTCATCGCGTGCGGCACCGCCGCGTACGCCGGCATGGTCGGCAAGTACGCGCTCGAGACGTGGACCCGCGTCCCCGTCGACGTGGAGCTCGCGCACGAGTTCCGCTACCGCGACCCGGTGCTCTCGCCCCGCACGCTCGTCGTCTCGATCAGCCAGTCCGGCGAGACCATGGACACGCTGATGGCGGTGAAGTACGCCCGCTCGCGGGGCGCCAAGACCCTGTCGATCTGCAACACGCAGGGAGCCACGATCCCGCGCGAGTCGGACGCCATCGTCTACACGCACGCCGGCCCCGAAGTCGCCGTCGCCTCGACGAAGGCCTTCGTCGCGCAGATCACCGCGCTCTACCTGCTCGCGCTGCACGTCGGCCGGGTCCGCGGTGCGATCGATCCCGTCGTCGCCGTCGAGGCGGTCACCGAGCTCGAGGCCGTCCCCGGCAAGATCGCGCGCGTGCTCGAGACCGAGCAGGCCCGCATCGAGCAGCTCGCGCACTGGATGGCCGATACCCGGTCGGTGCTGTTCCTCGGCCGCAACGTCGGGTACCCGATCGCCCTCGAGGGTGCGCTGAAGCTCAAGGAGCTGGCGTACATCCACGCCGAGGGCTTCGCCGCGGGCGAGCTCAAGCACGGCCCCATCGCGCTGATCGAGCCCGGCCAGCCGGTGTTCGTCGTCGTGCCGTCGCCGCGCGGTTCGGGCGAGATGCACAAGAAGGTCGTCTCCAACATCGAGGAGATCCGCGCCCGCGGTGCCCGCGTCATCGCGATCGCCGAAGAGGGCGATGTGGCCGTGCTGCCCGCCGCCGACGAGGTGCTCCGCATCCCGCTCGCGGCCCCGATGTTCGAGCCGCTCCTCGCCGTGGTGCCGTTGCACATCTTCGCCATGGGGCTCGCCGAGGCCAAGGGCCTCGACGTCGACCAGCCCCGCAACCTCGCGAAGTCCGTGACGGTCGAGTAACACCGCACGTTCTCGGGGTCGGATGCCGGTGGCATCCGGCCCCTTCTTCGTCGTGTGCCGACGCGGGCTCGCCGTGGCACCGGCAGAATGGACAGGATGCCAGGGAAGGAGGGCGCATGATCGTCGGAATCGGCGTCGACCTGGTCGACGTGCCGCGCTTCGAGCAGCAGCTCGCGCGGACCCCGCGCCTTCTCGAGCGCCTCTTCGCGCCGGCGGAGCGGCTGCTCAAGCCCCGCTCGCTGGCCGCGCGCTACGCCGCGAAGGAGGCGCTGATCAAAGCCCTGGGCGGATCCGACGGGGTGTACTGGACCGACATCGCGGTGACGCCCGAGCCCTCGGGCCGTCCGACCTTCACCCTCACCGGTGAGACCGCGGCGACGGTGTCCGCGCGCGGGATCACGGCGCTGCACCTGTCGATGTCGCACGACGCGACGCTCGCCACCGCGTACGTCATCGCCGAGACCGGACCCGCCGCATCCGAGGCCGGGCCCGCGGAACCGACCCGGGAGGGCGTCGCATGAGGATGGCATCCGGAGTCCTGCGCGAAGCGCTGATCGACGTCGACGCGATCGCGGAGAACGTGCGGCACCTGCGCCGCTTGACCGGCGTCGAGGTCATCGCCGTCGTCAAGGCCGAGGGCTACGGGCACGGGGCGCACCGTGCGGCGCTCGCGGCGCTGCGCGGCGGGGCGACCCGCATCGGCGTCTCCGACATCGACGAGGGGCTCGCGCTGCGGCGTCGGGGGATCCGTGCGCCGCTGTTCGCGTGGCTGCACGCGCCGGGGGCGTCGTTCGCCGAAGCCGTCCGCGAGGACATCGAGCTCGGCATCTCCGACATCGACCAGCTGCTGCGCGCGGGCGACGCCGCGCAGGGCGACCGCCCCGCCGCCGTGCACCTGAAGATCGAGACGGGTCTGTCCCGCAACGGCATCGCCCCGGCCGACTGGCGCGTGGTGTTCTCCGAGGCCGCGCGCCTGGAGCGGATCGGGCGCCTGCGGGTCGTGGGGCTGTTCTCGCACCTGTCCAACACGAGCGAGGCCGACGATCGCGCGGCGCTGGCGCGGTTCGAGGAGGGCGTCGTGCTCGCCGCGTCCGCCGGGCTGAACCCGCCCCTCCGGCACATCGCCGCGACGCACGCCGCGATCGCCCTGCCCGAGGCGCGGCTGAACGCGGTGCGCATCGGCATCGGCATCTACGGCATCTCTCCGTTCGACGATCGCTCCTCGGCCGACCTGGGCCTGCGGCCCGCGATGACGCTGCGCGGCGCGGTCGCGGCGGTGCGTCGCGTGCCCGCCGGCACCGGGGTCTCGTACGGCTACGCGTACCGCACCGAGACCGACACCACGCTGGCCCTCGTGCCCCTCGGATACGCCGACGGCGTGCCGCGGCAGGCGTCGGGCCGCGGCCCGGTGACCATCAACGGCCGACGCTTCACGGTGGCGGGCCGCATCGCCATGGATCAGTTCGTCGTCGACGTCGGCGACCACCCCGTCGCCGTCGGCGACGAGGCCGTGCTGTTCGGCGACCCGACGCTCGGCGTGCCGGCGGCGCGGGACTGGGCGGATGCCGCCGACACCATCGACTACGAGATCGTGACGCGCATCGGCGCACGCGTGCCGCGCCGGGAGGTGGGCGCATGAGCGTTCCCGACGAGCTGCTGGGCGAGCGCGAGGTCGCCGGCCCCGCCGACATGGAGGAGCTCGGGCGTGCGCTCGGGCGCGCGCTCGGACCCGGCGACGTGGTGGTGCTGACCGGTCCCCTCGGCGCCGGCAAGACGACGCTCACCCGCGGAATCGGCGAGGGGCTCGGCATCCGGGGTCCGGTCCAGAGCCCGACGTTCGTCATCGCGCGGACGCACCCGTCGCTCGTCGGCGGAGCTCCGCTGGTGCACGTGGATGCCTATCGCCTCGGCGCCGCGGTCGAGCTCGACGACCTCGACATCGACGTCGACCACTCGGTCGTGATCGTGGAGTGGGGCCGCGGCGTCGCCGAGTACCTCGCCGACGCGTGGTGGGAGATCGAGATCTCGCGGCAGACGGGCGGTCGCGGCGTCGACAACGCGTGCGGCGAGATCGCCCCGCACACCCTCGACCTGGATGCCGACGCGCCGCGGACGGTGACGATCTCGCGGAGGCCGTGACGGCTCACGTCGGCTGGCGGTCGCGCGACGCGCTCGAGCGGCGGTCGGGCTCGGCGGTCCAGACGTCGCGCAAGGCGCGCAGCGTCTCGTACGCCTGCTCGACGTGGGCGAGGTGACCGCTGTCGTCGAGCACGGTCTCGCGGTAGCCGGGGATGCGCCGGCGCGCGTCGCGCGCGTCGTGGGGCCTGGCGAAGACGTCGTGGCGACCGCGAACGGCCCGCACGGGCGCGATGATCCGCTTCCAGGCGGCGTCGTCGTGCGTGCGGGCGGCGCGCGCCGCCGAGAGGAACGCGGCGGGGCGGATCTCGTCGGCCAGCGCACCCGAGACCACCGGGTCGACGCGATCCGGATGCCGGAACAATGGGCGCGCCAACACGCGCAGCGCTCCGACGCGGCGCAGACCGTGCAGCAGCGGAGGGGCGAGCGGGCCGAGACCGCGGAGGATGCCCATCGCCACGACCATGCCGCCGAACGCGGGGAGCGTCAGCCATCCGGTCAGCGGGCGCCGCACCACGGCGCGCACCGCGGCGCCGGTGGGGGAGACGAGTCCGACGGCGACGGTCTGCGCCGGGAATCGTGCCGCGACGTCCAGGGCGATCACGGCGCCGAGCGAGTGGCCGACGACGCGCCACCGGGGGTATCCGAGGGCGCGGGCCACCGCGACGACCGCCTCCGCGGCATCCTGCGGCGAGGGTGCCGGGCCGGGGGACTCGCCCCACCCGGGCAGGTCGACCGTGATGACGTCATCGAGCGGGATGCCGAGTCGATCGGCCGCGCTGAGGAGTGGCATCCACGTCTTCCATGACCCTGCGGCACCGTGCAGCAGCAGTGTCGCGACCGTGCCGGCCGAGCGTCGGCCGGTGTGCGCGACGATCGGCCCGGCAGCCGTCGGCACCACCAGTCGGCGCAGGTGTCGTTCCATGCTTATTGTTCGGAGCCGAGCGACTCGTCGGATGCCTGCAGAACTCCGGCAATTCCGCCCGTCCGCAGCCAGCGATGCGCAGTGCGGCGCCATCCGCAGGAGTTGTGCTCGGCGAGCACCGACCCACCGCCCGCGGCAACGGTGTCGGGCGCCCCGGATACCCTGGAACGGTGATCATCGGCATCGACAGCTCCCTCGGCACCGCGGTGGCGGCGATCGCGCGCGACGGCGAGGTCCTCGCCGACGAGCAGAGCGAGAACGCCCTCGGGCACGCCGAGGTCATCGGCGATCTGCTGAGCCGCGCCCTCCAGGCTGCGCCCGAGCCGACGCACGTGGCGATCGGCATGGGGCCCGGGCCCTTCACGGGCCTGCGTGTCGGCATCGCCACGGCGCGCGCGTTCGCGCTGGGACGCGGCATCCCGCTCGTCCCCGTGCCGAGCCACGACGGCATCGCCCTCGGCGTCCTGCTCCGAGACGCCCTCACCGGCACCGAGACCCCGCGCTTCGCCGTCGTCACCGACGCCCGTCGCAGGGAGTTCGCGTACAGCGTCTACGACGGCATCGACGACGACGGGCTCCCGATCCGGATCCTGGATGCCGCGCTGAGCCCCCGCGACGAGCTCGACGCCCGTCTCGCCGAGCTCGAGGCCGTGCGCTATGACGCGACGGGGGTCTCGGCCGCGATGATCGCGCTCGCCGCCGCCCGCGCGCTCGACGCCGGTCGCGCGCTCGCCGGCTCCGAGCCGCTGTACCTCCGCAGCCCCGACGTCGTCGCCGCCCACGCCCCGAAGCGGGTGAGCTGATGCCCACTCGCACCGCGACGCTCGACGACCTCGACGCGATCATGGCGCTCGAGCACGCCTCGTTCCCGACCGACGCGTGGAGCCCGGCGATGATGCGCGAAGAGCTCGCGTCGCCGCACGGCTGGTACGTCGTCGTCGAAGAGGCCGGTCGCCTCGTCGGCTACGCGGGGCTGCGCGCCGTCCGCGGGGCGAGGGATGCCGACATCCAGACGATCACGATCGCCGAGACCGCTCGCGGTCGCGGGCGCGGCCGTGCGCTGCTGACGGAACTGCTCGACGAGGCCGCGCGGCGCGACGTGCACGACGTCTTCCTCGAGGTGCGCGCCGACAACCCCGTCGCGCAGGCGCTCTACGCGTCGGAGGGTTTCGCCGAGGTGGGTCGCCGCCCGCGGTATTACCAGCCGGACGACGTCGACGCGATCGTCATGCAGCTCGACCTTCGGGCGTGGTCCGCGCGGCGCACCCCCGACGACACGGCGACAGCAGGAAAGGGATGGTGCTGATGGACGCGCCCCTCGTGCTCGGCATCGAGACCAGCTGCGACGAGACCGGCATCGGCATCGTCCGCGGCCGGCAGCTGCTGAGCAACACCATCGCCTCGAGCATGGACGAGCACGCCCGCTACGGCGGTGTCGTCCCCGAGGTCGCCGCCCGTGCGCACCTCGAGGCGCTGCAGCCCTCGATCGACGCGGCGCTCGCCGAGGCGGGGGTGACGCTCGACGAGATCGACGCCGTCGCCGTCACCAGCGGCCCCGGACTCGCCGGCGCCCTGATGGTCGGCGTCGGTGCGGCCAAGGGCCTCGCGGTCGCGTTCGACAAGCCGCTGTACGCCGTGAACCACCTGGTCGGCCACATCGCCGCCGACATCCTCGACGCCGAGGCCGGCGAGCTCGAGTACCCCACCGTCGCGCTCCTCGTGAGCGGCGGCCACACGTCGCTGCTGCTCGTCCGCGACCTCACCAGCGACGTCGAGCTGCTCGGCGAAACGATGGACGATGCCGCGGGTGAGGCGTTCGACAAGGTCGCCCGCCTGCTGAAGCTGCCGTACCCCGGCGGTCCCGAGATCGACCGCGCCGCCGCCTCCGGCGATCCGACCGCGATCCGCTTCCCCCGGGGGCTGTCGCGCGCGTCCGACATGGCATCCCACCGCTACGACTTCTCGTTCTCCGGGCTCAAGACCGCCGTCGCCCGCTGGGTCGAGCAGCACGAGGCCGCGGGCGAGCCCGTGCCGGTCGCCGATGTCGCGGCGTCGTTCCGCGAGGCCGTCGTCGACGTGCTCGTCACCAAGGCGCTCGACGCGTGCGAGCGCCACGGGGTGCCCCGCCTGCTCCTCGGCGGCGGCGTGATCGCCAACAAGCGTCTGCGCGACGTCGCCCTCGAACGTGCCGCCGCCGCGGGCGTCGCCGTGCGCATCCCGCCGCTCCGGCTCTGCACCGACAACGGTGCCATGATCGCGGCGCTCGCCGCCGAGCTCATCGCGTCGGGGCGCCGCCCGTCCACCCTCGCCTTCGGTGCGGATTCCACGCTCCCGGTGACCGAGATCCAGGTCGCCGAAGATCCGGATGCCGTGGCCCCCGGTCCGCTGCCCGCCCGGGCGGCCTCATGAGCGAGGTGCCGCCGCCGAGCCGACGCGCGCTCAAGGCGACCGAGGCGGGGGCTGCCCCCACGGCCGCGGAGCAGATCGCCGCGGGCGACGCGCTCGACGACCATCGTCTCCCCACCGCGCAGCTGGAGCGTGCAGCGTTCGGCGAGCACATCGTGCCGTGGAGCCCGCCCGCACCCACCGCCCCTCCGTCGGTCGCGCCCTGGGCCCTGGCCGTCGCGATCGCAGCCCTGATCGCGTCGCTGTTCGCGGGTGTCCTGCTGCCGCTCGGCGTGATCGCGATCGTCATGTCGATCATCTCGCTGCGGCGCGCGCACGACAGCCGTCGCGTGGCGATCTGGGCGCTCGCCCTCGCGGTGCTGTCGGTGATCTTCAGCGCCGGGTGGCTGCTGTGGGCGCTGTCGCAGCTGTCACCGGTGTGACCCGCGCAGCTCTCCGAGCATCTCCGACACGATGTCCCGGATGCCGGGATGCTCCGCCGTGCGTCCGACGCGAGGTCCCACCGCCGGACCCGGTACGGTGTGGCCGCCGCCGCGCGCGACGTACAGGGTGACGGGTGGTCGTCCCGCCTCTCGGTGGGCGAGGATCTCCACCGGGACCTTCGCGGACGCCGCGGGCTCGCTCCGGTACGGCTCGACCGTGATCCCGTTCCGCTGGGCGAAGTAGTCCGCCGTCGCGACCGCGGAGAGCGTCCGGCCGCCGATGGAGAAGACCGTGCGCGCCCACCACGGCATCCGTCCACCCTCGAAGGGAATGATCGGGTCGGCCGTACCCGCCACGATCGTCACCGGGACGGGATGGTCGGTCCGGGCGGAGAACTCCGCGCCGAAGTTCTCGCGTTCGGGCATGGTCGCCGCCACGATCACGGCGCCGGCGAGCAGCTCCGCGGCCTCGTGGAGAAGTCGGATGACCATCTGCCCGCCGTTGGAGAAGCCCACCGCGACGACGGAATCGGTGTCGATTCCGTGGCTCTCGGCAACGGATGCCACGACCTCACGGGCGAAGGCGATGTCGTCGACGTTCTCCTTGCGTGCGGGGAAGGAACTCTGGACGCGGGCGTCGTTCCAGTTGCTTCGGTACCCGTCGAGGTAGGCGACCACCGCACGGCCCTCCGTCGCGAGAGAGTCCAGCGCGCGCCCCGTGAAGCGTCGGTGGCTCTCGCCGGTCTGCTTCGACCCGTGGAAGACCAGGACGAGCGGCCGTCCCGCCGGTTCGTCGGCCTCGCCGACCACGACGAATGTCCGGGTTCGGCCGCCGGCCTCGACGTGCGCGTTCATGATCCCCTTCCGCCTCCGGGCCCTCTGCCCCGCGGCGTGGGAGAGCGTATAGATTGACATTGTGTCAAGGTCAAGGCGGATGGCGTGAGGATCGGCGAGGTCAGCCGTCGGAGCGGAGTGAGCGCGCGCTCCCTGCGGTACTACGAGCAGCTCGGGCTCATCTCGTCCGAGCGGGAGTCCAACGGCTACCGCCGCTACGACGACGTCGCGGTGGAGCGGGCGATCGTCATCCAGCTGCTCTTCGGCATGGATTTCCCGCGCGAGATCGTGACGTCGGTGCTCGCCTGCACCGGCGATGCGCCGGCCGAGGCGCACGACGCGCTCGCCGAACAGCTCACCCGCGTGCGAGAGGATCTGTCCGCGCGCATCGCCACGCTCACGGCCACGCGGCGCAGCATCGACGAGTTCCTCGCCGAGCGCGCCGCCTGAGGGTCGTCAGCTCACGCGGTCGGCCAGCAGTGCGACTCGACGACCCGCGACCCGGGTCATCAGCAGCGTCGCCGACTCGTCGCCGCGCAGCGAGAGGCGCGTGCGCAGGACCGCGGGGTCGACGTCCACGCCGCGCTTCTTGATCTCGAGCGTGCCGATGCGCCGCTCCCGTAGTGCCCGCGCCAGCTTCTTGGTGTCCGCGGGCAGCTCCTCGCGTACGCGGAACGACGAGACGAAGGGACTCGTGAGCGCCGCGTCCGACGTCAGGTAGGCGATGCCGGGCGCCAGCATCCCGGCATCCAGGGACCGTGCGACCTCGCCGATCAGCCGGGCGCGGATGACCGCCCCGTCGGGTTCGTGCACGAAGGCGCCGAGTTCGCGGGGCTCGACGTCGGGTGCGTCGGCCGGAGCCGTCAGCTCCCAGGCCTCGTCGCCGCGCACGACGAGCGCGGCGCGGCGGATGTCGTCCCGCGCCAGGCTTCCCGCCCACAGGACGAGCTCGATCGTCGAGCCGTCGGCGCTGATCCACTGCGCCTCGACGTCGTCCGGGATCAGCTCGCGGTCGAACGCGGGGCCGAGCTTCACGCCGCCGGGCCGCTCCTGCAGCAGTCCGAACACCCAGTCCAGCGACGGCGACCACTGGTCGGCCGACACGCGACGGGTCTCCCCGTGCCCGGCGGTGCGTCGCGCGGGATCGAGCCACACGGCATCCGCCTCGCTCAGGTCGGTGTCCTCCGCGCGCCCGTGGGCCACGGTGACCGTGTCGCCGAAGGGGGCGAGGTTGTACGCGGCGATCGCGGCCGTGACCTCGTCGGCGTCGACGGCGTGCACCCGGATGCCGAGTCCCGCGAGCCCCAGGGCGTCGCCGCCGATCCCGCAGCCGAGGTCGGCCACGGACGAGACGCCCGCGGCGCGGAAACGGCCCGCGTGCCGCGCCGCGATCGGCAGCCGTGTGGCCTGTTCCAGTCCCGCCCGCGTGAACAGCATGCGGTCGGCGAAGGGTCCGAACTTCGCCCCGGCCTTCACGCGCAGCCGGGCCTGGCCCACGACGGCGGCGACGAGATCGGGGGAGTGGCCGGCCGCGCGCAGCCGCGACACCGCGCGAGCGGCTTCATCGGTCGTCGTGAGCGGACCCACCTCGTCGAGCAGGGTGAGGCCGGCGGGGGTGAGCAGGGCGGTCAGCTCGGCGATCTCCACCGGGCCAGCCTAGGTGTCGATTGTGCTGGCACTCGCGTTGCGTGAGTGCCAGCGCTTCTCTACACTCGGATTAGCACTCTCCCCGCGTGAGTGCTGACAAGTCTTCTGTAACGAGAAAGAAGAGGTAGACCGTGTCGGTTTCCATCAAGCCGCTCGAGGACCGCATCGTCATCAAGCAGGTCGAGGCTGAGCAGACCACCGCGAGTGGTCTCGTCATCCCCGACACCGCCAAGGAGAAGCCGCAGGAGGGCGAGGTCGTCGCCGTCGGACCCGGCCGTATCGACGACAACGGCAACCGTGTCCCCCTCGACGTCACCGTCGGTGACCGCGTGCTGTACAGCAAGTACGGCGGCACCGAGGTCAAGTTCGGCGCCGACGAGTACCTCGTGCTCTCGGCCCGCGACGTCCTCGCGGTGGTCGTTCGCTGATCGCTTCGCGATTTCTTCGGAACCCCGGATGCCTCGGCATCCGGGGTTCTGCTTTTTGGCGCGGAATGCGCGATCTCCGGCAGGTCCGCGTCGGTGCCCCGGCCTAGGCTGGGGAAGTGACCCCCGCTTCGCCGCCCGCCTCGGGAGCCGTCCGCGGCGGCCTGTTCGCCTTCGCCGCCTATCTCCTGTGGGGCGTGCTGCCGCTGTACTTCCTGCAGCTCGAGCCGACCGGTCCGTGGGAGCTCGTCGCGTGGCGCATCCTGCTGTCGTTCGTGTTCTGTCTGATCCTGCTGACGGTGCTGCGCGCGTGGCGCCCGTTCCTCGTGATCGTGCGGCAGCCCCGCCTCCTCGGCCTGACGGCCCTGGCCGGAGCCCTGATCTACGTCAACTGGCAGACCTACGTCTACGGTGCGCTGAACGACCGGGTGATCGAGACGAGCCTCGGCTATTTCATCAACCCCATCGTCACGGTGCTGCTCGGGGTGACGGTGCTCCGCGAACGGCTGCGCCCGGTCCAGTGGATCGCGATCGGGCTGTCGGTGGCCGCGGTGATGGTGATCGTGGTCGGATACGGGGCGTTCCCCTGGATCGCCCTCACCCTCGCGCTCTCGTTCGGCGTGTACGGCCTGGTGAAGAAGCAGATCGGTCCGTCCGTGGATGCCGTCAGCGGGCTGACGCTCGAATCCTTCTGGCTGCTCCCGGTCGCGATCGTGCAGCTGGTCGTCGTCGCGGTGACCGGTGGGTTGACCATGGGGGCGAACGGCCCCGTGCACACGGCCCTGCTGGCGTCGGCGGGCGCGATCACCGCGGTTCCGCTGCTGCTCTTCGCCGCGGGGGCGCGTCGGGCGCCGTTGACCGTGATGGGGCTGATCCAGTTCGTCGCCCCCATCATCCAGTTCGGCATCGGCGTGTGGGTGCTGCACGAGCCGATGACGCTCGAGCGCTGGATCGGGTTCGGCCTCGTCTGGGTCGCGCTCACCGTTCTGAGTGTGGATTCGCTCGTAGCGGCGCGGCGCCGTCGACCCGCAATATCGGATGTCGGTGAGCCCGTCTAGGGGGCGTTATGACGCCGTGACCTCGACGACGCACATCGTTAACGAACGGCAACACGACGAAAACGTGGGGGCGATTAGGTTTAGGACACCAGACGGCACCCCTGTGTCGTCGAACGTTCATCCACAGCAAGGAGCACTATGAGCGTCTTCACGCGTTCGCGTGCCGGCAAGGTCCTGGGCGGTCTCGCCCTGGTCGGTGCCAGCGCGCTCGTCCTCGCCGGTTGCGCCGGTGGCGGCGACGCCGCCGCCCCCAGCGCATCGTCCGGCGGAGGCGCCGTGTCCAAGGCCGACGGTACCTTCAGCGTCGGCACGATCCTTCCCGCCACCGGTAACCTCGCCTTCCTCGGCCCGCCCGAGGTCGCCGGCGTGAAGCTCGCGATCAAGGACATCGAGGCCACGGGCGACGCGTTCCCGTTCAAGACCACGCTCACCGAGCGCGACTCGGGTGACACGACGACCGACATCGCCACGCAGTCGGCGACGGAGCTCGTCAGCGCCGGTGCCGACGTCGTCATCGGTGCCGCGTCCTCGGGTGTGTCCTTCACGTTCGTCGACCAGCTGGTCAACGCGGGCATCGTCCAGATCTCGCCGGCCAACACGTCGCCCGACTTCACGACGTACGCCGACGACGGGTACTACTGGCGCACCGCCCCCTCGGATGTCCTCCAGGGTCGCGTGCTCGGTAACCTCATGGTCGGCGACGGTGCCGCCAACGTCGGCATCATCTACATCAACGACCCGTACGGCACCGGTCTGAAGGACAACGCCACCAAGGCCATCGAGGCCGCCGGCGGCGAGGTCTCGGTCGCGGTTCCCTACAACCCGGGTGACACGGTGTTCACGTCGCAGGTCGACCAGCTCCTGGCCGCCAAGCCCGACGCCATCGCCGTGATCGCGTTCGAGGAGACCTCCTCGATCATCCCGCAGCTGGTGAACACGCAGGGCTTCCCGGGTTCGAAGGTCTACTTCGTCGACGGCAACCTGTCGAACTCGTACGAGTTCCAGCCCGGCACCCTGCAGGGTGCCAAGGGCACGCTGCCCGGCAACCCGGCCGACACGACCTTCCAGGCGCGCCTGAAGGAGGTCGACCCCTCGTTGACCGACTTCAGCTACGCACCGGAGTCGTACGACGCGGTCATCCTCGCGGCCCTGGCCGCGGCGCAGGCCAAGGACGACTCGGGCACCGCCATCCGTGACAACCTGCAGTCGGTCTCCGAGGGCGGCGAGAAGTGCACGACGTTCGCGGACTGCCTGAAGCTCATCAACGACGGCAAGGACATCGACTACGACGGTGTCTCGGGCCCGATCACCTTCGACGAGAACGGTGACCCGACCGAGGCGTACATCGGCATCTACCAGTACGGTGCCGACAACAAGTACACCCTGCTGAACACCGAGTTCGGTTCGCTCAACGAGTGACCTGAGCTGATCGGGAAGGGCCCGGATGCCATGGCATCCGGGCCCTTCTTCGTGCGACCACCGTGGCGCGAGACTGCATCTGATCGACGAACCCACTGCACGCTGCGGGGGAGATGTCGGCCGGATGCAGTCTCGACGCTACGCACGCGGCCGTGCCCGGTAGGGCGGCGCGGCGACGGGGGCTCGGCGTCAGGGCGCCAAGGTGTCAGGGCGCCAGGCCGCAGGCGGCTGCGGTGAAGGCGAGCAGGTCGTCGGCCACCGCCTGCGGGCGGGGCAGCGAGACCACCACCTCCCGGCCGTCGACGCGGGCGACGAGGTCGAAGAGCGTGCCGACCTTGTCCTCGGCGATCGCGTGGGGGTCGCACCGGCGCGGCGTCACGGCGACCGTCAGGGTCGAGGGGGCATCGCCGGGGGAGACGGTCGTGGCGAGCACCGCTTCCTCCCCCTCGGCGAAGTGCAGCAGCGGGGTGCCCCGCATCGCCTCGAGTTCGATCGGCTCGCCGTCTCCGCCCGTCGGCGTGATCGAGATCGTCAGGTCGGCCGTCCCGTCCCCGCGCGGCGACGCGGCCGTGGCCGCGACCTCCGCCACGGCCGCGAGATCGTCGCGGTCGCACTGTGCCGCGCTCAGGCGGGCGAGGATGCCGAGCGGGTCGTCGGCGTCGAGCTCGGACGTACCCGAGATGCCGCCGATCGTCGTCTCGAGGGTCACGCGGATCGCCCCGTCGCCCGGCCGGCAGCGCAGGGCGGGGAGCATCACCGGAAGATCCACGATGCGGCCGGGCGCGAGCGTCTCCGTGCGGCGGGCATCCCACGCGGCGGGGGAAGCCAGCGCCGGTGCCGTCAGTGTCGCGGCTGCGATCGTCACGGCCTCACCCGAACCGTTGTCGACCCGGAGCTGCACCCGCCCCGGGGCGATGTCGCCGCGCTGCTGCACGACCGCCACGGTCAGCCCCGGGGGGACGACGGGCGGAGGACTCGCGGAGCATCCCGCGAGGGCGACGCCCACCAGAGTGAGCGTCGCCCCCGCGGGACGCGCGCGGATCAGGCTTCGGTCTCCCGTGCGTCGCGCTTGGCGTCCTCGTCGGCGGCCAGCGTGCCGAGGTACAGCTCGATGACCCGGGGGTCGGTCAGCAGTTCGCGTCCGGTGCCCGTATACGCGTCCTTGCCCTGGTCGAGCACGTAGGCCCGGTGGCAGATCTGCAGGCAGCGGCGGGCGTTCTGTTCGACCATGATAATCGTCACGCCCGCGCGGTTGATCTCGGCGACGCGGAGGAAGGTCTCGTCCTGGCGCACGGGCGAGAGCCCGGCAGAGGGCTCGTCGAGCAGCAGCACCGACGGGTCCATCATCAACGCGCGACCCATCGCGACCATCTGTCGCTCACCGCCGGAGAGCGAACCCGCGCGCTGACGGCGACGCTTGGCCAGTTCGGGGAACAGGCCCGTGACGAACTCGAAGCGCTCCGCGAAGACCTTGGGACGCTGGAAGAGCCCCATCTGCAGGTTCTCCTCGATCGACAGGCTCGGGAAGACGTTGTTGTTCTGCGGAACCATGCCGACGCCCTTGCCGACGAGCTTGTCGGCCTTGAGCGAGGTGATGTCCTCGCCGTTGAGCAGCACGGCTCCGCCGCGGATCTTCACCTGTCCGAAGATGGCCTTCAGCAGCGTCGACTTGCCGGCGCCGTTGGGGCCGATGATGCCGATCAGGTCGCCCTGGTAGGCGTCCACGGTGCAGCCGTTGAGGATGTTCACGCCGGGGAGGTAGCCGGCGACGAGGTCGTCGGTGCGCAGCACCGCGGTGCGGGTGGCGGTGTCGGTCATCAGAGCTTTCCGTCCTTCTCGTCGGCGACGAGGTCGGCTTCGGCTTCGGCGGCGGCCTCGGCCTGGATGGTCTCCATCTGCGACGTCGTCATGTCGCCCAGGTCGGTGTCGTGGTGCGCGCCGAGATAGGCGTCGATGACGGCCTGGTCGCTCATCACCGTCTCGGGCGGACCTTCGGCGACGACGCGGCCCTCGGCCATCACGACGACCCAGTCCGAGATGTGGCGGACCATGTGCATGTCGTGCTCGACGAAGAGCACCGTCATGCCTTCCTTCTTCAGGTCGAGGATGTGCCCGAGCAGACTCTGCGTCAGGGCCGGGTTCACACCGGCCATCGGCTCGTCGAGCATGACGAGGGTCGGGTCGCTCATCAGCGCGCGCGCCATCTCGAGGAGCTTGCGCTGGCCGCCGGACAGCGACGCGGCGAAGTCCTCGCGCTTGGCATCCAGCTTGAACCGGCGCAGGAGATCGTCGGCCCGCTCCGTGTTCGCGCGCTCCTGCGAGCGCCAGATCCCGGGGATCATGGCCCGGAAGATGTTCTCGCCCTTCTGCCCGCGAGCGCCGAGGAGCATGTTCTGCAGCACGGACAGACGGCCGAGCGACTTGGTCAGCTGGAACGTGCGGACCATGCCCTTTCGCGACACCTTGAACGCGGGGACGCCCGCGAGGTTGGACCCCTCGAAGCTCCAGCGGCCGGTGTTCGGCTTGTCGAAGCCGGTGAGCAGGTTGAACAGCGTCGTCTTGCCGGCGCCGTTCGGCCCGATCAGAGCGGTGATCTGCCCGCGCGGGATCTCGAGGTGCTCGACGTCGACGGCCTTGAGGCCGCCGAACTGCCGCGTGACTCCGTCGGCGACGACGATCGGGTCGACCTTCTCGCAGCCGGGGCCGACCTCGCCCTTCACCAGGGCGTGGGTGACGGTCGTGTCAGACATTGAACGACAGCTCCTTCTTGTTGCCGAAGATGCCCTGTGGTCGGAAGATGACCAGGAGCATCAGCCCGATCCCGACGATGATGAAGCGCACCTGCCCGGTCTGGGTGGAGCTCATGAAGCCGAGGACGCCGACGTCACGGAGCCCGACGATGATGCCGTTGGACAGCGACAGCAGCACCCAGAAGAGCGCGGCGCCCACGATGGGGCCGAGGAGGGTCGCGGCGCCGCCGAGCAGCAGAGCGGTCCAGATGAAGAACGTCAGCGCCGTTCCGTAGTTACCGGGCTGCACGGCGCGGGGGAGGATGAACACCACGCCCGCGAGACCGCCCATGACACCACCGAGCACGAGCGCCTGCATCTTGTAGGAGTAGACGTTCTTGCCGAGGCTGCGCACGGCGTCCTCGTCTTCGCGGATGCCCTTGACCACGCGGCCCCACGGGCTGCGCATCAGGAGCCACACCAGGAGCGTGGCGAGGATCACGAGACCCCACCCGAACAGGCGCACCCACCAGTCGTTGGCCGAGTAGGTCCAGGGCCCGATGCCGTAGGTGCCGCCGGGGAGCGGGTTCATGTTCTGGAACTCGCGGTTGTAGCCGTTCAGGCCCTGCGAGCCGCCCGTGATGTCGGTGAGGCCGACGGTCGAGACGACGTAGCGCACGATCTCGGCCGCCGCGATGGTGACGATGGCGAGGTAGTCGGCGCGGAGCCGTAGCGTCGGGATGCCGAGGATGAAGGCGAACAGCACCGAGGCGACGATCGCGACGAGGATCGCCAGCCACACGGGGGCCGAGAACGACAGTGTGGCGATCGCGAAGGCGTAGGCGCCGACGGCCATGAAGCCGGCCTGTCCGAAGTTGAGCAGGCCCGCGTAGCCGAAGTGGACGCTCAGGCCGATCGCGGCCAGGGCGTAGGCGGCCGTGGTCGGGCTGATGAGCTCGCCGGCGGCGTTGTTGAAGATTGAGAGCCAGTCCATGTCGTTCTTCCTCAGCCGATCCGCTCTTTACGACCGAGCACACCTTGCGGCCGGAACAGCAGCACGCCGATGAGCACGATCAACGCCACCGCGTACCGGAGGTCGGGCGGGATGACGATGGTGGACAGTTCCGTGATGATGCCGATGATGAGCGACCCCACCAGGGCGCCGAAAGCGCTGCCGAGACCGCCGAGGGTCACCGCGGCGAACAGCAGCAGCAGGATCGCGAAGCCCATGTCCCAGGTGACTCCGCGGTAGAGGCCGTAGAGCACGCCCGAGAGGCCGGTGAGCGCGCCCGCGAGCACCCAGACGATGCGGATGACGCGGTCGACGTTGATTCCGGATGCCGCGGCGAGCGAGGCGTTGTCGCTGACCGCTCGCGTCGCCTTGCCGATGCGGGTGCGGGTGAGGAAGTAGGCGACCGCGGCGAGCATGACCACGCTCACGCCCATGCTGATCAGCGACGTGAGGGTGATCGTCACGGGGCCGATCGTGACGTTGTCGGTGATCCCGGTGTCGATGTTCCGCGTGCCGCCGTCGAAGAAGTAGAGGTACAGGTAGCGCAGGACGATCGAGAGGCCGATCGTCACGATGAGCACTTGGACCAAGCCGACTCCGCGCTTCCGGAGGGGTTTGAACAGCACGGCATCCTGTGTCCAGCCGAGCGCGGCCGAGAGCGCCACCGTGAGGAGCACGGCCAGCAGTAGGTTCCACCCGAGAGAGGTGAACACGTAGAAGATGATCGCGCCGAACGTGAGCATCTCACCGTGCGCGAAGTTGTTGACGCCCGTCGTGCCGAAGATCAGCGAGATCCCGATCGCGGCGAGCGCGAGCAGCAGGCCGAAGTTCAGACCGTAGATGAAGCGGGAGAACAGGGTCTCCCAGATCGACCCCGTCGCCGCGGTGCCCTCACCCGTGGGGAACAGGACGTTCACGGTGTTCGTGGTGCCCACGGTCACGTCGCGCGTGATGTTGGACGGGTCGCGCGGGGCGACGCCGTCGGGCAGCGAGTCGACGTTGAGCTTCGCGGTGTACTGTCCGGGGCCCGGGACGGCGACCGACCAGCGCCCGTCCGCACCCGTGGTGCCCACCTCGGAGAATCCGGAGCCCTCGACCGTGATCTCGACGCCCTCGACGGGTTCGTCTCCGGCGCGGATGATCCCGCCGATCGTGAACTGCGTCGCGACGTCGACCGCGCCGGGCGTCGCCGCCGGGGTCGGGGCCGGTGTCGTCTGCGCATGAGCCGGTGAGGCCAGGAACAGACTCAGCACGGCGACCGCGCTCGCCAGGAGCGAGACGAGGAGGACGGCTGGGCGGGGAAGTATGCGCGATCGTGTCGCGGTGGGGGAGGAATGACCCACGGAGTCTCCAGTTCGGCAGCGCTGACGAGGTCGTTTCGTCAGCTTCGACGATCGACGCTACGAGCGTAATGTGTCGTTCGTGTTTCGGTCCGACGCCGTTAGCGAACCGTGTCGTGACGACCTCGTCCGCCGGGTCCGGGACTCGGGAATGATTCCGCACCCCGCGGCGCTTAGAATTCATGGCGGAGCGCCTCGCGCGCACCGGCCGACGTCGTCCTTTTTCGAACAGGCGCCGCGCGCGCAGGAGGATCCATGGAGCAGCACGACCCCTTCGGTTTCATCGGACTGACCTATGACGACGTCCTGCTTCTGCCGGGGCACACGGACGTCATCCCGAGCGAGGCCGACACGTCGTCGCGGCTCACCCGTCGTATCACCGTCGCCACCCCCCTGCTGTCGTCCGCGATGGACACCGTGACCGAGGCCCGGATGGCCATCGCGATCGCCCGCCAGGGCGGAATCGGCATCGTGCACCGCAACCTCTCGATCGAGGACCAGGCGGCGATCGTCGACCAGGTCAAGCGCAGCGAGTCCGGCATGGTCTCGAACCCGATCACCACCACCCCGGATGCCACGGTCGCCGAGGTCGACGCGATGTGCGCGCAGTACCGCATCTCCGGCCTGCCGGTCATCGACCCGGACGGCGTCCTCGTGGGCATCATCACCAACCGCGACATGCGTTTCGTCTCGGGCTTCGAGCGTCAGACGACCCTCGTCAGGGACGTGATGACGAAGGAGGGCCTGATTACCGGGCCCGTCGGCATCCACGCGAACGACGTCATCGCGACCTTCGCCAAGCACCGCGTCGAGAAGCTGCCGCTGGTGGACGAGGACGGAAAGCTCGCCGGCCTTATCACCATCAAGGACTTCGACAAGAGCGAGAAGTATCCGCTCGCGACCAAGGACGAGCAGGGTCGCCTCCGCGTCGGCGCGGCGATCGGCTTCTTCGGCGACGCGTGGCAGCGGGCCGAGGCCCTGCGCGACGCGGGTGTCGACGTCCTCGTGGTCGACACCGCCAACGGGCAGTCCGCCGGCGTCATCGACATCGTCCGTCGCCTCAAGGCCGACGCGTCGTTCGCGCACGTGGACGTGATCGGCGGCAACGTCGCCACGCGCGAGGGCGCCCAGGCGCTCATCGACGCGGGAGTGGATGCCGTGAAGGTCGGCGTCGGCCCGGGTTCGATCTGCACCACCCGCGTGGTCGCCGGAGTCGGCGTGCCCCAGGTCACCGCCATCTACGAAGCCGCACAGGCCGCGATCCCCGCCGGCGTGCCCGTGATCGCCGACGGCGGTCTGCAGTACTCGGGTGACATCGCCAAGGCGCTGGTCGCCGGTGCCGACACCGTGATGCTCGGATCGCTCCTCGCGGGTACCGACGAGTCGCCGGGCGAGATCGTCTTCCAGGGGGGAAAGCAGTTCAAGCAGTACCGCGGCATGGGCTCGCTGGGCGCGCTGCAGACCCGCGGGAAGAAGACGTCGTACTCGAAGGACCGCTACTTCCAGGCCGACGTCCCCAGCGACGACAAGCTGATCCCCGAAGGCATCGAGGGTCAGGTCCCCTACCGCGGGCCCGTCGCCGCCGTGGCTTACCAGCTCATCGGCGGCCTGCGTCAGTCGATGTTCTACGTGGGGGCCCGCACCGTCGAGGAACTCAAGGCCAAGGGGCGGTTCGTGCGCATCACCTCCGCCGGCCTGAAGGAGTCGCATCCGCACGACGTCCAGATCGTCGTCGAGGCGCCGAACTACAAGAAGTAGGCGTCCTCGCGAGGGCCGGGCGAGTGATCGCCCGGCCCTCGCGGCGTTCGTGGGCGGGTCTACGCTGTGCGCATGATCCGGCGAACGCGGCCCCCGAGCGTCACCGTCTCGGCGCGACGGACCGAGGCGTACACCGACGGCGTCTTCGCCATCGCGGCGACGCTGCTGGTGCTGGACCTCACGTCGCAGTCGCTGGGCGAGGTGCGGTCGAACGCCGATCTCGCGGACGGCCTGCTGAAGATGCTCCACCCGCTGTTCTCGTTCGTCATCAGCTTCCTGGTGCTCTGCATCATGTGGATGACGCACGTGCGCCAGTTCGAATGGATCGTCCGGATCGACAACGCGGGTATGTGGATCAACAACCTGCGGCTCCTGCTGGTCGTCCTCGTCCCGTTCACGACGTCACTGGACACGGACTACTCCGAGTACCTGCTCGGACGCGTCCTGCTGCCGGTGAACTTCTTCCTCGCGATCCTCGTCGGCTGGTTGCAGTGGACCTGGGCGCTGCGGTCGGGTGCGATCCCCGATCTCACGCGCGATGACGCGCGCCGCCTCGGGCGCGCGGCCTTGAGCGCCGTCATCCTCAGCGGGCTCGCGGTCGCGGCGAGTCCTCTCGTGGGGTCGGGCGGTTTCCTGCTGTTCCTCTTGGACGGGCCGTTGACCCGGTTGCTTCGTGGGGCGGACGCGCCGACTGATCCTGCCACCGCGCGCTCGACGCCCCCGGCGGGACCGGGGGCGTCGGACGGGGCGGACTGAGCCGACGCGCGTCCGCCGCGCGCGGGTCGGCGTCAGCGGGCCAAGGACTGCTCGGCGGGTGCCGCGTCCCCCTCGGCCGCCGAGCGCGGCGAGCGGCCGGCGGGCAGGAGGAGGGCGAGGCCCGCGGCGACCAGCAGCACCGCCGAGCCGACGAAGATCGCGGGGCGGGCGGCATCCACGTAGAGATCCGGCACCAGCTGTCCGCCGGCGCCGACGAAGATCGCCGTCATGACGGCGGTCCCGAGCGCCAGCCCGATCTCGCGAACGGTGGAGTTGACGCCCGACGCCTTGGCGTGGTCGACGACGTCGAGTGTGGCGAGCAACGCCGTCGCCGACGGGGCGAACACGAGTCCCATGCCCACTCCCGCGAAGATGAACGGCGGAACGAGTGCGGCGTACTCGACTTCGGCCGACATGGTGAGAGCGATCCATCCCAGCGCGATGGCCTGCAGCAGCAGCCCGACGATCAGGAGCGGACGAGTCCCGACCCGCGGCGCGAAGATGCCGGCGAGCGGCGCGACGACCATCGGAGCGAGGGTCCACGGCGTCGTCTGCAACGCCGCTTCGAACGGGGTCGACCCCTGCACCACCTGCAGGAACTGGATGAGGAGGAACACCGCTCCGAACGTCCCGAAGCTGAAGGCGAAGCCGACCACGTTCGTGACCGAGAAGGACCGATCGCGGAACAACCGCAGCGGCACGAGGGGGGAGCGGGTCCGCAGCTGCCAGCCCACGAACGCCATCACGAGGAGGGAGCCGAGCGCGAGCTCTCCCACGACGGATGCCGAGTCCCATCCGTCGTCGTTGCCGCGGACGATCGCGTGCACCAGGGCGAGTACGCCGCCTCCGGCCAGGACGGCTCCCACGACATCGATGCGCGCGCGGTCACCGAACGCGTTGGGCAGGGCCCATAGGGCGAGCGGGATCGCGAGGACGGCGACGGGCACGTTGAGCCAGAAGATCGCCTGCCAGTTCCACCCCTCCATGACCGCGCCGCCCACGAGCGGTCCGACCGCGACGCCGAGACCGGAGATGCCTCCCCAGATGCCGATGGCGAGAGGTCGACGCTCCGGGGCGACGGCGCCGCTGAGGAGGGCGAGAGACAGCGGCATGACGCCCGCCGCGCCGAGCCCCTGGACCGCCCGTGCCGCGATCAATTGGGCGGGGTCGACGCTCAGCGCCGCGAGCACGGACCCCACCCCGAAGGCGACGATGCCGACGACGAACGCCGTGCGCCGTCCGAAGCGGTCACCGAGGGCGGAGGCGATGAGGATGAGGCTCGCGAAGGCGAGCGTGTACGCGTTGACGAACCACTGCAGCTCCTCGATGCTCGCCCCGAGCTCGCGGTGCAGAACGGGGAGGGCGTTGGTCATGACGAGGTTGTCGAGGGTGGCCATGAACATCGGCAGGGAGGCGGCGATCACGACCCAGACGAACGGGCGCGACCGAGGGAGAGTGTTCACGAGGCTCCTTGTTGTAATCGACTGATAACAAATCTGAGGTCACTGTAGTAATCGACTGATAACCTGTCAACATGCCGTCACCGACAGACTCCGCGCCCGCGCGCCGAATGAGCTCGGAGGAGCGGCGGGCGCAGATCCTGGCCGCCGCGCTCGCCGTGTTCGGGGCCAAGGGATACGTGGGCACCACGACCGACGACGTGGCCCGCGCGGCGGGCATCTCCCAGCCGTACGTCGTCCGCCTGTTCGGCACGAAGGAGAATCTCTTCGTTGCAGCGCTCGATGATGCACTGGACCGTCTGCTGGCCGCGTTCACCGCGGCTGCCGAGGGCGCGGCCCCGGACGAGCTGCCGGAACGCGTCGGCCACGCCTACATCGGTCTCCTGCAGGTGCGGGGCCTGCATCAGACCCTGTCGCACGCGTTCCTGCTCGGCGCCCACCCGGTCATCGGACCGCGTGCCCGTGACGGCTTCGCGCGCGTGTGGGAGTTCTTGCGCGACGTCGGATTCGACGTCCAGTCCGCTCAGGCGTTCCTCGCCCAGGGCATGATGATCAACTCGATGTTCGGTCTGCGTCTCGCCGACGACTACGACACCGACCCGCGTGTGCACGAGCTCTTCGACGCCTGCTTCCCGACCGACAAGGTGCGGGTGCTCTCGATGGCGCCCCGCGCGGACGAACCCTGGTGAGCACGCCGGTCGGCAAAATGCAGGCGGGTAGGCTGGGGGAGTGACCATGGAGATCGATCTCGGCCGCGCGAAGCGTGCCCGCCGCGCCTACACCTTCGACGACATCGCCGTCGTGCCGTCGCGCCGCACGCGCAACCCGGAAGACGTGTCGACGGCGTGGACCATCGACGCCTTCCCCTTCGAGATCCCGGTGCTGGGTGCGCCGATGGACTCCGTCGTGAGCCCCCGCACCGCGATCGAGCTCGGCCGCCTCGGCGGTCTCGGCGTCCTCGACCTCGAGGGGCTGTGGACGCGCTACGACGATCCCGAACCGCTGCTGGCCGAGATCGCGGGCCTCCCCGACTCCGAGGCGACGCGGCGCATGCAGGAGCTGTACTCCGAGCCCATCAAGCCCGAACTCGTGCGCGATCGCCTCGCCGAGGTCCGTGCGGCGGGCGTCACCGTCGCCGGCGCCCTGACGCCGCAGCGCACCCACGACCTGTATGAGACCGTCGTCGCCGCGGGCGTCGACCTCTTCGTCATCCGCGGGACGACCGTGTCCGCCGAGCACGTCTCGAGCGTGGCCGAACCGCTGAACCTCAAGAAGTTCATCTACGACCTCGACGTCCCGGTGATCGTCGGCGGGGCGGCCACCTACACCGCCGCCCTCCACCTCATGCGCACGGGCGCCGCGGGTGTGCTGGTCGGCTTCGGTGGCGGAGCCGCGTCCACGACGCGCGCGACCCTCGGCCTCCACGCCCCGATGGCCACGGCGGTCGCCGACGTCGCCGGTGCGCGTCGCGACTACCTCGACGAGTCGGGGGGACGCTACGTGCACGTGATCGCCGACGGCGGGGTCGGAACCTCGGGCGACATCGTCAAGGCGCTCGCGATGGGGGCCGACGCGGTCATGCTGGGCGTCGCGCTCGCGCGGGCCACGGATGCCCCGGGCCGCGGTTTCCACTGGGGCCCCGAGGCGCACCACCCCAAGCTGCCGCGCGGCCACCGCGTCGCGGTCGATCGCGTGGGTCCGCTCGAGCAGATCCTCTACGGCCCGGCCCCGGTGGCCGACGGCACCGCCAACCTCGTCGGCGCGCTGAAGAAGTCGATGGCCACGACCGGGTACTCCGACCTCAAGGAGTTCCAGCGCGTCGAGGTCGTCGTCGCGCCCTACGGACACTGATCTCGGAGACCGTGTGACCTCTCCCACCGCCCTCGAGCAGGAGCCCCGACAGGTCTTCGCGCCGACGCTGCGCGAGGTCATGCTGCGTCCGCGCTGGCTGGCGCTCCTGGCGTTCTCGCTCGTGGTGGCGGGGGTCCTGGCGTGGCTGGGGCAGTGGCAGCTCGGCCGAGCCATCGACTCCGCGCCCCCCGCGCCCGGCCAGACCGAGGTCGTCCGACCGCTCGCCGACGTCGCCCAGCCCGGCGCGTACCTGCCCGAACCCCTCGTCGGGCAGCGGGTCGAGGCGAGCGGGCGGTGGATCGCCGACGACTTCCTCATCGTGTCCTCGCGATACAACGACGACGTCGAGGGGTACTGGGTCACGGGCCAACTGCGGCTCGACGGGGTGGCCACGCCCACCTCGATCGCGGTCGCCGCGGGCTGGACGCGCGATGCCGCGTCGGCGCAGGACGCCGTCGACGCCCTCCGGGCCCAGGTCCAGGCCGATCCCGACGCGGTCGTCACCCTCACCGGGCGACTGATCGCGGACGAGGGTCCGGGGCGCGCACCCTCGGGGGTCGACCCGCAGACCATGACGCGGATGTCCCCGGCGGTACTGCTGGGACGCTGGCACGACATCGACGGCGTCTCGGTCTACCGGCCCTACCTCGCCTCGCAGTCCGCGATCGGACCCCTGGATGCCATCGACTCCCCGGCTCCCGACGAGCGCTCGCACGTCAACTGGCTGAACATCTTCTACGCGGCGGAGTGGGCGATCTTCGCCGGCTTCGCGCTGTACCTCTGGTACCGGCTCGCCCGCGACGCGTGGGAGAAGGAAGTGGAAGATCTCGAGGACGAGCAGTCCGAGGCTCTCGCGGCAGGTTCCGCGGAATCCCGCGACTAGACTGGCATCCATGCCCCGCGCCCCGAAGCTCGCCTCGTTCCCGGCGATCCGCGGAGCCCTGAAGTTCTACCAGATCTGCTCGATCATCACCGGTACCGGCCTGCTGTTGCTGGTGGCCGAGATGATCGTGAAGTACACGCCCATCCACAAGGAGCTGTTCCTGGGCGGATCCGGTGGCTTCCTGTGGTTCGCTGACGCCATCCCCGGTCCCGGATGCCAGTGGTTCTCGCTGTTCGTCCCGGGGGGCAGCGGCTGCGAGATCCTCTCGACCGGCGACGGTCTGAACATCTCGCTCGCGATCCTGGTGGTCCACGGCTGGTTCTACGTCGTGTACCTGTTCTCGTGCTTCCGCGTGTGGAGCCTCATGCGCTGGCCGTTCCGCCGCTTCGTGTTCCTCGCCCTCGGCGGCGTCGTGCCCTTCCTCTCCTTCATCCTCGAGGTGCGCACCGCCCGCAGCGTGCGCGCCTACCTCTCCGAGCGCGAAGCCGCCGAGGCATCCGCTCCCGTCCCCGCCCCGGAAGGACCCCGGTGACCGAACAGACCGAAACGTCGCAGCGTCCCGTCCTCGTCGTCGACTTCGGCGCCCAGTACGCGCAGCTGATCGCCCGCCGCGTCCGCGAAGCCGGTGTCTACAGCGAGATCGTGCCGCACACCGCGACCGCCGACGAGATCGCCGCGAAGAACCCGGTGGGCATCATCCTCTCCGGTGGTCCGTCGTCGGTGTACGAAGACGGCGCTCCGCGCCTGGACGAGCGCGTGTTCGAGCTCGACGTGCCCACGCTCGGCATCTGTTACGGCTTCCAGGTCATGGCGCAGGCCCTCGGTGGCGAGGTCGCGAACACCGGGCTGCGTGAGTACGGCGCGACGGATGCCACGGTCGTCACCGAAGGCACTCTCCTCGAGGGGCAGCCCGTCGAGCAGAACGTCTGGATGAGTCACGGCGATCAGGTGTCCCGCGCCCCCGAGGGGTTCGAGGTCCTCGCCCGCACCGCGCACACGCCCGTCGCCGCATTCGCGAACGACGCCCGCCGCTTCTACGGGGTGCAGTGGCACCCCGAGGTGAAGCACACCGACCACGGCCAGCGGGTCATCGAGAACTTCCTGCACAAGGCCGCCGGGCTCCCGGCCGACTGGAACAGCGGCAACGTGATCGCCGAGCAGGTCGCCCGCATCCGCGAGCAGGTCGGCACCGGCCGCGTGCTGTCGGCCCTCTCGGGCGGCGTCGACTCCGCCGTGTCGACGGCGCTCGTGCACGAGGCCGTCGGCGACCAGCTCGTCGCCGTGTTCGTCGACCACGGGCTCCTCCGCAAGGGCGAGCGCGAGCAGGTCGAGAACGACTACGTCGCCTCCACCGGCGTGCGTCTCATCACGGTCGACGCGCGCGAGACGTTCCTGAACGCCCTCGCCGGCGTCAGCGACCCGGAGGAGAAGCGCAAGATCATCGGGCGCGAGTTCATCCGTGCGTTCGAGAAGGTGCAGGCCGACCTCGTCGCCGAGGCGAAGGCCGACGGCGAGCCGATCCGCTTCCTCGTGCAGGGGACGCTCTACCCCGACGTCGTCGAGTCGGGCGGGGGCACCGGCACCGCGAACATCAAGTCGCACCACAACGTCGGCGGCCTGCCGGAAGACCTGCAGTTCGAGCTCGTCGAGCCGCTGCGCACCCTCTTCAAGGACGAGGTGCGCGCCATCGGCCGCGAGCTCGGCCTGCCCGAAGCGATCGTCGGCCGCCAGCCCTTTCCGGGGCCGGGTCTTGGCATCCGCATCGTGGGCGAGGTCACCGCTGACCGTCTCGAGATCCTGCGTGACGCCGACGCCATCGCCCGCGCCGAGCTGACCAAGGCCGGGCTCGACGGCGAGATCTGGCAGTGCCCCGTCGTGCTGCTCGCCGACGTGCGCTCGGTGGGCGTGCAGGGCGACGGCCGCACCTACGGTCACCCGATCGTGCTGCGTCCCGTCTCCAGCGAAGACGCCATGACCGCCGACTGGACGCGTCTGCCCTACGACGTGCTGTCGAAGATCAGCAACCGCATCACCAACGAGGTACGCGAAGTCAACCGCGTCGTGCTCGACGTGACGTCGAAGCCGCCGGGGACGATCGAATGGGAGTGAGCCGGGTCTGACACCGGCTCCCGCGCCCCCGCCGTCGTTCCGGCTCCGGGGTGTCGTCTTCCGATCGAGAACAGGGCCCCTACCCCGATCGACCGGAAGACGACACCCCTCCGCCGGACGTCGGCGGGGGCGCTCTGTCGTCAGCGGCGAGGTAGGGGGATGCCCCTTCGTCGTCCGTCGGTGTCGACGCTCTGTCGGTCCGCTGAGGCGTATGAGATGCGGGTAGGCTGACGGCGTCGGCGATCAGCCCTCGGGAATCTCCCGGGTTCGTCCGGCCAGAACGGCACAGGTCTCCCGTGACCCGTATCGACTTCTCCGGCTACCGCGACGTGCTGCGTGCGACGGGTGCCCCGTGGTTCACGCTTGCGGGGTGGGTCGCCCGCTTCCCGCGGGGAACGCTCAATCTCGGCATCGTGCTCCTCGTTCAGACCGCGACGGGGAGTTTCGCGCTCGCCGGCGGGGTGGGTGCGGCGTTCGTCGTCGGCATGGCGCTCGCAGGCCCGCTGTGGTCCCGACTCATGGACCGCCGTGGACAGCAGCCTGTGCTGCTGCTCGCCGCCTTCACGCTGTCGCTCGCGAGCACCGTGCTCGTGGGCGCGGTGCTCGCCGAGATGCCCGTCGCGACGTGGTTCGTGCTCGCGGTGGTAGCGGGAGCCGTCTCGGTCGATGTGGGCCCCGCCGTCCGTGCGCGGTGGAGCGCCCTGGTCTCGCCCGAGCGGCGGCACAGCGCCTTCGCCCTCGAATCGATCGCCGATGAGAGCGTCTTCGTCATCGCGCCGCCGGTGCTGACGCTGATCGCGGCGGCCGCCGCGCCGCAGGTCGGCATCGCCGCGATCGTGGTGGTGGGTGCGATCGGACTCCTGTGGCTCGGTCTCCTGCGCGGATCTCAGCCGCCCCGCGCCGTCCTCACCGGTCCTCGGCCTCGCCTGCTGCCCCCGCTCGGCATCCTCCCCGTGACGGTCGCGTGGATCGGGGTCGGCGGCATGTTCGGGTCGTTCGACGTCACGAGCATCGCCTGGGCCGACCGGTTCGGCTCCCCGTGGCTGGCGGGGCTGATGATGGCATCACTCGCTCTCGGCAACACCGCGGGTGCGCTCGTCTACGGAGCCCTGCGCCACCGGGCCTCACTGCGCGCCCGCTGGCTGGGCAGCAGCGTGCTCCTCGCCGTCGCCGGCCTGGCGTTGCCGTTCGTCGCCGACAGCCTCGTCGCGCTGGCGGTCGCTGCGGCGGTCGGGGCTCTGATCGGGCCGGTGCTCGTGGCGGGCTTCGCACTCGTCGAGTCACGCGCGGATCGGGACCGCGTCACGGAACTCCTGGCGTACCCGTCGCTGGGCGTCGGGGCCGGCATCCCGCTCGGGTCGACGATCGCGGGCGTGGGACTGGATGCCGCGGGGCCGGTGCTCGGGTTCACCGTGATGGCGGTGAGCTGCGTGGCGATCCTCGTGCTCGGCGTGATCGGCGAAGCCCTCTTGTCGGCTCGACCGAGGATGGCATCCCTTCGATCATCGTGAAACAGCGACGTGGGGGAGGATGGGGGCATGTTCCCGGACGCGTGGTACCTGATCCTCTCGAGCCGGCTCATCCCCGACCTCGACGGCGGGTACACGATCTCGACCCTCGCGCGCGCGCGGCAGATGGCGGATGCCGGTGCCCCGACGTTGATGCTCACCGTCGATCCCGGCACGGCAGAGGCGCACGCCGAACATCGCGCGGAGTTCGTGCGGCGCGGGGCGGCCGAGACATCCGAGGTGTTCCGGAACCTCTTCGACGAAGCGGTCGGACCCGACGGCGGGGCCGCGGAGTGGCTGCGAGCGGCCGCCCGGCCGGGCGAGGCGGACCCCACGCTGGAGTACCGGAGCGTCGCGGGGGGAGCGGTGGACCTGCCGAACGTCGTCGACCCGCACTGGCACCTCTCCACGGCGCCGATCGTCGTGCGGAACGCGGCCGGGGATGCCATCGGGGTCGTCGACGGCTTCGGAGCGCTGTACCGTGCGTGGCTCGCGCACGTCGTCGGAGGACTCCGCGCGGAGATCGACCGTCCCGTCGTGCTGATCTGCGAGTCGCGGCAGCTCGGGGAACTCGTCGTCGACTGGGGCGACCCGGGCGTGCGGATCCTGCACACCGTCCACACCATTCACCTCGAGCCGCCGTTCACGGCCGATGCGCCGGTCAACGCGCTGTGGGAGCGGTGGCTCGCCGTGGCGCCCCGCTTCGACGCCATCCTCTGGCCGACGCCCTGGCAGCACGCCGACGTGCGGGCGCGCTTCGGCGACGACCGGGTGGACGTCGTGGCGCCGCACGGCATCCCGATGCCCGAGGCGGTCGAGTACGCGCCGGATGGACCCGTCGTCGTGCTCGGGCGTCTGGCGCCGGGCAAGCGACTGGACCACGCGATCCGGGCGTTCGCGCGGGTGGCCGAGGACGTCCCCGGCGCCCGGCTCGAGCTGTGGGGAGCGGGCCCCGGACGCGAGGCGCTCGAGACGCTCGTCGCCGAGCTCGGGCTCGGCGACGTGGTGTCGCTGCCGGGGCTGACCCTGGATCCGGGTGCGGTCCTCGACTCGGCGGCGGTGTACCTCACGACCTCGGCGTTCGAGGGGCAGGGGCTCGCGCTCGCCGAGGCCCTCGCGCACGGCGTTCCCGTTGTGGCGTACGACATCCGCTACGGCCCCCGCGACATGCTCGCGGACGGCGGCGGCATCCTCGTGCCGGACGGCGATGAGGACGCGCTCGCCGAGGCGCTGGTGCGGGTGCTGCGCGACGCGGCGTTGCGGCAGCGGCTCTCGGCGGAGGCGCGGGTGGGGGCGACGGCGCTGAGCCCCGCGCGCGCGATGGAGACGCTCGCGGCGGTGGCTGCCGAGGCGCTGTCCCGCCCGACGCGGCGGTAGCCCCGAGGTGGGGCCGCAGCTCGGGGCCCTTCACGTTTCAGTGTCCAAGACACGCGGACGCTGTCGCGCCCGGTCCGCGTGTCTTGGACACTGAACCTGGGGCGGAGCGGCGTCAGGACCGGCCGGCCCAGGGGTCGTAGTCGGCGATCAGGGACTCCTGCGGGGGGCGGATGGCATCCGGGACATGCTGCAGGTTGATGCGCACCCGGTACCAGAGCGAACTCGACCCGCGCATGCCGTCGAGCATCACATCGGCGGGATGCAGGGCCGCCGCCGTCTCCGGATGCCGCGCCTTCCACTGCTCGAGGGCGTCGAGCGCCTCGGGCTTGGTCTTCGTGCGGGCGACCTCGATGAGGGGCATGGTCGACGCGCGGCGCCCCGAGCCGTCCGACCCCCGGGGCGGCTTGTCGGCGGGACCCATCCGCTCGGCCAGGGCGAGCAGGCCGTCCAGCGATCCCGCGGCGGCGTCGATGCCGGCGTGCGGGTCGCCGATCGCGGCGAAGCGCTCGGGCACCGTGAGCACCGTGAACTCCTCCGGGCGGCGGTGGCGGAGCTCGTCCCACGTGAGCGGGGTCGACACGCGCGCGTCGGGAAGCGGGCGGATGGAGTACGCGGATGCCACGGTGCGGTCCTTCGCGTTCTGGTTGAAGTCGACGAACACGCTCTCGCCGCGCTCCTCCTTCCACCACCGCGCCGTCGCGAGACCGGGTGCGCGCTCCTCGACCTCGCGGGCGAGCGTCTCCGCGGCCAGCCGCACGTCGGGGTACTCCCACTCCGGACGAATCCGCACGAGGATGTGCAGCCCGCGGGATCCCGACGTCTTCGGCCACCCGACCAGGCCGTGGTCGGTGAGGACGTCACGGGCGGTGAAGGCGACGTCGACGATCTGCGTCCACTCGACACCGGGCATGGGGTCGAGATCGATGCGCAACTCGTCCGGATGGTCGAGGTCTTCGGCGCGCACCGGATGCGGGTTCAGGTCGAGGCATCCGAGGTTCACGATCCAGGCGAGACCCGCGGCGTCTCGGATCACCGTCTCCTCGGCGGACGTGCCCGAGGCGTAGCGGAGCGTCGCGGTGTCGATGAAATCGGGGTGATTCTCGGGAACGCGTTTCTGGAAGAACGGCTCCTGGTCGAGGCCCTTCGCGAAACGCTTGAGCACCATGGGGCGACCGGCCGCTCCGCGCAGTGCTCCCTCGGCGACGGCGAGGTAGTAGCGCGCGAGGTCGAGCTTCGTGAGGCCGGGCTCCGGGAACACGACGCGGTCGGGGCTGGTGACGCGGACCTCGTGGCCGTCGACGTCGAGGACCGTCGGGGGCGTCTTGGCGGGGCTCATGGCGCGAGGCTAGTCCCGCGGCATCCGGGGCGGGACTCCCTTGCGCGGGCGAGGGAGTGGCGCTCGTCGCGGCGGTGAGTGTTCAAGACACGCGGATGCCGGCGGCGCGCGTCGGCGCGTCTTGGACACTCGACCACGGCGGCGGGCGCGCCACGCGCCGCGCAACGACGGAGGGCCGCCCCGAACGGGACGGCCCTCCGTGTGAAACGGTGCGTCAGTTGTTGCCGCGAAGGATCGCGAGGATGCGCAGGATCTCGACGTACAGCCACACGACGGTGACCATGATGCCGAACGCGCCGACCCAGCCGTAGACACGGGGGGCGCCGTTGCGGACGCCGCGCTGGATCTGGTCGAAGTCGAGCACCAGCGAGTACGCGGCCATGATGACCACGAAGACGCCGATGATGACACCGAGCGGGATGCCGAAGATCTCGATGGAGCTGCGGAGGCCGAACGCGCCGCCGGCGAGGGGCACGTTGAAGAGCATCAGGCCGAGGTTGACGAGGCTGAACACCAGGTAGCCGACCATCGCGATCAGGAAGATCTTGGTGGCGCGAGCCGAGGCGCGGATCTTGCCGCTGGCGAAGAGCGCGAGCGTCACACCGACGACCGAGAGGGTCGCGAGGGTCGCCTGCACCACGATGCCGGGGTAGATGAACTCGAAGAACGACGAGATGCCACCGATGAACAGGCCCTCGAACGCCGCATAGGCGATGAAGACCGGCACGGAGGGCTTCTTCTTGAACGTCGCGACCATCGCGAGCACGAAGCCCACGAGACCGCCGATGACCATCGGCAGGACGTTCGGCGAGGGGTTGGCGACCGTGACGGTGCTCATCGTCCAGATCCAGCCGACCACCGCGGTGACGACGAGGACGGCGAAGAGGCCGAGGGTCTTGAAGACGGTGTCTTCGACCGTCATCCGGTCGGTCTGAACCGCGCCCGCCGACGGGGCCGCGTACATGCCCTCGATGTTCGCCGTCTCAGCGGCCGCAGCGGCAGCGGTCATCGACTCGGCGGGCGGGGGGCTGTAACGGGTCTGGGCTCCGCCACGAGGGTCCTGGAACGCCGGGTTGTTGAAGGCCGGGTTGTTGAGGGCCACAGGGACTCACACTCCAAATTGCTGATGATCACAGCACCGTGCTGTAGACCAACACTAGCCGAGGATGCCGCGAGAATCCCGGGACGGACTGGGATTCTGCTATGAGCGAGCGACCCCTGACAGCGCGCCGGATAGCCTGGGCCGGTGCCTGTCGAGCGCCCTCTGATCATCGGCCACCGCGGAGCTCCGGGGTATCTCCCCGAGCACTCCCGTTCGTCGTACCAGCGGGCCATCGCCGCCGGGGTGGATGCCGTCGAGCCGGACGTCGTGCCCACGAAGGACGGAGTTCTCGTCGTCCGTCATGAGAACGAGATCGCCGCGACCACCGATGTGTCGACCCGTTCGGAGTTCGCGTCCCGCCGACGCAGTGCGGTCGTCGACGGAGAGCGGCGGGAAGGGTGGTTCACCGAGGACTTCACCTGGGCGGAGCTCCAGACGCTCCGCTGTCGGGAGCGGATCCCGGACGTGCGCCCGGGGAGCGCGGCGCACGACGACCTCGATCCCGTGCTGAGTCTGCGCGACGTGCTCGATCTCGCACGGGCCGGGGGCGTCGGCGTGGTGCTCGAGGTCAAGCACGCGGCGTTCTTCGGGCGCGCGGGGTTCGACATGGCCGAACTCGTGGAGCGGGAGCTCCGCGAGGCGGCCTGGTGGGATGACCTGGCGCTCGTCATCGAGTCGTTCGAACCGCTCGTCCTGCGGCGGCTCCGCGAACGCGGCATCCGAGTGCCCCTCGTGCAGCTCGTGGAGGCGAGCGGTGCGCCCGCCGACCTCCGGCACCGGGACGGCGCACGGGCGGCGTCCTACGCGTCGATGCTCACCCCGGCGGGTCTGGATGCCCTCGCCGACGCGGTCGACGGCATCAGCCCCGACAAACGGCTGATCCTCGCGCCCGACCGATGGGGCCGGGTGCACGGCCCCGCCCGGTTCGTCGCCGACGCGCACGCGCGCGGGCTGCGGGTGTTCACGTGGACGTGTCGTCCCGAGAACCGATTCCTGTTGCCGGCTTTCCGCCGCGCCGGCGGGCCGGCGGCCTTCGGCGACTACGAGCGGGAGTGGGCGGTGCTGCGCGCCGCGGGGCTGGACGGCGTCTTCGTGGATCACCCCGACCTGGGTGTGCCGTTCTTCCGCGCCTAGACGCAAGCCCCGGCGCGCGGCTCGCTCCCACGGAGAGGATGGCGGGATGACGGTGGACGTGACGGTGGTCGGCGGGGGGATCTCGGGGTTCGCGTGCGCTCGGGCGGTGAGGGATGCCGGGGGATCGGTGCGCGTGATCGATCGCGGGCGTCGGCCCGGCGGGCGGCTGGCGAGTCGGACGGTCGAGGGACGCGCGGTGGATCTCGGCGCCTCTTACTTCGTCGTGGGCGAGGACGCCGGATTCACGGGCCTCGTCGCGGACTGGGAGTCCCGCGGCGTCGCCCGCCCGTGGACCGACACGTTCTCGTCGTTCGACGCCGACGGAGCGGAGACGCGCAAGACCGGGCCGCTGCGCTGGGCGGCGCCGGCCGGGTCGCGCGCGCTGGTCCTCGACCTCGCCGACGGTATCGACGTCGAGTCGGGGCGCGAGGTCACGCGCGCCGCTCCCTTCCGCGTGGACGATCAGGATGCCGGTGAGGTGGTGCTCGCGATGCCCGAACCGCAGGCGCGGCGCCTGGGGCATGGCATCCCGGTCGCCCCGCAGGAGTGGGAGCCGGTCATCGCGGTCGTGCTGCGGTGGGACGAACGGCGCTGGCCCGTCGACCTGCACGGGGCGTTCGTGAACGGAGATCCGGACATCGCGTTCCTCGCCGACGACGGCGACCGTCGCGGCGACGCGGCGCCGGTGCTCGTCGTGCATTCGACCGGCGACGCCGCACGGCGCCACCTCGATGCGCCGGACGACGCGATCCCCGCGGTCGTGGCGGCCACACGACGGCTTCTGGGAATCGGCGCCGAGCCCGACTCGGTTCGAGCGCACCGCTGGACCTTCGCGCGCCCCGCGCGGCCCACGGGCGAGCCGTTCCTCCGGACTCCCGGGCTGTCGTTGTGCGGGGACGCGTGGGGCGAGGCGGCCGCCGTCCGCACGGCGTGGGCGTCGGGCGAGGCGCTCGGCCGTGCGCTCGCCGGATCCTGAACCACGGCCCGGAAACCGGGGGGCATGTCGGCGTGCGCCCGTAGGGTGGGGGAATGGACGCAGGGGGCGCGGGCATCGAAGCAGTGCGGGTGAAACGGGCGTTCGGCGCCGTGACAGCGGTGGCGGAGGTGACCTTCACCGCCGAACCGGGCCGGGTGACGGGGCTCGTCGGCCCCAACGGTTCGGGCAAGACGACGCTGCTGCTCATGCTGGCGTCGCTCCTCCGACCCGACCAGGGAGACGTGCGCATCGCCGGGGTCGACCCCGTCGCCGACCCCGCCCGTGCGCGCCGATTGCTCGGGTGGATGCCGGATTCCCTGGGCGCGTGGCCGACGCTGACCGCGCGCGAGGTGCTGGTCGCCACGGCCCAGCTGTACGACCTCTCCCGTGCCGAGGCCCGGGAGCGCGCGGACCGGCTGCTCGAGCTCGTCGACCTCGTCCCGCTCGCGGGCTCGGCCGCCCGCGTGCTCTCGCGGGGGCAGAAGCAACGTCTGGCGCTCGCGCGCGCCCTCGTCCACGAGCCGCAGGTTCTGCTGCTGGACGAGCCGGCGTCGGGCCTCGACCCGCAGGCGCGCATCGATCTGCGCGTGCTGCTGCGGCGCCTCGCCGACGAGGGGCGCACGATCCTGATCTCCAGCCACGTCCTCTCGGAGTTGGAGGAGGTCGTCGACGACGCCGTCTTCCTGCTCGACGGACGTACCGTCGGTCGCGACCGTGTGGCCGCCGCGACGACCCGCGTCCGCGTCTGGCGGGTGCGACTGGCGGCGGATGCCTCTCGGGGAACGACCGCCGACCGCGACGCCGTGGCGGCGGCTCTCGGACGCGCGCCCGAGGACGTGGGCGTCGATCGCCGTGACCTGCTCGTCCCGTTCGCCGACGAGCCCGCCGCGGTCGCGGGACTCCGGGCGCTCGTGGGAGCCGGGATCCCGGTCGTCGAGTACGCCCCCGCGGTCGGCGACCTCGAACACGCATTCCTCGACCTCCGGAGAGGCGCAGCCGCCGAGGGGAGCCCCGAATGAACGCCCGTCGCCTCGGAACCGTCATCGGAATCGACCTGCGTCAGCGTGTGCGGTCGGTGGGCTGGTACGTGCTGCTCGGCATCTTCGCGGTCATCCTGCTGGCGCTGCTGACCCTGTCGTTCTCGTCGTTCTCGCTGAGCACCGGCGGCAACGGCTGGTTCTACTCGCTCGTCATCATGTTCGTCCTGCTGCTCGTCCTCCTAGTGTCGCCGACCCTGAGCGGCAGCGCCGTCAACGGCGACCGGGATGCCGCGACTCTCGCGCCCGTGCAGGTGACACTGGTCACGACGACGGAGATCGTGCTGGGCAAGTTCCTCGCGGCGTGGATCTCGGGGCTCGCCTTCCTCGTCGTCGCGCTGCCGTTCCTCGTCATCGCGACGTTCGTCGGCGAGCTCAACCCCGCGGTGATCGCCTCGTCTCTCGGCATCCTGGTTCTCGAGGTCGGAGTCGTGGCGGCGATCGGGGTCGGGGTCAGCGCGATCGTGGCGCGCCCGGTCTTCTCCGTGGCGACGACCTACCTGCTGGTGGCCGCGCTGACCCTGGGGACGCTGATCGCGTTCGGGCTCGGCGGGACGGCGCTGCGGACCGAGCAGACGATCACCACGCGCGACCTGAACTGGAGCGCCGTCCCCGCCGGATGCGACCCGTACATGGAGAACGACGCGACCGAGTGCCCGCGTCCGGACGAGATCGGGTGCACCACCTCGACGTACACGAGCGAGGTTCCTCGGTTCGACCGGGTGTGGGGGGTGCTGGCGGCGAACCCGTTCGTGATCCTCGCCGATGCGACCCCGCCGACGTACGACCAGTACGGCAACCCGTCCGACCTGTTCTCGCAGATCGCGACGGGCGTGCGCCTGGCGCAGCTCGCTCCCGACGTGGCGCAGTCGTACGACTACTGCGCCAACGTGACACTCCAGGGTCCGTCGACGGAGGACCGGATCGCGGGAACGGTGCCCAGCTGGTTCGTGGGCCTCTTCCTGCAGCTCGTGCTCGCCGGGGGTCTCCTCGCGTGGGGGATCGCCCGCACCCGGACCCCGGCGAAGCGGCTGCCCCCGGGGACGCGTATCGCCTGAGTCGCGTCGGCCCTGTTCCGGCGGTGCGTTCTCCCTCCGGTACTGGTGTCAGGCGTGGCCCTCGGCGGCCGGGAAGCCGGGGTCGTCGGCGTCGCCGGTGTGGTCGTCGAGGTCGACGCCCTCTTCGGCTTCGGCGGCATCCTCGCGAACGTCGTCGGTGACGGCATCCGTGGGGGCGGCGCTGTCGGCGCGGGCATCGTCGGCGTGGCGCGAGGGCAGATCAGGTGTGCTCATCCGGCCACGGTGCCCCGTGGGGGCGGAGGCGGCGAGTGGCTTGACAGGACGGATCTCGTCACTCGGTGGCATCCGGGATGGTCAGGTCGACGGTCGGCCAGGCCGGCAGGGGGTCGTCGAACGCGACCCACGCGTCGGGGCCGGCGGCGAGCTCGTCGTCGGTGAGCGCGGCGCGGTCGAGCACGTGCCTCAGTCGCGGTGCGGAGAGATCGAGTCCGGTGAAGGCGATCTCCTGCCCGAGCCCCATGCGACCGTCGTCGGTGCCGATCGGTTCGATCCACATCGCCGATCCCACGTGCTCCCAGCGCGCCAGGATGCCGGGCCGCGACGCCACGCGGCAGAACCCCGCCGAGCGGACCAGGCGTCCGGCGGCGCCGTCGTCGAGGCGGTCGAGGGCGTGCTGCAGTCGCGCGGGATGGAAGGGGCGCACCTGGTCGTAGCGCAGCGTGCTGACGCGGTTGTCGCGCATGTACGGGTCGTGCTCGTCGTTGAGCGCGCGGACCCAGCCGGCCCGCTCGAGGACCTCGGTCTCGTCCGCGCGCGGGGCCCCGGCGGACAGGTCGGCGTGGGGGTCGCGGGCGAGGCGAAGCGTCGCTCCGGGGTTGAGGTGCGACGCGAGCGCCATCTGCACCGCCAGGGCGGCGGTCGGCACCGCCTCCCAGTTGACCCAGACGATCCGTGTCGCGAGTTCGAGCGCGAGGGCCGCCTGGCGGGCGCGGGCGCCGACGTCGCCGCGTGAGTCCCCGGGAACGGTGGAGGCCACGAGGGGCGCCTCATCGAGGAGGTCTCCGATCATGTGCCGGGCGTCCACGACGCACACGGCTTCGACGTCGATCCCGCCGCGTGCGGCGATCGCGTGGAGCAGATCGACGTCGGTGCCGAGATCGACGACCACTCGCTCGTGGTCGCTGCGGGGCCGAGGGTGGGGGAGGGCGTGCGCGGCGCGGAGATCGCGGTACCGCAGCAGGTGCAGGGGGCGGACGAGGGCGGTGGCGGCGCGTTCGGCGTACGCCTGTCGTTCGGGGGCGCACACCCCCATCGTCACGATCGTCGTCTCCACGGCATCCGCCTCTCGTTTGTCGGGAATCGGAGGACAGCCTATCTTGTTATTGAGAACAGTTATCAACAGGAGGATGCCATGAAGGTCCGCAACTCGCTCAAGTCGCTGAAGAGTCAGCCCGGTGCACAGGTCGTCCGTCGCCGCGGGCGCGTGTTCGTCATCAACAAGCTGAACCCCCGCGGGAAGGGGCGCCAGGGATAACGCGAACGAGGCGCCAGGCCGGGCTCGTCACTTCGGAGCGGGAGGGCAAAGAGATCCGATACGCCCTCGCCGACCAGCACGTCGCGCACGTCGTGCTCGATGCGATCGCCCACGTCCAAGAACCGAACGAGCGGGGGAACGAGCAATGAGCGCCACCGAGACGCACGCGGAGCACTCCGTCGACGAGCACGCGCACGGCGACGACTGCGGCCACCAGAAGATCGAGCACGGCGACCACGTCGACTACGTGCACGGGACGCACCACCACGCGCTCCACGGCGATCACGAGTCGAAGGCCGAGCACGGCCCCGACGACCACGCCCACGGAGACGCCTGCGGCCACGAGGCCGTCGCGCACGACGACCACGTGGACTACGTCCACGACGGCCACCGCCATGCGGCGCACGCCGACCACTACGACGAGCACTGAGACGTGCCGGCGCCCCGTCGGGCGCCGACCGCGGCCCGCTCTTCCCCACCGGGGAGGGCGGGCCTTCTCTACGTCTCCGCGAGGCTCGCGACCAGGCGTATCAGCGTGGGCAACCCCCGTGAGGTGGCAGGGGCTCCGGTGAGTCTTTCCAGTACCGGCGTGGCGTTCGATTCGCGGTCGCGCGCGTTCAGCGACACGACCCATCCGACACCGGTGTCGAGCAGGACGCAGCGGCGTCGTCCGGCTTCGGCCTGAGCCGTCGCATCCAGGACGATCCGATTCCCCGCGTGGAGGGTCAGTTCGCGGCGGGCGGCGTCGGGAGCCGGTGCATGGTCGGCGACGATGTCGCCGACCTCCTCCAGCGTCAGGGTGAAGACCTCGCGTTCGACGCCCGCGTGAGCGGCCAGCGCGAGCGCGGCGTCCTGCGCCCGCTCCGCGTCGCCCTCGAACACCACGGTGCCGTTGCTCTGGAAGGGCACCGGGTCGTGGCATCCCGCCTCCACGAAGGCCGCGACGAGCTCCGCGGTGGTGACGTGCCCGCGTTGTCCCTGGTTGAGGTTCCGGACGAAAGCGACATGGCGCATGGGGGGAGGGTAGCGCGGGTGTCGTCGGTATCCCGTGCGCCCATCGGGGGAAACCTGTCGCCGCGGGGGGCTTCCGGCCGCGGCGGGCGAGGAAGTCGCCACCACGGCGTCAGACGCGGCCGAAACTCGCTGAAGGAAGTGGACGCGACGGCGGGAGTCGAACCCGCCACGCCTTCGGTTATGAGCCGAGGCCCGGGACCGCCCGGATCGCCGCGATGTGTCCCCAACGCTAACCCGGGGTCGCGACATCGCGAACGGGCGTTGCGCTGCGTGACGGGATGTGTCGTCACACTCCGCGCGACCGACGACCCTCGATGATCGCCCGGGTCGAGTGGTCCAGATGCGCGCGGACCTCGTGCTCCGGATCGGCCAGGGCTGCCTCGACATACGCGCGGTGCTCGGTCGTCAGCGCGCCGTCAGCGTACGCGGGGCGGACGTGGGCGAGCAGCAGGTGCATCTCCGAATCGAGGCGCCGGTACTCCTCGGCGATGCGCGGCGACCCCGCAGCGTCCACGAGTGCCCGATGCACACGGGCGTGCGCGTCGAGCGTCGCGGGCCAGTCGCCGGATGCCTCGGCGGCGGCCAGCGCGTCGAGGGCGGCGTCGACGTCGGGCGGACGGATGCCGCGCTCGCGGACGATCCGCAGCGCTTCGGTCTCGAGGGCGCACCGCAGCTGTTGGAGGGCGATGAGGGCGGCGTCGTCGAGGAGTGACACCCGGACGCCGCGGTACGGCTCGGCGGTGACGAGGCGCTCGGCGGTCAGCGTCGCGAGGGCCGTGCGGGCGGTATGCCGCGAGACGCCGTGGGCCGTGCTCAGTTCCTCCTCGCGGAGCGGGGTGCCGGGCGCGAGTCCGCCGGAAAGGATCGCGCCGCGCACGGCATCCGCGACGACGTCCGCCGTGCGCGGACCGGGGGCGTCGCCGCGCGCGGGCGGCAGCATCGGAGGGTCACGCCGAGGCCGTGGCATCCCGAACCTCCTCACGTCGACGGGACGGAGCGGACACGACGGCGAGGCCGATCGCGATGAGCGCGAGGCCGGCCGCGCTCGCGGCGGTGAGTCGTTCGTGCAGCACGAGGAGCCCGAGGATCGTGGCGCCGAGCGGCTCGGCGAGCGTCAGGGTCGACACCGTCACGGCGGTGAGGCGAGCCAGGCCCCACCCGAACAGCAGGTACGCCACGGCGGTGGTGACGATCCCGAGCCAGAGCGCGAGGGCGAGACCGTTCGGTGTGAACAGCCACGACCCGTCGGCGACGAGCAGCACCGGGACACTGGCCAGGGCGGCCGTGCCGAAGACCGTGCCCATGACGCGCGTGGAATCCCACCCCCTCTCGATCAGCGCCTTGCCGCACACCGTATAGAGGGCGTACGACATTCCCGCGCCCGCCGAGGCGAGGAGTCCGCCCGGGGCCAGGGCGACCGATCCGCCGGTCACTCCCGAGACCAGGACGACCCCCGCGAGCGCGACGGCGGTCGCGAGCATCCACCGGCCCGACGGTCGACGGCGCGAGCGGATGGCATCCACGATCCCCGTCGCGATGGGCGCCGAGCCGAGGGCGACCACCGTGCCGATCGCCACGCCGTTCTCGCGCGTGCCGAGGAAGAACAGCGGTTGATAGGCCAGTACCCCCACCGCGCCGACCGCGATGAGTGCCGCCGCGGGGCCGCGGGCGGTGGTGGTCGGCACGCGTGGGCGTGCCCGCAGCAGGGCGACGAGACCCAGGATGCCGCCGCCCACCACGATCCGCGCGGCGCCGACGGCCAGGGGCGAGGCGGCGACGCCGGCGAGGGCCTGCGCGGTGCCGGTCGTGGCGAAGCAGAGCGCGGCGGCGAGGACCGCGAGAGCCGGAAGCATGGAAGGATTGTTACACAATCCGCGCGGCCAGCGTCACCCCGTTCCGTGCCGTCCTGCGGAGTCCTGCCTAGACACGCCGGTGTGGATGCCGCGCCGTCGGCGAGTCGGCGACGGACTCCGCCGCACGGCCCGGGTGAGGGCGCACCGACCGGCCGGGCCGCCCCCGCCCGGCCCCGGTGCCGCCGGCGGCGGGAGTGCCTCTCGGCGGCGGGTAACGTGGATACATGGCGACGACGGCGGGGCGAGGCATCCTGGCCCTCGCGACCGCCGGGGCGCTCCTGATCATCGGTGTGGTGCTCGCGCTCCTGGTCGATCCGTTCACGCGGGTGCCGATCGAGGTCGACGGTGCGACCGAGTGGGTCGCACGCGTCCTCCTGGTCTTCGCCGTGGCGTGGGTCGTGATCGGCATGCTCGCCGCCCGCACGCGGCTGGTCGGTCGTCCGGGGGCCGCCGCCGCGCGCGCGACCTGGATCGCGTCGACCCGGCCGTGGCGTGCGCGCGAGTCGACGCTCGGCGTCCTGCCGCTGGACCGATGGTGCATGATCCTCGTCCCGGGGCTGCTGCTCGTGGCCACGCGCGTGGTCCAGGCGCGCGGAGACGGATTCGGCAGCGTCGTGCTCGCCGTCGCCGGTTGGCTCGTGTTCGCCCTCGCCGTCCGGCTGCTGCTCGGCACCCGCTCGCCGTGGCCGATCATCGCCGCGGTCGGCGGCGCGCTCGTCTTGCGCTGCATCGCGACGCTCGCGGCGATCTCGCTCTCCGGAGCGGAGGGCGTGTGGCACGTGCTGTGGAGCATCGGTGCCGTGCGGGTGCTGTATCTCGCGATCGTGCTCGGACTCGTCGGCTGGGTGTTCGTCGTCGCCGGGTGGTCGCTGGGGCCGCAGCTGGGTCCGCGCCGTGCCGCGGGCGTCGCCCTGGCGGGCGTGGGCGCCGTATTCGCGCTGCCGACGGCCACCGCCGCGGCGATCGGCACGACGGAGGCGCTGCGCGGATGGAACAGCCAGATCGGGGTGCTGCCGTGGCACCTGGCGCGGATGACGGGTCTCTACGACACGCAGTTCCCCGCGGAGACCCTCGTGGTCGCCGCCGTCATCGCCACGCTCATGACCGTGGCCGGTGTCGTCCTCGCACTGCCTCTCCGTGCCGGCGAGCGGCGTCGGCGAACCGCCGCGTCCTGAGGATCAGCCGACGAGCGTGCGGTCGAACGGACCCCCGCGTCGGATCTCGCGCACCTCTTTCCCGAGCGGCATCAGGGATACCGGCACGAGCTTGAAGTTCGCGATCCCCAGCGGGATGCCGATGATCGTGATGCACAGCGCGAGACCGGTGACGATGTGACCGAGCGCCAGCCACCAGCCCGCGAGGATCACCCACACGACGTTGCCGAGGAACGACCCGACGCCCGCGGTCGGCTTCGCGACGATCTCACGGCCGAAGGGCCACAGGGCGTACAGGCCGATGCGGAACGAAGCGATGCCCCAGGGGATCGTGAGGATCAGGATGCACAGCACGATCCCGGCCGCGAGGTAGCCGAGGAACAGCCAGAACCCCGAGAGGACGAGCCACAGGATGTTGAGGATCAGGCGCATGCGTCCATGATCCCCGAACGGCGCGGTGTCGGAGCCCCCGCCTAGACTTGACAGCGACATGACCGACGCCTCCACCCCCCTCATCGTCGGCGGCTCCGCGCCCACCGGCGCCCGCCCCGACGCCGACCTGCTCGAAGGGCTGAACGGGCCGCAACGCGAGGCCGTCACCTACCGCGGGCAGGCACTGCTCATCGTCGCGGGGGCGGGGTCGGGCAAGACGAGCGTCCTGACGCGCCGCATCGCCTCGCTTCTTCGGACGCGCGAGGCCTACCCCAGTCAGATCCTCGCGATCACCTTCACGAACAAGGCCGCGGGCGAGATGCGCGAGCGCGTCCACAGCCTGATCGGGCAACGCGCCGACGGCATGTGGATCTCGACGTTCCACTCCGCCTGCGTCCGCATTCTGCGGCGTGAAGCGCAGCAGTTCGGTTTCACGAAGGCGTTCACGATCTACGACTCGGGCGATTCCCGCGCGCTCATCAAGCGCCTCGTCAAAGAGCACGAGGGTGATGCGTTCGGTCTCACCCCCGCCGGGACCCAGAGCCGCATCTCCAAGCTCAAGAACGAGCTGGCGGATGCCGAGTCCTACGCGCGCCAAGCCAACACCAGCGACCCCGCGGAGCGCGTGTTCATCGAGATCTTCGCCTCCTACCAGCGGGAGCTGCAGCGCGCCAACGCGTTCGATTTCGACGACCTGATCGCGCAGACGGTCTACCTCTTCCGTGCGTTCCCGCAGGTCGCCGACGTCTACCGGAAGCGGTTCCGGCACATCCTGGTCGACGAGTACCAGGACACCAATCACGCCCAGTACGCCCTCATCCACGAGCTGACGCGGCCGCCCGGGAGTGACGCCGAGCCGATGTCGGCCGGCGGCGGCATGATGATCTTCGAGGCCGAGCCGTCCGCCGAGAGCGGCGCGTCGCTCACCGTCGTCGGTGACTCCGACCAGTCGATCTACGCGTTCCGCGGAGCCGACATCCGCAACATCAGCGAGTTCGAGCGCGACTACCCGGGTGCCAAGGTCGTTCTGCTCGAGCAGAACTACCGATCGACGCAGAACATCCTGTCGGCCGCGAACGCCGTGATCTCGAACAACTTCGACCGCAAAGACAAGAAGCTGTGGACCGACGTGGGCGCCGGCGACCCGATCATCGGGTTCACCGGCTACTCGCAGCACGACGAGGCCCAGTTCGTCGCCGACGAGATCGAAGCCCTGCACCGCAAGGGCACGGACTACTCGCAGATGGCGGTGTTCTACCGCACCAACTCCCAGTCCCGTGCGCTGGAAGAGATCTTCATCCGCTCCGCGGTGCCCTACAAGATCATGGGCGGAACGAAGTTCTACGAACGCGCCGAGATCAAGGACGCCCTGGCCTACCTCGTGGCGGTCGCCAACCCCGCCGACTCCATGGCCCTGCGGCGCATCCTCAACCGCCCCCGGCGGGGGATCGGGGACGTCACCGAGACGGCCATCGCGCGCTACGCGGCCGAGCACGACATCACGTTCCGCGACGCGCTCGCCAACTCTGCGCAGCTGGGCGTCGGTCCCAAGCTGCAGAAGGCGATCGACCAGCTCGATGCGGTGCTCAGCGAGGCCACGGCGGTGATGCTCCCGGCATCCGGTGAGCTCGCCCCCTCGACCTCCGTGACCGAGGGGCTCACCCTGCTGCTCAACAAGAGCGGATACTTCGACGCGCTGCGCGCCAGCCGCGACCCGCAGGACGAGGCGCGGCTCGAGAACCTCGACGAACTCGTCGCGGTGACACGCGAGTTCGCGCGCAACAACCCCGACGGCACGATCATCGACTTCCTCACCGAGGTCGCCCTCGTTGCGGATGCCGACGACCTCGACGACGCGTCGGGATCGGTGTCGCTGATGACGCTGCACACCGCGAAGGGCCTCGAGTACGACGCGGTGTTCCTCACCGGCGTCGAGGAAGACCTGCTGCCGCACCGCATCTCGGCCGGCGAACCGGGCGGCCCGCAGGAGGAGCGGCGCCTGTTCTACGTCGGCATCACGCGCGCACGCAAGCGCCTGCACGTCTCCCTCGCGATGACGCGGGCGCAGTTCGGCGAGGTCACCGTCGCCATGCCCAGCCGATTCCTGCAGGAGATCCCCGCCGACCTCATCGACTGGCGTCAGTCGCCCGGCGACGTCAACGGCCGCGGGGGCATGCAGTCCCGCGCTCTGAACGCCCGCGGCCGACGCCCCGGCCAGGCCGGCGGGGGCAACCGCTACGGCGACGACCTCGTGCCCCTGCCGAAGCGCGCGCCGGCCGACCCGAGCAAATTCCCCAACCGCATTCCCGCGAAGGTCCGCGACAACGGCGACATGGAGTTGGCGGCCGGAGACCGCATCCGTCACGACGACTTCGGCGAGGGCCGAGTGGATGCCATCACCGGCGAGGGGGCGAAGAGGGTGGCGCACGTGCGCTTCGACACCGTCGGTGCGAAGAAGCTCCTCGTCAAGATCGCGCCGATCTCGAAGCTCTGAGGCATCGGACGACACGCCGGGCGAGGCCCGCCCCCGGATAGGCTCGAGCAATGGCTCTTTTCTCGCGCCGCAAGAAGTCCGATTCCGATGATGTGTCGGCCGACCGCCCCGACGGCGTGATCGAACCGGGCGAGCAGCCCGTCGACCCCGCGGATGCCCCTTCGGCGGAGGCTCCCGCGACTCCGGTGCCGCAGGTGAGCATCTCGACGTCGTCGTTCCGCGGCGTCGGCGCCCCGACCGACGCGGCGCCCGTCACCGACTCGACGCCGCCGGTCGCCGCGCGGCCCTCGGCGCGTCAGCCGGGCCCGATGGAGGCGCCCGAGGGGCTCGAGTCGATCCCCGGCTTGCGAGACAACGCGCTGCTGTCGATCGCCCTCGCCGAGATCTCCGGACAGCCCGAACCCGCACAGCTCCTCAACATCGCGCGGCAGCTCCTGCAGGGCCACGTGTTCCTGCGCGTCAAGGGCGATGCCCGTGCGCTCCTGGCCGAGGGCAAGGACCTCCCGCTCGCCGTCGCGACGCGCGGCGACGAACAGCTCGTGCTGGCCTACAGCAGCGGTCGTGCCCTGACCCAGAGCGTCGAGGCCGACGGCGACCGCGACACCTCGGCGATGGGTCAGCCCGTCATGGCGCTGATGCGCCACGTGCTGGGTGGACCGTACGCCGGCGTCGTCCTCGACCATTCGTCGGGCGACGCGCGCGCCGTCCTTCCCACGGCGCTCCTCGAGCGCATGGTGTCCGAGGCCGACCCCGAGCTGCGGATCAAGACCGCGCTCAGCGAGAAGCGCACCGAGTCGACGGCATCCACGATCGTCGATGCCGTCCTCGCGGGGGCGCCCCTGTGGATCGCGGTCGCTCAGCCCGAGGAGGGCGGACCCGTCGGTGTGGCCGAATCGCGCACAGCGACCGGCGAGCGGTTCCTCGAGGTCTTCTCGCACCCCCTCGAGCTCCTGGCGCTCGGCCGCGGGGATCAGGCCGTTCCGCTGCAGAAGGAGCAGTTGGCGAAGGCGCTCGCCGGTGATGACGGGCTCACCGGACTGCTGGTCGATCCCGCCGGGCCCTGGATCCGGCTGAACCGCCAGGACCTGGCCGGGGTGCTCGCCCTCACGGAGTAGGTCTCAGGCCGAGTGCCGGGCTCCGGAGTCGTGAGCCCGGCGGTGCCACGCCGGCCGGTTGTGTGTGCTGGGCGCCGGCGTTCTCCGGAGCCCGGCACACGACGGCGGGGCGGAAGCCGATTCAGACCCCGTACAGTTCGCCGACGGGGACCGTCACCGGCAGCACGTTGCCGACCGGTGCCAGCGGGCACGCCCACGCCGGGTCGTACGCGCAGGACGGGTTGTAGGCGAAGTTGAAGTCGATCACGAGGGTGTCCGGCGCGGAGCCCGCGCCGAGATCGGCGCCCTTGATCGTGTCGAGCAGGTAGCGGCCCCCGCCGTACGTTCCGCCGGGGCGGCCTGCCGACGCGTCGCGCACGGGGACGAACAACCCACCGCCGTACGAGGTCAGACGCCAGACGTCGAGCGACCCCGTGTCGGGCAACTCGACGCGGCCGATCCGCTCGAAGCCGACGTCGCCGTCGGTACCGGTCGTCGCGACGAACGACGCCTCGTCGGCGTCGAGCAGCGTCACCTCGAAACGCCATGCTGCGTCGTACGGTGCGATCGGAAGTCCCTCGAACCCCCGGCGCTGCTCGGGCAGCAGGGGAGTGGCGGGGTGCTCGGCGAACAGCGCGTCTCGCTCGATGCGCCACAGCTCGTGGGCGTCTTCGGGGTCGTCCGCTTCGCGGATGGCCGCGTAGAGAGCGAAGACGCGGCGACGCCAGTCGGCGACGTCGAGGGCGGTGCGTGCGGCGCGTGAGGTCATGGGGTCGAGCGTAGGCGTGCGCGGGATGCCGCGGGCCGGGCTGGACAGGGCGTCGCCTCGCCCTCTGCCGGCCCCGAACCCTGTGCGTGAGTTGTCGCGGTGTGTCGCATCGCCCCGGCGGGCGCGACACATTCAGGCACCTCCCGCAGCGCAAGGGGAACTCACGGGCGCGATACGGGGCAGACACGGCACGCCTCGACGGTTAGCGTCGAGCACATGGCATCCCCTCGCGTCACGCTCACCGTGCCCGGTCCCGACGGCGATCGGGAGATCGGCGTCTCCAACCCCGACCGCGTCGTATGGCCGGAACTCGGGATCACCAAGCGAGAGTTGGCCGAGTACTTCGTCGCCGTCGCCGAGCCCTTCCTCGCCGCGAACGGCGACCGCCCCGTGTCGCTGGAGCGGTTCCCCGACGGCGTCGGCGGCGAGAGCTTCTTCTCGAAGAACCCGCCGAAGGGTGCGCCGTCGTTCGTCGAGGCCGTGACCGTGACGTACAACAGCGGACGGCGGCATCCGCAGCTCGTCCTCACCGAGATCGCGACGGCGGTGTGGGCCGCGCAGATGAACACGATCGTGTTCCATCCGTGGGCGTCGCTCGCGAGTGATCCCGACCACCCCGTCGAGCTCCGCATCGATCTCGACCCCCAGCCCGGAACGGGGTTCGCCGAGGCGGTCGTCGCCGCGCACGAGCTGCGGACGGTGCTGCGGGAGGCGGGTCTCGAAGCGTGGGCGAAGACGAGCGGCAATCGGGGCTTGCATGTGTTCTGCCCGATCGAGCCGACTCACGAGTTCCTCGACGTCCGGCACGCGGTCATCGCCGCGGCGCGGGAGCTGGAGAGACGGATGCCGGATGCCGTGACCACCCACTGGTGGAAGGAAGAGCGCGGCGCGCGGATCTTCGTCGACTTCAACCAGGCCAACCGCGACCGGACGATGGCCGGCGCCTATTCACCGCGGGCGCTCCCGGCCGCGACGGTCTCGACGCCGGTGACCTGGGACGAGGTGGATGCCGTGGACCCCACGGCCTTCACGGTCCGTTCGGTGCCGGAGCGGCTGGCATCCGTCGGCGATCCGTGGAAGGACTTCGGTGCCGCCCCCGGCCGCGTCGACACGCTGCTCGAGTGGTGGCAGCGCGACCTCGACGCCGGGCTCGGCGAGCTGCCGTTCCCCCCGGAGTTCCCCAAGATGCCGGGGGAGCCGCCGCGCGTGCAGCCGTCGCGCGCCAAGACGCCGATGGACTAGGCGGGGCCGCGGTGCGCCGAGAACAGGGGATCGTGCGAGAACAGGACGATCTCGGCCCGAATCGTCCTGTCCTCGGCGAACATCCTGTTCTGGGACAGCGAGCCCCGAAACTCAGTCCAGCACGTCGCCGAGGTCGTACGCGCCCACGGTCTCGAGCTGCTCGAACGTGCACGACGTCGCGTCACGGTCGGGCCGCCACCGCTCGAACTGGACGGTGTGGCGGAACCGCATGCCCTCGAGCTGGTCGTAGCGCACCTCGAGCACGCGTTCGGGCCGCAGCCGCACGAACGACACGTCCTTGGATGCCGAGAACCGCGAGCGATCGGTCTCGCCGACGACCGCTTCCCCGTCGGCATCCCGCTCGACGAGCGGCGCGAGTTCGTCGATGAGTTCGAGACGCCGCTTGTCGGTCCAGGCCGATACCCCGCCGACGCCGTGCAACCGCCCGGCCCCGTCGTGCAGTCCGACGAGGAGCGACCCCACGCCCTGCCCCGACTTGTGGATGCGATAGCCCAGCGCGACAACGTCTGCGGTGCGGGCGTGCTTGATCTTGAACATCGTGCGCTTGTTCGGCGCGTACGGCTGAGCCAGCGGCTTCGCGACGACGCCGTCGAGACCGGCGCCCTCGAACTCGGCAAGCCACCGGCGTGCGAGCTCGGGATCGTCGGTGGTGCGCGTGACGTGCACGGGGTGCGGCACCGCGCCGAGGAGGTCGACCAGCTGTGCGCGGCGCTCGGCGAACGGTGCGTCCTGCAGGTCGCGGTCGCCGCGTGCCAGCAGGTCGAACGCGATGAACATCGCCGGAGTCTCCTCCGACAGCAGCTTCACGCGCGAAGCGGCGGGATGGATGCGCTGCGACAGCGCCTCCCAGTCGAGCCGCTGCGCCCCGGGCTCGCCCCGGGCGACGACGACCTCGCCGTCGAGGAGGCACGGCTCGGGCAGCAGGCGCGAGAACGCGTCGACGAGCTCGGGGAAGTAGCGGGTCAACGGTTTCGCGCCGCGGCTGCCGATCTCGAGGTCGGTGCCGTCCCACGACACGAGCGCGCGGAATCCGTCCCACTTCGGTTCGTACGACAGCCCGCCCGCGACCTTGTCCGGCTCGGGCACGGTGGGAACGGCCTTCGCCAGCATCGGGGCGGGGATGTCGTACGGCACGGGGTCAGCCTTCGCTCTCGTCCCCGGCCAGGGGCACCGGGTTGCGGCGCTTCTTGCGGCGCGCCCATTCGGCGGGCTGGTCGGGGCCGTTCCAGACCGTGATGATGCCCCAGGCGACCGCGGTGAGGGGCACCGCGAGCAACGTGCCGAGGATGCCGCCGATCGCGGTTCCGCCGGCGAGGACGACCAGGACGACGAACGAGTGCAGCTTCATGGTGCGGCCCATCAGCACGGGCTGCAGGAAGTTCCCCTCGAGCTGGTTCACGAGCACGACGACGCCGACGACGATGAGCGCGACGACCCACCCGTTGGTCACGAGCGCGACGAGCGCGGCGAGGATGCCGGCGGTCACGGCCCCGACGATCGGGATGAACGCCAGCAGGAACACGAGTACGGCCAGCGGCAGCGCGAGCGGCACCTGCAGGATCAGCAGACCGATGTAGATGCCGATCGCGTCGACGGCGGCCACGGACGCGGTGCCGCGCATGTACGACCCGAGCACGGTGACCGTCTTGTCGCCGATGCGACGCGCGCGGTCGTAGTCGCTGCCGCGGAAGGGGCGCAGGACGAACTCCCACATGCGCGGACCGTCCTTCAGGAAGAAGAACAGGATGACGACCATCAGGACGAACCCGGTCACGAACGACGCGACCGCGCTGACACCGGCGAGGGCGCCGGTGCCGAACTGCGCGCTGGTGACGAAGTCGCCGACCGCCTTCACCGCCTGGTCGACCTGATCCTGCGAGATCGCGAACGGCAGCGTGTGGTACCAGTCCTGTGCCTGCTGGAAACCGGCGGTGGCCTGCGAGCCGAGCTTGCCCCACTGGTCGATGACGGCGCTGACGACCAGCCACCCCAGGGCGCCGAGGACCACGACCACCGCGAGCAGGGTCAGCAGGGTCGCGAGCACCGCCGGGACGCCCTTGCGTCGCATCCACATGGTGACGGGCCCGAACGCCGACGCGAAGATGAGCGCGAGGACCAGCGGAATGATCACCAGCGTGAGCTGCTGGATGCCCCAGATGAGGCCGGCGACGAGGAGCACGACGACGATGATCTGCACCGCGCGGACGGCCAGCCGCCCGAACCCGTCGGCCCAGAGACTGCGCGGTGGCGCCTGCACCGCCTGGGCGACGGTGGTCGCGACGTCACGAGCGGCAGGATGGCGAGAGAACAGGCCCATGCTGAGAACGTAGCGAACGCCACCGACAGGGGTGCGCCGGTTGCGCGCGACCCCGGCGCGGATTAGGCGCCGGGGCCGTGGCATCCGGGATCAGGCGAACGCGCTCATCCCGGTGATGTCGCGCCCGAGCAGCAGCGCCTGCACGCTCTCGGTCCCCTCGTACGTGTGGATCGCCTCGATGTCGGCCATGTGCTGCATGACGCCGTTCTCGAGGAGGATGCCGTTGCCGCCGAGCAGGTCGCGCGCGATCGCCGCGACCCGGCGCGCTGCGCGGGTGTTGTGGTACTTCGCGAGCGAGGCCTGCGTGGGGCGGAGTCCGCCGGAGGTCTCGAGGTCGGCCAGCCGGCGGCAGAACAGCTGCATCGCGGTGAGCTCGTCGAGCATCTGCGCGAGGCGTTCCTGCACCATCTGGAACTTCGCGAGGGGCTTGCCGAACTGCATGCGCTCGGTGGCATATGTCCGCGCGGCTTCGTAGCACGCGGTCGCGTGGCCGAGCGCGGACCATGCCACGCCCGAGCGCGTGGCGTACAACACGGCCGACGCGTCCTTGAAGGTGTGGGTGCCCGGGAGCACGGCATCCGCGGGGAGGCGCACGTCGTCGAGCGCGATGTGGGCCTGGTGGATGCCACGGAGCGACACCTTGCCCGTGATCACGGTGCCCGTGTAACCCGGGGTGTCCTGCTCGACGAGGAAGCAGCGGACCTTGTCGTGGTCGTCGTCGCCCTCGGCATCCACGCGGGCCCAGACGAACGTGATGCCGCCGGAGGCGCCGTTGCCGATCCACTTCTTCGTCCCGCTGAGCGACCAGCCGTCGTCGGTGCGCGTCGCCGTGGTCTCGAGCGAGACGGAGTCGGAGCCGTGATCGGGCTCGGTGAGCGCGAAGGCGCCGAGCACCGTTCCGTCGGCGAGCGGCTGCAGCCAGCGCGCCTGCTGCTCCGGGGAGCCGAACATCGCCAGCGTCCGCAGCGCCAGACCGCCCTGCACGGCGAGGGCGGTGGCGAGCGACCCGTCGCCGCGCGACACCTCCATGTTCACCAGGCCGGCCGCGAGGGGCGAGGATGCGGGAAGGTCGGGGTGCTCGATGCCGTCCGTGAAGAGCTCGAGCTCGCCCATCCGTCGGAGCAGCTCGATCGGGTAGGTCGCGGCATCCCATTCGGCCTGCATGCGCGTGCCGACCTCGTCGACGAAGGTCTTGGCGCGGTCCCACGCGGCGCGGTCGGCGTCGGGGATGTCGACGAACACCGCGTAGTAGTCGGTGTCGCGGCGACCGAGGAGGTCGTACGAGGCGATGCGCTCGCCGGGGAGCGTGCGGGGCTGGGCGTCGGTGCTCATGTACTCAGTATCGCGCATCGTGGTACTGGGTGTCATGTGTGGGTTGGGGTGCGGCCTCCCGGGCTCGAGTGTCCAAGACACGCCGGATCGGCGCGTCGTGCAACGGCGTGTCTTGGATACTCAACAGGGCGCGGCGGACCCTGCTAGTGCGGCAGGCTCGCGCGCAGGCGCCGGGTGACTTCGGCGGCGGGCATGCGGCGGGGGAATGCCGCGACGATGAGGTCGTCGTCCGCGGCATCGGAGCCATCGGGGTGCACCCCGTACCGGCGGAGCACGTCGTCCAGAGCGCGGCGGAGAGTGGATGCCGGCACCCGCGCGCCCCGCATCAGGCGGCGCAGCACGTGGTTGTGCACGGCGGTGACGAGGGCCGCGAAGCCGACGGCATCCAGGGGGTCGAGCCCGGGAAGCGCTTCGCGGAGGTACTCGTCGAAGAGGCGCTCGTACCGGAACACCGTCACGATCTCGCGGTCGCGCAGCACCGGGACCTGCCGCACGATCGCGTAGCGGCGGCGGGCGAGTTCGGGGTCGGCGGCGAAGTGCCGGAACACACGCATCGACGCGTCGCACACCGCGGCCCACGGGTCGGCGTGGGGCTGCGAGAGGAACGTGCGCGTCTCGTCGAGGAGCACCTCGTGGTCGGCGAACACGACGTCTTCCTTGCCCCCGAACTGCCGGAAGAACGTCGACCGCGACACCCCGGCGGCCTGCGCGATCTGCTCGACCGAGGTCTGGTCGTAGCCGCGCTCGGCGAAGAGCGCGATCGCGGCGGCGACCACGGCGGTGCGGCCGGGAGGGGCGGGGGCGTCGGTCATGGGGGGAAGCCTACGGCCGTGGCGGGGTGCAGGGTCGGTGCTCAGTGCGGTGTGCCGGGCTCCGGAGGCTTCCCGCGGGTTTCGGTCTGGACGGTGCCTCACCGGGAGCGGCAGCCGGATGGGGCCGGAGCCCGGCACGCCTGGCCGGCCGTGGCTGACCGTTGCCGGTCGCGGCGCGCGCGATCGATGTTCGGCGGGGAAAGCTCACACGGGCCCGGTGCCGCCGTGAGACAAACGTTCGCGGGAGGTAACGCGGACGAAGAGGTCGGCGAAACCTCACCTGTCTACCGTCGAGGCATGGTCACTTCGAACTCGTCATCCGGTTCGGTCATCGTGGTCGGTGCGGGAATGGTCGCGCACCGCTTCGTGGAGAGCCTGACCGCCCGCGACACCGAGGGGCGCTGGTCGGTCACGGTGCTCGGCGACGAGGGGTACGAGCCGTATGACCGCGTGGGTCTCACGGGGTACTTCGGCGGCAAGACCGTCGAAGACCTGACACTCGACGCCCGCGTCCTCTCCCACGAGCGGGTGGACGTGCGCACCGGTGCGCGCGTCGTGAGGATCGACCGGGCGCAGCGCGAGGTGACCACCGCCGGTGGCGAGACTCATCGCTACGACCGCCTGGTCCTGGCCACCGGTTCGTTCGCCGCCCGTCTGGCGCTGGACGGCTTCGATCACCAGGGCTGTTTCGTCTATCGCACCCTGGACGACGTCGCCGGGATCCGCGCGTGGGTGGCCCGCCGGAGCGCGCAGCTCGGTCGGCCCCTGCGCGGAGCCGTGGTGGGTGGCGGGCTGCTCGGCCTCGAGGCCGCGGGAGCCCTGCAGGCCGAGGGGGTCGCCCCCTTCGTGCTCCAGTCGAACGAGCGTCTGATGTCGGCGCAGCTCGACCTCGGCGGGGCCAAGGCTCTGGAGCGTCTGATCCGAGCGCGGGGCATCGGCGTCCGCACGTCCTCGGTGACGACCCGGGTGGATGCCGACCGGTCCGGGGCCGTGTGCGGACTCGAGTTGCGGGACGGCAGCTGGGAGCCGGTCGACATCGTCGTCTTCACCGTGGGGGTGCGCCCCCGCGACGAGCTCGCCCGCACCGCCGGCCTCGCCGTCGACGCCCGCGGGGGCGTCGTGATCGACGCGGGCTGCGACACCTCCGACCCGGCGATCCTCGCGATCGGCGAGGTCGCGAGCTTCGACGGCCAGTGCATCGGTCTGGTGGCCCCGGGCTACGCGATGGCTGAGGTCGCCGCGACGCGCCTGCTCGGCGGAGAGGCGGCCTTCCCCGGCTTCGACACCTCCGCCAAGCTCAAGCTGTCGGGCGTCGAGGTCGCGAGCTTCGGCGACGCGTTCGCCGCGACGCCGAACGCCCTCGACGTCACCTACGCCGATCCCGTCTCGGGCGTCTACAAGAAGCTCGTGCTGAGCGACGACGCGCAGACCCTGCTCGGCGGCATCCTGGTCGGCGACGCCTCGGCCTATACGGCGCTGCGTCCGCTCGTCGGCCGCGCGCTGGGCGGCGACCCGGCCGCGTATCTTCTGCCCGAGGGTCTGGCCCCCGCCCCGCAGGGAGACCTGCCGGCAGATGCCATCGTCTGCTCGTGCAACGGCGTGACCGCGGGAACGGTGCGGGATGCCGTGACCGAGCACGACTGCGCGGATGCCGCCGAGGTCAAGGCCTGCACGAAGGCCGGGGCGGCGTGCGGTTCGTGCTTCACGCTGGTGAAGAAGCTCGTCGCGACCGAGCTCGCGGCATCCGGAAAGGAAGTCTCGAACGGGCTGTGCGAGCACTTCTCGTTCACCCGCGCGCAGCTCTTCGACGCCGTGCGCGTCTCGGGGCTGACGACCTTCACCTCGATCGTCGAGCGCTTCGGCACCGGGCGCGGGTGCGACATCTGCAAGCCGGCGCTCGCGAGCATCCTCGCGAGCCTCTACTCGGAGCACTTGCTCTCGGGCGAGCTCGCCACGATGCAGGACACCAACGACCACGTCATGGCGAACATCCAGCGCGACGGCAGCTACAGCGTCGTGCCGCGCATCCCGGGTGGCGAGATCACGCCCGAGGGGCTCGTCGTGATCGGCGAGGTCGCGCGCGACTTCGGGCTGTACACGAAGATCACCGGCGGCCAGCGCATCGACCTGTTCGGCGCCCGTCTCGATCAGCTGCCCGAGATCTGGAAGCGCCTGGTCGACGCCGGCTTCGAGTCGGGTCACGCGTACGGCAAGTCGCTGCGCACCGTGAAGTCGTGCGTCGGCTCGACCTGGTGCCGCTACGGCGTGCAGGACTCGGTGGGCATGGCCGTGCAGCTCGAGTTGCGCTACCGCGGGCTGCGCTCGCCGCACAAGCTCAAGTTCGGGGTCTCCGGCTGCGCGCGCGAGTGCGCCGAGGCCCGCGGCAAAGACATCGGGGTCATCGCGACCGAGGCCGGCTGGAACCTCTACGTCGGCGGCAACGGCGGCTTCACCCCGCGCCACGCGGTGCTGTTTGCCGAGGGACTCGACGACGACGGGCTGCTCCGGGCGATCGACCGCTTCCTCATGTTCTACATCCGCACCGCCGACCGGCTGCAGCGCACGGCCCCGTGGGTCGAGGAGTACGAGGGCGGTCTCGAGGCACTCCACGGTGTCGTGTTCGACGACGCGCTCGGCATCGCCGAGGATCTCGACCGGGCGATGGCATCCCATATCGACGCGTACGAAGACGAATGGGCCGCGACCCTCGCCGACCCCGAGAAGCTCCGGCGCTTCCAGAGCTTCGTCAACGCCCCCGAGGTCGCCGACCCCTCGCTCGCCTATGTCGCCGAGCGCGGCCAGGCCCGCCCCGCCACCGCCGAGGAGCGGTCGTCGGGCGCGGTCTTCATCGGCGGCACGACCCTGGCGGTGCGCTCGTGACGATCCTGGATGCCACGACCCCCGGGCGCGAGATCACGACCACCGACGGGTGGACCCGCGTGTGCCGCGTCGACGATCTGCTCATCGAGCGCGGGGTTGCCGCCCTCATCGACGGCACCCAGATCGCGCTGTTCCGCACCTTCGACGGCCGCATCTTCGCCACCGACCAGATCGACCCGTTCAGCGGCGCGGCCGTCCTCTCGCGGGGGATCGTCGGCGATCGCGCGGGAGTGCCCACCGTGGCGTCCCCGATGTACAAGCAGATCTTCGACCTGCGCACCGGCGTGTGCCTCGACACGCAGGGCAAGGAGCCGCTCAGCGTCCGGGTGCACCCGGTCGCCGTGACCGACGGCGTCGTGTTCGTCCGCATCCAAGGAGACCCCCGATGATCGCTCTCGCAGGACTCGACCTCACCGACCGGCTCGTCGTGTGCGTCGGCGGCGGCTCCGTCGCCGAGCGCCGCATCGCGCGGCTCCGCGCGGCCGGTGCCCGCGTCCGTCTCGTCGCTCCGGTGGCCACCGCGGGGCTCGCGGCGCTCGCCGCGGCGGGCGACGTCGAGTGGCGCCACCGCGCCTTCGTGCCCGAAGACCTCGACGACGCCTGGTTCTGCCACACGGCCACCGGCTCGGCATCCGTCGATGCGTTCGTCGTCGCCGCGGCCGAAGCGCGCCGTGTGTGGTGCGTGAACGCGGGGCACGGGGGCAAGGGCACCGCGCGTCTCGCCGCCGAGACGACGAGCGGTGACGTCATGGTCGGGGTCGTCTCGACCGCGGGCGCCGACCCGCGCCGCACCGTCGCCGTCCGCGACGCCATCGCCCAGCGCCTCGCCGAAGGCGCCCTTCCGCTCCGCCGCCGACGTCGCCCGCTCGTGGGGAGCGTGGCGCTCGTCGGCGGCGGCCCTGGCCCGGTCGACCTGATGACCGTCCGCGCTCGCGCGCTGCTCGCCGAGGCCGACGTCGTCGTGCACGACCGGCTCGGACCCACCGGTGTGCTCGCCGAGCTCGGCGACGACGTGGAGCTGATCGACGTGGGCAAGCGCCCGCAGCACCACCCCGTCCCGCAGGACGAGATCAACGCGATCCTCGTCGAGCGCGCGGCTCGGGGCCTGCGAGTCGTGCGCCTCAAGGGCGGCGACCCGTTCGTCTACGGGCGGGGCGGCGAAGAGGTCATCGCCTGTCGGGCGGCCGGCATCCCGGTGGAGGTCGTGCCCGGCATCTCGAGCGCGATCGCGGTGCCCTCGGCTGCGGGCGTGCCCGTCACCCACCGGGGCGTGGCCGGTACCCTTCACGTTGTGAATGGTCAGGAGTCGCCGAGCGCCGCCACCCTCGCGGCCCTGCGTGACGACTCCGCCACCGTCGTCGCCCTGATGGGGGTGAGTGCTCTGCCGCATTTCGTCGCGGCAGCCCGTGCTGCGGGAGCTCCCGAGGACCGTCCCGTCGCCTTCGTCGAGAACGGGCACACGCCCGAGCAGCGCACGATCCGCACGACGCTGGGAACGGCGATCCAGGATGCCGAGACCCACCGCCTCGCCAATCCCGCGGTCCTGGTCTTCGGCGAGGTCGCCCGCCCCGATCTGCTCCTGCCCGTGGCCGTCGCCCGGGGCGAGGGGGTCGGGTGACGACACCCGCGCGGACGATCAGCACGGTGCTCCAGGGGTGCACCGTGCTGCTTCCCGTCGACCGGAGGTCGGGGGAGCTGTCCGCCGCGCTCGAACGACACGGCGCGCGTGTCCGCGTGGCCCCGGCGTTGACGATCGTGCCCCACGTCGACGACGAAGAGCTCATCGCTCAGACCCGGGCGCTGGTCGACGACCCGCCCGATGTCGTCGTCGCCACGACGGGCGTGGGGTTCCGCGCCTGGATGGAGACGGCCGATGAGGCGGGCCTCCACGATGCCCTCGCGCCGGTGCTCGACGCCGCCCGCATCGTCGCCCGCGGCCCCAAGGCGCGCGGGGCGATTCAGCAGGCGGGGTTCGAAGCCGACTGGGTGGCCGAGAGCGAGACGTCGGCCGAGCTGCGTGACTTCCTCGTCGCCGAGGGCGTCGAGGGGCTGCACGTCGCCGTCCAGCACCACGGCTCGGGAGCCGACGGCCTCGACGAGGCGTTCGACGCCGCCGGGGCGCGGGTGACGAGCTTGACGATCTACCGGTGGGGTCCGCCGCCCGACCCCGAGGTCGTCGCGGCCTCGACGCAGCAGGTCGCGCGCGGTGAGATCGACGCCGTGCTGTTCACCTCCGCGCCCGCGGCCCGGGAGTGGATCCTCGCGGCCGAACGCGCCGACGCGCTCGAGGGGGTGGCCTCCCGTGTCGCACGCGGGCAGGTGCTCGTCGCGGCGGTCGGTCCCATCACCGCGGGCCCCCTGATCGAGGCGGGCATCCCCCCGCTCATCCCCGACCGCGGTCGTCTCGGCGCGTTGGTGCGGGCTGTCGTGACGTACTACGGCGGTCCCGACGCCCCGCTCATCCCGACCACGGCCGGTCGACTCGGCATCCGCTCGTCGGGGATCCTGCTCGACGGAACGTTCACCGCGCTGCCGCGCACGGGGGTGGAGCTGCTGCGTGCCCTGGCGATCCAGCCCGGGGCCGTCGTCTCACGAGAAGACCTGGTCGCCGTGCTGACGAACGCGGGGGCCTCCGCCCACGCGGTGGAGGTCGCGGTGGCCCGGACGCGGGAGGCGTTGGACGGCACCGATCTCATCCGCACGGTATACAAGCGCGGGTACCGGCTCGATGTGATCGACGAGGAGGAATCGTGAGCGCTGTGCTCATCGCGTGCGCCCACGGGACGCGGTTCGAAGAGGGGCGCGTCGTCATTCGTGAGCTGCTCGACATCCTGCGCGCCACCGCGCCCGACGACGTCGAGGTGCTCGAGGCCTACGTCGACGTGCACGGACCCTTCGTCGCCGACGTGGTCGCGTCTGCCCGTGATCGGACGTGCGACATCGTGATCGTGCCCTTGCTGCTGTCGACCGGCTACCACACCGAGGTCGACCTGCGGGAGGCGGCGGACGGTCTTCCCGTGGCCGCGCCCCTCGGCCCGCACCGGCTGCTCGCCGAGATCCTCGCCGACCGCGTGCGTGCTTCCGGAGCCGGGCCTGACGACACCGTGATCCTCGCGGCCGCCGGTTCCACCCGCCCCGGTGCGGTGGTCGATGTCGAGGGCATGGCGGCGATGATGGCGGATGCCGGGGTGCACGGCCCCGTCGTCGCGGCCTACGCGGCGGCCTCCGAGCCGCGGATCCCCGACGCCGTGGCGTCGGCGCGGGCTGAGGGACATCGGACGGTCGCGGCGAGCTACGTGCTCGCGCCCGGACACTTCTCGCGCGTCATCGAGAACGCGGATGCCGATCTGACCTCGGCCCCGATCGGCGCGGACCCGCGCGTGGCCGCCGTGGTGTGGGAGCGGTGGCGCGAGGCACGCGGCGGCGACCCGTCCTGACCGGCCGGCTCCGCCCGTCCGGGATGGGCGCTCACGCCGGGACGGTCTCGCGGGCCAGCAGCTCGGTGATGCGTCCCACGCATCCGCCGCAGCCGGTTCCGGCGCGGGTGGATGCCTTGACGCAGGCGATCGTCGGCTCTCCGGCCGCGGCCGCCTCGCGGATCGCGCCGGCGCTCACGCCGTTGCACCAGCACACCGTGGCATCCGCCGCGAAGGGGTCTCCGGCCGAGGGCATCCCCACGTCCGGAGCGTCCAGCCGCAGCAGCGACGAGCGGTCGGCGGGCAACTCCGACCCGCGTTCGAACAGCAGGGTGAGCTCGGCGCCGGTCCGCGGCATCCCGACGGCGATGAATCCGGTCAGGACGCCGTCGACGGTGACGAGCTTGACGTAGGCGCCGCGCGCGGGGTCGGCCCAGATCGTGACCTGGGGACCGTGGCATCCGGGGGCGTGTGGGGGCGCGAAGGGGTCGGCGTCGACGTCTCCGCCGGCCACGACGTCGACGCCCTCGGCCTTGAGCATGACCACCGCGGGGCGTTCGGGCGAGCCGGGGGCCGTGGGCTCGCTCGTCGACAGCAGCGCCGCGAGCCGGTCGGCCTGCCGCCAGCCCGGACCCACGAGTCCGCTGGGTCCCCCCGGCACGCGGCCGTGGGCGTCGGCATCGGCGGGGTCGGCGCTGTGCGCGCAGTCGCCGATCGCGAAGACCCGCTCATCGGTCCACGACCGCGAGGAGCCGTCGACGAGGATGCCGGTCGACGTCGCGAGACCGGAGTGGAAGGCGAGCTCGGTGCGCGCGCCGATGCCGCACGACAATACGAGCAGGTCGCCCGCGAGCACCCGGCCGTCGGCGCAGGCGAGCCCGTCGAACCACGCCTGCCCGTGATCGTCGTAGCGGTGCACGATGCTCTCGGCGCGCGCGTGGTGCACCATCGTGACCCCCGCGGCGGTGGCGGCGGCCGCCAGCACCCGTCCGCCGTTCTCGTCGAGGGTCCGGTTCATCGGGGCGGCGGAATGGTAGGCCACGATCACCTTGGCACCGGCTTCCGCGGCGGCGAGGGCGAGCTCCATCCCGAGCACGCCCGCACCGAGCACGACGATCCGCCGTCCCTCCGCCACCGCGGTGCGGACGTGTTCGGCGTCGGCGAGGTCACGGAGAGCCACGACCCCGCGCGGAAGCGGAGCGGTACCGAGATCGAGCGAGTCCGGCGTCGCGGCGCGCGCGGTCCGGTCGCGACGCGCGCGTTCCATGCCGGCGAGCGTGGGCACGTTCGCCCGGGCGCCGGTGGCGAGCACGAGTCGGTCGTAGGGCATCCGGATGCCGTCGTGCAGGCGCACCGTCCGGAGGTGGCGGTCGATCCCGACCACCGCGCTGCCGAGATGGAACCGCACGCCGGCCTCCTCGGCCACGCGGCGATCTCCCATGTCGAGGCCGTCGCGGTCCATGCGCCGAACGGCATATTCGGCGAGCAAGACGCGGTTGTAGACGTCGTGCGTCTCGGCACCGACGACGGTGAGGTCGATGCGTCCGTCGCGGACCGCGGGGAGCAGTCCCTCGACCAGCCGTGCGCCCACGGGGCCGTAGCCGACCAGCACCACACGTTCAGGCATGAGCTTCTCCCTCGCGCGACAGCCGCACGCGCGTGCGTTTGAACTCCGGCATCGCCGACGTGGGGTCGACGATCGCCTCGGTGAGCCGGTTGGCGCACTCGTCACCGGCGTAGTGGAACGGCAGGAAGACGGTGTCGTGCCGGATGTCGGCCGTCACGCTCGCCCGCGCCCGCACGGTGCCGCGCGCGTTCGACACCGCCACGAGATCGCCTTCCCGGATGCCGAGCCCCGCCGCCGTCGCGGGATGGATCTCGAGCCGTGCCTCGGGGCGGGCGGCGTTGAGCTCGGCGACCCGACGCGTCTGCGTGCCGGACTGGTACTGCTGCAGGTAGCGGCCGGTGACGAGGGTCAGTTCGCCGCCGCCGTCGGTGGGCGTCGGGGGAGTGGCATCCACCGGGATGAGGCGCGCGCGGCCGTCGGCGTGGGCGAAGCGTTCCGTGAACGGACGCGGGGTGCTCGCCGAGCGGAACGGCCAGTACGCCTCGACGCCGGTGTCGAGCAGCGCGTGCGACAGGCCCGAATAGTCGGCGATCCCGCCCTCGGACGCGCGGGCGAGTTCGTAGAACACCTCGGCCGGTTCGGTCGGCCACGTGGATGCCGCGCCCAGGCGCCGCGCGAGCTCGGCGAGGATCCACAGCTCGCTGCGGGCGCCGTCGGGCCCGGGTAGTGCGCGACGGCGGCGGAGCACGCGGCCCTCGAGGGAGGTCATCGTCCCCTCCTCCTCGGCCCACTGCAGGACCGGCAGCACGATGTGGGCCAGCGCGGCGGTCTCGGAGAGGAAGAAGTCGCACACGATGAGCGTGTCGAGGGCCTCGAGCCCGGCGCGTACGGCTTCGACGTCGGGAGCGGAGACGATGACGTTCGATCCCGCGACGAGCAGCGTCTTCACCGGCCCGCCGAGTTCGCCGAGGAGGGCGGTGGCCGGGATGCCGGCATCCGGGATCTCGTCCGGGGCGATGCCCCAGACACCTGCGACGTGCCGGCGGGCGTCCGGGTCGCGGATCGAGCGGTAGCCGGGGAGCTGGTCGGCCTTCTGCCCGTGCTCGCGCCCGCCCTGGCCGTTGCCCTGCCCGGTGAGGGTGCCGTAGCCCGAGCCCTCGCGACCGACGAGCCCGAGGACGAGCGCGAGGTTGATCGCGGCGGTCGCCGTGGCGGTGCCGTCGACGTGCTGCTCGACGCCGCGGCCGCTGAGGATGTACGCGCCGCCTTCGGCGAGGCGCCGCGCGGTCTGCCGCAGAAGCGCCACCGGAACGCCCGTCGTCGCCGACGTCCGCTCGGGCCACCACGCGGCGACGCTGAGGCGGACGGCGTCGAAGCCCGTCGTGCGCTCGTCGATGTACGCGCGGTCGGCGAGCCCCTCGGCGATCGCGATGTGCGTGAGGCCGAGGAGGAGGGGCAGGTCGGTTCCCGGCGCGGGTTGCAGGTGGAGGCCGGCGCCGTCTTCGGTCAGGCGCGCGGTGGCCGACCGTCGCGGGTCGACGACGATGAGGCCGCCGTTCGCGCGCGCCCCGGCGAGGTGTGCGAGAAACGGCGGCATGGTCGCCGCGACGTTCGAGCCGAGCAGCAGGATCGTGCGGGCGTCGTCGAGATCGGTCACTGGGAAGGGCAGGCCGCGGTCCATTCCGAACGCCCGGTGGGATGCCGCTGCCGCCGACGACATGCAGAAACGGCCGTTGTAGTCGATGCGCGAGGTGCCGAGAGCGACCCGGGCGAACTTGCCGAGCTGGTAGGCCTTCTCGTTCGTCAGACCGCCGCCCCCGAAGATGGCGTTCGCGTCGGGTCCGTGGTTCGCTCGCGTCTCGCGGAACGCCGCGGCCACGGCATCCAGGGCCTCGTCCCACGTGACTTCGGCGAGGGTTCCGTCGGGGCGCCGCATCAGTGGCATCCGGAGTCGGTGGGGGGATGCCAGGAGCTCCGCCGACGTCCAGCCCTTGGCGCAGAGCCCTCCCCGGTTGGTGGGGAAGTCGCGGCCGGTGACCGCCGTCTCGCTGTCGTGGAGGACGGTCATCGCGCACTGCAGCGCGCAGTAGGGGCAGTGGGTGTCGGCGGAGCTCATGGTGTGCATCAGATGCGGGTGCCGGTCTTCTTCGACATCGTCAGGTAGACGCCGGCCGTGATCGCGAGGAAGACGACGTACGCGCCGATGAACCAGGTGAGGGCGGGGACGTACGAGCCGAACGACGTCTTCGACAGGCCGAGCAGCTGCGGGATGAAGAATCCGCCGTATGCACCGATCGCCGAGATGAGTCCGAGGGCCGCGGCGGCCTTGCGCTGCGCGCCGACGCCGTCCTTCGCGCGCAGGGCGAAGATCGTCGGGATCATCCGGTAGGTCGAGCCGTTGCCGATGCCCGCCGCCGCGAAGAGCACGAGGAAGCAGAGCAGGAAGATCGCGAAGTTCTGCAGCGGCAGGGTGAGGACCACGCTCAGGATGCCGAGCCCCATCGCCGTGAAGGCGCCGATGGTGATGTGGGTGCCGCCGAAGCGGTCGGCGAGCTTGCCGCCGTAGGGGCGGGCGAGCGAGCCGACGAGCGCGCCGAGGAACGCGAGGGTCACGGTGGCCGTGCCGATCGTGAATCCCTTGAAGTCGGGGAACGTGTCGGCGAGCAGCTTCGGGAAGACGCCCGCGAAGCCGATGAACGAGCCGAACGTGCCGATGTAGAGGACCGACAGGATCCACAGGTGCGGCTCTTTCAGAGCGGCGAGGGATGCCGCGATGTCGGCCTTCGCGGCCGAGAGGTTGTCCATGCGGAAGTACGCGCCGATCATGGCGACGAGGATCAGCGGAACCCAGATCAGACCCGCGAGCGGCAGATTCAGGGTCGCGGCGGCGCCGACGGTGATGACGATCGGGACGACGAACTGCGCAACCGAGGCTCCGAGGTTGCCGCCGGCGGCGTTGAGTCCGAGCGCGTAGCCCTTCTGCGCCGCAGGGTAGAAGAACGTGATGTTCGACATCGAGCTGGCGAAGTTGCCGCCGCCGAAGCCGGCCAGAGCGGCGATGACGAGGAGCACGCCGAAGGGCGTTGCCGGGTTGCTGACGGCGATGGCCAGCCCGATCGTCGGGATGAGGAGAAGGCCGGCCGACACGATCGTCCAGTTACGGCCGCCGAAGCGCGGAACCATGAACGTGTAGGGGATCCGCAGGGTCGCCCCGACGAGGCTCGGCATCGAGATGAGCCAGAAGATCTCACCCGTCGACAGCTGGAAGCCAGCCGCCGGCAGCGACACCACCACGACCGACCACAGTTGCCACACGACGAACCCGAGGAACTCGGCGAAGATCGACCACCGCAGGTTGCGGCCGGCGATGGCCTTGCCCACGGTGTTCCACTGCGTGGAGTTCTCGGGGTTCCAGTTGTCGATCCAGCGGCCGGGGCGGTGGACGAGCTCTTCGGTTTGGATCGCGGCCGGGGGCGGTGTGGCGGTTTCGGGGCGCGGGTCGGTGACGGTCACTGGGGATCCTCCGGTCAGCGATGGGGGAGGTGCAGCGCCCCGCATTGACGAGGCGTGCCGTCAGCGTAGGAAGGAGGCGTTACCCCCGACCGCGCCGGGTGGGGCGGCGGGGTAACGATGTGCTCACCGCGGGAGGGGGTGGGGGAGAGGGGGAGTTTACGTGCGCGTTACATGTGTCCCTGATGGCTACACAGGCGACAGGCATCCGATGAGTGCGGGACCGGCATACAGCCGATCACCGGCTTCACCGCTCGCTGAGTCTGATCTCCGAACACTGCGAATGAATCGATCGATCGGCGGATCAATCGACCGACTTACTCGTCTCCTAGGTGTTGGACCCGGCGCCGGACACGCTCAGCTAATTGCCTGGCTCTGTCGTCGCGATGGGAACGTCAATGCGGTCGCGAGCTACGACAATGCCGTCCTTCAGTACGAAGCACTCGACGACATGGTCTCCACGGAAGCTCGTATGCTCCCGTCGCTCACCTGGCCTGGACGAGTCAATGATCTGCCCGCGAACGCAGTCGCGGCGAACCGCCTCGGGGCCTCTGTTGAGAACCTTCCACTTCAGCTCGTACGGCTCCGGCACGTCACACGATGTCAGGAAGAACCGCAGGTCCTTGCTCGCTAATAGCGGCTGACGAGACGCGAGCAAGTCGAGCAATCGCCTCGGCCGCCACCCGTTCTGCGTCACTTCGCAGTCGATGAAGACGGTGGCAGAGATGTCGACGGGATAGACGTCCTCAATAAATTCCTCCGTGCTGAAAGTCAGCGCGGCGGAGCCGGCTCCAGCGAGAGACTTAGTCACGGTCAATGGTGCGGCCTTGCCGAAAACCTCGCGCCACTTCTTCGCAGCTGCGGTGGTCTCGCCGGCATCAATGGCTTCGACGCAGCGGCTGTGCGCCTTCTTAGCTTTCGACTGGAACTTCCCTTTTACCTTAACCCGCTGGTGGCTACCCAGGGCAAGGTAGAAGTCCTTCTCTGGCTCATCCTTCAGGAACTCGAAAAAGTCTCGAGCCATCTCGTCGAAGGTGTCGGTTGTAGCCGCGTCGTAGACAGTGGTCGTCGAGAAAAATCGGTGAACCAGAGTGTCGATCAGCAGTCCACCCATCGGAGCGCCGTTGTGGTTCTTCCACGCCCGCACCATTCGCGCGAGGTGGCGCATGTTCTTGTGGGTGCGGTCGTTGCACTCCTTTGTCGCGGTGATCTCATCGCGAGGCTTGGTGCACTTCCACGCCTTCGCGACAGTGTCCGGGTAATCGAAGGTGAAGTCATCGTTCTCGAAAGCAGGCTGTACCTCGAACTTGAATGCGTTGCTGGTGAACTGCACCCTCACCACGCACTGGTCGACGCGCACCTCCGTTGTGGGATACCGCGCAATCAGGGCATCTCGCACCCGGTTCAACATTCGTCGCGGCCCGTTCTCGTCCGCGTAGGTTTCTCGCAGAGAGTTAGGCACTATGAAGATCATGTCCAGGTCGGATACGGCGTGCACGGCGGTGTGCCGTCCGTACGAACCCACCATCAGTCGGTTGTTGGTCGCGCCGTCTTTGCCGCGAAACTCCTTATTGAGCGCCTTCGCGATCTCATCGCGACGAGCCGCGACGGTCACGTTCTTCCCGCCCACCTTAAGATTTTGCAGTAACTCGTCAAAAAGTTCTGAGGTTTTCATGCGGAATTTTCCTTTGTTCCTAGCCGCAACTGGGCGGGGAGGAAGAGATCAATCTCCTCGACAGTGAACGTCATCTCTTCGTTCCTCTTCAATCCGGCTTGCGCTTTAATGAACGCCTTGTCGCCGGTGCGAGGAGCGCCGGCGTACGTCGCGCGGGTGGTCTCTTGAAGGTGGTCGCGTTGTTCCCTCGCCTCATTCGACGAGAGTTGACCGTCCATGAGATCCGTGATCAAGGAAAGGTACGACTCGCGCACGTCCCATAGCTGCGCGGCGACATCGCGATGCGAGCCGGCGTCCTCCGCGAAGGTGAAGGTTTTCGTTGCCAGGCTCACACCCGTCACCAGCAGCGCAACGAAGGAGACGATCACGCTGGCCACCTGCGGGTTCAGTACCAACCCCGCCAGGGACGCGAGGAAGGTCGTAGTGCTGAGCGCCGTGAGCGTGATCAGGATTCCTTGCTGCCATCGATGCAGCATGAAGTACTGGTCCGCCTGCTTCTCATGAATCTTGTGGCTGTATACGACGCGGCCGAAGGCTTCGCGGACCTGGGCAAGCAGAAGATCGTCGCGTCCTGACGCCAGGCGAAGCGGCGTCTTCGTGGGCTCGTCTGTCATGAGGAGAGTATGGCGGCCACCTCCGACATGCCGACGAAGCAGTGGGTACTCCACCCCACGTAGGGGCTGCAGGAGCCCTAAATCCGGTGTCCAGTTCACGAGTGAGCGAGTTGCCTCACGCGGCATCGAGGGGACCGATTCCGCGACGCATCTCGTTCGTCAGCCACCGCCGGTGCGCGAGCCAGCGGCCTTCGCTACGCTGGTGAGCACGGGGGGCGCGATGGCCAAGAAGGCAAGGCTGGGTTTCGGATTCAACATCGGCGGAGATCAGGCAGAGGCTGACCCGCTTCTGGAGGAGTCGTTTTACGCGTCTTCGCAGTACGAGGCGATGAGTAGTCGCGAGGACACGCGTTGTTTTGTTGTGGGGCGGACCGGATCCGGTAAATCTGCTGCCTTTAAGATGCTGAGCGATGAACACCCCTCAAAGGTCATTCGGATTGTTCCTGAGGATCTTTCTCTGCCATATATCACGAACCTGGACGTTGTTCAGTAACTGCAGGCTCTTGATGTCGACATGCAGTCCTTCTGGAAGGCGCTATGGCGGCATGTTCTGATCGTAGAGGTGATACGACACCGATATCGCGTCGATTCGGCGGATTCAAAAGTTACGGTCCTGCAGACGCTGCGCGAAAAGCTCATCAGAAACCCCGGAAAGAAGCTTGCGCTCTCGTATCTGGACGAGTTTGAGGGCAAGTTTTGGGCTGAGACTGACGAACGCGTTCGAGAGATCACGTCAACGCTCACTCAGCGATTGCAAGGAGAGGCTTCCGCAAGTGCTGGCATTCCAGGGCTGGGGGAAGCTAGGGCGTGTTGCTAAACCCTTGAGTGCTGCGTGGGTGAGTCTTGAGGGTGTGTCGCGTGATGTGATCTCTGATGACGCGTGGGCTGTGATCGGGCCGCTGTTCCCGACTGCGAAGTCGACGGGGC